>Ga0101944_10000406_pt1 | contig 129010 bp, 113 predicted proteins | sample DewCreD2012metaG_FD_75245 | JGI IMG/M metagenome (GOLD analysis project Ga0101944, IMG submission 75245) | Hot spring sediment bacterial and archeal communities from British Columbia, Canada, to study Microbial Dark Matter (Phase II) - Dewar... ...
CACAGGGGTGCCACGCCCGGCCGTCGATCGCGCCGCTAACGATGGCTCGACTTCCGCCCGACGACGCTCCCGTCGCCGACACTCTCCTTCTACGCACCACCCGAAACAGGGAAGACTCCAGCAGATTTGCGTGGCTTGTTTTTCATTCCAACCCCGCTATACTGCCGAATTCTCGTGAATTTGGACCAGTGGAGACTTAGGAATGGCAGTCAAGCTGAGACTTAAGAGGATGGGTCGTTCGCATCTGGCTTTCTTCCGCCTCAATGCGGTCGATTCCCGAAGTCCGCGCGACGGGCGGATTATCGAACATCTGGGTAACTACGACCCGTGCAACAAGGATAAGGCCAAGCAGTTTTCGGCCGATCTGGATCGCTGTAAGTATTGGTTGGACAACGGCGCGATTCCATCCGAGACCGTCTCGTCCCTGCTCAAGAAGGCCGGGCTCGAGCACAAGGGGCTTCGTTTGCCCAAGCCGGGCAAGCCCAAGCCCAAGGTCGAGGAAGGCAAGAAGGAAGAGGCCAAGACTGCCTGAGCCATCGAACCGTCCACTGGTCGATTCCGGGTAGCTGCTTTGGAAACCGGTCATGGGTTCCGGCCTGTTGGCCGATCCGGGTGGCCTTGAAAGTGCAGGATGGATGTCAACCTTCAGCCATGCCGTTGCGGATTGATATCCTCACCCTCTTTCCGGAGATGTTTTCGGCCGTTCTGGGAACCAGTATTCCCAAACGTGCCGCGGAGAAAGGGCTGGTTGAGTATCATCTGACCAACATACGGGATTTCGCCACCGACTCGCACAAGTCGGTTGATGATAAGCCCTTCGGCGGCGGTCCGGGAATGGTTATGATGTGCCCGGTCGTCTTCGATGCGGTCGAAAGCGTTGAACGGCAGGACCCCCGCGCGGCGACGCGAATCCTGCTCACCCCGCAAGGACGGCGGTTCGATCAGCAGATGGCCGAGGATCTGGCCAGGCGGGATCGTCTGCTCCTGATTGCGGGTCACTATGAAGGCTTTGATGAGCGTATCATCGAGGGCCTCAGGCCGATGCAGGTCAGCATCGGGGATTACGTGCTCAGCGGCGGCGAACTGCCGGCCATGGTCCTTGTGGACGCGGTTGTGCGGTTGCTGCCGGGTGCACTGGGCGCCGAGGAAGGCGCCGGCGACGAGACGTTCACCGACGGGCTGCTGGAGTATCCCCAGTACACCCGACCCCGCGAGTTCCGCGGCATGAGCGTCCCGGAGGTGCTGCTCAGCGGCAATCACAAGCGGATTGCCGAGTGGCGACAGGAGCAGCGGCGGCTGCGGACGCAGCAGCATCGTCCCGATCTCTGGCAGGCGCATTTCCGGCGCCGCCTGGACGAACTGGAAGAGACTTGATGACAGACGCAGGAGATAACCATGGCAACCAACAAGATCATCGAAGCCGTTGAGCAATCGTCGTTGAAGAAGGAAGTCCCGCAGTTCCAGGTCGGTGACACGGTTGACGTGGCGACCCGCATCATCGAGGGCGAAAAGGAGCGCATCCAGGTCTTCTCCGGCACCGTCATCTCCCGCAAGGGCCGCGGCATCAACGAGACCTTCATCGTCCGCCGCATCGTCAACAACGAGGGCGTCGAGCGAATCTTCCCCCTGCACTCGCCGTTCATCGCCTCGATTACCGTTCGCCGCAGCGGCGAATCGCGACGCGCCAAGCTCTACTACCTGCGCAATCGCGTCGGCAAGGCCGTGCGCCTGGCCGAGAAGCGCAAGGAGAAGCGCGATGATGTTCAGGAAGGCCCGGCCGAGGCCGCCCCGGTTGCCGCCGCAACCTGAGCACGATCGGTCCGCCTTGCGGACCTTATTCAAGACCATGACATTGCAGCGCATTTTCCTTGGCGTGGGGTTGGCGGTGCTGGTGGGCGGTTGTGCCAGCCGTCCGGTGGATGAGCCCATCGGCTACACCTACCACGAACTTCGCCACGAGGGTTCGGTCTATGTCGTCGGCAGCCTCCTGTCCGCCGACAAGGTCCGCGCCGGCAAGCCGCCCAGGACCACGGTGGGGCGGTTCAGCGCTTCCGGGCTGCCGGTCCTCTTCGAATCCGACGGTGCCGGGCTGGAGCAGTGGCTCCAGGCCGAGTATCAGCGCCGCCACGGCCTGTCCAACTGAGTGCCGCCGGATTTGCTCCGCCGGCGGTGCTTGCGCACTGCGGAACGCGCAGAAGCGAAACTGTCTCCCGTAGCATTCCTCCCGATCTCCGGCTATCCTCCCCCCACATGTTCGGCTGGCTCAGTTCCCTTGTTGCCGGAAGAACCGGGCGCGACACCCTCGGTGAGCGCGGCGAGAACATCGCCGCCCGGTATCTGCGCGACAAGGGGTTCAAGATCATTGTCCGCAATTTCCGCTGCGAACTCGGCGAGATCGACATCATCGCCCGCGACGGCGACACTCTGGTCTTCGTCGAGGTCAAGACGCGGACCGAAGATGAGCCGGCCCCCGAGCAGCAGGTCAATTCCGCCAAGCAGCACCAGATTACCCGCATCGCCAAACTCTACCTGGGCCGCTACGGCGTCCCCCAGCCCCCGGCCCGCTTCGACGTCGTGGGCGTTGTCTGGCCCAAGGACCACCGCCCCATCATCCGCCATACTCCACATGCCTTCGAGGCCACGATCTAAATAGTCCCGCCAGGCGCCGGGATTGCACGGGGCACTGGTCTTGGCCTGAAATGCTAAGCCTTGATCAGCAGCGCAGCTCTGGCGTTGGATTCAACCTGCTCCACGCTCTTGCACCCGGGGATCACAGCGCTGATGGCCGGATGACGCAGGCACCACGCCAGCGCCCATTGCGCCATGGGGACTTCCGGGGGCACCTCCTCCCGCGCGATCCTCTCCACCTCGGCCAGTCGCTGCTCCATCCTGGCCGAGTCCTGGGTCGAGCGGAAGTCGTTGGCACCAAACGCCGCCCCCGGCCTGTACTTGCCCGACAGCAGGCCGCTGGCCAGCGGCACCCGTGCCAGCACGCCCAGGTCCTGTTTCCGGCAACTGGGCAACACCTTCTCCTCGGCTTCGCGCTGCAATCGGTTGTAAACCACCTGGATCACCTGCACGTTTGCGGCCGTCGCGCCGTCGGTCTGATAGATGTTGTCCGGGGGGCTGATCGACGCACCGATGTGGCGGATCTTTCCAGCCTTCTTGGCTCGCTGAAGAATCTCCCGCACCCCCGGATCATCAAACTCGTCGTTGCGGACCGAGTGATATTGGTAGATGTCGATGTAATCGGTTCGCAGGGCGCGCAGGGAGTCGTCCAGCTGCCGTTGAACGTCAGCGGGCGTGCGCGGCTCGCTGCGTTGCATGAAGCCGTGGAACCTGTGCCCGAACTTGGTGGCGATGATCCAATGCTCGCGCCGGCCACGCAGGGCGCTGCCAATCAGGGCCTCGGACAGGTGATCGCCGTAGCACTCGGCCGTGTCCAGCAGATTGATGCCCAGCTCCTCAGCTCGCCGGAGGATCGCATCCACCTCTTCCTGGGTGAAGTCCTTGCCCCATTCTCCGCCGAATTGCCAAGTCCCCAGCCCGATGACGGACACCTTCAGTTCCGTATTGCCAAGGCGTCTTTGGATGATCATGCGGCAAGTATCACCATTCTGGATGATTGGCGTCAACGGGTGTTTGAGAGGGGCGCGGCGATGAATGCGGATAAATGCGTCCTGTTTTGAGACGCATTCTCATCTTCTTTATTTCCCAACAGTTCTGATCGGTGTTGTGGGAGAAAGAGAAGATGGAGGCCAGTCGGGGAACGGGTTGTGGGGACGGGGCGCTTGTCGCTTGAAAACAGGATCAAGTTATCCTATTCTCTCGGCTTCAATCACCGGAAAGGGTTTCATCTATGGCTAGTCGAGAGCTTGTGACTGTAGACGGCAACGAAGCGGCGGCTTCGGTAGCGCACCGTCTCAGCGAAGTCATTGCGATTTATCCGATCACCCCGTCCTCGCCCATGGGCGAGTTTTCGGATGAGTGGTCCGCATACGGCAAGAAGAACATCTGGGGCACCATTCCCCACGTCATCGAGATGCAGTCCGAAGGGGGGGCGGCGGGTGCTGTTCACGGCGCCCTCCAGGCCGGAGCACTCTGCACGACCTTCACCGCGTCGCAGGGGCTGCTGCTGATGATCCCCAACATGTACAAGATCGCCGGGGAACTGACGGCGTTCACGATGCATGTCACTGCCCGTACCCTGGCCACTCACGCCCTGTCGATTTTCGGCGATCACTCGGACGTGATGGCCTGTCGGCAGACCGGCTTTGCGCTTCTCTGTTCCAACGGCGTGCAGGAAGCTCACGACCTGGCCCTGATCGCGCACGCCGCCACGCTCCGGGCTCGCGTTCCTTTCCTCCATTTCTTCGACGGGTTCCGCACCAGCCACGAGGTCCAGAAGATCGAGAAGCTCAGCGACGACGATCTGCGGGCGCTGGTTTCCGACGCGATGATCGCCGAGCACCGCAGGCGGGCGCTGACCCCCGATGCGCCCAAGCTTCGCGGCACGGCCCAGAACCCCGACACCTTCTTCCAGGCCCGCGAGGCGTGCAACCGCTGGTACGACGCCTGCCCGGGAATCGTGCAGCAGGTCATGGACCAGTTCGCCCAGGTGGTCGGCCGCAGGTATAACCTGTTCGACTACGTCGGGCATCCCCAGGCCGAGCGCGTGATGGTCATCATGGGCTCGGGCGCCGAGACCGCCGACGAGACCGTGCACTACCTGGTTGAAAAGGGTGAAAAGGTCGGGCTGATCAAGGTGCGGCTGTTTAGGCCCTTCTCCGTTGAGCATCTGATCAAGGCCCTGCCCGCGACGGTCAGGAGCATCGCGGTGCTGGATCGCACCAAGGAACCGGGCGCTCATGGCGAGCCGCTGTATCTGGACGTGGTGGCGGCCCTGGACCAGGCGCGTGCCGCCGACAAGTCGCCGTTCGCCGTTCAGCCGCGCGTGATCGGCGGGCGCTATGGCCTGTCGAGCAAGGAATTCACCCCCGGCTGCGTCAAGGCCGTGTTCGATGAACTGGCCAAGGCCAACCCGAAGCAGTCGTTCACGGTCGGCATCGTGGACGATGTGACGCGCCTGTCGCTGGACGTCGATCCCGACTTCCACACCGAGGGCAAGGACGTGTTCCGCGCCGTGTTCTTCGGGCTGGGCGCCGACGGCACCGTGGGCGCAAACAAGAACTCCATCAAGATCATCGGCGAGGAGACCGACAACTACGCCCAGGGATACTTCGTCTACGACTCAAAGAAGTCCGGCTCGATCACGATCTCGCACCTGCGATTCGGGCCCAGGCCGATCAAGAGCACCTACCTGGTGGACAAGGCCCAGTTCGTGGCGGCCCACCAGTTCGTCTTCCTGGACAAGTACGACGTGCTGGGCTCCGCCGCTCCGGGCGGCGTGTTCCTGGTCAACAGCCCTTACGCCGCGGACGAGTTGTGGGATCACTTCTCGCGCGAGGTCCAGCAGCAGATCCTGGACAAGAAGCTGCGGGTGTACACGATCGACGCCTACAAGGTCGCCCGCGAGATGGGCATGGGCGTGCGCATCAACACCATCATGCAGACCTGCTTCTTCGCGATTTCGGGGGTGCTGCCGCGGGAGGAGGCGATTGACCAGATCAAGAAAGCCATCAAGAAGACCTACGGCAAGAAGGGCGAAGAGGTCGTCAAGAAGAACTTTGCCGCGGTTGACGGCACGCTGGAGCATCTGCACGAGGTGAAGATCGGCTCGGCCGTCACCTCCAGGCGGTCGATGCCGCCGATCGTGGCCGAGGACGCCCCGGAATTCACCAAGCGGGTCCAGGCCGTGATGCTGGCCAACAAGGGCGACCTGCTGCCGGTCAGCGCCTTCCCGGTCGACGGGACCTGGCCCACCGCCACCACCCAGTGGGAGAAGCGCAACATCGCCCAGGACATCCCCGTCTGGGAGCCGAGCGTCTGCATCCAGTGCAACAAGTGCGTGCTGGCGTGCCCGCACGCGGCCATTCGCGCCAAGGCGTATGAGCCCAAGTGCCTGGAGAAGGCCCCAGCCACCTTCAAGTCCATCGACTACAAGGGCCAGGACATGAAGGGTATGAAGTACACCATCCAGGTCGCTCCGGAAGACTGCACCGGCTGCACCCTTTGCGTGATGGTCTGCCCGGCCAAGGACAAGACCAATCCGAAGAAGAAGGCGATCAACATGTCCCCGCAGCTCCCGCTGCGCGAGCCCGAGGCCGAGAACTTCAAGTTCTTCCTGGATCTGCCGGAACTGGACCGCACCAAGGTCAAGCTCGATGTCAAGGGCAGCCAGTTCCTGCGGCCGCTGTTTGAGTTCTCCGGCGCATGCGCCGGCTGCGGCGAGACGCCGTACGTCAAGCTGCTCAGCCAGCTCTTCGGCGACCGCGCCCTGATCGGCAACGCCACGGGCTGCTCGTCGATCTATGGCGGCAACCTGCCGACCACGCCGTACTGTGTGAACAAGGATGGCCGCGGTCCATCCTGGGCCAACAGCCTGTTCGAGGACAACGCCGAGTTCGGACTTGGAATGCGCCTGGCAATCGACAAGCACATGGAGCAGGCCAGGGAGCTGATCCAGCTTCTTTCGTCGCAGCTGGGCGACAACCTGGTGCAGGAGATTCTCTCGGCGGACCAGAGCACCGAGGCCGGGATCGAGGCGCAGCGCAACCGCGTGTCGCTGCTCAAGAGTCGCCTGAAGACCATCAACTCGGGGCAGGCTCGCTGGCTGGAGCTGCTGGCCGACTACCTGGTCAAGAAGAGCGTCTGGATTCTGGGCGGCGACGGCTGGGCCTACGACATCGGGTATGGCGGGCTGGATCACGTCCTGTCCACCGGGCGCGATGTGAATATCCTGGTCATGGACACGGAGGTCTATTCCAACACGGGCGGGCAGGCGTCGAAGTCCACGCCGATCGGCGCGGCCGCCAAGTTTGCCGCGTCGGGCAAGCCCTCGCACAAGAAGGATCTGGGCCTGATGGCGATGGCGTACGGGAACGTCTATGTCGCCTCGATCGCGTGGGGCGCCAAGGACGTGCAGACGGTCAAGGCCATGCTCGAGGCCGAAAGCTATCCGGGTCCTTCGATCCTGATCGCCTACTCGCACTGCATAGCCCACGGCTACGACCTGGCCTACGGCGCCGAGCAGCAGAAGATCGCCGTGGAGACCGGTTACTGGCCGCTGTATCGTTACGACCCGCGGCGCGCCGCCCGCGGCGAGAACCCGCTGCAAATGGACAGCGGCGCTCCGAAGGGGCACGTGTCGCAATACGTCAAGAATGAGACTCGCTTCCGCATGGTCGAGCAGCAGAACCCGGAGCGGTTCAAGGGAATGATGGACGAGGCCCAGCGGCACATCGCCAGCCGGTTCGCATTCTACGAGAACCTGGCCAGGATGCCCGTGGCCGGCAACGGCGGCAGCGCGGACAATGGCGGCCAGAAGAAGGAATAGTGGAAGTTAGGAGTTGCCGTTTGCCGTTCGATGGCACCCGATGACCGGCGAGCGGCAACAGACAACCAACAACCCGGAGAACACATGGATCTCTCAGTGAATTACATGGGCCTGCGGCTGGCGAACCCCCTCCTGCACGGCGCATCGCCCATGGTTGACAACATCGACACCGTCAAGAAGCTGGAAGATGCCGGAGCGGCCGCCATCGTGATGCACTCGCTGTTCGAGGAGCAGATCGTCGGCGAGCAGCTGGGCACGATCTACCAGATGGAGATGTACTCCAACTCCTACGCGGAGGCCTCCAGCTACTTTCCCAACCCGAAGGACTTTGCCCTGGGGCCCGAGGCCTACCTGGAGCACATCCGCCGCGTGAAGCAGGCGGTGTCGGTCCCGGTGATCGCTTCGCTGAACGGCACGACCCTGGGCGGCTGGCTGGAATATGCCAGGCAGATCCAGCAGGCCGGCGCCGACGCCCTGGAACTGAACGTCTATCACGTCTCCACCGATCCCAATGAAACGTCGGCGCAGATCGAGGACCGGATCGTGGAGGTGGTCAAGACGGTCAAGGGCGCCATCGCCATTCCCGTGGCCGTGAAGCTATCGCCGTTCTTCAGTTCTCTGCCGAACCTCTGCTGCCGTCTGGATGACGTCAAGGCCGACGCCCTGGTGTTGTTCAACCGCTTCTACCAGCCGGACATCGACCTGGAGATGCTGGAGGCGGTTCCCAAGCTCCAGCTTTCCGACTCGTCGGAGCTGCTGCTGCGGCTGCGCTGGCTGGCGATCCTTTCGCCGCACATCCAGGCGAACCTGTCGTGCTCCGGCGGCGTCCACACCGCCGCCGACGCGATCAAGTCGATCATGGCCGGGGCCCACACCGTGCAGCTGGTTTCGTGCCTCCTGCGCGAGGGCCCGCAATACCTGCGGAAGATACTGGATGGCATGAAGGCCTGGATGGAGGAAAACGAGTACTCGTCGGTGCGGCTGATGCACGGGACCATGAGCCTGGCCCGCTGCCCGGACGCGCGGGCCTTCGAGCGAGCCAACTACATGCGCGTATTGCAGAGCTGGCGCGCTTCGTGACGGACAGTCTTCGAGCGAATCGCCGACGGGCAGGTCGCCAGGCCTGCCCGTCTTCTCATCCGCCCGACAGGCACAGCAGCAGAACCCCCAGCACGATCAAACCAAGCGCCACGGCCTTCTTCCGTCGATTCTGCTCCCGGAACAGGGCCCCGCCCACCAGGAACGAGATCACGCAGTTGGACCGCCTGATCGGCGACAGGATCGAGATCATCGCGCCGGGCTCATGCAGGGCGGTGAAATAGAGGTAGTCGCTGGCGACCAGGAGCAGCCCCACGGCCGGAATGCTCCATCGCCACACGAAGGGGGTCCTTGCCAGGCCGGCGCGTTGCTGCAGCGCCCAGGCCAGTCCGATCAGGACGCTGAGGTTGATCTGGAACCAGACCTGCACCGTCTGCGGCGTGAGCTTGCGCGGCTGGAGCAGGTACTTGTCATACAGGCCCGAGGCCGCACCCAGGGCCGTGGCCAGAAGGATCAGCGCGATTCCGTGGTGCCGGGCGAAGCGGATGCCCTCCCTGCGACCCAACATCGCCAGCAGGTAGTAGCCGCCGAAGGTGGTGATGATTCCCGCCCATTGCCAGGCCGACGGCCGTTCGGCGAAGATCAGCAGGGCCCCTGCGAGCGTCCATACGGGCTGCGAACCGCGGATTGGAGCGGCAATGGAGATGGGCAGCGCCCGCATGGCGTAGTAGGCGCAGATCCACGAACTGCAAACGAGGGCGGATTTGAGCAGGAGCAGCGACCAGTTGACGCCGCTGACGCCCAGCGCGGTCCACAGGTTGCCGCTGGCCCACAAACTCAGTAGCACGGCCGCCGTGCCGGTTGCCGTTCCCAGGAAAAGGACCGGCATCACCGCGTTGGCGTGTACGGCGTGCTTCTTGCACACGTCATAGAACCCCAGCGTCACCGCCGAGGCGAGGATCAACGTCAACCAGTGCATGGGAGGGAGCGGAGGCTACGGGCGATGCAGGCTGCGGCAACCAGTCATGCTGCCATATCAAGCGGCGAGTGTCTGTTTCAGAGGGATTGCCAACGGTCTTACGGCAGCGGCTCACCGCCCTCCGGTTCAGCCGGCTTTTCCGGCGGGGGGGCCTGCGGCGGACGCGGCGGCTGCTGGCCCAGGCTGGCCATGCGCTGCTTGTATCGTTCCACCGCCATCGACAGCGTTTCCAGCGTCCTGGGCAGTTGCGACGCCGACATGAACACCCTGCATGACACGGCCGACGTGGGATAGAAATTGGTGATGAAATCGAAGAAGAACTCGGAAGGAGAATGGCCCACCATCACGGCATTGGCGTATGTCCCGCTCAGCAGTTCATCGGGCAGCTTGAACTCCTCGTAGATCTCCTGGAGGGTGGGTCGGCGATCCTGCGGCGGCTTGGGCATTTCCTTGGGCGGTCCAAACCGCGTCTCGTAGCGCTGGAGGTTTTCCCGCAGCGCCGCCACGAACTGCTCCATCACCATGGGCGTCATGACCACGCGGGCCGCCACGTTGAACGGCCGCGTGAGCCCCTGCATGAAGTCGATCAGGAACTCGTTGGGGCTGTCCAGGACCAGGCAGCCCGTGCTCATCACGCCGCGGGCGATCTTCTCCGGGACTCGGGCACTGACCGGCTGGTGGCGGTATTCCTGGCTGAACGTGCCGCCGGAGCCGGGGTTCGGCTGCCCGCCGCCCGGGGGCTGCCCGCCCGGAGGATTCGTGAAGCCGCTGCCGCCGAAATGATTGCTGTCCATGCTCATTCTGGACGGTCAAGCTAACGGGCCGGTCGTCAATTCGCAAGAAGAGCCGCCAGGAGGTATAACGCCCCGCAACATGCCAGCGCAATCCCGCCGTCGCCGCATCTGCTTTGTCACGGGGACTCGTGCCGAGTTCGGCCTGATGATTCGATCGTTGCAGGCGATCCTCGCAGACTCCCGCCTCATGCTCCAGATCGTGGCCACCGGAATGCACCTGGACAGGCGCCATGGCCGCAGCCTGGACCAGATCAGGGCCGCCGGTTTCAAGGTTGATGCGACAGTTCCCTGGCCGGCCGACGGCGGCAAGACGCCGGCCGCCGACGCGCAGAACGTCGGGCTGGCCCTTGCCCGGCTGGTTGGCGTCTATCGAAAGCTCAGGCCGGACATCGTTCTGGTCGTTGGCGATCGCGTGGAGGCATTTGCCGGCGCGGCCGCCGCCCATCTGTGCCGCATTCCCCTGGCCCATATCCACGGAGGCGATCGGGCCATCGGCCAGGTCGATGACTCGCTTCGTCACGCCATCACCAAGCTGGCCCACATCCATCTTCCGGCCACCGAGCAAAGCGCCCGTCGCATCGCGAAAATGGGCGAAGACAGTTGGCGCATATTCCCGGTCGGCTCGCCCGGACTGGACGACATTCGCCAGACCGCGGCCGACTGGCAGGCCGTCAGGGACGCGATAAGTCCGGACCTCCAGCCGCTTCGCTACGCCGTTGTCCTGCTTCACCCGGTGTCCGCCGATGAGCGGGAGGAATACCGCCGCGCCAGGCTCGTCCTGCGGGCCGTCGCTTCCGTGCCCTTTGAACACATCGTTCTGCTTTATCCCAACAACGATCCCGGCGCCAACGGCATTCTGCGCTGCTGGCAGGCGGCGCGGGCGGGAACCGCCAATCGAAGACCTCGGATCACTCTGCACACGGACCTGTCGCGTGCGTTGTTCCTGGGGCTGCTCCGCGACGCAGTGGCCCTGGTGGGCAACAGTTCCTCGGGAATCATCGAGGCGGCCAGTTTCGGAACCTTTGCAGTGGATATCGGACCTCGCCAGAAGGGTCGCCAGCGAAGCGCGAACACGATCTGGTGCGACTACGACCGGGGCCGGATCGAACGCGTTCTGCAAGCCCTTTGGAAAGACGGCAGGCCCCATAAGAGCCGCGCGGCAAACGTCTATGGCGGGCATGGGGTCGGCTCGCGCATCGCCGACATCCTGGCCACCATCCCGATCGACGACCGCCTGCTGACCAAGCTGATTGCCTACTAATCTTCCGGTCCAACATCAAGTTGCGCCCTGCCTGTTTCGATAACAGGGAAGCAGGGTCTTTGTGAGGCGGCGGGATTCCCGTTTCGCGAGCCCGCTTATTCACCGTCGGGATGGCACTCATGGCTGAAGCTGTTGCAGATCCTCGCGTTGCGGTCGAGCAGGTAATCAGGAAGATCAGCAATATCGCCACACTGCCCGAGGTGACCGCGCAAATCGTGCAGATCGTCGAGGATCCCAACAGCAACGCCGCCCAGCTTCACAAGATCGTCAGCCATGATCCGGCACTGGTCACCCGCATCCTCAAGGTTGTCAACAGCGCCTTCTATGGCCTGCCCGGACAGATCGCCTCAATTGAGCGGGCCATCGTCCTGCTCGGTCTGAACGCCATCAAGAATATTGCCGTCGCGGCCAGCCTGGGGCAGCTCTTCCGCGGCGTAAAGGTCTGCGAGGGTTTTACCGCGCGCGACCTGTGGACCCACTGCGTGGCGGTGGGCGTCACCGCTCGCCATCTGGCCAAGCTCCTTCGCGTGCCCCTGACCGATGAGGCCTTTCTGGCCGGCATGATTCATGACGTGGGGTTGCTGGTTTCGCTTCAGGCTACCCCCGAGGCACTGTCTGACGTTTGCGAGAAGGCCAAGCAGTCCACGGCCAACTTCTGCGATCTGGAGCGTGAGGTGTCGGCCATCGACCACCAGATCCTGGGGCAGACGCTGTGCGAGCGGTGGAAGTTCCCGCGTTCCTGCCAACTGGTGGCCGGCTTCCACCATCGTCCCCAGATGCTGGAGCCCAATCATCGCCTGCTGGTCAGCCTGGTCTTTGTGGCCGACACGCTCTGCTGCAAGGAATCGCACGGGTTCAACCTCACCGCGCTGCACCAGTCCATTGACGATGCGGGAGCGCTCGACCTGGGCATCGAGCCGGCGATCATCGAACAGGCCCGCCAGCAGATTCCGACGCTGCTGGCCGGCGCGGCCTGCCTGTTTGGGGCGGACTCTTCCAAGGCCGCCGCCTGATGATGCGCGCGGCGGGCACCGAGATGTGTTTGACAGTATTTCGACGCGAATTCGGGGAAATCTGCGTCGCCTCTCTGTGAACCGGCACGAGCACTTCTTATAATCCTCCGTTGCATCTTTCGGGCATCACTTGGCATCCAATGGAGGTTTTCATGAGCGACATTCGTCCACCGCAGCCGCCGACACCCGGTCAGCCGCGTCCCGCGATCCCGGGTGCGCCCGGCCAGCCGGCCTCGCAGCAGCCCAGGGTCATGCCTCAGATCACCCCCCGTGTGACGCCGATGGGTCAGCCTCGCCCGGCTGTGCCCGGGGCACCGGCCGCGCCCGGGCAGCCGCCCCGGCCCGCACCGCCCAAGCCGCCTGAAGACGATGACGCCCCGATCAGTCTTGTTGATGAGCCGGCCGCCGGAACTCCCGTCGTGAGCAAGATCAAGGCGATGGGCATTGCCGGCGCGCACCAGACCCGCACCATGAATCGCAAGACAACCGTGAACGGCACGGGCGCGATTCGCGTGCGGTCCTTCCACGGTCGGCTGAGCGAGGAAGGCCTTGCATTCCTCGACGACAAGATCAACGAATGGCTCGACACCCATCCGGACATCGAGGTCAAGTTCGTGACCACCAACATCGGGACCTTTGAGGGAAAGCTCAAGGAACTGGCGCTGGTCGTCAACGTCTGGTATTGATTCGCTGATCCCCGCGGTGCGGGCGACCGGCCATGGCAAGCCGGCTGCCGCCGTGTGAATCGCCGGCCGGTTCGCCGATGCCGGTCGGCGGCCAATCTCTCATACCCAGGTTGCGGGCGATTCCACAACGGGAGAAGCTCCCGTAGAATTCGCGGACGTGTTCACGCGGCTGCGGCAACTTGAGATCTCCCTGGCGGCCAAGTGCCAGTTGCTCTTTGGGATCGCGGTGGTGCTGATTCTGGGGGCGGCGATGGCGGTACTCTGGCACCGCATGGAACAGCTCATGGAGCAGATGAACGAGCGGACCGCCGGAACCCTGGTGGACTGGGCGGAGGCCGACCACGCCGCCCGCCAGATGGCCGCCCGAGCGGGAATGCAGCGAGACCCTCCGGCGACACAGCCGTCGGATCGCGGGGCTTTGACGGCGGCCGGCTCCCGTCCCAAGGGATTCGTACGCCTGATTCTCATGAACCAGGGCAAGGCGGGGTTGACGCGCTTCGAGGCCCGCGCGTTCGAGCAGTTCGCCCGCGAGCCGGAGGCGCCGCCTTACCAGCGAACCTACGAGAGCAAGGAAGGACCGATTTCGTTTCGATATGCCCGGCCCCTGTTCGCGCGGGGTACCTGCATCGACTGTCATCGGCAGGACCTGCCCGCGTCGCTGGCGGGAGTCTCGGCCGAGGAACTGGCCCGCAAACCGGTCCTGCTGGGGATCGCCAGTGTCGAGATTCCGTCCCAACTGGAGGCCAAGGAGGTCTTTCTCAACCGCCTGTTCGTCTTTCTGGCCGGGCTGGTGGCCGGGCCGCTGGCCATCATCGTGTTCTACCTGATTACCACGCGGCTGATCCTCGGGCCGGTGCGCGTCCTCCGGGAGACGGCTGAAAAGGTCAGCAAGGGAGACCTGAACATCCGTTCGGACATCAGCACGGGCGATGAATTCCAGCAGCTCTCGGAGACGTTCAACCGCATGCTGACCAACCTGCAGGCCGGCGAGAATCAGCTTCGCGCCATCAACAAGAGCCTGGACCTGAAACTCGAGCAGTTGGCCGAAAGCAACCTGGCACTGTACGAGTCCAATCGTCTCAAGAGCGAATTCCTGGCCAACGTCAGCCATGAGCTGCGCACGCCGCTGAACTCGATCCTGGGCTTTGCCGAACTGCTCAAGGAGCCGGCCGGCGCCTGGGACGCCCGGACCGCCCGCTATGTTCAAAACATCATCAGCAGTGGAAACAATCTCCTGAGCCTGATCAACGACCTGCTGGACCTGGCCAAGATCGAGGCCGGGCGGATGGAGATCCGCTCCGAACCGCTGAGCCTCGGGGACCTGTTCGAGGGGCTGACCAACATCATCCGTCCGCTGGCCGAAAAGAAGGAACTGGTCGTGACGGCGACGGTGGGGCGCGACGTGCCGATCCTCTCCACCGATCCGCCCAAGCTCCAGCAGATCCTCTATAACTTCCTGTCCAACGCGATCAAGTTCTCGCCCAACGGCGGGCAGATCGAGCTTGCGGCCCAGCTGAGCGGCGAGGATCGCGTGCGGATCAGTGTCACCGACCACGGACCGGGCATTCCGCCGGAGAAGCAGGGGTTGATCTTCGAGAAGTTCCGGCAGATCGACGCCTCGGTGACCCGCCAGCACGGAGGCACGGGCCTGGGGCTGGCGATTTCCAAGGAGCTGACGCAACTGATGGGCGGCTCCATCGGGGTGAGCAGCATTCCGGGAGAGGGAGCGACGTTCTGGATTGAACTGCCGGTGCAGGTGGCCGCCGGTTCCAGGCCGATCGTCTACGCCCACCCGGTCGCCTGAGAAGGGATTTGCGGTCAGGATATTGTCGGCCGGGTTCAAAAGCGGAGAATCGGGAGTCGTATGCAGCCGCGCCTTTACATCGTCGCCAACGTCCGCAAGCCGCACGTCCAGATGGCCCTGGATGGCCTGCTGTTGAGCCTGGCCGGTCGGGCGCAGGTGGTGGGAGTTGACACCGACCGAGAATCGGACCTGGCGACAGTTGAAGCAGACGCCGTTCTGGTGCTTGGCGGAGATGGCACGCTTCTTTCCACCGCCCGCCGGCTGAATGGCCGGGCGATCCCGCTCATGGGCGTGAACTTTGGCCGACTGGGATTTCTGGCCAGTTTCACGCCCGCCGAGCTGACGGCCAGCGTCGATGCCCTCCTTGGGAATCGCCTGCCGGTCAGCCGCCGGCAGGTGATTGAAGCCTCCGTCCTGCCGGCCGGCGTCGACTGCCGCGCGGCGGAACACGAGCGGGTCATCCTCAAACGGAGATTCGCTTCCACCGCCCTTAACGACGCGGTGATCACGGCCGGTCCGCCGTTCCACATGATCGAGCTGGAGCTTTGCGCCGACGGCGACTCGGGCGTCCGCTACGACGGCGACGGCGTGATCGTATCCACCCCTTCCGGTTCCACGGCCTACAACGTGTCGGCCGGCGGGCCGATCATCACCCCAGGCGTCGAGGCCATGTGCATCACGCCGATCTGCCCCCACAGCCTCTCGTTCCGGCCGGTGGTGATCCCCTCGCGCAGCACGGTGCAGATCGTCATCATCCACGCCAACCCCGGCACGACCCTGTTTTGCGATGGCCAGGATTCGACCAACCTCTCGGCCGGCGAGCGCGTGATCGTTCGCCGCTCGCCCAATGATGTCCTGCTGGTGGAAAACCCCGTGGGACATCCGTGGCGCAGCCTGGCGGAGAAGCTGCACTGGGCGGTGTCGCCGAAGTATTCGGAATCGCGAGGGGGTTAGCTCTTCAGCGCACAGGAGGGGCATCCTGCTCGCGCCCGTTTCTTCAAGAAGTGCGATCGGGACGGCGGTGCTACGGCTCAAGCCATGTACTTGGGCAGGACTTTCCTGCACGCGGCACCGGCGAGGTTGGCGGCGTCGGCCGGCTTCAGTTTCTTCAGCTCATCCGAGAAGACTTCCAATGAGACCGGCCCGGTGTAGCCGGCCTTCTCGAGCGCGCCCATGAAGGCGTTCAAATCAATCACGCCCTCTCCCGGCAGCAGACGTTTGGAATCCTGTAACGAGGTCACCGGTCCCGGCGGCGCATCGTTCAGGTGTGCCAGCACGATCTTCGATGCCGGAATCTGGGCAAGATGGTCAAACGTGCTCCCCGACGTGTACAGATGGAAAACATCTACAAGCAGCCCCACATTCGGCCCGATTGCCGCCGCCAGTTCAAGCATCTGTCCTGGTGTGAAGAGGAACTCATGCTTGCCGCGCCGGCGGTGATGATGAGGCCCGATGAATTCCAAGCCCAGGCGCAGGCCGTTCTCCTCCAGGACGGCGGCGACAGGCTTGAGCCGTTGAACATGGAACAGCCAATTCTCCATCAGCGGCAGGTCGGAGGAGGGCATGAGCCACGTTGCGCATGAATCGGCCTTGAGTTGCGCCGCGATCCTGGCCTGGGCGGCGAGTCTGTCCAGGCCCTCTTTCTGTTTGGCCAGATCGCCGCGCCAGTCGAAGGGCAGGCCCCATCCGCCCAACTTCAGTTTCCTGGAGGCATAGAGGTCACCCAGGGCGCCAGCCCCCTTGGCCTGGCCATAACCCAGGTCAACATCAGCGCCGGGGAACCCCGCCGCAGCGGCAATGTCAAGAAACTGGTCCAGGGGCAGGCCGCCGCCGGCGGTCACGCGATTCAGGCAGATATGCATAATTTCTCCTATTCCCTAACGCCAAACATGAGGCATAGTACCGTTGCCGCAGTGGGTTTGATACAGTGGCACGTTGATTGTCGTGAATTTGACGGGCTCGGGCAGGGATGCATGTCGCTGGAAGGGAAGTTACAAGCGCAGATGGACCGCCTGCTGGCCGTCGTGGACGAGTCCGGCACGAAAGGTCCGCGCCTGCGGCAGGATGCGGTTCGCCTGTGGCGGCGAGTCAAGTCGTTCATTGCCTTGCGACTGGTCAACCCTGAAGTGGACGTACAGGCGGCGGAACTGGCCTGTTATGCGCTGCAACTGCCGATGAAGCAGAGCCGGCTCACCCCGGCGGGCAGGATGGGGCAGGTCAGCTTGCGCGAGCGGGCCGAACAGGCGGCGGAACTGCTGATCAACGGGCTGGGAAACGCGGCCGACGAGGATCTGCTTGAGCGGGCGGTGCGCATCCTGAGGCAGATGCATCACCGCGATCCATCTCTGGACGAGGCGAAACTTCTGGCGGACGCGATCAATCTTGATGATTTCGGAGTGACCGGCGTGATTGTCCAGGCGATGCATCTTGCGCGACAGCACCTGTGCGTGAAGGATGTGGCCGAGGGACTGGAGAAACGGCAGCAGTACGGGTACTGGGAGGCGCGGCTGAAGGACGGTTTCCATTTTGAGCCGGTGCGGCAGATCGCGCGGCAGCGGCTGGAACGGGCGCGGATGGTTGCGGGTTTACTTCTGGACGAATTGAGAGAAGATCAGGCCCTGTGAAGAAGCTGCTCCTGGCCGAGTGGATCGCGCCGATGAGTTCGCCCATCGTGCGCGAAGGGGGTATCCTAATCTCTGCTGGCCGGGTCGTCGAATCGGGCAGGGGGCCGTGGTTGCGCAAGCGTCATCCGGATGCGTTGGCGGTGGAGTTGGGACAGGTCGTGGTCCTGCCGGGACTGGTGAACGCTCATGTTCACCTGGAGCTGAGCCATTGCCGAGCGGACGATTTCCCCTCCAGGGACTTTGGGCGGTGGCTGATGCGGGTGGTGCAGAGTCGGGGTCTCGATTCCGAAACGCTGGAAAGAGCAGTCGCCGGCGCGGTGAGCGAGGGCATCCGGCAGTGCCTGCGGTTTGGGGTGACCACGGCGGGGGACATCAGCCGCAACTGCGCCGTCAGCCGGGCGGTTCTCGGCGATTCGCGGCTGCGGGCGGTGAGTTACGGGGAGGTTCAGGCGATGGCGCAGCGGCGCGGGATGTTGCCGCAGCGGCTGCTCGATGCGACCGATGCGGCCCGGGCCAGGTCAAACCTTCGCATCGGGATCACCCCCCATGCGCCCTACACGGTGGAGGAGGCCGCCTATCGAGCCTGCCTGGAGAGTGCCCGGTCGATCCGCGCACCGATTGCCACCCATCTGGCCGAGACGGAATTTGAGGCGGAGTTCCTGGCGCGTCACACGGGGCCGTTTCGTGAATTGTGGGAGGCCCTGGGCTGGTGGGACGATCGCGTGCCGCGATTCGAGGGCGGGCCGATCCGGTTCGCCCGGCAGATAGGATTGCTGGATCATCCGACGCTGCTGGCGCACGTGAACTACTGCGACGACGGGGAGATGGAGATTCTGTCTCGCGGCCGGGCGAGCGTTGTGTATTGCCCGCGGACACATGCGTATTTCGGGCATCCACCGCATCGATGGAGGCAGATGCTGGCAGGCGGCATCAACGTGGCGGTTGGGACGGACAGTTGTGCGTCGTCTCCCGACCTGAATCTTGTGGATGATCTGCGTTTGCTGCACCGGATGGCGCCGGAGGTGTCTGCCTTGACGCTGTGGCAGATGGTTACGGTCCGGGCGGCCAGGGCGATTGAATGGGAAAGCGAAGTGGGATCGCTCGCGGCGGGGCGATGGGCCGACCTGGCGATCTTTGCCGTAACCACGGAGGACCCGTTGCGCGAAGTGCTTGAAAGCGATGCGATTCCGGCGGGAGTGTGGGTGGGCGGATGTCCGGTCACATGATCCGGTCGAGCAGGGGCAGGCCGCTCTCATATTCCTCAAGTCGATCGAGAAAGTGACGGACGAGATTGAGGTGCTCGTCGTCGTGGCCGCCCGCGGTGTGCGGAGTGATGAAGCAGTTGGGCGTGCTCCAGAGCGGATGATCGGGTGGGAGCGGCTCAGGGTCCATCACGTCGAGATAGGCGGCGGCGATCCGGCCGGCTCGCAGGGCCTCGAGCAGGGCGGCCTGATCGACGGTCGAGCCTCGGCCGATGTTGTAGAAATATGCGGAGGGCTTCATGTCGCCAAATCGGCTTGCGTCCATGTAATGGCGGGTTGCCTCGCCGCCGGGCAGCAGGTTCATCACGTGATCGGCCAGCGGAAGGACCTCCGCGAGGCGCGTTTCGGGGAGTGCGGAGATCGTTTCGTCGCCGGCGACATTGCGGCGGACGACGATCATGCGCAGGTTAAAGGGCGCCAGCAGTTCGACCAGCCTTCTGGCGATGTGGCCGTAGCCCAGGATGACGACCGTCTGCTGCCTGAGCAGGCGCGAGTCGGCGCGGAGCGTCGCGGCGGGCCATTGGCGGCTGGAGGACTGGTTCAACAGGGCGGCGGGAAGCTGGCGGGCAAAGGCAAGCATCATGGCCAGCGCGTGCTGGGCGCAGGGCTCGCAGTAGACGCTGGAACTGTTGGTGACGATCGTGCCGCGGTCAAGCATGGCCTTGCGGAAGGGGGCGTTGTCGTAGCGTTCGTAACCGGCGGACGTCAGGTGAACCCACTCGATGTTGGGGCTGTCCAAAAGGGCGCGGGGATCGGGTTGGCCAAACACGATTTGGGCCTGGGCCAAGGCGGGATCAGCCTGTCCGCTGACGAGATTGGTGTCCAGCAGATTTGGGGAGAAGATCAGGCTGTGCCGGCCAAGATGCTCCATCAAGAGTCGGCGAGCCGGATCGGGCAAAGCCATATTGCACCAGATGCTGAGGCGGCGTTGATGCATAAGGCAGCAAGGGATAACAATCGGGCGGGGCTTTGGCAAATGACGCACAAAGCCGGCGGCCGCGCTGGCTTTCGGGGCGAAGATGCGTAAGATGCGCCGCCAGCCGGACAGTCCGGGTGCGCGACAGTTCTTGGCGTTTGGTGGAGGACCGCACGGCGATGTTGAGGATATTCTGAGCATCGGTCTCCGAGCGGAGCTTGGGCACGGGCGAGGAAGCCCGTGCTACGGGGTCCGCCCCCGCGATCCTGGCCCGCCGGCCGCAAGAAGTGTCACGCATCGGTCAGTCCGTGAGCCCGGGATGTGTTGACGGCGGATTTGACATTCCGCCGAGGTGCTTTATACTTTTTGCCCTTCAACGCTTCCGGTGCGCCTCTGGCGTTGGCTGCCCAAGCGGAAGACTATCGCTGGCATAGCTCAGTGGTAGAGCGCGTCCTTGGTAAGGACGAGGTCGTGGGTTCAATCCCCACTGCCAGCTTAGCGGATTTTAATTGATAACCCGATTCGGAGGTTCTGGACATGGCCAAGGGAGTATTTGAGCGTAAGAAGCCCCACGTGAACGTCGGCACCATCGGTCACATCGACCATGGCAAGACGACCCTGACCGCCGCGCTGAGCGCACGCTCGGCACTGCGGTTCCCCAGCGTCACCGCCAAGGACTACAAGTCCATCGCCAAGGGTGGTACTGAACGTGATGCGACCAAGACCGTGACGATTGCAGCCGCTCACGTCGAGTACGAGAGCGACACCCGCCACTATGCACACGTGGACTGCCCGGGCCACGCGGACTACATCAAGAACATGATTACCGGCGCCGCCCAGATGGACGGCGCGATCCTGGTCGTCAGCGCCGCGGACGGCCCCATGCCGCAGACCCGCGAGCACATCCTGCTGGCCCGCCAGGTGGGCGTGCCGAAGATCGTGGTCTTCCTGAACAAGGTGGACCTGGTTGACGATCCCGAACTGCTGGATCTGGTCGAGCTTGAAATCCGCGAACTGCTCAGCAAGTACGAATTCCCCGGCGACGACACCCCGATCGTGCGCGGCAATGCGCTGGCCGCCATGCAGAACCCCGGGGATGACAACGCCTGCAAGTGCATCGACGAACTGGTCAAGGCCCTGGATGCGTACGTGCCGATCCCGGAGCGCCTGACCGACAAGCCGTTCCTGATGCCCGTCGAGGACGTGTTCTCGATCAAGGGCCGCGGCACGGTGGCCACGGGGCGCATCGAGCGCGGCAAGGTGAAGATCGGCGACCCGCTGGAAATCGTCGGCTTCCGCGAAACCCTGACCACCGTCGCCACCGGCATCGAGCAGTTCCAGAAGACGCTCGACGAAGGCATCGCCGGCGACAACGTGGGTGTGCTGCTCCGCGGCATTGACAAGGACCAGGTCGAGCGAGGCCAGGTGCTGGCGGCTCCCAAGAGCATCACGCCGCACACGCAATTCCACGCCGAGATCTACGTTCTGACCAAGGAAGAGGGCGGCCGGCACACCCCGTTCTTCACCGGTTACCGTCCTCAGTTCTACTTCCGGACGACGGATGTGACCGGAACGCTGAAACTGATGGGCGGCGCGGAAATGGTGATGCCGGGCGACAACGTGGCGATTGAAGTGGAGCTTCAGGCCCCGATCGCCATGGAAGAGAAGTTGCGTTTTGCCGTTCGCGAAGGTGGTCGAACGGTCGGCTCCGGCGTGGTGACCAAGGTCATCAAGTAACGTCGGCCTGATTGGCAAAGATGAGCATGGGAAGCGGGACTGAGGACGACGACCCGTGGTCCTCAGTCCCGCTGACCAGAAGTTTGGAGCAGTTCGATGGCCAAGGAGAATCGCGAGATTGTGTGGCTGCAGTGCACGTCGTGCAACGACCTGAACTACCGTACGGAGATCAAGGTGGCCGGCGGACCGCAGAAGATCGAGCTCAAGAAGTACTGCCGCCGGGAGCGGACGCACACCGCCCACAAGGTGAAGCGAAAGTGACGGGAATGCCTGTTTCTGGATTCTTGTCGCTGGACTTCCCGGATTGGAATTAGAGAATCGGATATCGAAGACGCAACGCCGGTAGCTCAATTGGTAGAGCAGCCGTCTCCAAAGCGGCAGGTTGGGGGTTCGATTCCCTCCCGGCGTGTTGATCGAACGGAAAGCAGTTTATGTCGGTTGCGACCCAGGGCAATCAAGGAAATGAGCCGATGGCGGACGACCGCGAAGAGCAGCGCGAGGAAACACCGGAAAACCTGCCTTCTGCACAAGTTGCGACGGGCGGGGGCGGGTTCCTCAGCGTGTACAAAGCCGGGCAGGGGTATTGGGTCCGCATGGGCACGGCCATCGCGGCGGCCCTCCTGGTGATCCTGATTGCGCAGTTCATCTACAGCTCGCTGAAGAACTACACCGAACTGGATTACGTGCTGGGGCCGAAGGGCAGGACGCCGGGTTTCCCCACATGGAAACTGGCAATCACCGGGGTCTTCGTGCTGATTTGTGTCGTGTTGGGGTGGAAGGTCATGAATAAGCCAACGGTGGTCGACTTCCTGATCGCCACCGAGAGCGAGATGAAAAAAGTGAACTGGACCAGCCGCAAGGACCTGATTGGTTCGACGAAAGTGGTCATCCTGTTCATGTTCGTGATCTCGGCGGCCCTGTTCATCATTGACGTCGTTTTCATGTGGTTCTTCTGGGCCATCGGGGTCTTGGAGAACGCGCCGTTCTCGTGATTCGCACCCAGCGCTTTGGAAAGGACCATGCAATTCTTCGTCCTGAGAGTCGCTAGCAACAAGGAAGACCAGGTTCGCGAGAAGCTGGCGCGGAAGGTCAAGATCGAAGGCCTGGAGGACCACGTCGGCCGGATTCTCGTTCCGACCGAGCGGGTTCGCACGCAGAAGGCAGGGGTTCGCCGCGAGTCGGAACGTAAGCTTTATCCCGGATATGTGTTCATCGAACTGAACCTCGACAAGGATGGCCGCATTCCCGATAGGGTCTGGTTCATGATCAAGGAGACCGAGGGAGTGGGCGACTTTATCGGTTCCAACGGCAAACCCACGCCGATGAGTCCCAAGGATCAGGCCAAGATGCTGGAAGAGGCCGAGCGGCCGGCCGAGAGCGCCACGCTCAAGACCGAATACCGCAAGGGCGACAAGATCAAGGTGGTGGACGGGGCGTTTCAGAACTTTGAGGGCGAGGTGGACGAAATCATTCCCGACAAGGGCATGGTCCGCATCATTACGACGATCTTCGGTCGTCCCACCCCGCTGGAACTCGAACACTGGCAGATCGAAAAGGTCTAAGGTGCGGCGTGTCGCACCGATCGGGTGGTTTCACTCGCCCGACGCGACAATACAGATGGTCGGTGGAACGTGAGTTGCTGGGAAGGCGGCTCACGTTTTTTCCATGGGCGGCAAGTGGGCAGAAGTATCCGCTGCCGGCGGGCGATTCCGACGGGGGAGAATTCAGTGTGACGAATGCAAGTGTTTTTTGGGCATAAGGTTGTCATCTGTGCGGGTGGGGAGAATTGACGGCGCGGAGGGTTTGTCGTAGTCTGCTGTGGATGTGCGAGGCACATCGTCTTGGCGGGCCGGGTCGCACGGGCCGCTCTGCCGGGGCGTGAATCAGCGGAGTTCGTTGCCGGTCAGCCGGCGTGCGTTTGACTCATCGATGGATACCGTCCCGCAACGCGACCCCAACTCGGCCGGGCCATCGGAGGCGCTGCTGCTGTTGGCCAGCCAGCGGCCCCGTAACGTTTCGTGGCTGGGTGCGGCGGGTCTGCTGTTTGGGGATTGGGGGACGAGCCGGCTGTATGTGCTTGGCCTGGCGTTCCTTGTGGCCGGCCGGTCCAGTTTCTACCTGATTGCGGCGATGAGCCTGCTGATCCTCGCCGTGGGGTGGGCATACACGCATATTTGCCGGATCTACCCTGATGGCGGGGGTGTGTATACCGCGGGGAAGTACCGCCATCGTTTGTTGGGGGTCATTGGGGCGCTGCTGCTATTTGCCGATTACACGGTCACCGCGAGCCTCAGCGCAGTCGAGGCCTTTCACTATTTTGGTCTGGGTGCCCAAAGCCATGCCCAGATCATCGAGGCCGATCCCGGTGATGAAATACGAATGCCACGGCGTGCTGAGGCGGCGGCGCGCGAGCCACTATGGGCATTGAATTCACCCGGGCTATGGGCGATCGTGTCGATTCTGGCGATCGGCGCCTTCAACCTGATGGGTCCCAAGCACACGGCGGGCTACGCCATCTTCGCGGCCGGAGGGATGGTCCTGATCACACTGCTGATCGCGGTGGGGGGACTGCTCCGCCTGGACTTTAGCCAGATCGACTGGGGTAAGCGGCTGGTTCATCAGAACCCCTGGGATGTGTGGCAGGGTTTCGTGTTCATCGTGCTGGCGTTGTCCGGCGTCGAAGCCATCGCCAATCTCACGGGCGTCATGAAGCGGCCGGTGTTCGGCACGGCCCGCAAGAGCATCTGGACCGTGGCCGGCGAGGTGGCGGTGTTTAACGTGTTGCTGGCGATCATCATGATTGCCCTGGCCCCACCCCGCGAAGCCCACACCGAGGACATGCTGGCGTACATGGCTGGCCAGACGCTTGGATCGGTGGGCGAATGGCTGGTGCGTATTATCGGGGGGTTGCTCCTGCTGTCAGCGACGAACACGGCCATTAACGGGCTGACCAGCATCACCTATGTCATGTCTCGTGATGGGGAGATGCCGGCGGTCTTGCAGAAGCTCAACGGTTTTGGTTCGCCATGGATTGCGGTTTTGCTGGCGGCGGGCGTGCCGGCACTCGTGCTGTTGTTTGCCCACGACCTGCGGACGCTGGCTTCGCTGTATGCCATTGGGGTGGTGGGGGCCGTGGCCATCGACGCCAGCTTGTGCGCATTTCATCCGCGCCTGCGCAAGCGCTGGCGACGAGTGGCCATGTCTCTGCTGGGGGTTTTGTTGATCCTCATCTGGATCACTCTGGCGCTGACCAAGATGCACGCCCTGCTTTTCGTGAGCCTGGTGCTGCTGACGGGTTTGATTCTTCGGAAGGTGACACAATACGCGGCCGCCAAGCGAGCCAAGCCGAGCCTGCTGAGGCAGGCCATCATGGCCCAGCTTTCGCCGGAAGCCTTGAGCAAGCCTCGCCTGCTGCTGGCCACGGCTGGTTCCACGCACCTTGCGTCGGCGGCAATCCAGCGAGCCAAGGCCGAGGGTGCAGCGCTGGTGGTCACCTTCGTTCGTGAATTGTCTCTGGGCTACATGTTCCAGAACGGGAAGCGGTTGAGCATCGACACCGATCCCGCCGCCCAGGAACTGTTCGTGGATTTCCTTGAGATCGGGCATCGCGAGGGGATCCCGATCATTCCGGCGTACGATACCGGCATCAGCGCGGCCGAGATGGTGGCCGAGCTTGCGGCGGTGAATGGGGCGAGCCGGGTGATGATCGGCAGCAGCCGTCGCGGGCCGCTGCACCAGTTGATCAAGGGGTCTTTTCAGAGGAAACTGGAAAGCCTGCTGCCGCCGGAAATACCGGTGGAAGTCCTTTCGGTGACGCAGGAGGGCGGACAGGCGAATTGACTGATGCGGCCCTTGGCCAGGGAGTGACCATGATGCGGTCGGCTTGTGCGGTGGCTCTGTCGTTGCTGGTGACGGTGGGCAGTGCGTGGGGCGCGGCGGCAGTGGTGACGGCTTCGGGAGATTATCCCGGGTTCCGAGGGCCCAACCGCGACGGCAAGTCGGCCGACAAGGGGCTTCTCAAAAGCTGGCCGGCCGAGGGACCCAGGCAATTGTGGAAGATCGACGGCATCGGCACGGGCTTTTCGAGCGTGGCGGTGGCCGGCGGGACGATCTACGTGACGGGGGAAACCGACGAGAAACTGACGCTGTTTGCGTTGGACTTAAGCGGAAAGATCAAGTGGAAGGTCGAACACGGCCGCGGATGGACCGAAAGCTATCCGGGATCAAGAGCGACGCCAACGGTCGATGGCGGCAACGTCTACCTGCTGTCCGGGGTGGGCGTGCTTGCGTGCTACGATGCAAAGACCGGCAACCGCAAGTGGCAGGCGGAGGCCCGGGCGTTCGGGGGGAGTCCCGGTGGCTGGGGATACGCCGAGTCGGTGCTGATCTGGCAGAATCTGGCGATATTCAAGCCGGGTGGTTCCAACTGCATCGTGGCGTTGGACAAGTTGAGCGGACGCCCGGTGTGGCGGAGCACAGGCTTTTCGGCCGGGCCGGAGTACAGCTCATGCTATGCGTTCACGCACAATGGCCGAGCGATGATCGCAACGGGGACTGACCAGGGGCTGGTCTGCGTCGACGCCAGGACTGGACAGACCGTATGGGCGAACGCGTTTTCCGCTGGCAACACGGCCAACTGTCCCACGCCGGTCTACAGCGACGGCTATGTGTTCTGGGCCAACGGCTACGGCAAGGGGGGCGTCTGCGTCAAACTTGGAGCGGGTACGCAGGCAAACGAGGCATGGACGACGCGGTCGATGGACTGCCATCACGGCGGATACGTGATCGTCGATGGCCATATCTATGGAAATCATGGCGGAGGATGGGTGTGCCTTGACCTGAAAACCGGGCAGAAAAAGTGGGAGAACAAGGCCGTGGGCAAGGGGTCGGTGTGCTGGGCCGACGGAATGCTCTACCTGTTTGGCGAGAACGGTGGCCAGGCGGCGCTGGCAACCTGTTCGCCGGAGGGGATGCAGATCACCGGTCGGGTGCGAGTGGCGGGACAGGGGCCAAGTTGGGCACATCCGGTGGTGGCCGGCGGCAGGCTCTTCCTGCGTTATGACACGAACCTGTATTGCTTTGACGTGAAGGGGCGATGAGGGGAACCGATGTTCCGGCATGCAGGCCGGGGCAAGAAGGGCGGGGCTGTGCATCTAAATTCCGTACAATTATGGTTTGATATGCACGTCGGGTCGCTCCTATAGATCACATACACAATTCTTAATTGAGGAAGGACAGACCATGCCCAGTTTTCACGGTGAGATCGGCGACGGGAAATTTGGCGTCATGAACTCGGAGCAGGTTCAGGAAATGGTGATCAACAAGTCCGGCCTGCAGGCTTCCAAGGAATGGAAAAGCAACTGTACGACGGCGATCAACAAGATACTCTCCGAGCGAGGAACGCCCTGCGGCGCTTACAAGTACCAGAACCTGACGGTTTATCATGCATCCTCAGGCGTCGGCGCACAGGCCGGCTGCACTCTCTTTTACGTTCTGCGCCCGGGGGATATTGTGAAGCTGGTGGGCGTGGGTTATCACGTGGGAGCCCAGACCTACCAGATCGACTGGAAGGAAGCCGGGTGGTGCGGCGCCAACAAGCTTACGCTGGACAAGTGAGATGCTGCCCACTGGCGGGGGCGCGTGACGCCGGCTGCAACCTGCGGTCTTCAACCACAGGGTCGGTGCAATTTCCTCGTTGGCTGGTTTCTGTTTGTTGCATCCACTTCCGCGGAGCTGCAAGTTGACGTAGCATCATCGCCATGCGATCTGGAACTTTTCTCTGCGTGTTGCTGGTGATATTCCTGCTGACTCTGCCCGCGGTCGCACAGACCACCGCCGGGGATTTTTTTGTCTCGCCGGCGGGCAATGACCAATGGACCGGCAGGTTGGCGGCGCCGAACGCCGCCGGGACCGATGGTCCCTTTGCCACGGTGGCCCGTGCCGCGCAGGCCGTGCGCGAGCTCCGAAAGGCGCAGCCCGATCGCGACCGGCCTGTGATGATTCTGCTTCGCGGCGGAAGCTATTTTCTTGCCCAGCCGCTGGAACTGACACCCGACGACTCCGGTTCCGAGAAGTCTCCGACCGTCTTTGCCGCGTACGGCGATGAAAAGCCCGTCCTTTCGGGCGGCGTGCGCCTCAGCGGCTGGAAGGTCGCGGACGGCCGATGGACGCTCGTCATGCCCGAAGTTCAAAAAGGCGAATGGAACTTCATCCAGCTGTTCGTCGACGGTCAGCGCCGCCAGCGTCCGCGCATGCCCGAGAGCGGCTATTTCACGATTGCCGAGAAGATCGACCCGGCTCAGGGTGTCAAAGGCTACGACCGCTTCAAGTTCAATGCCCAGGACATTCGTCCCGACTTTGCCAATCTCAATGATGTCGAGGTCCTGGCCATGCAGATCTGGACGATGGCGCGCCTCCGCATCGCCGCCGTCGATCCCGCCCAGCGTGTCGTCAGTTTCACGGGCACGACTTCGCACCGCGATTACTGGAGCGCGCTTCAGAAGAATCACCGCTACCTGCTGGAGAACGTCAAGGAGGCCCTGAGCAAGCCGGGCCAATGGTATCTGGAGCGGAAGACCGGCCTGTTGACCTACATCCCCATGCCCGGCGAGGCGCCCGACCGGACCGAGGTCATCGCTCCGCGGACCGAGTCGCTGTTACGCCTGGCCGGGGATCTGAAGGGCAGGAAATGGGTTTCGCACGTTGTTTTCCGGGGTCTTGGATTTGCCCACGGCAACTGGGCGACGCCGCGCGAGGGATACAGCTTTGCGCAGGCCGAGGCCGTCCTGTCCGGAGCGATCGTTGCCAGGGGCGCCCGCGATGTTTCATTCGAGAAGTGTTCGATCAGCCAGACCGGGGCGTGGGCCCTGGACGTGGCTGAGGCCTGCAAGCGGATTCGCATCGAAGGCTGCGACATCACCGATATCGGGGCCGGCGGCATCAAGCTGGGCATCATGGGGGTCGAGAAGGATGAGGAACTGCTGACCAGCCACAACGTTGTCCGGGACAACACCTTTGCCCACGGCGGACGCCTTCACCCGGCGGCCCACGGGATCTGGGTGGGGCAGTCGCCCCACAACGTCATCGAGCACAACGAGATTGCGGACTTCTACTACACTGGGATCTCCCTGGGCTGGACCTGGGGCTATGGCCCGGCCCAGGCCCACCACAACACCGTCGCCTACAACCACATCCACACCATCGGGCAGGGCGTGCTCTCGGACATGGGCGGCATCTACACACTCGGATTGCACGAGGGGACCGTGCTTCATCACAACCTGATCCACGACGTTCATGCCTGGGACTACGGCGGGTGGGGCATCTACTTCGACGAGGGAACCACCCGTATCACAGCCGAGAACAACGTTGTTCACCGCGTGAAGACCGGCGGTTTCCACCAGCATTACGGCAGGGAAAACATCTTCCGAAACAACATCCTGGCTTTTTCGCAGATTGACCAGATCCAGCGCACCCGCGACGAGCAGCACCTGTCATTCACCTTCGCCCGGAACATCGTCTATTACAACCAGGGAAATCTGCTCGGGTCGAACTGGAACAGCCCCGAACACTATCGGATGGAGAGCAATCTCTACTGGCGGGCCGATGGCAAGCCGGTCACGTTTCCCGGGAATCGGACCCTCGAGCAGTGGCAGCAAACCGGCCAGGACAAAGGCTCGCTGATTGCCGATCCCCTCTTTGTCGCACCGGAGAAAGGTGATTTCACCCTCAAACCCGGTTCTCCGGCCGGGAAGATCGGTTTTGCGCCCATCGCGATCGACAAGGCCGGGCGGCTGACCCGGGGGACGCCATTGACGCCCGCTCCGCCGGCGTTTCCGGTCAAGGCGCGGGAATAGGTGATGGATGAGCCTGGCGACTGGGTGCGATGCGGACTGTGCGGGCGGCACGTGCCGCCGGAGCTGATCACACGACATCATCTGACGCCCAGGCAGAAGGGGGGCAAGGCTGAGGACCGCGTGCCGTTGTGCCGGCCTTGTCACAAGCAAATCCACGCCGTCTTCAGCAACAAGCAGCTTGCGGGCGAGTTGGCCAGGATCGAGGCACTGCGAGCGGCCCCACAGCTTGCGTCGTTTCTGGCCTGGGTGCGCAAGCAGTCCCCCGGCCGCAATATCCGCACGCACATGGCGGGCAACCATCCGGAGCGGAAAAAACGGCGGCAGAGCAGGCGCTGAAAAACGGTTCCGGATGCTCGGTCAGGCGATCGCCGGAATGGCCGCTTCCTGCCACTGCTGTTCGAGCATGCGGAACGTCTTGGGGATTTCCTCTTCGCGCCTGGTGCCCTGGCGGATTCCGCACTCCAGGGAGCAGAAGCCCTGGTAGCCGATGAGCTTCAGCCCGCGGAAGCCGTCGCGATAGTCGGAGTTTTCCTGGTGGGGCAGGATGCGCGATCGCGTGCGGCTGGCCAGATGGACGTGGTACAGGTAATTGCCGGCCGAGATGAACGCGCCCATGTCGGAGGTTTCCTCGATGTGCATGTGGTAGAAGTCGCCCATGAGGCCGATGCCCGGCGAGTTCACGTCGCGGCAGATTGAGGCCGCGTCCGGCACCTGGCGGAGGAACCAGGCCTCGCCCCGGTTCAGCGGCTCCAGCAGCATGCGGCACTTGCTCTTGACCGCGTGCTCGCCGAGTTCGGGCAGAATCTCCTTGACCAGCAGTTCGCGGGCCTGCACATGGGGCAGGATTCCCTTTGCGCCGTTGAAGGCCGGGACCATGATGACGCCCGTCGAGCCCAGTTCCCCGGCCGCCTCCAGGATCTTCTTGGCGTTGTCGATCGCCTTGCGCTGCTGCGCCTTGTCCTCGACGATGTAAGGGCCGTCGGCGGCGCAGATGGCGGAGACCTTGATCGGTGTGCCGGCCAGCGCCTCCTGGATTTCCTTGACGCGGCCGACGATGTTGGCGCCGAATTCAATGCCCGCGCCGCCGTGTTTGACCATGAACTCGACCTTTTCCTTCAGGCTGCCGCCGGGAATGATCCATTCCTGGCTGGAGAGCCTGAGGACGGCCTTGGGGGCGGGGGCCTGCGTCTGCGCCGCGGCGGGCTGATCCAGCACGCGGATCGTGGCGGCGACCACTGAAGCGGTGATGGATGTCTTGATGAAGTTCCGACGGTTCATGGTTCTGTCTCCAATAGTTACATGGTTCGCGTGCAAGAGACGAAACACGTCTTCCCGGATCATTTACCGCGCAAAGGCGGCGATGTTGGGGCGGTGGTCTACCACTGCGCCTCCTCAAACGGATTCTGCGGTCCTTTGACCTTGGGCTTGGGCAGCAAATTGATCATCGCCTTGACCAGCGTCGCATCGCCCGGCCCCGACAGTCTGACATTCAGTGGCGAACCCTTGACCAGATGGTACTGCGATGCATGGAGATCCTGCCTGCCGCCTGCCATCTCCTCGAACTTCGCCTTGCTGAAGACCTGCGGCGTGAGCAGTTGCACGTACCGCGCCGGCTCGTGGAAGGCCAGCGGGTTGCCTCCCTCATCCACTTCCACGAGCGATCCGCGGGAGGCGGCAACCAGCGTGGCGACCGGATGTTTCTCGGCCGCCTCCATGATCGCCTCGATGTCGCCGTGCGCCACTGCCGGGCGCGCGGCGTCGTGAACGATGACGTGCGTGCAGTCGGCCGATATCCGCTCCCCGGCCGCAGCGATCTGGTCGATCCATCGCGGACCACCGGCCAGCACCTTCACCCCGGAAAAGCTCAGGTGCGGCGCGTACTTCCGTTTGGCCTCCTCCATTGCATCCTGCCGGAAACAGACCTGGATCTGCTTGACGTTATCGCGATTCAGGAACAATTCCACGCTGCGCAGAAGGGCCTCCCGCCCGTCGATCTTGACGAACGCGCCGCCCGCCTCGGCGGCTAGGCCGGGCGGGACGGCAGTGAGCAGAAGAACGCTGAAACTGGCCATCGTTAATCTCCGTTGCAAACGGGACCTATCTTGAGCGGTACACAGAGGGTGTCAAGAAGAAGCTGGCCCATGTTTATGAGGATCGCCGCATGAAGCGCATCGTGGCATTGATGATGATGCTCGGTCCGGCCGCGGCCTGGTCGCAATCACTGCCCGCGTTCGATCTGACGCGGCCCGACGAGGCCCGGCAGTGGCATCCGCAGCATCACATCGCCGCACTCGAACCTTCCGCCGAGGGACTGGTGGTGCGCATCAACGGAACGGATCCCTACTTCGTGGGCCCGGCAAGGGATTATCCATCCAACGAGTTGCTCTGGATGGACATCCGGCTGCGCAGCGATGAGCCGGGAATGCTCCAGGTCTTCTACTTCCCGCGCGGCCAGGGACCAGCTGAGAAACATTCGGTGCGGGCCGCGGTCGCCGGCGGCGAATGGCAGGATGTGCGCATCTCGGTGCCTGCGCTTGGGCCCGGCTACCACCTGCGCATTGATCCGCCCGGTTCGCGCGGCCAGGTGACGATCGCGTCAATCCGGTTTGAAGTCCGGCCACAACTCAAGGCGCCAGCCTGGCCCAGGCCCACCAGGCCCGCCCTGGATGCGGCCTCGCCGGTCGTCAGGTCGGCGCAGATCACGCTTGCGCACTCGACCGACAAGCTCGGGGCCTTTGCCGTTGCCGTAGGCGGGAGAGAAGTTGCCTGCGGATTCAACCGGCCGCTCATCGGCTACGTTCTGGGCAATGACCTTCGCTGGATTGACGTGAACGCGATCGGGCGGACGACCGCCGCGCAGCGGGATGGATCGTGCGAAGTTGAATCGCTGGTGAAGGACTCGGACGGTGCGACCTGGCGACTTGTGCAGCGGTTTGCGCCGGGTCGGCTGGAAACGATAGACGTGCGCACCCAGGTCACGGTCGATCGTGATCGACAGGTGCTCTTCCTTCCGCTGCTCGTGCTGACGCCGGGCGCAGGTTCCTTTGGAACATCCAAGACCCAGGCCATTTTCCCCGGACTGGAGTACCTGGACAGGGATGAGCCCAGCAGTTCGGAGGCCGACATCATTGGCCCCGGATCAAGGCGACAGGTGCCCGACACACTCAAGATCACGATTCCTGTGATGACGATACTGGCCGAGGGAAGATACGTTGCGCTGGCCTGGCAGATGCGGCAGGATTTGGCCGCCGTGTTCGACTCGCCTGATCGCCTGTTCAACTCCGGCGGGCATGTCATGGGTGTCATCTACCCCGGTTCCGACGGCGCGATGCGCGAGGAGGGCAATCTCATGCCCTACGTGCCCGGAAAGCTGGCGGCGAACGCACCGTTGACCCTGCGGGCGACCATCATGGCAGGCGAGGCGGAGAACGCCCTGGAGCCGATCCGGCGCCACATTGCCCTACACGGTCTGCCGCCCGTTCCGGACACGAAGATGAACCTCGCGCAGTATGCGCGGCTTGCCGCGGCGGGATGGCTTGACTCAAAGATCAGGGACGGGAGCCGTTATCGCCATGCCTTCCCGGGCGAATTCCAGCCTCACCCGGCCGCCGATGCCGCCTGGATGATGCACTGGCTTGCCGGGCGGGTGGATGATGTGGCGACTGCGAAGCGCCTGCAGGAAGCCTCCGCGGCGGCGATCGGCGAGGTGCCGTCGGCCCGCTACAGTTTCGCCGCCGTCGGACATGTGCGATATCCGGTGGCCTCGCTGCTTTACGGCCATGTGGCCGAGAATATCGCGGTGGCGCGGCAGGCGGCGCGCGGCGCCCTTTCGCGATTCGAGGCCGACGGACGGATTCTCTACAAGGCCGGAAAGGTCGATTACGGAAAGACCCACTTTGCACCCGATGCCAACGGCTTGACGGCCCCCGTGGTGGCCGGCCTGCTGGAAAACGCGCTGTTCTGCGGCGACGCGAAGTTGATCCAGGAGGGTCTGCGCCTGCTACGCGGGCTGGACCGCTATGCCAACAGCGCGCCGCGCGGCGCCCAGACCTGGGAGTGTCCGCTGCATACGCCGGACATTCTCGCCTCGGCTTATCTCGTCAAGGCCTACACGCTGGGCTACCAGGTGTCCGGCGATCCGCATTTGCTGGAAATGGCTAGCTACTGGGCCTGGTCGGGTGTGCCGTTTGTGTATCTTGTGCCGCCCACCACCAGGTCCGTCGGTCCCTACGCCACGATCGCCGTGTTCGGGGCCACCAACTGGGAAGCGCCCAACTGGATGGGCCTGCCCGTCCAATGGTGCGGACTGGTCTACGCCGAGGCTCTCTACGTGCTCAGTGAATTCGACCAATCCGGTCCGTGGGAACTGATCGCCGACGGCATTGCCGCATCCGGTATCCAGCAGACGTTCCCGCTCGGCTCCGACCCCGATCGCGTTGGACTGCTGCCGGACTCTTACGCCCTGCGCACCGGTGTGCGCAACGACCCGGCCATCAACCCCGGGACGGTGCAGGCCCCGGCCATGCGCCTGTACCGCCAGTCGCCCGCCTATGACCTGCATGTGTTCCGCGAGGCCGCACTGTCCGTCCATGCCCCGGGTGCCATCGTGGATGCGAAGCATCAGCCGGGCGGGGTTCGCTTTGCGGTTCGCGGTTGCAGCCAAGGCACGTACCGAGTGCTGATCTCGGGATGCAAGGCCCGGCCGCGCGTCGGTCTCAATGGCAATGCCGCTGCGCCCGATGCGGTTGAATACCTCGAGGAAGGGGGTTGTGTCATCGTTCGATGTTCCGGCGACGCCACGGTTGAACTGACTTGGTAGCGCCAACCGGCGACCGAATTGAGATGCAGACCGGCGACCGGCAATGCCGGTCGCATCCAAAGCGCGCCGCGTCGGGCAGCGTGTCATCGCGATGGACGGGGACTACAACCGCGGTTGGATCAGGCCTACAATCCGGACTCACAGCGAGCGGGCACGGCGGGTTTCGCCCTTGGCGGGCCGGCCGCGCTCTCGCAAGGGAACGAGGAGTCTGCATGGGTCTGCTTGACGGCAAGAAGGGTCTGGTTCTGAACCTCGCCAACGATCGCAGCATTGCCTGGCACATTGGCAACAACGCCATCCGCCACGGCGCCAAGTGCGGTTTTGGCTTTCTCCCGGTCGAAAAGATGGAGCGCCGCGCCCGCAAGGCCATGGAGGAAGGGGGGTTCGGCTCCGAGTGGCTCTATCCATGCGATGTCAGCCGCGACGAGGACATTGAGAAGTTTTTCGCGGCCGCGCGCGACCAGTTTGGCACAATCGACTTCCTGGTTCACTGCCTGGCCTTTGCCAACAAGGAGTATCTCCAGATCGGCCGGTTCCTCAGCACGCCGCGGGACGTGTTCAAGCAGGCGCTGGACATCAGCGCCTACAGCCTGATCGCCCTTTCCCGGGCCGCCGCGCCCCTCATGCCCAACGGCGGCTCGATCATTGCGCTGAGTTATCTTGGCAGCGAGAAGGCCGTTCCCGGCTACAACGTCATGGGTGTGGCCAAGGCGGCACTGGAGTCCTCCATGCGTTATCTGGCGTTTGAACTGGGGGAGAGGAAGATACGCGTGAACACCATTTCGGCCGGTCCCGTGCGCACGCTCAGCGCCATGGCGGTGGGGGGGATCGACGAGATGTTCGACCACGTTCAGCGCAAGGCGCCCCTGCGGCGGAATATCGACGGGGACGAAGTGGGCCGCACGGCCGTCTACCTTCTCAGCGATCTGTCCAGCGGAGTCACCGGGGAGAACATCTACGTGGACGCCGGCTTCAATATCGTGGGCCTGTGATTCGGCCGATGCAGGATGGTTCGGCGGCGCTGTGGCATCGCTGTTGAGATTGTCCGGTTCGTGCCGATAATACCGATGAGGCTGAAGGCGCCCGGATGGGGACGCACGGTTCGTCTGCCGTCTTTTCGCTTTCATCCCTTACTGCCATGCCCGTTCTTCAGGCCCGGAAAAGCACGCCCGGCGGTATCCAGTCACCCGTTGATCTGGGGCGCGTTCTGCGTTTGAGCGTGCCCGTGATCGTAAAACTGGCCGAGCGAAAACTCGCGCTTTCGGAGGTGATGCGGCTGGGTGCGGGGGCGATCATTGAGTTCTCCAAGAGCAGCGACGAACCGCTCGAACTGATGGTGAACAACAAGACGATCGGCGTGGGCGAGACGGTCAAGGTGGGGGAGAATTTCGGCCTGAGAATCACCCAAATCGGAGATGTGAAACAGATCATCCGCGCCCTGGGCGGCCAGAAGCGGTAGCGCCGTGCGGTCCTCCGCCAATCGCCGAAACTGTCACGCACCTGAAGTCCTTCGGTCAGTGGCGGGTGATGTTGACTTTGCGATGGTGGGGCTTATGCTGAGCCACTTGGATGGCTGGCCGGTTGATTTGGCCGGATATCCGGTGGACCGGGGTTTAGCGCAGCTTGGTTTAGCGCGTCAGACTGGGGGTCTGAAGGTCGCGGGTTCAAATCCCGCAACCCCGATTCGACGAGACAAGAGGCCCTTCGATCAATACATCGAAGGGCTTTCTCATTGTGGGGACAAGACTTGCGCCATCGAGCTTCGAGTTCAAAAGGATCAATTCCAGGATTTGACGCTTCACGGCCACATCTGATGTAAGCCACCGTTCCTCAAGACTTTGCGAAAGTTCAAAAGCTTTCTGAGCCAAGTCGGCCAGTTCATCCCGCCCACGGTCGGCAGCCTCCATCTGCAAGGTCAGCGCGGCGATGCGATCGCGCAGCTCCGTCTGCTTCCCGGCGAAGGTGTTGGCGTCGATCTCTTCCAGCAGCCGCAGGTTCAGAAGCTGGTCCTGCTGGCGGCGCAGCGAGGTCAGGTCACGCTGGATGTCTTCGGTCCTGACGCGCCCTTGTTTGTGCTGGTCCTGAAACCACAATCGCATCATCTTGGCGAACCACTGCGCCTTCTCCGTGGGCAGCTTCATGCGGGCGAACAGGTCCAGCACCTGCTGGTCGAGTTGGGTTTCGGTGACGCGATCGCGCGGATGACCGGGATAGTTGTACTGTGAGCAGCGGTAGTAGACGTACTCCTTGCCGGTGGACTTCTTGATGACCAACTCGCCGGTGACGACAGCGCCACAGTGGGCGCACTGGATCAGTTCGCCGGCGTAGGTCAGCTCGTGGCTCTGGTAGACCTTCTCGCCCAGCAGCACCTGCACCCGGTTCCAGGTCTCGCGGTTGATGAGGGGCTTGTGCGTGCCGGGGTGCCACTGGCCCTTGTAGCAGACCTCGCCGATGTAGGCGCGGTCGCGCAGGATGGTGTGAACCTTCGACCGCGACCACTTGGGCGTGGCGTCGGTGTAGACGATGCCCTCGCGGGCCAGGCGCTGCACGATCATGTCCAGCGTGTGGTTCTGGTAGGCGTAGAGGTCGTAGATGTACCTGACCTTCTCGGCCTTCTTCTCATCGACCTCGACGATGCTGCGCCCGTCCACGCGCACATTGCGATAGCCATACGGGCCACGGTTGCAGAAGAGCCCGGCCTGCACGCGGCGGGCATGGCCCTCGCGCACGTCGATGGACTGCTGCTCGGTGTAGAAGGCGGCCATGTTCGCCAGCGTGCGGCGCATCATGTGGCCGGCCGGCGTGTTGTCGGTCGGCTGAGAGACGGAGATGAAGGGGATGTTGCACTCGGTTTCCAGCCGCTCCAGTTCCACATAATCGAACAGGTTCCGGGCGGCGCGATCGACCTTGTAGAACAGCAGGCCGTCGATTCTGCCGGCGTTGGCCTTGGCGTAGGCCAGCAGCTCCTTGAAGGTCTTGCGCTCATCGGTCTTGCTGGCCGTCTCGGCGATCTTGAACAACTTGACGATGGCTCCGCCCTCGCGCTGGGCGTAGCGCTGGAGTTCGGCTTCCTGCACTTCCAGCGACCACCCCTCCCGTTCCTGCTCGCGGCTGCTGACCCTGGCCAGCGCCACGAACCGCTTGCCCATGTCCACCGGCCTCAGATTGCTTGCGTCGTTTCTCATCATGCCCTTCTTTCAAAATGCGGAAAGCGTTGCCGACGGTCAGCAGGAGGCGCACAATCTCGGCGTCTGTCAACTCCTCTTTGTAGTCGGGCTGCCAGACGGCGCGCGTCTCGGCAATCACCTCGGGAGTGATCCAGCCGGGAAGGGCTGAGAGGGCGGGGTTGGACTGCGCCGTGGGCACATGGCCCTATCTTGGGAGAAGGGAGTTCACATCCAAACTTTTTTGGGAGTTCACTTGGATGGGGTTAAGCCGTGGACAGGCCAGTACTTATCTTTCAGGCAGCGAGAAGTTCGACCACGGGATCTGCGGCTACCCGAAGATGCCGGGCAAGCGGAATCATACATAAGTCGTTGATGTAGAGAGGTTTGCGAAGAGCCGCTTCTTGTACCGTGCTGCGCACAAGAGAAAATCGGCGGATTCTCGCGATTTTCTCCTTGGCAGACGCCTCCAAAGGAGCGATAAGGCCCAACCTCAGAATATTGCTCTTCGTGCCGCGGTGCCGCTCGTGCGGGCCGCGGCACTGGCGTTTTATGGAGAACGGGATGTCCAAGGAAGCGGTCCAAGGAATGCAAAACGGCGGGAACACGCCCATGGAACCAATCCATGGCGAGGGACTGAGAATCCAGGGCGAGGGACTGATGGGTCCATCCCGCCCCTCGTCGCTGCTGACCGTCGCAGGCGCGATCGAAAAGCCCATAACGCTCTCCGATGGCCTGCGCTGGTTCACCGAGCCTTTGGGGCAGTTCTGGCAGGGCTATGTTTATCTGGTGGCCGGCCAGCCGGGTTCGCGCAAGAGCGGGTTGACGTTGCAGGTGGCTTTGGACTTGGCCTCGCGCGGGCAGAAGGTGCTGTTCATCCTGACCGAAGAGCCCGCCTCGCGGCTGCGGGCACGGGCGCTGACGATGATGTCCACATGGCCGACCCAGCAGGTTCAGCGCACGCTGAGGAACCTGCTGGTGGAGGAGAATCTGCATGGTACGGCAGCCTTGCCCAATTTTCTGGCCATGAACGTGCTGACGGACACCGGGCGGTTCCATGGCGTCAGCCTGGTTGTTCTGGATTCCATCCAGGGGCAGGGCCTCAGCGCCAACGCCACGGCGGAGTGGGAATCGGTCTATGAGTTCTTCCGGCTCTGCCAGAAGGCACGAATCACGGTGCTGGCCGTGTGCCACTCCACCAAGCGGCATGATGCGGCCGGGCCGCGCAGCCTCCAGCACAATGTCGATGCGATTCTGGTGCTGCGGAACATGGTCCGCTGCCGGCTGCTGTTTGTGGTGAAGAACCGGGGCGGGCCGGCGTCGGTCAGCAATGCCGTCAAGCTGGAGCTTGACCCCATCACACTGGTTCTCAAGGAAGCGCCCCATGCCAAGCTGATGACGGCGGTGGCGCGGACGTACCTGGGGGCGGCGATGGGCGCGGCGGAAGTGCAGTCATCCGTCGGTCTGAGCAGTTTCGGCAGCCGGGGACGAGTTGTGGCTCCGGGCCTGCCCCGCAAGGAAATCGAGCAGCTCATCGCCACCATCGGCCAGATCGAGGGCATCGCCTTCGATGATCTGGACTTTCAGATTCAGTGCCGGCTGCCGGGGGACCGCATCTACCGGGGCGTGCTGGGCCTGCCACTGTGCCTGGCGCTGATTGCGTCCTTCGTGCAAAAGCCCATTCCGGCCCATCAGCTTCAACTTGGAGAGATTGATCTGTTCCGCAACGTGCGGGACTTGCCGGCGGCCCTGGTCAACGACCTTGCGGCCGCCATCGCCAGCGGCGAACTGGCCACGCCGCTGCGAATACTGGTGCCGCCGTCAGCGGCCTCGCAACTGCCGGCCGGAGCCGGCGTCGAGGTTGTGACGGTGCGGAAGCTGGATGAGGCGATGTTTGCGACGTGGCCGGATTTGCGCTGAATGGCGCGGAAAGTTGAGGACGTTATGGGTTCGCAAGATGACAGTGTGCGGTTTGGTGAGGTCATGACTCTGGTGGAGCGGCTGCGGAAAGAGGGGCCGCTGGAAGCGATGGGCCGCCTGACGGAGATTGAGCCGGTGGTTGCGCCTTATGCGGCGGCCGCCGCGACCAAGCTGGTGGAGTACGTGCAGAAGCTGGGTCTGGATGAGCGGGCATGCAGGACGGTTCTGCGCGAGGCGGTGCTGATGCAGATGGTGTGCATCGAAGGAATGCGCCTTGGCCACCTCAAGCTCTGGCAGGATGAACTGCCGAGCATGGGCGATGCAAGCTCGGAGGGAGGGAATCATGGCTGAACAACCCAGGAAGAAAAGCGTGTTCGCCATGGCCCATCGCTCGGCCAGCGTCACCGTGGAGTTGTGTCCTGAGGATGTTCTGCACATGCGGCCGAGCTGGAGCAGAGACGAAGCCGAGGCGTTCCTACTGCGCTATGGCACCACCATCGCGGAACGCATTCTGGCGGCCGGTCTGGGCGCGGTGCTGGCGCTGATCGAAGCGGAGGAGAAGCAATGCCACGGACCGACGAACTGACGATCGCCGCGCCCGACGGGTTCAGCGTCCGTGATGAAGCATCCGCCAATTTGCTGGTGCGGAAGATCGTGGAAGCGCGGGCCTATGCCGAGCGTGTGCAGGCATGGGCGGCGCTGGAACTGCGGCGCGCTGAGCGCGAGGAGCAGTTCTTCATGCAACGCTTCGGCCCGCAACTGGAGGCGTGGGCGCGGCAGCGCCTGGCGGATAGTCGAGGGCGGCGCAAGAGCCTCAAACTGCCGGCGGGCGCGGTGGGCTTCCGCACCGCGCCGCCGCACCTGTCGGTGACGGATGAGGCCAGGCTCATCCGCTGGTGCAAGGCCAACCTGCCCATGGCCATTGTGGTGAAGGAAAGCGTCATGAAAACCACCGTCAAGCAGCACATCCAGAGCACCGGCGACTGCCCCGATGGCGCGGAGGTCGTCCCTGGCGGCCAGCGGTTCTACGTCAAATAGCCGGTCTTCTCTTCCTAGGCACGGTAGCAGACCACCAGATCATTGAAGGAGTCGAGGCCATGGTTCGGAATACCACAGCAGAAGGGGTGCGGAACGCTGATGCGACGGCCAAGCGGTCTTGTCCGATGGCAGACCAACGCCGCCGCCAAGAGCCAACTCTTCGGCTGATCGGCGTCCGCCCCATGACCAATGAAGAGCAACGCCGCTTCGACCTGCTGCTCCAGTCGCTGCTGAGGCATTGGGTCGAACGCGGCGGCTCCAAGGAGGGGAATCATGAATCCCAAATTGCAGAATAGACGCTCCTACGTCTTGCAGCGTTGCAGTACGCCAGGGCAGGTCGGCAACAGCCTCAACAACCAGACCAAGAGCCTGGAGAATCTAATCGCCGAGAACCAGATCATCGTCGTCGGTCAGGAAGACCTGGCCGGGGTGACAGGGTCCATCCCTGGCGCACGCGATGACATCGACAAGATCATCCGCCTCAAGCGCGGCGGCCTGGACTTTGACCTGCTGCTGCTGGCCAATACCGACCGCTTTACCCGCGCCGGCGCGTTCCATGCCAACTCCATGCTCTACGACCTGGAGGGCGAGGGGGTCAGCGTCTACTTCGCGGCCGAGGGGCTGTTCAGCGATGATCGGATGCATCGGACCATCCTCTCGTTCCTGTTCGACGCGGCCCAGCAGACGGCCATCGCCATCAGCCGCGGCGCGACCATGGGCTGCACCAACAGCTATCTGGAGGGCCGCTCGCCCTATGCCCATCGGCCGCCCTATGGCCTGGACCGCATGTACTCGGTGAACGGCAAGGACATGCACCTCCTGCGCAACCTGTCCGACGGAACCCAGCAGATGCTGGACCCCAAGACCCTGGAGGTCATCCGAACCTTCGGCGTCAACCCCAGGAAGGGAACGCCAGCGCACTACATCAAGCAGAAGAACGAGCAGGTGCGCCTCGTTCCTGGCGAAGCTGTGCGCGTCGCCGCCATCCATCTGATGTTCCAGAAGTACTACGGCGAGCGGGCCTCGATCCATTCCATCGCCAAGCATCTGAACGATACCGGCATTCTCTCGCCGCAGGGGACGTTCTGGGACTGGACCGTCGTCAAGGAAACCCTGACCCGGCCGATCTACGTCGGCATCCCGATCCTCGGCCGGACGGCCGGCGGCATCTACTACAAGGTAGCCAAGGGCGCGCCCGCTGAGGCGGGCATCAAGGCCAAGGAGCTGCGCGAACGGAAGCGGCCGGCACTCCGCAACCGCCCCTATGAGGAATGGCTGATTGGGCAAGACCCGGTTCTGGCCGAGTTCCTGCCGGAGCCGATTCGCCAGATTGCCCGCGCCGCCATCGAGAAGCGGCTGGCGGAGGAGGCGTCGGCCAAGCCCAAGGTCGCGGCCAGCAAGGACAAGCATCGCGGCAGCGAGTTCTTCCTCAAGAACATCCTCCGCAGCAAGCAGGGCAACCATCCCATGACCGGCAAGCGCAGCGGTCGCCATGGGGAGAAGCGATACTACCGGATTACGCGGGCGCAGAACGCGCCCAGGAGCAACAGCATCCTCGGGCGCACCATTCCGGCCGGACCTCTGGAGGCGGCCATGTTGGGTGTCCTGCGCGAGGTTCTGCTGGCCAAGACCGACATGACCGACGCCATCCGAAAGGCGTTCGATGACCATGTCGCCCAGCGCCCGCAGGCCGACGACCGACAGGGCATGGAGAAGGAACTGCGGCGGAAGCAGAAGCAGCTCGCCGCCGCCATCGACAGCCTGACCGGCGATGAAGACATGGACCAGCCCATCCAGACGAAGCTCTCGGCCTATCGCGAGGAGATGGCCAGGTTGCAGGTGAAGCTCAGGTCTGTTCCTCAGCCCAAAGCGCCCATCGACCTGGACGCCGCCGTCGAGCGGCTGGCCGAGCAGTTCAATACCTTCGGCGCACAGTTGGATGAGAAGGACAAGTCCATCATCCATGAGATGATGAAGCTGCTGGTGCATCGGCTGGAGGCCGACCTGCTGACGCGCGAGGTCGAGGTCGAGTTGGCCCTGCCGGCATCGCTGGCCGCGACATTGGGCGGTGCGCCGATGATGGGCCTCGATCAGCATTTTGCATGCAGAACGCCGAACGAGGCCCATCAGCCGACGGCCATCGTTTTGGCCCAGTTCCTGTGCGCCGCGGAGGGTCGGCGGCCGGTCTGCTATACCTGCCGGCGGATGAAGAAGGCGGCGTAGGCCATCCAGCCGCGCCGCCATGAAGGTCGAGGGCTGCCGACCATCACCTCTCCCGACCACGGCTGCGGAACCATCGAGTCAACCCGATCAGTCCCAGCAGGCCCAACGCCCCAGGCAAGGCTGCCGGCAAGGGGACGATGGCCGACTCCGCCGGCCCCCATCCCGTGGGGGCCGGCATGCCCGACAGTTGAAGAATCCAGGTGTCGATGGCGACACCGTCCTCCCGCATCCTCAGCCGCAGCGTGTAGTCGCCTGCGGCCAAGTTCCAAGTCATCGGCACCTTCGGGCTGGCGTCATAGTTGTTCGTCCCCTTGCCGCCAAAGCCGTCCCACGGAAAGGTCGAGAAGTCCGCGTCAGTTCCAGGTGTTGGGTCGAACGAGGTCTGATACCAGTCGCGCACCGAACCAGATCGCCAGTCGGTGATCTGCTCAACGATGCCCGCGTAGATGGAATCGCTGCCCTTGTTCAGCCCATCCCACCGCAGATGAAGCTGGTATTCGCCGGGCGTGGTGATCCGCACGCGGTAATCGACCGTGGGGGTGTAGCGGAAGTCGATCGGCCCCCGATCCGGCAACGCCTGGATGTACTCGCCCCCGCGCGCGTTCTGGAAGACGCCGAAGCCAGAGCTCTCGTCCGGCACCACCAGCCACTGGCGCAGGCCATCCCATTGCCCTTCGTACTCCGCCCGCCCCATGAAGTGCTCGGCCTCGCCCACGACCTGCCCACCGGACTCCAAGAACACGCTTCCGGCCCGCGCCTCGGCCATGGTGAAGGCCATCAGTCCCAACATCGCCGTCAACCATCCACGTTTCATCGCTCGTCCCTCCAGTCTTCCAGCAACGCATGGGCATGCTGGGTCTGGTCCTGAATGGGCCAGATGAAACGAAGCCCGTCGCATGCCCGTCACCCGTGCATCGCCTGTAAGCTACTATACCTCCTGATTGGACGCCATACAAATTAGTCATCCCATAAGGCGGTTCAAGCAACGGCTCATCTGCTTACTGTGGGGCGGGCAGAGGAGCCCTGATGGAATCATTGGCAGCGGTATTTGGGCGGCGCGTGCGGGCGCTGCGGACGGCGCGGCACTGGACGCAGGAGGACTTGGCCAAGGCCGCCGGCATGGACGCCAAGCACATCGGAGCCATCGAGCGCGGGGTGAAGACCTCATCATTCGACGCCATCGAGAAGCTGGCCAAGGCGTTCAACGTCGAGTACTACCAGTTCTTCCTGCCCGAGGATCGTCCCACGGCTGCCGTGGACAGGGAGATCAACGCCCTGTTGCGGGATGTCCACCGGATCGACCTGTCGAACGTCGAGGAATTCTTGCGCGGGTTGCGGGCGGCGCTGCGGAAGCTGGACAAGCGGTCGGCGTGAATGAGCAGTCACTGGGAGGCGTGGCAACTGCGTACATGGAGGGTGGCGTAACGCAATCTGCCCCCATACTCAGTATCCAGGCGTGACCTCCGCCCAATCTTGCATCTGGGTCGGATGAAAGGTCATGGCCGTCGGGTCGTACTTGCTGAACAAGGCCACATGCCCGTCGTCGAACAGCACGTTGTTCCCGCGCCGGTGCATCCAGAACCCGCCCTCCTGCCACGGCCAAGCCATGATTGGCAAGGCATCACCGAAATCATCGGGATCACAATCGTCGTTGAGATTGGTGCCGGTGCCGAAGCTGGGCGGATACAGAGCCCTCTGGGTCTTGTCGCCGCTAAGCACGAAACGCCCCGTCATCTTCACATCCGTAAGCCTCATGGCGTGCAGGCCGTTCTTGCCGGCCCACTGGGCGGCCAGGAAGTAATTGCGTCGGGGTTCCGATCCGGGAAAGGACGGGCAGTTGTACATGCGGCTGTCCGACGGCACGAAATGCGAAGCCAATCGCTCCGTCCATCCTAGCCCTGGCGCATCCTCGCTGCTGCCGCCGTCAGGATAGGTGTGCCACCCGGACCAGTTGGGCAGCCAGCCCTTGTTGGCATTGGCATACATGAAGAAGGCCATGCCCAACTGCCGAAGCTGCGCGGCGCACTTGATCTGCTGGGCTGATTGCCGGGCCGACTGGAGGGCGGGAAGCAAGATGGAGATCAAAACCGCGATGATGCCCATGACTACCAGCAGTTCGATCAAGGTGAACGCGCCTGCCGCGTGCCTATCGTCGCGGCCGGTACAACTCCCGGATTGGCGGCCTGGATATCGCATTACGGCTCCTGGATGGGCAGTGGAGGCTGCCCTTCGGCATCCTTTGACGCTTCCCGCGCAACGGGGTAATACTCCCCTTCGTAATGCTTGGGTTGCTCCAGTGGAGGCGACAACTGCACCTGGTCGAGACTGACGTTCAACGCCTTCATGGCTGGCGGTGATGACACGGCCGGCTGGGCATCAAACGTTGACCCGGACGCCGTTTGCTCTTGCAGATTCTTCAGCATGGCCTGTTCCAGTTCGCGGAGGCGGGCCTCGTCCTCGGCCGTAGGTCCGGAAAGGGCGGGCTGCTCCGGTTCACTTTGGAAGCGGCCCAAGTCGTATTCTGGTTCTTGGCCGGTCTTCCGGCCAAAACCAGCGCCCGTCAGCAAGCCGATCAGCGTCGGCCACAGTCCGCCAACGAGAATCATGCCACCGGCCGTCCACAGGGCCACTGTCGCCATGGGCTCTCGCCACCAGCCATGGCGAAACTGAACGTGAGGATTGGTGCGAGCCAGATCGGCGATGTAGTCCTGCACCGACGGAAAAGGTGCGGCGAAGGCGGAGGCACTGACAGGGCGATAGGGCCGGGGCGCAGCGAATCTGGCGGGCAGATAAGCCCAGCCTTCGGACACCAACATCAGCCGCCGCATCTGAACGATGTCCAGTTCGCCGACGGTGTACACGGTAAGGCTCTTCATGCGGGGTCTGCCGTCCACGGGAGGCAGGCGCAGCTCCCGCTCGAATGCCGCCTGCGAGATGAACCCTTCGCCGCCCATCCGCTCGCTCTGGCGTCCCGAGTGCTGCGCCCAGCCGACGGCCAAGCCGACGATCGTGCCGATGGCGATCCAGTGCCAGCGTTGGAGCGATTGGACATCCACGGCGGCACCTCATTCCTTCGGCCGAACCGATAGAATCCAGGCGTTGGCAGGGCCAATGATGCCGGCCTCGGCCTTGATCGCTTTGACCAATCCTTCCGAGGCGTAGCGGACTTCGCGGGGCGGAGCGGTGGCATGGACCTTCTCGAAAACCTCTCTGGCTTCCCTGGTGCGTCCGGCCAGGAGCAGCAGGTTGCCAGTGCCGTACAGCGTTCGGTACTCCTCCTTGCCCTGGCGCTCCTGGATGGCCTTTTCCCAAGGCTTCGGATCGACTTCGATCTTGTCCATGATCGACTCGCCCAGGTCCTTCAGCGCCTTCTCCCGCTCCTTGGGATCGGTCTGCGCCCCAGCCAGTTGCTGGAGCTTGAAGCGGTTGCCAATGCCGGGGTCTTCCGGGTGCGCCGCCTTGAGACACTCGGCCATCAGTTCCAAAGCGGTGGGCATGAAGCCGATCCCCGCGACGTTGTACAGCCCCTTGGCCGCCGAAAGAGCCTCTTTGGGTCTCCCCAGTTCTAGAAACGCCCGCACGCGGTGGCGATGAAGCTGCTCGATCCGCCAGGTATCGGCGGGGAGTGCAATCGTCCCCGCAGCCGAGAATTCAAGTACCGCATCGTACTCCTTGGCCTTGAGTAGAGACACCATCCACTGCTCATTGAGCCGGTCAACGGTGCGCCCCGGGTCAGATCGCAATTCAGCCGTGATGGTCGATACTGCGGCGATGATATCCGCCCGCCTAGCGCTTCGGATTCGTGTGTCTATAGCATTCATGTCAGACAGCGTACCGCCGAATCCGCTCGCAACCGCGACCGCAAGCACTATCACAGGCGGAACAGCCAAGCTGTACGAGAACGTGGCCATGGCACACTCCAAAACGGACATTGTAAGCGGCGGAATTACGATCAAGCTGCACGGCGGCGCGCGTAGTATCGCAGCACCACAGCCAAAGATGCGGAGGCGAACAAAGCGATTGCGCGCAGGACAACTGTAACACCGATTATCTGGTGCGCCGAACTACCGCCGAAGCAGCCGCAGTTGATATTCAGTCCACGTGCCCAAGCCGAGGCGGTAACGAACACGAAGATGGCTGACATAACCGCGGAAACGAGGAACGATCCGTCAATGAACAACCCGCCGAGGAGACAGACACCCACCACGAGTTCGCCCCAAGGCAATACCATGGCGACGGCCAACGATACCCACGGGCCGACCAGGTTGTAGTCGAACACTGCGGCGAGGAACTCATACGGCATGCGTATTTTTAACAGGGCGCTCCATATGAGGATGCCGCCAATGCCAACACGCAACAACAGGACCACTGCTGGTGCCGCATGATTGACCATGCGACGCGATGTCCCGAAGCTCCTGTCTACTGTGGCTGCTGCTCTATTTGCGTCTTCCACTCTGCCCATCCGCCTTCATAAATAGCGATCTTGGTAAACCCGTTCTCAATCAGCATGCGAGCCGTTTGTTCAGCAAACACGCACGTTTCGCTCATGCAGTACACGATGATTTGCTTGTCTTTCGGTATGCGTTCCATGATGTGCCGGCGCTCGCTGGCCAAAGCACTCACCGGCAGATTAATGGCACCGGAAATATGACCCTGGTCAAAGTCGAACGGGAATCGGGCATCAACGAAAACCGTGTGCCCATTGTTCATCAACCTGCGAACTTCCAGCGTGTCCACCCGCGGAAGGAAGCGAGCGAGGTGGTCTCGCTGAATATCCGCCAGGGATTCCGAAATTGAACCTCCGCCTGCCAAAAAGCCGTCTTTGCTCAAAGTGTGATAGCCAATTGCCAGGAAACCGGCGACCACTGTGCCCACGCTGGCTTCTAAAGCCGTCCGCCCGAGCCAATGCGCCGAGGCTTGGGACGCGGCGATCGGAAATACCCGCAAGACAAGAACAAGGCCTGTGGCAATGGCGATGATGCAGAGTACCCTCACGCGCGATGGCCCGAAGAGGCTTGATTCCACAATAGGGGTAGAGGAGATGAAAAGCGCTGTCCCGTCCCATCTTGTCGCAAGCCGTCCAAAGGGCACCAGCTCCAATGGACGCCCAGGATCCAATACCTGCGCCTTGCCATCTACGATGCCCAGAAACAGGACAAAGTGGTCGAAACTCTTTTCTGGGCTCGACCTCACATGCAGGATTGCAGGGCAATCGGCCTCTTGGAGCACAGAAATACCCACATTCGTTGCAGGAAGTGAATGGAAACCGAAATCGGCGATGGCGGTGTCTAAATCGGCTAGGGAACTACCCGTGCAGTCACTCAGATATCGCGGCTTGACCAATTCTTCTATCTGCACTGAAGAACCACACCAGCGCATAGCACCATAAAGGCAATAGATGCCACAATACGGTTCCGATCCTCTTGTCTGGGGGCGAACCGAGTCGGATAGGCTCGCTTGAAAGCTCGGTGTTTCCGCAAGCGCAACCGAGTTTATCCCGCAGATATTCATCACCAAAAGGACGTTCAGAATGCGCGGGGACATGGCTTCCTTAGATTATTCAGTGCTTGGTGTCATCTTTGTCATTCGACTTCAAATTCTTCTTAGCTCTTTCCACATTCTCCTCAATGCTCTGGACCGTCGCTCGGTCGATGGATTGTTCAACCTTCCCTCCCTTCCAGATGTGCGTTATATTCGGTTTCTCAAGATCGATGATTATCGTCCCATCTGGCAGGTCGGCGACAAAGGCTTTCTCTCCCTCAAAATTGGGACGCAACAGGAATTTGGACGCGGAAATCGTGTTGCGGAATGTGACCTTCTGATCGTCCGCGAATGTTTGGACGCGAATTGCTTCACACTTCACTGGCAGCGGAGTGCCGCCTGCTTCCTCAAATTTCGTAACGCGAACGATGATGCTCATCGCTTTCAACGGGAGATATGGATAGTCGAGCTTCGCGCCCTTGGGCAGGGGGACCAGTGGCGTCGATAATGGTTTATGATTATCTGCCAAATCACCGGCTTGTTTCTGCACTTCGATCTTTCGCGGTTGGAAGCGCAGGCTCGGGTCAAGCCAGAGCGTGTAGCGACCGTACGGAGTGAGTGCCTCCAGCACATGAGTATTGGCTCCGTCAATCACCTCCACTCCGCGCACCTTGAGTTCCGTAGCGTGCTCCACTAGCAAACTTACCAGTGAAATCCCGCCCGCTCCCGGCGAATACCCGAGTATAGGCCCAGCGTCTCCCAAGCTGCTCGCGATAATCTGCTCCACCCTCTTAACATCTGAGAACAGCATCACGCGCGATGGCGGGCTCTTGCCCGCGATGTCGTAGCTGAGGACGCGCTCATTGGCAACGATCCGCCTTGCACGAAGTTGGCGGTCAAGCATCTCGCTCCCGTCGGGCGCGAGCTTTATGTTAGCGAAGTCAAAATCAATGCGGTCCAGGTCACGGCACAAAGTGAACCGAGAGTAACGATGACGCGGGCCGCCTTCCACTGCACCACTAAGCTCCTCCACCCTGTTCACGTTCAAAGAAAAGCTCTTCAAGGACGCAAGATGCTGCGCATAGGCATCGGCAATCCGCCTTGCCTCCTCGGTCGCTTGCCTGAAGCTGTCTTGATCTGCAACCGCAGTCTGACCGCTAATTGCTAAGGTTACGACGATCATGAAAGACAACAGAAGCATGGACGCTTGGGCCAAATGCGCGCATAGACGTGGGCTCGATGCAGACACTTTTACCTCCCATGAAAACGCTGCATGCGACAGTTATCGCGCATGAGAATTCACAAGAAAGCGGACACGAAACACACCCTGCTTAGCGTGCCATTAGCAGCCCGTGGCAAAAGTCGGCTTGACTTTCCAGAAACAGCGTTTACGACCCCGCCAGAGGGGGCAAAAATGGCCGAATCGGACTTCTACCACGGGCTGTTAGGACACGACACGGCATAGCTCCGTCACACTCTTTCATTGCGGCGCAGGACCATTGCACCACCAGCCGGTCGTCTCAACGCAGCCTGACAGCGTATGGCACGTCTTGCCTGACTCGCACGTCTTGGGCGCATTGTCCATGCTATTGGCACAGGTTACGAGGATTTCTCCGCAAGTCTGGCCAGGCTCGAACGGGCAAACTCCGTCCGTTCCGGTCCATTGGCAGCCCTTGCGCTGAGTCGCACCAATGACGTTTGCCGCCGCCGCAACGTCGATCGACGCAGGCACTAACGTGTTGAATGCGACAACGCCGCCCAACAAGACCAGAAGCATTCCGGAAACCCCTGTGAAACATGGTCGCGACATGCCAGAACTCCTTATACAGCAACGTTGACCGCCATGTTTCCACGATCCCTGAGTTGAGACGGCCGCCATCTCAGGGCTAACGATTCAATGCTTTCGCGCTTTTGCGGAAGCGACTTCCACGCGAAGGTCAAAAAGATGCGGTGAGTTTGGAACCTGCTCACTATACCGCGAGAGCGCGGCCTCTGCTCGATCCACATGATCTAATCGAGCCAGTGCGAAGATGAGAAGGGGATGCGCTGCCGGCGTGTGCTCACCCGGCGAGCTAATGACCATTGTTAATGGAGCCAATGCCGCCTCATATTGACCGCTATCGAAGAGCATGATCCCCACAACCCAATTAAACTCGTGGACATCTGTGCGATCAAGCGAGCCTAAATCCCCTGCCAATTCGTGTGCAGCCCGAACGGCCAGAATCGCATCGGAAGCTTCCCGTCGCCGCCCCTGGTTGTACAACGCTTCCGCATGCAAATAGCCCGCGCGCCGCGATTCAGCACTCAGACGCGGATTGAGTTGAATGGCCAGTGCAAATCGCTTCTCCAGCGAGAGGTAATCGCTCAGCCGCCAGAGGGCTTTGGTCTGATCCATCAAATGCAACAAGCGACGCGCGCCTGGTTCACCCGAAGGCGTGTCCTTATACTGCCGCTGCGCCTTGGTCAGGCCCGCGCGATACCAGCAGGCCGCGAGTTCGTCTCCTTCCAGGAAGGCGAATGCTCGCCCAAGGTCCAACAAGACTTCACATTGCAGGGAACTCTCTTCCAGCAGGCGTTCAAGTGGTGCAAAATCCGACAATTCAACCAGTTTGCCAGCCGTGTAGTTCGCATACCTCTCCTGCATCCATCGCCTCAGTTCCGTGTCAGGGCCGGTGCGGGACAGTTTAGAGTCGGAAGGGCAAAAGGATTGGAAGGGACCGTGTATTGTCGCTCCCGCCGTTGCATACATCCCGACGGATCGCGAGGCGGAGCATGTTCGATCCCGTGCTCGTAATAATCGGCCAGCAGAATGACTGGAAGGTCCACTGTTCGGCGATATGCGGCCGTGCTGGACTTCTGTGCAGCGTTGTTGGGGGAGCTATCTGCGGAACTCCCTCCCGAACCGGCAAAGCGAGAGATGGAAACAAACATCCAAGCCAGCAGGCCGACAAAGACTACCAAGCCGCAAGCCGCAGCCAATAATCGCTGCCTAGTTAGCCAACGCTCATTCCCCATAGCGTCCACCACAAACCGTCCCGCTCACCCAGCGAGGCAAGGCACTAGAAGTCTTACTTGATATGTCATATAACTCACCGTCGGGCGTTATGCAAGAGCTTTGTCGGAAAAATATTGGAGTGCGTTGGAGTGCGGCATCCTGATCTTCTATCCGCTCGCGATCGCTACACTGCCGCTCGACTTTTCGTAGGCACGATTGCTGTTAGGCATGTCCCTAACGAGCCTAGCTAGCGCAGATCCAAGGTATCGCTTCGACGTGGATCAGGCATTAAGTTCAGCAGAATATGAAAGTTGAGGCTCGCTACACCGCCAACAAAAAGTTCAATTGGTGTCTCGTTACTCCGACTTTCGTCGAGAATCGGCCCTTCGGTCAAAACATCGAAGGGCCTTCTCTTTTTGGTTACAAGACTTGTGGCGCTCAGGCACCGTTTCAATAACGTCCGCGTCAGAATCGCCCGCCGGTCGGTAACTCCAGAAACGGTCCACTGATCCGCCGCATTCTGCGAGAACTCGAACGCCTCCTTCACCCGCCGGCCCAATTCGCCGCTCGGCCCGGCCGCATCCGCCAGACGCTCCCGCAAACGATCGGCCTCGATCTTGAGCTCCGTGTTCTTGGCGGTGAACACGTCCTTCTCCAGACCTCCGGCCAGGTAACCGTCCAACAGCCGCTGCTGCATCCGCTCGATATCCGCCAGCCCAACGCCACCGCCCGCTGACGCAGGGCGTACTGCCGCTGGGTGCTCTCGGTGTTCTCCAGGACCTGGCGCAGCGTGGACTGCCGATGATCTGTTCCGGCGTGTGCTTCTTGCCTTTCATCGAAAATCTCCTTGGCCTTTCAGGCCGCAAAGACTCTCATGCCACCAGGACTACTTTGCGGGGAGCAGATCACTCACCGCGCGCGAGTGAACTCCATCCGACGCAGCCAATAGACCGTCGCCCAATCCCAAGGTTGGCGGACAGCGATATACCGTTCGTCGCGCAGCACCCAAGTGCCGTGGGCCTGATCGTGTGGCCGATCGAGAGCGGCACGGCCGGGTAAAGGTCTGTCCCAGACGATCAGTGTCTGGGTGTGCGTGTGCGCCGCTGCATTGGCTCTCGCCTCATCAGCCGATGATGCGCCTTGCACCCGCAGCTTGGATGCGAGCGGGCGTTCCAGGAAGGCCGATGGATCGGAAAAGACTTCTCCCGTTTGGACGGAAGAGTAGTACTTGCCCACCGATCCATAGACAGAGTCCTCGTGCCGTGGAAGCCCATCCACGAGGTACGTCCGCACCGCGTCGCCTGATCGCTCGGCGGTCAGCAGGTCGGCGATCATGCGATCGATGGGCGCAGAGCTTTCAATCGCGATCTTCGCGATGCACTGGCCCAGGTTCAGCGCCAACAAGAGACCGACTGCCATCCATCGAACCGGCCCTCCCGGCAGGCGCATCAGCAGGCCACATGCAACCATCGCGAAGGCTGGCCAGATGAAGCCCAGATAACGCGGCATCCAGACGTTGCCGGCCGATGGAAGCAACTGCCGCACGGCGATCACGGCCTCTACGATGAGCATACCCGCAAGATGCAGGGCCACGATCAGGAAGATCAGGTGTCGCGCCTTGCGCCATCGCTCCTGATTGCTCTCCGCGAAGCAAAGCCACCACAGCCCGCCCCATAGGAACACCGGAACCGCCAGGGCGGCCACCATCCACCAGTCCCCAAGATACCCCGGCAGCGACAGCACCCAGTCCCACGGGTCGGGCGGATCGGCCGCCGAGAAGCAGTAGCACGCATAGGCGGGGAGAGTTAACCAGACGAGCAGCACCCACATCCGACCGGGTGAGAGCCCCGACTGGCTGCTGCGTTTCTTACGTACAGTCAGCGCATTCCACGGAAACAGGCCGCAGAGCGCCAAGCCACCGACCACGGTGATGGCGACCGTCAGCGCTGCAAAGACCCGAGGGTCAATCCCAAGGCGTACCCCTTCGCCCTCGGCCTTCGGTGCGGGCGGCCTGGGGGCGCGATTGGGCCACTCCCAATTGCACAGATACGCGCTGGCGGTGCCGCGCAGGAGCGGGACGGGGTCTCGTCCGCGCAGGGGCGAACCGATCCAGGCCAGGCCGCTGGCGTTCCACCCTTCGCTGCGCACCTGCATCGCCCATCGGCTGAATCCGTAATAGTATCCTGCTGGCCCGGTCAAAATGAGAAGGGTGCCCAGCACAAACGCCCCCATCCGCCGCCAGCCGATCCAACCGAATGCCGGAATGGAAAGCAGTTGCAGGAGGAGCATGGCCAATCCGGAGGCATGGAAGCCGGCCGCCGCCATCGTCGCTGCGACCCACAACATCCACGCCAAGCGCTTTCGGGTGCGAAGCCAACACAGGAAGCACGCCATGCTCAGCGCGCAGAACAGCCACAGGGGCATGTACATCTTGGCGTCGCGCGAGTAGGCCACCATGTACGCCGAACAGGCGGTAAACGCCGCGACCACCAGCGACGGCCCGCGCAGCAGGAACTGCCGAGCCAGCAGATACATCGCCGGGATCATCGCCGTTCCGGCCAGGGCCGGCAACAGTCGCATCCAGAACGGGGTCAACCTGGCGGGATTGCCCAGCGCCTGGCCCAGCAGCCAGTAGAACTCATAGTGCAGCGGCCCGAAGCCGTCATATTGCAGAACGGCCAGCAACTGCCTGTACGAGCCGCAGACGCGCCAGAAGGTTCTGGCCTCATCCTGCCACAGGGGTGGGTGGTCGATCCGGGTGAATCGGATGACGGCCGCGCCCAGCGTCAGAATCAGCAGGATCATGGTCGCCCGGCGCGGACCAAAGCCAGTTCGCCGGGTCGGCGCACTGGCTGGCTCGACCTCCTGCGACTGTTGTGCGTTCAGTGATTCCATCACGAATCCGGCTGAGGGGCGATTACACAACGGCGATAGGAGCGGGATCCATCTCTGGGGCGACGCTCGCGCCTTCGCCAGCGGCCATCAAGGCTTCTTGGGTCGTACCGGCGAGAGCCGCGCGCACCGCCGTCTCGCCAGCGGCGCAGGTCCACCTGCGCCATCGCCAGAGTGTCCTCAGAGCAGCGGCACCGTCCCGCCAGCGTATCTTCTTTCCCGCCCCGTGGCTGCGCGCGTTGTACGAAATCGGCACCTCGCGAATGCTCAGTCCCATCCGGCAGGCCTTGGCTGTCACTTCCGGGCAGAACTCAAACCCCTCGCACCGCAGGTCCATCAATCTCAGGAGCGCCGTCGGCATGGCCTTGTAGCAGGTCGCCTCATCCGTCAGCCTCGCGCCATACAGCAGCCTCACCGCCGCATTGAGCACGGCCACGCCCAGCCTGAAGACAAAGCCGCCGCGCCGGCCGATCGGCTGGCCAAGATAACGCGACCCGTAGATCACCTGCGCCTGTCCGGTTCGCAGCGGCTCAATGAGCTTCGCATAATCCTGTGGATCATACTCCAGGTCGGCATCCTGGATGATCGTGAACAGCCCCGTCGCGTGGGCGATACCCGTGCGGATGGCCCGGCCTTTGCCACGATTGATTGTATGGGTGTGAATCCGCACACCCGGTTGCGATCGCCACGAGTCCAGCACTGATGCTGTTCCATCCGTCGATCCATCGTCAACGATGATGACCTGCCTGGCGTACGGGGCGGCCACGACGCGGCGGAGCAATTCGCCTATGGTGCTGGCCTCGTTGTAGACGGGGATAATGACCGTCAGGAGCGGTACGTCCGAAGCGTTGAGACCGTGTCCGGCGCTGGTCATGACCCATCCCTCGCTTCCTGTGAAGTTGCCGGCCCGGCATGTCCCGCCGGCGGCAGGCCGAGCCTGGCCCGCACCCGGTTGGCCTGGTCCGGGGTGATGTGATAGATGTAGATCGAATACCCCGCCATCCCCACGGGCTGGAACTCCAGGAAATACTCAAACTCCCGGCCGCGGCCGTGCAGGCGGTTGACGCTCACGGCGTGCCAGCCGGGCAAGGGACCGAGTTCTCGCGGGCTCCGTTGCCGCGCCGACTCGGCCTGCGGTCCCGGCGGCGGCGGCCGCCAGTCGATCCCAACCAGCTTGGGGTCGATCAGCGGCAGGTCGTAGGCCAGGTGCAGCGGCGAAGCCTGCGGGTACTTGTCCAGCCAGCGCTTCAGGTACAGCAGGTCCTGGCCCCAGTCGGTGTTGCTGTTGCCCAGGTGATAGTGTCCTCCTTTTGACCCGCCCGCCAGTTCGTTGAAGTAAGACAGGCTGTGCGGATAGACCCAGAGGCTGCTGCCGATCGACCAGAGAAGGCACAGCCCCGCGACGGCGGCCACGGGGCGATGCCCCAGGTCGATGGACCGGGCCAGTTTGCTGATCCAGATGAAGAGGAAGGGAAGGGCCGGCAGCACGTATCGCAGGTGGTGGTTGAAGCCGGTCTGCGAGCTGACCAGGACCAGCACGGCAAGGGCCGGGGCCAGCAAGACCAGCTCATCGCGGGAGGGGGCCGAGTAGCCCCTGGCGAAGATGGTCACGCCGATCGCAAGAACGAGCAGGAGCCAGGTGCCCAGCGGCTCTTTAATCAAGAGGGCATACAGGTAGTAATACCACCAGCCGCCCAGCCGCCACTCGCCGCGCAGGTAGGACCACATCCGCCGCTCGAAGTCGGCCTTCTGAACGTCGATGCCCGACAGGTAGTTCTCGGGGAGGGGAACTCGGAAGGCCCCAAGCCGCGATGTGGCGAATCGATTGCGCAGGGCCATGCCATGGACGCGTTCCAACACACCTTCGCCGCCCATTCCTTGCGAAACAAATCGGTACTCGGCAAGGGGGCGAAATGAACCCTCGAAACCATATCCGAGGTTGATCGCCCATGCTGACAGCAACAATATCACCGCAATGTGAGTGCCTTGCCTAGACCACCCATAGACCGGTTGACGCACGGTTTGCATCAACTGATAAGCTGTCCATAGCACAGGCCACAGCACCAGCAGGACCACCCAAGTCAGCTTCGTAAGCTGCGCCACGCCCAACAGCATTCCCGCGGCAACAGCCCAACCGATCGTGGGGCATCGTAACCAACGCCAGAACGCATAAGAAGCGCACAACCCCGTGCTTGTCGCCCCCACATCCGGCGTGATCAGGTGCCCATGACCAAGAATCGACGGGCAGACGCACCACAGAAGCAGCGCCAACACAGCCGACCTGCCGCCCCACAAATCCCAAGCCCACCGGTAACATATCCACCCGCCGAGGATGCTGAACGGAATGCACGTCAACCTCGCAAGGCTGAGCAAGGCAAAGTATCGTTCACCGAGTCTCAGAGCGATGTCGCGGCCAACCTGGAATTCAGGGCGGCCTCCCGGGCCGGCATAGGCGGAATAGCCGTCGATGTTACACTGATCGGAATAGCCAAGATAGATAAACGTGGTCGCGACGAGACGCACCAATGGCGGGTTGACGCGATAGAACTGAAAGCGACCGTATTGCCAATGTTCCAACCCGGCCGCAAAGTGACCGACTTCATCCCACGTGGGGCTGTCTCGCACAGACTGCCAGCCCACGAGACTTGCGTGAATGGCGAGTATCGCGACGAGCACGGCCCGCCGGCTGCGCCCTGCAGAAAGCTGCTTCGCGATTCGGCAATTCACCTCAACCTCCCACGGGCCACAGTCCAGGAGGATATCGTCTCAGGCGAATATGATGCGTGGGGCCGTCCTTCACCGGCCGCTGAGCTTTCGATGCCGGACCCACAGTGCCAGCACGCAGAGCACGGCGAGGCACGATACGATGAGTCCCACCATCTTCGCGCGCGTGCCCTCGGTGTCCGAGAGGGCGAGCCGCCGCTGTGCCTTCGCAATGATCTCGGCGTCTGTGATGGGACGTGTCGTCGCCGGCTTGAAGAGCTCGCCGGTTCGCATGTCTTTAAGAAATGAATGCCCCGGCCAATTGAGGACGTAGCTCTCGGGAGTGTTCTCTGGGTCATTGAGAAGATAGTGCATGACACGCATCCGCTCGTTGAGTATGGGGTGTACTCCTTGTCCACCGGCGATTGAAAACCTCCGATATTCAATCGTGTACGGCAGCGACACAGTCCCGATCGCTTTAAAGTCCGAACAGACAATCTGCGCAAAGGCAAACGACGCGCCAACCGTGGATGCGCGGTATTCAACCATCGCATATCCATTATTGGGGTCAAACACCCAAGTATGCCTCAATGTCGAGCGACCTCCTGCCGACCCGGGTGGTGTATCGAGGACAAGTGCAATGGTCCCGCTTGCGGTTCGGCTGAGCACCGCGTCCTGCAGCATCTGCGGTGTGAGCCATCCCTCCTGACCGTAGTGACGTAGGCCAAGAGCGATATCTATGGGATGATCCGTTGGGAGCGTCGCGCTGTCGGTGATCGTTCCCAAGCCGGGCTCGTCATTGAACCGCTGGTCCAGCGTTTCAGCGCGTTCATGCGAAAAAACGGCGAGTTGACGGCACACATCGCCAAGTCCCAATCGCTGTCTCGCCTGCTCTGCGGTGGCCTGATCGTATCGCCAGTCATACACGGCACGACCATCCAGAAAACGAAAGAACAAACTGTAACCCCACGCCCCCTCCAAGGAAATGCCAATCGGGCGAGTCAATGCTCTGCTGGGAAGGTAGGTGAGGACGGCATCCACCTGAGCAGTAAGGTTCTGAAGATCGGCCAAACGTTGAACAATACGATCCCGGGCGGTCACGAGGTCCGGCGTTTGAGCTCGCGCATAGGAATGCACGCAAATAAGGGAGATGAACAGTATGGGGAAGCACCGCATCAGTGTCTCTTGTCGAGTCTTTACGTAGCGCCCTGGAGCATCGCTGTATAAGGGCCCGAAGATCGTCATCAATGCAGGGAAAGATCAAGGCACATGCTGGGCGGCGTCGGACTGCCAAGCGAGCAGCGTGCCGGCGTTCTCAGCCTGATGCAACGAGCGCATTTACAGTGCCTACGAGGCCCTAGTCTGCACCACAATCGGAAGATGTCGTCTCAATCTTGTTCACGTACTTCGGAGTTGGAGGATATAATTCATGACCTGCACTGCATTTTGGATCGTCGAAGTTCCACAGGGTACCACATCTCTGTTGCGGCTCAGCGTCGGCTCCCAAAGTTGTGCAGTTCTTCCCAGCGTCGATGGGTTCCTCCGAGTCCCTGCACATCAGCACTCTGAGCGGGGAAAGAATCTTGCAAGAACCGTTGGTGCCGGGAATGGGTGTACACGTCATGTTGTCGGGGCACCCGATCACGGGCTGCGCGCATCTTCCCACGACGCTCGCATAAGCGGCCACCGCAACGCACGTCAGCACAAGCCCAAAACCTGCGATTGTTGCCGTGACTCGATTCATAGAATCTCCTTAATCAGAGATGAACGGAATAGACTCACCCACACAACGTGGGTATCAGACTCATGGTGAACGAACTACCCGGGCGCGCACTGGAACCACAAGCGGCTTGAACTTGGACCCCGGGAACTCAATTGTGACCGTCGATGTTACTATCGATCCCTTCAGGTCTTCGGGAATCGTCATGCGTATACAAACAGGCCGATATTGCATGCCGCCCTTGGATGCCCTCGTGCTTTGAGCGATGATCCGCACATCCCCGTATGGAATCGCCTCGATCTGGTCCGGCAAAGCCCTTATCAGTTCGGCCGGCGCCCTGATATGGACCGTGCGCCAGACCGATTGCTCCAGAGCCGCATCGCCCAAATCAAGCCGAGCGGGTATGGCGCAGACGAGTCGTTCCGTGTCAATCCTGGCGGTGATGCGAAGGATCGTGTTCAACTGGGCCGAACCATCAGAGAACGAAAGAACAATGTCCGCCGAGACGATCGGATCGGGGTTGGGAGCGATCTGAAGGCTGACGGGGATGGCCATCGACTGCCCGGGTTGCAGGTCTCGTGGCACTGCATTGGCCACACTACACGTGCAACTCGGTGAAGCATTAAGAAACCGTAAGACTTTCGTCCCTTGGTTCTGGAGGATAAACACCCCTTCAGGCCTCTGGCCCGGTTGAACATAGCCTAGATCCAATACACGCGAGCTGACGCTCAGCCCGGCAATTGCCGTCCGATGCGCGTCAGCGGAACGACGCCATTGCACGGCAATCATAGCTATTGTTCCAATAACGAAGGTGGCCGTCACGGCACACGGCAACATTAAGCTGGCGGATTGTCGAGGCGCGAACGCTATACAGTTGGACGGCCGAGCGAACCCTAATGCGACCAGAAACACGAGATCCGATATGAACGTCAGGCTTGGAGGTACCTCGAACCGACCAAAGCACCCGCAACTGGCCTCCCCCGTCACCCACCGGTACAGCGCCGCCCCGGCGAACACCAAGGCCAAGCCCATCGCCGCCAGGCGCGTCCTCTGCGGGTAGAGGTTGAACAGCAGCCACAACCCGAAGGCCAGCTCGAACTCCACCAGGAGAATCTTCGGCCAGACCGCTCCCCGCAGCCCCGCCTGCAGCGGCAAATCCGTGGCGATCTGGTGCGCCTTCAATAACGCGGCCACGATCAGGATGATCCCAAAGAGGATGCGGACGATGTCGTATGCCGACCAGGAAACGAAGCGATGTCCCCCATCACCCGTCGCCGACGAACCCTGCAACTCGCCCGGAATGCCCCTTCCCACAGCTTCCATACGCACCTCGCTCAACCTTCGAGCAACGGCGTCCTGGATCACCCGCACAAGAATGACCGACCTGAAATCAACGCATAATCCTCTTCTACCTACCCCCCCCCTTGGCGTGTCAAGCAAAATCCCGGAGGTTTTCCGGAAAAGCACCAAATCGTGATTGACGGCCACGAGGGACAAGGGACATGATACACGATCATACAGTCGGGGTCGTTCGATGAGGCAATCCTCCAGAGCAAGCGCGTGCGCGTTCACCCTCGTCGAGTTGCTGGTCGTCCTGGGCCTGATAGCGCTGTTGGTGTCGCTGTTGATGCCGGCCCTGGCCAAGGCGCAGCGGCAGTCGATGGCGCTGAAATGCCAGTCCAACCTGCGACAGAATTACTCGTTCCTGTTGATGTACTGGCAGAACAACAACGGATACCCCTTCCCCTACGACTTCGGCGAGATGGCCCCCAAAGCCAAGCGATGGCCGGTGTACGTCTTCCAGCCGCCCCGGTGGGACCCGCCGACGCTGCTCTGCCCGGCCGACCCCGACGCCGCCCAATCGCATTCGTATGTGCTCAATACGCATTTGATCCTGCGGGGAATCCGACACGGCCGGGCTAGGGCCGGCGGTCCTGCGCCGCACGAGATCATCCTGATGGGCGAGAAGAAGACCACGCAAGGCGACTACTACTTGCAGGTGGGGGATTTTGAGCGCGTGGCCGAGATGTACCGGCACGGCTTACACTACGGCTCGAACTACCTGTTTCTCGACGGCCGGATCAGCACGGAAATGCCTGCCGTGGCCCGTCGGGGGCTGGACCCGTGGGACCCCGGTTCGCCCCCGGCGCCTTGAAGAACAAGACGGACCAAACCCCTCATGGTGCGGTTCACTCGATTGCCGGGAAGTGTCCTGCTGTAAGCGTTCAGTTAGCGCTGACCCCCGGCGAGCATCTGTTGGCGGTCGGCATGGCTTTCAGGCGAGCAGCGAGGGCGGCGACAGGCCATGCCGCAACGCATGCACGGCTTGTTCCAGACAATCGTGTCCATTCCGCGAGCCGCACCGGCTGGCCCGCGAGTGGACAGATTGAAATTCGACCTGCGCGGGGTGGAGCCGATCGATCCGCTGGAGATCAACGCTGCTCAGGTAATGACCTGGCGTGGCTGTGACGTCGTTTTGCGGACACCGGAGATAATCCGTGTGCGTTGATGCCCAGCTTCTGGACCACCTGCCCGATCGTCTGTCCGCCGTTCAGGTCCGCCTCGGCCTCACGCAGCTTGCCGATGATCTGTTCCGCGTGTGCTTCTTGCCCTTCATCGAGAATCTCCTTGGCCTTTCAGGCCGCAAAGACTCTCGTGCCACCAAGACTACTTTTCGGGGAGCAGATCAGATCTTGAGCAGGCGGGCATTTCGTCCAATAAAACCTCATTCTCCGCGGCCTGTTGTGCCGAAAATGAATGCATCGGATCGTGCGCAAAGGCGCAGGAGATTATGGATCTAGCAACCATCATCGGCTATGTGCTGGCGTGGGGCATGCTGGCGTTCGGCATGTACGAGGTGACGCACGGGCAACTCGGCTCGTACGTCAAGCCCACGGAAATGCTCCTGGTGGGAGGCTGCGCGCTGGGCGCGGCGCTGGCATCAATGCCCCTGCATTCCGTGCTGGCCGCGCTGGGCAGCGCCAAGAAGATGCTCTTCCAGAAGGAAGAGCACATCGAACACCTGATCAAGGAAATGGTGCAGTATGCCGAAACGGCGCGCCGCGACGGCGTGCTGGCGCTGGAATCGGTGGCGCGGGAAGCGCCCGACCCGTTCCTGCGCCGCGGGCTGCAACTGACCATCGACGGCACCGATCCGGAGATCATCGAGCGCATCCTCCGAATCGAGATCGAAGCCATGGCGGAGCGACACAAGCACGGAAAGCACTTCTTCGGCATGCTGGCCAAGTTCGGGCCGGGCTGCGGCCTGATCGCGTGCCTGGTGGCCCAGGTGGCCATGTTCCGAAATCTGGCCGGCGATGCATCGGTCATCGGTCAGGCTCTTGCGGTGGCCCTGACAGGCACGCTCTACGGGGCGCTGTTGCAGAACATCATGGCCGGTCCGATTGCGGAGAAGCTGGGGCTGCGATCCAAGGAGGAAATCTTCCGCAAGGAGATCATCCTCCAGGGTGTCTTGAGCATCCAGGCCGGAAACAATCCGCGCGTCGTGGAGATGCAGTTGTTGAGCTTCCTGAGCACCAAGCAGCAGTCGTCCCTGGCAAAAGCGGCGTAAGGAGCGTGATGAATGAGCGGTGCCGCGGAGGCGCCGGCATTCGGCACTGAGCACCCCCTATGGCCAAGAAAGCCTGCAAATGCGCTGAAGTCGAGTGTGAGGAGTGCCCCGAGTGGATCTTCACGCTGGCAGACCTGATCATGTGCATGATGGGACTGTTCGTGCTGTTGTGGGTGCTCAAGCCCGCGCCCGGGAAGGAATCTTCGGCGGTGGACGATCCCAAGGCCCTGGAGGTGATCGCGGCAGTTCGCGACTACTTCGACTGGGTGCCCGATTCCCAGAATCCGGACAAGGTGGATGCGCTGCGCCTGGCCCGCAAGCTGCGCGACATGAAGGGCAATGCCGGACAGAGCAGCCAGACACGCCAGGGGGCAGAGGGAACCGACTCTGAGGTCATCTCGATCCGCAAGGGGGACCAGGCCATTGTCGGCAGCCGCGTGCTGTTCGATGTCGGCAGCGACCAGCTGACCGGCGAGGCCAGGCGCATCCTCGACCAGGTGGCCCTGCTGGTCAAAGGCCACCGGAACATCATGCTCGTCAAGGGGCACACCTCCGCCGATGACTTTCCTGACGGCGCCAGTGCCCAGCAGAAGCTGGATCTGTCAATCCGCCGCGCGAAAGTCGTCGCCGATTATCTTGCTTCTCAGGGTGTGGAGGGGGAGATTCTGCGCGTGCTGGGATGCTCGACCTTCGAGCCGGTGGTGCAGCGTGCCTACACCCCCGAAAGCCGGCAGCTCAACCGTCGCGTGGAAGTGGAAGCGACCAATCGCCTGGTCAGCGAGTACCAGGACCGGGCTGCGCCCGAGCGGCCCGCGGAGGCCGGGAAGCGGCCCGCCTCTCACTGATTGCACGCCGGTTATCCCCTTGCGGAATTCCGGCCGGCGAGAGCGGCCGGGTGGTTCGGCGCCGAGTACGGCCCCATTCAGAACCACCCCTTCTTTCCGACCATGTACAGTTGATAGAACTCCTGGTCGGTCTTCAGCAGGTAGATGATTCCCTCCACGATCCCGATGACGCCCATCACGATGCCGCCGAAGCCGAATGTCAGCAGCGTCACCAGCAGCATGATGACGCCGGGAATCGTGGCCCCAATGATGAACTTGTGCACTCCGAAAGCGCCAAGAAGAATACCGCAGATTCCAGCGGCGATCTTCCGGGTATTGGCGCTGCTCTGGTCGTACTCCATGCCTCCTCCGTAATAGGGTTGCGGTTGAACAGGTGGCGGAGGCGGCACGCTGCCGCCAAACAGATGACGCAGTTCCGGCACGCTCGCCGCCGGCTGCCACTGGGCCATTCCCTCGCGCCACACCAGTGTTTGCGGGTCCAGGCCCTGGGCGGCCAGTTCGTGGGGCTCGAACGGTCCGAGTTGCCGCTGGCCCTGCGCCACAAAGAATTTCATCGCGTCTCCTTGCCGAAAGCGACGGCAGTATATCACCTGCGGCCACGTTCGCGGCTATAAAACGGGTTTGTTCTGATAGACGGTGGGGCAATCAGGGACTTGTGCTGACGCTGGGGTTGGCGGTGAGTAGAATGACGCTTATGGTCGCCTGGTCACCCAACGAGAAATTCTCCCTGGCCAATCTGCGGGCTGCACGCGAACAGGGCCGTCGATTTCCCATGCTCACGTGTTACGACTACACGACGGCCCGCCTCATGCAGGAGGCGGGTGTGCCGGGCCTGCTGGTGGGGGACTCGGCCGCCAACGTCATCCTCGGTCACCCCACGACGCTGCCGGTCTCGCTGGATTTCATGATCGACATCACCGCTGCCGTCCGTCGCGGGGCCCCAAAGGTCTTTCTCGTGGCCGACATGCCCTTTGGATCGTACCACGCCTCGACCGAGCAAGGGGTGGCCAATGTCTGCCGCATGATCCAGGCCACCGGATGCGATTGCGTGAAACTGGAACTCTCAGCCGCGCACGTCCCCTTGGTTGAGGCGCTTGCCGGTGCCGGAGTTGCGGTGATGGCCCACATTGGTCTTCGACCCCAGTCGGTTGGCGTGATAGGCGGCTACAGGTATCAGGGGAGGACCGCTGCGGAAGCGGCCGACATCGTGGCACTCGCATTGCTTTTTCAACAGGCGGGCGCGGCCGCCCTCCTGGTGGAAGCCGTGCCTCCCGAGGTGGCAAGGGCGGTTGTCGAGAAGACGACATTGCCGGTAATCGGCTGCGGATCTGGGCCATATTGTCACGGGTGTGTCATTGTGACTCACGATGCGCTGGGATTGACTCTTAAGCCACCGCGGTTTGTGCCACAACTGGCCCGGCTTGACGAGGCGTTTCGTCAGGCGTTTTCGGCATATGTGCGGGATGTGACGGCCGGCAGGTATCCTGCCGACGAGCATGCCTACACCATGCCGCAGGCGGAGCAGAAGCGTTTGGCCCAGTGTCTTGGCAAGGATCAGACCAAATAGGAGATTTCATATGCAGTTGCTTCATCGAAGGCCGTTGTTCATGCTGACGGTTTGGGCGATGGTGTTCGTCGCCGGTTTCACGGGGTACAACCTTTACCAGCAACAGCAGTTTGCCCGCGCGGAGGAAAAGCGGGAGGAGGTCCGGCAGGGTCTGGCCAGCGCCCAGGATCTGTCCACCGCGTTCCGCAACGTCGGTCGCGTCATTGAGCCGTCGGTGGTGAAGATTGAAGTTCGCAAGAAGCTGGCCAATACCCGCGCCGGCGGCGGGTTTGGGCCGGACGGCGACATGCTCCGTCGCTTCTTCCCTGATCGCGATGGTGACGGCGAGCCGGATCTGCCCCCGGGATTCGACGACGAGGACCTGATGCCCGAGGCCGCCGGAACCGGTTCGGGCGTGATCATGGAATACGTGAACGGGAAGGGCTACATCGTCACCAACAACCACGTGGCGGGCGGTGCCGACGAGATCACCATCACGCTGGCCGACGGGCGGGAAATCACCAATGGCAAGCTGCTGGGCGCCGATCCCAAGAGCGACCTGGCGGTGATTCAGATTCAGGCCGATCGGCTGTCGCCGGCCAAGTGGGGCAACTCCGATGAATTGCAGAAGGGGGACTGGGTCATGGCGTTCGGCAGCCCGTTCGGCTTTGTCGGCTCCATGACCGCCGGGATCGTCTCGGCGCTGAACCGCACCAACGTGTACATTCTCGGCGAGTTCGGGTACGAGAATTTCATCCAGACCGATGCAGCTATCAATCCCGGTAATTCCGGCGGGCCGCTGGTCAATCTGCGCGGAGAAGTGGTTGGCATCAACACGGCCATCGCGTCGCGTTCGGGCGGCTTCCAGGGGGTGGGATTTGCAATTCCCTCCCAGCAGGCCAAGGCCGTCTACGTTCAACTCAAGGAGAAGGGCAAGGTGGTGCGCGGCTGGCTGGGCGTGGGGATTCGTGACGTGTCGGCCAACCGGAAGATGGCCGAGACTTTCGGCTACAAGGAGGACACCGGCGTGCTGGTCCACGAGGTCTTCGAGGGCACGCCCGCTTACGGCAAGGTTCAGCCCGGCGACATTGTCACCCACATCAACAACACGCCGGTGAAGGATTCGTCGCAGCTTCGCAACACCATCGCGAGCATTGCCCCGGGTCAGGAGGTGCAGATGACCGTCTTCCGCAATGGCAAGACGGAGAAGGTGACCGTGAAACTGGGCGAGCAGCCCACCTCCATGGCCGACCTCCGCACCGGGGCCGGCTCCAACGGGGCCGGTGAAGGCGGTGAGAGCCAGGCCGCCAATGCCGCCCAGGCGCTTGGCCTGCGCGTGGACGACATCAACCCGCAACTGGCGCAGCGCCTGGGCGTGGAAGCCAAGAGCGGTGCGATGATCACCCGCGTGAATCCTCGTTCCCCGGCAGCCCGCGAAGGATTGCGCGTGGGCGATGTCATCACCCAGGTCGGCAACACGCAGATCAGGAATGCCGACGAGTTCCGCGCCGCGATGAAGAATGTCGATCCCAAGAAAGGCGTGCGACTGTACGTCGTGAGCCGAGACAGTGCTCGCTTCGTCTTCCTGGCCACCGAACGGTAAGAGGGCCGTTTTCGATTCACGCGGGCGATTGTGCATCCCGCGTCGGATGCGCGGTCGCCCGCGTCCGCTTGCGCCTCCGCCGGTCCCGGCGATGGCTCAAGCCGCCATAGGCCCGGGCCTGTTGAAAGCGCAAAACTTGCTTTACATTCGCGTGGTTTTGCGGATAATCATGCTTCGTCGCGGGTCAGGGACCCATAAAGAGCGGGAACTGCATTCCCCAACCCTCGACCCCGAGCCGCGATGGTTCGCATCGCGAAATGGAGCTCAACCGCACACGGAGGTGCTCTCATGTCCGCACGCCTGACTCTCCTGACAGCGATTCTGGCCTTGTCTTGCACCGTGGCCGCTCAGGTTCAGAGCGCCGCTGGGCCTGGGGCGATAGCCGCCAGCACGGCCGCGCCCGCAGGCCCGGTGGAGTTCGATGCAAAGCACCAGTTTCTGGCCACCATCAACGCCACGTCCGTCTATGTGCGCAGCGGCGCCGGGGAGAATTACTACCCAGTGATGAAGCTTGACAAGGGGGCACAGGTGGTAGTCGTGGGCATGAAGTTCGACTGGCTGAAGATCGTCCCGCCTGAGGGCGCATACAGCCTGATCGCCAAGGCCTTCGTCGCCAAGGACGCCGACGGGAATACCGGCACGGTGCTTGGCGACAACGTGCGCGTGCGTGCCGGCAGCAACCTCAGCAACCTCAAGACCGAACTCCAGACCAAGCTCAGCAAGGGTGCCAAGGTGCAGATTGTGGGCGAGGTGGACGAGTATTATCAGATCAAGCCGCCCCCGGATGCATTCGTTTACATTCACCAGAAATTCGCGGACCCGGTGCGAGAGCTGCCGGCCGGAGAGAGAATCGCCGTCCGGGCCGAGAACGTCGCTCCGGCGACTCAGCCCGTGAGCGATCCGGGCAGTGCGCAGGTCACGGCCGAGGCCCAGAGCGTTGCCCAGGCCCGCCAGAAGGCGGCCCAGGAAGCCGCCCGCATCGAGGCGGAGTTCGATCGCATCGAGGCCCATCTGAAAGGCTCGCTCGAGCAGCCGCTGGATCAGCAGCCCCTCACGGAACTGATAAGGAATTATGATGCATTGCTCGCCAGCGAACACCTGCCGGCGAACCTGCGACGGATTGCCGAGGTGCGCCTGATCGGCTTGCGGGCCAAGCTCGGATCGCAGCAGGAGCTACTGGCGACGCGTCGGCAGACTGAAGAGGCCCTGAAGCGCATCGACGGCATCAAGGCCGAGCAGGAGCCCGTCCAGCGGCGCCTGGCCTCGGGTGTGCAGGTGTACACGGCCGTCGGACTGCTTCAGGCCTCGACGTTGCAGGTGGGGCAGGGAACGCTCTACCGGGTGACCGATCCCGACACGCAGCGAACCATCTGCTACGCGCGCAGCTCCGACCCGAAATTTGTGCAGTTCACCGACAAGTTTGTCGGCGTGCGCGGCGAGCTGGTCAGCGATTCGGACCTGAGCCTCAAGGTCGTCAACGCGACCGATGTCGAAACCGTCGATCCGGCCAAGGTTAACCGCGGCATTACGGCCCAGATCGTTCCGCCCAGCATGGTGAGCAAGGTCGCGGGCGAGAGTGCCAGCACCGGGAACAACTGAGCCGGCGATAGCGCGAATTCGGCGTTTTTTCTTCGCCTGGTCGGCAGAAACTGCCGATATTGGGGGCGGGTGGCTGCTTGCGCCTACGGGGCCGGAACATGACGCAGATCAATCCATTTACCGGTGCGATCATTCAGGGCGGGCAGATTCAGCCGCTTCAGCGGGCGGAGAAGGATCGCCAGATTCGCCGCATGCAGAATCTTGGCAAGAACTCGGCGCTGCAGGGGGATCGTCTGGAACATCAGGTGGAGAGTTCGGACGCCATTCACGCCGCCGCCGACGGGGCTGATTCACAGCGGCAGGGAAAGGGCAAGCAGCAGCATTCGCGCCATCAGGAGGAGCAGGAGCCGCCACATCTGGACCTGACCGCTTGAGCCTGGCTGATAGAGAAACACGGATCCCCCGGCGTCCGGAACGCCGGGGGATCCGTTATGCACACCAATCGCCCGCAGGTCCGACGGACCCGACCGGCGAGTTGGGAATTCACTTCTGCGTCAGCAGGAAGTAGTGTTTACGCCGAGAGTTGCCCTCGGCACTGGTGTCGTACGGCGTGTACTGGTAGCCGTCCTTGTTGACCGGCGGAGCAAAACCCAGTTCCTTGGGCGTCATGGAATCAACGTGACCGTCGGCAAAGCCGTAGTTGCCCTTTCCGTTGTGCCGGAACGCCGGTGTGTCATCCAGATCGGCGGAACCCGAGTCATGCAGCATGTAGCACATGCCGTCATTGGGGGCCAGTTCCTCCATCAGGATGATCTTGTTGGATGCAGACTGGATCTGCGTCACCTTCCGGGCTGCCGGGTGATTGCCGACTGCCGCGTTCGTATAGGGCAGGCGGATCTGCCGGTGCCAGGAGTAGCTGAAGTTGCGAACCAGCCCGGCCTGGGTCTGCATGGACCCCCACCAGACTGGACGGAAGGTCAGGGCCTCTTCCGTTGGGCAGTTCATGACGCGTTTGAGCGTCTGAGGACCGTCTTTCATCTGGCCGGGGGGCGAGGAGACAAAACCCGGTTGCAGATACTTCCACAGCGCGCCGGCGTCGTAGCGAATCACGCCGCAATTGGCAGCGCTCGTATTCATGTAATACATCAGAGAACTGCTTTCCCCGCCGCTTCCGGGGTAGCCCTCGCCGATCGAAGGCGGGATCGGCAATGCGTTCTTGTTTTCCGCCACGTACATCATGCAGGCGGCCAGCACCTGCCGCATGTTGGTCATGCACTTGACCGCATTGCCGCTTTCCTTCACCTTGCGCAGGGCCGGCAGCAGCATGGCGATCAGAATCGCGATGATCCCGATGACCACCAGCAGTTCCACGAGCGTGAACCCGTTAAGCGCCCATCGGCGCCGTTGTCTGGACATGTCAAACCTCCCTGAGTCGTTGTACGCCGCTCCAGCGTGCGCGGAGCGAACGTTCCGACGCCGCTGAGTAGATATGTCTGCTCTATTATTTAGCGAGCTCGCGGCCTTCGGCAAGTAAAAAACGTCTTTACGACACGGATTTTGTCATTCTGGGCAAGCTCGCCACTTCCCGACCGCATCATGCGAACGTGCGCACGGGCGTCCATATGTGATGTTCGCAACGAAATCTTCACACTTCTGTCCACTGTCCCGGAATCGGCACTGGAAACTGCCCGTTGGCGTCCGGCTTGACCGGCACCTCGCTGTCCGCAGTCAGCCTGTCCAGGTAGTCGCAGAACTGGAAACGGGACTTCATGATCTGATCCCAGGTGACTTCCTGCCCCATGTGGCAGGCGGCCCGCCCCATGAGCGATGTCAGGTCCGAGTAGCACGCCCGCTGACACTCGTTATGTTCCCGATCCGAGCGAATGCTCCTGATGAACTCGTTCCACTCGTACTGCCACGGGCTGAACTCGTCGGCCTTGGGAGTCCAGGCGCGGTTGTTTGCCGCTATCCGCTGATCCTTGAACATGTGGACAGTGGCCGCGTGAACATTGCCCGAGAACTGCGCGGCGCACCGGGTGCCGTGAATATAGGTTGCAAAATCAGTTCGCGTCTTGTCCTGACGCCGGAATCCGCAGAAAGCCTTCGTCCCATCGGCGAAGGTGTACTCGATGGAGTAGACGTCTATGTTCTGTCCGCAGTCCTTGCCCAGGGGTGAACGCCCGCCCATGCCGATGGCGGACACCGGCCAGGAGTCCTTGATCCAGCAGCATTCATCGATCTGGTGAATGAGATTGTCCACCATGTGTCCCGAACCGACCCAAAGCAGGTGAATGCGGCCGAATTCGAGCTGGTCCAGGAGCCGCGACGCCTTGGCGCCCTGATTGCCCAGTCCGCCGCCGCCGCCCAGGCGATTGGCGCGGATCAGGGTGATGTCGCCCATCTCCCCGTTGCGGATTTTCTCGATCAACGCCTGCCGGGCCGGGGAATGGCGGCACTGGAGCCCGGCCGCGATCTTGACGCCTTTCTTCTTTGCCTCTTCGCCGGCCCGCAGCAGGCGGTGCAATCCGCCGGGATCGGAGGCGAAGGGCTTTTCCATGAACACGTTGACGCCCTTGCTGACGGCGTACTCGACGTGTATGGGACGGATGTATGCCCGGGTTGTACACATGGCGATGTCGCCGGGTCCCAGCAGGTCGATGGCATGCTTGTAGGCGTCGAATCCGACGAACATGCGGTCCTGAGTCACATCGATCCTGTCCTTGAACCGCTCCTTGAACCGGGCCTCGGCGTCGGTCATCTTCTTCATCGACAGGTCGGCCATCGCATGAAGCCGGACCGGACCGCTGTTGGGAACCGAGAGGGCGTCGCTGATTGCGCCCGATCCCCGGCCGCCCACGCCGATCAGGGCCAGGCGGATCGTGTCATTCTCCGACGCATGCACGGCCGGGATCATTCCCCCCAGTACCGCGACGCCCGCGGCGATGGAACCGCTATGCCGGAGAAGACGGCGACGGCTGATTGGGGTGACTGCGTTCGATGGGTTCATGGTCATCTCCTGTGCTGAATGGGGCCCGCGACAGAATTGAACCTTCCTATTCTGCGGCAGCAAGGGGAGTCCGTCCAGTGCCGGCAGGCAACTTGTGCCGTCGGCAAGTCGGCGGGCAAAAAAACCGGCAGGGGCTTCTCCGATTTGAACCGCATGTCCTAGAATCAGGCTGCGTGCGTCCGGGGACGATCCTCGGCGGGCGAACTGAGGGCGGTATTGTGCACGGACCGGCCGGCCGGGAGTTGAAGTCAGCACCAAACTTGTACAGAATACAATCATGGCACGAACAGCAACAATCACGTTTGAAGGCAAGTCGGTCGAGCTGCCCGTTATCGAGGGTTCCGAGGGCGAACTGGGGATTGACATCACCACGCTTCGTGCCAAGACGGGCCTGATCACGCTGGACCCCGGCTACTCAAGCACCGGTGCCTGTCTCAGTTCCATCACCTACATCGACGGCGATGCGGGCATTCTGCGTTACCGGGGCATTCCCATCGAGCAACTGGCCGAGAAGTCGAATTTCATCGAGACGGCCCAGCTTCTGATCTTCGGAAAACTGCCCAACCGGGCCGAGGCGGCTCGGTTCAGCCGACGCCTGACCGAGAACGCTCACCTGCACGAAGGATTCCGCCATCACTTCGAGGGCTTTCCAGTTGACGCCCACCCGATGGCCATCATGTCGGCCATGGTCAACACGCTGGCCTGTTTCCACCAGCAGTTCCTGACCTTCAGGGACCAGGAGGCGTTCGAGGAGGCCGCCGCGCGGCTGATCAGCAAGGTTCGGACGATCGCGGCCTATTCCTATCGCAAGTCGCGCGGGTTGCCGCTGGTGTACCCCGACCCCAAGCTCAAGTACGTGGCCCAGCTGCTGCACATGATGTTCTCGATGCCGTACCAGCAGCACATCGCGGATCCGGATATTGAGAACGCGCTGAACCTGGTGCTCCTGCTGCACGCCGACCATGAGCAGAATTGCTCGACCTCGACGGTGCGAATCGTTGGTTCGAGCAAGGCGAACCTGTTCGCATCCTGCGCCGCGGGCGTGGGGGCACTGTGGGGACCGCTTCATGGCGGGGCCAACGTGGCCGTGCTGGAGATGCTGGAGGAAATTCACAAGGGACGGATCACCCCGGAGGAATACGTCAAGCTGGCCAAGGACAAGAACAGCGGCGTGCGGCTGATGGGGTTCGGCCACCGCGTCTACAAGAACTTCGATCCTCGGGCCCAGATTCTCAAGAAGACCTGCGACAAGGTGCTGGCGAAGGTCGGCGTCAAGGACCCGCTCCTGGACATCGCTCGCAAGCTCGAGGAACTGGCCCTGAGCGATCCGTACTTCATCGAGCGCAAGCTCTACCCGAACGTGGACTTCTACAGCGGGATCATCATGAAGGCCATCGGCATCCCGGTGAACATGTTTACGGTGATGTTTGCCATCGGACGAATGCCCGGCTGGATCGCGCAGTGGAAAGAGCAGCACGACGAGACGGATGCGAAGATCGCCCGGCCTCGGCAGATCTACACCGGCCCGACCAAGACCGATTACGTTCCCATGGAGTTGAGGGGCTGATTGAAAGCGTTTTATCCGCACGGTACCACCGGCCGCGAGTGACGCTGCTCGCGGCCTTCTTCGTCCATTGTCGCGACACGGACGGGATCAGCGGATCATCGCGTCGCGGGGATACGATCGAACAGAAGCCCGCGGGTGGTTGAGGAAACCCTGTCTGGCGAATCGGGCTATCCGAGGAACGGCGAGCGGTTTTTCAGTTTGACCGAGCGCGTCAGAAGATCTTCGGGCGTTTCGGAGATCGGAGCGGTCTGGTTGGATGGGGCCAGCGGCGATCGCCTGCTGGCGGCCTGTTCGTACATCGACAACATCCGCGGAAGAACCGCCTCCAGGCTGTAGCGTTCGATGATCTGCTGCTCGGCGGCCCGACCCAGGGGGCGATACGCGTCGGGGTCCTTCAGAACGGCCACGGCTTTTTCGGCGAATTCCTCGGGACTGAAGAAATCGGCCAGCAGGCCGTTCTTGCCGTCCTGGATCATTTCCTCAACCGGCGGCGTCCTTGATCCCAGCACGACCGCGCCGCAGCTCATCGCGTCCATCATGCTCCACGAGAGGACAAACGGCACGGTGAGATAGATGTGCAGGTCCGAGCTGGCCAGGAGCTTCCCGAGCTGCACAGTGGTGAGCCGGCCGACGAAGGCGAACTTCGACAGGTCGTACTTGTCCCGCGAGAGGGTCCAGTCCTTGAAGCTCTTGTAGCCCTGGATGTAGTTCTCGTCGCCGCCGTAGGCGATGCGGTCGGTGCCGACCACGAAGAAAATAACCTTGGGGTATTGTTCGGCGATCAGCTTGGCCGACCGCATGAAGATGTCGAAGCCGCGCATCGACTCAAAGCCGCGGCTGACGTAGGTGACGATCCGCGTATCGGCCGGGATGTCGATCTCGCAGATCGTGCGCCCCGTCCGTTTGGCGATGGGGGGGCGAAACTGCTCCTGGTGGCCATGGTAGACCGAGCGGTCCACGCCGTCGAAGATGACCTCGAGCTTCATCGAGTATTCAAGCGGGAACCGCGATCGCTGGAATTCCGTGGGGGTATAGCCGGCGTCGCAGTTCTGGAGATCCAGCAGGATCATCGCGTTGCGGCAGTAGGAACGGAGATAGTTCATCTCCGGCGGGTTCCATCCCAGATCCTTGCGGAAGTCCATGTCGGAGAGGGGATCGTGCGCGCGGTAATAGTACTCGAAGAAGTTGATGATCGGCACGTCGCGATACAGCTCGCGGAGAAACAGCGTGGAGCCGAAGCCGGAGTGCCCGACGATCAGGTCGGGACGCACCTCCGGGTGGGCTTTCATGGCGCGGTACACGCCGTCGCAGTGCCAGACGGTGTTCTCGAACGTGCGCGAGCAGTAGTGGTTCTGCCGGGTGGCGCCGCCCTGGGTCTTGTAGGCGATCTTGCGGATCCCCTCGACATCTCCGGCGGGAGTCTGGCTGACGAAGGTGCATTTCCACCCGTGTTTCTGGACCAGGTGTCGGGCGATGTGGCCGAACTGGGCTGGGAAGTTCTGGTGGACGTAGAGGACGTGCATGGTTCAGTTGACGGTTGGCGGTTGGCGGTTGGCGGCGGTGTTCGGGGAATACCACTTCATGCCGCGACTTTCGCGGATGCGCACGCGCTTGTCAACGCGGCGGAGCCGGCGGCCGATTCGGGTGCGCGGCCTTGGGCCGCCGGGTCAACCGCCCGGTGTCGCATAGCATACCACGCGCTGCCTGAAGGCGTTGGCGTTGAGCATCATCCGCCTGGTCGTTTGGGCCACGGGAAAGTCAATCACGCGAATCACATGCGCCCACCGCTTGCCGGCCGGCAGCAGTTCCGCCAAACGGTTGGGCGACTCATCCTCCAGGAAACGGCGATTCCACGTGTTCCCCTTGCGCGAGGGAAACAGCGCCATGTACAGGATGTCCATCTCCACCAGGTCGTTGAAGAAGTGCGTGCCCAGCGATACGTCCGGGATCACCTCTCCCGTGATCGCCACGATCTCGCACAGGAAAGAGATGGTGTTGATCTCGGCGAACGACACCGGCACGCCCAGCGACGGCGTGGTGGTTCCCCATCGCCCCGGTCCAATCAGCAGGACGCGCCGTGAACGATCGGGGTCCTCCAGATGCAACACCTGGCCGATTGTTCTTGCCACGGCGTAGCGGTCCGCGTCGGCCAGCTGGGCATACGCCGAGGGCACGACGTAGACGACCCGATCGACGGGCTCAAAGCGGCTGTGCCCGATCACCGCGCCGCGCGACTCCAGCATCAGGTCCTGCGGGTCGATGGATTCCGGAAGCTCCGTTGCCGTTCCGTGTCCGCTCACCTGCAGCGGGCGGCATTGCACCAGGTTGATCTTGTACCGATTTCCCGGCAGGAAATTGGCCGTGAATTCCGTATCCACCGGACACCCGTACGCCGCCTGGAGCGTCTGCAGCATCTGCCGCATGTCGTGCGGGAACTGCGTCTGCGTCAGCAGCGTCTGAAACGTCAGGACGCGGGATACGCCGGCCTGCACCGAGTCGCCGGCCTGGCCGTCGAACAGGTCGCGGTCTTCGGAGGCGAAGATCTCCACCGGCAGCGTCGGGCTCTGGGCCACCACTTCCGGGAACTCGCGGCAGGCCGTCTGGTTGGCCTCCAGGTCGATGACATCGACCTTGCGTTGAGAATACTGTCGCACCTCACTCCAGTCGGCCTCGGGCCGGCGATCCGGGGCGTTCAGCGCCACGACGCGCGTGTAGTCGTCGTCGGCGCGGTCCACGGCGCGTGTTCCCAGCCCGAACACCAGGCGCAGCATGCCCGCCTCGGGCTGGATCTCCGGGCTCCAGACGTAGGGGTTGTACGAAAGACCCACGCCGGCGATCTGCGGATAGAAGAGGGTGCCATGCCGGCTTCCCGAGACGCGCTGCACCAGCAGCGACATCTGCTCGTCGCGGTCCAGGAGGCGCCGTTGTGCCCGGTATCGCAGGGCCCGTTCGCTCATCGTACTGGCGTAGATCGATCGCACGGCCGACATGAAGTCATCCAGCCGTTTCTGGTGGGGGCCCTGGTTGGCGCAGAACACGCTTTCGTACTTGCCGGCGAAGGCATTGCCGAAGTTGTCCTCCAGGAGGCTGCTGGATCGGACGATGATGGGGGACTGGCCGAAGTAGGCCAGCATGTCCGAGAAATCGCGCTGCACCGATTCCGGGAATGTGCCGAGGATGATCCGCCGCCGGGCTTCCTCGACGCCGTCGAGGAACGTCTGCGGGTTCTGCTGCCGCTGTCGCAGCCACCAGCATCCGTTCTGCACCAGGTAGGTGTAGAAGACGTCTGAACCGATGAAGAACGAATCGTGCACTTCAAGCAGCGACTCCCATCGACGATCCGCGTTCCGGAGAATCGCCCGGGCCAGCAGCATTCCCACCGATTTTCCGCCGATGAGCCCGGTCCCGATCATTCGTCCCCAGATCGCCAGCACGTCCCCCAGCGACAGGTACCGTTGTGCCAGCTGCAGCACACGCTCGTCGCGCGAGACCGCCATGCGAAGTAGCATGGGCAGCACGCTGTCAGCGGCCTCGGGCGGCTCCTGGCCGCGCTGAATCGCCTCCCACAGTTCGGCGGCCTGTGTGAACGCGCGGTTCCAGACGCCCAGCCGGGCCCGCACCGAGTCCAGTCCCGCCCAGGGGGTCGAACTGAGGACCTCGGTGATGGTCGCGCTGTCGGTCACGGGCAGGAACTGCCGCTCGAACCATGCGTGCAGCGTGTACATCGACGGCGAGTAGCGGTGCTGCACCTTGATCGGGTGAACGTAAAGGCCGCCCTTGTGCTGGTAGACGTCGATGAGGATCTGGGTCGTGTCGGTGATTGCGGCGGTGGCGTGAGCCGAGTGAAGGCCCCGCTCCAGTCCGAAATAGGCGATGGATTCCTGGTCCAGGATGTACGGGCAGGTGAGCATGAAGAAATTGCCCAACATCCGGTCGCTGCACCAGTCCACCGCCAGCGTCGAGAGGCTGTCAAAAAGCAGGTATGCTCCGCGACCGGCTTCCCCGATGATCCGGTGGACCTGTGCAATGAATTGTTCAAATCCGCCGTGGACATCGAGCTGGTGCGTTTCCGCGCTGCAATCCGGCGGTAACAGGGGGGCGTGGTCGGCAAAGCGAAAGTAAACAAGTCGCCTGCCCCTGGCGTTGGCAAACGCGCAGAACGGCCCAACAAACGCGGCGTACTGCTCGATCTGGCTGAACTGCCAGACGACGTTGTCACCGGGAATCAACCCCTTGAGCATCCGATCCAGTCCGCCCAGACCTGTGCTAAGTTGCACGTCGCTCATCCGGTCACCTCGATCCCCGCGCCAAGGGGCAAGGGTACTGGCAGGAGTTGAGGGTGTCGAGGCGGAAGCGAAGACTTGACACCCTATACGATGCTGCTAATGTACTGAGCTCTTTAGAGTTTCGGAGAATTCATGTACGCGATCATCGACGAGTCCGGCAAGCAGTACAAGGTCACCAGCGGCGACACAATCGACATTGATCGGTCGGTGGGGCCCGATCAGAAAACGATTACCTTCGACCGCGTCCTGCTGGTCGGCGGCGAGGGCGAACCGAGGGTCGGTGCCCCGATCGTGGCCGGCGCAACCGTGACAGGCGATGTCGTCGGACCCGTCAAAGGCAAGAAGGTCGAAATCTACAAGTACAAGCGCCGCAAGGGTTACCATAAGCACATCGGCCACCGCCAGAAGTATCTGCGGGTGCGTATCACCGGCATCAACGTCTGATGTCGCTGGCCCGAGTCGGACAATGATCCAGGGGCGGCTGTTGATGCCGCTCCTGTTTTTTCTGCGCCGTCGGGTGTGGCCGGGTGTCTCCACCGCGGGTCGTCGGCTTACTCGAGCGCGGGCATCGCGTCGATGTGACGCCGCAGATCCGATTCCAGCGACGGAAGATCGTCCCCGAAGTGTTTCTTGAAGTGACCGAGCCAGTTTCGTGGGGTGCCTTCAACTTCCAGGCTGTCCATGAAAGCCACCAGCTCGGTCGGTCGCTTGTTCCACAGGAAGTGCATCAGAGCCCATGCTTGAGCGTAGGACTGGGAGACTTCCCGGGCGCTGGTGGTGTCAACGGGACGGTCCACCAGCAGTTCCGGCAGGGTGAGCAGCGCCTTGTCCCGCTGGGCCGAGCGGTAGGTTTCCAGCCGATACGTGTTCACGAAACGCGGACCGGCATTTCCCTGCTTGTCGGCCAGTTCAAACAGCGTTGCCAGTCCCTCCACCAGCCAGAAGGGGTATTCGCGGCCGCGGCGATGCAGGCCGCTGTTGAACAGCACCTGGTGCGTGGCCTCGTGGCGGGTCTTGGACAGGGTCGCCATCTGTGAAGCGGCCGACAGTCGCAGGGTCATTTCGGCCAGTGCCGCATTCTCACGCTTGAGCTCCTCCTGAATCTGGATACGTGCGGCGGTTGCGGAGGCGGATTGCATCTGGGCGCGCAGGTCGCTGATGCGCTGCTGCGATTGTGCGATGCGGTCGCGAATATCCTTGAAGACCGGATTGTCCCTGTCGTGAAAGAAGGCCGCGCGGTTGGTGCGCCAGGAGTAGTGCCCGGCGGTCCAGGCGGCGTCGAGGCCTTCATAGCGGTCGAGGTAATCTCGGTAGTCTTCGTATCGAGCGAAGAGAATGCATACCAGGCGGCCCTGGGGCGGCATGGGGCGCAGCCCGATCGCCGCCGCTTCCCTATAGATCAGCAGATACGTCTGCTCCATCGCGTCGGCCTGAAGTGCCGCAACCGAGGCATCGGTGTCATGAACGATGGTAAAGTGAAGACTGTGGTGCAGTTCGAACCGTGGGTCGATCAGGGTCTTGAGCTTCCCGGCCCAGGCCTTGTCGATCGGCCGACTGCGCCGAGCGTCGGCGTCGATCAGGTCGCGGTAAGCGTCAACATGTCCCGGCTGGAGCTTGAGGACTTCCGTCAGCAACTCGGCCTGCTGCTGATAGAGTCGGTTGGCGCGGCACCACTGGGCCAGATCCAGTCGGCCTTGAACGTCCTTGTCACCCAGACGGTGGTAGCGGTCCAGGTAGGCAACCAAGAGGTCGTCGGCATGGGCGATGCGCAGGCAGGGAGTCAGGATGGCGCACAACAATACGGGGATGCAGTGGCGCAGCAACAGCATGGGCTCCGGGAATTATATCGGCTCTCAGGATTGACGCGGTGAATCGGTGCCGCCAATGAGGAAGATGCTGTTTTTCCCGGCCTTTTTTGCGCCGAACATGAGGCGCTGGTCGGCCAGCTCAATCAGCGCATCCATGGTATTGGCGTGGTAGGGGAATACGGCCACGCCGCCGGAGATCGTGAGGGTTCCCTTGCCGGATGGACCCAGGCACCGGAATTCCTCCTTGGCCAGAAGACGCTGGAAACGCTGGAGAACCTGCTCTGGGGTTTGCGGGGGACGGAGGGGTTGACCGCCACCGGTTGGCGTCTGTTTCGGTTGGCGCACACCTTCCTTTTCCCAGAAGACGACGGCAAACTCATCGCCGCCCAGTCGGGCAACCAGGTCATGCTCGCGGCAACATCGCTTGATGAGGGCGGCCGTCTGCTTGAGGATCTCATCGCCGGCCCCGTGGCCGAACTGATCGTTGTATCGCTTGAAGTTGTCGATGTCGAAGATGAACAACGTCACCGGGAAGAGCCTGGCGCGGGCCAGATCAAGAATCCGCGACAGGAAGTGGCGGAAGTAGCGGCCGTTGTAAACGCCGGTTAGTTCATCGGTGATCGCCAGGGTTTGCAGCCGCGTATGACGATCCTGGAGCGTCTGAAGCGAAGCGAACAGTTCCGCAAGGTGAGCAACAAAACGCTGGGCCGAATTCCCTTGGCATTCACGCGGGAAGAACAGCAGAAGCTGGCCGCAGTCTTCCTTGCCGCAGGTGACAGCCTGCGCCGCCGAGGCCAGTCCCTCGGGGATTGTTGGTGCCGCCGACCCGGGACGAACGTAGTGCAGGGTGAGCCTGCCGCCCAGCCGCTGATTGATCGCTCGGACGGCCGCCTGCGGGGCGTCGTGCGGCTGTCCTACGAGGGAATCGAGCATGATCTGCGCCAGGGGAAGTGATTCGACCGGGAATGGATCGGCCGTCACTTCCGCCGGAGCAGGCGATGGCCGCGTCGCGGGGGGCTGGGGCTGCGGACGAGCCACCGGCTCGATCAGAAGCGACTGAAGGTCGTTGGCGCCGGTCGGCGTCACGAGGTAATCATCGCAGCCAAATTCCAGCATCCTGCGAGACAGGGGCTCGAGGCCCGGGTGGCCAAACAGCACCAGTCTTGCATCCGGCGCCAGATGCCGGAGGGTTCGGATGGCCGACTCGGGCCGGCGCTCGATGGGCTCAGCGGCGGCCAGGACGGTGGTGTAGGTGTTGGCGGCGAGTTCGGCGATGCCGTCGAAATAATTACTGGCAGGGGTGACCTGCGCTCCCGGGGCCGCCTGCGCAAGAACCTCCTGCATTTGGCGTTGCGAGTCGCCGATGAGAAGGATTCGTTCTGTGGCAAGACGGACCATGGGGACAATCCCTTGGGGGCGGCGCTGGCCGCACAAAGGATGCGGCTTGCCGCGCCCGGTGAATTATATGTCGTCGCTGCCGGTGGGACGAGGCGGATGTTCCTGGAGCAGCGCCCTGAGTTCCTCGGCCGTCAGCACCGGTTCACCGGTCGGCGGTTCTCCGCCGTCCTGTTCTGACCGCGGCAGTTGCAGGGGGGCCGGTGCGGCCGGCGCAGGGCGCGACGCCGCGGGCGGAGAGGTCGCCGCCGGAGGGCGTTGCGTGAAACGATGAAGACCCTCGTCGGACACCAGGCCGTCCGCGCCTTGTTGCATCGCCTCGGCGAGTGCCGCAGCCCGACCGTCGGTGTCGCTGAGCCACACGTCAATGTGGGCGTACCGACGCTTGACGGTCGCGATGAACGCCAGTTCTTCGCGATACAGGCCATTGAGGCTCAGGACGATTGCCCGATAAGCCAGCGGCCGCGAGCAGAGGTCGGCCATGGCAGTGTAGGGGTCCTCGGCTTCCTCGCACTGGTATCCAAGGTGCGTCAGCTGGTCCATGAGGGTCGAACGCGACGGCAAGCTGGCGATGACCAGCGCCCGACCATTGGAGCGAGCAAGTGGAGCGGTGAACCCCGACATCTGGTTATCCGCCGCACAATCGACGCGGCGTTGGCTCATAATAACCCGCATGTGGCGCGATGCAACGACGAATTGGACGCAATGAGGCTGAGAAGCCGCGGAATCGCTGCGGTTCGTGCCACCTTTGCAGGCGATGACGAATATGCGGATCGCGAGGCCGGACCGGATCGATAGCTTGCGATCGAGGCGACGCCGCCGGAAACACCCGTCGCGGCAGGCACATTCGGCGGCAGCCACCGGGTGGGTGCGTTACAGGTTGGCGTGAGGTGAAGGACCGCATGGCGATGTTGAGGGTGTTCCGAGCGTCGGTGTCCGCGCGGAGCCTGGGCACGGGCGAGGGACGCACATGCCGCGGGGTCCGCGCCCGGCTTCCAGGACTGCAAGTCGCGATACGTGTCACGCACCCCCGCCGGGTTTGGGGTTGGATGCTCGCTGGACACATTCCCGCGGGCCCGCTAGACTTCCCCACCAATGCACGCCCAGACCATTCACGACACGGACGCTAATACCAAGGCGCGGTGAGGCGGCCTGTTCGCCTCCGCGCCCACTTCGATCGTCCCGGTCCAAAACGGAAAACCGGCTGCTAACAACTGGCAACACTCATGGAAGCAATCCAAACCCGTTATCGTTCTCACACCTGCGGCCAACTTCGCAAAGCCGACGTCGGCCAGACCGTCAGACTCGCCGGCTGGGTCCATTCCTACCGCGACCATGGCGGGCTGGTCTTCATCGACCTGCGCGACCGGGATGGCCTGACCCAGCTTGTTTTCGACGCGGACCTGTGCGGCCAGTCCGTTCACGAGGAAGCCCGAAAGCTTCGCAGCGAGTGGGTCCTCACCGCCGAGGGCGTTGTTACGCCGCGCGGGGAAGGCCTGGAGAATCCCAAGCTGGCGACGGGCCAGATCGAGATTCGCGTCAAGAGCATGCAGGTGCTGAGTGTTTCGCCCACGCCACCCTTCCTGCCGGACTTTTCGATATCCGATCCGGATGCTCCCAAGGAGGAGCGCCGGCTGGAATACCGCTACCTGGATCTGCGCCGCGCGGAGATGCAGGAGACGCTTCGCACACGTTATCGCGTGACCAAGATCATGCGCGACTACCTGGGCGAGCTGGGTTTCTGGGAGATTGAAACGCCGTTTCTGACCAAGAGCACGCCGGAAGGCGCCCGCGACTTTCTTGTGCCCTCCCGACTGGTTCCCGGCAGCTTCTATGCGCTGCCGCAGAGCCCCCAGCTTTTCAAGCAGCTGCTGATGGTGGCCGGCTGTGACAAGTACATGCAGATCGTCCGCTGTTTCCGCGACGAGGACCCGCGCGCCGACCGCCAGGCGGAGTTCACCCAGCTTGATGTGGAAATGGCGTTCATCGACCGCGAGAACATCATCACCCATATCGAAGGGCTGGTGCGGCAGATCTGGAAGCTGATCCTGAACGTTGACGTGCCCAACCCGATTCCCCACATGGATTACGATGAGGCGGTCGGCAGTTACGGGTCGGATCGTCCGGACCTGCGATTCGGCATGAAGCTGTTCGACATCACGGACCTGGCCAGAAAGACCGAGTTCAAGGTTTTCAACACCGCGCCGATGGTCAAGTGCATCGCCGTGCCCGGCGGCTCGCAGCTTACCCGGGCCCAGACCGACGCCCTGGCCGACTGGGCCAAGGGCTACGGCGCCAAGGGCCTGGCCGTGACCAAGGTGACCGCCGGCGGTCTTGACACGGGGGTGGCCAAGTTCCTTGGTTCGGTCGCCACCGAGATCATCGCCCGCACCGGCGCCAGGGAGGGGGACCTGCTCTGCTTTGCGGCCGACACGCCCAAGGTTGTCCACAAGGTTCTCGGCGAACTGCGGCTGAAGATGGCGCGCGACATGAAGCTCCAGCCCGCCACCGAGTTTGCCTGGGTCTGGGTGGTGAACTTCCCGCTGTTCGAGTGGGATGAGCAGGAAAAGCGCTACACCAGCACACACCACCCGTTCACCGCGCCGCTGGACGAGGATCTGCCGAAGCTCGACAGCACCGACCGGGCCGTGATCGAATCGATCAAGAGCAAGGCCTATGACATCGTGGTCAACGGCAACGAGATCGGCGGCGGCTCAATCCGTATCCACCGGATGGACGTTCAACGGAAGGTATTCGGGCTGCTGGGCATCGACGAGGCCGGCCAGCGCGCGAAGTTCGGATTCCTGCTGGACGCCCTCAGCTTCGGCGCTCCGCCGCACGGCGGCATCGCGTTGGGACTGGATCGGCTGATCATGATCCTGCGCGGCCTGTCCAACATCCGCGACGTGATGGCCTTCCCCAAGACCCAGAGCGGCGCGGACCTGATGTGCAACTGCCCGTCGCCGGTGGACGAAAAGCAGCTTCGCGAAATCCACATCCGCGTCGTGCAGCCGCCGCAGAAGCAGTGACCCGTGCCGGGGTTGCGGGTCGAAGGCGGCCAGGACGCGGGTGTTGCCTGCACTGATTCGCGATGCGGCGCCGTTCCGTCAAATACTCTTCGCCAGTCGCGCCGCCCGCCGAGGGCATGGTCCACCTGGTGATCGACCAGGACCATCTGCGGCGCGTGGTGCTCGAGGGCATTCTCGCGGCCCGCGTGAGCGTTGACATCGCTACCGCCGACTTCAAGGCGATGCTGGTTCCCGGCGGCCGTGGGCGTCAATCGCCGTCGATTGTGCGGCTGCTGCGGGAACTGGCGGACAACGGCGTGGAGATTCGCCTGCTGCACGCGGGGACGCCCAGCGAGCCGGCCCTGCGCGAACTGCGGCGCGAGCTTCCGCGGCGGCTGACGATCCGCCGCTGCCCGCGCCTTCATGCCAAGGCCGTCATCATCGACTGCCGCGCCATGTACCTGGGCAGCGCGAACCTGACGGGCGCGGGCCTTGGGGCCAAGGCCGATGGAAGACGCAACATCGAGTGGGGCGTGTGGACCGAGTCTGCGGCGCTGATCGACGGGATTGTGGAACAATTCAACGCCCTCTGGGAAGGCCGCCGCTGCGAAGCCTGCCGTCGCAAGGACATCTGCCCCGTTCCCCTGGAGGAGCCGCGGCTGTAATTGTCAGAAGCGGCTTTTCTTGCCCAGCAGCGTTTTCTCGAGGATCTGCTCCAGCGTCTCGCACACCCGCTGCACCTGCCAGCCGGTCATTCGCCCGAAGAACGGCAGGGCGATGGTCCTCGCCGCCACATACTCGCAGACGGGGAAATCGCCGTAGCGGTGTCCGAGCTGCCGCGCGATGTAGGGCTGAAGGTGGATCGGCGGAAAGTAATTGCTCGCCCCGATGCCCTCGCCGCGGAGCTGATGAATGATCTGGTCGCGGTCGCCCGGGTCGAACAGGTCATTGAGCCGCACGACGAAGACGAACCAGCTCATCATCGTGTCATCCAGCACGGTCGGCACGATCAGGTAGCGGCTGGTCATCAGGCGCTCGATGTACTGGTGCGCGACGCGCCGACGCGCGTCCAGCAGTTCGCCCAGCCGCTGCATCTGTGCCACGCCCAGGGCCGCGTTGATCTCGGACAGGCGATAGTTGTATCCCAGCCGCTGGTGCGCCAGCCAGGCCATGCCCTCGCGTCCCTGGTTGCGCAGAGCCCGGCAGGTGTCGGCAAAGGCGTCGTCGTCGGTGACGATCATGCCGCCCTCCCCGGTGGTGATCTGCTTGTTCGGATAAAAGCCGAAAACCGAGGCTCGACCAAACGAGCCGATGGGGCGATTCCGCACCATGCCCCCCAGGCCCTCGCAGGAATCCTCGATCAGGATCAGTTCATTTCGCCGCGCAAACTGCTCGAGCTCGATCATCCCGCCGGGGTGCCCGAAGGCCTCGACGCCGACGATGGCCCTGGTCTTGGGCGTGACGGCGGCCTGCATCTTGGACACGTCGATGTTGAGGGTCTTGGGGTCGATATCGACAAACACGGGCCTGGCCCCGACGTACAGGATGCAGTTGGTTGAAGCCACGAAAGAGAAGGGGGTCGTCAGCACCTCGTCTCCAGGCCCCAGGCCCGCCGCGATCATGCAGCAATGCAGACCCGCCGTGCCCGAAGAGACCCCGATTGCGTGCCGCCGGCCTGTCAGTTTCGCGACCATCTGCTCGAACTCGACGATCTTCGGGCCGATTGACAGGGTGGGCGTCGAGAGGACCTCGATCACCGCCTCGATTTCATGCTGCGTGATGTCGGGCGACGACAGCGGAATGGGAGCTGGCATTGCACAGGAGTTTAGTTTTCCGATCCGTCGCGTCAATCTTGGGTGTCTCTCAACCAGTTGTGCCGAAGGCGGTATTCACTGGTATCACGCGGTCCCGGCGGAGATGGGGCGGCGGAAGACGCCTTCCCCCATCCGTCTGTTCACATTTCCGGTCTGGAGGTCCTGGCATGTCACGTTTCAATCGTCGCATTTTCCTCAAGGGAGCGGCTGCCGTCGGCGCGGGCGCGTTTCTTGAATCGGCTCGAACCTACGCACGCGCGGCCGGCGCCAACGAGCGGCTCCTGGTCGCCATCGCGGGGCTGAACGGCCGCGGCGGATCGCACCTGGGCGAGTACCTGGGCATGTCCAATGTCGAGGTCGCCTACCTCATCGACCCGGACGCAAACGTTCTCCAGAAGGCCCTGGCGGGCGTCGAGAAGAAGACCGAAGGAAGGCAGTCCCCCAAGGGCGTGGCCGACGTCCGCAAGGCCCTGGAAGACAAGTCGCTTGATGCCCTCTCGGTTGCCACCCCCAACCACTGGCATTCGCTGATGACCATCTGGGGGGCGCAGGCCGGCAAGCATGTCTATGTTGAAAAACCCATGAGCCACGACATCTACGAGGGTCGAGTGGCCGTCGAGATCGCCAAGAAGTACAAGGTCGTCGTTCAGCACGGCACGCAGCGCCGCAGCAGTGCCGGCGAGGCCGGCCTGATGCAGGCCATCCAGAGCGGCAAGTTCGGCAAGCTGAAGATTTCCTACGGCTACTGCTGCAAGCCGCGCGAGGGCATCGGCTTCAAGCCCGTCTCCGATCCCCCGGCCAACCTGGACTGGGACCTGTGGCGCGGGCCGGCGAAGATCGACCAGTTCCACGCCAATTTTGTCCACTACAACTGGCACTGGTTCTGGGTCACCGGCAACGGCGACATGAACAACCAGGGCACGCACGAACTCGACGTGGCCCGCTGGGCCCTGGACACGTCGCTGACGCATCCCGTCCGGGCGATGGCGCTGGGTGGTCGATTCAAGTGGAAGGATCAGGGCGAAACGCCCAACACGATGATGGGCCTGGCCGAGTATCCCAACGGCCAGTGGGTGTTTTTCAATGTTCGCAACGTCAATTTCGAGGGCTATCCGCGGCAGGTCGAGAACGAGTACTACTTCGAGGATGGCGGCAAGATCGTCCGCGGCAAGTATTACGCGAAGGGGGCGACCGAGGGCGAGCCGGTGAAGGTTCCACCCGGCAAGGTTACTCCGGGCGGTGCATTCGGTTCGTTCATCGCCGCATGCCGTGCCGGCAAGCCCGAAATGTCCAACGCCGACGCCCTGACCGCCCACATGGGGTGCGTCCTGGGCCACCTTATGAACAACTCCTATCGACTGGGCACCAAGGTTCCCTTCAATGCCAAGGCCGGCAGGTTCGGCGACAACAAGGATGCGGCCGAGCACTTCCTGAAGCTCCACGAGCTCATGCGCGACGGCGCGGGCATTCCGGAGAATGACGAACAGTACGTCGTCGGCCCCTGGCTGACGTTTGATCCCAGGACCGAGCGGTTCACCGGCGAGCACGCCGAGGCGGCCAACAGGCTGCTTCGCGACGAGCGGCGCAGCGGTTACGAGTTGCCCGACATCACCCCGGCTTGACGCGGGCCGGTGTTTCCAGGCAGGCGTTCGCGAGGCAGCCATGAATCGGCGCGAGCTTCTGAAACTCAGTGGTGCAACGTTGGCCGGAGCGGCGGCCGGATGTGTCGGGACCAGGGCGGATTCGGCCGGAAGACCCGCACTTCGCGGCGATCGCGTGCTTCGCATCGCACACATCACGGACGCCCACGTCAAGCCGGAGAACGGCGCAGCCGACGGTCTGGCCGCCTGCCTTCACCACATTCAGTCGCTCCGCGACAGGCCGGACGTGATCTTCAACGGCGGCGATGCGGTGATGGATGTGTTCGAGAAGGGCGAGTTGGAAGCCCGCGTGCAATGGGATCTTTTCCGCCGCATCATCCGAGGCGAGAATTCGCTGCCCGTCGTGCACTGCATAGGCAACCACGATGTCTGGGGATGGAACCTGGAAAAGAGCGGATTGACCGGCCGTGAGCCGCGGTACGGCAAGCAGTGGGCCTGCGAAGTGTACGAAATGGACAGGCCCTATCGCAGCTTCGACCTTGCCGGCTGGCATTTTGTGATCCTCGACAGCACCCATCCCGGCGGCGCATGGAAGTATGAGGCCCGGCTCGACGACGAGCAGCACGAATGGCTCAGCGGCGACCTGGCGTCGGTCAAGCCGCAGACGCCAGTGATGGTCCTGTCGCATGCGCCGATCCTGGCCATGTGCCCGTTTCTGTTCGCTTCGCCGGCGAATACCGGCGACTGGGCCGTGCGGGGCAGCCTGCTCCACCTGGACGCCAGGCGGCTCAAGGGGCTCTTCGCCTGTCATCCCAACGTAAGGCTCTGCCTCAGCGGCCACATCCACCTGGTCGAGCGCACGGAATACCAGGGGATCACGTACGTCTGCGACGGCGCGGTGTCGGCCGGCTGGTGGCGCGGACCCCACCAGGAGTGCAGGAACGGTTACGGGCTGATCGACCTTTACGCCGACGGGCGTTTCGACTGGCAATACGTGACATTCGACTGGACGGCGAGGGTCTGAGAGACATCACCACTCGAATCTCATCTCCCAGTCCCACTCGTCGAAATACAGATTCCGTCCATCGAGCTCGACTTCACCCCGCTGGAAGTCGGCCGGTTCGCTTCGCAGCGACTGTTTGGCGGGATGCAGCGGCGCCCCGTAGTCCGTGTTGACGATCAACCGATACGAGTCCTGGTGTCCGAAATAGAAATATCGCACTTTCGGATCTTCCGACTTCTGTAACCCATACGAAGGATCAGCCGCCAGCCAACCCCACGGCTCGACATAGAACTCCGCCCAGTCGTGCATGTTCCAGTCGCCGGGCTTTGTTTCAAAGCCCGACTGCCATCTCGCCGGGATACCCGCGATTCGGCACATCGTGATGAACAGCGTGGCCTGAATCCCGCAGTCTCCCCTGCGCGTCCGCAGGCACTTCTCGGCGAATCCGGGAATCACCGCGTATTCCTCCTCCGCGCAATACGCGATGTTGTAGTTGACGAACTCGAAGATGCGACGGGCGCGGGCGAGGGGATTCTTCTCGTCGCCGACAACCGCCGCCACCGCGGTCCGGATTTCCGGCGTGAACGCGATGTGCGGCAATCGCTCGACCAGATAGCTCCGGTCGAAACCTTCGCCCAGGGGTTGTGCCCGGGCGTCCTCCAGGAGCGGATAATCGGCCAGCGACGTGTACTCGAAACTCACCTTGAAGGTGGCCGGCCTGGAGGGGTCGGCAACGCTCTGCTCAAAGTAGACCGAGCGGTGTGCCGCGCCCGCCGGCGCAATCACCGGCCGGCCGCCTTCAGCCGCAACGAGCCTGATGTCTTGCTGCCGCGCGTGTTCCTGTGGGAACGGCATCCAGACGCGCAGCAGCGCCGCGGCTTTCAACCGCGCCGGCGGGACGCTGATCGCGTAATGAATCCTGTGCCGCACCGGTTTGACCGCGCGCTGCCCGGACCTTTCCGCCGCCGCGATGACCTCAGCCAGATGTCGGGTCAGAACGAATCCCGGCTGTTCGGTCGTCTTGACGCCGGCCTGTTCATCGCGCCGCCGCCGGGCTTCCGGGCAGAACCGCCACAGGTTCGCCGGTTCGCGCCGGAAGTAGAACACCTTTCCGTCCAGCACCCGATGCTGAATCTCTCCGGATGCCCGCCATCTCGCCAGATCCGCCGGCCCCGCATCGGGGATCCACCTGCGCAGCTTATCCAGGAACGCCCCTTCATCCAGACCGTATTCGATCCGCAAACGCCGGATGATCTCCAGCATTTCGCGGCCGGCGACACTGCCGGAACCGGCGGCCAGCGACTCGGCTTCGCTGAGCCGACCGGCCGCGATCAGTTCCCGTGCCTTGACCATGTTCGGCTCGGTGCTGGTCCAGGCAAGCGACGCACCCGTGTACGAGCCATCGGAATCTCCGATCGCGGCGGCACTCATCCCCAGCATCATGCCCCACGCGATCAGCAGGTGCAAACGTTCGCGCATGGTCGCTCCGCGGAATGCCGGACATGCCGCGAAGGTCAGTAGATCGGCAGATCCGCCTGCACCAGCGCCGGCTTTCCCTCTCGTTCCAGGAGCCGCGTCCTGTACGCCATGACCTTCACCAGCGGCTGGTTCTTCATCTGTCCGTTCTTGAGATTGAACATCCAGTAGTGCCATGGACACACGGCGTGTCCATCCTGCACCGGGCCGCCCGACAGGCTTCCCCCGGCGTGCGGGCACCGGTTGTCGATGGCGTAAGCTGCGCCCTGGTCCAGGAACACCGCCAGCTTGAACCCGCCCACCTCCACGTACCTGCCTTCCCCTTCCCTGAGTTCATCGAGCTGGCACAGCGATACCCATCCCATGTCTTGCCCCTCACGCCTGCGACGCGCTCAGTCCGCATTGGCTTCGCTCAAACTCCGTGAGCTTCTCCACGCGCCGAGCGTGCCGGCCATCGCCGAAGGGCGTCGTGAGAAAGACCTGCACGATCTTGCGGATCTCGCTCTCGTTCAGCAGGTCCGAACCCAGGCACAGCACGTTGCAGTGGTTATGCTCCCGCGAGAGCCGCGCCGTCACCTCGTCGTGCGCCAAGGCCGCCCGCACCCCGAAAACCTTGTTTGCCGCCACGGAGACCCCGATCCCGCTTCCATCCATGAAGATCCCCACCTTGCAGCGTCCATCCGCAACCGATCGCGCCGCCGGTATCGCGTAGTCCGGGTAATCGGTTGCCACCTGGGACCCATCGCAGCCGAAGTCCTCGACTTCGTGGCCCCACTGGCGCAGCAGCGGAATCAACTTCCGCTTGGCGTCATACCCGCGATGATCCGAGGCGACTGCGATTCTCATCAGTCCTCCATCAGCACGTTTGCTGCCTATTTGAATCCCCGATCCGCGTCATCGCAAGCCCGCACGCGGGCTATAAAAGCGACCGTTCCCTCAGCCGCTTCTCGATCAAACCCTGCATCTGTCGCGACAACGCCTCGTACAAGGCCACATCGCCGCCGATCGGGTCCTCGATGTCCCCGTCCTCCTTCAGCGTCGTCACCTTCCCCGCCGCAGCCGGAACCAGCGCCGTCACCGCCATCGAGTGGCTTCGGCCCATGGTGAAGATCGCATCCGCCTGGTGGATCAGTTCGACCGTCAAGGGCCGCGAGCGGTGGCGCGACAGGTCCCCTCCCAGTTTATTGACGGCTTCCACCGCCGCCGGCGTCGCCCGCGCCCCGGCCATGGCGAAGCTTCCCGCCGACATCACCACAATCCCTTTCTTCTCCAGTTCGGACTCCTCCACGTTCATTTTCTGCGCCAGCATCCGCCGCGCGATGGCCTCGGCCATCGGCGAGCGGCACGTGTTTCCGCTGCACACAAAAAGGATCGTTGTCCTCAGCAGCCGCTCGATGATCCGCTGATCGTACACGCCCGCCCGCAGGATCTGGTAGCCGTCCTCCCCGACCTTCACGAGCGTCGATGGCTTGGAATACTTCGTCGGTCCGGCGTCCAGGATCAGATCGACCCGGTCCTTCCAGTGCTCGGCCGCGTAATCCGCGTTCTGCCCCGCATCATCTCCGCCCGCACGCCGCATCACCACCGGCGCATCGACCCGCCTAAGCACATCGCCGGCCACCACGTGGTCGGGGCATCGCAGCGTGATCGTCGATCCCTCGTAAACCCGCTGAACCGCCACACCGAGTTCCGACGCGACCTGCCGCTGCCGTTCGGCCGGCACATCAAACACCAGCCCCACGGGACCGGGCCAGAGCTTGCGAATCATGCGCTGGCCCAGTTCGCTCACCGGTCCAAGATAGCGGCGCGCCTGCTCTGCCTCCGCCAGGTGAATCACCGGCGGCCTGCCGGCCGCGGTGTCAAGCGCCCGCAGGTTCCCGGCCGCCTTCTCATTGTTCAGCACCGCGGCGGCTCCATACACCGTCTCCGTCGGCAGCACGACCAGCCCGCCTCCTTTCAGCGTGGAAACGGCCTGAACAATGTGTTTTTCGTAGTCGCCGGCCTCGAAGATGGGAATGGTCTGCGCCGCCATGTGCCGATGGGATTATCTGGCCCGTCAAAGGAGAGTGTCAAGCTGTCGCCCCAGCCGGAAACTGGCCGTTGAGCGACGTTGCGCGTGCATGCCGCCAGTACGAAACAACGGCGCGCCGGTGCGCGTCCGCCGCGAACATTCCACGCAAACGTTCCATTCGCGTTCGCGTCGAGCGGCCAGCGTCCGTCACGGGAATGCTTTCAACCCGCCGCACGAGGAAAACGCCTGCTTCGGGTTGTCGCCGCACGCCGGCTTGCCGACCACGCGCACACCCCAGACCTGCTCCGGCTGGGCCAGCCGAACCTCGAACGCCTGGCCGTCCTTCAAGCCCTTGTGGTCCGTCACGGTCGTGTCGGGATAATCCGCCAGCGTTCCCACGGTCTCCCATGCCCCGTTTCTTCGCCGCTGCACCTGCACCTTCGGCTTGCCCGCTGACGCGTCAAACCATCCGCCGTCGTGAAACGTGTGGCCGTGCGCGTAGACAATTCGGCCCACCGTGATCGGTGCATCCAGCGTCACGGCATACCAGTCCTCCTCGGCCGGGCGGTTGTCAAACGTAACCACGAAACCGCCCATCTCCGGGTCGATGATGCTTCCCCTGACGTTGCCTTCGCGCGATCGGCTTTCCTTGCCGTCCGACAACAGCGTCGGCTCAGGCAACCGTTCGGCGGACGCCGGCAGCCAGATTCGATACCGTCCGCCGGTCGCCCCGGCCTCGATGAAGGACACAAACGTCGCCGTGCGCTTTTCCGGGCCCTGCCGCGTCTGCACCACCACCGGCGCCGTTACGGTGGGGGGATACGTCGGTTCCAGTCGAAGCGTGGACGCCTCAACCTTCTCCAACGCCGTGCTGTTCAGCGGGATCGACGGATTGCGCGACCGATCCAGCGCCATCACGAACGGTCCCATTCCAATCGCGCGCGATCCCGCGTTGGACTGCCTGCCTTCAATGAAATACGGGCCGGCGCGGAAGCTGAGCACGACCTGGTCGCCATTCTTCCATTGCCGCGGGGCAAATCGCAGCCAGCCGTCGCTTTCCTCCGCCGTGGCGCCGCCGGACGAAAGCGAGAACTCGCCGGTCCAGGCGGGCTTGATCGACTTGAACCCGAAGGTGCCCGCCCGTTCCATGCTGAGCGTGTAGACAACCTGTCCCCGGAACGCCGAATTATCCGCCTCCATCCCGCCCGGCCCGGCCTTGGCCGAAATCGTCACCGCCTGTCCGTCCAGCGTCAGCCGCAAATCGCCATAGCGCACGACCGCGACGGCCGCGCCATCGCCCTGCCCGTCGCGATACCTGAATCCCGTCAGCATCGGGAACATCGCCACGCCGCGCGGTCCCGAGGACACGCAGCAGTTGGTTCCCGGTCCGTATGGCTTGGTTCCGTGCAGGGGTGTGAAATAACACCACTGCGCCCCGTCCGGTCTCTGCGCCGCCAGCAGGTGATTGACGTATGTCCGCTCGATCTCCCGGGCGTACTTCGCCTCGCCGGTGAGTCGCAGTAACTGGTCATTGAGCTGAAACCATGTCACTGTCGCGCACGTTTCCCCGATGTTCCCCTCGTTGGGCAGCTTGCCCGGCTCATGAAAGTGCTCCCCCTCGCTGACCGTGCCCGTGATGTACAGGTGGTTGGCGACAATGTCCTCCCACGCGTTGGTCGCCGCCCGCAGGAGGTTCTGATTTCCCGTCACCCGGTACAACTCGCACAACCCCACCAGATTCGACAGCATCTCGTAGGCCTTGCCGTTGGCCGTCTTGTCCACCCGCCCGGTCTCCAGCAGCGTCCGCACGATCTTCGGGCCGTTGGGCTGGTCATACGCGCCGACGATGTAGTTGCAGAACGCCAGGTATTTCTCGTCGCCCGTGAAACGGTACAAGTACACCATCGGCTCCAGCACGCTCATCGCGGCCATGCCCACGTGGGTGCTCGACGCCACGATGTCGCGCCTGCCCGGCCCGAACGTCTCGCACAGCAGGTCCCCGATCTTCTTCGACGCTTCCAGCGCCGCCGCATCCGACGTATACCGGTAATACGCCAGCAGGCCGATCAGGTCGTACTTGTGGACCCACACGTCCCAACTTGTCCAGCGTTCCTCATCCACGTAGGTTCCAAGATAGCCGTCCGGTTTCTGGCACTTGATCAGTTCCGCGACAACGCGGTCGATCTTCTCCTTGAGCTGTGCGTCGCCCGTGTTGGCCCACGCCAGCGTCGCGGCATGAAGAAACTTGCCCACGTGCTCCCCGATCCAGGGATGCGAACCCGGCCGCCTGCGGAAGCCGCCCAGCAGCGTCTCCTCGCTGACCCCCAGCAGCCGGTTGGCCACCATCTGTCCCACCTGGTCGTACCCGGTGATCTTCACGTCTGCCGGAGAAGGCAGGATCGCCGCGTCGGGCACCCGCTCGATAACCCTGTAGGCCGCGGGTTGCACCGCGCCCAAGGCGAAAATTGCCGGCACCAGAACCATCAGTGCGCAAAGAATCATCGATCGCATGGGCATCCTTTGTCGTTTCACAGGATGGTAGAGTGGTTCGCGGCAGAGGCAAGGGCCTCGCGGCGATTTGCGCAGGCCTGCGGCTAACAGAGTCAGACTTGGCCGCCGACACGGACCGGACTATTGCCCCGGCGGGCGCAGCCAGTTCTCGACATCCGGCAGGATGTTGTCATGCTCGCCAACCTCGCCGTCGTCGTCGTTGCCGTCGAGGGTGACGGTGACGGGGTTGGTGCGGCGCGAGTAGTCCACCACGTCCAGACCCGGACCGCCGGAGATGCGGTCGGCCCCGAGTCCGCCGTCGATGGTGTCATCGCCCATGTCGCCGTAGAGGTCGTCGTCGCCCGCGCCGCCGTTGATCGAATCATTGCCCAGTCCGCCGACGATGCGGTCGTTGCCCGCGCCGCCGAGGAACACCTCAAACGTGGGCATGACGTTATCCCCCTCGCCGTCCTCACCGTCGCCGCCGATCCCGTTGGCGGTGATGTCGAGGGGATTGGTTCGCCCGGAGTAGTCGATGGTGTCGATCCCGGCCTCGCCGATCAGCGTGTCGGCGCCGTTTGCCGCGGCATCCTCCACGATCAGATCGTCATTGGATCCGCCGTTGACCAGGTCGTTGCCCATCCCGCCGTAGAGGGTGTCGTTTCCGCTCTCGCCATCCAGGCTGTCATTGCCCTCGCCGCCGTAGATCAGGTCGTTGCCCGGGCTGCCCTCGATGGTGTCGTTGCCGGCCCCGCCATAAATCGTGTCGTTGCCGGACCCGCCATCGATGGTGTCGCTGCCGTCCTGGCCGTCGATCAAGTCGTTATCGTCATCGCCCAGGAGCGTGTCGTTGCCGACACCGCCGATCAGCGTATCGTCGCCGAAGCCGCCATCCAGCCGATCATCGCCGTCGCCGCCATCCAGCGAGTCATTGCCATCGCGGCCCCAGATGCTGTCATTGCCGGCGCCGCCGAGAATCGTGTCGCCGCCGGTGCCGCCGTCGAGCGAATCGGCCCCGTCGCCGCCGTCGATGAAATCGCTGCCCGTGCCGCCCAGGATCGAGTCATTGCCGGCGCCGCCCGTCAGCGAATCGCCGCTGCCGCCGCCGTCCAGCGAGTCGTTGCCATCGCCGCCGACCAGCGTGTCGGCGCCGAATCCTCCCTGCAGCGTGTCGTTGCCCAGGTAGCCGTAGAAGGCGTTGTTGACCCCGCTGCCGCCGGCCACGGTGTCGCCGATGATCGTGTCGTCGCCTGATCCGCCGTGAATCACCTCGATGTCGGACCGGACATTGTCCAGTTCGCCGGGGGTTCCGGCCTCACCGTCGTCGGCCAAGTTGTTGAGGCTGATGAACAGGTTCGCCGTGCGAGTGCGATAGTCCACGACGTCCTCGTCGTCGCCGCCCGACATGTCATCGGCGCCGCTGCCGCCGTCCAGGTAATCCATGCCGCTGCCGCCGTCCAGCGTGTCATTGCCCGCGCCGCCCAGGAGCGTGTCATTTCCCGAGAAGCCGTCGAGCGAATCGTTCCCGTCGCCGCCGACCAGCGAATCGCCGCTTGTGGAGCCAAGGAGCGTGTCATCGCCCGATTCGCCCAGCAGCGTATCCGTGTTCGATCCGCCGTCGATGCGATCGTTCCCGTCGCCGCCCAGCAGGATATCGGCACCGCTGCCGCCCAGCAGGCTGTCGTCTCCCCCGTTGCCCAGGATCGAGTCATTGTCCGCGCCGCCATCCAGCGTGTCGGCCAGGCCACTGCCGACCAGCGTGTCGTCGCCGTCATTGCCATACAGGATCCTTGCCACCCCGCCGGCATACAGCCGGTCGTTGCCCTCGCCGCCCTGTACGATCTCAATGTCCGACGCGGCGTAGTCCTTCTCCCCGGCCTCGCCGTCATCGTACCTGGAGTTGAACGTCACTATCACACCCGTCGGCCGACCCGAATAATCCAGCACGTCGATGCCGTTGTCGCCATAAAGCACATCGCTGCCGAGATCGCCGTCGAGGGTGTCGTTGCCGGTGCCGCCCTTGAGCACGTCGTTGCCGCTTCCCCCGTCCAGGTCGTCATTGCCGGTTCCACCCTCAATCGTGTCGTTGCCCGAGCTGCCGTCGAGGGTATCGTTGCCGCCCAGGCCGCGGATCAGGTTGTTTGCCGAGCCGGCATCGATGAAATCGTTGAAATTGGTGCCGTACAGGATCTCGATGTCGCCGTCAACGTTGTCCTTCTCGCCGGGCTCGCCGTCATTGGCAAGCCCTTCGCAGGTGACGCTCACGCCGCGCGTGCGTGCCGCGTAGCTCAGGTAATCCACGCCGTCGCCCCCGTCGAGCACATCCGCGCCGCTTCCCCCGTCAAGCGTGTCATTGCCGACATCGCCCCTGACCACGTCGTTGCCGGCGTCGCCCGCAAGCTTGTCGTTGCCCAGGCCGCCGTTGAGCGAATCGTTGCCGCCGCCGCCCAGCAGCAGGTCATTGCCGGCATCGCCTTTGAGCGTGTCATGACCTGCGCCGCCGATCAGCGTATCATTGCCCGGGCCTCCCTCAAAGTAATTGTTTGCCGACGAGCCTGTGAGCCTGTCGTTCCTGGTTCCGCCGATCGCCCCTTCCATGTCCGTGCCGAGATTGTCCGATTCGCCTGCCGCTCCATCGTTGGCCTTCCCGTCGAGGGTCACGGTGACGGGCACGGTGTACTCCGAGTAGTCCGCCATATCCAGGCCCGTGCCGCCCGAGAGCGAATCCGCCCCTTCGCGTCCCTCGAGCAGGTCGTTGCCGTCGCCGCCCTGGAGGGTGTCGTTGGCCGCACCGCCCTTGAGCGTGTCGTTGCCCGCACCGCCAATGAGAATGCCCGGGAGAAGCAAATCCCGCTCGATGCTGATCTCGTCATTGCCGCCCAACCCGTCAACGCGCACGCGCGCGACCCGGCCGCGGTCGAATTGCCGGCTCCAGGAATTGATCGCGACGGTCAGAACACCCCCCGATGATGAAATGTGGATATCGTCGTCGGCGGCATTGCCGATGACGTTCAGCAGTCCGCGGCTGTCAAGACTGGCGGAACTCAGCAGCCTGCGCGGCTCCAATCGCTCCAGCATGGTGCGTCCTCAAAAGCTGTAGAATCTGACTCGCCCCGTGGCGAGCGCGGGAAGCGGTTTGTCCACAATGGATTGTGACGCAGGATGTGGTCCGGAGCAAGCGAATTCAGGGGTTGTCGGCAATCTGTTTGACGAAGATCGGATGAGACAGGGGGGTGGCCGACAAGTAGGGGACCTTCGCTCCGCTGTAATGAGCAAGGTCAAAGGGGAAGATTGGCTTTCCCTGGAGGTCGCTGACAACCCCGCCCGCCTCCAGCACCAACGCCGCCGGTGCTGCGCAATCCCACAGCTTTCCGTTGACGGTGATGGCAAAATGGGCAACTCCCGCCGCCACCTGGGCCGCCTCCAGCGCCGCCGAGCCGAGCATCCGCGCTTTCCATACCGTCTGGCTGAGCCACTGGCGGGCATACTCGGGCAGTCTTCCCTGCTTATCCAGCAGGTTGGCCGTGAGCATGATCAGCGAACTGGCGTCCAGCGGATCGGGGGACACGCTCGCCCGCTGTTGTCCGACCCACATTCCCTGGCCGCGCGCGGCACAATACATCAGGTCGGCGCAAACGTCATACACCACGCCCAGCACCGGCATGCCCGCCTCAAGCAGCCCGATGCAAACGGCGAACTGCCGCAGACCGCCGACGAAGTTATTGGTTCCGTCGATGGGATCGATGACCCAGACGCGGCCGCCGGGATCGGGACACTCGAAGGTGATCGAATCGCCGGTGTCACTCTCCTCGCCCACGAAGCCGTCGGCGGGAAACTCCTTCTTGAGCCCGGCGACGATGAACCGCTGGGTGGCGCGGTCGGCGACAGTGACGGCCTCGGCGTGTCGCCCCTTGGTCAGGCGCTCCACCTGTCCGAAATGCTGGAGGACGATCCTGCCCGCCGCGCGGGCCAGATCGGTGGCATACGACAACTCGTGGCTGAAACTCATAGGAGGGCAAAGCCTACGCGCCGTGCGGTCAAACGCAAAGGGAACATCCGGTTGCGATTCCCATCTATTGCCTGGACGCGGCGGCCAGACGCCTGCGACGCAATTCCGCATCAATGAACGGGTCCAGCTCGCCGTTGTCCAGGACCGCCTCGATGTCATGCGTTTCGTGGTTGGTCCGGTGATCCTTGATCCGCCGATCGTCCAGCACGTACGAGCGGATCTGGTTGCCCCAGGCGATCGCTCCCTTGTCGCCGTAGAGCTTCTTGAGTTCCTCGTCGCGCTTGGCCTGCTCCATCATCTCCAGTCTTGCCTTCAGCAGCGACAACGCCAGCCGCCGGTTCTGCTGCTGCGATCGCTCGACCGAGCAGGTAACCTGGATGCCCGTCGGGATGTGCGTGATGCGCACCGCCGTGGCCACCTTGTTCACGTTCTGCCCGCCGGGACCGGCCGAGCGAGTGAACGGCACGATGTCCAGGTCCTTTTCGGGGATCTCGATTTCTTCCTCCTCGGGGAACTCCGGCACCACATCGACCGCCGCGAACGACGTCTGCCGCTTGTTCTGGGCGTTGAACGGCGACGGCCGCACCAGGCGATGCACACCGGCCTCGTTCTTCAGATAGCCATAGGCGTACTCGCCCTTGACCAGAAGCGTCACGCCCTTGATCCCGGCCTGCTCGCCCCATTGGCGGTCCACTTCCGATACATCCCATCCGCGCGACTCGAAGAAGTGCAGGTACATCCTCAGGAGCATCTCGGCCCAGTCCTGCGCCTCGGTCCCGCCCGCGCCGGCGTGAATGTCGAAGAAGCAGTTCAGCGGGTCATTCTTGTGACCCAGCAGCGCCTGCAACTCCAGCCGTTCTCCCTTCTTCTCGAGCTCGGCGAGCATCCGGTCGGCTTCGGCCAGCGAGTCGGCGTCATCGGCCTCGGTCGCAAGCTCGTAGAGCGCGCGGCAATCCTCCAGCCCCCTGAGCATCGTTTCCATGGGCTCGATCGTGGCCTTGAGGATCTTCACTTCGGCGACGACGGCCCTGGCCTTCTCCTGGTTGTCCCAGAAGCCCGGCTCGCCCATCTGTGTTTCCAGTTCTTTTCTGCGGGCTTGTTTGGCCGGCAAGTCAAAGAGAGTCGCGGATGTTTTTCATCCGCGCCTCGAGGGCGGTCAGCGAAGCGGCGAGATTTTCATGTATCAGTGGCATCGTAGTGGGGAGAATAGGCATCCAGGCGGCCCAGTGCAAATGGGAAAACGCTTGAATTGGCCCGCCATGGCTGTTTAACTGTTGTCGGGTGAATTGATCGCAACCGCCTTCAACTGTTGCTGGAGGTAACTGCGATGAAGCTCAAGACCTGTCCTGCGTGCAAGAACCTGGTCGGCACCGAGGGGTGGTGCTGTCCGCGCTGCGGCGTGGATTGGCGGGCCAGGCGCTTCCGCCGCGTGATGATGCTGCTGATCGTCCTGGGGATCGGAGCCTGGCTGGCCTGGGGCCGGTTCGGACAGTGATCCCGAAACCGCGCGAACCGGGCACCTTGGCGGGCCGCGCCGATCACATTGCCGCGAAGTTACGCAGCATCGTCAGGCCCACCTTCTGGCTCTTCTCCGGGTGGAACTGCGTGGCCATCAGGTTGCCGCGCCAGACGCTGGACACGAATTCGCCGCCATAGTCCGTGGTCGTGGCGATGACCGACGGGTCTTCGGGCACAACGTGGTAGGAGTGAACGAAATAGACATTGCATCCCTCCGGCAGGCCGCGCAGCAGCGGGGAAGCCGACCGGAACAGGAGCTGGTTCCAGCCCATGTGGGGCACCTTCAGGCCCAGCGTCCGGTCCACCTCGAACCGGACGCACCTGCCGCGGAGCACGCCCAGCCCCCGGTGCTCGCCATCTTCGTAGCCGACGTCAAAGAGCATCTGCAACCCCAGGCAGATTCCCAGGAACGGCTTGCCCTGCTCGATGTGCCTGAGGATCGGTGCGTCAAATCGCTTCTCGCGGAGAGTTCGCACCGCATCCTTAAAGGCTCCGACACCCGGCAGCACGAGCCTGTCGCACCGGGCGATCTCCTCGGCCGAACTAATGATGTCGGCGCGACAGCCCACCGCCTCGAATGCCTTCTGCACCGAGCGGAGATTCGCCATGCCATAGTCGAGGATGCCGATCACCGTCGCACCGGGCAGTAAGTTCCCGTCGCCGGACCGCGGTGCGGCCCGGGAATCGAAAAGGCCGGGTCAGCCGACAACCACGATGATTTCGACCCGCCGCGACGCGGCCTTGCTCGCCTTGGGGTGCGTTTCTCCCCAGCCCACCGTCGCGATGTTCTTCTTGTCCAGCCCCTGCTGGATCAGGTAGCGGGTGACGGCGGCCGCCCGGTTCTGCGAAAGGTCCAGGTTGTCGATCCACTGCTTCTTGCTGGCGCGGATGGGGTCGGTGTCGGTGTGCCCTTCGACGCGGATCTGCTTGCCCGGGTAGTCCTTCTTGATGGCCTTCACGATCTTGTCGAGGGTCGCCTTGGCCGAAGCCTTGAGTTCCGCCTGACCGGAATCAAACAGCACATCGCCCGGCAGGTTCACCGTCAGTTCGCCCTTGGCGCGGTTGTAGGTGGCCTCGATTCCCGAAAGGGTGGGATCGGCCGGGGCACCGGCCTCGGGCTTGCGAAGCTGGCTTTCCAGTTCGCGGATCCGCGCCTCGCGCTGCGCCACCTCGTTCTGCAGCGCCTGCATCTGCGTCGCATCCGGGGCGGCCCGCAGCCTGCTTTCGGCATCCGCGAGACGCTGACTCAGGCTCTGGTTCTCGGATCGCAGCGATTCCAGTTCCCCCTTGTCTTTCGCGCACCCGCCGGCCAGCAGCGACAGGGATGCAAGTACGAGCAGGCCCATCCGTAAGCTCATGGCTTCTCCTTTCACGTTCCGTTCATCACGAGCGGTCCGATAAAATCTAGGGGAAAACGGCGGGGCGTCAAGGGTGGAAGGGTTCCGGGATTCCCTGATTCATTGGGGATCGGTCGGCGCGGACGGCGGCTCGGGCCGCGTCTGGAGCCTGGAGGCCTTGCTCTTCATCTCGGCCACCTCGCGTTCCATGCGCTGGGCGCGGTTCTTCTCCCGCATCTCGCGGAGTTGTCGCACCGTGCGGAACACCGTCCCCGCCAGCAGCCACCCGGCGATGCTCATGATGCTCGTCAGCAGCAGCACCAGCAGCAGGTTCGGCCGATCGTACGAAACAAACACCAGCGACAGCCTGGGCTCCACCACCGCCCCGATGTTCAGCACGATGAACGTGATCATCAGGATCGTGAGAATCGCCAGCACGCCGATCTTGGTGAACGCCTTGATCTTGATCCAGAGATTTCCCATGCGCATGGGCGGGACTTGTCCCGCCGCTCCTTGCCCTTAGTTTACCCCAATCATCCGCCGAATCATCAGGCCCATTCCCTCCAATCCCGGGCGAAGGTATTCCACGATCGGGCAGTAGACGAGAAGCACGATCAGCGTTGCCAGCGACAGGTAGGGTCCGTAAGGCAACTCATGACGCCTGCGCGTGATCAGCATGTACAGCCCGACCAGCAGCCCCGCGAAAGGCGCCAGGAAGAACGCGATTACCACAGGCCCCGGCCCGATGATTGCCCCCACGCCGAACATCAGGTGCACATCGCCCAATCCCATCGCCACCCGCGCGAACATCAGCGTCCCGAAAATCCGCGCCAGCCAGATCACCAGCCCGCCGACCATCGCGCCCAGCATCGATCCCAGCAGCCCCGTGACCCAGTGATACTTCAACCACCCCAGCCAGAGGCTTCTGAACTGCGGGATCGTCTGCACCAGCGCCACCAGCACAAGGGACCCGATCAGCGGCGGCAGAAGAAACAGAATCTCCTTGCCGATCTCCGCCCGGATCTGTGCCGGCGTATAGTCGGGTGTTCCGGCCAGCGAAGCGTCGTCAATCTCCAGCGCCGGTTCGCCCCCGGGAAAGCTCTGCGGCAGCAGGCCCAGATGGAACATCCCCATGCTGATCAGCAGCCCGATCGCCCCGCCCGCGCCCATCGCGGCCGAGATTCCCGACGAATCGGTCAGGTTCACAGCGCCCGGCAGGGTGGGGGAGTCCACCGTGGCATGCACCAGCATTCCCACCGCCGCCATCAGCCAGGGAATCTCAAGCGGAATGATGAACAGTTCGGCGTCGATCAGGCTGACCGCGATCAGGCTGGCCGCGAGGAACATCAGCAGCAGGTACATCGGCCAGTGTTCGAGAATGTTGGTCATCAGCCGCGGCTGGTATGTCACGCGATCCAGCAGCGTATCGACCGTGGCGACCGGCATGGGGGCGCAGGGGGAAACGTGCAGGACGAAGAACATCAGGTAATAGAAGACGAACAGCGCCCCGGTGGCGAACTCGACGATCGGGTAACGAGCGGAGATGGGCCCGGCGCAGTAGCGGCATCGGCCGCGCAGGGCGATCCACCCGAAGACGGGGATGTTGTCGTACCACGCCAGCCGGTGCAGGCACCTGGGGCAGTGCGACGGCGGCGACACCAGCGACTTGCCCCGCGGCAACCGCCACACCACCACGTTCAGAAAGCTGCCCACCGATGCGCCCAGCGCGAAGAACAGAAGGCAGAATGACAGGTGCATCACCATGCCCTGCCTTCCTGTCCCCGTGCCGTCCTGCCTTCGTGCCTCATGCTACAGCAACCTCGCAATTCGCGCGACAGCCTCGTCAGGGGTCAGTTTTGTCACGTCCACCTCGATGTCCTTCATCTGGCGGTAGAACGGCTCCCGCTGGGCCAGTACCAGTTTGATCTCCTCCAGTCCGCCGCCCAGGCTCGTCAGCGACGGCCGGTTGGCCGCGGTGGCGACGTCCGCCTCGATGCGTGCCCTGAGCACCTCCGGGTCGCACCGAAGGTAGATGGTCTTGCCGGCTCTCTGCCTGACAAGCTGCCGGTTCTCCTCCCGGATGGGCGTTCCGCCGCCCAGGCCCAGCACGATGTCCTCTTCCTCCAGCGCCTGGCGCAGGGCCTCGCTCTCCAGGTCGCGGAAGTGCCCTTCGCCATACTGCTCGAAAATCTCCCTGATCTGCTTTCCGGCTTTCTTCACGATCAGTTCGTCCAGATCGACGAATTTCGTCCAGAGCCGGTCGGCCAGCTTTCTGCCGATCGTCGTCTTTCCCGATCCACGATATCCAACCAGTGCGATGACCATGGCAAGGGGAATTATCGGCAAAATCGCGCGGGTGTGTAGGGGCAGGCGGCCGTTGTGCCCACCCGCGCGGCGATTTTCGGGGCGGAGTTTGATGCCTCGACGGATTTAGCTAGACTCAGCTCCCGGCCAATTCGTAAAAGGGTGCCGCAATGGTCAGTCATTTCGCACAGGTCTTATCCTGTATTCGTTCGCTCGGCCTTGTTGTGCCGGATCGAACGGCGTGGTTTGTCGTTCTGTCCCTCCTCCTGAGCTGCGTCATTCTGCTGTTGCTGCTGCTGAAGCGGTTGCGGCTGGCTCGACAGCAGTTGCGGCAGCATGAGGCACGGGGCCGGGCTCTTTTCGAGAACGCCATCGATGCGATCCTTACTGCCGACGCCGATACGGGAATGCTCCTGGATGCAAACGCACGGGCACAGGCTCTGCTGGGATGGTCGCTTGACGAGATCCGCTCCATGCATCACACCCAGCTCTATCTGCCCGAGGAGCGCGAGCTGGCCAATGAACGATTTGTCCGTTCGACCGAGGCGCCCGCGGAATCCCTGGTTCAACTGCACGTGGTGACGGCTGCCGGCCGACAGGTTCCCGTCGAAATCAGTTCCGGGGGCGCGGCGATGGTTGCTGGCCGTCGGGTGCTGATCGGCATATTCCGGGATGTCAGCGAACGGATCGCCAGGGAAGAGGAATTCCGCCGACAACAGGCCCGTCTGGACAGCATATTTCGCGCCGCGCCGGTGGGCATCGGCGTGGTCGTCAACCGCGTGTTTACGGAGGTCAACGACACGCTCTGCCGGATGGTCGGCTATTCCCGCGAGGAGATGATCGGCCGCTGTTCGCGCTTCCTTTATCCCACCCAGGAGGATTTTGAATACGTCGGCGCGGTCAAGTACGGGCGGATAGCCAGGCAGGGCACGGGCACGGTTGAAACGCGCTGGCGCTGCAAGGACGGCACGATCCTGGAGATCCTGCTCAGTTCCACGCCGATCGAGCCGTCCGACCTGTCTCGGGGCGTCACGTTCACCGCGCTGGACATCACCAAGCGCAAGGAGGCCGAGCAGGCGCTGCGCCGCAGCGAGCGTCGATTCCAGTCCCTGTTTGACGCGATGACGGAAATGGTGGTGCTGCACGAGGTGGTCTGCGACGACGCCGGCAACCCGGTGGATTACCGCATCCTCGACTGCAATCCGGCGTTCACCCGCATCATGGGAATTCCGCGCCAGCAGGCCGTCGGAAGCCTCGCGTCGCGGCTCTACGCCGGCTCGGACGCCGCATTTCGCGAGTCATATTTCCGCGTGGCCGCCGGCGGCGAGCCCCTCCGGTTCGAGATTTACTACCCACCGGCCAACAAGTACTTTGACATTTCGGTTGTGTCGCCCGAACGGGGCTGCTTTGCGACCGTCACCAGCGACGTCACCGAGCGCAAACTGGCCGAGCGGGAGCGGCTGGAACTGGAAAAGCAGGTTCAGCACGCGCAGAAGCTGGAGAGTCTGGGGGTGCTGGCCGGGGGCATCGCCCATGATTTCAACAACCTGCTGACAGCCATCCTGGGCAATGCCAGCATGGCCCTGGCCCAGTTGCCCGAAGGCAGTCCAGGGCGCCTGGCCATCGCCGAGATCGAGCATGCCAGCCACCGGGCAGCCGATCTGTGCCACCAGATGCTGGCCTACGCGGGGCATGGCCAGATCGAGGTTCGGCCGCTGGATCTTTCCGGCATAGTGCGGGAGATGGCCTCAATGCTGGAAGTGTCGGTTTCCAAGAAAGCGACGCTTTGCCGCGACCTGGCCGGCGACCTGCCCGCCATCGAGGCCGATCCCGCGCAGCTCAGGCAGGTTATCCTGAACCTGATCATCAACGCCTCCGAGGCGATGGAGGGGCGCGCCGGCAGCATTACGCTGAGCACGGGATGTGAAGAGTACTCAAGGGAAGAACTGGCTGAGACGTTCCTGGGCACGGACCTGGCGGCGGGGCGGTACGTGTATCTGGAAGTCCGCGACACCGGGTGCGGCATGACCCGGCAGACGTTGGATCGCATCTTCGATCCGTTCTTCAGCACCAAGTTTGCCGGCCGTGGACTGGGGCTGGCGGCGGTGCTCGGCATCGTCCGCAGGCACCGCGGCGCGATTCAGGTGCGGAGCACCCCCGGCCGCGGCACCAGTTTCCGCGTGTTGTTCCCGGCTTCGTCCGCTCCGGTTCGATTCGCCCCTCCCCCCGAGGCCTCGCTTCCCTGGCAGGCATCGGGAACCATCCTGATCGTGGATGACGAGAAGAGCATCCGCAACATTGCCGGCGGCATGGCCGAGCATGTCGGTTTCTCCGTGTTGACGGCGGAGGACGGGCTGCGGGCCATCGAATTGCTGGAACTTCACCGGGAGAAGATCACCTGCGTGCTTCTGGATCTGACGATGCCGCGGATGGACGGCGAGCAGACCTTTCGCGAGTTGCATCGCATCTGCCCGGGGCTGCCGGTCATTCTGTCCAGCGGCTATGCGGAGGAGGAAGTGGCCCGGCGGTTTGAGGGGCGACGGGTCGCCGGTTTTATTCAGAAGCCCTACCGGCTTGAAACCTTCATCGAGCGGGTCCGGCAGGCCATTTCCACCGGTCCGGCAGGCCACGCGCCGGGCGGGGATTCGGGCCGAGCCGATTCCCTGTCGTCTGGACGACCCGTGGAGAATACCTAAGATACACTCGATTTGGCATGATCGTCGATTGTCATACCCACATCTGGCAGTCTCCCGACCAGCTCGGCCAACTTGCGCTGGCCGATCTTTCGCGCCCGGGGCGGCGATCGGCTTTCCGCTCGGCGGCGGATCGGGCGATTCCCGCGGCCGATGCCGATTTCCACTGGGCGCAGTCGGCTAACGTGGACAAGTCGATTGTTTTGGGCTTCAAGAGCCGCTACCTGCGGGCCGACGTGCCCAACCGCTATATCTCCGAATACGTCAACCGTTATCCCCAGAAGCTGATCGGCTTTGCGGGGATTGATCCAACGGAGTCGTCGGCGGTCGATGAGGTGCGGCAGGCGCGCAGCGCTCTGCGTCTGCGCGGAATCACCGTTTCGCCGCCCAACCAGGATTTCCATCCGTGCGACTCGCGGGCGATGCGGGTTTTCGCGGCGGCCGAGGAACTTGGCATGCCGGTCTTGGTGCATCTGAGCGGTCCGATGACGGAACAGAGCAAGATGGAATTCGGGCGCCCGGAACTTCTGGACGAGGTGGCGCGGACGTTTCCCGGGCTGCGGCTGGTCATCGCGCAGCTTGGTCAGCCGTGGGTGGAGCCTACGCTCTGCCTGCTGGCCAAGCAGCCTAACGTTTACGCGGATATTTCAGGGCTTCTGCGGCGCCCCTGGCAGGCCTACACCGCGCTGGTCAGCGCCTACCAGTACGGGGTGATTGAGAAGCTGTTGTTCGGATCGGATTTTCCGTACACCAGCGCGACCGAGTGCATCGAGAGCCTGTACAGTTTGAACCAGTTGGCGCACGGCACGAACCTTCCGATTGTTCCGCGCGAGTCGCTGCGGGGAATCGTGGAGAGAGAAAGCCTGACACTCCTGGGGCTTGGACAATGAAGCACGGCATGCGAATCCTCCTGCTGGCCGGCATTCTCGGCACGCTGTCCCTCGTCACCGGTTGCGGCGGCAAACCCGGCGGCACCGCCCGCCTGACGCCGGTGGATCGGGCCGGCGACCTGACGCAGACGTTCTCCCAGGCCTACATCACCAGGGGCCGGGCCGGCGAATACGACATCATCCTCACCGATGCCGCCGCCGACTGGGACTATCGACAGGGCAAGGCCAGGAAGAACAAGCCACTGGAGCCGCAGCCCCTGGCGCCGCTGCGGCAGGTGATGCACATTCACCTGTACTGGCGGCCTCTCCTGCTGACGACCAAGAACCCCGCCGCCATCAACGCCTCGATCAACTGGTACGTGTTGGGCCCCGACGGCTCGCAGGAACTCCAGGTGTATGAGGGGGCGGCGTATGTGGCCCTGTACGGCGGGGGCAACCACCGCACCATTTCCATCCGCGACGGCAGGATCTCGCCCAAGCTCCAGCGCGGGCAGATCCACGATCCCATCGGAACCGCCCGCATTACAGGTCGATTCGGAGTGGTGGCCAACGACGCACGCGTGCGCGAGACGATCAACGAGTTGCAGAAGCAGGCGGCCCTAGCCCGGAAGTAATTCGAAGTCGCAGGCCGATCTCTAATTGGCAGGTGCGCCATCGCCGTGTAAACAGAGGATCATGATCGCGCGCCGGGGGAGTCTCGCCCGCATCTGCCTGGGGATTGTCCTGGGGATGCTGGTGCTGTTGACGCTCGTGGCGGGGTATGCGCTGTCGGGCGAGGATGCCCGGCGTTTGCGGGTCTTTGCCCAAACCACGGCCTCGTGGCGACAGAATCCCGAGTTTCGCTCAATCAACGATCAGTATGTGCAACTGGGGTCGGAATCGCTGCGGACGCGCTGCTGGTGGCTGCCGTCGGGCGATGTCCTGCTTGCTCTTCGCAAGGTGCCCGGGTTGCCCAGGCGGTGGGCCGCCTCCGATTCCCTTCAACTCCACTACCGGAAGTTCGCGCTTGGTCCGCTCTGGGCATACCTGCATCTGCTTAGTGAGCAGGGCATGGCCGATGCCGTGGCGATGGTCGAGAACCTGGGGCGACAGCCGGAGGGGCCTTCGGAGGATTCGGTCAAAGCCATGCTGCGGTCATTTGAAACCTGGCCCCCGGTGGTGGCGGACGCCGGCGCGGTGGCCAGCGTGCGAAGGCTCCTGGCGGATGTTGGCGCAGGCCGGCCGATCACGATTCGCGAGCCGGTGGCCGATCGGCTGATGCCCCACATCCGGGCGGTGGCTCGGCGCAAAGGTTTTCCGGAAGAGCCCCGGCATCTGGATGTGGGCCAGCAGCGAGTGGTCCTGTCGGAACTGGATGAGCAGGTGCGGGGCGCGGATCTGGAACTGTGGCGGGCCAAGCAGGTCAACGATTTTCTCAACGGCGTATGGGGGCACACCTTCGGTTCATCGTATGGGGCGTTTGCGCACGCGGTGCTGATCGTGCGTTCGGTCTGCCGGGTGCTCTGTCCGGTTCTGGTTGTCGTCATTACGTGGATCGCGACACGAAGACGCTTGCCGGCGGGGATCATCGCGGCCGGAGAGGATTCCGCGCCACAGGCGCGCGCGCCGTAGGGGGCCATTGCGGATTCCGCGAAAATAACCCGCCGTCTCGAGCGACTATTTTCATCGAGCCGCTTATGCTCTTGCTCGGGAGATGCGCATGCGCCTGTACGTCCTGGTGGTTCTGCTGATGGTCTGGCCTGGTTCTTTGCTTGATGCCGCTGTCGTCATCAATGAAATCTTTTACAGCGCCCCCGATGATCATGAAGAGGTGCAGTGGATCGAATTGCACAACACCGCGGACCAGCCGGCGGATCTCGGCGGATGGACCCTGGATGAAGGCAAGACCTACACGTTTCCGCCCAATACGCGCGTTGATCCCAAGGGGTACGTTGTTGTTGCTCGAAACGTGCCGCAGTTCCAACAGTTCTATCCGGGAATCGCCGCCCTTGGCCCGATGAGCCGTCCGCTCAGGCGGGGCGGCGAGAAGATCACCCTGTCGGACGCCGAGAGACGGGTGGTGGATGTGGCAAGGTACAAGGACCGTGCGCCCTGGCCCGTCAGCGCCGATGGCCTGTCCTGTTCGCTGGAGCGGATTTTCCCCGGCGCGCCGGGAGAGGGCCCGGAGAACTGGGCGGCCTCGCCGCTGCCGCCCGGTGAGCCGTCGCCCGGCGGCACACCCGGAAAACAAAACGCGGCTCATCAGGCGGAGTTGCCGCCGGTGATCCGGCTGGTCGCGGGCTTGCCCCAGGCCCCGGCCGCCCAACAGCCGCTTGAGGTGCTGGCCGAGCTGGAACCTCGGCCTGCCGCGGCGGAAGTGGTGTTGCTTTACCGCGTGGTGACGGCGGGGCAGGAGAGTGCGGAATACGCCGTGCGCATGGCACGGGATGGCGACACGCTGCGGTATCGCGCCGTGATTCCCGGGCAGCCGGGCAATACCATCATTCGCTATCGCGTGCGCGCAACGACCGGCAGCGGGGCGGTTCGCCATTATCCCGATCCCAACGACGTGCGGTGCACGCTCTCGACACTGGTGGCCGGGAAATGGGAACTGGGCGCCTTTCCGCTTGGAGCGGTGATTCACGTCAGGTCGGCCACGCCGGCGACCATGCCGTCGGTGCGCCGGCCGACGGGATTCTTTGCCGGGCTCTTCGGCGGACCGCGTGCTCGCGGCGGTGCGCCGGTCGAGCCGCGCCTTGCCCGGGGAGCGTCGGCCTTCGTCCATGTCGACCCCGAGACCCGGCAGGCGACCCTGTTTGACTACGTGAACGTCATCCCGCGCGATCGCGAGCGCGGCTGGAAGGTCTTCTTCAACAAGGACCAGCCGCTCGACGGCATCTCGGCTTTGAGCGTCATCTACGAGGGAAATGAGCGGTTTCTCCTGGCCGAGAGGATGGCCTACGATGTCTACCGCCGCGCCGGCTGTGCCGCGCCGCGGGCCGATTTCATGCGCCTGATGGTGGATGGGCGTTTGGTTGGCTACTACCTGGCGGTAGAGCGGCCCAACAAGTCCTTCCTGCGCCGCAACAAGATCAACGATGAGGGGAATCTGTACAAACTTATCTGGTATGGCCGGGATGTCGTCGGTCAGCACGAGAAGAAGACGCATGCTCAGTCGGGTCACGATGACCTGCTTGAGATCATCCTGCGGCTGCGCGCCACCCAGGGCGACGAGCAGTGGAAACTCATCCAGGAGAAGTTCAACGTCGAGCAGGTGGCCACCTATTTCGCGGTCAACATGGTGCTTTCCCATTGGGACGGCTATTTCAACAACTACTATGCCTATCACGACACAAACGGCACCGGCAAATGGGAAATGTATCCCTGGGATCAGGACAAGACATGGGGCTACTACGACGGCCTGCCGCCCGATCAGGTCTTTTTCACCATGCCACTGACCTTCGGTATGAACGGCGATCGCCTGCCAGGCGGCGCAGGCGGCATGTTCGGCGGAGGCTTCGGCGCGATGTGGTGGCGTGCGCCGGGCTATTTCTCCGGGCCGCTGCTGGCCAACCCGCAGTTCCGCAAGGTCTTTCTGGCGCGGACGCGGTTCATCCTTGAAAAGATTTATACACAGGAGAACTACTTCCCATTGCTCGATGCCACGGCGCAGCAATTGCGGGGTGAGGTGCAGGCCTGGAGCAAGGCCTTTGGAAGAGACCCCAACTATGGCTTGGCTTTGCTGGAGGAGAACGTCAAATCGCTCAAACAGCATCTGGTCAAACGCCGCGAGTTCCTGCTCGCCCAGCCTGAGTTGACACAGTTGGCTCCGTAAGCATTCCGACCGGCGCGTTAATCTGGGGAAATTACCATTTGGGGCCGGACGAAGGGCACGCCTAACAAAATGGCGTTTTTCCCTGCTTGATCAGCAGCTGGTCAGTCGTCCTGTTAGAATCGCTAACTGTATTTTTTAAAAGGGTTTGTTGATTCAGAAGCGGCTTCCTGTTTTATCGAGAAGTCCTGGATATGCCCATTTTATAGGCGTTTCTCATGTTGATTCGACGGGTCGGGGACATCTGCTGTTTATTGTGACAGCACCCTTGTGCAGTTATATTCTATCAATTCGGGCCGGATGGTCCCGGAAGGACATACGATCACCAGCTATGACCAAGGGTTTACCGCCCGCTCAAGGGCTTTACGATCCCCGTTTCGAGCACGATGCCTGTGGCGTCGGCTTTCTTTGTCATCTCCGCGGCCAGGCGTCGCACAAGATCGTCGATGACGCCCTGACGATGCTCGAGAACATGACCCACCGCGGCGCCTGCGGGTGTGAGCCCGACAGCGGCGACGGCGCGGGCATTCTCGTCCGCATGCCCGATCGTTTTCTTCGCCGCAAATGCGTCGAAGCCGGCATCGATCTGCCGGGCCCGGGGCAGTACGCCGTGGCGATGTGCTTCCTGCCCAGAGACCCGGCTTTACGCCGCGCATGCGAGAGCATTCTGGAACGGACGGCCGAGGCCAATGACATGGTCGTTCTGGGGTGGCGCGATGTCCCCGTGCGTAGCGATCGGATCGGCCCCACCCCCCGCGCCGTCGAGCCTGTCGTGCGGCAGATGTTCGTGAAGCCGGCCGAAACATTCTTCAACAAGGCCGATTTCGATCGCCGCCTTTACCTGGTTCGCCAACGGGCCGAGAACATCATCGAGTTCGGCGATCTTGATCCGGTCGCTCGGCAGCAGTTCTACATTTGCCTGATGTCGGCCAACCGCCTGGTTTACAAGGGGATGCTGACCAGCCACCAGGTTCGCGAGTATTACCCGGATCTTTCGGAGCCGGACTTTGAGAGCGGGCTTGCCCTGGTCCACTCGCGATTCTCCACCAACACCTTCCCGAGCTGGGACCGCGCGCATCCCTACCGCTACCTGGCTCACAACGGCGAGATCAACGCACTGCGAGGCAACCGCAACTGGATGCGTGCCCGTTACGGTGCGTTGCGCAGCGACGTATTCGGCGATGAGCTTCAGAAGATGTACCCGATCCTGACAGAGTCGGGCTCGGACTCGGCCACGCTGGACAACATGATCCAGTTCCTGTGCGTGAACGGCCGCTCGCTGCCGCACGCGGTGCTGATGGTCATCCCGGAGGCATGGCAGCACAACGAGCTGATGGACGAGGACCTGCGCGCCTTCTACGAATACCACGCCTGCCTGATGGAGCCTTGGGATGGCCCGGCTTCGATTGCCTTCACCAACGGCTACCTGCTCGGCGCCGTCCTGGATCGGAACGGCCTGCGTCCCAGTCGCTATTATGTCACCAAGGACGACATGGTCATCATGGCGTCGGAGGTGGGGGTGCTGCCGGTGCAGGAAAGTCGCGTGGCCAAGAAATGGCGGCTTCAGCCCGGGAAGATCTTCCTGATTGACACCAAGCTGGGGCGGATCATTGACGACCGCGAGGTGAAGAACGAACTGGTGGCCAAGCGCCCCTGGAGGCGGTGGCTGGCGGAGAACCTGGTTGAAATCGAGTCGCTTCCGGAACCGCGGAGCACGCACCCGGTGGATCATCACACGCTGATGGTGCGGCAGCATGCGTTTGGCTATACCGTCGAGGACCTGAAGCTGATCATGACCCCGATGGCCGCTACCGGCCAGGAGGCGCTGGGGTCCATGGGCGCCGACACGCCGCTGGCATGTCTCTCGGATCGTCCCCAGCTGCTCTACAACTACTTCAAGCAGCTGTTCGCGCAGGTGACGAACCCGCCCCTGGACGCGAATTTCGAGTCGCTGGTGACCAGTCTTTTTACTTACCTGGGCCGCGAAGGCAATCTTCTCGAAGAGACGCCGCAGCACTGCCGGATGGTCAAGCTTCGCACGCCGATTCTCACCAACAGCGAACTGGAGAAGCTTCGCGAGCTGAATGCTCCGGGCCTGCGGAGCAGGACGCTTCCCATGCTCTTCAAGGTCGCGCAGGGTCCCAAGGGCCTGGAGGCGGCGCTGGAGGAACTCTGCACGGCCGCTTCCCGGGCCATTGCCGACGGCGCCAGCATCGTCATTCTGTCCGACCGCGGGGTCGATCGCGACCATGCGCCGATCCCGGCGCTGCTGGCCACCAGTGCCGTTCACCACCACCTGATCCGCGAGGGCACTCGCACCCAGGCCGGCTTGGTTGTCGAGACCGGCGAAGCCCGCGAAGTCCATCATTTCTGCCTGCTGATCGGCTACGGTGCGGGAGCGGTCAATCCCTACCTGGCCTTCGAAACCCTGGCCGACCTGCACCGCGACGGTTTGCTTCCCCGCGATCTGACCCTCGAGAAGGCCGAGAAGAACTACGTCAAGGCCGCCAACAAGGGGATTATCAAGGTGGCGTCCAAGATGGGCATTTCCACGGTGCAGAGTTACCGCGGGGCCCAGATTTTCGAGGCGATCGGCCTGGGCAAGTCGCTGATCGACCGCTTCTTCACCAACACGCCCTCGCGGATCGGCGGCGTGGGGATGGACGTGATCGCCACCGAATCGCTTCTGCGCCACCGCAAGGGCTTCCCGCCCATCGAGGTTGACGGCGACACCCTCGACCTTGGCGGTTTTTACCAGTGGCGGAAGGGCGCGGAGCACCACATGTGGAATCCGGACACGGTGGCCAAGCTCCAGCACGCGGTTCGCGTCAGCAGCTACGCCACGTTCAAGGAGTACACGAAGATCGCCAACGATGAATCGGTGACCAGGTGCACCCTTCGCGGCCTGCTCAAGTTCAAGAAAAGCCCCAATGGCCCGATTCCGCTGGACCAGGTTGAGCCGGCCAGGGAGATCGTCAAGCGATTCGTCACCGGCGCGATGTCTTTGGGGTCCATCAGCACCGAGGCCCATGAGAACCTGGCGCTGGCCATGAACCGCATCGGCGGGAAGTCCAACACCGGCGAGGGCGGCGAAGACCCGCGCCGCTTCAAGCCCGATGACGCGACGTGGGAGGATGGCCAGGCGCGACTGCGCCGCAGCGCCATCAAGCAGGTCGCGTCCGGTCGTTTCGGCGTCACCACCGAATACCTGGTCAACGCTGACGAACTCCAGATCAAGATGGCCCAGGGCGCCAAGCCCGGCGAGGGGGGCCAGCTTCCCGGCCACAAGGTCAACGAGTACATCGGCAAGCTTCGCCACAGCACGCCGGGCGTCGGCCTGATCAGTCCTCCGCCGCACCACGACATCTATTCGATCGAGGATCTGGCCCAGCTCATCCACGACCTGAAGAACGTCAATCCCGATGCGCGGATCAGCGTCAAGCTTGTCAGCGAGGTTGGAGTGGGCACCGTCGCGGCCGGCGTGGCCAAGGGCAAGAGCGATCATATTCTGATCTCCGGCGACTCCGGCGGCACCGGCGCTTCGCCGCTGACCAGCATCAAGTACGCCGGCCTGCCCTGGGAACTCGGCCTGGCCGAGACCCAGCAGACACTCGTGCTCAACGGGCTGCGCGGGCGCGTGTGGCTTCAGACCGACGGCCAGATCAAGACCGGCCGCGACGTGGCCATCGCATTCCTCCTGGGCGCCGACGAGGTTGGCTTCGCCACCGCGCCGCTCATCGCCAGCGGCTGCATCATGATGCGAGTCTGCCACATGAACACCTGCCCGGTCGGCGTGGCGACGCAGGATCCGGAACTGCGAAGAAAGTTCGCCGGCAAGCCCGAGCATGTCATCAACTTCATGTTCTACATCGCGGAGGAGGTCCGCGAGATCATGGCCGAGCTTGGCGTGCGCACCGTCAACGAGATGATCGGGCGGAGCGATTACCTGGAATTCCAGGATGTCTCCCAGCACTGGAAGGCACGCTACCTCGATCTGGGCGTGATCCTTCACAAGCCGGAGCCGCGTCCCGGCGACACGATTTACCATACGCAGTCCCAGGATCACGGCCTGGAGAATTCGCTTGACAACACGCAACTGTTGCGGCTGGCGGCGCCCGCGATTGAGCGCGGCGAGAAGGTGACCGCCGAGCTTCCGATCAAGAACACGAATCGCACCGTCGGGACGATGCTGTCGGGTCGGATCGCCCGCAAGTACGGCTATGCCGGACTTCCCGACGACACCATCACGTTCAAGTTCAAAGGATCGGCCGGCCAGAGCTTCGGCTGTTTTGGAGCCAAGGGGCTGACCATGATCCTGGAGGGCGATGCCAACGACTACCTTGGCAAGGGCCTTTCAGGCGCCAAGCTGATCGTCTATCCGCCGGCCGAGGCCCTGGCCGCCAGCTTCAAGGCCGAGCAGAACATCATTGCCGGGAATGTCATCTGCTACGGCGGCATCTCCGGCGAGGTCTACATCCGGGGTGTGGTCGGCGAGCGATTCTGCGTGCGCAACTCGGGCGTTCACGCCATCGTGGAGGGGGTGGGCGACCACGGCTGCGAATACATGACCGGCGGCCGCGTGGTCGTCATCGGGCCGACCGGGCGCAACTTCGCCGCCGGCATGTCCGGTGGCATCGCGTATGTCTACGACGATGACGGCACCTTCCGCGACCGCTGCAACCTCGACCAGGTCTCCCTTGAAAAACCCGACAAGCCCGAGGATGTGCAGGTCATCCGCAAGCTGATCGAGAACCACGCCAGATACACCGACTCGCCGGTGGCCAGGGCGATTCTGGCCGACTGGGACAATGAACTGCGCCGCTTCGTGAAGGTCATGCCCAACGATTACAAGCGGGTTCTGGAGAATCTGGCCGCATACGAGGAGCGCGCCCGGCAACTGGCGCAGCGGCAAGCGGGGGTGTGACATGCAATTGACTGCTTACAACTGACTAGCGACAAAGCCATGGGAAAGCCAACAGGATTCAAGGAATTCGCCCGCGAGATGCCCAAGCGCAAGCCGGTCGAGCTGCGCATCCTCGACTGGAAGGAGATCTACCTCGATTTCCCCGAGGACAAGCTCAAGGTGCAGGGTGCTCGCTGCATGGACTGCGGCATTCCCTTCTGCAACTCCGGCTGTCCGCTGGGCAACATCATCCCCGAGTGGAACGACCTGGTTTACAAGGGCCGGTGGCGGGAAGCCATCGACATGCTCCACAAGACCAACAACTTTCCCGAATTCACAGGCCGCGTCTGTCCGGCTCCCTGCGAGGAGGCGTGCGTCCTGGGAATCAACGAAAAGCCGGTTGCCATCAAGCTCATCGAGCAGAACATCATTGAACATGCATGGAAGGAGGGCTGGGTCAGGCCCCAGCCGCCGGCCGTCCGCACCGGCAGGAAGGTCGCCGTTGTCGGCTCCGGGCCGGCGGGTCTGGCCGCGGCGGCCCAGCTCAACAAGGCCGGGCACAGCGTGACCGTTTTCGAGCGGGCCGACAAGATCGGCGGGCTGCTTGCCTACGGCATTCCCGAGTTCAAGCTCGAGAAGTTCGTGGTCGATCGCCGCGTCAGGCTGATGGAGGCCGAGGGGATCAAGTTCGTTACCAATGCCAACGTCGGCTTCAACGTCAAGGTGGACGATTTGCGCCGCGATTTTGACGCCATCGTCCTCTGCGGCGGCGCGACGCAGCCGCGCGATCTTGCCGTTCCCGGCCGCGAACTGAAAGGCATTTACTTCGCGATGGAGTACCTGCCGCAATGGAATCGCATCGCCCTGGGCGAATCGGTTCCGGCGGATCGGCTGATCGACGCCAGGGGCAAGCACGTGGTCATCATCGGCGGCGGCGACACCGGCGCCGACTGCCTGGGGACGGCCCTGCGGCAGGGCTGCAAGTCCGTCAGGCAGTTTGAGCTGTTGCCCAAGCCCCCGGCCCGGCGCGGCGAACCCGGCGTGGCACCGTGGCCTTACTGGCCGATGGTCTTCCGCACTTCATCCGCTCACGAGGAGGCCATCACGATCGCCGGGCAGGACATTCGCGACTTTGCCCTGAACACCAAGAGGTTCGAGGGCGAAAACGGCGTGGTCAGGAAGCTGCACGCCGTGCGACTGGAGTGGAGCAAGGGTCCCGACGGTCGAATGCAGATGAGCGAGATTCCCGGCAGCGAGTTTTCGCTGGATTGCGACTTGTGTTTCCTGGCAATGGGTTTTGTGGGCCCGGAGCACAACGGTCCCATCGATCAACTGAAGCTCGCGCGCGATTCGCGCGGCAACGTGCAGGTGGACGCCAATTACATGACCAGCGTCGAGGGCGTCTTCTCCGCCGGCGACATGCGCCGCGGGCAGAGCCTGGTGGTCTGGGCCATCAGCGAAGGACGGCAGGCGGCAAGGGGCGTGGATCAGTATCTGATGGGCCGGAGCGATCTGCCATACATCAAGCTCTTCTGAGCACCCCTGGCCGTCGTGAATGGCCGGCGGGAAGAAACCGGGCGGCAGCGTGTTTGCGCCGACTGCGGCGGGCCGGGGTTCGGGGCATGCGCCGTCCGCGCGATCAGGCAACGCAAATCAGCCTGTAGTTCCTTTTGCCGCTGCGCAACACGATAGCCTTGTCGGCGACCAGGTGGGACGAGCCGAGCACGGCATTGATATCGTCGACGGCAGCGTTGTTGACATAAAGCCCGCCACCGGCAATGAGGCGTCGCGCATCGGACCTGGTTTTCGCCAGGCCGGTTTCCACGCAGGCGTCGATGACGGCAACGCCGGCGTCAAGGCGGGAACGGGGAATCGCGGTTGTCGGGACGCCCTGGGCGGCCAGGGCGTCGATGGCGGCGGCGTCGAGTTTGTCGGCCCCCTGGCCATAGAGCGTCTGGCTGGCGGCGATGGCCTTGCGGGTCTCCTCGGCGCCGTGCACCATGCGCGTCATTTCCTCGGCGAGCTTCTTCTGGGCCACCCGTTTCTCGGGCGACAGCTGGTGCTCGGCGATCAGGGCGTCGATCTCGTTCAGCGGCAGCGAGGTGAAGATCCGGAGGTAGCGGCTGACATCGGCATCCTCGGTGCGGAGCCAGAACTGATAGAAGTCGAAGACGCTGGTCTTGTCGGCCGTCAGCCAGACGGCGTTGCCCTCGGTCTTGCCGAATTTCTGGCCGGAACTGGTGGTCATCAGCGGCCAGGTGAGGCCGAAGGCATTGCCGCCTTCGCCTTCAAGCTTGCGGATGATGTCGATTCCGGCGGTGATGTTGCCCCATTGATCCGATCCGCCCAGTTGGAGCACGCAGTTGTGGTCCTTGAATAGCCGGTAAAAGTCGTAGCCCTGGAGAAGCTGGTACGAGAACTCGGTGTAGCTCATGCCCTCATCCGACGATTGCATGCGCAGCTTGACCGACTCCTTGGCCAGCATCGCGCCGAGGCGGAAGTTGCGGCCGACATCGCGGAGAAAATCGATGGCGGACATGGGACCGAACCAGTCCAGGTTGTTGATGATCAGGGCCGGGGCAGTGGGGTGATTGAAGTCGAGAAATCGGGAAAGGACGGCACGAAGGCCTTCGACGTTCCTGGCCACTGATTCCTTGGTCAGCAGTTGTCGCTCGGTGGTCTTGCCGGAGGGATCACCGATGAGGCCCGTCGCGCCGCCGACGATCGCGATGGGCCGGATGTTGTTGCGCTGGGCGTAAACCAGCCCGAGGATGCCGCAGAAGTGGCCCACGTGCAGCGAGTCGGCGGTGGGGTCGAAGCCGGCGTAGGCGGCGATGGGACCTCTCTGGCGGAGTTTTTCGAGCTTGGCGTCGAGGTCCGGGTCTGAGACCTGGTTGAGCAGGCCGCGGGACTGGAGATCGGAGACAAGAGGCATCGTGCGTTCCTGTTGTGAAAGCGGCGAATTGTAGTGGGAGATGGTCGGTTTCACCACGGAGCCGGAAAGCTCGCGTCGTCAGGAAATGGGAATGTCACCCTGATCTACTGATTTTTCCCCCTTGCAAGTCTCGCGCAGGCGCAGCCGGAACGGGACTTGCAGGCGGAGCGGTCCGGCCCACCGGGCAGCCCCCGGTGCAAAGACCCGGCCCAACCAGGGGTTGCACGCTGCTTCCCGGATTACGTCCGGCCGCAGGGATGGGACGGACCAGAAACCCTGCCTTTGCGGTCGCTCCACGACGCGTAATACCAGAGCAACGAGCCCAGGATCAGGCCGACCAGGAAGCCCTGCCGGACACCAAAGGCGATGCAGCCCACGAGGAGAACGATCATCAGTTGTCTGGCATCGGCGGCCACATCCCGCATGAGTTGCATCAGGGCCACGGCCTCGAACAGCAATATGACGCCGAGCACCGGGCGCGGATAGGCGGTCACGAACGTGCCCACGCTATCGCCCAGCAGCAGCCCCAGCGCCACGTACATCGCTCCATAGATAACCACCGATCCGCCCGTCCTGGCGCCGAATGCGTAGTGCCCGGCCAGTCCCCCGCAGCCATGGCACACGGGGACGCCGCCCAGCAGGGAAGCGACGATGTTCGCAACGCCGTAGGTGATCCCGATGCGCTTGACTCCGACGGCCCGAGATGGAAACAGATCGCGAAGGGTCTGATGGGTCGCAATCACCGAGTTGGACAGCGAGAGCGGAATCTGGGGAAGCGCCAGCACGATGAACCCGGTCCAGATCGCATCCAGCGTCGGAATGCGAACCGTCGGCAGTCCCGGCACCGAGGCGAGCCTGACGGCGTGCCAGTCGATGGTTGCGGCGGCCGCGTAGATCAGGCCCAGAACGATCACCACCAGCGCCGCCGGCAGTCGCCGATTGCCCCACAACAGGACGACCACGGCAAAACAAGCAAGCGACAGGATGTACCCGACTCCGCCAAGCGCCGGCACGTATTCTCTCAGGGCAAGCGACGCCAGGCTCAGGCCCAGCCCGAACTGGATTCCTCGCACGGCACAGTGCGGGATGAACCTGGCCAGCCACGTGAGAGCGCCGCTGAGACTGAGCGCGAGCATGACCACGGCGACGGCCAGGCCCGCCCCAAACAGGACATCGCCGCCGATTTTATGCGTGATGACCAGCACCGCCATCGCCTTGAGCGGCTGCATCGGCATGGGCACGCCGTAAACCAGGCCGGTCAGAATCTGAAGCAGGCCGAATACGATGAAGACCGAAGCGCCGTCGAGCCCGGCGGCAGCTATCATCGCCAGGATCAGCGGAAGGTCCGTGCCAATATCGCCGAAGCTGCCTGCCAGCTCATTGCGGTCGAATCGGATTCGCGGTTGGTTGCGGGGGACGGATTCGGCGAATGCGCCATCGCTGCCCATGCACACTCACTCCATTGCGATCCTGCACTCGGTCATACGGCATGGCTCCAGGGCCGACGAGAAAAGGCGGCTGCCTTGCGGCAACCGCCTTGCGATTTCTCTGGCAGTCCTGACCTTTACAGCCCGCCCTGCGGGGGCCGTTGTCGCTGCTGCTGCATCATCATCTGCATCTGGATGCCGGCCGACACAAGGTTCTCAATCAGGGTCGTCGAGATGTGGGCGTCGACACGGACTGACGAACCCTCCGTTCCGATCGACATGCCGACCGGAGGCAGGTCGGGCGGGAGCCGGAGCGGAATCTGAGCGCCCATCATGCCGGCGAACTTCACAACCTCGGCGATGACGTTGTCCAGCGCCAGGAACATCACCGCGCCGCGCTGAGGCGGTAGCTGGCCCGACACCGCCTGGATGTGTGCCGCGCCCATCAGGCCGGCGTCCTTGCTCTTGGCCGAGGCCACCGACTGCGTCAGCAACTGCTCATCGCCGCCGACCACCGCGAGATAGGTTCGTTCATCCACCGCGCCCATGAACCCGCTCATGCCGTTGGGCCCATACATCATGTTCATCATCATCTGTGCCTGTGCGGCGGCGGGGTCGTTGGGGTCCATCTTGAACTGCATGGAGAACGTGTCCATGCTCACACCGTCCACCTGTTTGGCGTTCGGCTGAACGTTCATCGTCACAGCCATATTGGCATTGCCGGTTCCCATCAGCGACTTCATCAACTCGCCGGAACCCTGGAGATACTGCCGATTCAGCTCGGCGATCTTGCGGGCGTTGCCGGTCGTGACCGCCACCTGCTGGAGCATGCTGACCTGCCCCGGCTGACCCTCGGGGACCACGTAGCCGAAAGCCATGCTGTCCATCGCCTCAACCATCGTCCTGGCGGTATCGAACATGGGCATGAACGGCTTGGCCTCTTCAACCTTGGCGAGTTCGGCACGCACCGGCGCGACCATGTCCTCCACGAGGCTGGCCATCGCCTGCGGATCCATGGCCACCCCGCCCCAGGCGAAATACTTGCGATTCGGCAACCCGGCCACCAGCGGCGCATTGCCGCTCTTCAGCGCGCCCATCGCCTTGACCATATAACCGTCGGCCACAAAGTCGCCGACGGCCGTCATGTTGATGCCCTCGTTGGTGAGGGTCAGCCCGAACGTCGCCGCCTGTCCTTCCTTCAGCGCCAGCTCGGCGAATGCGAAGAATCGGTCCACCAGCGACTTCATCACCGGCGTGAACTTCTGGTTGAAGTTCTTGTCGGCCCCGAGCTCGGCCTCCATCTGCGCCAGGATGGCCGGTCTCATCTGCTGGAACTGCGGCAGGAATTTGGCGCCCAGGTACTTAGCGTTGACGTAGACCACGAAATGGTTGTCCTGCAACTGCCTTGCCGGCAGTCCGGCCACCTCGATGCCCTCGGGTTTCTTCGCCAGCAGGTCCTTCCAGGGGCTGATGGCCGCGAAGTTGCCCCAGTTGGCGCTGAAGATCGGCTCCTCCTCGCCGGGCATGGTGAAGCTGCTGAGTTCTCCCTCGGCCTTGACGTTGGCGAAATTCTTGAGGAACGCCTGGTAATCGCTGACGGGGAACAGCGCCATAAACCGCGGTTCATCCTCGCCGTCGGGCGGCATCAGCATCGCCACGGCGACCTCGCCCTTCTGGTCGAATCCCTGCTGAAGATTGAACTGCTTCTTGACCGCCGAAAGGGGGTCGGCCAGCGCCGGATCCAGGTTGGCCAGGCCCAGCTTCTGGGCCATCGCGCCCAGCTTTTCGCTGACGGCCTCGGGGTTGTTCAGCTTGAAAACGACAACGGAGTCGGCGGGCAAGTGCTTGAGCGCCTGGGCCCTGGCCTGAACGGCAAGCCCCAGCATGACCGCGAGCACCACGATCCCTGCGGCACAGCGACGAGCGATAGGCATATGATGTGACCTTCCTTTCTCAAAGGCACTTTCAAGAAGACCGCGAAGGCCGGCTGGCGTTCCAAGGGGCCTTGCCCAAGTTCTGCAAAACAGCCACGTTGGGTCCGGTATCCTAACCACACTGGCGGACCATGCAAAGCCGGAAAATCCGCCGCAACCTGGCGGGGGTGCGTTGACGTCGCCGGGCCAAAGAGCATGTCGGCGAGCGGCGGCCGTTTATTACGGGCCCTCTCTTTGTTGGTGTCGCTTTATACTTGACAGCTCCGAGGCCTGCTGGAGACCATTCTCGCAAGGAAACCGCGTCGCGGAAAGAGCGTCTTGCGCTTCGCCAATCTCCATGGTCTGCTGCTTTTTGCCCTTGGCCTGCCGATGGGCCTCCTGGTTGCACTGCGCACGGATCGCCCTTCGCTTGGACTGTTGAGCGTGGGCATCCTTTGGTTCATGCTTGGTTGGCCGCAGCGCGGGTCTGCCCGCGCTCCCGCCCATGCGTTCGCGCGATTCGCGTTTCTGCCGCTGGTTCTGCTCTCCGCGCCGGTGTTGCTGGCGGGAGCCGGCCTGTTGCTGGTCGAACAGGCGGTGGATTCGCCGCCGACCGATCCCCGCGATCTGCTGCTGCAGGAGGATGAGCGGCTGATGTCCACCGCAATCGCCACCGGCGACCTTCTGCTTGCCCCGGCCATTCATGCCGATCTGCGCGCCTTCCTCGATGAGCGGGATGTCAGCCCGGGTGATTTCGCCGTTCACGCCCACGTCAAGCCCGGTGCAGTGCTGGTCCTGGTCCAGATACCCACGCTGCGCCACCATACCGCCGGCGCCTGCACCGAGATGATCCAGCTGATCCGGCAGCGGCTCCGGGCCGACCGGCGCATCTGCGACCGCGTTGTGTACGTGGCGCTCAAGGGCCAGATCAGCTACGGCGCAATCCTCCTGCCTTCTGATCGCATCGGCATTGGCCGGGGCGCGGCCCGCTCAAGTCTCTATCCGTTTTTCGATGAGCAGTCACCGTAAGGCGGCGGACCGATTCATCGAGTGGAATCGCCCGCCCGCACTGGTCCACGGCACGCCTTCCGCGGTAGAGTTTGCGCATGGTGATGATTCGGTCTGCCCAGGGCTGGTTTCATGCTCGCGGCGCGGTGGTGTTGGGCGATGTCACGATCGGTCCCGACTCGAGCCTCTGGTTCAACGTCGTCATCCGCGGCGATGTGGCACCGGTCGTGATCGGCCGTGCCGTCAACGTTCAGGACAACAGCGTCATTCACTGCGACCGCGGCGTTGCCAACGTGATCGAGGATCGCGTGACCATCGGGCACGGCGCTCTGGTTCATGGCGCGATGGTCGGGGAGGGGAGCCTCATCGGCATGGGTTCGCGCCTCCTTGGGCGCACGAGGATCGGCCGCGAGTGCATTGTTGCAGCGGGCGCGGTGGTTCCGCCGGGGATGGAGGTTCCCGACCGGATGCTGGCGATGGGAGTGCCGGCGCGCATCGTCCGTCGGGTCACGGAAGATGAGCTGGCTTACATGCGCGACGTGGCCGCACGATACGTCGAACTGGCCAAGCGTCATGTTAACGGTGAATTCCTTAACCGGTCGGCGGTCTAGTCCACGTTTTGTTTGCTCGGCCCATCGCTATAATGCGGCCCCTATATGCCACAGCTCAAGTACAAGCGAGTGCTCCTGAAGATCAGCGGGGAGGGATTGTGCGAGGAAGGGGGGTTCGGGCTCAAGGCCGATGAACTGAATTCCATCGCCCAGCAGTGCGTGCAGGTCGCCCAGGCGGGCGTGCAACTGGCGATCGTCGTCGGCGGCGGCAACTTCATTCGCGGCGCGACTCTGGCGGAGCACGGCCAGATCAACCGGGCGACGGCCGACTACATGGGCATGCTGGCGACGGTCATCAACGCGCTGGCCCTGCAGGAGACGATGGAGCATCTGGGACAGTCCACGCGCGTTCTTTCGGCGCTGTCCGTCCACGCCGTCTGCGAGCCGTTCATTCGCCGCCGGGCCGTGCGGCACCTGGAGAAGGGTCGCTCGATCGTCCTGGCCGCGGGAACGGGCAACCCCTTTTTCACCACCGACACCTGTGCCGCGCTTCGCGCCACCGAGATCCACGCGGACGTGGTGCTCAAGGCCACCAAGGTTGACGGAATCTACTCGGCCGATCCGAGGAAGGACCCGAATGCCAGGTTGTACGAGGAAATCACCTACGAGCAGGTGCTCCGCGACAAGCTGCGGGTGATGGATCTGACGGCCATCACCCTGCTCATGGAGCGAAAGCTGCCGCTGGTGGTGTTTAACTTGAAGCGCCCGGGAAGTATCATGCAGGTTGTGCGAGGAGAGAAGGTGGGCACGCAGATCGTGCTGGTATGACTTTGCTGGTTTCGGTTTTGGGTCGATGCTTCGCGATTCGGATTCCGGGTTTTCCCCGAGGAACCTATGCCACTCGATGACATCCTGTTGGACTGCGAAGAGCACATGGAAAAGACCGCCGAGCACCTCAAGCAGGAGCTTCGGGGCATCCGCACCGGCCGGGCTTCTCCCGCCCTGGTCGAACACATCAAGGTCGATTACTACGGCTCGCCCACCGACGTGAAGGCCATCGCGGCGATCAGCATCCCGGAGGCCACGCAGATCCTCATCAAGCCGTTCAGCCCCTCGGACCTGAAGGCCATCGAGCGGGCCATCAACGAGGCCAACATCGGCCTGACCCCCCACAGCGACGGCAAGCAGATTCGCCTGGTCCTCCCGCCACTCTCGCAGGAACGGCGTCTTCAACTGGCCGGCCAATGCAAGAAACTGGCCGAGGAAGCCAAGGTTGCAATCCGCAACGCCCGCCGCGACGCCAACAAGCTCGTCGATACGGAGGAAAAGGGCGGCATCCTCACCGAGGACGAGGCCGAAAAGGGCCGTGAGCAGATTCAGGAACTGACCAAGCAGTACGAGTCCAGGATCGACGAACTGATCGAGCACAAGAAGCAGGAGATCATGCAGGTGTAGTTCGCTCGACCCCGGCGAGTGCAACCGGCGACTCGCTGATCAAGACTCGAATCACATCGGAGGCGGAATAGGAAAGACGATCGTCCGCCAGGAGCCGGCTGAGCCATCTGGCGCTCTCGCCCGCGGTCACAATCGGCAGTTCGGTCGATCCGTCGGCGCGAACCTGGCCCAGCCCGATGGCGGCCAGCAGCGCGTTGCACAGGCACTTTCGCCCGCAGGTATCCGCCTCATTCCCGCCCTTGGAGACATACTGGACGGCGGGTTCGGCCGGGCAGCGGTAGCCCGTGCTTCCATCCAACCCGCGGTACGCCGTGCGCAGGTAACCCAGGTCGCAGCCGCGTCTGCGTCGCTCATACTCTGTCGCAGCCGAGAGCGAACCGTCCACCTGCACGACCTTGAAGGGGAATCCCGTGGGCGATGCCATGGGATCGGTCAGCACATCGAGGTCGCCGGATATCGCCAGGCGGAGGACCTGCCGCTTCAGTTCGGGATCGAGGCCCGATTCCTTGCAGAACGCGAAGGCCGTCCCGACCTGGATGCCATTGGCCCCAAGGCTTATTGCGTGTGCGAGTTTACCCGCTTCGCCGTATGAGCCGGCCAGCCAGAACGGAACCCCGATCTCGCGAAATCGCGCCAGATCAGGCACATCGCGTTCGCCGTAAACAGGCTCTCCTCGCTCGTTGCGCGTCATGGGCCCCCTTGGCGGGGCGTTGTGTCCGCCGGCCGACGCCCCTTCGATGACAAAGCCGTCCACCCGACCCGTGGATTTGCGCTCCAGCGTGGCGGCCAGGACGGCTGAAGAGACGATTGCCAGGAAGTGTGGGCGCCTCAGCGGCGGAGAGGCTCCAAAGCATGCCCGTGGATCGAATCCGCATACCACTTGCTCGCCCGCCGCAAGTCCGGACACATCGATCCGCAGCGTGGTTGGCTGGCCATTCGACAGGTCGTCGAGGATGCCCGGGATGAACCGCGGAATGCCCGCGCCCATCAGTACGTAATCGACACCCGCCAACATGGCCCCGTACAGGGAGGGCAGCGTGGGATACTGGATCTTCTCCAGGAAATTGATCCCGACCGGGCCGGAGTGGCCTTCCTTGGCAAGGTACACCTCGACAAAGTTTGCCGCGACCGTCAATTCGGTCAGTGCGGTGTCGGGGGTCACTCCCGGCATGTGCTGCAACTTGAACGGGTCATGTAACGGCTTGCCACCGGGAATGAAGTACTGTTCCAGTATGCGGTCTGCCACTTCCGGGAAGGGGAAATGACCGAGGGCACGCCGCAGGTGGCCGTCGGGGTCGCCCAACTGAAGGCGCCGTGCCATGACAACGGCCAGGGCTGTGCCCGAAACGACTCCGAGTTGGCCAAGTCGAGAAACGGCCCGCGCCAAAGGCCAGCCGGACACGCCAACACCCATTCCACCCTGGATGATTCTCGGATGAGTCGCAAGGGACATCAGCATCGCCTCTTTGGAATTGCCGGCGTGGCCGGCAACCGGGAAGCGATGCCGGGTTCGGCGCAAACAAGACAGAGCCACCCCGAGGTGGCTCTGCCTTGATGATCATATGCGAGATTTAATAGCGGCTGCGGCCAAAACCGCCACCGCCGCTCCCGCCGCGGCTGCCGCCGCTCCGGCCACCGCCGAAGCCGCCGCTGCGCTTTTCCTTGGGCTTGGCCTCATTGACCGTCAGCGCCCGGCCGCCACATTGCTGGCCGTCCAGCGCCGCGATAGCCGCCTGCGCCTCGGCATCCGTGCTCATCTGCACGAAGCCAAAGCCCTTGCTCCGGCCGGTGTCGCGATCGGCGATGATTTCCGCGCTCTCCACCGTGCCGTGCGGCTTGAAGATTCCCTCCAGCGCCGAACTGTCCACATCATAACTGAGATTACCGACATACAGCTTCTTGCCCATGTTGTTCCTTCTTGAGATTGGGCGGCGGACCCACGATTTTACTTTCAAGGTCGCAGTGAAAGGGGCCAACGTTTTGGCCCAGAGTTGGACAGTGAGGGAGGAAAAGGCCGAGCGGAAAGGCTGGACTTAGATATCTCGATCAAATGCCAACGCAAACATCTTAGGGTCAAACGGACCGTTTGTCCAGATCCTGACCTTGAAATTCTTCCTGTCGATGCGTCCGCTCATGTTGTGTACCGTTGGAGGTCTTCAGTCTGCATGTTCCGGTGGCCGCGCCCGCAGTTGATCAGGAAGGCCATTGTCGACCATCCGGCTATACGCTGATGACCGTCTTTCCCTTCGGCAGGTCCAGGCAGATCGTCAGTCCCTTTTCCTCCATGAGGCATCGTCCGGCGCCCAGCGAGGCGGGGTCGCTCACGGGCACGATGGAGACGTGCTGACCCTGCGCCAGCACCGTCGGCTGGTTGGGCGCCACGCTCAGCCGCAGCGTGAGGTTGGGGCACGCAACTGGCGCAGTCAGCATCCATTGGCTTTCCTGGCGCTCGATACGGGTCAACTGCCGCGCCACCCAGTACCGCGCGATCTCGCTGATCTTCATCCAGATGATCCGCCGGCGATAGCGGTTCTCGATTCCCCCGATCACGCGCTTGAAATGCTCGAAGCCGATCTTGGTCCCGTTGCAGTACAGCCCCGGCCAGTGGCACAACATCACCGCCGGCTCGCCCCGTCCGATCAGCTCGATCATGCGTCCCGCGCTGCCATCGGCCGTCGCATACCGATCGCCGCGCGGCTCATCGGCGCCGTCCCAGCCGCCAAACCAGTCGCCCGTGCCGGCCGGAACGCTCACGACCAGCCTGGGTTCATCCGTCTGTTCATCTTCCAGGTGCTCAATCTTCGGGGCCGTTGATCCCTCCGTCTCGATCACATACTTGAAGTAGTGGGGGATTTCCGTCCCGAAAACTTCGCTGACCGCCTGTCGCACCGCCAGTCCCAGTTCCGGCTTCACCTGGTTTCCAAATCCCCCCGGCGTCGTGACGCCTTCGCAGGGCAGATCGCAATTCTTCAGGATCCGCAGCGCGTAAGCCATGTACGCCGCCAGTTCATCAACGCTCTTCTTCTCCTGGGGATAGGAGTTCTCCATCGTGGCGGAGCTGATTTCCCCGAAGGGCCGGCCCGTGCGCAGATCGATGACGCGCGTGTGCGTGATCATTTCCGGGTGAATATCCCAGTTGGGCAGCATCAGCCCGCGGACCAGCTTCAGGCTCTCGCGCAGATCCTGCCGCGACCAGCCGGGCAGCTCCCGATCCAGCCAGCCGACGCAGGCCGGAAACGGCACAACGCTGTACTTGCCCCTGACACCATGCAGGGCGCAGAACTCGCCAAATTCGCGAACAAACGTGTCGGGGATCTCCCGCGGCCAGCTCTTCCACGGTTTCTTGTATTCCGCCCGGTCCGGCCAAGCCTCGGCGAATTGCGGCATGCAGAAGTGGCCCATGTTCACCAGGCATGTCGAGTCGTCGATGAAAAACGATACCGGAACGCGCCCGCAGGGATGCAGCACTTCCGCATTGACCGGCGCCGTGGTGGGTGCGGTCGAGGTTACGGTGGCGGATGTGGTGGAAGGCGCCTGCGCCCACAGCGCGGTCATGCGGAAGCCTGTTGCCGCCGCGGCCGCAGCCTTGAGGATGTCTCTTCGTGTCGATCCTGCCATGTCGCCACCGCTCAATCTTACCATCGGCAGATGCGGGGTGGCCAACCAATTATCCGGACAAGAGTACAATCAAGTGAGCAGACCTATGCGAATCAGCTTCATTGTTATCGGGGTGCTCCTTGCCGCCGTTTTCTCCCATGGCGCCGAACAGATCCCGCCGCATCGCGCCAGGCAGATAGCGGAAGCCTGCCCGGAAAAGTCAACGGTCATGCCAAGGCAGCCGCGGCGCGTGCTGATCTGGAACACGCCTGCTCATCTGATGGAAAAAGACCCTCACAAGGGCTACTGCATTCCCTACGGTTCGGTCGCATTTGAGTCGCTGGGCCGCAAGACTGGGGCCTACGAGCCGGTAATCAGCGACGATCTGGCGGTCTTCCTGCCCGATAACCTTCGCCGATTTGATGCGATCATTCTGAATAATGCCTCCGGGCCGTGGATTACGCCCACCGACGCGGACTTGGTCAGGGAGGTGTTCAGGAAGACCGGTACCGACAAGGCGGGCGTCGAGCAGATCCTGCGCCGCAGCCTTCTGGATTGGGCTTCCGACGGTGGGGGAGTGGTGATCATCCATTACGCCATTGCCGCCAACCGGCATTGGCCGGAATTCAGGGAACTGGTGGGGGCGACCTTTACCGGTCATCCCTGGAATGAGGAGATCGGCGTGAGGATCGACGCCCCCGGCGATCCGTTGGTGGCCGCCTATGAGGGGCGGAGCTTTCGCATCGCGGATGAAATCTACGAGTACGGCCCGCCCTACGACAGATCCAGATTGCGCGTGCTGATGTCGTTGGACGCCCAGGCCACGAACATGAACGTGAAGTGGATCACGCGAAAGGACGGGGATTTCGCCCTGGCGTGGGTGAAGACCTGGGGCAAGGGCCGGATCTTCAACACGTCGTTCGGACATCGAACCGAGTTGTACTGGGACCGGCGGCTGTTGCGTTTCTATCTTGACGGGATCCAGTTCGCCTGCGGAGATCTGGATTCACCGACGGAACCGCAAGGGGCGGGGCGATGATCCGCCTTCCACCGCAGGTTGGGTTGATGTTCATCCGCCAATGAGCGTCATGACTCCGACGCCGGCCGCGTGGTGTTCCTGCCGCTTGGTGTGCAGTCCCGTCCGCAGAATCTGGTCGAGTTCGCCGGGCCTGAATGCCGGGCGGATTGCCGGCATGAGCGTGCCCGCCGGCCGGTCCATCAGGCAGGGATAATACGTGCCGTCCGCGCCGATGCGGATTCGGTTGCACCCGCTGCAGAAGGGGCAACTCATGGCGGTGATGAAACCGACTGTGCCCATCTGGCCGTTGGCCAGGCAGACCCGGTAGCGTCGGGCCGAGCCGCTGCCCATGGGCAAAGCCTTCCAGGCGTATACCTCATCTTCGAGATGTTGACGCATCTGCTGTTCGGATACGAATCGCTCGGCCCATCGGCCGGCCAGGGGACCCATGGGCATCAGTTCGATGAACCGGATTTCCATGCCACGGTCGGCGGCGAAACGCAGCAGGGCGGGAATCTCGTGATCGTTTTCTCCGCGAATGACAACGGTGTTGAGTTTCACGGGGGCTAGTCCCTCGTTGTTCCACACAAGTCACCCGTCGCGGACTTTGCCGCAGGGACCAAAACTCTCCCATGCCCACGCCAGATCATGCATGCGCTGCAAGCCTATCCAGATGGTCTGCGCTCCGGGCTC
>Ga0101944_10000407_pt1 | contig 128906 bp, 117 predicted proteins | sample DewCreD2012metaG_FD_75245 | JGI IMG/M metagenome (GOLD analysis project Ga0101944, IMG submission 75245) | Hot spring sediment bacterial and archeal communities from British Columbia, Canada, to study Microbial Dark Matter (Phase II) - Dewar... ...
CACCTGGCACCTCGACGCGGACGCGCCGCTCACCATGGACATCCGGGGAGCCGCGCGCACCGCCTCGCGCTGGTGTGCCCGGCTCGTGCGGGCGGAGGAGGCCGGCCGGCTCACCGCCGAGGCGATCGCCGCGGCCGGTTCCGGGGCGGGCGGGGTTGCCACCCTCGTCCTGCCGCACGACCTCCAGCTCGAGCCGGTCGGCGATGCCCCGCTCGCCACTGCCGCGCCCGAGCCCCCGGCGGCCCCCGATCCGGGGGCGCTGGCGGCCGCCGCCGAGCTCCTGCGCGGTCGCGCGGCGGGTGCCTTGTTCCTGGGCGGTGCTGCGCTCCACGGTCGCGGCCTGCGCCTGGCCGGGCGGATCGCCCGGGCCACCGGCGCAACCCTCCTCTGCGAGACCGCCTTCGCCCGCCTCGAGACCGGGGCAGGGCTGCCCGCTGTCCGCCGGCTGCCCTACTTCCCCGAGCAGGCCCAAGCACTTTTGGACGGCTTCGCCCACATCGTGGGCATCGGCGCGCGGCGGCCGGTCTCGTTCTTCGGCTGGCCGGGCAAGCCCTCGCGCTATCTCGAGGATCGCGAGGGCGTGGTGTGGGTCGCGGGTCCCGAGGAGGACGCGCTCGCCGCGCTGGAGGTGCTCGCGGCCGAAATCGGCGCGCGCGACGACGATCCGGGGGCACTATTCGACCTGCCGGAGATGCCGACCGGCGCGCTCGACGGCGGCAAGCTCGCTTCCGTGCTGGTCCGCCTGCTGCCCGAGGCGGCGATCGTCGTGCCGACCGCCGTGACCAACGCCTACCCCTTCTCGGGGATCGCCCATCGGGCAAGGCCGCACACCCAACTGGCCCTCACCGGTGGGGCGATCGGCGAGGGGCCGGCGCTCGCGATCGGCGCGGCACTCGCCGCGCCGGGCCGCAAGGTGATCAACCTCGAAGCCGACGGTAGTGGCGCCTACGCGCTCCAAGCCTTCTGGACCCAGGCCCGCGAGGGACTCGACATCGTCACGATCGTCTGCGCCAACCGCGCCTATCGGATCCTCGGGCTCGAACTCGAGCGGAGCGGCGAGGCGCCGGGCGGTCCGGCCACGCGGGCGCTCACTGCCCTCGAGCCGCCGGCCATCGACTGGGTGGCGGTGGCCCGCGGCCTCGGCGTTCCGGGCGCGCGGGCGGAGACGGCCGAAACCCTCGCGCGAATCCTCGAGGGTGCCCTGCGCGAGCCCGGGCCGTTCCTGATCGAGGCGGTGCTCTGAGAGCGAGGGCCGTGGATCCCGGCGACGGTCCACGATCTCCCAAGGCGCGCCGGAGCGCGGTCGGCCGCGGCGTTTTCTTCATGTTGGTGGCGGCGTTCGCCTCCGCGGCGATGAACGCGGCGATCCGTCTCGTGGGCTCGGAGGTCCACCCGTTCGAGGTCGCCTTTTTCCGCAACCTCTTCGGGCTGCTCGTGCTGGTTCCGGTGGTGGCGCGTGCCGGCCTCGCCTCGCTCGCCACCCGCGTGGCGCATCTGCACGCGATCCGGGGCGTCTTGAACGCGATCGCCATGCTCCTCTGGTTCTACGGGGTCACGCTCACCCCGCTCGCGACCGTGGCGGCCTTGAGCTTCCTGGCACCTCTGTTCGCCACGCTCTTGGCCGCGCTCGTCCTGCGCGAGCGGGTGGGGCCGCGCCGTCTCGCCGCCGTGCTCGTCGGCTTCGGCGGGGCGCTCTTGATCCTCCGCCCGGGCCTCGAGCCGCCCCAGTTGGGGGAGATCCTCGTCACCCTGAGTTCGCTCGCCTGGGCCGGCGCGCTCATCGACATCAAGATCCTGGCACGCAGCGAGCCGAGCGTGCGGATCACGGTCTACGCGGCCCTCTTCCTCCTGCCGATCACCCTCGCTTTCGCGCTGCCCTTTTGGGTCTGGCCGAGCGCGCGTGCCACGGTCCTCCTCTTCCTGATCGGCGCGATCGGCAGCCTGGGCCAAGTCGCGGTCGCCCAAGCCTTCCGCGAAGCGGAGGCGACCCAGGTCCTGCCCGCCGACTTCACCAAGCTCGTCTGGGCCGTGCTCTTCGGCTGGTTCCTCTTCGCCGAACGGCCGGATCTGTTCGCCCTCGTGGGCGGCACGATCATCTTCGGTGCCGTGCTCTACGTCGCCTGGCGCGAGGCGCAGCTCCAGCGGCGCGGCCCGGCGCAGCCGCGCTGAGCGGTGCTCAGCCGGTGGGCCCGGCGAGGCAGGCCGCGAGGTCGCGGCCGAGCTTGTCGAGGAGCGCGCGATAAGCCCCGGGCCCCGGCTCGATCGGCGGCGCACCCACCGGATCGAGGACCGCGGTGCGCGCCCCGGTGCCCTCGGCGAGGCTCGCGACGATCGGCGCCTTGAACTGCGGCTCGGCGAAGATGCAGACCGCGCCGCGCTCGCGGATCGTCTTGCGCAACGCGGCCAAGCGTTTGGCGCTCGGCGGGCGGTCCGGGGAGACCGTCACCGAGCCGGCCGCGGCGAGCCCGTAGCGGCGCTCGAGATACTGGTAGGCATCGTGGAACACGACGAACGGCCGGTTCGCCACGGGCGCGAGGCGGGCGCGCAGCTCGCCATCCAGCGCCTCGATCCGGGCGGCCTCGCGCCCGGCGTTCGCCCGGTAGAGCTCGGCCCGCTCGGGGTCGCGCCCGGCCAGGAGCTCGGCGAGCCCGAGCACGATGGCCTTCCCGTTCATCGGGTCGAGCCAGAGATGGCCGTCGATCTCCCGATCGCGATCGGCCGCCCCGGCCGAGGCTTTGCCCTGCGCGTGACCGTGTCCGTGCCGGTGGCCATGATCGTGGCCGTGCTCGGCCCAGACCCCGCCTTCCCTGGGCGGCAGGGTCTCGACCCCCGGCAGCTCGCCGACCGCGACGACGCGCGCCCGCTTGGGGAGCGTGCGCAGCGGCTTTTCGAGGAACGTCTCGAGGCTTTCGCCCACCCAGAGGACGAGGTCGGCCTCCTGCAGCTTCTTGGCCTCGGAGGGCCTGAGCTGGAAGGTGTGCGGCGAAGCGCCCGGCGGCACCAACAGATGCGGGCGGGCGACACCCTCCATGACCGCCGCCGCCAACGCGTGGAGCGGCAGGATCGAGGCGACGACCTTGGGCGGCTCGCCGGCCCGCGCCGCGGCGGCACCGCAAGCCAGCAGCAGGACCGTGGCGAGCGTTCGGAGCAGGTGACGTGTCGACGGCGGCATGGCAGGATCCTCCCGGTGCTCGAAACGTTATAGGATACCGTCATGCTCGTGCAAGCACGGCCGACGATGCCGCGGGCGGAGGCGCCGGTCGCGGTCGAGCCGGCCCCGATTCTGGTCGAGCTGCACCGGGTGACGGTCCGGCGCGAGGAGCGAACGATCCTCGAGGACGTCGACCTCGTGTTGCACGAGCGGGAGCTCGTCACCGTGATCGGCCCGAACGGTGCGGGCAAGACCACGCTCGTCAAAGTGGCGCTCGGGCTCCTGGCACCCTCGGCCGGGACGGTTCGCCGGCGCGAAGGGTTGCGCATCGGCTACGCCCCGCAGCAGCTCGCGATCGACCGGGCCATGCCGCTCGACGTCCTGGGCTTCCTCGCCCTCGGTGGCCGCCGCCCGCGCGTCGAGCTCGAGGCGGCCCTCGCCGAGGTGGGTGTTCCCGGGATCGGGCGCCGGCAAATGCGCGCGCTTTCGGGTGGCGAGCTCCGGCGGGTCCTGCTCGCCCGAGCTCTCCTGCGCCGCCCCGACCTCTTGGTGCTCGACGAGCCCTTGAGCGGGGTCGACCTGGCCGGCCAGCTCGCGCTCTACGAGTTGATCGGCTCGCTGCGCCGCCTACGCGGCTGCGCCATCCTGTTGGTCAGCCACGATCTGCACCTGGTCATGGCCGACACCGACCGCGTGGTGTGCCTCGATCGCCATGTCTGCTGCAGCGGCCCGCCGGAGACGGTGGCCCGCGACGCCGCCTTCCTGCGCCTCCTGGGTGACCGGGTGGCGCGGGTGGTGGCGTTCTATCAGCATCACCACGCCTGCCGGCACGACGGTTCCGACGAGCGCGGGGCACCGTGATCGACGCCTTCGTGCTGCGGGCGCTCTTGGCCGGCGTCGGGATCGCGCTTTTGGCCGGGCCGCTCGGTGCCTTCGTCGTCTGGCGGCGCCTTGCGATCTTCGGCGAGGCGCTCGCCCATTCCGCCCTGCTCGGGGTCGTCTTGGCCCATCTCCTGGAGCTCGACCCGACCCTGGGTCTCGTGGTCTTCGCGGCCTTGCTCGCCGCGGCTCTCTGGGCTCTCGAGGAGCAGCAGCTTTTGCCGACCGACACCATCTTGAGCACGCTCGCCCACGGCGCACTCGCGGCCGGGCTCGTGCTCGTGAGCCTCCTCGACTGGCTGCGGATCGATCTCCTGGCCTATCTCTTCGGCGACATCCTCGCGGTCTCCGACAGCGACCTCGCCGTCCTGTTCGTCGTGTTGCTCCTCGTGGCGATCGGACTCGGTCGGCACTGGCGAGGCCTTCTTTCTTTGACGATCGAACCCGATCTCGCCCGGGTCGAAGGCATCCCGGTGCGTCGGCTGCGCCTCTTGCTCGATCTCCTGATCGCCGCGGCGATCGCGGTCGGGATGAAGCTCGTGGGCCTCGTGCTGGTCGTCTCCCTCCTCGTCGTGCCGGCCGCGGCCGCCCGGCCCTGGGCCCGCACCCCCCATGGCATGGCGCTGCTCGCGGCCGCGGCGGGAAGCGCTGCGACGCTCTCGGGGGTCGGCCTGTCGCTGCTCGTCGATCTGCCGACCGGTGCCGCGATCGTCCTCCTCGCGGTCCTCGGCTTCCTCGCGAGCGTGACGGCCGCGCGGCTGCGCGAGCTCCGGGCGCGCGCGCGGCACGGCTCGGGCGGGCTGGCGGGCGAACCCGCTCGGCGCTAGCATCCGCGCTTGAGCGGAGTGCCGAGGTGAGCAGCGAGCCGGGCGATCCCTTCCCACGGGCCGGGCACGATCACGCGGTCTGCGTGCGCGAGGCGCTCGATCGCGCCGCCGCTCTCTGCGCCGAGCGGGGCGTCAAGCTCACCGAGCTCCGTCGCCGGGTGCTGGAGCTCGTTCTCGAACGGCACGCGCCGGTCGGCGCCTACGACATCCTGGAGCGCCTGGCGGAGGAGCGCGGCCGCGTCGCACCACCGACGGTCTACCGCGCGCTCGACTTCCTCGTGAGCCAAGGGCTCGTTCACCGGGTCGACAGCCGCAACGCCTTCGTCGGCTGCGTGCGGGCCGACGGCACGCACCGGGCTTGCTTCCTGCTCTGCCGGGAGTGCGGCGCGGTCGCCGAGCTCGTCGATCCCGACCTCGATGCGGCGGTCGAAGCGCTCGCCCGCCGCGCCGGCTTCGAGATCGGCCGCCAAGTGATCGAAATCGAGGGGCGGTGCGCCGCCTGCCGGGCGCTCGAGGCGGCCGCATGAGCCGCAGCCGCGCCATGCTGGCCCTCGCGTTCGCGCTCGCTCCGGCGCCACTCGGTGCCCACCCGCACGTCTGGGTCGTCGCGAGCGCCGGCTACCGGCTTGAGGCCGGCCGGGTGGTCGCGATCGAGGTGGTACTTCGTTTCGACGATCTGTTGAGCGCGTCACTCGTGGCCGACTTCGACCGCGACCGGGACGGCCGCTTCGACCCGGCCGAGACCGCCCGGCTCGAGCGGGAGACCCTCGCGGGCTTGGCCGAGCTCGATTGGCTGAGCCATCTGCGGGTCGCCGGCCGGCCGGCCGGGCTGCGCCCGCCGAGCGGCTTTCGCGCCGAGATCGCGGGCGGGATCGTGACCTGGCGCTTCGAGCGGCAGCTCGAGACGCCGGTCGACCCGCGCCAGGGCGGGCTCGCGCTCACCCTGGTCGATCCCTCATGGTACGTCGACATCGTGCTCGACCCCGAGGCGCCGGCCGAGCTCGCGGGCGAGGTGCCGGCCGGCTGCGCGCTGTCCTTCGCGCCGGACACGAGCTTCGAGCGGCTCCTCGCACCGGTGCCACCGGTCGCCGTGCTGTTGGGATGCGAGCGGAGCTCGTAACCGTGCGCCGGCGGCTCGCCCTGCTCCTCCTCCTGCTCGGGCTCGCCGGCCTCCTCGGCGCTGCCGTCTCCGACGCCCCGGCCCAGGGCCTCGTGCGGACCAGCGGCGAGCCGGCCGCCACGGGCGGCCTCGCGGGCGCGTTCGCCGAGTTCCAGCGGACCGCCAACCGCGAGATCGCGCGACATCTCAAAGCGATCCGTGACGGCCAGGGGGCGGGAACCTTGGCGCTCGGGCTTCTCCTGGCCTTCCTCTACGGGGCCGTCCACGCGGCGGGTCCCGGCCACGGCAAGCTCGTCGTGGTGGGCTACTTCCTCTCCCGCGAGGCACGAATCGGCCGCGGCCTCGCGATCGGCGCCCAGATCGCGGCGATGCACGTGGTCTCGGCCGTGGTCGTGGTGGGCCTCGCCGATCTCCTTCTGCGGCGGACCTTCGGCGGCGCCCCGGCCGAGGTGCCCGCCGTCCGGATCGCGAGCTACGGGCTGATCGTGGCCCTCGGCCTCGTCATGCTCGCCCGGGCGGTGCGCCGGCTCCTGGCCGGCCCCGCCGCCCTGCCGGCCGAGCACGATCACGCCGACGCGCATCGCCATGCGCCGGGTTGCGGCTGCGGGGCGCACGCGCGGGCGGGCGAAGGCGGCCTTCTGGCCCTCGCGGTCGGCCTCGTGCCTTGCACGGGCTCGCTGCTCATCCTCCTCTACGCGCTCGCCAACGACATGCTGGCGACCGGCTTTCTCCTCGTGGCCGCGATCGCCCTCGGCATGGCGATCACCATGGGCGGCCTCGGCCTCGCGAGTGTGTGGGCCCGACGCTTCGTGCTCGACCGGATCGAAAGCACGCGCCCCGCCATCTTGGTGTCGGGCCTGCTCGAGCTCGCCGGAGCGGCGCTGGTCACCGCCGTGGGCGGGCTCCTCTTGGCCGCCAGCCTTTGAGCGTCCGCCGTCTCGTCGTGGGGATCAGCGGCGCTTCCGGGGTGATCCTCGGTGTGCGCCTGTTGGAGCTCCTGCGCGCGCTCGAGATCGAGACGCACCTCGTCATGAGTCGGGCTGCGATCTTGACGATCGGCCACGAACTCGACCGGCCGCTCGACAGCGTCAAGGCGCTCGCCTCGGTGGTCCATCCGCCGAGCGACGTCGGTGCGGCGATCGCCTCGGGCTCCTTCAAGACCGACGGCATGATCGTCGCCCCCTGCTCGATGCGCACGCTCGCGGCGATCGCCACCGGGGTGACCGACACGCTCCTGACCCGGGCGGCCGACGTCGTCCTCAAGGAGCGCCGCCGGCTCGTGCTGTTGCCGCGCGAGACACCGCTCCATCTCGGCCATCTGCGCAACATGGTGGCGGTCACCGAGATGGGGGCGGTGGTCATGCCGCCCGTTCCGGCCTTCTACACCGGCACGAGCTCGCTCGAAGCGATCGTCGACCAGATCCTCGGCCGGGCCCTGGATCTCTTCGGGCTCGATTGCCCGGGCGTCGTGCGCTGGCAGGGGGGGCGGCCGTAGCGTCGGCGCGACGCCCGCCCACGCGCGCACCGCTTCGGGATTGACGGAGGCCTCGGGAGCGGTCGAGATCGGGCCACCGCCTCGGTCGCGCCACCCCACCTCGGAGATCCGCGCATGCCCCGGGCCCTCGTGACCCGCCGTCGACTCGTCGCGTCCGGCCTCCAGCTCCTGGCGCTCCTGTCGCTTCCCGGGCGCCTCGCCCGCGCCGAGACCGAGAATCTTCGCCTCGGCGAGCCGCGGCCCTTCTCCTTCGAGTGGCTCGTCGAGCACGCCCGCACGCTCGCCCGCCGCGACTACGTTCCGCCGCCGCGCCCGGCCCCCGAGATCGTCGACCAGATCGACTACGACGCCCACGGCAAGCTGCGCACCCGACCGGACTACGCGCTCTGGGGCCGCTCCGGTGGGGTCTACCCGATCACCTATGTGCACAAGGGGCGGTTCTTCCCGAAGACGGTCCGCCTCCACTTGGTCGACGGGGCGGAGGCGCGCGAGATCCTCTACGACCGGTCCTACTTCACGATCCCCGACGATCACGTCGCGGCCAAGCTGCCGCCCGACGCCTCGGCCTTCGCCGGCTTCTGGATCCAGGAGAGCCGGCGGGAGGGCACCTGGTGGAAGCGCGAGCCCTGGGTCACCTTTTCGGGTGCCTCCTACTTCCGGGCGGTGGGGGAGCTCGGCCAGGTCGGGCTCTCGGCCCGCGGCATCGCGGTCGACGTAGCCCACCCCGGTGGCCGGCCCGAGGAGTTCCCGGATTTCACCCATTTCTGGTTCGAGCCCTGCGCGCGCGAGGGCGATCCGCAGATCGTCTACGCACTCCTCGACGGACCGAGCCTCGCGGGCGCCTACCGCTTCGCCATGCACCGCACCCGCGCGGTGATCATGGACATCGACTGCCGACTGTTCTTGCGGCGGGACATCGACCGGCTCGGCATCGCGCCGCTCACGAGCATGTTCTGGTTCGCCGAGTACCCCGCGCGCGACCGGTTCGACTGGCGGCCCGAGGTCCACGATTCCGACAACCTCGTCATCTGGAACGGGGCCGGCGAGCGGCTCGTCCGGCCGTTGAACAACCCGCCGAGGACGATCGCCTCGAGCTTCTTCGACGAGAACCCGAGGGGCTACGGCCTCGCCCAGCGCGACCGGAATTACGACCATTACCTGGACGGGGTGAACTACCATCACCGCCCGACCGGCTGGGTCGAGCCCAAGGGCGAGTGGGGCCGCGGCGTCGTCCAGCTGATCGAGATCCCGACCAACGACGAGATCCACGACAACATCGTGGCCTATTGGCTGTCGGAGCGGCCGGCGCGGGCCGGCGACGCGCTCGCCTACGCCTACCGGCTCCACTGGCTCGAGTTCGACCCCTTCTTCCCGATCGTCGATTTCGCCCGCGTGGTCGCGACACGGATGAGCCGCGGCGGCATCCCGGGCCAGCCGCGCCCGCCCGGGATCGTCAAGTTCTGGATCGAGTTCGACGGCGCGATCTTGGGCACGATCCCCTGGGGCGTGCGGCCCGAGGTGGTCGTTTGGGCCTCGCGCGGCGAGGTCTCGATGCGCCGTTCCGAGCCCGTCTGGCACACGCCGCGCTGGTTCGGCACCTTCGACCTCGCCGTCGAGGGACGGGATCCGATCGAACTCCGCGCCTTCTTGGCCCTCGACGGTAAGCCGATCAGCGAGACTTGGCTCTTCCAGCTCCACCCCGAGATCCTGCCACCGCTCGGGCCCTGAACGAGACCGGTCTCGGCCGGCGAGCAGTGGCCGGCGCCCCTCTTCGACCTTCAGGTTCGGAAGGCCGGGACGACGGGGCGATCGCGTTCGGCCGCCTCGAGCACGGCGAGCGTGGCGGCGAGTGTCGCGAGGCTGCTGCGCGCGTCGAGCACCGGCCGCTCCCGACCCTCGACGACCGCGCAGAAGTGACGCAGCTCGAGCGTCAACGGGTCGGCCTCGGCGATCGTCCGGCGCAGGCACTCGAAGGGCGCCATCCAGCCCCCGTCGCCCACGTGGCGCCAGAGGGTGAGACCGGGGAGCGCGAGCGAGGCGCGCGTTCCGCCGATCCGGTAGCAGGGCTCGCCCGCGCGCGGGAACCAGCGGCTCTCGCCCGAGCCGTGCTCCCAGCTCCAGGGCGAGGCCACGCCGTCCGAGACCGAGAGCGTGCCGAGGGCGCCGTTTTCGAAGCGGAGGAGTGCGACCGCCGTGTCCTCGGTCTCGAAGCCGCGCAGCGCGTTCGACGCCACGGCGCGGACCTCGACGATCTCACCCACCAGATTGCGCAGATCGTCGATCACGTGGACGAGGTTGGTGAGGACCGGCCCGGCGCCTTTGCGGCGCCGCCAGTCGGGCGCGAAATAGGGCTCGGGCTTGGCGAACCAGGTGAGCGCGTCGACGAGCAGGATCCGGCCGAGCGTCCCCCGCTCGATCTCCGCTTTGGCCGTCCGGATCCAGGGGCTGTGGCGGCGATGATGGCCGGCGAGCACGGGGACGCCCGTGCGTTCCGAAGCCGCGACGATCCGCCGGCCGGCCGCGAGGTCGTGGGCGAGCGGCTTCTCGACCAGAACCGGCAGACCGGCTTCGATGCAGGCCACCGCCTGCTCGGCGTGGAGTGCGGTCGGGGTGGCGAGGATCACCGCCTCGGCGAGCCGTCGCGCCAGCAACTCCTCGAGGCTCGCTACGACCGGGACGCCACATTCGGTGGCGGCCGCCGCCGCGCTCGGGTCCGGTTCGACGATCGCCGCGAGCCGGGCCTGCGGCTCCTCGCGAACCCGCCGCACATGCTCCCGGCCGATGAGCCCGAAGCCCACGACCGCGATCCCGATCCGCGCCACGCCCTCCTCCCTCGATCGCGGCCGGCCTCTGGTGCCCGCTGCGGGATTCGAACCCGCACGCCCAACGGGCGAGGGATTTTAAGTCCCTTGCGTCTGCCGGTTCCGCCAAGCGGGCACGGATGCTGCATGGCCCCGCCGCGGCGCGACCGCAAGCGGCAGGCTCAGGCCAAGAGCTCCTCGTTCGTTTCGACACCGGCGGCGCGCATCGCTTCGAGGAACGCCGCGGCGGCCCGCTCGATCGCCGAAGGGTCGGTCGAGCGGAAGACGATCGTCGTGCCCGGCGTCCCCATCCGCATGAACGGGTAGCTGCCGATCTCGACGCTCGGATGAGCGGCCTGGATCGCGCCCAGCCGCTCGGCGATCTCGCCCTCGGGCGCGAAGCAGACGATGCTGCGCGAGCGGATCGGCGGCCCCCCCTGGAGCCGCCCTTTGAGCCCGTCGAGCATCGCCTGCATGATTTTCGGTACACCCGGCAGCACGAAGACGTTGCCGATGATGAAACCCGGGGCGGCCGAGACCGGATTGTCGATCAGCTCGACGCCCTCCGGCATGTCGGCCATTTTGAGCCGGGCCGGGGTCACCTTTTCGGGCGGGTAGTAGGCCAGGAGCCGACGTTCGGCCTCGGCGTTGCGCCCGAACGGGACGCCGAACGCCTTGGCGATGCTCGGAGCCGTGATGTCGTCGTGGGTCGGGCCGATGCCGCCCGTGGTGAAGACGTAACGGTACTTCGCCCGGCATTGGTTCACGGCCTCGACGATCGCCGCCTCCTCGTCGGGTACGACCCGGGCCTCGGCCATCCGGATCCCGAGCTCGCCCAAGAAGCGCGCGATGTAGGCGAGATTGGCGTCCTGGGTCCGGCCGGAGAGGATCTCGTTGCCGATGATGACGAGGCAAGCGGTCGGGGTCTCGGCCATCGCTCCTCCGGGCGCTCTCCGCCCGCCCGTCCTAGCGGTTCACCGCCGCCTCCGCCATCCGCCCGACGCGGATCGCGCCAGAGCTCGACTTGTGAGTTAGGTCACGAGGAGTTAATCAACCCATGCGTTAGAACGCGCGCCATGGCTGGGCACGACACGGCACCGTCCCCCACCCCCGCCGCCGGTTGGGCACCGGAGGGCCAAGAGATGCCCTCGCCGACCGAGCCGGCGGTGGGCGAGGGCCTCGCCCGTCTCGGCCTGGTTCTCGAGCCGGCCCCGACGGGCGGCTTCTTCTTGACCGGCTACACCTTCCACTATCGCGAGGCGATCAGACACGCGGGTGGGCGCTGGCTCGCCGAGCGACGGGCTTGGCACCTCGCCGACATTTCCGCGGTCGAGGCGTTGACCGCCATCCTCGGGGCTTCCGCCCCGAGCCCGGGCCTCGCCGAGGCGGCGCCGACGGCGCCTTCCCCCCCGACCGGCTCGGGCGGCAAGCACTATCACGGCCACCGCGAGCGGCTGCGCCAGCGTTTGCTCGAGACGGGGTCGGACAACCTCGCCGATTACGAGCTCCTGGAGCTGCTCCTCTTCTTTTCCGTCTATCGGCGCGACACCAAGCCCCTCGCGAAAGAGATGCTCCAGCGTTTCGGTTCCTTGGGTGGGGTGCTCGCGGCCGATCCGGCGCGCTACGCCGAGTGCCTGCCTCTCCGGCCGCTCGCTCCGGGCTCGGACCCCGAGCGGGTCCAGCAGCGCGACGACGATCTGCGCTTCACCCAGGTCCTGTTGAAAGCGGTCCACGCCTTGATGCAGCGCGTGCTCAAGGAGGAGATCCGCGACCGGCCGGTGATCGGCTCCTGGACCGCGCTGCTCGACTATCTGCGGGTCACGCTCGCCCACGAGCCGACCGAGCAGTTCCGCATCCTGTTCCTCGATCGCAAGAACATCTTGATCCGGGACGAGCAGCAGAGCCGCGGCACCGTCGACCATACCCCCCTCTATCCGCGCGAGGTGGTCAAGCGCGCGCTCGAGCTCGCCGCCTCGGCGATCATCATGGTCCACAACCACCCCTCGGGCGACCCTACCCCCTCGCAGTCGGACATCGAGATGACCCGCGCGGTCGTGAAAGCCCTCGCGGCCGTCAACATCCTCGTCCACGACCACGTGATCATCGGCAAGAACCGGCATCTGAGCTTCCGCAGCCAGGGGCTGATCTGAGCCCGGCGAGGGCCGTCCCTCGCCCTTGCGCGGCGCCCCCGCGGGTCCCAGCTCCCGAGCCATGCAGCCTGCTCCGCTCGCCCTTCCCGATCTTCCCGTCCGCTCGGTCTTGCCGGATCTCGCGACCGCCCTCGCACGGCACGGCACGGCCGTGCTCGTCGCTCCGCCCGGTGCCGGGAAGAGTACCCTCGTGCCCCTCTTCCTGCTCGGCGCGCCGTGGCTCGGCGCCGGTCGGATCCTGATGCTCGAGCCGCGCCGGCTCGCCGCCCGGATGGTCGCTCGGCGCATGGCCGCGCTGCTCGGCGAACGCCCCGGCGAGACCGTCGGCTGGGCGGTCCGCTTCGAGCGGGTGGCGGGCCCGCGGACGCGGATCGAGGTCGTCACCGACGGGCTCCTGTTGCGTCGGCTGCAGGCCGATCCGAGCCTCGAAGGGATCGGGCTCGTGATCCTCGACGAGCTCCACGAACGGGCGCTCGAAACCGACCTCGCGCTCGCACTCTTGCTGGAAGTCCGGACCGCCCTTCGCCCCGACCTCCGGCTCCTCGCCATGTCCGCCACCCTCGAGGCGGAGCGCGTGGCGGAGCTTTTGGGCGATGCGCCCGTGCTGCGGGCCGAAGGTCGGAGCTTCCCGGTCGCCACCCGCTGGCGGCCGCGGCCGCGTGAGGTGCCGCTCGCATCGGCGGTGGTGGCGGCGGTCGAGGAGGCGCTAACCGAGAGCTCCGGGGATGTCCTGGTCTTCCTCCCCGGCGCCCGCAAGATCCGCGCCGCGGCCGCGGAATTGGCGGCGCGCCGCCCCGACCTCGTGATCCGCCCCCTGCACGGCGACCTGCCGCGCGCCGAACAAGACGGCGCGCTCGCCCCCGCACCGCCCGGTTCGCGCAAAGTGGTGCTCGCGACCGACGTGGCCGAGACGGGCCTCACCGTCGAAGGCGTCACGGCGGTCGTCGACAGCGGCCTCTGCCGGCGGCCGCGGCTCGACCCGCGGACCGGCACGACCCGGCTCGTGACCGAGCGGATCGCGCTCGCCTCGGCCGAACAGCGGCGGGGCCGCGCGGGTCGCCTCGGGCCCGGGCTCTGCCTGCGGCTTTGGGCCGAGGCCGAAGAGCGGGGGGCGGCGGCCCATCCCCGCCCCGAGATCCTCCACGCCGACTTGGCACCCCTGCTCTTGGAGCTCGCTGCCTGGGGTGTCGCCGATCCCCGATCGCTCGCCTGGCTCGACCCACCGCCCGAGGCCCATCTCGAAGTGGCCCGGCGCGCGCTCGTCTCGATCGGGGCCCTCGACCGCGGGGGTCGGATCACCCCGCACGGCCGCCGGCTCGCCGATCTGCCCCTCCATCCACGGCTCGCGCATTTGCTCGCGGCCGGGATCGACGGCGGCCAAGGGCCGACGGCGGTCGCGCTCGCGGCGCTGTTGTCGAGCCGGGATCCCTGGCGGAGCGAGCGGGACCCCGACCTCGCCCTCAAACTCCGTCGCCTGGCCGAGGGGGCCCGGGGCGAGCCCGCGGCCCTCGCCGAGATCGCCCGCATTCGCGACCAGCTCGCTCGCCTGGTCGGCCGACCCGATGGGCCGATCGAGCCCGAATCGGCCGGCGCGCTCCTGGCCCTCGCTTGGCCCGAACGGATTTCCCGGGCCCGAGCGGGGGGCGGCGGCAGGTTCCTGCTCGCCAACGGCCGAGGGGCGACGGTCGATCCCGCCTCCGACCTCGCCCGTGCGGCTTGGCTCGCCGTGGCCGAGCTCGACGATGCCGGTGCCGAAGGCCGGATCCTCGCCGCCGCGGCGCTCGACGAGGCCACGGTACGGCGTGTCGCGGGCGATCGGATCGAGCGGGTCGAGGAAGTCGCCTTCGATCGGACGACGGGTTGCGTCGTCGCCCGCGAAGTCGAACGGCTCGGGGCGATCGAGCTGGTCGCCCGGCCGCTCGTGGCGGCCGATCCCGCGATGGTCCGCCGGACCCTGCTCGAGGGCTTGCGCACGACCGGGCTCGACCGGCTTCCGTGGACGGAGAGGGCACGCGCCCTGCGCGCCCGGCTCCGCTGGCTCGAAGGCGCAGCAGCCGAGCTCGCTCTCCCGCCCGCGGACGACGGCACGCTCGAAGCGACCCTCGACGAATGGCTCGGTCCCTGGCTCGACGGGTGCCGATCGCTCGCCGACCTCGAGCGCGCGGACCTCGCCGAGGCCCTACTGGCGCGGCTGTCGGCCGAGCAGCGACGGGCGCTCGACCGGCTGGCACCGCCTCGCCTCCTCCTACCGAGCGGCCGGTCCGTGGCGATCGACTACGGCCGGGAGGAGCCCGTGGTCGCGGTCCGCGTCCAGGAGCTCTTCGGGATGGACCGCCACCCGTCGATCCTCGAGGGGCGCGTCCCTCTCGTCCTGGAGCTCCTCTCACCCGCCGGCCGGCCGATCCAGCGGACCCGCGATCTGCCCGGCTTTTGGCGCGGCAGTTGGGGGGAGGTGCGGCGCGTGATGCGGGGCCGCTACCCCAAGCACCCCTGGCCGGAGGACCCGCTCAGCGCGGCACCATCCCGTCCGGGCCGCTCGGCCACGGGAACGGGTGGTCGAAGCGGATCCGTTCGGTGACGAACACGGCTTCGCTCCGGCCGCCGGCCAGGAGCGGCCAGCCCTGGGTCGTCCAGTAACGGAAGCCGAGCGGGCTGCAGCCGTGCCGTGCCCGCGGCTCGAGCCGCGGATCGTGCGCCTCGAGCAGCTCGAGCGCGCGCACCGCGGGCTCGAGGAAGCGCAGCATCCAGGCCGACGCCAGGACTTCGCCGCAGATCCGGCCGTCCTCGGTCAAAAGCTGCCAGGCCCCGACATGGCCCGCCATCGTCGCGCCGCCACCCAGCGGCGTGAGCTGGACGAGCCCGACTTCCGGCCCGCCGGCGGCGGTGCGGGTCCGGCTCCCACGGGCCGGCTCGATCGTCCCCCGCGCGAGGTCGAGGAGGAGCGGCTCACCCGCGACCGTGGCGCGAACGAGCCCCTCGCCCGGCTCGCCGGGCCCGGCGAGCTCCAGCCGTAGCGGCACACCCTCGAGCCGACCCTCGATCAGGATCCCGGCCGAGGCCGGTGCCGCGAGGAGGAGCCCCGCGAGGATCGCGCACGCCCGCCTCACGACGCGGCTTCCGGCCCGAGCACGCGCTCGAAGATCGCGGGGACCCGGCGCAGATGCCAATGCGGGTCGAAGAGCTCGCGCAGCCGCTCGGGCCCGAGTCGGCCGTGGACCTCCGGGTCGGCGAGCAAGAGCTCGAGGAACGGGCGACCCTCTTCGAAGGCGCGCATCGCGTTGCGCTGGACGAGGAGGTAGGCCTGCTGACGCGGCAGCCCTGCCTCGGTGAGCGCGAGCAACACGCGTTGGGAGTTGTAGAGGCCGCCCGTCGCCTCGAGGTTGCGTCGCATCCGCTCGGGGTAGACGACGAGTCGCTCGACGAGCCCGCCCAGCCGGTCGAGGGCGAAATCGGCGAGGATGCAGGCATCGGGCAGCATCACCCGCTCGACCGAGCTGTGGGAGATGTCGCGCTCGTGCCAGAGCACGACGTTTTCGAGCGCCGGGACGACCGCCGCGCGGATCATCCGGGCGAGCCCGCAGAGATTTTCGGACAGCACGGGGTTGCGCTTGTGCGGCATCGCCGAGCTGCCCTTCTGCCCGGCGTGGAAATATTCCTCGACCTCGCCGACTTCCGTGCGCTGCAGGTGCCGGATCTCGGTCGCGAGCCGCTCGACGGCACTCGCCAGAAGCGCGAGGGCGCAATGGAACGCGGCGTGCCGGTCGCGCGGGATCACCTGGGTCGAGACCGGCTCGACCGCGAGGCCGAAGCGGCGGGCGACGGCCGCCTCGACCTCGGGCGGAACCGAGGCGAAGGTGCCCACGGGTCCGCTGATCGCGCAGGTCGCGATCTCGCCGCGGGCGGTCACGAGGCGGTCGCGGCAACGGCGGAACTCGGCCCAGTGGCCCAGGAGCTTGAGCCCGAAACTCGTGGGCTCGGCGTGGATCCCGTGGGAGCGGCCGATGCACGGCGTATCGCGGTGCTCGAGCGCCCGTCGGCGCAGCGCGGCGAGCACGCGGTCCACGCCCTCGAGCAGGAGGTCGCCCGCGCGGACGAGCTGGATCGCGAGCGCGGTGTCCAACAGATCCGAGCTCGTCATGCCGCGGTGCAGCCAGCGCGCCTCGGGGCCGAGCCGCTCCTCGAGGTGGGTCAAGAAGGCGATCACGTCGTGCCGCGTGACCTTCTCGATCTCCTCGACCCGCTCGGAATCGACGAGCGCGGGCCCTGCTTCGGCGACCTTCCGCCGCAAGGTGGCGATGTCGGCAGCCGGTACGAGGCCGAGCTCGGCCATCGCTTCGGCCGCCGCGAGCTCGACCTCGAGCCACAGGCCGAGCCGCGCCTTCGGGGCGAAGAGATCGGCCATCTCGGGCCGGGAATAGCGCGGGATCATGGGGCCACCGGTCGCGATCGTCCGCCGCGCTCATAGCAGCAGCCGGCGGCGCGGCGGAACGGGTCGGGGCGGAGCCGGGTAGGCGCGGCCCCCGGGCGATGCTAGCTCGGTCGGACGAAGGCCTCCTTCGGCCGCCGAACGCGGGAGCGCCGATGCGCACGATCCTTCTCGCGACCGATTTCTCGACCCGCTCGGATCGGGCGCTCCGTCGCGCCGTCCTGCTCGCCCACGAGCTCGAGGCCGAGCTCCGCCTCGTCCACGTGGTCGATCCGGATCGACCGGCCCGGCTCGTCGAAGCCGAGCGCCGCGAAGCCGAGCTCCTGCTCGTCGAGCTCGCCGAGACCTGCCGACGGGAGGACCGGATCCGCTGCAGCTTCGAGCTCCGCCTCGGCGAGGCGTTCGAGGGTGTGTTGGCGGCAGCGGCCGACAGCGGCGCCGAGCTGATCGTGCTGGGGCCGCCGCGGCGGCAGCTCCTGCGCGGGGTCCTGACGGGCACGACCGCCGAGCGGGTGATCCGCGCCGGCGTCCTGCCGGTCCTGATCGCCAACGGCGTGCCCGCAGCACCCTACCGCCGCATTCTCTTGGCGACCGATCTCTCGCCGGGAGCGAAGGCAGCGGCGCTCGCCACCCGGCGCCTCGGCTTCGACCGGCTCGGCACGCTCGCGGCCGTCCACGTCCATCCGACGGATGCGGCGACGCTTCTCCTGCGCACACCCGTGACCGCCCGCGAAGCCGAGCCCCTGCGCGCCCAGGAGAAGCGGGAGGCGGCCGGCGCGCTCGCTCGCTTCCTCGCCGAGACGGGCCTCGTCCGCGCCCGCCGGATCGTCCTCGCGGGCGATCGCCCGGTCGCCGATTTGCTTCTCGAAACGGCGCGCAAGGTCCGCGCCGATCTTCTGATCGTGGCCACCCTCGGCCGGGTCGGGCTCGGCAAGCTCCTGCTCGGCAGCGTCGCCGAGGAGTTGCTCTGCCGTGCCGAGCTCGATCTCTTGACCGTACCGCCCGACGCCGGCCCGGCGGAGCCCGCCGCATCGCCCGATCCCGCCCGATGAGTGCTGCGGCCTTCGGCTCGGTTTTCGCCGAGGTCGCGGCCCTGCTCGGCTTGGCGGCCGCGGTCGGGCTCGCGGGTCTCGTCCTGCGTCAGCCGCTCGTCGTGAGCTTCATCCTGGTGGGAATCTTGGCGGGCCCGGCCGGCTTCGGCCTGGTCCGCGCGGCCGACGAGGTCGAGCTGTTGGCCGAGCTCGGCATCGCCGTGCTGCTCTTTCTCGTGGGCCTCAAGCTCGATCTCGGCCTCGTCCGATCGCTCGGCACGGTGGCGCTCGCCACCGGCCTCGGCCAGGTCGTGTTCACCGCCTTCTTCGGCTTCCTCTTGGGCCTCGCCTTTTCGATGCCGCCGCTCGAAGCGTTCTACGTCGCGGTGGCGCTCACCTTCTCGAGCACCATCATCATCGTGAAGCTCTTGTCCGACAAACGCGAGATCGATTCGCTGCACGGCCGCGTGGCCCTCGGCTTCTTGATCGTCCAGGACATCGTGGTCGTGCTCGCGATGATCGTGCTCTCGGCCTTCGGGGTGGGCAGGGGCGCGGAGGATCCTCTCCGTGCCGTCGTCTCGGTGGTCGGCGCGGGCGGCCTCTTCCTCCTCTTCGTCCTCCTGTTCGTCCGCTTCCTGGCCGATCCCTTGACCGAGCGGCTCGCCCGCAACCCCGAGCTCCTGCTGCTCTTCGCGGTGGCGCTCGCCGCCGGCGGGGCGGCGGTCGCCGACGCGCTCGGGCTCGGCAAAGAGCTGGGCGGGCTCTTGGCCGGCGTGGCGCTGGCTTCGACCCCCTACCGCGACGCCTTGTCGGCGCGGCTCTCACCGCTGCGCGATTTTCTCCTCCTGTTCTTCTTCGTGGCCCTCGGCAGCCGGCTCGATCTCGCCCGGATGCGCGCCGATCTCCTCCCGGCGATCGGCTTCTCGCTCTTCGTCTTGGTGGGCAATCCCTTGATCGTGCTCGCGATCATGGGCGCGATGGGGTTCCGCAAGCGGACCGGCTTCTTGGCCGGGCTGACGGTCGCCCAGATCAGCGAGTTCTCGCTCGTCTTCGTCGCCATGGGCGTGAGCCTCGGCCATGTGAGCGAGGCGGCGCTGGGGCTCACCACCCTCGTCGGCCTCGTGACGATCGCCGCCTCGACCTACATGATCATCTGGTCGCACGAGCTCTACGCGCTCCTCGAACCGTTCCTGCGCCCCTTCGAGCGGCGCGAGACCGTGCGCGAGCCCGGCGACGCTCCGCCGGCCAGAATCGGCCGGGCCGACGTCCTGGTGTTGGGCCTCGGCCGCCTCGGCACGGCGCTGACGAGCCGGCTCCTGGCCAAGGGCATGACGGTTCTCGCGGTCGATTTCGACCCGCTCGTCGTCCGCCTCGCCCGCGCCCAGGGCCTGCGCGTCGTCTATGGCGATGCGAGCGATCCGGAGCGGCTCCAGAGCCTGCCGCTCGCGAGCGCTCGCTGGGTCGTCGTGACCCTGCCCGGGCTCGAGCGCGGCTTGACCCACGACGACCCGCGCCGGGCGATCCTCCACTCGCTCAGAGCCGCCGGTTTCTCCGGTCGGGTGGCGGTGGTCGCCCGCAACGAGCAGGAGGAGACCGAGCTCGCCCGCCTCGGCGCCGACATCGTGCTCGTCCCCTTCGAGGACGCCGCCGATCGGGCGGTCGAGCTCTTGCTGGGTGAGGCCATGCCCGCCGTTGCCGGCGGCGCGTCGGTCTCGGCCGTGGCCAGGCGGCCCTAGCGCCGCCAGAAGGCCGGGTGCAGCAGCACGAGGAGGGTGAAGAACTCGAGCCGGCCCAGGAGCATCGCGAGGACGAGCACCCATTTCGCCGGGTCGCTCAGCGCCTGGAAATTGCCGGCCGGGCCGATGATCGCACCGAGCCCCGGGCCGACGTTGGCGAGGGCCGTGGCGGCCCCGGAGATCGCCGTCAAAAGATCGAGGCCCAGGGCCGAGAGCAGGACGGTGAAGACGCCCCAGCTTCCGATGAAGAAGAACACGAAGCTCAACACCGAGCCGATCAGCTCCTGGTCGATCGGCCGGCCGGCATAGCGCGGCCGCCTCACCCGGCTCGGCAGGATCAAGCTCTGCACGTAGAGGAGCGACGCGGTCCAGAGGATCTGGACGCGGAAGATCTTGATGCCGCCGGCGGTGGAACCGGTACACGCCCCGAGCACCGTGATCGCAAGGAAGAGGCCGAGCACGGGCGTGCCCCAACTCTGCCAGTCCTCGGCGGCGTATCCGGTGGTGGTCAGGACCGCGACGGTGGCGAACAGTGCGGCCCGGCAAGCCTCGGGCACGGCCCGCCCCTCCGCCGCGACGAGCCAGACGGCGAGGGCCGAGGCCACGGCGAGGACGATCCCGATGAACACCCGGATCTGACCATCCTGCCAGAAGGGACGGCCGCGACCCTGGAGGATCGCGAGGAAGCGCACGAACGGCAAGGCGCCCAGCAGCATGAAGAGGATCAGCACCCATTCGACCGCGGGGTTCGCGAACGCGCCGATCGAGGCGTCCTTGGTCGAAAAGCCGCCGGTCGAGACCGCGGTCATCGCGTGGTTCACCGCATCGAAGAGATCGAGCCCGACGGTCGTGAGCGCGATCGTGCAGGCTGTGACCAGCACGAGATACATCCCCAACAGCCGGGCCACGAGCGCACCGGTCGTGGGCAGGAGCTTGTCGGATTTGTCCGAGCTCTCGGTGCGGAAGAGCTGCATCCCGCCGATCCGCAGGAACGGCAGCATGACGAGGCCGATCAGGACGATCCCGGCGCCGCCGACGAATTGGAGGAGCGAGCGCCAGAGCAACAGTCCGCGCGGCGCCGCATCCAGCCCGACGATCACCGTGGCGCCGGTCGTGGTGAGCCCGGAGACCGTCTCGAACACCGCGTCGGTGATGGACAGATGGACGCTGCCGAGCTGGAAGGGCAGGGAGGCGAACCAGGCGACCGCCGCCCAGGTGAGCGAGGTCAACAGGAAACCGGTGCGCAGGTCGATCGTCGGTAAGGGACCGCGCGTGGCGAGCAGGAGGGCGATGCCCACGAACACCGTGGCGAGCGCCGCGCCCGCGAAACCCTCCCAGTCCGGATGTCCCTCGGCGAGATCGACCGACATCGGCAGGAGCATCGCTGCGGCGAGCAGCACGAGCAGCCACCCGACCGCGTGCACCACGATCCGGAACGGCGCGCGGCCCGGGGGAGGGAGCGCCGCGCTCCGCAGCGCCGAGGGGGGACGGCCGGGGCCGCTTCGCCGCTCGGGAGGCCCGGCGAGGCTCGTCCGGGCCGGTGTCTTCGCGGGGTCCGCCATGGCCTCATCCTAACCGGGCCGGTCGAGCGCCGGTACCGACGGGGCGTGCTCCACTGGGCCGATCGCGCTGCCCGAGCGCGCGGGCGCCATGCACGGTCGCACGGTTCCGGGCGCGGGGACACCTGCTACGCTCGGGCGTCGGATCCGGTCGGGAGAGCGCGGCGCATGGGTCCCCTGCACGACAACCGCTCGCTCGAGGAAGCCTATGGCGCCCGCACGCCGCGCTCGGCGGAGCTCGCCCGAAGGGCCCGCGAGCTGTTTCCCTCCGGGGTCACCCACGACGGTCGCTTCCTCGAGCCCTACGGCATCTATGTCGAGCGGGCGCAAGGGCCGCACAAATGGGACGTGGACGGCAACCGCTACGTCGATTGGTTCGGCGGCCACGGCGCGCTGCTTTTGGGCCATTGCCATCCCGTGGTGAGCGAGGCCGCCGCGCGGGCGCTCGCAGCCATGACCCACCCGGGCGCCAACCATCTGCTCGAGATCCGCTGGGCCGAGACGATCCGGGCGCTTGTGCCGTCCTGCGAGAAGATCCGCTTCACGAGCTCGGGGACCGAGGCGACGCTCCTGGCCGTGCGGCTCGCCCGGGCCTTCACCGGCCGCCGCAAGATCCTCCGCTTCCGCACCCATTTCCACGGCTGGCACGACCACATGACCTCGGGCTGGCAGAACCACATGGACGGGACCGCCACCCGCGGCGTGCTCGACGGCGTGGCCGAGAACGTCGTGCTGTGCGATCCGAACGACCTCGCCGCGGTCGAGGCGGTGCTCGGAAACGACCGGCAGATCGCCGCGGTGATCCTGGAGCCGACCGGGGCCTCGTTCGGCATGGTGCCGACCCGCGACGGCTTTCCCCAGGCCCTGCGCGCCCTCACCGAACGGCACGGCATTCTGCTGATCTTCGACGAGGTGGTGACGGGTTTCCGGGTGGCCCCGGGCGGGGCCCAAGGGATCTACGGGGTAAGGCCCGATCTTTCGACCTTCGCCAAGATCGTCGCGGGCGGGCTACCCGGTGGTGCCGTCGGCGGCCGTGCCGATATCCTGGACGCGCTCGATTTCGCCCGCACCCGCGAGCGTGGCGAGGAGAAGATCGGCCATCCCGGCACCTTCAACGCCAATCCGGTTTCGGCCGCAGCCGGCATCGCCGCGCTCGGGCTGATCGCTTCGGGAGAGCCCTGTGCCACGGCGAATACCACGGCCGCGAGCCTGCGCGAGAAGCTCAACGCGCTGTTCGCCGAGCTCGGCGTGCCCTGGGCCGCCTACGGTACCTTCTCGGGCGTTCACATCTTCCCGAACCCGAACGGCAGGCCACTCGACCCTCTGCGGTTCGATCCGCTCGCGATCCCGTTCGACGAACTCAAGGCCCGTCCGCCTCGGCTCGTCCATCGCATCCGCTTGGCCCTCCTCACGGCCGGCGTCGACGTGAGCGGCCAGCTCGCGATGCTCGCTTCCGCGACGCACGGGCAGGCCGAGGTCGAGGACACGGTCGCGGCCTTCCGCGAGGCGATCCGCCGCCTGGCTCGGGAAGGTGACGTGGCCCTCGCCCACCGGGCGTGAGCCCGCCGCCACGCTCGCCACGCGATCGGTCGTCGCCGCGCCGGTTCGGCTTGACAGCCCGGGCGGCCGGGCGTGTCAGTCCATCCACCTGCCGCGGCCGGCCGCCCGCTCCATGGACATCTATCTCCCGATCGCCGAGCTTTCGGCCAATCTCCTGCTGTTGCTGGGTCTCGGCGGCGCGGTCGGGTTCCTTTCGGGCGTCTTCGGGGTGGGCGGCGGCTTCCTGATCACGCCTTTGCTCATCTTCATCGGGATCCCGCCGGCCGTAGCGGTCGGCACCGCGGCCCCGCAGGTGCTGGCCTCCTCCGTCTCGGGCGTGCTGGCCCACCTCAAGCGCGGCACGGTCGACGTCAAGATGGGGCTCGTTTTGACCGCTGGCGGCTTCCTCGGCTCGGCCGCCGGGGTCCTCCTGTTCCGCTGGCTCGCCGCGATCGGCCAAGTCGAGACGGTGATCGCCCTGGGCTTCGTCCTCCTGCTCGCCACGGTCGGCACGCTCATGCTGATCGAGAGTGGTCGGGCCCTTCTGGCCGAGCGCCGGCCGGTTCCGCGCCCGCCGCAGCGGGCCCGCCGCCACCTCCTCGTCCACCGGCTGCCGCTCAAGATCCGCTTCACCGAATCGCGCCTCTACATCAGCGCGCTCGTGCCGCTCGCCGCGGGGGCGGTGGTCGGCGTGATGGCGGCGGTACTCGGTGTCGGCGGTGCCTTCGTCATGATCCCGGCGATGATCTACTTGATCGGCATGCCGACCCGCGTCGTGGTCGGCACCTCGCTCCTCCAGGTGGCCTGCGTGACCGCGCTCACCACCTTCCTCCACGCCTACAACAACCGCACCGTCGACATCGTGCTCGCGCTTCTGTTGATCGTCGGCGGGGTGGTCGGCGCGCAGCTCGGCGCGCGCGCCGGCAGTGCGCTTCGCGGCGAGCAGCTCCGGGTGCTCTTCGCGCTCCTGACGCTCGCGGTCTGCACGCGGCTCGCCTGGGACCTCGTGGCCGAGCCCGTGGACCTCTATTCGCTCGCCTCGTGAGCTCGCCCGGAAGCGACACCTTTGCCCCCGCGGCCCGGCTCGCCGGCGCGTTGCTCGTCGCCGCGGCGGCGGCCGCGCTCTGGTTCACCGCCCCGGCTCCGGACGGCTTCCTTTGGGCCGATGCGCCGCGCCATGCGATGAACGCAGTGCTGTTGGCCGACGCGCTGCGCGAGCTGCCGCTCGGCCATCCGGTCCAGTGGGCGTTCGACTATTATCTCACCTGGCCTGCGCTCACCTTCTTCTTCTACCCCCCACTCTTTTACGTGGTGAGCCTTCCGTTCGTCTTGGCCTTCGGCGTGTCGGAGAGCGTGAGCCTCCTGCCCGTCGCCCTGCACGCCCTGCTCCTCGGCCTCGCCCTGGCGGCGATCCTCCGCCCGCAGCTCGGCGAAGCCGGTGCCGTGGGTGGTGCGCTCCTCGTCCTGGGCACGCCCGCGATCGCCTTCTGGGCACGCCAGGTCATGCTGGAGATCCCCTCGGCCGCCTTTCCCGCCCTCGCCGCGGCCTGCCTCCTCGCCTGGCTGCGCGACGGGCGGCCCGTGGGCCTGTGGGGCGGGACCGCCGCGCTTGCCGCCGGTATTTGGACCAAGCTCACGACCGTCTACGCCCTGCCGCTCCTGCCGCTCGCCGCCTGGCTCCGCCTCGGCCCCGCGGCGCTCCGCGACCGCTCGGTGCGCCGGGCGCATCTCCTGATGGCCGCCGCGGTCCTGCCCTGGGTCGTGCATCAGGCCGCCTTCGGCCGGCACAACGTCACCAACCTCGCCGGAGCCGGCGACCTCGCCCTGCAGCCGAGCGAAGCCTGGAGCTGGATCTGGTACCTGCTCGAGCTGCCGCGGATGGGCGGGCTCGCGCTCCTGCTCGTGGCGCTGCTCTTCCTTCTCCGGCTGCCCGCTCTCCTGCGCGACGGCTCGCTCGCCCGCGAGCTGCCTTTCCTCCTGGGCTGGCTCCTCTGCGCCTACCTCTTTTTTTCTTTCACCGCGCTCAAGGAGGATCGCCAGGGGCTCCACCTCCTCCCGCCGATCGCCGCCCTGGGCCTGCTCGCGCTCGCCCGGACCGTGCCCGCCCCCTGGGCCGGCCGCCTGGCCCTGCTCTTGGGCCTCATGGGCTTCGCCCAGGGCCTCCTGCTCGCGCGACCACCCGCGATCACCGGCTATCGCGAGGCGGCCGCCGCCGCCGCGGCCCTCGCCCGGCCCGGCTCCACGGTGCTCGTGTCGGGTGAACGCGACGGCACCCTCGTCTTCTGGCTCAAGGCGAGCGGCCGCGAGGACCTCGCGGTCCTGCGCGCCGACAAGCTCCTGCTCGAGGTCGAGGCCCGCCGGACCTTGGGCGTGAAAGAGAACCTGCTGAGCGAAGCGGAGATCGCCGAACGGCTCGCGCGCGAAGGTGTCGATCTGGTCGTGGCGCAAGCCGATTTTTGGACCGATCTCTCGGTGATGGCCCGGTTCGAACGCGTGCTCGCCTCCGACCGCTTCGTCGAGCTCGCCCGGGTCCCGGTCCGCGCCGTCCCCTACCGCCCGCTGCCCGACCAGGAGCTCGTGCTCTACCGCGCCCGCGAGTGGCGGCCGCCCGAGCCCGTGCCGATCCGGGTCGCGATCCCGCTCCTCGGCCGCGAGATCGAGGGCCTGCCGCGCAACCGTCGCCCCCTCGCGCCCTAGAACTCCAACCCGCCGGAGCCCGCTCGGCCGACGAGGAACAGAGCGAGCAGCACCAGCAGCGCGAGCAGGACCGCGCCCAGGATCTTCCACAGGCTCCACGGCCGCTCGCCGTGGACCTCACCCGTTCGACCGTTGACCAGGACGCGATAGTCCTTGCCCATGAACCTGAAGCTCGCGACCCAGATCGGCAGCAGGACGAGCTTGTAAGTCTCGTTCGAGAGCGCGATGTCGAGCCGCTCGACGACCTGCTGATCGCCACCGATCGCGATCTTGGCGTCCTGCTCGATCACCGCGCGCATCTGCGCTTTGGCCGCCTCGTGCGCGTCGGCGACCGAGCGCTTGTAGAGTTCACTCGCGAAGCCCGCGAGATAATCCGGCCCGTAGCCCTTGAGGCCCTGCAGGTCCCAAGGCTCGAGCCGCTCGACCAGACGCTCGGGCAGCTCGTCGCCCGCGACCACGAGCAGGTCGTCGAAATCGCGCGCGAGCCGCCCCTCGACCGGCGTCCAGCGGATCTTCGGCACCTGCACCGCCTGCCGCACCCGCCGCCCGTCGACCACCCGCTCGACCCAGCGGGTCTCATAGTAGATGTCGCCGCGCCGGCCCCGATACCAGCTCCGGCTCTCGGCGTCGAAGGTCCAATGCGGCACGTAGAGACCCTCGAGCCTTCCGCCCGTGCGCGCCTCCCGGGCGAGCCGCGAGGGCGCGAACCAGAGTCCTTCGAGCCACTGCCGGATCAGCCGCCGGCCGTCCGGCTCGGCGATCACGAAGGGCAGCACGCCGTCGGGCGCGATCGCCCGCACGGCCGCGGGGTCGGCCACCGACGGGCTGCCGCAGGAAGGACAGGGGCCTGCGTGCCGGCCCCGGGGCAACGTGAACTCGTAAGCGCACTGGCCGCATTTTTGCGGGATCGGTGGCGGGACCCGCGGCTCCGGCGGCAAGCCCCGGAGCACCGGGTCGAGCTCGTTCTCGATCGGCGCGCGCTCGACCGTTCGGATCCGGTTCGCGTGGCCGCAATAGCGGCACACCAGCGTTTGCGCGCCGGGCTCGTAGGCCTGCACCGCGCCGCACTGCTCGCACACGAAGGTGCCCGGTGCAGGGGTGGCGACCAGCGCCGCGGCGCCCACGCCCGCCTCGGTCGCGACGCGGCGACCCCAGGGTCCGACGCGCATCGGCTGCCGCGCGAGCCGGCTCAGGCCTTGCCCGGCAGTGGCGGCGGGACGGTTCCGAAGAGGGGGGCGAGCTCGGGGAGCTCGGCTGCCGGTTGCCAACCCGCCATCCCCGGCGACCAGACGAGCGTCGTCGGGTGGAACGTCCCGGCGGCGATCCGCCGGGCGAGCTCCTCGGTCGGGAAGGGTCCGCTGGCCTTGCCGCCCTCGGCCAGGTGCCACCTCTTGGCGGGCGGTGGCGGCGGGGGAGGGGGCGGCGGGACCGCGGCCGGCTCGGCGGGGCGCGTTCCCCAAGGTCCCGCCAGCTGGGCGCCGAGCGCCTGGCCCACGACGAGGCCGAGGCCGGCGCCCGCGGCGCCCGGGTTCTGCGCCGCCGCCCGCATCGCCTCGGCGGCCTGGAACTGGGCGTAGCGCGAAAGATCGCCCACCACCCCCATGGCCGTGCGCCGATCGAGCGCTTGCTCGACCTCGGGCGGGAGCGAGACGTTCTCGACCAAAAGCGAGACGAGCTCGAGCCCGTAATTGGCGAACTCGGGTGCGAGCCGGCCGGCCACGTAGGTGCCGAGCTGTTCGGTGTTGGCGGCGAGATCGAGCACCGGGATCCCGGAGCCCGCGAGCACCATGCCGAATCGGGTGACGATCAGGTTGCGCAGCTGGTCGGAGATCTCGTCGACCGTGAAATGGCCGTCGGTGCCCACGACCTCGCGCAAGAACACGGCCGGATCCTTGATCCGGATCGCATAAGTCCCGAAAGCTCGCAGGCGGACCGGCCCGAACTCGGGATCGCGCAGGATGATCGGGTTCTTGGTTCCCCATTTGAGGTTGGTGAAGATCCGGGTCGAGCAGAAATAGACTTCAGCCTTGAACGGGCTCTGGAATCCGTGCGGCCAGGCCTGCAAGGTCGAGAGGATCGGCAAATTGCGGGTGTAGAGCTCGTACATCCCGGGCCCGAAGACGTCGGCGATCTCGCCCTCGTTGACGAAGACCGCCATCTGCCCTTCGCGCACGGTGAGCTTGGCACCGTACTTGATCTCGTTGCCGTGGCGCTCGAAGCGCCAGACCATGGTGTCGGGCGAATCGTCGAGCCATTCGATGACGTCGACGAACTCGCCCAAGAGCTTCTTGAAAACCACCGCTCCGCCTCCCGGCCCGCCGGTGCCTCAGGCGGCGGGGCCGGCCGGGGCCGGCGCCGCCTTCGCCCGGGCCGAGGCCGCCGCCAGCGCGTGCTTGAGCTCCTCTTCGAGCTTGACGAGGTCCTGTTCGGCCTGGGCGCGGCGCTTCTTGCCCTCGTCGGCGATCCGCAAGCTGTCCTCGATCGTCGCGATCAAGGTGGCGTTCGCCTGCTTCACCGCCTCGATGTCGAACACGCCTCGCTCGACCTGCTCGCGCACCTGGACGTTGACCTTCTGGAGGTTCTCGGCGTTGGCGCGCAACAGCTCGTTGGTCAGATCGGAGGCGGCCTTGACCGCCTCGGCGGCCTTGCCCGAGCGGTAGATCGTGATCGCCTGGGCGAGCTGCTGCTTCCACAAGGGTACGGTGTTGGCGATCGTCGAGTTGATCTTGGTGATGAGCGACTTGTCGTTTTCCTGCACGAGCCGGATCGAGGGCAGGCTCTGCATCGTCACCTGACGGGTGAGCAACAGATCGTGGACGCGCCGCTCGAGGTCGTCGCGGGCGCTGCGGATGTCGCGCAACTTCTGCGCCTCGACCATGTCGCCGCTTTCCTCGACCTTCTTGGCGAGCTCGGGGATCACTTGCTCGTCGAGCTCCTTGAGCTTGGCCCGCCCGGCAGCGATGTACACCTCGAGGGTACGGAAATATTCTAGATTGGCTTCGTACAGCCTGTCGAGATAGGTCACATCGGTCAAGAGCTTGGTCTTGTGTCGCTCTAGGTCGTTGGTGATTTGCTCGATCTTGGCCTTGACCTCGTCGTATTCGCCGAGGAACTTCTCGATCTCGCTCTTGACGCCGAAGAGCCTGGCCAACAGCCCCGGCTTTTCGCCGGGCTGGACGTTCGGGACGTCGAATTCCTTGAGCTTCTGGACCATCGCGGTCAACAGATCACCCGCGGGGCCGACGTCCTTGACCTTGACCTTCTCGAGCATCTGCTCGGAGACCGTCGCGAGCTGCTGTTGCACCTTGGCGCCGAAGAAGATCACCGAACTCGTGTTCGCCATGTCGAGCTCGGAGAGCACCGAGCGGATCTGCTGCTCGATCGGCCCGTCGAGCTTGATCTGCAGGTCCTGGACGACCTCCGCACCGAGTGTGGCGATCGCCGTGCCGAGCCGCTCGGCCGGCGTGTCCCCCGGCGCGGCCGGTGTGGAGGCGGCCGGTGCGACCGGCTCGGCTGCCGATCCCGGAGGCGGGCTCGCGGGCTCGTTGCTGCTCATCGTTCCTCTCCCTCTCCTCGGTCGATCACGTCGCGGGCCGGCCGCGGTTCGATCATCTGCCGCTTCAATGCACGCCTTCGCGCCGCAATTGCGTCTCCAGGACCTCGAGCTGGACCTCGAGGTCGAGCCGGTCGTCGCGCTTCAAGACTTCGATCTGCTCGCCGAAAACCTTTTCGATCGTATCGAGCACCCGACGGAAATTCTCGCCGAGCGCGGTGCCCGCGACCTCGTGTTGCTGCTCGGCGTATTTGGCGATCACGTCGCGGGTGCCGTCGAGATAGGTCACGAGGAAACGCCGCGCCCGAGAGATGTCCTTGGGGTCCCTCTCGAGTTCGGCGAGGACCGCGCGGGCGCGGGTGACGATCCGTGCGATCCGCTCTTGCAGCTCGCGCGAGCGCAAGGATGCGGCCGCCTGCTCGATCGCGCGGATCTTGCCGTTCGCCTCGTCGAGCACGGCCAGGACCTCGGCCGGCCGCATCCCGGCCCGATCGGCCGCGCGGGACACGGCGTCACGGTCGGTGCGCGGATCGGCCCCGTAGGCGAGCCGGCAACCGAGGAAGGTGAGGCCGGCATAGACCGCGGCCAGGAGCGGCCCGCCCGGGGTCGCGAAGAGACCGATGATCGCCGCCGCGGCGGCGGCGGCGGCCGAGCCCAGGAGCTTGCCCGGCAGCTTCGGCGCCTGGGCGAGCCGGCGTCCGGCAAGTTCGGCTTCGACCGCGAGGCCACGCTCGATCAGCATCGAAGCGAGCCAGAAAAGCCCGATCCCGAGCGCGATGGCCACGGCCGGCCCGCCGTCGAAGCCCATGAGCCGGATCAGGAGCGGCCAGAGGAACAAAAAGGCGAAGATCTTGGGGATCCAAGCCCGCCGCCGCCCGAAGACGAGCGCGCCGCTGCCCGGGGAAGGGGCGCTCGCCCCGCCGATCCGCCGCGAGCTGGGCCGGGGCGCGCTCAAAACGGCAACCAGCGGGCCAGGGGTGCCAAGATCCCGGCCACGTTCGCCTTGACCCAGAGCGTGCCCAAGACCAGGACGAGCAACGTCCCGCCGATCGCTCGCGACCCGTCCATGACTCCCGCCGACCCGAACCGCTCTTCGCCCCGCCGCCAACATAGCAGCCCCCCGCCCGCGGGCAACGGCGGCGCGGATTGCTCCTCGGCGGAGGCGATCGCGGCGGCGATCCGGGCGGCGCTCGCCGCCCGCCGGCCAGGCGCGAGCTTGTGTCCCTCCGAGATCGCCCGTGCCCTCGCTCCGCAGGAAAGAGCCTGGCGGGCGCTGCTGCCCGCGATCCGCGCGGTCGCGGCCCGGCTCGCCGCCGCCGGCGAGCTCCGCGTCACGCAGCGTGGCCGGCCGGTCGACGCCCTGGCCGCCCGCGGCCCGATCCGCCTCTCTCGCGCTCCGGCCGCGTCCGGCCCGGGCGATCGAGCGACACCCGGGTAGGATCGGACAGCCGGACAGGCCCGCGCCGCTCGTGATCGGCGCGTCGCCACGCTAACCTGCCCCGGGCCTCGACGGTGCGGGGAACGGGCGAAAGATGTGTGGGATCGTCGGTGTGATCGGCCGCCAGCCGGCCGCCCCCTTGCTCCTCGATGCGCTGCGCCGGCTCGAATATCGCGGCTACGACAGCGCAGGCATCGCCACGCTGGTCGACGGCCGGATCGAGCGCCGGCGCGCCTCGGGCAAGCTCGAGCGGCTCGCCGCCCGGCTCGCCGAGGAGCCGCTCGCCGGCACGACCGGCATCGGCCACACCCGTTGGGCGACCCACGGCGCGCCGACCGAGGACAATGCCCACCCGCACCTGGTCGACGGTGTGGCGATCGTCCACAACGGCATCATCGAGAACTTCGCCGAGCTCCGCGCCGAGCTCGTCGCCAAGGGCCACGTGTTCGCGAGCCAGACCGACACCGAGGTCGTCCCGCACCTCGTGGTCGAGCTCATCGGCCGCGGCCTGCCGCCCGAGGAGGCGGCGCGCGCCGCGGTCCGCCGGCTCACCGGCGCCTTCGCCTTGGCCTTGCTGTTCCGCGGCCGCGAGGACCTGATCGTCGCCGCCCGCAAGGGCGCGCCTTTGGCGATCGGCTACGGCGAGGGTGAGATGTACGTGGGCTCGGACGCGCTCGCGCTCGCGCCGCTCACCCGCCGCATCCAATATCTCGAGGACGGCGATGTCGCGCTGATCACCGCGGCCGGCGCCCGGATCTTCGGCCCCGACGACCGCCCGGTCGAGCGGCCGATCCTCCAGACCGCCCTCTCGGGCGCGCTGATCGGCAAGGGCAACCACCGCCACTTCATGGAAAAGGAGATCGTCGAGCAGCCGGCGGTGATCGGCGACACGCTGCGCTCCTTCACCGACCCGGCCACCCACCGGATCGCCCTGCCCGACCTGCCCTTCGACCTCGCGACCGTGCCGCGCCTGTTGATCTGCGCCTGCGGCACCGCGGCCTATGCCGGGCTCGTCGCGAAGTACTGGTTCGAGAAGCTCGCCCGGCTGCCGGTCGACTGGGACATCGCCTCCGAGTTCCGCTACCGCGATTGGCCCCTGGTCCCGGGCCAGGCGGGGATCTTCGTCTCGCAATCGGGGGAGACGGCGGACACGCTCGCGGCGATGCGCCACGTCAAGGCGCAGGGCCACCCGACGCTCGCGATCGTCAACGTGCCGGAGAGCACGCTCGCACGCGAGAGCGGTGGCAGCCTGCGCACCCTCGCCGGGCCGGAGATCGGTGTGGCTTCGACCAAGGCCTTCACCACCCAGCTCGCCACGCTCGCGTGCCTCGCGATCGGTACGGCGCGGGCGCGCGGGCTGTTGCCTCCCGAGCGCGAGAGCGAACTCGCCCGCGCGCTGGACGTGGTCCCGGCGCGGATGCTCCGGGTCCTGGAGCAAGCTCGGGCGATCGAGGCGATCGCCGAAGAGATCGCGGCGGCCCGCGACGTGCTCTACATCGGCCGCGGGCCGATGTACCCGATCGCCCTCGAGGGCGCACTCAAGCTCAAGGAGATCAGCTACATCCACGCCGAGGGCTACGCCGCGGGCGAGCTCAAGCACGGGCCGATCGCGCTCGTCGCCGAGGACGTCCCGGTGATCGTGGTGTGCCCCTCCGACGAGTTGTTCGAGAAGACCGCCTCGAACCTGCAGGAGGTCCGGGCCCGGGGCGGCCGGGTCGTGCTCTTCTCCGACCGCGCCGGGATCGACCGGCTCGGCGAGTTCGCCTGGCGCTCGGTCGAGCTGCCGGCGGTCGACCCGTTCGTCGCCCCGCTGCTCTATGCCGTGCCGATCCAGCTCCTGGCCTATCACACCGCGGTCGCCAAGGGCACCGACGTCGACCAGCCGCGCAACCTCGCCAAGAGCGTGACGGTCGAGTGAGCCGGTGCCGGCTCAGGCTTCGAGCAGGGTGCGCCCGGCCACGAGCCGCTCGTCGAGCATGCCCTCGACCAGGAGCGCCGTGGTCCAGCCCTGCGCCCCGCCGAGACCGGCGAGGTCGAGCTGGACGGCGACCGCGCCCTCCGCCTCGTCGCGGAGGAAACGCACGAAGCGATCGGCCCGATCGGCCGTGAAGCCGGTGCCGTCGAGGAGGGGGGCGAGGTCGACCAGATCGCCCTCCTCGGCACGGAAGTCGAGGAACCGGTCGGGGCCGTCCGGCCGGCCGGGCGCGTCCAGCGCCGTCACCACCCCGAGCCGGACGAGATCGGCTCCCTTACCGCCCCGGTAGAGATCGCGGCCGGGCCCGCCCACGAGCACGTCGTCGCCGGCATCGCCCTCGAGCCGGTCGTCGCCGCCGAGCCCGAACAGCGCGTCGTTGGAGCGGCCGCCCGCGAGCCGGTCGTCACCCTCGGCCGAGCCCACGAGCGGGGCGGTCGGTACGACGAAGCGCAGCGGCAGCGCGGCGACCGGCGAGCCGGCCTCGAACGCCTCGATCCGGATCGTGTAGGTGCCGGGGCGGAGCGGCTCGCCGCCGCCGCTCAGCGCGAGCTCGTCGGCGATCGCAGCGAAGGTCGCGGCCGCCACCGGCCTCTCGGCCGAGAAGCGGAGCTCGTCGGCGGCGCCCCGCTCGAGCCGCACCCCGGTCGCGGTCCCCGCGAGCAGGACCTCGCCCCCGGTGCCGAGCGCGAGCTCGGGGCCGAGGACCAAGCTCGCGCCCGCGCTTTTCCCGTCGAGGGCCACCACGAGCCCGTCGAGGGTCCCGCTCCGGCTCGCGAAGGCGAAGCCGAAGCGGAAGGCGCCCTCGCTCGCGGCGACCGTCACGGCCGGGGGCAATGTGAGCTCGAGCACGAGGTCTTGGAAGTCGCGGTCGCCGAGGGCGAGCGGTGTGTCCTCGAAGGCGATGCGCAGCGAGTCGGGGCCGGCCAGGCCCAGGAGATGGTGCTGGGTGATCGGGCCGCCGTCGGGTGCCGGCGGGAGACCCGGGCCGGGATCGTCGCGGTTGAGCCCGCGGGTCGTGACCCTGCCGTCCTCGAGCGGGAGGCCGTCCAGCTGCGCCGCCGTGTGCCAGATCTCGCCGGCGAGCGGCAGGCTCCGCTTGCCCTCGACCAGCACGAGTTCGAGGCCGGCATCGCCGACGTCGGCAACCCTGGGGATCAGCCCGCCGGGCACCGTTTCGCGGAAAGCGAGGAGCGGATCGGCGAGGCCCGTGAGCGCCGGGTTCGCCCGGAAGCCGTCGGCCACCAGGAAGAGGCCCAAGGTCTCGCCGGGCCGCAGGCCCTCGCCGGTCGGATCGACCCGGAAGCTCGTGCCGACCGGCAGCGCGCCCGTGTCGGCGGCGATCAGGACCGGATCGAGGATGCGGCCGTCGGCGCCGATCACGTAGGCGCCGAGCGTGCTGCGGAAGGCCGCACCCGCCCCGACCACCGTCAGATCGACATGCGGCAGTCGCTGCTCGACCGTGAGCGCGCCGGCGTCGCCGAACAGGGCGAGGCCGAACCGGGCGAAGGCCGGGCTCGTGAAGAGATCGGCGCCGTCGAGGAGCGGGGGGAGCAGGATCGTGGTGCCGAAATCCCGCACGACCGGCGTCAGGGTCGGCTGCTGGAGGGTGACCTCGCGCGCCGCGGTGAGCTCGATGCGTGGCAGGTCGGCGACCGGTGCCGCGTAGGTCGGGCCTCGCGCGAGCAGCTCGGCGGCGGCAGTGGGGGCCTGCGGCCCGAGCACGCCCAAGGCCGAGGCGGTGCCGAAGCCCGCGCCGTCGAGCCCGGCGAAATCGGCACCGCCGCCGGTGCGCACGCCCTCGCCGGGCCCGGCCGTCGGCTCGATCGGCGCGCTGCGCTCGAGGCCGGGCAGCAAGAGGTCGCGTGCCTCGTTCGCGCCGAGCCGGGCGTAGGAGGGCGGCGAGAGGGCGTCTGGCGCCCCGACGCTCTCGTAGAGCCCGTCGACCACCCGCTGGCCCGCGGCGTTGCGGAACAGGATCGAGCCGACCTTGCCGTCCGGGTCCGCGAGGAGCACGCACACCGTGCTCGCCTCGACGACGCAGCCGAAGGCCGTACCGCGGATCCCGATCGTCCCGGCCGGGGTGCGGACCTCGACGCCTTCGGGATCGGTGCCGGCGATCAGCCCCGTGACGTAGAGGAACGTGCCCTTGAGAACCGAGAGGACGAAGGAGGCCTTGCCGGCGGCCGGGTCGTAGACGAGCTCGTCGAGCACGATCCGAGCCCCCGGCCCGGTCGAGAGCCTCGTCCCGTCCTCGAAGACGATCAACAGCCGCCCGTCCGGGCCGGTCTCGATCACCTCGCCTTGGTGGACCGGCGAGCCGGGCCGAAGCTCCGTCCGTCCGGCGGCCGCCGAACGCACCGCCCCTTCGGCCGCCTCGACCCGGCCGATCGGCCGCACGCTCGGGCCGGGGCCCGCCGCTCCGGGCGTCGCTTGGGCTACGAGGACGGACCCAACCCCCACGGTCACCGCCGCACCGGAACCCGTTGCCGCTCCCTGCTCGCTCACCGCTCGCCTCCCGAGGATCGCTCTGGTTAGCACGACCGGTTCGTGCTTGTCTCGGGGAGTCGGGGCGGATCGGCCGCACGGGACGGATTTTCGAGATCGAGCGCCCCATGAAGATTCGCGGATCGGGACGCACGAGCGCGGCGCTGCGGGCCCGAGCGTCGGGGCGGCGGGCGGTCGAGGCGGCCGCCCTTCTCTTGGTGCTCGCGCTCGTGATTCTACGGATCCTCGACCCGGTGCCGCTCGTCGTGCTACGGCAACAGCTCCTGGATGCGTTCCAGCGCGCCGCGCCGCGTCGAGAAGAGACGTTCCCGGCGGTCGTGGTCGACATCGACGACGCCGCGCTCGCCGCCCACGGCCAGTGGCCCTGGCCGCGCGATCTGCTGGCCCGCCTCCTCGCGCGGATCTTCGAGGGCGAGCCCGCGGTGGTCGCCTTCGACATCCTGTTCGCCGAGCCCGACCGGCTCTCCTGGGCGGCGATCGCCGAGCGGCTGGCCGCCCACGCGCCGGAGGTGAGCGAGCGGCTCCGCGGCCTGCCGACGACCGATCGGGAGCTCGCCGAGGCCATCCGCGGCCGGCCCGTCGTGCTCGCCCAGGTGCCGCTGCCGGAGCGCTCGGTCGGCCGGGCGACCGCGCAGCCGGGCGGTACCCCGATCGCCGAGCTCGGCGGGAGCGCCGCACCCTTCCTTCCGGCCTTTCCCGCTGCGCTCGGCAACCTGCCCGAGCTCGAGGCGGCGGCCGCCGGGCGCGGCAGCATCGGCCTGCCGGCCGAGGTCGACACCGTGGTCCGCCGGGTGCCGCTGCTCGTCCGAGTCGGCGAGCGGATCCTGCCGGCCCTCGCGATCGAGATGCTGCGGGTGGCGGCCGGCGAGACCACGCTCTTGGTCCAGGTGGACGCCGCCGGCATCGCCTCGCTGACCGTCGGCCGGCGGCGCATCGCCACCGATCGGAACGCCATGAAGGCGATCCACTTCGCCCCGGCCGACCCGCGCCGCCGGTTGGCCGCCGGCGAGCTCCTCGCCGACCCCGAGGCGGCCGGCCGGTTGCGCGGGCGGCTCGTGATCCTCGGCAGCTCCGCAGCCGGCCTGCTCGACATCAAGGCGACCCCGATCTCGGGCGCGACACCCGGCAGCGAGGTCCACGCCCAGCTCCTCGAATCGATCCTGGCCGGGGCCGACGTCACCCGGCCGAACACCGCACTCGGCCTCGAACTCGCGCTCGCCCTCGCGACCTGCCTCTCGGTTTTGGTCTTGGTGCCGCGGCTCGGCGCCTTCGCGACGATGGGGCTCGGCGGCCTCGTCGCGCTCCTGCTCGTGGGCGGTGCCTTCCTGCTGTTCGTCGAGCGGCGGCTCTTGCTCGACGCGAGCTTCCCGGCTTTGGCCGGGCTCGTGATCTACGGCTTCCTGGTCTTCGCCAACTACGCCCGCGAGGAAGCGGGACGCAAGGCGATCCGCACCGCGTTCGGCCGCTACCTCTCGGGCCCGATGGTCGATCGCTTGGCGGCCGATCCGGCGGCGCTGCGGCTCGGCGGCGAGCTGCGCGAGGCGACCGTGATGTTCGTCGACGTGCGCGACTTCACCGCGATCAGCGAGCGTCTGGCGCCCGAGCGGCTGACCGCCCTCGTGAACCGGGTGTTGACCGCGATCGCCGATGCGATCCAGGCGCGCGGCGGGACGATCGACAAGTTCATCGGCGACGCGGTCATGGCGTTTTGGAACGCCCCGCTGCAGGACCCCGAGCACCGCCGCAACGCCTGCCTCGCGGCCCTCGACGTGCTGGCCGCGGTCGACCGGCTCGACCGTGCGCTCGCCGCCGAGAGCGCGGGCGGGGAGGAGCCTTGGCCGCGGATCCGGGTCGGGGTCGGGATCAATTCCGGGCCCTGCCACATCGGCAACATGGGCAGCCAGCAGCGCTTCGCCTATTCGGCTCTCGGCCGGCCGGTGAACGTCGCCGCCCGGCTCGAGGCGCTGACCAAAGAGCTGGGCCATCCGATCCTGGTCGGCGCGGCGACCGCCGAAGGGGTTCCGGAGCTCGCCTGGCTCGAGCTCGAGCCGGTCGTCACCCGCGGCTCGCGGGAGGCGACCCGCCTGTTCGCCCTCTCGGGGCCGGGCGGCGCGTCCGCCGCGCGGCTCTCGCCCCCGGCGCCTCCGGCCGGGGCGATCGCGAGCGCGCCGTGAGCCGGCGCGGCCGCGCGAGCCAGCCGCCGCGGGAGCCGAGCGTGCCGCCCGCGCCGGAGCCCCGAGCGGTACCCGCCTGTTCGGTCGGCGATCCGACGACCGGTCCGCAACCCGTCTGCCCGGTCTGCGGCCATCGCGGGCCGCTCGTCTGGATCCACGGCGAGGGCCGCTGTGGGCGCTGCGGCACGGTGCTCGACACCTGCTGCAGCGGCGCGCCCCTCGACGGCTTCGAGGAGTGAGGCCCGCCCGGTCGCCCGGCTCAGATCCGCTTGCCGGTCTGCTTGTCGAACAGGTGGACGTGGTCGAGCTTGGGGGCGAGGTTCAACACGTCGTCCGGCCGCAAGGGATAGCGCTCGCGGAACAGCACCTGCACCTCGCTTCCGGCCCAGCGGACGACCGCCAGGATCTCGGCACCGGTCGGCTCGACCACCACCACCCGCCCGTCGATCCCGCCGCCGTCGCGGCGCAGTTCGACGTGCTCGGGGCGGACGCCGTAGACCACCTGCTGGCCCTCGCGCGCCGGCGTGTCGGCCGGAAGCGGCAGGCGCGTGCCGTCGCGGGTGACCGCCACGGGGCCGGTCCCGTCCCGTTGCACGGTGGCGTCGATGAAGTTCATCGAGGGCGAGCCGATGAAGCCGGCGACGAACAGATTGGCCGGCCGGTCGTAGAGCTCGAGCGGCGCACCGATCTGCTCGACCACACCCAATTGCATGACGACGATCCGATCGGCCATCGTCATCGCCTCGATCTGGTCGTGCGTGACGTAGACCGAGGTGGTCTTGAGCCGCTGGTGCAGCTCCTTGATTTCGGTGCGCATCTGCACCCGCAGCTTGGCGTCGAGGTTGGAGAGCGGCTCATCGAACAGGAACACTTGCGGGTCGCGGACGATCGCCCGGCCCATCGCGACGCGCTGGCGCTGGCCGCCCGAGAGTTGGCGCGGGTAGCGGTCGAGGAATTGCTGCAGGCCGAGGATCTCGGCGGCGCGCGCGACCCGCCGCTCGATCTCGTCCTTGGGCGCTTTCCGCAGCTTCAAGGAGAAGGCCATGTTCTCCTTGACTGTCATGTGCGGGTAGAGCGCGTAATTTTGGAACACCATCGCGATGTCGCGGTCCTTGGGCGGCACGTTGTTGACGACCCGGCCGCCGATCGCGATCTCGCCGCGGCTGATCTCCTCGAGGCCCGCGATCATCCGCAAGAGCGTCGACTTCCCGCAGCCCGAGGGGCCGACGAGCACGACGAACTCGCCGTCCTGGATGTCGACGCTCACTCCGTGCAGTACCTGGACCGAGCCGAAGAACTTGTCCACCTTGCGGACGTCGACCGACGCCATCGCGCACCCTCCACGCTCGAGCGCGCGCCCCGCATCGTTGCGGGCGGGCCACGGACGCGCTCCCTCCCTCTTCCTCGAGCCCGCTCCGGCCGACTTGGCACGGGGGCGCTCCCCGGGCAAGGCCGGGCTGGCGCAGGCGGCTGCCTCCCCCATCCCATCCGCGTTTGACCGGCCCAGGGCTGCCGCCTATGGTCGAGGACTGGGTGGCCGGCCCGGGGTCGGCCCCGTCCCCGCGACTGCTCAGGGAGGAGAGGTTCATGAAGCGCTGGGTCCGCAGCCTCCTGGCTGCCACCTGCCTCGTCGGCATGGCCGGTGCCGCGATCGCCGCCGATCTCCAGATCTGGTGGAACAAATCCTACTATCCCGAGGAAGACCAGCAGTTCGACAAGATCGTCAAGGACTTCCAGGCGAAGACCGGCAAGACCGTCGAGTACGTCATGTTCACCAACGAGGACGTGCCGCGCAAGGTGCTGGCCGCGTTGACCGCCGGTCAGCCGCCGGATCTCTCCTACGCTTTCCTGTTCGACGTTCAGCACACGGCGCGTTGGGCCTTCGAGGACGTGCTCGAGGACGTCTCCGACGTGGTCGAGACGATCCGCCCGCACCTGCTGCCGAGCGCGATCGAGGCGGTCACTCTGTTGAACGGCAAGACTGGTCAGAAGGGCGTCTACGCGATGCCTGTCGCCCAGCAGGTCGAACACATCCACGTCTGGAAGGACATGCTCGACCAGGCCGGCCTCAAGCTGCAGGACGTGCCGAAGACCTGGAACGAGTACTGGGACTGGTGGTGCAAGACGGCGCAGCCGGCGGTCCGCAGGGCGACCGGTAACCGCAACATCTTCGGCGTCGGTCAGCCGATGAGCTCGTCGGCGTCGGACACCTTCTTCGCCTTCATGATGTTCTTGAACGCCTTCGACACCAAGGTGGTCGACCCGGCGACCGGCCGGCTCACGGTCGACGATCCGAAGGTCCGGGAGGGCATGATCAAGGCGCTCGCGAGCTACACCCAGCCGTTCAAGGATCGCTGCGTACCGCCCGGTGCGGTGAACTGGAGCGACGCCGACAACAACGTCAATTTCCTCAACCGCATCACCATCATGGTGCCGAACCCGTCGCTTTCCATCCCGGCCTCGCAGTACAACAATCCCGACCGGTCGGTGTACATGGAGAAGATGGTCACCTTGGAGTGGCCGGACAAACCGGACGGCCGGCCGATCGAGTACACGACGTCGATCAAGACCGCGGTGATCTTCAAGAACTCCAAGAACAAGGCACTGGCCAAGGAGTTCATGAAGTTTTTCCTGCAGCCCGACAATCTCGGGCCGTATCTCGAGGGCTCGCTCGCCCGCTGGTTCCCGGTCGACAAGCGGCTCATCGAACGTCCCTATTGGAAGGACCAATCGGATCCGCACCGGGTCGTCCAAGTCCGCCAATACACCCAGCGGCCGCAGGTGCCGTTCCCGCACGTCCACAACCACCGCCTCATCTTGGTCAACGCCGAGAACGCCTGGGGCAAGGCGGTCACGCGCGTGGTGCTCGACAATTGGACGCCCGAGAAGGCGGTCGACGAGCTGATCGCCCGAATGAAAGAACTCATCGGCTGACGGCGAGGCAAGACCGGCGCGGTGGGGGCGTGTCTTCCGGACGCGCCCCCGACGCGGCCGAAAGCGAGCTGGGGGAGGGCGGGCATGGCGGTATCGGTTGCACCGGGGCGGGCGGTCGAAGCCGCGCCACCGCGCCGGGTCCGCTGGTCCGGCGAGACGGCCTGGGGCGTGGCGTTCGTCACCCCCTATGTCGTGCTCTTCGCCGCGCTCGTCGTCTGGCCGGTCGCCTACGGCCTCTGGCTCGGCGCGAGCCCCGGCGCCTTCGCCATCCTGTTCGCCGATCCGATCTACCTCGAATCGGCCTGGAACACGGTCGTGTTCCTCGCCCTCGCGGTCAATCTCAAGCTCTTCTTGGCGCTCTTGCTCTCGGGCTACCTCGCCCAGTCGAGGCCGTGGATCCGCTGGCTCTCCGTTCTGTTCCTGTTGCCCTGGGCGGTGCCTTCGATCCCGACGATTTTCTCCTTCCGCTGGATGCTCAATTCCGAGTGGGGCATGCTCAACGGCCTCCTTTGGGAGCTGTTCGGGATCGAGGGCCCCTGGTGGTTGGTCGACCCGCAGCTCGCCTTCGGCTCGGTGATCTTCGTCCACGTCTGGAAATATCTGCCGTTCTGGACCCTCATCCTGCTGGCCGGGCGGATGGCCATCCCCACCGACCTCTACGAGGCGGCGACGATCGACGGCGCCTCGCCGCTCCAGAAATTCCTCTTCGTGACCTGGCCGCAGCTCAAGAACCTCTACGTGACCTCGACCCTGCTCTCGACGATCTGGTCGTTGGGTGACTTCAACAGCGTCTATCTGTTGACCGGCGGGGGCCCGGCCGAGAAGACCCACGTCCTGGCCACCCTCGGTATCCGCTACGCCTTCAACCTGCACCAGATCGACGTCGGGGTGGCCTGCGTGATGACCGCCCTGCCGTTCCTGGTCCCGCTCGTCGTGATCTTGATCCGGCGGCTCGGCGGGAGGGTCCAGTGATGGCCACCTCCTCCCTGCCGCGCGCGCCGGTGATCAAGAGCGCCACGACCTACGCGGTCCGCCGCGGGCTGTTCGAGGCCGGCCAGATCCTGCTCGGCCTCGTGATCCTGGTCTGGGTGCTGCTGCCGATCTATCACATGGTGATGCTGTCGCTGACGCCGATCAACGAGGCGTTCGGCGGCCGCTTCTGGCCCGACAACCCGACGCTCGAGAACTTTCACACCGTCTTCACCCAGAACCATTTCTTCCTCGAGCGGTTCTGGCTGCAGCTCGCCAACAGCGTGGTGGTGGCGCTCGCCACCATGGCGCTCGTGCTGGTCGTCGCCACGCTCGCCTCCTTCGCGATCGGCCGCCTCAAGATGCCGGGCGGCCACGTGATCTCGAACCTGGCGCTGTTGACCTACCTGATCCCGATGGCGTTCCTCGCCATCCCCTTCTACCGGATCATGGCGCAGTACGGCATCTTGAACACGCGGACCGCGCTCGTTCTCGCCATGTCGACCTTCGCCATTCCCTACGCCATTTGGGTGCTGCGCCAGTACAGCGAGAACGTCCCCTTCGAGCTCGACGAGGCGGCCAAGGTCGACGGCGCCTCGCCCTGGCAGATCTTGTGGCTCGTCTATGTGCCGCTCCTGCGCCCGGCATTGATCGCGATCGGCACCTATGCGCTCTTGCTGGCGTGGAACGAGTATCTCTACGCGTTTCTCCTGCTCTCGACCGCGACCCAGCACACGATCCCGCTCACCATGGGCTATTTCCTCGTGACCGACGACAGCCCGTGGCCCTTGTTGATGGCGACCGCCATCATCTACGCGCTGCCGCCGGCCGCGCTTTATTACGCCGTGCGGAAGTACATGGTCACCGGCCTCACCGCCGGCGCCACGAAAAGCTGAGGGGGCGGGTCGGCCGCGGCTGCGCTCGGGTTGGGGAGGGACGCCCGGTGCGCCGCGCGAGGGCCGCGCTCAATCCCGCAGGTCTTCCCAGAACTCCTTGACCTTGGCGAAGAAGCCTTCGCTTTCCGGGTGCTGGCCCTTGGCCGACTTGCCGGCCTTCTCGAACTCGCGCAGGAGCTCGATCTGCCGCTTGGTGAGGTTGACCGGCGTCTCGACCACGAGCTCGACCACGAGATCGCCGCGCGCGCGGCCCTGGAGTTCGGTCATGCCCTTGCCGCGCAGGCGAACCTGCTTGCCGGTCTGGGTCCCGGCCGGCACCGCGACCGCGATCCGCTCGCCGTCGATCCCGGGCACCTCGACCGTGCCGCCGAGAGCGGCGGTCACCATCGGGATCGGCACCCGGCAATAGAGGGTGGTGCCGTCGCGCCGGAACATCCGGTGCGGGGCGACCGAGACGAAAATGTAGAGATCGCCCGGGGCGCCCCCTCGCAAGCCGGCTTCGCCCTCGCCGGGGAGGCGGATGCGGGTACCGTCCTCGACCCCGTTCGGGATCGTGACCGCGAGGGTCTTCTCGCGCTGGACCCGGCCGGCACCGCCGCAGGCCCGGCAGGGGTTGGTGATCGTCCGGCCGCTGCCCAGGCAAGTGGGGCAGGTCCGCTCGACCGTGAAGAAGCCCTGCTGCGTCCGGACCCGGCCGATCCCGCGGCAGGTCGGGCAGACCGCCGGCTCCGCCCCGCCCTCGCTGCCGGTGCCCCGGCAGGCCTCGCAGACGACCGAGGTCGGCACCCGGATCTGCGCCTTCTTGCCGGTGAAGGCCTCTTCGAGGGTGATCGTGAGATTGTAGCGCAGATCGGCACCGCGCGCCCCGCTGCTCCGGCGCCGCCCGCCACCGCCCATGAGATCGCCGAACAAATCGTCGAAGACGTCGGCGAAGGAGGCGAAGTCGAACCCGGCGGCCGCCCCGGGCCCGCCGCCGCCGCCGTCGAAGGCCCGGTGCCCGTAGCGATCGTAGGCGGCCCGCTTTTGCGGGTCCTTGAGGACCTCGTAGGCCTCGTTGATCTCCTTGAACTTGGCCTCGGCCGAGGCGTCACCCGGGTTGCGGTCCGGGTGCCATTTCATGGCGAGCTGGCGGTAAGCGCGCTTGATCTCGGCTTCGCTCGCGCCGCGCGACACGCCCAGCACCTCGTAATAGTCGCGCTGCGCCATCGCCCGATCCGTCGCCCGTCAGATCGCCACCCGCCGCGAGCGGCCGGCCGGGCCGACCGCTCGCTCGCCACCCCGGCTCAAGCCGAGCGCTTCTTGTCGTCGTCGACTTCCTCGAACTCGGCGTCCACCACGCCCGAGTCGCGGCCGCCCGCGCCGCCCGAGGCGGTCGCGCTCTCGCCCTGCTGGGCCCGGTACATCGCCTCGCCGAGCTTCATCGCCGCGCGGGAGAGCGCGTCGGTGCGGCTCTGGATCGCCGCCACGTCCTCCTTGTCGAGGACCTCCTTGAGCTCGGCGATCGCCCGCTCGATCGCCGAGCGATCCGCCTCGGAGACCTTGGAGCCGTGCTCCTTGAGGCTCTTCTCGGTCGAGTAGATCAGGCTGTCGGCGTGGTTACGGGCCTCGACGAGCCGCCGGCGTTGCTTGTCCTCCTCGGCGTGCTCCTGGGCTTCCTTGATCATCCGCTCGATCTCGGCCTCGGTGAGCCCACCCGAGGCCTGGATGCGGATCGCCTGCTCCTTGCCCGTGGCCTTGTCCTTGGCCGAGACGTTGACGATGCCGTTGGCGTCGATGTCGAAGGTCACCTCGATCTGCGGCACCCCGCGCGGCGCCGGCGGGATGCCCACGAGGTCGAACTGGCCCAGGAACTTGTTCTGGGCCGCCATCTCGCGTTCGCCCTGGAACACCCGGATCGTCACCGCCGACTGGTTGTCCTCGGCGGTCGAGAAGATCTGACTCTTCTTGGTGGGAATCGTCGTGTTGCGCTCGATGATCCGGGTGAACACACCGCCCAAGGTCTCGATGCCGAGCGACAAGGGCGTCACGTCGAGCAGCAGGACGTCCTTGACCTCGCCCGAGAGCACCGCGGCCTGGATGGCGGCGCCGACCGCCACGACCTCGTCCGGGTTGACGCCCTGGTGCGGCTGCTTGCCGAAGAACTGTTTGACCGTCTCGATGATCTTCGGCATGCGGGTCATGCCGCCGACCAGGATCACCTCGTCGATGTCGGCGGCCTTGAGCCCGGCGTCCTTGAGGGCGAGCCGGCAGGGCTCGATCGTCTTTTGGATCAGATCGTCGACCAGCGCCTCGAACTTGGCGCGGGTGATCTTCATCATGAGATGCTTGGGGCCCGAGGCGTCGGCCGTGATGAACGGCAGGTTGACCTCGGTCTGCATCGTCGAGGAGAGCTCGATCTTGGCCTTCTCGGCGGCCTCCTTGAGCCGCTGCAAGGCGAGCCGATCGTTGCGCAGATCGATCCGGTGCTCTTTCTTGAACTCGTCGGCGATGTAGTCGATCAGCCGCTTGTCGAAGTCCTCGCCGCCCAGGAACGTGTCGCCGTTCGTCGACTTGACCTCGAACACCCCGTCGCCGATCTCGAGGATCGAGATGTCGAAGGTGCCGCCGCCCAGATCGTAGACGGCGATCGTCCCGCTCTTCTTCTTGTCGAAGCCGTAGGCGAGGGCGGCCGCGGTCGGCTCGTTGATGATCCGCAGCACCTCAAGACCGGCGATCCGGCCTGCGTCCTTGGTCGCCTGGCGCTGACTGTCGTTGAAGTAGGCGGGCACGGTGATGACCGCCTTGCTCACCGGCTGGCCGAGATAGCGCTCGGCCGTCTGCTTCATCTTCTTGAGGACCTCCGCACTCACCTGCGAAGGCGCGAGCTTCTTGTCACGGACCTGGACCCAGGCGTCGCCGTTGTCGGCGCGCACGATCTTGTAGGGGACCATGTCCATGTCCTTGCGCACGACGGGATCGTCGAAGCGCCGGCCGATCAGCCGCTTGACCGCGAAGAGCGTGTTCTCCGGGTTGGTCACCGCCTGGCGCTTGGCCGGCATGCCCACCAGAATTTCGCCGTCCTCGGTGTAGGCCACCATGGACGGCGTCGTCCGCATACCTTCTTCGTTTTCGATGACGCGGACGTTCTTGCCCTCCATCACCGCGACGCAACTGTTCGTCGTGCCGAGGTCGATACCGATGATCTTGCTCATGACTATCCTCTCGGGAGCGACGTGTCGCGACGTCCTCGTGTCCGGCGGGTCGCTGGCCCCGCCGCCGGCGACGCGTCGCGGGCGGAGCCGCGGGAGCTGCGCAGGATGTAGGGAGGCAGGCCGCGGCCTGCAACCTCGCGGGGCCCACGCAACCGGCCGGCAAAGGTCCGGCCGTGGCCGTGCCCGTCTCCCGGTCGGCGACCCCGCGACCCGGCGCTCCCGTCGGACCGGGCGAGCTCAGGCCGAGAGCGCGAGCGTGGCGCGGGCCGGCGCCCCGTCGCTCGTGCCCACCGAGGCCCGCCGGCTCCCGCCCGCGCGCGCGAGCTGCGCCCAGCCGTCGCGCAGGGTCCGCAGCAGGCCCGTGATCTCCTTGGCGATCGCCGGATCGTTCGCGAGATTGAGGTCGGTCAGGCGACGGTCGATGTAGCCGTACAATCGCCCGAGATCGGCCGCGATCGCACCACCGCGTTCGTGGTCGAGCGCGCCCTCGAGCGTGCGGACGATCGCGCGGGCCCGCTCGCTCGCCCGAAAGCGTGCCTCGATCTCGCCGCGGCCGATCGCCGCCGCGGCTTCCTCGACGAAACGGATCGCGCCCTCGTACGCCAGCACCACGCGCTCGGCGGGCGGCAGCGTGTCGATGCCGCGCGCGTAGGCGTCGAACGCCCGGGCTCGCACCCGGCTCGGCTCGTGCATGGTTCGTCCTCGTCGCTCAGCGTTTCGCCTCGAAGGCGCGCGCTTGGGCTTCGACTTGTTGCAGCAAGGTCTTGGTGAGCGCCAGCGTCTGCTCGAGTTTGGCGAATTTCTCGTAGAGTTCTTGCCGGTACCGCTCGACCCGTTGGTCGATCCGCTCGATCTCGCCCGCGAGCCGGCGATTGTCCTCGCCGATCGACGCGGCCTCGCGGGCGATCGTGCCCTGCGCCGCGTCGGCCAGGCGATCGAGCGCGTTGAACAGCCGGTCCGCCAAGCCCTGGGTGAAGCTCACGTCCACGCTCTGCGAACCCGTGCCGACCCAGGCGAGCTCGAGGCCGTCGTAGGCCGTGCCCGGAGCCCCCTTGATCCGCCGGCCCTCGACGATCGCCGCCACACCGTCGAGCGTCGCCGCCTCGGGGATGCCGTCGGCATCGGCGTCGGTGATCGCCACCGTGAAGCTGCGATCGGTGATCTGGTTCGACCGGCCGATCACGCGGAGCTCGGCCGAGCTCGAGCTCGCGCGGAACTCGAAGAGATCGCGGACCTTGTCGAGGTCGTCGGCGAGGGCGCGGTCGAGCTTGCCCTCGTCGAGGGTCAAGCGACCCGAGGCGTCGCGCCGGATCCCGATCGCCGCGAGCTGGTCGAACGAGCCGCTCGCGACTCCCTCGACCCGGCTGCCGAGGATGCCGTCGACCTCCGTGAGCGCACCCCGCAGCAGCCGATCGCCGAACAGCACCGCATCGGCCGCGACCTTGCCGTTCTCGCCGACCGCTTGGTGCTTCTGGGCGAAGGCTTTGAGGGCGTTGTAGGCGTCGACGAACGCGCGCACGGCGTCGCGGACACCCGCGGTCGCGGGCTCGACGCTCACCTCGACCGGCTGGCCCGGGGCGCTGCGGAACAGGTTGAGCGTGACCCCGGGGAGCGCGTCGCCCACGAGGTTGCCCTGGCGCTCCAGGACCTGCCCGTCGATCGAAAAGCGCGCGGTCCGCGCCGCCACGAGCTCGTGCTTGACGGTACCGGCCGCGGTGAGCCCGATCCGATCCAGGACCTCGTCGCCGCCCGCGGCCGCGAGCTCGATCGCCTTGCCGGTCTCGCGCGCCGAGAGCACGAGCCGCACGTCCCCCGGACCCACGGTCAAGAGGCTCGCCCGCACGCCCGTCACACCACTCTGCGCCTCGATCGCATCGCGCAGTTGCGCGAGCGTCATCGAGCCGTCGACCGCGATCGTCGCGGAAGGCCCGCCCGCGAGCCCGATCGTGAACGAGCCCGCGAAGGCGGCGCCGCCGTTGAACGCGTCGGCGAGCGTCTGGTCGGCCGAGGCCGCGGCGTCGGCGCGGATCTTGTGCGCCGTCGCGATCCGCTCGACCTCGAGAGTGAAGCGCTGCGGCTGGGCCCGCGCCCCGGCCTGGACGCCCACGATCTCGCCCGCCGGCAAAGGTCCGGCCGTGGTGAGGAAGGCGTCCTTGCGTTCGAAGAGGTTGCGCTCGAGGCCGAGGGTTCCAGGCGGGTTGCGCAGGCCCTCGACCGCGTCGCGCAGCCGGCCGAGCAGGCCGCGCAGCTCCTCGAGCGCGGCCGCGCGCGCTTCGTTCCGGGCGATCCGCTGTTCGATCCGCAGAGCCGGCACGCGCTTGGCCTCGGCGAGCGACTCGACGAGCTTTTCCGTGTCGATGTCGGAAGCGCCGCCCAAGAGCCGGGCCGTGCCGCCTTGGAGGGCGAGGGTGCCGGCGGTGATCGCGCTCGTGGTGCTCACGGCGTCCTCCTCAGGTCGACCTGTCGACGAGCCGGAGCCCCTCGCGCATCGCCGCCCAGAACCGCAAAAGATCCTCGGGCGGCATCTGCGCGACGACCTCGCCCGAACTGCGGTCCTTCACCCGCACGACGAGCCTACCGGTCGACTCGTCGCGCCGCGTTTCGACGGCGACGTCGCGGTCGCGGAACAGGGCACCCGCGGCCCGGGCGAGCTGCTCCTCGAGGGACCCCACGCTCTGCGGCTCGGCGAGCGGCCGCACCGGTCGGGCGGTCGCGGTCGGGGCGGCCGGCCGCGGCTGGTGCGGCACGGCACCCGGGAGCGGCCCGCCGGGCTGGCCCGCGCCGGTCGCGATCGGGCTCGGTAGGATCGGGTTCACGGCTCACCTCCGGGGGAAGGTGGGGCGAGGCCCCGCGGGCCCCGCCCCGGGACCCGAGCCGTTATTGCAGGAGGCGGAGGAGGTTCTGCGGCATCTGGTTGGCCTGGGCGAGCATCGCCACGTTGGCCTGCATGAGGACCTGCGCGCTCGTGAACTTGGCCATCTCGGCCGCCACGTCGACGTCCATGAGGGTCGAGCGGGCCGCCTCGATGTTCTCGATGCCGGTCGCGAGGTTGGCCGCGGCCGCCTCGAACCGCGACATGAGGGCGCCGACGCTCGCCCGCGCCGCGTTGACCGTCTGGATCGCCGTGTCGAGGGCGTTCGAAGCGGTCCCCGCGTTGGCGGCCGTGTCGATCGTCGAGCCGTTGATCCCGAGGGCCGTCGTGCGCAGATCCGAGAGGCTCACGGAAATCGTGTCGGTCGTGTTGGTGCCGACCATGAAGTCGAGGCCGGTACCGCCTCCGACATCGAAAGTGACCGTCGCATTTTGTGTGATGTCCAGGTTCTGGAACGTGACGCTGACGCCGATATTCGTGAATGTCACGGTGCCGTCGAAGAGGGATGGAGCCCCAGTCCAGTCTGTCTTGTAGGTTTCGGTGATCGTGCCGTTGGTGAGGGTGAAGAGGTCGGTGCCGTCGTAGGTCAGCGTGTAGTTGCCAGTGGCCGGATTACCGGCGAGCTGCACGCTCGCATTGCCGCCGGGAACACCGCTGTCGTTAACGTTGGTGATCTGCAAGCCGTTGGTGCCGTTGAGCAGGGACTGGCCGTTGAACCGGGTCTCGCCAGCGATGCTGTCGATCTGGGTGCGGAGTTGGGTGAACTCCTCGTTCAGGTAGGCGCGCTCGGTGTCGGTGAGCGAGCCCGAGGAGGCCTGCACGGCGAGCGCCTTCATCCGCTGCAGGATGTCGGCGATCCGCGCCATGCCGCCGTCCGCCACCTGCAAGAGGCTCGTCGCCTGGCTCGCATTGACCTGGGCCTGCTTCAACGCCGCCACGTCGGCCTTGAGCTTGGTGCCGACGGAGAGCGAAGCGGCGTCGTCGGACGCCTTCACGATCCGCGAGCCGGAGGAGAGCTTGGCCACCGAGCTCGAGGCCGCGCCGCTGTTGGCCTGGAGATAGCGCAGCGCGGTGTTGGCGGCCGTGTTCGTGACGATGCTGTTGGGCATGGATGATCCCTCTACGTGAAGGTGGCACCGGGCCTCTTGCCCTGCGGCCGGAAGGTCCGGCACGCGAATTCTCGCAGCTTCCGTGCCAGCTCGTTTCGAGCGCGCAGAGCTTCGGCGGCGCTCGGGCTCCGCCGCGGCGGCAGCGGCGGCCCGCGCCGCTCGAAGGTCGAGCCGAGCCGATCCGGAGCGTCCCGAGCGCCCCGCGGATCCGGCTTTTCGGGCCTTCGCGCCGGCCCGGCCGCTCGCCGCCGATCCGGCCGGCGCCCCGCCGGACGCTCCCGGCCGACCCGCCCGAGGCCTCGCCCCGCGGCCCCTGCCGGCGCGTGGTCGGGGCGTGCGGCACGCCACGGTGCCGACCCGGCTCGGTCGATTTTGCCCACGCGGCCGTTCCTGCCGGGCAAGACTTGCCGGGTCGGGCCGTCCGCCGGGTGCCCTCGCCGCGGCCCCTTGATCGCCGCCGCCTCCGGCCGCGCCGCGTCCCGGCGGCCACCCGCCCCGCTCGCGGCTCCGGCTCCGCCTGTCGGGTCGAGCGCCGGCGCGTGCCCCCGCTGCGGCTGCGCCGACCGGCCCGCGCGGCGGCCGCCGGCACCGGCGGGCTCGGCGGGCGGTATCGGGCGGCGAGGAGCATCAGGCGGCCAGGAGAAGGAGGCGCGCGGGGTCGAGCCCTCCCGCGCGGGCGAGACCCTCGATTGCCCGATCCAGCACCTTCGGCGAATGGGCGAGATGCCGGCCGAGCTTCCAGGCGACCTCGGCTGCGGCCTCGAGCGGGTCGGCGACGCCGGCGTCGAGCCGGGCGGCGGTGAGGATCCGCCAGGTCGCGAAGGCGACGATCGCCCGGCCGAGCCGTCCGAGGGCGTCCTTCGGCCGCTCGCCCGGGAACCGGACCTGGTGCAGGAGCGCGCCCAACAGGTTCGAGAAGGAGCGCGGATGCTCGGCGTACAGCAGATCGAGGCGGTCGCGCAGGACGGCCGCCACCCGCTGCGCGGCTTCCTCGAGGTTCGTCGCGGTCACACCGAGCCGATCCAGGGCCGCCGAGACGAACGCCGCCCAGACGATCTTGCCGGGCACCGGCTCCCGCGCGCCCTCGAGGATCGCTTTGAGCACCGGGACCAGGAGTACCGTGCCTTGCGCGCGGCCCGCCCCGAGCTCGGCCGCCACGCCGGCCGGCTCGGGTTCGCGGGAAACCGCGGCGTAGCGGTCGAGCAGGCTCGAGAGCCCCTGCCGGCCGCGCACGAGGTCCAAGCCCGCGAGCTCGCCCGCGAGCAACGCCGTGAGGACGAGCCGGGCCTCCCAGCTCCAGGTCGGCTGGCCCAGGATCGCGAGCGCGGTCCGCCGCACGGCCCAGGCTTCGCGCGCGGTGAAGACCGGTTTGGTCGTCGGCGGCTGGAGGGCGAGGAGGGTCGGCCCGATCGGCCCGTCCACCATCTCGTCGAGGGCCCGCTCTTCGTTCAGGACCGCGCGCGCCACGGCCGTGCAGGCGAGCGAGCCGGTGCGGGCCAGGAAGTCGCGCTCGGCTTGCTCGCCGCGCGGGAAGACCCGGCAAATCCAGGGCATCGCCTCGGCGCCGAGCTCTTTTTGGATGCCGCAGAGCCCGTCCTCGGCGTAGAAGACGCAATGGCCGTCGGGCCGCATCGCGACGAGCTGCCGCTCGGTGCCGTCGGGTTTACGGACGGTGCGCAAGCCCTCGCCGAGCCGCGCGCGCCAATGGGACTCGGGATGGTTGCGCCAGAGCCGCACGGTCGCGGGGTCGACGTCCACGGCCCAGTCCTTGCAGCAGGTGTCGGGGCAATCCGGCCCGAGACAGGCGAAGCGGGCCATGAGGCGGGGTTGCACGATCGTGGTCGACAAGGTTCCATCTCCGAGCGGGCCCGTGACGGAGACGATCATGGCGGGAAAAGGTAAACGTCGGATTGACGTTGCCCTCGGGTTCGCCCTGGCCCTCCTCGCCGCCGGCGCCCTCCCCGCTCGGGCGCTCGAGCTCGACCTGCCGCTCGCTTGCACCCCCGGCCGCGACTGCTGGATCGCCCACCACGTCGACCACGAGCCGGGTCCGGGCCTGCGCGACCACGCCTGCGGCACGCTCACCTACGACGGCCACGACGGGGTGGACTTCGCGCTTCCCGACCTCGCGGCCATGGAGGCGGGGGTCCCGGTCCTCGCGGCCGCCGCCGGCATCGTGCGCGCCGTCCGCGACGGCGAGGTCGACCAGCGCGTGGAAGAGCGCGGCCGCGAGGCCGTGGCCGGGCGCGAATGCGGCAACGGTGTGCTCCTCGACCACGGCGCGGGCTGGCAGACCCAATATTGCCATCTGCGCCGCGGCAGCGTCGCGGTCGCGCCGGGTGATCGGGTCACGGCCGGCACGCGCCTCGGGCTCGTGGGCCTGTCCGGCCTCACGAGCTTCCCGCATCTGCATTTCGAGGTGCGTCGGGCGGGCCGCGAGATCGACCCGTTCACCGCCCAACCGATCGGCGAGGGATCCTGCGGGGTCGGAGGACCCGGCCTCTGGCGCCCGGAGATCGCCGCGGCCCTCGCCTACCGGGCGGTCCCCTTGACCGGCCTCGGCGTCGCCCCGCGCGAGCCCGAGCGCGGCGAGCTCGACCGCGGGGAGCATCAGGGGGAAAGGCTGGCCGCCGACGCCCCGGCGCTCGTCGTCTGGGCCCGCGGCTTCGGCTTGCGCAAGGGCGATCGCTGGCGGCTGCGCCTCTTCGACCCCGCGGGTCGGCCGGTCGTCGACCGCGCGCTCGAGCAGGATCGCGACCAGGCCTTGGCGATCCGCTGGGCGGGCCGGCGCCGGCCGGCGGAGGGCTGGACGCCGGGCCTTTGGCGGGCCGAGGTCGAGGTTCGGCGCGGCGCCGAGCGCTTCGCCCTCGCGCGGACGGTCTCCCTCGTTCCGCCCTGAGCCCCCTCAGGCCGGGGCCGGGGCCTCGCGTGTGCCTTCCTCGCCCTCGCCGGGGCGGCGACCCGGCTCCTCGGCCGCGCGGCCGAGGCCGAAGAAGCGGGCCGCGGTGTCGAGCTCGCCCAGCCGCCGGTCGAGTTCGGCCATGGTGCGCGAAAGATCGGCCGTGTCGTCCTCGAGGAAGACCGCGAAGCTGCGCAGATAGGCGAGTTGCAGGGCGCGCCGGCCGAGCCGGGCGGCGAGGCCGCGCAGTTCGGCCTCGCTCGCCGCCAAGAGCCAATCGGCCATGCGGTCGAGATTGCCGATCGTCCCGCACGCGAGGGCGGGATCGGCCCAGACCGCCCGGCCGGCGGCGCGCAGCCCGTCGCGGAAGGGCCGCATCGCCTCGAACCGGCGCATCGTGAGCTCGAACAGGCGCTCGCGCACGCTCATGCCCTCGAGCTCGGCGAGCGGGACGTCGAGCATCGCCGCGTCGAGCCGGTGGCCGAGCGCCGTGACGAGCGCCCGACGGTCGGGGAAGAGGGCGTAGATCTCGACGAGCGAGCGGCCGGTCCGCCGGGCGAGCGCGACCGGCCCCCAGCCCTGCCAGCCCCGCTCGGCCACGAGCGCCCAGGCCTCGACCAGAAGATCGGCTCGGTCACGCTCCGCCATGTGCTCGCGCTCCGCTCACCCCCGCCTCGGCCGCCGCCGCGAGCTCGCGCGAGCGCCGCGCCGCCGCCTCGAGTGCCGCCCGCAGCGACCTCGGCCAAGCCTCGGCCGCCATCAGCACGGCGAGGGCCGCGGCCGTGGTCCCACCCGGGCTCGTGACCTCGGCCCGCAAGGCGGCCGGCTCGGCCGGGCTCTGCCGCAGGAGCTCGCCCGCGCCCGCCACCGTCGCCCGCGCGAGCCGCCCGGCGAGGGGCGCCGGGAGCCCGAGCTCGGCCGCGGCCTCCGCCAGAGCCTCGACCAAATAGAAGACATAGGCCGGGCCGCTGCCGGACAAAGCGGTGACGAGGTGCATGAGCTCCTCGTCCTCGATCCAGTGAACCTCACCCACCGCCGCGAGGAGGGCCTCGGCGAGGGCCCGCTGCGCGGCGGTGGCGCTCGGCCCGGCGACCAGCACGCTCGCTCCCCGGCCGATCGCCGCCGGGGTGTTCGGCATCGCTCGCACGATCCCGGTCCCCGCGGGGAAGGCGGCCGAGAGCGTGGCGAGTCGGACGCCCGCGGCGATCGAGAGGACCAGCGTGTCGGAGCCGACCCGCCCCGCCCATTCCGGCAGGACCGCCGGCATGGTCTGCGGCTTGACGGCGAGGACGAGGGCGCGCGGCGGCCCCGGCGCATGCAGTTCGGCGGGCGAGGCCGCGAGCGCCACGGGTCCGAGGGCGGCGAGGGCGGCCCGCCGCTCGGGGGCGGGCTCGACGATCGAGAGTTCGGCCGGGGCGAGGCCCGCGGCGAGCCAGCCGCGGGCGAGGGCGCCACCCATCTTGCCGCCGCCCACGAGCTGAATCGGGCCGGCGATCGGCCCGCTCACGCCTCGCCCTCGGTCTCGAGCATCGCCGCCTGGAGCGCCTCGCGGGGTGCTTTGAGGCCGCGGCCGACGAAGCCGAAGGCCGGGTAGAAGCGCTCGCATTCGCTCACCGCGATGTCGATCACCTCCTCGAGCAGCTCCGGTCCGGGCACCACCCCGTCGCGGAACAAAAGCGCGTAACGGAAGGCGGGCCGGCGCTCCTCGCCGCCGAGCTCGAAATGGCCGAGCAGCAGCTTCTCGTTGGCGAGCGCCAAGAGCGCCACCGCCTGGGCGACCCGGCGGGCCGGGATCCCGAGGTCGAGCGCGCAGGTGAGCTGCAGGACGCCGAGATCGGCGTGCCAGGACAGCCAGACCTCGTAACGGCACCATTGGCCCTTGAGCTCGAGGGCGAGCTCGTCCTCCGAGTGGCGCTCGAAGGCCCACTCGTTGCCCGCCGCCAACCGTTCGACCAGGTCGAGGGGGTTGAGGACGTGGCCGTGGAGTTCGGGATGGACGTCGTTCACGGCTGGGCTCTCCCGCAGGGGGCTCGTAGGCGCCAGGGCCGGGCGCGCGGGCCCCGGCCCGGCGGCTCAGCCCTCCTCCTGTCCGGGCTCTTTGCGCCGGGCTGCGGCGGTACGACGCGGCTGGCCGGCGGCCAGCTCCTCGAGCCGCCGCTCGAGCTCGGCCACCCGGAGCTCGAGCCGCTCCTGCTCGGCGCGCGCCTTGGCCGCCATCGCCCGCGCCGCCTCGAACTCCTCGCGGGTGACGAGGTCCATCTCGTTGGCCAAGCGTTCGAGCCGCTCGCGGATCCGGGTCTCGATCTCGTCCTTGATCCCACCCAGCGTGTTGAGCGCGCCGCTCGCGACCCGCGCCAGGTCGTCGAACAGCCGGTTCTCCATCTGCATCCTGCCCTCCTGCTCGCCCGGGGGCGAGCAGGGCGCCCGCTCGGCGCCCTCCGCTCCGCTGCAAAGCACAGCTGGTGCGGCCCCGCAACAAGTGCGGCCGCCGCTTGCCGCCGCAGGGGGCGGTCCGTATGAGCGGGCCGCGCCCCGGCCCGCGCGCGAGGTGGCCCGGTCCATGGCCCTGGCTCTCCCCTTCCCGATGATCGACCCGGTCGCCATCGCCGTCGGGCCGATCGCGATCCGTTGGTACGCGCTCGCCTACCTGGCCGGCATCCTGATCGGCCTCGTGATCCTGCGCCGCCTCCTCCTCCGCCCCGGCTGGCGGATGTCCCGCGAGAGCCTCGACGACCTCCTCTTCTACAGCGTCCTCGGCATCGTCCTGGGCGGCCGGGCGGGCTACGTCCTGTTCTACAACCCGAGCCACTATCTGGCCCACCCGCTCGAGGCGCTCGCCATTTGGCAGGGCGGCATGTCGTTCCACGGCGGGCTTCTCGGGGTGATCGGCGGGCTCCTCCTGTTCGCCCGCAAGCACCGGCTGAACCCCCTCGAAGTCGGCGACGCGCTCGCGGTGGCGACCCCACCCGGCCTGCTGCTCGGCCGACTCGCCAACTTCGTCAACGGCGAGCTCTGGGGCCGGCCTACCGACCTGCCCTGGGGTGTCGTGTTCCCCGACCCGCGCGCCGGCGGCGTGCCGCGTCATCCGAGCCAGCTCTACGAGGCGGCCCTCGAGGGCCTCGTGCTCGGGCTCGTCATGCTGTGGCTCGCCCGGCGGCCGCGCCGGTCGGAGGAGGCCGGCCGCCTCGCCGGCGTCTTCCTCGCGGGCTACGGCCTCGCCCGCTTCCTGGTCGAGTTCGTCCGCGAGCCCGATGCGCAACTCGGCTACCTCCTGGGCGCTCTCACCATGGGCCAACTCCTCTCGCTGCCGATGATCGCCGCGGGCCTCCTGCTCGTCGCCAGGAGCCGCGGCGCACCGGCCCGGGCGACCCTTTGAGCGGGCTCGGCGCGCGGTTGCGGGCGAGCCTCGCGCGGGAGGGGCCGATCTCGCTCGCCCGCTTCATGGCGCTCGCCCTGCTCGATAGCCGGGGCGGCTATTACGCCACCCGCACACCGATCGGGGCCGCCGGCGACTTCACCACCGCCCCCGAGATCTCCCAATGCTTCGGCGAGCTCTTGGGCGTGGCGCTCGCCCGCAGCTGGCTCGACCTCGGCCGGCCCGAGCCGGTGATCCTGGTCGAACTCGGGCCCGGGCGCGGCACGCTGATGCTCGACCTGTTGCGCGCGATCCGCGGCGTGCCGGGCCTCGCTTCCGCGCTGGAGCTGCATCTGGTCGAGCCGAGCCCGAGCCTGCGCGCGGTCCAGGCGGAGCGGCTCGCCGCCCACCGCCCGCGCTTCCACGAGACGCTCGCTTCCGTGCCGACCGGCCGGCCACTGCTCTTGGTCGCCAACGAGGTCCTCGACGCGCTGCCGATCCGCCAGCTGGTCCGCGACGCGCGCGGCTGGCGCGAGCGGCTCGTCGGGCTCGATGCGACCGGCCGGCTCACCTTCGTCCTCGCGCCGACGGTGATCGAGGCGGCGGTCCCCGAGGCCGGGCCGGAGCCGGTGCCGGTCGGCACGGTGGTCGAACTCGGCCCGGCGCGCGAGGCGCTGGTGGCCGAGATCGCCGGGCGGCTCGCGGCCGACGGCGGCTTGGCGCTTCTCGCCGACTTCGGTCGGCTCGGTGCGGTGGGGGACAGTTTGCGGGCGGTGCGCGGCCACCGCCCCGCCGACCCGCTCGACGAGCCGGGCACGGTCGACCTCGCGGCCGACGTCGATTTCGCCGCACTCCGCCGGGTCGCCCGGGCCGCAGGTGCCACCGTGTTCGGCCCGGTCGGGCAGGGGGTCGTGCTCGAGCGGCTCGGCATCGGGCTCAGGCTCGCGCGGCTCGCGGCCGGCCGCACGGCGGCCGAGCGGGCGGCGCTCGAGGCGGGCGTGCGCCGGCTCGTCGCACCGGATGCCATGGGCGAGCGCTTCCAGGTCTTGGCCTTGACCGGGCCCGGGGCGCCGCCCCCCGCCGGCTTCCTGGCCGAGGAGGAGTGGCGCGGATGAGGCTCGAGGCGACACTCCTCGCCCTCCCGGGGATCCGCCACGGCTTCTTCGGTCGGCCGGGCGGGGTGAGCGAGGGGGTCTTCGCTTCCTTGAACGTGGGCCTGCGCTCGGGCGACGCGCGCGAGCGGGTGCTCGAGAACCGCAGCCGTGCCGCCGCCGCTCTCGGCGGCACGCTCGAGCAGCTCTGCATCGCCCGCCAAGTGCACGGTACGCGCTGCCTGCGGGTCGAGGCTCCCTGGCCGACCGATCGGCCGCCCGAGGCCGACGCCCTCGTCACCGACCGGCCCGGCCTCTTGCTCGGGGTCACGAGCGCCGACTGCGCGCCGGTGCTCTTGGCCGACGTCCGAGCCGGTGTGGTCGGGGCGGCGCACGCCGGCTGGCGGGGTGCCCTCGAAGGCGTGCTCGAATCGGTCGTGGAGGGGATGGTCGCCGTCGGCGCCGACCCCGGCCGCATCGTGGCGGCGGTGGGCCCCTGCATCGGCCGCCGCTCTTACGAGGTGGGTGCCGAGTTCCGGGCGGCGTTCGTCGAACGCGACCGCGACGCGGAGCACTTCTTCGTCGAGCCGCCGGCGGGCGGGCGTCCGCGCTTCGACCTCGAGGGCTATTGCTGCGTCCGGCTCGCGCGGCTCGGCGTGGCCCGCGTCCAGGCCGTGGGCCGCGACACCTGCGCCGAGAGCGCGCTGTTCTTCAGCTACCGCCGCACCACGCTCGCGGGCGGCGGGCCGTTCGGCCTGCAGCTGAGCGCGATCGGCCTCGCGGGCTGAGCGCCCCGCGCGCGGCTCATTCGCCCACCTGGAGCAACAGGCCGCGGCGGCGCGCCGCGCGGAACAGGGCGAGGAAGGCGAGGGCCCCGCCCGTGAGCCAGAGCCCGAGCATGGCGACCGCCCAGGCCAACAGGCCGAGGTCGAAACGGCCCTCGATCAAGACGATCCGCATGCCCTCGAAGACCGCCGAGGAGGGCAACAGCCAGGCCACCGGCTGCAGCCAACTCGGCAGGGTGGCGATCGGATAATAGACCCCGCTGATCGGCTGGACGAGGAAGATGGCTCCCCAGGCGAGGTTCTCCGCGGCGAGCCCGAGCCGCAGCACGAGGCCCACGATGACGAGGCCGATCGCCCAACCGAACGCGAGCAGCACCGCGAAATAGGGCAGGAGTGCCCAGCCGAGGGCCTGCGGCAGGACGAAGCCGAAGGCCGGCACGGCGAGCAGCGCCGCCCCACCCACGCCGATCGCCACGCGCAACAAGCTGATCGCGAAGACCGCGGCCAAGAGCTCCCAAGGCCGGAGCGGGCTCACGAAGAGATGGCCCAGATGCCGGGCGTACATTTCCTCGAGAAAGCAGATCGCCACACCCAGCTGACCGCGGAACAGCGTGTCCCACAACAGCACGGCCGAAAGGAAAAGGCCGCCCGCGCGCGCCACGAGCCCGCTCTGTTCCTGCAAGAAAAGGGTGAGGTAACCCCAGAGCAGCATCTGGACCGACGGCCAGTAAACGAGCTCCAGCAGCCGCGGCCAGGAGGCCAAGAGGAGATAGGCGTGGCGGCGGAAGATCGCCCGGATCCGCCGGGCCGAGAGCCGGACGGGCGAAGGCTCGCTCACTCGGCAGCGCGCGGCAGGGGCAGGATCTCGGCCGTGCGCTCGGCCCGGGGCCCGGTGCCACGGTCGCGCCACCAGGCGCCGACCCGGGCGCCGATCAGCAAGAGGCAAGGGGTCAAGACGAGCGTGATCGCGGTCGCGAAGGTGAGCCCCCAGGCGATCGCCAGGGAGAGCTGCTGCCACCAATCGGTCGAGGGGCCGCCGTGGGTGATCGTGCGGCCGATCACGTCGACGTTCAACTCGAAGACCAGCGGCAAGAGGCCGAGCACGCCGTTGAAGGTCGTCAACAGGACGGGCCGGAGCCGTTGCGCGCCGGTCCGCAGGATCGCCTCCTCGACCGGCAGGCCGCGGGCGCGGAGCTCGTTGTAGGTGTCGATCAAGACGATGTTGTTGGAGACCACGATACCGGCCAGGGCGATCACGCCGATCCCGCTCATGATGATGCCGAACGGCTGGTCGACGATCAGCAGCCCCAAGAGCACGCCCACGGTCGAGAAGGCCACCGCGGAAAGGATCAAGATCGTCTGGTAGACGCTGTCGAACTGGGTCAGGAGGATCATCGCGATGGCGAAGAGCGCGATCACGAAGGCCTTGCCGAGGAACGCCGAAGCCTTGCGCTGCTCCTCGTCCTCGCCCTTGAACTTGTAGCGGATCTCGGGATCGCCTTCGCGGGCGAGCCAGGCCCGGAGTTCGGCCACTGCCGCGTCGGGCAACACGCCCGGCCGCACGTCGGCCGCCACGGTGAACGCCCGCTCGCCGTCGACCCGCTCGATCTCGGCCACCCGCGGGCCGGCCGTGCGCGTCACCATGTGGCCGACCGGCACCGGGCCCGCCGCGGTCACGACCACGAGCCGGTCGAGCTCGTCGAGCCCGCGCAGCTCGGTCGGAAAGCGCGCGACGATGTCGACCTCGCGGTCGCTGTCGTCCGGCCGGTAACTCGCGAGGACGAGCCCGTTGGTGACGAGCCGCACGGTCGAGCCGATCGTCGCGACGTCGGCGCCGAGCCGAGCCGCCTGCTCGCGGTCGACCTCGAGCCGCCACTGGATGCTCGGCACGGGGCGGCTGTCGCCGACCTCGGTGAGACCGGGTAGGGCGTCGAACGCGGCGCGGACCGCGGCGGTGGCGGCCGGGAGACGCTCGGGGTCGCGGTCGGCGAGCTCGAGCTGCACGGGCTTGCCCACCGGCGGGCCGGCCCGAGGCGCCCGCACTTCGACCCGGATCCCGGCCAGATCGGCCACCCGGGCGCGCAGCTCGTCCATGATCTCGGCCGCCGGCCGTCGCTCCCGCCAATCGGCGAGTTCGACGAGCAGGATGCCGATCACGTCCTCGTCGACCTGCTCGCCGCCGCGCCATTCGAGCGCGGTCCGCGCGTAGACCCGCGCGATCCCGGCCACCCCGAGGACCCGCGCCTCGACCTCGCGCACGAGCCGGTCGCGTTCGTGGATCGAGAGATCGCCGCGGGCATGGACCATCAACTGCGCCCGGTCGGGCTCGACCGTCGGAAAGAACTCGACGCCGCGGCCGAAGCTCGCATAGGCCCACCAGCTCCCGACCAGGACCAGGCCGGCGAGTCCGCTCACGACCACCGGCCGGCCGAGAACGAAGCGCATCAGCCGGACATAGGCGCCGATGACGCCGCCCACGCTCGCGAGGTCGCCGGTTTCGGTCGCCGCTACGTTGCGCTTGGCGGCGAGATCCTCGCCGGGCGGCCGACCGAGCAGGCCGCCCAACACCGGCACGAAGACGAGCGCCATTACGAGCGCGGCGCCGAGCGTGGCCACGAGCGTGATCGGCAGATAGCGCATGAACTCGCCGACGATGCCGGGCCAGAACAGAAGCGGCGCGAAGGCGGCGAGCACCGTCGCGGTCGAAGAGATCACGGGCCAGGCCATGCGGACCGCGGCACGCCGGTAAGCGGCCTGCGGCGAGAGGCCCTCGGCCATCTTGCGGTCGGCATATTCGACCACGACCGTCGCGCCGTCGACCAGCATCCCGACCGCGAGGATCAAGGAGAACAAGACGACGATGTTGACGGTGAGCCCCATCGCCTGCAGCACGACGAGGCTCGCGAGGAAGGCGACCGGCACCGCGAGCCCGACGAGCATCGAAGAGCGCAGCCCGAGGGCCGCCACGGTGACGATCATCGTCAAGATCACCGCGGTGATCACGTTGTTGCCGAGGTCGTTCAGCATGTCGGCGATCTCGCGCGACTTGTCTTGCGAGTAGCCGACCTCGATCCCGGCCGGCCAACGTGCCCGCTCCGCCTCGACCAGCGCACGGACCGCCTCGGTCGTGTGGATGATGTTGCGACCGATCCGTTTCTTGATCTCGAGGGCGAGCGCCGGCCGGCCGTCGACCCGGGCGAAGCCGGTCGGGTCGGCGAAGGTCCGGCGAATGGTCGCGAGCTCGCCGAGTGTCACGACCGTCCCGCCCTCGACCTTGACCGGCATCGCCCGCAGATCGGCCAGGTCCTCGATCACGCCGGGCACCTCGACCGCGAAGCGGCCTCGGCCGACGTCCCAGGATCCGGCCGCCACCAGCTGGTTGTTGCGGCGGACGAGGGCCAAGACCTCGTCGACCCGCAGCCCGTGCCCCTCGATCCGCTCGGGATGGATCAAGATCTCGACCCGTTCCTCGCGCTCGCCCGCGACGACGACGTCGAGCACGTCGGGGAGCTGTTCGATCCGGTCCTCGAGCTCCCGGGCGAGCCGCAGGAGTGTGCGCTCCGGCACGTCACCCGAGAGCGTCACGACCAGCACCGGGAAGAGCGAGAGGTTGACCTCGTCGACCACCGGCTCGTCGGCCTCGGCCGGGAACTCGGCCTTGGCCCGGTCGGTCCGCTCGCGCACCTCGCGGATCGCCCGGTCGATGTCGACCTCGGCCTCGAAGGTGAGGATCAGCGAGGCCCGTCCCTCGGCCGCGACCGCCCGCATCTCCTTGAGCCCCTCGAGGCTCTTGAGTTCCCGCTCGAGCGGCTTGACGAGGAGCCGCTCGGCGTCGCCGGGCGCGATCCCCTCGAGATGGACCGAGACGTAGACGATCGGCAGCTGGACGTCGGGCTCCGCCTCTTTCGGGATCTCGAGCGCGACCATCCCGCCCCAGACGACGAGCAGGAGGAGGGCCGCGATCACCGTGCGCGGCCGGGCGAAGGCGGCTTCGATCAGGGCTTTCACGCCGCCGGCCCGCCCTCGACCGGCGGAGGCTCGGGTCGCACCAGGACCCGCTCGCCCTCGCCCACGAAGCCCTGGCCGACCGTGATCACCCGGGCCCGCCCGGGAAGGCCCGCGAGCCACAAGGTCCCGCCTTCGGCGCGGACGATCTCGATCGCGGCGAAGCGGACCCGGTCGTCCTCGGCGACCAGCCGGACCCCGATCCGGCCGGTATCGTCGAGGACGAGCACGCTCGCCGGCAGCCGATGCGCGGGAACCTCGGGAAGCCGGATCGTGAGCCGGGCGGTCATGCCCGCTGCGAGGTCGGCGGGCGGGTCGGCGATCTCGAGCTCGATCCGGAAGGTCCGGGTGGCATCCTCGGCGCGCCGCGCCACGAAGCGCAGCCGACCCTCGAGGATGCGGCCGTCGGCCAGCCGCGCGCTGCCCTCGAGCCCGGGCCGCAGCGCCCCGACCCGGTTCTCCGGTGCCCGGGCGACGATCAGGAACGGCCGCGGCTCGACCAGGACCGCGACCTCCTGGCCGATCTCGAGGAAATCCCCGACCTCCACCAGCCGCCGCTCGAGCCGGCCGTCGAAGGGGGCGCGAATCACCGTGCGCGCGAGTTCGGCACGGGCTTCGGCGAGCCGGGCCCGGGCTTCCTCGAGCGCCGCTCGCGCCTCGGCCACCCGGGTCTCCGCCTGGAAGCCGCGCGCCCCGAGCCGGCTCGCCGCCTCGTACTCGAGCTCGCGCTGGGCGAGCTTGGCCTCGAGCTCGCGGACCCGCTCCGGCCGCTCGCGCGGATCGAGCCGGACGATCGGGGCCCCGGCCGGGACCCGCTCACCCTGGGCGACCGGGGTGTCGACCACCCGGCCGGCGAGCTTGGCCCGCAGCGTGACCAGCCGCGCGGGCTCGCTCAGTCCCGAAAGCACGAGTTCGGGCGCGGTCGCCACGGCCACGCTCTCGCGCACCCGCACGGCGGTGAGCGGCCGTTCGGCCGGAGCCGAGGCGAGCCCGCCAGCAGGCGCGGTCGGCCGCCGCTCGATCCCGAGCAGCTCCGAGAGCGGCCGCGAGCCGAGCCAGGCCGCGAGCCCGGCCGACAACAGCACCGCCGCGAGGATCGACCGCCGCATCACCCGTCCGTTGGCTCCGTCCACCGCGGCATTCTACGCGCGGCAGCGGGCGCGCGACCACCGGGCCGGCTCAGCGGGGCTCTTCGGGCTGCTCGGTCCGCCGCCGCCGTCCCGGAAGGAGCTGCATCAGCTCGGAGGTGGTCACGGCGTGCGGGGTGAACAGCCGCTCGCGCGGTGTCTCGAACTGGAAGGATTCGGTGCCGCGGAAGGTCACGGTGCCCCATTGCGAGCGGACGACCAGCACCGCGTTCGGCTCCATGTCGACGACGATCCATCTGGCCAAGGCGTTCTCTCCATGTTTCCGTTGCGAGCTCGATCGGCATCCGCGGCCGTTGCCGCGAGCGTCTCCGGTCGTGCGGTCAGGCGGCACTCGCCGCCCGGCGGTCGCGGGCCAGGTCGAGGAACACCTCCTCGAGCGTCGGCCGGCCGTAGCGGGCGAGCAGCTCCGCGGGCGTGCCCCGGTCGACGAGCCGGCCGGCCTTCATCAACAGAACGAGGTCGGCGAGCCGCTCGACTTCGGCCATGTTGTGCGAGGCGAGCAGGATCGTCGCGCCGCGCGCCCGCCGCCAGCGCTCGAGATGGCCGCGCAGTCGGTCGGCGCTGTCCGGGTCGAGCGAGGCGGTCGGTTCGTCGAGGAGCAGGAGCTCGGGATCGTTGATCAACGCCTTGGCCAAGTGCAGCCGGGTCTTCTGGCCGGCCGAGAGCTTACCGGTCGGTCGGTCGAGCAGCGCCTCGAGCTCGAGGGTGCGGGCGAGCTCGGCGATCCGCCCCTCGGGATCGTCGAGCCCGTAGAGATCGGCGTAGACGAGCAGGTTCTGCCGTACCGTGAGGCGCAGTGGCAGGTCGACGTAGGGGCTCGAGAAATTGAGCCGGTGGAGGACCGCGTAGCGCTCGTCCGGCATCCTCCGGCCGAGCAGCCGGATGGTCCCGGCATCCGGCTCCAACAAGCCCAGCAGCATGGCGATCGTCGTCGTCTTGCCGGCACCGTTCGGGCCCAGGAGTGCCACCGTCGCGCCGGCCGGGACGCAGAGATCGAGCCCGGCCACCGCCTCGACCGCGCCGAACCGCTTGACGAGCTCCTCGACCCGGATCGCCGGCTCAGCGCCCACTCGTGAGCCCCTGTTCGCGGTACCAGCGCGCGGCCCCGGGGTGGAGCGGCACCGGCAGGCCCTGGACCGCCTGCTCCGGGACGAGCTCGCGGCCCTGCGGGTGGCCGGCGCGCAGCCGCGGCCGGTTCTCCGGCCGCCAGAGCGCGGCCACGAGGGAGAGGGCCAGATCCTCCGGCAGGTCGATGCTCGCGACCCAGAGCAGCGGCAGGCCCACCGTCTCGACCGCCGGCTGGCCCGGGTAGGCGCCGAACGGCACGAGCTGATAGCCGAGATAGGGCACCGCCCGGATCAGCGCGTCGACCGGCGGGCCGACGACCGGCAGGAGTCGCGCGCCCCAGTCGCGCACGAGCTCCTCGACCGCGGGCAAGGGCCAAGCGCCCACCAGCAGGAGCGCGTCGAGCTGCCCCGTGGCCATCGCCACGACCATCGGCGTGCGGGCGAGGAAGACCGGCTCGACGCGGCCCTCGTCGAGCCCGAAGGCCTCGAGCAGCCGGCGCGCGAGCCGGCCGTTGCCCGAGCCCGGCTCCTCCAAGCCGACCCGCTTGCCGGCGAGGTCGGCGGGTGTCGCGATCGCCACCTCGGCCCGCACGAGGAGGTGAACGGCGGCCGGCAGGAGCGCGGCGAGGGCGCGCAGCCGCCCGCCGAGCGCTCCACGGGCGATCTCCTCCTCGCCGCGTTCGGCCGCCTCGGCCAGATCGGCGTGGACGATCGCGGCCTCGACCCGTCCGGCGGCCAAGAGCTCGAGGTTGGCGAGCGAGCCGGCCGAGGATTGGGCGAGCACCACGAGCCCGGGGACGCCGCAGCTCCCGCCTTCTTCGCAGGGCGGCGTGCCGGGCGGGCTCGAGAGGGTTTCGGCCAAGAGCCCGCCCAAGGCGTAGGCGCTGCCGCCGACCGGGCCCGTGGCGATCCGGAAGAAGCGCGCCTCCTGAGCGGCCGCGCGGAGGTCGGCGAGCGGCAAGGCGAGCGTCGCCAGGGTCCGGCCGAGCAGGGCCCGGCGGCTCGAACCGGAATCCCCGGCCATCAGCGGACCCGCACCACGCGCCCGACCACCCGCCGCACCACCACGCCGTCGAGGTTGCGCAAAAAGCGCAGCGCGAGGCCGTCCGTGGTCGGCTCCCGGTGGGCCTCCTGGAGCTCGAAGCGGCCGTCCTCGAGCAGCACGAAGGCGTAAACGTGCAGCCCCTCGGCGTCGACCACGGCCCAACGCACCGGGTCGCCGGCCATGGGCTGGAGCTCTTCGCGCGGCCGGAACAGGCTCGGATCGCGGAACTCGACGAAATAGGGTCGTCGCTGGGCCGGCACGAAGACGCTCTCCACCTCGCGCCGGACCACCCCGGGCAGGTCGCGTCGCCCGTCCACGAGGCTCACGTTGATCGTGCGCAGCCGAAAGCCGGTGCGGCGGAAGGGCTCGATCGTCAGATCGAGGTCGCGCTGCTCGAGCGGCCGCCCTTCGCCGTCCTCGACCCGCGCCGTGCCGACATAGACGCCGAACAGCCGCTCGAGCGGGCTCTCGGCCGCCGCCGGCCGGACCAGGAGGGCGCAGGCGCTGGCGAGCAGGAGGCCGCGGCGGTCCATCTCAGCGCCCGCCGCGCGCGAGCTCGGCCTCGAGCTCGACCACCATCCGCTCGCCCACGAGCCGCTCCAGCCGCAGGCGCACCCGCTCGCCGGCGCGCGCGAGCTGCGCCCGCTCGATCGAGGGTTTGCCGGCGTCGATCGCGAGCCGGCTCACGATCAAGGCCGCCTCGGCCTCGCGCGCCCAGAGGAGCTCTTCGCCCTCGAGCGGGTTGGCGGGTGCCCGCCGGCTCCCCAGGATCGCGAAGAGGCCGCTGGCCGTGGCCTCGAGCACACCCGGCCGGTCGGTGGGCGCGAAGCTCGCGTCGAACACCGCCCGCCCGCTCCGGGTGAGGCGGACGGCCATGCCGCGCCCGGCCGGCTCGACCCGGAGCTCGACCGGCCCGCTCGGCGTCTCGGCTGCCCAGCGACCCACGAGGCCCGCGATCTCGGCGCGCGCCGGCCACGACCCGAGCAGAATGCCGGCCACAATCGGGAACAAAGCGAGAAGGCCGCGCATGGCAGCTCCGCCGGCCGGGCGCGAGCCCGACGTTCCTAGGACATAGCTCCCGCCCCGAGCCCGGGCAAGCCGCGCCCGTGCTGGCCGGGCGGGATCCGAAGGGCTAGTTTCACGGCGAGCCCAGCGCGACCCGTCCCGTGAGGAGACCGAGTGATGCTCGTCGGCGTGCCCAAGGAGATCAAGACCCACGAATACCGCGTGGGCCTTGTGCCCTCGAGCGTGCGCGAGCTCGTCCACCACGGCCATCGGGTGCTGGTCGAGAGCGGTGCGGGGGCCGGGATCGGCTGTGACGATGCCGCCTACCGGGCGGCCGGTGCCGAGATCACCGCCAGCGCCGAGGAGGTCTTCGCCCGCGCCGAGCTCATCGTGAAGGTCAAGGAGCCGCAGCCCGTGGAATGGCGGTGGCTGCGCCCGGGCCAGGTGCTCTTCACCTACCTCCATCTCGCCGCCGACAAGCCGCAGGCCGAGGGGCTCATGGCCTCGGGTTGCGTGGCGATCGCCTACGAGACGGTCACCGACCGGCGGGGCCGGCTGCCGCTTCTCGCACCCATGTCCGAGGTCGCCGGCCGGATGAGCATCCAGGTGGGCGCCCACCACCTCGAGAAGATGCAGGGTGGGGCCGGCATCCTCCTGGGTGGCGTGCCGGGGGTGCACGCCGCCAAGGTCGTGGTCCTCGGTGGCGGTGTCGCCGGGACCAACGCCATCCGCATGGCGATGGGGCTCGAAGCGCAGGTCTACGTGATCGACCGCTCGCTCGACCGTCTTTACGAGCTCGACCTGCAGTTCGGCCCGATGCTCAACACCGAGTTCTCGACGGTCGACGCGATCGAGCGCCACGTCACCACGGCCGACCTCGTCGTGGGTGCCGTGCTGATTCCCGGTGCCGCCGCCCCCAAGCTCGTGACCCGCGCGATGATCAAGGCGATGCGCCGCGGCTCGGTGTTCGTCGACATCGCGATCGACCAGGGCGGCTGCGCCGAGACCTCGCGCCCCACCACCCACGCCGACCCGGTCTATGTCGAAGAGGGCGTGATCCACTATTGCGTCACGAACATGCCGGGGGCCGTGCCGCGGACCTCGACCTTCGCCTTGAACAACGCCACGCTGCCCTTCGTGCTGGCGCTCGCCGGCAAGGGCTGGAAGCGGGCCTGTCAGGAGGATCCGTACCTCGCCCAGGGCCTCAACGTGGTCGAGGGGGCGCTCGTCTACGAGGCCGTCGCCCGCGATCTCGGCCTGCCCTTCACCCCGCCCGCGCGGGTGCTGGGCGGCTGAGCGCCGGCTCGGCGGGCGAGCGGACGCGGAGGGAGCATGACGTCGAGCACGCCACGGTTCCGCCCGGCCGAGCTCGTGGGCCTCGCCGAGGATCTCTTGCGGGCCGCGGGGCTCGACGCGGCGAAGGCTGCGACCACGGCCGAGCTCCTGGTCGAGGCCGATCTTTTGGGCCACACCACCCACGGGCTCGCGCTGCTCGCGCCCTATCTCGAAGAGATCCGCGCCGGTCGCCTCGCCAAGAGCGGGGAGCCCGAGGTCCTGGCCGAGGCCCCCGCGACGGCGCTCTGGGACGGCCGCTATCTCCCCGGCCTCTGGCTCACCGCCGAGGCGATCGACGCCGCCTGCGCGCGGGCGGCCCGGTTCGGTACGGCGGCGATCGCGATCCGCCGCTCCGGCCACATCGGCTGCCTCGCCGTGTTCTTGCGGCGCGCCACCGAGCGCGGCCAGGTGGTGCTCGTCGCCTCCTCCGATCCTTCGGTCGCCACCGTCGCCCCGCACGGCGGCCGAAGCGCCGTGTTCACGCCCGACCCGATCGCCGTGGGCCTGCCGACCCCGGCCGAGCCGATCCTGGTCGACATCAGCGCCTCGATCACCACGAACGCGATGAGCGCCCGGCTCGCCCGCGAGGGCCGCAAGGGCCCGGGCCTCTGGTGGGTCGACGCCGAGGGTCGGCCGACCGACGATCCGGCGGTGCTCGATACCGACCCGCCCGGAGCGATCCTGCCGGTGGGCGGGCTCGACCACGGCCACAAGGGCACCGGCCTCGCCCTCGTGATCGAGGGGCTCACCCAGGGCCTCGGCGGCTTCGGCCGGGTCGAAGCCCCGACCACTTGGGGGGCGGCGGTGCTGGTCCAGGCCTGGGACCCGGCGCTGTTCGCCGGCCTCGAGGCCTTCACCCGGCAGACCGGCTGGCTCGCCGAGCGGGTCCGCGCGACCCCGCCTCGGCCGGGCGTCGAGGCGGTGCGCGTCCCGGGTGACCAGGCGGCCGCCCGTCGCCGCGCCGCCCTCGCGGAGGGGTTGACCCTGGCACCGGGGATCCTCGAAGCGCTCGAGCGCGAGGCCCGCGGCGCGGGTCTGGCCCTGCCGCAGCCGCTTCCCGTCTGAGCCCGTCGCCCGGCCGCGACCGTTGGCCAGCAGCGCCGCCCCGCTCGCCCGGCCGGCCGCCGACACCGGCGTCGTCGGGTTGATCGCGCTCGCCCACTTCTTCAGCCACCTCTACATCCTGGCTCTCCCGCCGCTCTTCCCGGTGCTCGCGGTCGAGCTCGGCGTGGGCGTGGCGGCCCTGGGCTTGGCACTCGCCGCCCTCAACCTCACCACGATCCTCTGCCAGCCACCCCTGGGCTTCCTGGTCGACCGGATCGGCGCGGCACCCGTGCTGATCGCGGGTCATCTCCTGATGGCCGCGGCGATCGCCGCGATCGGCCTCGCTCCCGGCTATCCGGCGCTGATCGCCTGCGCGATCGCAGCCGGCCTCGGCAACGCCGTCTACCATCCGGCCGACTACGCGATCCTCGCCGCCCGGGTCCGCGCCGATCGGGTCGGGCGGGCGTTCGCGGTCCACACCTTCGGTGGCTATCTGGGCTTCGCCGCGGCGCCGATCACGATCGTGGCGCTCACCGGCCTCGCCGGCTGGCGGACGGCGCTCTTGCTCGCGGGAGGTGCCGGTCTCGGCGTGGGTCTCCTGCTCCTGGCCTGCCGCCGGCTGCTCTCGACCCCGCCCGGGGTGCGGCGGCCGAAGGGCGAGGCCGGGCGGGCCGATCGCCGCCTCTTGGCGAGCGGCCCCGTCCTGTTGGCGCTCCTCTTCTTCGTCCTCCTCGCCCTCGGTCACGGCGGGATCACCGGCTTCACCCCGATCGTCCTCGAGCGGACCCGCGGCCTCGATCTGGCCGCCGCCAACCTGCCGCTCGCCGCCTTCCTGCTCGCGAGCGCGCCCGGGGTCCTGCTCGGCGGCTGGGCGGCCGACCGGCTCGGCCGGCACGGGCTCGTGGTGGCCGCCTGTTCGCTCGCGATCGCGGCCATGGCCCTGCTCGTCGCGGCGACCCGGCCGCCCCTCCCGCTCTTGGTGGCTCTTTTTGCACTCGGCGGGCTCGCCTCGGGGATCATCGCCCCCTCGCGCGACATGCTGGTCAAGGCCGTCACCCCGCCCGGTGCCTCCGGTCGGGTGTTCGGCTTCGTGATGGTCGGCTTCAACCTGGGCGGGCTCGTCGCCCCGCCGGCCTACGGCTTTCTCGTGGACTCCGGCCGCAGCGAGCTCGTCTTCCTGGCCGTCGCCCTCGTGAGCCTCGTCACCGTCGCGACGGTGGCCGGCACGGCCGGTCGCCGGCCGGGCCCCGCCGCCACCGGTTGAGCCCCGGGAGATGCGGGCGGGAGCGGAACGACGCTCCCGCCCGAGGGCTCAGGCATGCTCGCGGTGCTGCTCGACGATCGTCTGGGCGAGCCGGTCGGGCACCTCCTGGAGATGGTCGAAGGCCCACTCGAAAAAGCCGGTGCCCTGCGAGAGCGAGCGCAGCGAGACGATGAGATCGTGCATCTCGCCCTGCGGGATGTGCGCCCGGATCTCGTCCCAGCCCGGCCAGCCGCCCTTGGCCTCGTAGCCGAGGATCTGGCCGCGCCGCTGGGTCACGAGCTGGAGGGCCTTGGAAGTGTAGTCGGCGGGCACCGAGATCGTCACGGCGAGGATCGGCTCCAACAGCACCGGCTGGCACTTCGGCAAGCCTTCCTTGAGGGCGAGCCCGGTCGCCAGCTTGAAGCTCATCTCGTTGCTGTCGACGGTGTGGAACTGGCCGTCGTAGAGCGTGACCTGGACGTCGACGACCGGGAAGCCCAGGGGGCCCTTCGCGAGATATTCTTTGGCGCCTTCCTCGACCGCCGGGATGAACTGCTTCGGGACCGCCCCGCCCACCACCTTGTTCTCGAAGCGGAAGCCGGTGCCGCGCGGCAGCGGCTCGATGTGGATCTTGACGTCGCCGAACTGGCCGTGGCCGCCCGTTTGCTTCTTGTGCCGGCCGTGCGCGTCGGCGCTCTTGCGGATCGTCTCGCGATAGGGGGTGCGCGGGGCGTGCGGCTCGACCTGGACGTGGTATTTCGAGCGCATCCGGTCGAGCGCCACCTTGAGATGCATCTCGCCCTGACCCCAGAGGAGGGTCTGGTGCATCTCGGGGTCGGGCTCGATCTTGAGCGAGGGATCCTCGTCGACCAGCTTGGCCAGGGCCGTGGAGAGCTTCACTTCGTCGTTGCGGTTGGCGGCGGTCACCGCGAAGGCGAAGAGCGGCGGCAGGGGTGCGGCGGTCGGCAGCGTGACGTCGAGGGGCCCCGCGCCGTTGGAGAGCACTTGGCCGGTCCGGGCCTCGTCCAGCCGGGCGAGGGCCACGATGCTGCCCGGCCCGGCCTCGCCGATCGCCTCCTGCTGCTGGCCGAGCAGCCGGTAGACGCCGCCCACCCGCATGCCCGCGAGCTGCATCCCGTCCTTGACCTGACCGCGCCAGACGCGGACCAGTGAGAGTTTGCCGGCGTGCGGCAGGTGGTAGGTCTTGAGGACCTGGGCCAGCGTCGGCCCGTTCTCCGGGATACCGAGGGCCGCCGCCCGGACCGAGGGGTCGGGCGTTTCGGCGACCAACGCCTCGAGGAACCGGCGCACGCCCATGTCGTGTTCGGCCACGCCCATGAAGATCGGGACGACCTGGTCGGCGCCCAAGGTCTTGCGCAGGTCGGCGAGCACCTGCTCGGTCGGCGGCTCGCGGTCCTCCAACAGTTTCTCGAGCAGGTCGTCGTCGAAGTCGGCGAGCGTCTCGAGCATCGCCCGGCGCGCCGCCTGCTCGCGCTCCTTGTACTCTTCGGGCAGCGGGATGCGGTCGGACGGCCCGCCCTTCTTGTAAGCGTAGGCCTGCTCGGTCACGAGATCGATGTAGCCGACCAGCGAATCGCCCCGGCCGATCGCGTATTGGTGCGGGATCACCGGTCGGGCGCTCACCTTCCTGAGCGCGTCCAGAAGATCCCGGTAGCGGACCTCGCTGCGGTCCATCTTGTTGATGAACACCATGTGCGGGATGGCGTGCTCGTCCAGGAAATGGAGGAGCGGCGCTACCGCGATCATCCGCTCGAGCACCGGCTCGACCACCACGACGGCGAGATCGACGCCCATCAGCGCCGCGCGGGCCTCCTGGGCGAATTCGACCGAGCCCGGGCAGTCGAGCACGCTGAACTCGAGGCCGCCCGTGCGGAACCAGGCAGCCGTGACCTCGGTGCTCATCTGCCGCTCGCGCGCCTCGGGGCTGGCGTCGCCGACCGTGTTCTTGTCCATCACCCGACCCTTGCGGGCGATGGTCCCGGTCACGAACAGGATGCTCTCAAGGAGCGTCGTCTTGCCGACCCCGTTGGGGCCGACCAAGGCTACGTTCCGTCTTTGTGTCGCGTCCATGCCGCCTCCCGCCTCCTCGCCCCGCCCGGCCGCTCGCCGCGGGGCCGCCGATCGGTGGCATGTTCGTGGCAAGCGCGTGACTTGTCCACCGCCGCCCGACCGAGCGCCCGACCGAGGGGCCGGGCCGGCACCCGGGCATGCGGGGCCTACCGTTCGGCGATTGCGCGCCGGCCCGGAATGAGGGAAAGTCGGATGAGGGAGGGGGCGGACATGCAGTGCGCGGACCTCGATCGGTACCTCGAGGCGTTCCTCGACGGACGACTCGGCCGCTCGCGCTCGGTGATGCTGCGCCGGCATCTGGCGGCCTGTCTCGCCTGCCGCGCGCGCTTCGAGCAGCTGCGCCAGTTCGAGCGCGACTTGGCCGGCCGGCTGCGCAACCTCGAGCGCTGCGAATCGCTCTGGGCGGGCCTCGAACTCGACCTCGTGCGCAGCGGCGAGGGGGCCTTGCCCGGGCTCGCCGCGCCTTTGCGCGCGCTGCCGCCGCCGCGCGCCGCGCCGCCGCCGAGTGCCGCACCGTCCCCGGCGCCCGGCCGGACGGTGGCACCCCAGCCGCTGCCGCTGCCGCGCCGGCTGCGCGCGCGGCTCTTGGGGCTCGCCGTGGCGGCGGTCGCCGCGGGGGCCACGGTGCAGCTCGGCATCTGGCTGATCGAACCGCGCGGGCCGCAAGGCGGGGCGCTGGCCCTCCTCGACCGGCTCAAGGGCGAGCCGCCGCTCGAAATCCGCAGCACCGATCCGACCGAGGTGCGCGGCTGGCTCGCGGCGCGGCTTTCGAGCCCGGTGCCGGTGCTGCCCGTGCCGGCGGGATTCACGCTCCTGGGCGGGCGGATCGACGATTTGGGCGGGCTGCCGAGCGGCGTGCTGGTCTACCGGCGCGACGGCGAGACGGCCCTGCTCTACCTCCAGCCGCGCCGCGCCGGCGCCGAGGTCGGCACCGACCTCCTGGCCAAGCTCGACGGCGGTGCCCGCCTCGCTTGGCAGGACGGCGAGTTCTCCTATGCGGTGGTGAGCACGCTCCCGGCCGCCGACCTCGTGGGCCTCGGCCGGCCGGTCGTGCCGACCCGCTGATCCCCCCTCCCCGTCGGCCGCTCAGGCAAGGAGCCGGGCGACGAGCTCGTTGACCTCGGCCGCTTTCTCCATGTGGGCGAGGTGACCGGTCCCGGCGAGCCGGTGCACGGCGATGCCGGCCGGCAGCCCTTCGGCGTGCGCCACCGGGACGATCCGGTCCTCCTCGCCCCAGATCACCTGCACCGGCATCGCGAGCGCGCCGAGGCGCTCGCGCGCCCGCCAGCGCTGCCGGCCCTCCGCGAAGCAGGCCCGGGCGATCCTCTCGAGGGCCGCCTGCGCCCCGTCCATCCGCTTGGCCTTGAGCACGTTCTCGACCATCTCGGCGGTCACGAGCTTCGGGTCGTGGACCAGCATCTCGAGGACCGGCCGGAGCTTGCGGGCCCGGTTCTGGGCGAGGAAGCCCTCGATGTAGTCGATCGCGATCTCCGGCCCGAGCCCGGCCGGTGCCACGAGCGTGACCGAGGCCACCCGCTCCGGCCGATCGAGGGCGAGGGCGAGCGCGATCGCCCCGCCGAGCGAGTGGCCGACCAAGTGCGCCCGGGCGATGGCGAGCGCGTCCATCACCGCCGCGACCGCCTCGGCGAGGGCCGGCACCGTGCCTTCGCCCGGATCCTTGCTCGAGCCGCCGTGGCCGGGCAGGTCGAGGGCGACCGTGCGCCGGCCGGCCGCGAGCTCGGCCTGGTTGAACATCCAGTTCTCGAGATCGCCGCCGAAACCGTGGACGAAGAGAACCGGGACCCCGCCCTCGCCGATCTCGAGGACGCGGATCTTCCGCCCGCCCGCCTCGACGATCCGCGGTTGCGGGGCGGTTTCCGCGGCGGCCGCCGCCTCGGCCGCGAAGCGCGCTTCGAACGCTTCGACGAAGGCGTCGATCGCCGCCTCGGAGACCTCGGGCTCGGCGAGTACGGCCAGAAGCTTGCCGACCGGTACCGTCGCGCCGGGCTCGACCAGGAGCCGACGCACGAGGCCCGGGGCGGGGCTCTCGAAGACGTTGGCGATCTTCGAGGTCTCGATGTCGCAAAGCGGCTGGCCCTTCTCGACCCGCGCCCCTTCGCCCACGTGCCAAGCCGCCAAGAGCCCCTCCTGCATGGCGAGGCCCCACTTCGGCATCACGATCGGGGTGATCTCGGCCACCCTGCCTCTCCCGCCCCGGCCCGCCTCAGCTCCTGAACGCCAGGACCTCGCGGACCGCCGCCTCGATCTTGGCGGGCGAGGGGATGTAGAGGTCCTCGAGCGCCGGCGAGAAGGGCACGGGCGCGTGCGGGGCGGTGACCATCTTCACCGGCGCCTTCAGGTCCGAGAAGCACTCCTGGGCGACGAGGGCGGCGATGTCGCTCGCCATGCTGCAGCGCGGGTGCGATTCGTCGACGACCACGACCCGCCCGGTCTCGGCCGCGGTCTCGAGGATCGTTTCCTTGTCGAGCGGCGAGGTCGTGCGGATGTCGACCACGGTCGCCCCGATCTTCTCTTTGGCGAGCTTGTCGGCCACCTGGTTGGCGAAGTTCACCATCCGGCCCATCGCCACGATGGTGACGTCGTCGCCCTCGCGGGTCACGTTGGCCTCGCCGAAGGGGATCGTGTAGGGATCGTCGGGGACCTCGGCTTCCTCGTCGTACATCGCCTTGTGCTCGAAGAAGATCACCGGGTCGTCGTCGCGGATCGCCTGGATCAGGAGGCCCTTCGCCTCGTAGGCGTTGCTCGGCAGCGCGACCTTGAGCCCGGGGATGTGGGTGAAGATCGGATAAAGGCACTGGCTGTGCTGGGAGGCCGCGCGGAAGCCCGCGCCGTACATGGTCCGGATCACCACAGGCGTGACCGCCTTGCCGCCGAACATGTAGCGGAACTTGGCCGCCTGGTTGAAGATCTGGTCGAAGCAGACCCCGAAGAAGTCGACGAACATGAGCTCAGCTACCGGCCTGAGCCCGGTCGCCGCCGCACCGACCGCAGCACCGATGAACGCGCTCTCGGTGATCGGCGTGTCGAGGACCCGCTCGCGGCCGAAGCGCGGCATCAGCCCCTTGGTCACCCCCAAGGGCCCGCCCCAGGCATCGTCCTCGCCCGGGGAGCCCATCCCGCCCGCCACGTCCTCGCCCATGAGGATCACCCGCGGGTCGCGCTCCATCTCCTGCCGGAGCGCCTCGTTGATCGCCTGGCGATAGGTCTTCTTGGGCATCGCTCGCCTCCCTCGGTTCGCGCTCGGGCTCAGTGGTAGGAGACGTAGACGTCGGTCAGGAGGTCGGCCTCGCTCGGCATCGGCGCCGCTTTGGCCTCCCGGGTCACCCGGTCGATGTACTCGACCACCTCCCGGTCGATCGCGTCGAGCACGGCGGGCTCGAGGAGTGCGGCTTGCAGCACGCGCTCGCGGAACAGCTTCAGGCAGTCGCGGTCGGCGGCGATCCGCGGCACCTCGTCCTTGCCGCGGTAGGTCATCGCGTCGCCCTCGAAATGGCCGTAGTAGCGGGTGAAGCGGACGTGGACGAGGGACGGCCCGCCGCCCGCCCGCGCGCGGTCGATCACCTCGCGGGCCACCTCGTGGACGGCGAAAAAGTCGTGCCCGTCGACCTCGTAGCCGGGGATGGCGAAGCCCGCCGCCCGGCCGACCTGGCTTCCCGCGACCGCCCAGGAGGACGCGGTCGATTCGGCGTAGCCATTGTCCTCGATCACGAAGATCGCCGGCAAGTTCCAGACCTTGGCGAGGTTGTAGGACTCGAGCGTGGTCCCCTGGTTCGAGCCGCCGTCGCCCACGAAGGCGATCGCCACCCCGCCGGTCTTCAAGGTCTTGGCCGTGAGCGCCGCGCCGCAGATCAGGGGTGGGCCGCCGCCGACGATGCCGTTGGCACCCATCATCCCCTTCTCGAGGTCGGCGATGTGCATCGAGCCGCCCTTGCCGCCGCACAGCCCCTCCTTCTTGCCGAAGATCTCGGCCATCATCGCCTTCACGTCGCAGCCCTTGGCGATGCAGTGGCCGTGGCCGCGATGGGTCGAGGCGATCCGGTCGACGTCCGTCAGATGCATGCAGAAACCGACCGCGGAGGCCTCCTCGCCGGCGTAGAGATGGACGAAGCCCGGGATGTTGCCGGCCGAGAACTCCTCGTGGACCCGGTCCTCGAAGGCCCGGATCGTCCGCATCTGCCGATAGGCGTGGATCAGCTGCTCGCGGCTGAGCTGCACGCGCGCCTCCCTGTCACTTCTCACGCGGTGCTCGCCGCACCATAGCCCGGGATCGGGCCTCGGCAAGTGGCCCTCGAACGAAACGGCCGGATGCTCGCGCACCCGGCCGCTTCGGACCCGATCTTCGGGCTCGGTCGTCGAAGGGCGCCGCGGGCGAGGAGCCGCGGCCTCCCCTCACTTCAAGGTCTTGAGGTAGGCGATGACGTCGGCCCGCTTCTTGGGATCGGCGAGGCGGAACGCCATGCGCGAGCCCTTGATCACGCTCTGCGGGTTCTCGAGGTACTTGTCGAGGATCTCCTCGTTGTCCCAGACGACGCCCGACTCCTTGATGCCGGGTCCGTACTTGGCGGCGTAGGCGGGATCGGTGCCGGCCGCCCTGCCCCAAACGCCGAGCAGCGACGGCCCGGTCGGCTTCGCGTCGGGCTTGTCGAGATTGTGGCACGCCACGCACTGGCGGGCGACCGTCTTGCCGGCCTCGGGGTCGCCACCCTTGCCTCGCTCCTGGGCCGACGCGCCCGATACCATGCCGGCCGCGAGCAGACCCGCGGCGACCCAAGCCATCATCCTCATCCGAGCGCCTCCATCAGGGGTTCTGCATCTCCCCCGCGAGCGCGCTCCCTAGCGCGACGCGTGGTCGCGGCCAACGCCCTTCCCGCCGCCTGCGGCGAAGCGCGCACCCCCGCGCACCGCTTGCGGAGCCGTTCGAGCTTTCCCGCCTAGCCCACCGCCGCTCGGCGTCGGACGATCGCCTGCCGTTCGCCTTCCGCGAGCCGTGCCGCCGCGGCCGGCTCGTCGAGTTCGCCCTCGACGGTACCGATGGACCACAGCATCTCCGCACTTCGGCACGCGCGTTCCACGAGCTCCGCGTCGGACAGGGATAGCCGTCGCGCGATCTCGGGCCCGTGACGGGCTGCAGGCGCTTCGGCTGCCGTGGGCCCGGCGGGGTCGATCTGCGTCGACCGCGAGATCGGCGCAGGGGCCGTCTCGTCCGGCTGGCGTTTCTCGCTCGGTGCCTCGTCCGGCTCCTCGACGGGAGCGTGGCGGGCCGTGATCTCGGGACGCGTCGCCCGCAACCGGCCGAGCTCTGCTTCGGCCCGCTCGCGTTCTTTCTGCAGTCGGGCGCGGCAGCGGAGGAGGGTCGCGAGTGTCGGCAGCTTACCGAGGTCGCGATCTTCGATCAGCGCCACGAGCACCCGCTCTTCGAGCGCGTCGAGCCGGCTGCCCCGCCAATATTGCGCGACGATCGCGTCGATCAGCAGCTCCTCGGCCGCGTCGACCGGCCGCAGCCGGACCCGCCAGGCTTCGCGCAGCCGCTCGAAGGCCGACCGGCGGGCCGGCTCCACGGCGTCCGCCAGGGAAGGAAAGCACGCTTCGTCCGTCATGGGCCGAGATCCAGCGGTTGCTGGGGCCTTCTGACCCATGATAGGATCGTTGTCAAGAGCAGGGCCCGGCCGGGCAGGCCGGCCCCGGGAGGAGGGGCGGTCGGGGCCGCGGCACGCGCCTCCCGACGCGCCCGACGACGACGCGGTGCGCGAGGCCGCGGCACGCGGCTCCCGAGCCGGAGATCGCTCCCGCTCAGCCCTCGAGCAGCCGGCGCGCCACGACCTGCGCCTGGATCTCGGCGGCACCCTCGAAGATGTTGAGGATGCGGGCGTCGCAGAGGATCCGCGAGATCGGGTATTCGAGCGCGTAGCCGTTGCCGCCGTGGACCTGGAGGGCCTGGTCGGCGGCCATCCAGGCGACCTGGGCGGCCGAGAGCTTGGCGAGCCCCGCCTCGAGGTCGCAGCGCCGGCCTTCGTCCTTGGCCCGCGCCGCCGAGAACGTGAGCTGGCGGGCGAGCTGGGTCTCGACCGCCGCCCAGGCGAGCTTTTGGTGGACCCGCGGGAAGGCGAGGAGCGGCTTGCCGAACTGCTTGCGCTCGCGGGCGTAAGCGAGACCCTCCTCGATCGCCGCCACCGCCACGCCCACCGCCCGGGCGGCGGTCTGGATGCGGGCACTCTCGAAGGTCGCCATGAGCTGCTTGAAGCCCTGGCCCTCGACCCCGCCCAGGAGGTTCTCGGCCGGCACGGCGAAGCGGTCGAAGGAGAGCGTGTATTCCTTCATGCCCCGATAGCCCAGGACCGGGATCTCGCCGCCCGTGAGTCCCTCGACCGGGAACGGGTCCGCATCCGTCCCGCGCGGCTTCTGGGCCAACAGGATCGAGAGGCCGCGATGGCCGCGCTCGGGCCGGGTGCGGCACAAGATCGTCATGAAGTCCGCCCGGGCGGCATGCGTGATCCAGGTCTTCTGCCCGGTCACCCGCCAGACCCCGTCCTCGAGGACCGCCCGGGTCTCGAGGTTGGCGAGGTCGGAGCCGATGTTGGGCTCGGTGAAGACGGCAGTGGGGACGAGCTCGCCCGAGGCGAGCCGCGGCAGGAAGCGGGCCTTCTGCTCGGCCGTGCCGGCCGAGGCCACGAGCTCGCCCGCGATCTCGTTGCGCGTCGGCAAGGAGCCCACACCGATGTAGCCGCGCGAGAGCTCCTCGGTGACCAGGCACATGGCGAGCTTGCTCATGCCGAGCCCGCCGTGCTCCTCGGGCACGGTCAAGCCGAACACGCCGAGCTCGGCGAGCTCCTGCAGCACCGCATCGGGGATCAAGGCGTCCTCGAGGTGCCAGCGATGGGCGAAGGGGCGGATCCGCTCCTCGGCGAAGCGGCGGAACTGGTCGCGCACGAGCTCGAGGCTGTCGTCGAGGATGCCCGGATCACCGAGCTCGCCGGGTGCGAGGAGCTCGGCCAGCCGGCGCCGCGCCTCGGTGGTGCCGCCCTCGCGCACGAGCGCTTCGACCTCGGCGCTGCGCAGCGGGCGGAGATCGGCCTCGCCGAGGCCGAGTTCGTGCGGCCGCACCATCTCGCCCTGGGCCATCGGCCAGCCGCTCGAAAGCCGCGCCAGATACTCGGCGAAGCCCCAGCCGAGCTGCAGCCGCTCGCGTTCGCCGAGCCGGCCCGCGGCGCGCAGCCGCTCGGCCCAATCGAGGAGGGCCTCGAGCGAGCGGACATGGACTTCGAGCCAGGCGAGGCCGTGCGCCGCGTGCTGCTCGCGCTCGAGGAGTTCGCCGTCGAGCCGGCCGCCCGGGGCGAGCCGGGCGGCGAGCCGGTCGCGGGCGCGGTCGCGGACGCTCGCCGCGGCGGCGAGGGCGGCGCGGCAGGTCGAGAGCAGGTCGGGCTCGCCGCGGCGCAGCTCGGCGATGGCCGTTGCCATGTTTTCGTTCCTCTGCTAAGAATGTTTCCGCAATGGCCGCCCGCGCCCGAGGCCGGCCGGGCACGGGCGCGCCGCGGCTCAGTCCTCGATCGCCTCCTCGAAGGTCCGCATGCCCGGGCGACGGGCCTGGACCAGGACCGCCATGTTGCCGGGCTTGTGCTGGTTCTTCCACATCTTCGTGTGCGCCCGCGGGATGTCGGCCCAGGCGAATACCTCGCTCATGCAGGGATCGACCTGACGGTTGAGAACGAACCGATTGGCCGCGCTCGCCTGCTTGAGGTTGGCGAAATGGCTGCCCTGCATCCGCTTCTGCCGCTGCCAGAGATAGCGGGCGTCGAGGGTCAGCTTGTAGCCGCTCGTGCCGCCGCAGATGACGACCATGCCGCCGCGTTTGACGACGAAGGCCGAGACCGGGAAGGTGGCGGCCCCGGGGTGCTCGATCACGAGATCGACGTCGTTCCCCTTGCCGGTGACGTCCCAGATCGCCTTGCCGAAGCGGCGGGTCTCGGCGAGCCAGCGGCCGTAGGCCTCCTTGTCCATGGGATCGGGCATCTCGCCCCAGCAGTTGAACTCCCTGCGGTTGATCACCGCCTTGGCGCCGAGCGAGAGGACGAAATCGCGCTTGTCCTCCTCCGAGATGACGCCGATCGCGTTCGCGCCGGAAGCGGCGATGAGCTGGATCGCCATCGAGCCCACCCCGCCCGCGGCCCCCCAGACGAGCACGTTGTCGCCGGGCTTCAAGATGTGCGGCGGATGGCCGAACAGCATCCGATAGGCGGTCGCGAGAGTGAGCACGTAGCAGCCGGACTCCTCCCAGGTGAGGTGCTTGGGCCGCGGCATGAGCTGGCGCGATTGGACCCGGCAGAACTGGGCGAGGCCGCCATCCGGCGTGTCGAACCCCCAGATCCGCTGGGAGGGCGAGAACATCGGATCGCCGCCGTTGCACTCCTCGTCGTCGCCGTCGTCCTGGTGACAATGCACCACGACCTCGTCGCCGACCTTCCACCGCTTCACCTTCGAGCCGACCGCCCAGACGATCCCGGTGGCATCCGAGCCCGCGATGTGGAAGGGCTGCTTGTGGATGTCGAGGGGCGAGATCGGGATGCCGAGTGCCGCCCAGACCGCGTTGTAGTTGACCCCGCTCGCCATCACCATGACGAGGCACTCGTCCTCGCCGATCGCGTGGGTCGGCACGACCTCCTGCTGCATCGCCGTGACCGGCTCGCCGTGCCGCTCCTTGCGGATGACCCAGGCCCACATGTTGCGCGGCACGTGACCCAGGGGTGGGATCTCGCCCACTTCGTAGAGGTCCTTGGTCGCGATCCGGTTGACCAGTGGCGCGCCCTCGCGGTGGATCGGGATCACCTGGGCCCCGCCCGCGGCACCGGCCGGGGCCGGTGCCACCGCGGAAGGCTTGGGCGCGCTCGGGGCGGCGGGCTGGGGCGTTTCGCCGCCGCTCGGGGCGAGCCGCGGGCCGCCCGTGGTGCCGGTCGCCGCGACCGTTTCCTCGAAGAAGTCCGAGGGCTCGAGCGGGATGCCCTCGCGCCGGGCGATCGCCAACAGCTCCTCTTGCCGGCGGGCGGGGATGGCGCCGCGCCGCACCCAGCCCGAGATCGCCGTCTGCCAGATGCCGAGGAGCTCGGCCACGCGCTGCTGCGAGCCGAACTTCGCGATGATCCGCTCGACGTTCTGCCTGCTCATGGGGTCCCCCCGCTGGTCGCTGCACGGAGCGTGACACGCGAGGTGGTGGCCGTCAACGACGATTCGTGTTTGACGCGGCGCAGCAGGGGTGTTAGGGCGTGCCGGGGGAATCGGCGCCGGCGGGAGCGGGCGGGCCGGTCGGGAACGGGGGACGGGCCATGACGAAGCGGGCGGGCGAGCCGGGCGGACGGGGCAAGGATCGGCCCTGGCTTTTCCGAACCTATGCCGGGCACAGCTCGGCCGCCGCGTCCAACGCCTTGTTCCGCCAGAACCTCGCCAAGGGTCAGACGGGTCTCTCGGTGGCCTTCGACCTGCCCACCCAGACGGGCTACGACGCCGACCACCCCTTGGCCAAGGGCGAGGTCGGCAAGGTCGGGGTGCCGATCGGCTCGATCGCCGACATGGAGGTGTTGTTCGAGGGGATCCCCCTCGAGCAGATGAACACCTCGATGACCATCAACGCGACCGCAGCATGGCTGTTGGCGCTCTACGTCGCGGTCGCCGAGCGGCAGGGGGCGGACCGGAAGAAGCTCGCCGGCACCACCCAGAACGACATCGTCAAGGAATATCTCGCCCGCGGTACCTACATCTTCCCGCCCGTTCCCTCCCTCAAGCTCACGACCGATCTGATCACCTTCACCACGCGCGAGATGCCGCGCTGGAACCCGATCAACGTCTGCTCCTATCACTTGCAAGAGGCAGGTGCCACACCGGTCCAAGAGATCGCCTACGCCCTCGCGACCGCGGTCTGTGTTTTGGACGCGGTCAGGGCCTCGGGCCAGGTGCGCCCGGAGGAACTGCCCGAGGTCGTCGGCCGCATCTCGTTCTTCGTCAACGCCGGCATCCGGTTCGTGACCGAACTCTGCAAGATGCGCGCCTTCACCCGTCTTTGGGACCGGATCACCCGCGAGCGCTACGGCGTGGAGGACCCCAAGCACCGGCTCTTCCGCTACGGCGTCCAGGTCAATTCCCTGGGGCTCACCGAGCAGCAGCCGGAAAACAACGTCTACCGCATTCTTTTGGAGGCGCTCGGGGTCACGCTCTCGAAGCGGGCCCGCTGCCGGGCCCTCCAGCTACCGGCCTGGAACGAGGCGCTCGGCCTGCCGCGGCCCTGGGACCAGCAATGGTCGTTGCGCCTCCAACAGATCTTGGCCTACGAGACCGATCTGTTGGAGTACGACGATCTGTTCGACGGCTCGCCGGTGATCGAAGCCAAGGTCCGCGAGCTCGAGGAGGCGGCGCTCGAGGAGCTCGGCCGAGTGGAGGCGATGGGAGGCGCCATGGCCGCGGTCGAGAGCGGCTACATGAAAGCACGACTCGTGGAGAGTAACACCGAACGTGTCACGGCGATCGCTGCCGGCGAGCTGCCGGTCGTCGGCGTCAACTGCTTCACCGAGAGCGAGCCTTCGCCTTTGACGACGGGCGAGGGCGGCTTCCTCGCGGTCGACCCGGCGGCCGAGGCGGCGCAGATCGCCCGGCTCGAGGCGCACCGGGCGCGGCGCGACGGCAAGGCCGTGGCGGCCGCCCTCGCGGCCTTGCGCGAAGCGGCGCAGGAGGGCCGCAACATCGTGCCGCCCTCGATCGACTGCGCCCGGGCGGGGGTCACCACCGGCGAGTGGGCCCAGCTGTTGCGCGAGGTGTTCGGCGAGTACCGGGCGCCCACGGGCGTGGGTGCCGTGGCCGGCACCGGCAGCGACCTCTTGGCCCCGGTCCGCGCCCGGGTCGAGGAGGCGAGCCGGCGGCTCGGCCGGCGGCTCAAGATCCTGGTCGGCAAGCCGGGGCTGGACGGACACTCGAACGGCGCCGAGCAGATCGCGGTGGCGGCGCGCGATTGCGGGATGGAGGTGGTCTACGACGGCATCCGCTTGACGCCCGCGCGGATCGCCGCGACCGCGCTCGAGGAGGGCGTCCACCTCGTGGGCTTGTCGATCCTCTCGGGCTCGCACGAGCCGCTCGTCCGCGAGGTGCTCGAGCGGATGCGCAAGCTCGGCATCGGCGAGGTGCCGGTGGTGGTGGGCGGCATCGTCCCGCCCGAGGACGCGCGCCGGCTGCTCGCGCTCGGGGTCGCCCGGGTCTACACGCCCAAGGACTACCGGGTCGACCAGATCATGGCCGATCTCGTGGAGGTCGCCCTCGCCGCCCGGCGCCGGGCGGCGTGAGGGGCGCGGGGCCGCTACGTAGCTGGGCTAGGCCGCGAGGAGGTTCCGCCAGGCTCGATCGGGGGCGTTCTCCTCGATCACGTTCGCGGCCTGGCTCAGAACGCCGAGAAGCGTGCCCATCGCCTCACGATCCCCGATGACCGCGATCCGTACGGGCGGATCGGCCAGGCGGGCGAGATCGTGAAACTTGGCGACGGTCGTGGCCACCGATGTGGGATGTGGCGATACGAGGTCGAGCAGAAAGTGGCGGCCGTCGCGCCGAATCCGTGCGTCCACGCGCCAACGGTGCGTCGACGATCCCACGACTTCCACCGACCGTTCTACCGGTGCTCCGCTGAGGAGGCGTTCGAGGCGGCGCGCCAGCACCTCGATCCGTTCCTTCGGAGCGCGCGAGCCTTGCCTCTCGAGCGCCTGATCGAACGCGCGTCGGGCGGCGTTGGCCAGGCACGCAATGGCCCCGGCGATCTGGTCGACCCGATCGACCCGCGTCAGGATCGTAGCGCTGGCCTCGTCGACGTCGAGGCCGCACTCGGCGACCGTTTCTTCGAGCTGTCGCTTGAACGCGGTCGCGAAGCCGAGGAACATCGCCTCTGCGTGGGTCAGACCGAGGTCGGACAACAGCCATTGCGACGGGCCGGTGCGCTCGATCGCCACCACGACAGAACTGCCGGTCCTCAAGACGACCGGGGTGTCGAGCAGAAGCCGATTGCCGACCGGCAGCTCGCGGACCTGCTCGCCACCGTCGAACGGGACGATCCACTCCCTCGCGCCCCTTTCGCCTTCGCGCGGAGCCGTCCTCATGCTTTCCGACCTCCCCGTCGGGCCCCCGATGGCAGTTCAGAGAATAGATCGGGTTCCCACGGGGGAGGAGGGATCGAAACGTCACACGCGAGATGCCAGAGCGTGCGGAGTGCGTCGACGAGTTCGTCCCAGCTCTGGGGCTGCGGGTCGAGAGGCTCCGCGATCTCGAGCCGATCGAGCAGGCGATCGAGGCCGAGTTCGGCGTTGCGTTCGAGGCTGTGCCGGTGGGAGACACCTTTATCGATCGTAAGGAAGCGTAGCTTTTTCGGAGCGTGACCAGGGTTGCGGTGCGGGCGCAACGGCCAAGCGTCGATACGCTCGAACATCCCGCCCCGTTGTCCGGCCGGCGCGTACACTAGGCCGAACATCACCTCGCAGAGCGGGCGTCGCAAAAGTGCAGTCCCACGGAGTTCCAACCCCTCGACGATCGCCTCCTCGATCACCAGCGGACACGACATCTCCAGCTTCTCGTCGCGCGCCCGCCAGGCCGGAACCGTGGCCAACCCTTTTGGTGCTGCCAACAGTTCGCGGAGCCGGTCCAGCGTGACCGGATCGGAACCGGTCGATCCCGGGGGCGACCCGCGTCGAGGCACGCCGTCTTCCTGCTCGCGGTGATCGGAGCGGGCGTAAACGTTGCGAGCCTGGATCGGCAAGAGCGGCCACGCCGCTCCGCGCCTCGGGCACCGGGCAGCCGCCATCTGTCGCGGCCGATTGCTGGGCCCGGTCGGCCATCGCAGGATGTCGGGGCGGGCACCGACCAGCAGAGAGTGGGCAGGCATGACAGAAATCCGCGTCGCGACCTTCGACGGGCCGGGGGCGAAGCCGGTGATCCGCCGCGTGCCGCGGCCGCGGGTGCCGGAGAAGGCGGCCCTGATCGCGATCGGCTGCTGCGGGGTCTGCGGCACCGATTTGCACATCCTCAAGGGGCACTGGCCCAAGCCCCTGCCCTGGCCCTTCACCCTCGGCCACGAGCTCGCGGGCGTGATCGTCGAGAAGGGGCCGGCACTCGAAACCGACTGGACCGGCCAAAAACTCGAGGTCGGCTCGAAGGTCATGCTGCCGCCCTTGATGCCCTGCGGCACCTGCGACTGGTGTCGGCGCTACCCCGAGCAGGCCAACAAGTGCCTCACTCCCGTCTATTACGGCCGGTACCTGGGCTTCGCGAAGCCGCCGCACCTGTGGGGTGGGTGGGCCGAGATGGTCTATGTCGACCTCGACATGCTGCCCGGCACCAAGATCTACAAGCTGCCGGACGACATGCCGCTCTTGTTGGGCTCGCTCTCCGAGCCCTTGACCTCCTGCATCCGCGGCTTCGAGCGCGCCAAGAAGGCGGGTGGCTTCCCTTGGGGAGCCACGGTCGTGATCCAGGGCACCGGGCCGATCGGCATTCTCGCGATCGCCGCGGCCTACGAGATGGGTGCCGGCAAGGTGATCGCCGTGGGGGCGCCCGAGAAGCCGCGGCTCGAGCTCGCTCGCGCCTTCGGTGCGGTGGCGACCGTGAACATCGAGGAGGTCACCCGGCCGGAGGAGCGGATCGCCCGGGTGCGCGAGCTCGTGGGCGGCTACGGTGCCGACCTCGTCATGGACTGTTCGGGTCACCCCTCGGCCGGGCCCGAAGGTCTCGAATTCTTGCGCGACGGGGGTTGCTACGTCGAGATGGGGCAGTTCACAGATGCCGGGCCGATCCTCACGAACTGGCACCGGATCTGCACCAAGGACGTGACGATTCTCGGATCCTGGGCGTTCACGGCCAACGACATCCCGCTCGGCATCAAGATGCTCGACAAGGCCCGCGAGCGTTATCCTTGGCGTTCGATGCAGACCCTCTTCCCGTTCGACGAGGTGGGCGTCCAGGCGGCGATCGACGCCGCCAACCAGATGCGTGCCGTCAAGGCCACGATCGTCCCCGACGAGCGGCTCTGCGCCGACTGAGCCGCGTCGGCCCTCGGCCACGGGTCGGGCTCAGAGCCGCGGGATGCGCCCCGGCGGAGCGTGGCCGGTCGCGAGCGTGACGAGATGGGCGAGGGCCAGGATCACGAGGATCAGCCCCACGCCCAACAAGAAGGTCGAGGGAAAGAGCGAGACCTCGCCGAGCGCGCGCGGCCGGCGCTGATGCCAGAGGCAGTAGCCGGAGAGGCCGAGGCCGGCGGCGAGCAGGAGGAGCGTCCAGGGAAGCGTCAAGGGCGGGCCTCGCGGGGCGCGGTTCGCCTCCGCATATAGGAGCCCGAGCGCGCGAGCGGAGGAGGAGGGAGATGGCGAGGATGCGGGCGATGCTCCTCGATGCGCCGGGGCGGCCCTTGCGCCCGGCCGAGTTGCCCGTGCCCGAGCCGGGCCCGGGCGAGGTGCTCGTTCGGGTGCTCGCCTGTGGGGTCTGCCGGACCGACCTCCACCTGGTCGACGGCGAGCTCCCGGACCCCCTGCTCCCGATCGTCCCCGGCCACGAGATCGTCGGCGAGGTGGCGGCGCTGGGCCCCGGGGTGGAGGGGCTCGCGCTCGGGCGGCGGGTCGGTGTGCCCTGGCTCGGGCGGACCTGCGGTGCGTGCCGGTTCTGCCGAAGCGAGCGCGAGAATCTGTGCGATGCGCCGCTCTTCACCGGCTACACCCGGAACGGCGGTTACGCCGAGTTCACGGTGGCCGACGCCCGCTATTGTTTTCCGCTGCCCGACGGCGACCCGGTGGCCCAAGCGCCTTTGCTGTGTGCCGGCTTGATCGGCTTCCGCGCCTATCGGATGGCCGGCGAGGGGAAGCGGCTCGGCCTCTACGGTTTCGGTGCGGCGGCCCACATCCTGGCGCAGATCGCCAAGGCCGACGGGCGCGAGGTCTACGCCTTCACCCGTCCGGGCGACACGGCCGCCCAGGCCTTCGCCCGCCGGCTCGGCGCCGTCTGGGTGGGCGGCTCGGACGAGCGGCCGGAGGTACCGCTCGATGCGGCGATCGTCTTCGCGCCGGTGGGCTCGCTCGTACCCACGGCGCTGCGCGCGGTCGACAAGGGCGGGGTCGTGGTCCTGGGCGGCATCCACATGAGCGACATCCCCGCCTTTCCCTATCGGATCTTGTGGGAGGAGCGGGTCGTCCGCTCGGTCGCCAACCTGACCCGCGCCGACGGGCTCGGCCTGTTCGCCAAGCTCGCCCGCACGCCGGTCGTGACCGAGACCGTGCGCTTGCCGCTCGCGGCCGCGAACGAGGCGCTCGCGGCCCTGCGTGCGGGGCGGTTGCAGGGGGCGGCGGTCCTGGTACCCTGATGCCACGCGTCAGGGAAAGCCCGCGTAAGACGGGCGCCGGCACGAGGAGGGTCCGCCCGTGGAGAAGCTCGAACGCGTCCGCGAGGCGCTCGCCGAGAGCGACGTCTTCGGCTCCTTGACCGAGGAGGAAATCGACCGGCTCGTGGCCTTCGGCACCATGGTCAAGGTGCCGGCCGGCCGGACGATCTTCCAGAAGGGCGATCCGGGCGACAGTCTCGCGGTCGTGGTGAGCGGGCGGGTGCGGATCGGCACGATCACGCCCGAGGGCCGCGAGGCGGTCCTCAACTTCGTCGATCCCGGCCAGACCTTCGGCGAGATGGCGATCCTAGACGGCAAGCCGCGGAGCGCCGATGCGACCGCGCTCGAGCCGTGCGAGCTCTTCTGCTTGAAGCGCCGCGACGTCTTGGCCTTCCTCGAGCGGCATCCGGAGGTGGCACTCCGGGTGATCGGCGTCCTCTGCCAGCGGCTACGGCGGACGACCGAGATGGTCGAGGACGCCGCGCTGCGGGCCATGGCGCCGCGGATCGCCCGGGCCCTGTTGCGCCTCGCCGCCGACCACGGTCGGCCGGTCGCGGACGGCGTGCGGATCGAGCTCGACCTCTCCCAGCGCGAACTCGGCGCCTATTGCGGGCTCGCCCGCGAGAACGTCAACCGTCAGCTCTCGCTCTGGCGCGAGGCCGGGCTCGTGCGCCAGGAGGGGCGCCGGCTCGTGCTGCGCGACCGCCCGGCGCTCGAGCGGATCGCCGCCGACGGGCGGTGAGGGGGCACCGACCCGGGCCGCCGGCTCCCGACCACGTCGCCGTCCGTCGGCGAACCGGCGTTAACCGAAACGTAGTCATTTGCGGATAGGGTCTTGCGCACAACGCGCAGTTGAGTAACCATGACGCGGAAGCGTGGTGCGGGTTGGCGCTTAGCGGGAGAGATGGCGATGCGGACGAGGATGGCGTTGTTGACCGCTGCCGCAGCGGTCGGGCTGCTCGCGGTGCCGGAGGGCGCCCTGGCGCAGAAGAAGGGCGGGACGTTCGTCGCCGACAACGTCCTCTGGCTGCCCGGGGTTTTCGACGAGCTGAGCGCCCCCAACAAGCAGGCGGTGCAGAGCGAGCGGCAGGCCGAGGACGCGATCTTCAAGAAAATCGAGCGCGCTCTGAAGACGAACACTCTTTCCTCGCTGACGCGGGCAGACGTCAACCGCATCTTGAGCCTGTCGAACCTCCAACGAGACGACCGCGAGTTGACCGCGACGGGCTCCGCCGATCTCGCCTTCGCCGGCCTCGATCGCATGGTGGGAATCGGGGTGGGCGGCAGCGCCACGTCGTTCCGCCTCGACCTGTCGAGCAATCTGCTGCCGACCTTGCTCGTCCCGACGGTCTCCGGTGGCAACATCGTCGACTGGACGCCGCTCGACGAGGTCTACTCGATCAGCGGGGTGCGCAAGGGTAAGGGTGGCGCCAAGCTCGCCAAGAGCGGGATCAACTTCAACTCGGCTACCGGCGAGCTCCAGGTCACGCTCAAGAAGCCGTTCGCCGACAAGCAGTTCGTCAAGCTCGTGCTCGAGCTCGACGATGGCTCTTCTCCGGTGAAAGGGAAGGGGCGTAAAAAGAACTCATCGGTGCCCTCCTTCGCGATCACGGTGGTCAACACCACGCTGCCGATCGGCCCGAACACGATCAACATTGGCGGTACGCAAAGTGGTAGCCTGATCACCTCGAACGCGGCAAGCATCGAGAGCCAGATCACAGCGGACAGACCCGATATGCCGGCTCGGGTGGCTGCCGTGCTGAACGCTTCCTCGTACGATCCGCAAACCGGAGCGATCACCGACACCAACACGAGCTACGTGGCGGCGGTCAGCAACGGCGTGCTGTTCAAGAAGTTCAACGTGAACGTCACGCCGGTGAGCCCGAGCTGACCTTCGCCGTGGCTACCGACCGGGATCGCGATGCGGCGATCGCTTCGGTTCGGAGGTCGCAAGATGGGGGCCGCGTGGGCGCCGCGTAGAGCGCCTTGGGGGCGTGAGCCGTGACCCGCTGGGGCGCCACCGAGGGAGGTGGCGCCGCCATCGGTGTCGGTCACGCGGGGGGGGGGCGAGGAGGCCGGGCGACCCGGTTGCGCCCGATCGTGTCTTCTTCTCGCGTGCACGGCCGTTGGGTGATCGGCGCCGAGAGCCGCGTCAGCGCACGATGGACGCTTGAGGCGCGGGGGCTGGTCGGGCGCGGGCGGAAGCGCTAGGCAGCTGCCCATGCCGGTGCCCCTCCTCCGTCTGCAGATCGGCTCCGTGACCTTGCTGGTGGAGCCGTTCGACACCCCCACCGCCCGCGCGATCGCTGCGGCCGTCCCGTTCGAAGCGCGCGCCCGGACCTGGGGCGAGGAGGTCTATTTCGAGACCCCGGTGAAGGTCGGGCTCGAGCCCGACGCGCGGGAGGTCGTCGAGCCGGGCGAGATCGCTTTCTGGGTCGAGGGCCGCGCGATCGCGATCGCCTTCGGCCGGACCCCGGTCTCGCGCGGCGACGAGTGCCGGCTGGTCGCCCCGGTCAACGTCTGGGGCCGGGCGCGCGAGGACGTGCGGGCGCTCCGTGTCGTGAAGCCGGGCGATCGGATCCGCGTCGAGGCCCTGGGCGAGCCCGCCCCTTGAGCCTACCCGAGGACGCCCGGCCGGCCACGATCCTCGCCCAGGCGGCGGGTGCCGTCGACGAGATCACGGGCGGGATCGTCCCGCCGCTCCAGCCCTCGACCACCTTCCTGCGCGATCCGGACAATCGCTACCGCCGGGGCTTCGACTACGGCCGCGACGCCAACCCGGTGGTCCGCCAGGTCGAGACGGTGGTCGCGGCCCTCGAGGGCGGCCGGGCGGCCCTCGCCTTCTCGTCCGGCATGGCGGCGATGACCGCGGTGTTCCGCAGCCTGCCGCCGGGCGCGCACGTCCTCGCCCCGAAGGTGATGTATTGGGGCCTGCGCAAATGGCTGCGCGATGCGGCGGCACGCGGGCTCTTGGCGGTCGACCTGGTCGATCTCGACGATCTCGACCAGGTCCGTGCCGCGCTGCGGCCCGGGGTCACGAAGCTCCTCTGGGCCGAAACGCCGGCCAACCCGACCTGGGTCGTGGCCGATCTTTCGGCCCTCGCCGCCCTCGCCCGCGAGGCCGGAGCCACCTTCGTGGTCGACAACACCGTGCCGACCCCGCTCCTCACCCGCCCGCTCGCGCTCGGCGCCGACCTGGTCGTCCACAGCGCCACCAAATATCTGAACGGCCACAGCGATCTCCTGGCCGGCCTGGTCGTCGCCGGCGTCGAGGACGAGCGCTGGGCGGAGCTCCGCCGGATCCGCCACGACGAAGGCGCGATCCTGGGCGCTTTCGAAGCCTTCCTGCTGCTGCGTGGGCTGCGTACCCTCGAGGTGCGGCTGCAACGCCAGTGCGGCTCGGCCATGCATCTGGCCGCCGCGCTCGACCGCCATCCGCGCATCGAGCGCGTCCTCTACCCGGGCCTGCCGACCCACAAGGGCCACACCCTGGCGGCCCGCCAAATGAGCGGCGGCTTCGGCGGCATGCTCTCGATCCTCGTGCGCGGCGGTGCCGAGGCCGCGATCGCCACCGCCGCCGCGGTCCAGGTGTGGAAGCGGGCGACCTCGCTGGGTGGGGTCGAGAGCCTGATCGAGCACCGCGCCTCGATTGAAGGGCCGGACAGCCCCGCCCCGCCCGGCCTCCTGCGCCTCTCGGTCGGGCTCGAGGACCCGCGCGACCTCCTGGCCGACCTCGAGCGGGCGCTCGATCGCGCAGGCTAGGCCCGCGCGGCTCTTCCGCCGCGGTCACGGAAGCGTCATCGTAGGCCCCTAGCCCGGCTCCGGCGACCGGGTGCGGGGGGCGTCATTCCGAACGATCTCGTGATCGAGCGGCTGGTCGTGCGCTTCGGGCGGACGACCGTCCTCGAAGATCTCGACCTCGCGGTCGCCGAGGGTGAGCTCGTGGCGCTCCTCGGCGCCTCGGGCTGTGGCAAGACCACGCTGTTGCGGGCGGTCGCCGGCTTCGCGCCGGTCGCGGCGGGTCGGATCGTGGTCGGCGGGCAGGAGATCCAGCATCTCCCGCCCGAGCGGCGGGAGGCGGCGCTTGTCTTCCAGTCCTACGCGCTCTGGCCGCACATGAGTGCCGCGCGCAACATCGGCTTCGGCCTCGAGGTGCGCCGGCGGCCGCGCGCCGAGATCCGCGCCCGGGTCGACGAGATGCTCCGGCTCCTGGGCCTCGAGGGTCTGGGCGAGCGCAACGTCACCCAGCTCTCGGGGGGGCAGCGCCAGCGGGTGGCCCTCGGCCGGGCGCTCGCGATCGAGCCGCGCCTCCTCCTGCTCGACGAGCCGCTCTCCAACCTCGACGCGCGGATCCGCCACGAGCTCCGCCACGAGATCCGCAGCCTCCAGCGCCGGCTCGGGATCACCGCACTGCACGTCACCCACGACCGCGAGGAGGCCATGGTCATGGCCGACCGGATCGCGGTCATGGACCGCGGCCGGATCGTCCAGCTCGACACTCCAGAAGGCCTCTGGCACCGGCCGGCGAGCCCCTTCGTCGCGGCCTTCATGGGGGCCGACAACCGGGTCGAGCTCGCGGTCGAGACGGCCGAGCGGGCGCTCCGGGTGCGCAGCGCCGAGGGCACACCCGCGCTCCTGCCGCTCGGCACCGCGGGACCCCACCTGGCCGGCCGGCCGACCGCCCGGATGGTCGCCCATTTCCGCAGCGCCGCGGCCCGCCTGCTCGATCCCGGAGCGGCGCCGGCCGGGACGCTCGTCCTCCACGGCACGATCGAGCAGACGGCCTATCTGGGCGACCTTTGGCGGCACACGGTCGGCCTCGAAGGCCGGACCCTCCTGGTCGACCATCCCGAGCGGGTGGCACCGGGCAGCCCGGTCGCGGTCGGCGTGCCGGCTTCGGCCCTGCATCTGTTCCCGGTCGGCGACGCGGTGTCACCGGCCCCAGCAGCACAAGAGGAGACGGCGAGGATGGAGCGACGCAGCCTGCTCGCGGCGGGTGCCGCGATCCTGATCGGCGCGAGCCTGCCGGCCGCGGCCGAGACGACCTTGAACGTGATCACCGCGGGCGACCAGAACATGGTCGACTACGTCAACGACTTCCTGGGCCCGCGCTTCGAGAAGCTCGTCCCGGGCGTGCGGGTGCGGGCGGCCGGCACCGGCCCGGGCGATGCGGGCTCGCAGAAGATCTACGAGAAGCTCGCGGCCCAGGCGCAGGCCGGGCTGGCGGCCTGGGACGTCGACGTCGCGGTGGTCCACCAGCGCATGGCCGGCCAGATGGTCAAGGAGAACCTCTTGGCCCGCTACCGCGAAGAGGTCGCCACCGGCAAGCTCGTGACCCGCGAGACGGCCGAGAACGCGCTCGGCCAGCCGGTCGGCGGCTACGTCCTGCCGATGTTCCACAGCCAGATCGCGCTCGCCTACAATCCTGCACTCGTGCCGAACCCACCCAAGAGCTATGCGGACCTGGCCGAGTGGGTGAAGAAGAACCCCAAGCAGTTCGGCTACAACGGCATCAAGGGTGGCATGTCGGGCGTCGGCTTCGTCATGGGCTGGGTCGCGGCCCACGCCGACCTCGGCCGCAAGCTCGAGAGCGGACCCTACGACCCGGCGCTCAAGACCGAGATCGAGAAGGCCCTGGCCGGGCTCAAGGAGTTCAACAGGGCGGTGATCTTGACCCCGGGCAACGCCGGCACGCTGGATGCCTTGAACCGGGGCGAGATCGCGATGGGCCCGGTCTGGGTCGACATGTTCTACACCTGGCAGGCCGACGGCCGCTTGAACCCGGCGCTCAAGCTCACGCTATTGGGCCCCGGCCTGCCCGGTCAGCCGATGTACTATGTCTTGCCGGCCAAGGCGGCCAATGCCGAACTCGCCAAGAAGTTCATCGAGTTCGCCACGAGCCCCGAGATCCAGGCCGAGGGCATCGTCAAGCGCTTCAACTGGTATCCGGGGATCGACGCCCAGCACGTCCGCGCCGTGCTCGACGAGGCGAGCTGGAACAAGCTCTTTACCGACATCGCACCCGAGGAACTGGCGAGCAAGGGCCGACCCTTCCCCTTGACGCAATATTTCAGCGACATCCTCGAGGCCTATGAGCGCACCGTCGCCAACTGAGGCGAACCGACTCGGGGCCACGGGCGAGGGCCGGATCGGCCTTTTGCTCGTGGCCCCGGCTCTGCTCGTCGTCGCCGTCTTCTTCGTGGTGCCGCTCGGGCTCTCGGTGGTCTGGGCCTTGAGCGACCGCGACGGCGCGTTCTCGCTCGCCAATCTCGAGAAGGCGATCGAGCTCTACCGGACCGACATCCTCTTCACGCTCCTGCTCGTGAGCGCGGCCACCGCACTCACCGGCCTTTTGGCGGTCCTGATCGGCGGCTGGCTCGTGCTCGGCGAGAACCCGCGGCTCGTGGCGATCCTGCGCTGGCTCTACCGCCTGCCCTTGTTCATCCCCTTCGTGGTCGCGGCCCAGACCATGAGCAGCTTCCTCGCCAAGAACGGGCTCATGAACCACGCCTTGATCGCGGCCGGTTTGATCGGGCCGTTGCAGGCGCAGAGCTTCCTCGATTGGCGCGGGGTGCTCGTGACCTTCGTCTGGAAGCAGACCCCGTTCGTGACGCTCATGGTCGCCGGCGCCATGGCCGCCCTCGACCGCTCCTTGATCGAGGCGGCGCGCAACATGGGCGCGGGGCGGGTCCGCGTCCTCGTGGGTATCCTCCTGCCGCTCGTCCGGTCGACGCTCCTCGTGGGCCTCGTCCTCTCCTTCGTGACGATGCTCTCGGTCCTCTCGGTGCCGGTCATGATCAACGCCGGCTCGCCCACCTTGATCACCGTCGACATGGCCTACCGGATCACCGCGCATGGCGACTACGGTGTGGCCAACGCGCTCGGCCTCGTCTCTTGCCTGATGGCCTCGGCCGCCGCTTGGCTCTATCTGCGCACGAGCCTGCGCGAGCGAGCCGGCGCATGAACGTCGCGAGCGCGCGTCTGGCCCGCGGGCTGCTCGCGGGGCTCGTGCTCGGGCTCCTGACCTTCGCGATCCTCGGGCCGCTCGTCAACCTCGCGCTTTGGGCGGTGGCCGAGCGCTGGTACTTCCCCAACCGGCTGCCGAGCCAGTACGGCTTCGGCTTCTGGGAGCGGGTCTTCTCGCCGCGCGGCGGGGCCTGGAGCGCGCTCGGCACGAGTGTGGTGATCGCGCTCGCGACGGTGGCCCTCTCGCTCGCCGTGGCGTTGCCGGCCGGTTGGGCGCTCGCGCGCTTGCGGATGCCCGGCCGGGCGCTCGTGCTGTTGGCCTTCCTGTTGCCGCAGGCCTTCCCCAACCTGCCGGTCTACATCAACATCGCTCGGATCTTCTATTGGTGGGGGCTGAACGGGACGATCGTGGGCGTGGTCCTCGTCCACACCCTCCACGGCCTCGTCTTCGCGGTCTGGATCACCACGGCCACCTTCGCCGCGATCGACCGCAGCCTCGAGGAGGCGGCCCGCAACATGGGCGCGGGGCCGTTGCGGACCTTCCTCACCGTCACCCTGCCGCTCGCCGCGCCGGGGATCTTGGCGGCCTCGATCTTCGTCTTCCTCGAATCCCTGGACGAGTTCACGGGCACCTATTTCGTGGGCGTGCCGGACGTGTTGACCCTGCCGCTGTTGATGTTCAACGCGGCCATGGGCGGCAATTACCAGATCGCGGCGATCACCGCGCTGATCCTGCTCGTGCCTTCGCTCCTGTTCATGGCGGTGATCGAGCGCTTCTTGAAGGCCGAGGTGCTGGCCAAGGTCGGCGGCTGAAAGACTCCGGCGTTCGCCCGCCCGGCGTGATGGCTGCTGCACGATCGCCGGCTGCGAACCGGGGCCGTACCACGAGGGAGCTGACGGCGGCTCGATCGAGGAGTTCGGCGGCACCATGGAGCCGAACTCCTCGGGCCTGTTCCTTCTCGCCCAGGAGGTGACCGGCGACAGGGTCCTGCCGTAGCTCTTCGAACTCGAGGGCCGCGTGCTCGGAAGGCTCGGTGGGCGACGCGCAGGAACGCCGCCTCTGCGAAGCACTCGGCGACACGGCAGCCGCCCGGCCCGACCTCCCGACCTTCCTGCGTCGGCGTGTCGGCCGCCTGATCCGGCTTGCGGGACGGGAATCTGCGAGAGGCGCGTGGCCGTCCGGTACGAACGGCCGACTGCGGCTGTGGCGCGCGCTGGCCTCGCTCACGGACCGGCGGGTGGCGGCAAGGGAGTGGGCGATCTCGGCCCGTCCGAGCTGCGCGCGGACTTCGCGCTCCCGCCCGGCCGATCCGCAAGCCCGCTCCGCCCGGCCGAGCGTTCCCGTGCGCCCCGCGCCGCGCTATCGACGGGGACCGCCGATCGGGGGAGAGGTCATGCGCGCCGTCGTCGTCCACGCCGCCAAGGATCTCCGGGTCGAGGAGCGCGAGCCCGAGCCGCTCGGCCCGCACGAGGTCCGGGTTAAGCTCGGCGCCGGCGGCATCTGCGGCAGCGACCTGCACTATTACCACGAGGGCGGGATCGGTGATTTCCCCATCCGCGAGCCGCTGATCCTCGGCCACGAGATGGCCGGCACCGTGGTCGAGCTCGGCCCCGCCGTCGAAGGCCTCGAGCCCGACACCAAGGTCGCCGTCAACCCGACTTGGCCCTGCCCCGGCGTGCGCTTAGATCTCGGCGCCCGAGCGCATCTCGACCCGCAGATCCGCTTCGCCGGCAGCTCGCGCACCTTCCCGCACGTCCAAGGCTTCTTCCGCGAGCTCGTCACCGTCCGCGCCGAGCAGTGCCGGCCCGTGCCGGCTTCGCTCGCGCTCGAGGAGGCGGCCATGGCCGAGCCCTTGGCCTGCTGCCTGCACGCGATCCGCCGCGCCCACGAGGTGCTGGGCCGGCACGTGCTGGTGCTCGGCTGCGGGCCGATCGGCTGCCTGACGATCGCCGCCGCCCGGCTCGCCGGGGCGGGCCGCATCACCGCCTGCGACCTGGTGCCGGCCACGCTCGCGAAAGCGAAGGCCATGGGCGCCGACGAGCTGGTCGATCTGAGCGCCGACCGCACGCCCCTCGACCGGCTGCAGGAGGGTGGCGGGCGGGTCGATGTGGTGGTCGAGGCGGCGGGCTCGCCCAAGGCCGCGGTCGACGGGCTCAGGGCCACCCGCCGCGGCGGCACCTACGTGCAGTTCGGCGTCCTGCCCAAGGGCATGCACCCGATCCCCTTCGACCAGATCGTCGCCAAGGAGCTCGACATGGTCGGCACCTTCCGCTTCTGGGAGGAGTTCGACTGGGCGGTCGAGGCGATCGCCGGGCGCCGGGTCGACGTCCGTCCGCTCTTGACCGACGTCCTGCCGCTCTCCCGTGCGAAGGAAGCCTTCGAGCTGGCTTCCGACCGCCGCCGGGCGATGAAGGTCCAGCTCGTCCCGGGCTGAGCCGCACGCGCCGACCGTAACGGCCGAGGCGGCGCTCGCCGCGGCCGCTCGCCGAGTCCGAGGTGGCGATGCACATCACCGCGCTCGAGACGGTCCGCTGCAAGGCCTTCGCCAACCTGCTGTGGCTGCGGCTCGAGACCGATGCCGGGCCGGTCGGCCTCGGCGAGGCGTTCCGCAACGCGGAAGCGACCGAGGCCTATCTGCACGAGACGCTCGCCCCCGAGCTCCTCGGCCGCGACCCGCGGCCCGTGGCGGCGCATCGCGAGCGGATCGGACGGGTGATCGCCAACCGCTTCATGGGCACGCCCTCGCGCTCGGTCGAGCTCCGGGGCGACGCGGCGGTCGACATGGCGCTCTGGGACCTCCTCGCGCAGAGCCTGGGCGTGCCGCTGCATCGGCTGTGGGGCGGGCCCGTGCGCGAGCGGATCCGCGTCTACAACACCTGCGCCGGGCCCGGCTACAACACCGCTGCCACCCGCGGCTGGGTGAGCCGGTTGGCCGAGCCCGGGGCCGCGCCCCTGGGCGCGCTCGACGATCTGCAGGCGCAGCTCGACGATCCCGTGGGCCTCGCCCGCTCGCTCCTGGCCGAAGGTGTGACGGCCATGAAGATCTGGCCGTTCGACCGCTTCGCTGCGGCCACGGGGGGCAATGCGATCGGCCCGGCCGAGCTCGAGGCGGGGCTCGCCCCGGTGCGCGCGATCCGCGAGGCGGTCGGCCCGGCCATGGAGATCCTGATCGAGTGCCACGGCCTCTGGCGGCTGCCGGCGGCGGTGCGGATCGCCCGCGCCCTCGAGCCCTACCGGATCTTCTGGCTCGAGGACCCGATCGCCATGCACCGGCTCGACGATCTGCGGCGCTTGAAGGAGGCGACCGGGATCCCGCTCGCCGGCAGCGAGAACCACGGCACCGCCCACTGGTTCCGCGAGGCCTTCGCGCAGGGTGTGATCGACTACGCGCATTTCGACGTGGGCTGGATGGGCGGGCTTTCCGAGGCGCTCGACGTCGCCGCCCTCGCCCGCGTCTTCGACCGGCCGATCGCCCCGCACGATTGCGTGGGACCGGTGATGCTGGCGGCCAACCTCCAGCTCCTCGCCTCCCAGCCGCACGGTCTCTGGTGCGAGACGGTCCGCGCCTATGCCCGCGGCTGGTACAGGGAGGTCGTCGAAGGCCTGCCCGAGCCCGAAGGCGGGACGATCGGCTTTCCCGAGGGACCCGGGCTGGGTGTCCGCCTCTCACCGGCCTTCTTGGCGCGGCCCGATCTCGTCCGACGGCGCTCGACGTTCGGCCCCGGCCGAGCGGGGCAGGGTTTGCCCCGGGGCCCGACCGGGCTAGCTTACGGTCGGGACCAGCCACGGGGAGGAACGCCCATGAGCTTCGCCAGCTATCTCGACAAGGCCCAGGAGAAGCTCGGCGACCTCGAGCGGATCTTGGGCGAGCTCGGTGAGAGGGCGGGCGTGGTCCACGCCAAAGCCGAACTCGAGGCCGTGCGGGAACGGTTGAAGGCGCTGCGGCTGCAGGGCGCGGACCTCTCGGAAGAGGCCGTTCGAGCCTTCACGGCGAGGCTCGATGCCCTCACGAGCCGGATCGGGGCGCTCCGGGGCTGAGGCCCTCGGTGGGCCTGCGGACGGTGCGGCTCGTCGCGCGGACCCTCGCGGCATCGTTCGTCGGCCTGTGGCTCGCGGGCGGGACGGTCGATGCCCGCAAGGGCGAGCCCTGTGCCAAGCCCTGGCCCGAGATCGTCAAGGCGGTCGGGCCGGCGGTCGTCTCGGTCACGGCGATCCTGGTCGATCCGTTCGCCACCCGCGAGCGGGTCACGTTCGGCCACGGCTCGGGGATCGTGCTCGACCCTGCGGGCGAGATCCTCACCAACGCGCACCTCGTGGCGGAGGCCAAGCTCGTGATCGTCACGCTCGAGGGCGAGCGAACGGTGCCGGCGGAGCGGGTCGCGCTGGATCCGGTGCTCGACCTCGCACTGCTGCGTCTGGCCGAACCGCCTCGCGTGGCATCGTCTCGGCCCTCGAGCGGATCGTGCCGATCACCACGACGAGCTGGCTCTCGCCCTTCCTGCAGACCGACGCAGCGGTGAATCCAGGCAGCTCGGGCGGGCCACTCGTCGATGCCTGCGGCGAGGTCGTCGGGATCGCGACCGGTATGCTCGGGGCGGCCGAGAACATCGGCTTCGCCGTGCCGATCGACGCGGTGCGCGGAGCACTCCCCTCTTTGCGCGAGCACGGCCGGGTGATCCGACCCTGGCACCGGCTCTACGGCCAGCTCTACGACACCCGGCTCAAGACGCTGCTCGGCGGACCCGAAGTCCAGGGCTTCCTCGTCGAAACGGTCGAGCCGGGCAGCCCTGCCGAGGTGATCGGCCTCGAAGGTGGGCTGTTGCCGGTCAAGATCGGCGAGCGCGAGATCCTGGTGGGCGGCGAGATCATCCTCGAGGTGGACGGGGTACCGGTGACCGATCTCGCCACCGCCCGGCGGATCGTCGCCGGCCTCGAGGTCGGCCGTCCGGTCCGCTTCCGCTTCTGGAAGGAGGGTGCCATCCGCGAGGCCGAGATCGTGCTTCCCGAACGGCCGCTCCTGCCTCAGGACATGGCACGGCTGCGCGACGCCTGGCGGCGCTGAAAGGCGGCCCGGCGGCGCCGCGACTTCAGCGGATCTCGCCGCCTCGCTAGAAAGCGCCGCGGCCGATCGGACGGGCGCCGACCGCCCCGGTCCGCGGGAGAGACATCATGGCCGAGGCGCTGTTCGAGACCCTCCGCGAGGGCTTCGCGGGCCGCGAGGCGGCCCGCTTCCTCGAGACACCCGACGGGCGGGTGTGGAGCTTCCGGGATCTCCTCGACCGGTCGGCCGCCTATGCGCGGATGCTCCTGGCCTTCGGCCTCCGGCCGGGCGATCGGGTGGCGGTCCAGGTCGAGAAATCGGCCGAGAACCTCTTCTTGTATTTCGGCTGCATCCGTGCGGGCGGCGTCTATCTGCCGTTGAACACCGCCTACACGCTCGCCGAGCTCGACTATTTCCTCGCCGATGCCGAACCGAAAGTCGTGGTCGTGCGGCCGGGCCTCGTCGAAGAGGTCGGCAAGCGCGCCCCGCACGCGGTGATCCTCGCCCTCGACGGCGAGGGTCGCGGCAGTGCCGCCGATGCGGCCGATGCCGCCGCCGGACCGTTCGAGGACGTGCCCCGCTCGGGTGACGATCTGGCCGCCATCCTCTACACGAGCGGCACCACCGGGCGGTCGAAGGGTGCCATGCTCACGCACCGCAACCTCGCCTCCAATGCCCTCGTCTTGAAGGACTATTGGCGGGTGACGGCGGACGACGTGCTGCTCCACGCCTTGCCGATCTACCACGTCCACGGTCTCTTCACCGCGACGAACACACTCTTGGCGGCCGGCGGGGCCATGCTGTTCTTGCCGAAATTCGACCTCGACGAGGTGTTTCGGCTCCTGCCGCGGGCGACCGTGATGATGGGCGTGCCGACCTTCTACACCCGCCTGCTCGCCGACCCGCGCCTGACCCGGGAGGCGGTCGCCCACATGCGGCTCTTCGTCTCCGGCTCCGCCCCGCTTTTGGCCGAGACGCACCGGGCGTTCCAGGAGCGCACGGGGCACGCGATCCTCGAGCGCTACGGCATGACCGAGACCGGGATGAACGCCTCGAACCCGTACGAGGGCGAGCGGCGGCCCGGCACGGTGGGCTTCCCGCTCCCGGGTGTGCAGATCCGGATCACCGATCCCGAGACCGGCCGGCCTTTGCCCGTGGGCGAGATCGGCATGATCGAGGTCAAAGGACCGAACGTCTTCAAGGGCTATTGGAAGAACCCCGAGAAGACCGCAGCGGAGTTCCGCCCCGACGGCTTCTTCGTCACGGGCGACCTCGGTCGGTTCGACGAGCGGGGCTATCTCTCGATCGTCGGGCGCGGCAAGGATCTCGTGATCTCGGGTGGGCTCAACGTCTACCCCAAGGAAGTGGAAGACGCGATCGACGCCCTGCCGGGTGTGGTCGAGAGTGCCGTGATCGGTGTGCCGCACCCCGATTTCGGCGAGGCCGTCGTGGCCGTGGTCGTGGCCGAACCGGGCGCGCGGATCGGCGAAGCCGAGATCCAAGCAGCCCTCGCCGAGAAGCTCGCTGCCTTCAAGCGGCCGAAGCGGGTCGTCCTCGTGCCCGAACTGCCGCGCAACACGATGGGCAAGGTCCAAAAAAACGTTCTGCGCGAGCGCTACCGAGACCTGTTCACGCCGCCGGCCGGCTGACCCCCGGGGCGGCCCGTTCAGCGGAAGCGGGCGAGGTCGAGGGTCGAGCGGCGGCCGAGATCGGCGCGGTGTGCACCCAGGAAGGCATCCGCCCGGGCCCGGCCGAGCGCCTTGAGCCGCAACAGGAAATCGCGCTCGGTGTTGAGCTTGGAGGAGTAGCCGAGCCGGGCCATCGCGGGTTCCGGGCCGATCATGTGCAGCCGCAGCCGGCGATAGCGCTCCGGTGGGAGCCGGCCCTCGGCGAGGAAGTCGTTGATCCGGGCGATCGTCCGCAGTTCGCGGACGAGCGAACTGTTGAACGCCACCTCGTTCATCCGATCGAGGATCTCGGCGGCGCGCGTCGGCACCGCCTCGATCCGGATCGGGTTGATCTGGACGATCACGAAATCGTCGCAGTCGGTCCCGTCGATCAAGGGCTCGAGCGGCGGGTTGCCCATGTAGCCACCGTCCCAGTAGGCCCTCCCGTCGATCTCGACCGCCTGGAAGAGGAAGGGCAGGCAGGCCGAGGCGAGCACCGCATCGACGCTCAGCCGAGGATTGTCGAAGACCTCGAGCGCGCAGCGGCCGACGTCGGTCGCGGCCAGGAACAGCCGGATCCGGTCTTGCGCCCGCAGGGCCGCGAAATCGACCTGCTCCTCCAGGATCGCGCGCAGCGGGTGGTAGCCCAAGGGGTTGAGCTGATAGGGGGAAAGCAGGCGGGAGAGGGCATCGGCCCAAAGCCAAGCGGGCGAGGTGTCCATGTCGCCCTCGGAAAGGAGCCGGTCCAACGGGCTCGGCTTCAACGGGCTCCACATCCCGGCCGCGGCGACCGCCTCCCAGAACCGGTCGAGGGTCCGGCGGGCCTCCTCGCGGCCGCCCGCGAGGAGGCCCGAGGCGAGCACGACGGCGTTCACGGCACCGGCGGAGGTGCCCGCGATGCCGACGATCTCGAGCCCCCCTTCCTCGAGCAGCCGGTCGAGCACGCCCCAAGTGAACGCCCCGTGCGACCCACCGCCCTGCAGCGCCAGGTCGATCCGGGTCGGGGGCTCGCTCACTGCGCGGTCCAGCCACCGTCGACCGGAAGGGCGGCGCCGCGGATCTGGGCGGCCGCTTCCGAGCAGAGGAAGACCGTGAGGGCGCCGATCTGCTCGGGGGTGACGAACTCCTGGCTCGGCTGCTTCTCGGCCAAGAGCGCGCGCTTGGCCTCGGCGACGGGCAGCCCCTCGCGCGCCGCCCGGTCGTCGATCTGCTTTTGGACCAGAGGCGTCAAGACCCAGCCGGGGCAGATCGCGTTGCAGGTGACACCGGTCGTGGCGGTCTCCAGCGCCACGACCTTGGTGAGACCCAAAAGACCGTGCTTGGCCGCGACATAGGCGGATTTGTGGACACTCGCGACGAGCCCGTGGGCCGAGGCGATGTTGACGATCCGGCCCCAGTTGCGCTCAAGCATCTGCGGCAGGGCCGCGCGGATCGCGTGGAAGGCCGCCGAGAGGTTGACCGCGATCACCGCGTCCCAGCGCTCGACCGGGAATTCGTGGACGGGCGCGACGTGTTGGATGCCGGCATTGTTGACCAGGATGTCGACCCGGCCGAGCTCGCCCGTGGCGTGCTCGATCATGGCGGCGATCTGCTCCGGCCGGGCCATGTCGGCGCCGTCGTAGGCGACCCGCACGCCGTGTTCGTCGGCGAGCCGGTCGCGCAGCCGCGCGATCATCGGCGCCTCGCCGAAGCCGTTGAGCAGGATCGCGCAGCCCTGCGCGGCGAGCGCCCGGGCGATGCCGAGCCCGATGCCGCTCGTCGAGCCGGTCACCACCGCCACTTTGCCGTCGAGAGCCCGCATGCACCTCTCCCCTCTCCCCCGAGCTTTTCTAGGCGGCCCGCCCCGGCCTGTCGACCGCTGGAGGGTCGACCCGGCCGCTGCTAGCTTGGCCGACAGACCGGAAGGGAGGCAGGGGATGGATCGGCAGCTCGAGGGCAAGGTCGCGATCGTGACCGGCGGCACGCAGGGGCTGGGTGAGGCGATCGCCCGGCTGTTCGTGGCGCGCGGCGCGGCGGGGATCCTGCTCGTCGGCCGCGACCGCGAGCGGGGGCGCAAGGTCGCCGATGCGCTCGAGGCCGAGGGGGCGCGTGCGCTCTTCGTCCAGGCCGATCTTTCCGAGCTCGACGCCGTCCGGCGGATCGTTCCGGCCTGCGAGGGCGCCTTCGGCCGGGTCGATTGTCTCGTCAACGCCGCGGCCCTCACCGATCGCGGCAATGTCGTGAACACGAGCCCCGAGCTCTTCGACCGGCTCGTCGCGGTCAACGTCCGTGCCCCCTTCTTCTTGATGCAGGACGCGATCCGGCTGATGCTCGACCAGAAGATCGAGGGGGCGATCGTGAACATCCTCTCGACGTCGGCGCACGGCGGCCAATCCTTCCTCACGGTCTATTCGGCGACCAAGACGATGCTCGGCGCCTTGACCAAGAACGTCGCGTTTTCGGTCCTGCCGCACCGGATTCGGGTCAACGGGTTGAACATCGGCTGGATGAACACCCCGGGCGAGCACGCGATCCAGAAGAAGGCGCACGACGCGCCCGCCGACTGGCTCGAAAAAGCCGCCGCCGGCCGACCCTTCGGTCGGCTGCTCGAGCCCGCCGAGGTCGCCCGTGCCGTGGCCTTTTTGTGCTCCGCGGAGAGCGGGATGATGACCGGCGCGCTCGTCGATTTCGACCAGACCGTGCTCGGGTGCTGGGACGAGCCGCCCGTGCCGAAGACGAAGCTCGTCTGACGGCCGCAGCTCAGCGCGCCGGAGGTGAAGGCGAAAGCTCGCCGAGCGCTTCGGCCAGGAGCGATTCGAGTTCGCCCTCGCGGATGCCGAGCTCGGCCAGGTGCGCCACGGTCTCGCGCAGGTAATCGAGATTGCTGCCGCCCCGGCCGTGCGCGGTGCGCAGTCGGCGGACGAGCTCGGCCCGCGGCAGGTCGCGCTCGAAGCGGGGATCTTCGGTGCGCGCGAGATAGGTCCAGGCCGGGACGACCTCGCCCGTATCCAAGAGGGTCACGGGCAAAAGCCGGCGCTCGTAGAGATAGCCGCGCACGTTCTCGCGGGCGTCGAGGGCCGCGACGATCGCTGCCTCCTCGGCCGCGGCGATCGCGAAGGCGCGGCCGACGCAGGCGCCGCCCGGGGCGAGGCCGAGCACGCAGCCCGGCCGCTCGGGCGTGCCCCGCCAATGCTCCGAGCGGATGCAGAGCGCCCGGTGCCAGCCCTCGAGACGGGCCGGGGCGGACCGCTCGAACCGGAAATCGGGCCGCCACATCAAGGAGCCGTAGCCGAAGATCCAGACGAGCCCCGCATCGGCGCTCGAACCGGGCTCGGCGCGCGGGTCGGGCCCGCTCATCGGCCCGCGGCGATCCGGGCGCGGATCCGCCGCAGGCCGAGCCAGACGAGGAGCACGACGATCGGGGCGAGGACCGCGACCACGACCGCCTCGTCCATCCCGAAGAGGTGCGAAGCCACCGGCTCGACCACCTTCGCGAGCACCGAGAGCGCGTAATAGCTGATCGCCACGACCGACAGGCCCTCGACCGTCTCTTGCAGGCGGAGCTGGGCCTTGGTCCGCTCGGCCATGCCCTCGAGGATCTCCTGGTTCTGGGCCTCGAGGGCGACGTCGATGCGGGTGCGCAGCAGATCGATCGCCCGCGCGAGCCGGCGGGCGAGGCTCTCGACGCGCTCCTCGGTCGCCGCACAGGTGGCCATGGCCGGGCCCAGCCGGCGCTCCAGGAACGGGGTCAGCCGCTGATAGCCCGAGATCGAGCCCTCGTGCAGCTCGGCGAGCCGTTGCTGGACGATCCGGTGGTACGCCTTGCCGGCGGCGAAGCGGAAGGCGTTCGCGTCGATGAGCCGTTCGACCTCGCGCGAAAGCGCGGTCATCCGCTCGAGAACGGCCCGCTCGGCCGCGGCCCCGCTCGCTCGGGCCATCTCGTCGAGGATCTCGTGCAGCCGCTGCTCGAGGCCGCCCAGGACCGGGCCGTGCGCTTGGGCGACCGGGTAGGCCATGAGCGCGAGCATGCGGTAGGTGTCGATCTCGCACAGCCTGCGTACGGTCCGCCCGGCGCGCGCCGCGGTGAGCGCCCGGTCGAGCAGGATGTAGCGGGTGAAGCCGTCCGGGCCGATCCGGAAGTCGGTGAAGAGCCGCGCGGTGCCGCCGGCTACGAACGCGCCCGCCACGTCGTCGTGGCCGAAGAAGCGCTCGACGATCGCGGGTGCCGGCTCCTCGCTGTCGACCACGAGGCGGATGTCCGCCGCGGCGATCCGGATCTCGCCGAGCCCGCTCGTGATCTCCTCGAGCAGCGCCGGCACCGGTAGCGAGGGGGCGAGCAGGTCCTCGGGCCAGGATCCGACGAGGGTGAGCGTGCCGAACTCGCCGTGCCGCTCCCATTTGAGCCGTTGGGTCCCGAGCTGGACGATCGCCTGCCGAGCGTCGGAACCCGGCACGGGCAGCGCGTGGCGGGCGCAGAAGGCCGCGAAGGCCTCCTTGAGCCGCTGCGAGGCCGCGTCGAGCAGCGCCAGGTGGAGGATCCGCGCCGGCGGCCGGACCGGGATCGAGGGGCGCGAATGGAGCTCCTCGTTGAGCCGCTGCCGGAGCGGGTGGTCGCTCACGGGATCAGCCGTCGCCGCCGTTGCGCCGCGCCTCCGCGGCTGCCGCGAGCCGGGCCTCGAGCGCCCGGGCGGTGTCGAAGAAGCGCCCCTTGGCTTCGGCCACGAACGGGTTCTCGCTCTCGATCGCCAAGAACAGCTCGTCCGAATCGTAGCGGACGAGCTCCACACTCTGCATCAACAGTTCCCAAGTCCGGGTCGTCTGCAGCACGTCTCTGGGCTCGATCTCGACCATGATCTTGGCGATCAGATGGGTCAGGCCCTGCACGTAAGCGAGCTCGCGATCGTGCCGTTCGGGCGTGGTGCGGATCACCTGCAGGCGCAGCCGCTCGGCCAGGAAGCGCTCGACGCAGGCCTCTCGGCCGCCGCGGCCCGCACAGAGCGCGATCTTGAGCCCGGCAATGCCGTCCCTGCCGCTCTGTGGCCCGAACAAGGGATGGGTGCAGACGAAATCGACCGAGCCCGGCAGGAGCCGCTCCAGGATCCGGTAGGGCTTGAGCTTGACCGAGCAGACGTCGACCAGGAGCGCCCCGGGCTTGAGGTGCGGCACGAGGGCCGCGATCACCCGCTCGAACTTCTGCACCGGCACGGCGGGGACGACGAGATCGCAGGCCGCGGCCTGCTCCAGGCTCGCGGGCTCGACGTCGTAGACCGCGGTCACCTCCGCCAGGTCCCGATAGGGGTCGTGGACCCGGGTGCGGAAATAGGGGGTGAGGTGGCGGAGCATGAACTCGCCGAAGGCGCCGCAGCCGACGAGCCCGAGCGTCTTCGGCATCAAAGGGCACCCGCGTGCGCCGGGCCCTCGACGAAGGCGCGCAGGACCTCGACCAGGCGGTGATTGTCGGCCTCGAGGCCGACCGAGATCCGCAGCGCGTGGGGCAAGCCGTAGGCCGCCATGTTGCGCGGGACGAGCCCGTGCCGTTCGAGATAGGCCTCGGCGGCCTGCGCATCACGGCCGGGCACGCGGGGGAAGCCGACCAGCAGAAAATTGCCGACCGAGGGATGGACGACGAGCCCGAGGCCCGAGATCCGCTCGCGCAGCCAGGGCAGCCATCGATCGTTGTGGGCTTTGGCGGCGGCTTGATGGTCGATGTCCTCGAGCGCGGCGATCGCCGCCGCCTGGCCCGGCTGGCTCACGTTGAAGGGGCCGCGGATCCGGTTGAGCACGTCGACCACGGCGGGTGAGCCGTAGAGCCAACCGACGCGCAGGGCGGCGAGCCCGAACAGTTTCGAAAAGGTCCGGGTCGTGACGACGTTGGGGTGCGTCCGGGCGAGCTCGAGCCCGCTCGAGTAATCGGCAGCGGAGACGAACTCGGCATAAGCCGCGTCGATCACGAGCAGCACGTCCTCGGGCAACCCCGCGTGCAGCCGCACGAGCTCCTCGGCCGTGAGGTAGGAGCCGGTCGGGTTGTTCGGGTTGGCGAGGAAGAGGATGCGGGTCCGGCTCGTCACGCGGGCGAGCAGCGCGTCGACGTCGGCCTTGAGCTCGCGTTCGGGGGCGGCCACCGGATGCGCGCCGGCGGCGAGGGCCGCGAGTTTGTACATGAGGAAGCCGTGCGCGGAATGGAGCACCTCCTCGCCCGGCCCGGCATAGGCGCGGACCAGGAGCGCCAAGAGCTCGTCCGAGCCGGCACCGCACACGATCCGTTCGGGATCGAGGTTGAAGCGCCGGCCGATCGCCTTGCGCAGCGCCGTGCACCCACCGTCGGGGTAGCGGTGCAGCCGCTCGGCTTCCGCCCGGTAGGCGGCGATCGCCTTGGGGCTCGGGCCGATCGCGCTCTCGTTGGCGCTGAGCTTGATCGCGGGCGCGCCGCCCGCGACCTCGGCCTTGCCGCCGACATAGGGGCTGATCTCGAGGATTCCCGGGCGCGGCCGGGGACCGGGTTTCGGCATGGGCTCAAGCCTTCTCGTGCTGGGCCGCGACCGGTGTGGTGGCCGGCTGGGCGGCGATCGGTCGCGGGTACGCGCCGACCACCGTGGCCGCATGCAGCTGGTCGCCGAGGCCGCCCAGGAGCGAGGGAAGGAAAGGCTCGCCGCGGGCGTGGAATCCCTCGACCTCGACCAGATGCAGCACACGCCCGTCGGCGCGCGCCACCCCCCGCCAGCGCGGTGCGAGGCGGCCCCGCTCGAGCAGCTCGGCGAGCCTGGCGCGGCTCGTCGAGGCGGCCGCCTCGAGGATCACGAGGGAAAGATCGTCGGCCGAGGGCTCGGGCTCGAGCGCCGCCAGGGCCAGTGCCGAGAGGGGCCGCTGCCCGGCCTCGACGAACGGCAGCCGGGCGATCGCCGCGAGCCTTCGATGGCCGGGCTCGAGCAGCGCCGGCCACCAGTCGCGGCCTTCCTCGGGCATCGGCAGGACGGCGATCCGTCCCTCGCAAGCCCGCCGCAGCGCGCCCGCGGCACTCGGGACCCGCTCGAAGGGCGTGGTCGAGCCGAACTGGTCGCGCGCCAGGTCCCACACCTCGGCCGCCTCGGGCGGCGCCCAGACCGCGACCGTGAGCGGGGTCTGCAGCCGGGTGGTGGCGGCGAGGAGCTCGCGCCACATCCGCACGAGGGTGGCCGCCGGCAGCCGGCCGGCGGCGCGCGCCACGAGCCGTCGCAGGATCGCGGCCTCGCGCCCCGGGCGGATCGCCAAGCCACCCTTGGCCCGATCGCCCTTGGCCGCGGCGATCCGCTCGACCACGGACAGACGGGCGATCAAAAGATCGACGAGCCGATCGTCGATCCGGTCGATCTCGGCGCGCAGGCTCGCAAGCTCGGTGTCGGGCGGCATTCCGGTCGATCGGTGGCGGGCGGGCCCGGTCGAGGTAGCCGCCGGCGCGCCGGCCGTAAAGTCGCCGGCCGTGGCGCCCTTGACAGGGGGGCGGGCCGACCACACTAGTAGGGCCACGTGGCGATTTGGGCCGGCCGGCTTGCGGGCCACGTTAAAGAAGCCGCTAAAAGGTCGGGCATCGTTTCGACCCGGCCGAAGGGCCGGGTTTTTCGTTGCCCGCGCGGCGCCGGGGCGCCCGCGAGGGAGGGACGGGAACACGATGCCGATCAAGATCCCCAACGATTTGCCGGCCGCGGAAAAGCTGCGCGAGGAGGGCGTCCACGTCATCCGCGAGGACGAAGCGCTGCGTCAGGACATCCGCCCGATGCAGATCGCGCTTTTGAACCTCATGCCCAACAAGCCGGAGACCGAGACGCAGCTCGCCCGGCTGCTCGGCGCCACCCCCCTCCAGGTCGAGCTCACGCTGTTGACGACCTCGACCTACGAATCGCGCAACACCCCGCAGTCGCACCTCCAGGCCTTCTACACGACCTGGGAGGCCATCCGGCACCGCAAGTTCGACGGCCTGATCGTCACCGGGGCACCGGTCGAGATGCTGCCGTTCGAGGAAGTCGACTACTGGGACGAGCTCTGCGCGGTGTTCGACTGGTCGCGGACCCATTGTCACTCGACCTTCCACATTTGTTGGGGGGCGCAGGCGGCCCTGTACCACTTCTACGGGGTGCCGAAGCACATCCTGCCGGCCAAGCGCTTCGGCATCTTCAAGCACTACGTGATCGAGCGGCGCGACGCCCGGCGGCCGCCGTTGATGCGCGGCTTCGACGACATTTTCTACGTCCCGGTCTCCCGCCACACCGAGGTCCGTGCCGAGGACCTGCCCAAGGACGCCGGGCTCGAGGTGCTCGCGGTTTCCAACGCGGCCGGCCTGTGCCTCGTGCACGAGCCGGCGCACCGGGCCGTCTACATGTTCAACCATCTCGAATACGACAGCTTGACGCTGCACCGTGAATATCTGCGCGACCGCGAGAAGCGTCCCGACGTGTCGCTGCCGGTGAACTACTATCCGGACGACGACCCAAACCAGCCGCCGCGCAACCGCTGGCGGGCCTATGCCCATCTTCTGTTCGGCAATTGGATCAACGAGATGTACCAGACCACCCCGTACCGGATCGAGGAGATCGGCGAACTGCCTCGGGCCCGCGCGGCCTGAGCGGGCGCCGCCGGGGCTTGCCGGGGCTTAACGAAGACTCAACGGCGAGCGGGTAGGCTCCGGGCCGGAAGATCGTGGCCCGCCCGTGCACGAGCGTTGGCCCGCCGCCTTGTCGTGCCTGGTCGCCGGCGGCCTGTCGGCGATGCTGCAGCTCCTGCTCGCCGATCTTCTCCACCTGCTGCGTCGACTGGGGTTGGAGGGCTGGATGCTCGCCGGGCTCGGCTGGCCCGTGGCCGCCCTGCTCTATCTGCGCCTGCGGCTCGAGCGGGTCCGCCGCCTCGGCTCGCCGGTCGATCCCACCGCCCGGCCCGTGTCCCGCGGCCGGCCCGGGAAGCGGGAGGGGGGCGAGCGCGGCGGCGGTTGACGCCCGCGCGCCCGCTCCTCGACAATGCGGGAGCGGGCGCGGGCCCGCGAGGAGGTCGGGATGCTCGAGCTGGACCAGGTGACGGTGCCGAACGATCTCGAGGCGCATTGGATCCCGTTCACACCGAACCGCCACTTCAAGAAGCATCCGCGGCTGGTCGCCCGCGCCGAGGGGATGTGGTACACCGCGACCGACGGTCGGCCGATCCTCGATGCCACCGCCGGGATGTGGTGTTGCAACGTCGGCCATCGTCACCCGCGGGTCGTGGCGGCGATCCAACGCCAGGCGGCCGAGCTCGACTACGCCCCACCCTTCCAGTTCGGCCATCCGAAATCCTTCGAGCTCGCCTCGCGCCTCGCCGACCTCTTCCCGGGCGATCTCGACTACGCCTTCTTCACCAATTCCGGCTCGGAATCGGTCGACACCGCGCTCAAGATCGCCCTCGCCTATCAACGCGCGATCGGCCAGGGCACGCGCACCCGGCTGATCGGCCGCGAACGCGGCTATCACGGGGTCGGCTTCGGCGGCATCTCCGTGGGCGGCATGGTCAACAACCGCAAATGGTTCGGCACGCTGCTCACCGGCGTCGACCATCTGCCGCACACCCTCGACCTCGAGCGCAACGCCTTTTCCCGGGGTCAGCCGAGGCACGGCGCGGAGCTCGCCGACGAGCTCGAGCGGCTGATCCAGCTGCACGACGCCTCCACCATCGCCGCGGTGATCGTCGAGCCGGTGGCCGGGTCGATCGGCGTCTATCCGCCGCCCGTGGGCTATCTCGAGCGGCTGCGCGAGATCACCGCGAAGCACGGCATCCTGTTGATCTTCGACGAGGTGATCACCGGCTTCGGCCGCCTCGGCAAGGCCAATGCCTGCGAATATTTCGGCATCGTCCCGGATCTCGTGACCCTCGCCAAGGGGCTCACCGCCGCGACCGTGCCCATGGGGGCGGTCATGGTCCGCAAGCCGATTTACGAGGCGATCGTCGAGCGCTCGCCGGCTCCCGAGAAGACGATCGAGCTGTTCCACGGCTACACCTACTCGGCGCATCCGATCGCCTGTGCCGCCGCACTCGCCGTGCTCGAGACCTACAAGGAGGAGCGGCTCTTCGAGCGCGCCGCCGCACTCGCCCCGATCTTCGAGGAGCGCCTCCACGCACTCGCCGACAAGCCCCACGTGATCGACATCCGCAACATCGGCCTCATGGGCGCGGTCGAGCTCGCACCGCGACCCGGCCGGCCGACCGAGCGGGCGTACGATGCGATGTGCGACGCGTTCGAGCACGGGCTCATGATCCGCGTCACCGGCGACACGATCGCCCTCTCGCCGCCGCTGATCGCCACCGAAGCGGACATCGCGCGGATCACCGACATCCTGGGCGCGGTCCTCGACCGACTCGATTGAGCGGGTAGGACGGTCGGGGGCGGGCAGAGCCGGGAACCGACCGCGGGCGCGCCGATCGTGGCGTCACGGGAGCACCCGACCCCGAGGCTCGGCCGACCGTGCGCCACGACGGGCTCGGCGCGGTCGACACGGAGGCTCCCCGTCTCCGTGCCCGGCCGGCAACGGCGCCGAGGACCGAGGCGACGAGCACCGACGGGGCGAGCGGCCCGAGCCGCTGCCCCGTCGCGGCCGATCCCGCTCCGAGGGTCTCAGTCGTGGGAACCGTGGCCTCCGTGACCCGCGCCGTGCCGCATCGGCGCGCCGGCCCGCACCTCGACCTCGAGCGTGACCTCGCCCGCCTTCTCGAGCACGAGCGTCAAGGGGAAGCGTTTGCCCGCTTCGAGCGGCGCGTGCAGGCCGATGAACATGACGTGCAGGCCGCCGGGCACGAGCTCGGTCGTCGCGTGCGCCGGCAGCGGAATCGCCGGGACCTCGATCATCCGGGCGACACCCCGGGCGTCGATCTCGTGGGTGTGGAGCTCGACCTTGCGCGAGACCGCGGCTTCGGCACGGACGATCCGGTCGGCCTCGCCGTGGTTGCGGATCGTCAGATAGGCCGCGCCGTTGCCCTGCCCGGGCGCCGTCGCGCGCGCCCAGGGATCGACGAATTCGAGCGCGCCTTTTCTGACGGGCTCGGCCGCCGAGAGGGCAGAGGCCAGCGCGACGGCGGCAAGCGACCCCACGAAGAAGACGGAACGTCGTGACGTCACGATGGGACTCCTCGAGGCTGGTGGGAACGAAGGGGCGGATCATCGAAGCTCGATCCGCGCCCCGAGCTCGACCCGGGTGAACGGGTCGAGAAGGATGCCGATCCCGAGCTGTCACGACCCGGCGGGGACCAGGAGCAGGGGATCGGTCCGGAAACCGGCATCGCCCTCCGGCTCGGCGATCGCCCCAAGGGCTCGCCGGGCGCGACCGCGCGCGCCATCCTTCCGCCCGCCGAGGCGGTCCGGCCGAGGATGGGCGAGGGCGAAGCTGCGCGGGCCGGGTCATTGCGACGGTGGCCGAGGCGGAAGGCGAGCCTCCCGCGCCGCCGGCTCAGCGACCCCGGCCCTCGGGCTCGACGCGCGCGCGACCCGGTGCCGGGTCGTGGAGATCGGACGGCGTTCGAGCCTCGGCGGGGATCGAGATCCGCTCGGCGCCGTTCGGGCATTCCTGCACCGTCTTGAACCAGAGCACGCTACCGGCCGGCACATCAGCCGCCCGGCCGCGCGAGACGAACTCGTCGTAATGTTCGTCCAACAGCTCGCCGCCCGACCCGACGACCTCCTTCACTCCTTCGGTGAGCTTGTTGCCGAAATAGTCGTAAGCACGCGTATAGGGCCGTTTCTCGGTCTCGAGCTTCCAGCCCGGGTTGGGCATCGGCTTCACCGCGATGAAGGCCTCCGGGATCGGCCCGCGCACGGCGTGGGTCGGCTGGCCGTCGCAGCCGTGCGGCACCCGCCGCACCGCCTCGGGGCTGGCGTCGGCCGGCGCCCCGGCGGTCTCGAGGGTGACGCAGGCGAGTGCCGCCGAGGCCATCGCCAAGGGTGCCAGCACGGCGAGCCCGTGAGCGGTCGTGAAACGAGGAGGCATGGACATCTCCCGATCGTATGGGTTCGAGCCCGCAGTCGAACGGCTGCGGAGCGGACGAGGACGATCAGGAGAAGAGCGGCGGTCCCCGCCCCGGCGGGCGAAACGCGCGCGCGGGCTTCGGCGGCGCAGGCTCCGGTTCGGGCCGGCGCGGCTCGGCGCGGACGACCTGGCCGGGTAAGGGCACGGCCGCGAGCGAGGGGAGCGGCGATTTGCTCGGGCAGCCGAGGCAGCAAGGGCAGGGCTCGTGGCGATGCCCGACCGGGTCGCCGCCGTCCGGGAAGGTTCCGGCGAACGGTTCGCCGCCGCCCACGCACAGGTCCACGCGCGCGGGCAGGGCGAGCGAGGCTCCGGCGAGTGCCGCCCCGAACATTTGGGCGAACAGGAGGATGAACGCCGCGAGCAAACGCCCCGCGACGATCCGAGCGGAAGGGCGCTCGCGATCCGCCGGTTCCATGGAACCTGGTTAGCCCCGTCCGTCGGCCGGCGTCCAGGGCACGAGGTCGGCTGCGACGCGCGGTAGCGGGCGGCCCCCTGGCTGCGTGGACAGGGGCGGACGATCCGCTAAGGTCGGGGCGGGTCGAAGGCAGGGGAGGAGGCGATGACGGTCCTGGTTCGCGGCGGCACCGTGGTCAACGCCGACCGGAGCTTCCGTGCCGACGTGCTGTGCGCGGAGGGCGTGATCCAGGCGGTCGGCGAAGGGCTCGAGGCGCCCGCAGGCGCCACCGTGGTCGACGCCGGGGGTGCACTCGTGGTGCCGGGCGGGATCGACCCGCACACCCACATGGAGATGCTCTTCATGGGGACGGTGACGGTCGACGATTTCGAGAGCGGCACCGCCTCCGCCCTCGCCGGCGGCACCACGACGATCGTCGACATGTGCATCCCGGCCCCGCAGCAGGGCCTGATCGACGCCCTCGAGGACTGGTCGAACAAGGCGCAAAAGGCGGTCGCCGATTACGGCTTCCACGTCGCGATCACCTGGTGGTCTGAGCGGGTGGCCCAGCAAATGGCCGAGTGCGTCGATCGCGGCGTCAACAGCTTCAAGCATTTCATGGCGTACAAAGGCGCCATCATGATCGACGACGAGATCATGTTCCAGAGCTTCTCGCGCTGCCGCGAGCTCGGCTGCCTGCCGCTCGTCCATGCCGAGAACGGCGAAGCCGTCTTCCGCCTGCAGCAGGCCCTGCTGGCGCAAGGGATCACCGGGCCCGAGGGGCACTATCTCTCGCGCCCGCCGCACGTCGAGGCCGAGGCTGCGACCCGCGCGATCATGATGGCCAAGATCACGGGCGTGCCGCTCTACATCGTCCACACCTCCTGCCGCGAGGTGGTGGAGGCGATCGCCCGGGCCCGCGCCGAGGGCCAGCGGGTGTACGGCGAGCCCTTGGCGCAGTTCCTCTGCCTCGACGAGAGCGTCTACCGCCATCCCGACTGGGAGTACGCGGCCTCGCGGGTGATGAGCCCGCCCTTCCGCTCGAAGGAGCATCAAGAGGCGCTCTGGGCCGGGCTCGCCGCCGGCACCCTCCAGGTCACCGCGACCGATCACTGTGCCTTCCTGATCGAGCAGAAGAAGCTCGGTCGTGACAATTTCACGAAGATCCCGAACGGCACCGGCGGGATCGAGGAGCGGATGAAGATCGTCTGGCACTTCGGGGTCAATACGGGGCGCCTGACGCCCGAAGAATTCGTCGCCGTGACCTCGACCAATTGTGCCAAGATCTTCAACATCTATCCGCGCAAAGGCGCGATCTTGCCGGGTGCCGACGCCGATCTCGTGGTCTGGGACCCGAAGGCGAGCCACACCATCAGCCAGAAGACCCATCACTCGAAGCTCGACGTCAACGTCTTCGAGGGCATCACCGTCGAGGGCGCGCCGCGCGTGACGATCGCCCGCGGCCGGGTGGTCTGCCGCGACGGCGTACTCGACGTCGAACGCGGCGCCGGCCGGCACGTGCCGCGGCCGCCGATGGCGCCGATCTTCGAAGCACAGGCCAAGGTCAACGAGCGGACCCGACCGCACCCGGTCCGCCGCGAGGTCCATCTGCACCAGACCCCTTGAGGCGGCCGGCTCGCGCGGCGACATCGCGGCCTCCTCAAGCGACGGTGTCGAGCCGGTCGAGCAGGCCGTCCCAGCCGGTCCGCTCGAGGAAGGCGAGAGCGCCCGGCTCGTAGCCGGGCCAGCCCCAGCCCTGCGGCCCGGGCAGGTGGACCGACAGCCCTTGCGCACGCGCCACCGTGCCGTCGACGGCGATCACCACCTCACGGAGCGCGTCACGGGCGCCGCGGGCGGCGGCGTCGATCGCCGGATCCTCGACCCGCTGCTCGACCGCGCGGAGGAAGCCGTCGAGATCCCGATAGGGATAGCTCGCATCGCGCGGGAAGGGGCGAGCGTCGAGCGCCGCCCGGGCGATCGCCGCGAGCTCGTCCGGCTCGGCGAAGCGCTCGACGGCCCGGGTGAAGCCGGCGAGCGCCGCTTCGAGCCGGGGCACCGCCGCGAGGTCGAGGGCCGAGAGGGTGATGTCCTTCGCGCCCGGATAAGCGGCAGCGTAGCTCGAAACGATCGCCTGGCCGAGCCGTGCCGGATCGACCGCCGGATCGGCCACGAGCGCGGGCAGCCAGCGATCATAGGCCCAGCCCGGGCCGGGCTCGAGGTCTTGGGAGGCGACCATCACCCGGGCGAGGTCGCGCAACTCGCTCGCCACCTCGGCCATCGCCATGAGGCAAGCATCGAAGCCCAACAGATCGAGGGCGCCGATCGCGGATCGTTCGATCGCCGTGCGCAGCTCGCCGAGCGTGAGCCGGTCGCCGCGGCTCGATTGGTCCCAAGCCACGCCTTCGAGCCCCCCGCCGTGGTTCCACAGCACGAGCCCGTAGCGCTCGGCCGGGAAGGTGGCGTGGGCCCAATCGAGGAACTCGCGGAGCGTCGAGGGATCGCCGGTGTCGCGCTCGCCGATCGAGACGAGCGCCTCGCCCACCGTGCGCGGGTCGCCGTCGGGCCGGACCGGGCCGATCCGGGTGTCGGTGAAGTCGTTCGGCCCGGCCACGTACCAGGGGCTGCGATCGACCAGGGCCACGAGGTTCACCGAGCCGGGGAGTGCCACCCGCTCCATCTCGCCCAGATCCTCGAGGGCGAAGCGCTCGAGGTCGTTGTCGGCGGCCATGTAGACGATGACGGTCCAGCTCGCCCGGGCCGGTCCGGGGCCGATGACCGGCGCCACCTCGAGGACAGGTAGGAGCTCGGCACGAACCGGCTCCAAAGGGTTGCCCGCGAGGTCGCGGAAGGCCTTGCGGCCGAGCTCGACCGTCCAGCTCGAACCGGGCTCGAGGGGGCGGTCGAGGGCGATCCGCACCGTCGCCCCGTCGATCGCCACCCGCGCGCCGTCGCGCGCGGCGATCCGGATCGCACCCTCCTCGCCCACGAGCCGGATCGCCCCCGGGCCCGGCCGGACCGGCTCGTCGAAGCGCAGCAGGAGCGGGTCGGCGGGGGTGGGCGCGCCCGCCCGCGGCGCCTCGGCTTCGATCAGGACCGGGCCCGCTCGATCGCGCGGCGCCCCGCCCCGCAGCTCGACCGCCTCGCCCGCGTGCCGGGGCAGCGGCTCGCCGGCGATCGACCAGAAAGCACGATCCGGCGCGAGCGGGCTCGCTTCGCCCGGGCCCGTTCGCCACTCCTCTTCGAGCCCCGCCTGTCGCGGAGCGCGCCGCGTGCCGCGCATCCCACCGCTCCGAACGCCGCCGAGCTCTCTCGTACAAGGAGAACAGTAAATGATTCGTTAGCATTTTTCAGCTAGGACGCGGATGCTGGATCGAGCGGGGCGCGCGTGCCAAGCTCGCGCTACCCGGGAGGGCGGATGGCGATCGGGTTCGCCGAGATCGAGGAGGCCGCGGTGGCGCGCCACGGAAGGGCGGCGCTCGAGGCCCGGCTCGTCGTGCCGCGGTCGGCCGAGGCGCTGCGCGCGCTGCCCGAGGATCGCTATCTTTCGGCGATGAGCCTGCGGATCTTCCGCGCCGGGCTCGCGCACGATCTCGTCGATCGGAAATGGCCGGCCTTCGAGGAGGCCTTCGCCGGCTTCGAGCCCGAGCTCTGCGCGCGGCTTCCCGACGAGCGGATCGAGGAGCTGTTGGCCGACCGACGGTTGATTCGCAACCTGCCCAAGCTCCGCGCGGTCCGCGCCAACGCCCGGGCGATCCTGGAGCTCCGTGCGGAAGGCGGGATCGGGGCCTGGATCGCCGACTGGCCGGCGCGCGAGATCGTCGCCCTGTGGGACGAGCTCGCCCGCCGGTTCCAGCAGCTCGGCGGCAACTCGGCACCCCACTTCCTGCGGATGGTCGGCAAGGACACCTTCATCCCGACCGATTCGGTGGTCCGCGCGCTCCGCCACTGGGGCGTGCTCGAGGGCGAGCCCAAGACGAAGCCGGCGCGCGCGGCCATGCAGGCGGCGTTCGTCCGTTGGTCGGAGGAGACCGGCCGGCCGCTCTGCCAGCTCTCGCAGATCCTGGCGATGTCGGTCGACTGAGCGGGGCTCCGGCCGACGAGGGGCCGACCGGCTCCACGGTCGGGGTGGGGGCGGAGCGACGGGTCCGCGCACGCGTCGGTGCGGTCCCGGCGCCGCCGCCGATCGGCTGGTGCGAGGGCGCGCGATCGGTCGCCTCACACGAGTTCGTTGCCACCCGTGGACGGCCCGGGGGTCGTCGCGGTAAGTGTGTTCGCGTTTCGTTCGGAGGGCCGCCGTGCTCCCCGGAGCCCGACGTGGTCGTGGTGCCACCTTCAACCCCGCCGGCCGCTTCGAGCGGGCGAGCCGTGAGCCGTTCGACGACGGTTGGGGCTCGCTCGAGGAACTCGCGGGCGCGCCGGCGCTCGCGACCGAGGTCCACCCGGACAAGGCCAAGAGCGTCCTCACGACCAACGAGTCGCCGGACATCGGCTTCGACCGCTCGCTCAATCCCTATCGGGGCTGCGAGCACGGCTGCATCTATTGCTACGCACGGCCGAGCCACGCCTATCTCGGCTTTTCTTCGGGCCTCGACTTCGAGACCAAGATCTTCGCCAAGCACGATGCAGCCGAGCTCCTGCGCGCCGAGCTCGCCCGGCCCGGCTACCGACCGGAAGTCTTGGCCCTCGGCTCCAACACCGATCCCTACCAGCCGGTCGAGCGCCGGCTCGGCATCACCCGCGGCGTCCTCGCGGTCCTGCTCGCGACCCGTCACCCCTTCGCGATCACGACCAAGGGGGCCGGCATCCTGCGCGACCTCGACCTCCTGGCCGAGGCCGCCCGGCTCGGGCTCGTCCGGGTCGACGTCTCGGTGACCACGCTCGACCCGGCCCTCGCCCGCACCATGGAGCCGCGGGCCGCCGCCCCGTGGCGCCGGATCGAGGTGATCCGCGCCCTCGCAGCCGCCGGGGTGCCGGTCGGCGCCAACCTCGCGCCCCTGATCCCCGGCCTCAACGACCACGAGATCGAGCGGATCGCCTCGGCCGTGGCCGAGGCCGGGGCGGGGCATCTCAACTGGATCCTCCTGCGCCTGCCGCACGAGGTGAAGGAGCTGTTCGCCGCCTGGCTCGAGGCACGGTTTCCCGAACGTACGGCGCGTGTCCTCTCGCTCCTCCGCCAGTGCCGGGAGGGCCGGCTCAACGATCCGCGCTTCGGCCACCGGATGCGCGGCAGCGGTCCCTTGGCCGCGCTCCTGGCCGAGCGTGTCGCGAAGGCGCGCCGCCGCTTCGGCCTCGACCGGCCGCAGCCGCCCTTGCGCACCGACCTGTTCCGCCCGCCGCGCACCGACGGCCAGCTGTCTCTGTTCTGATTCGGCAGGCCGAGCGGCGAAGCCGAGCCGGTGATGCCGCGTCGGCTCAGGCCGCCGGTGCCACGGGCGGCAAGCGTTCGACCGCGAGATAGCCGAACCCCTTCATGAGCCGGCGTTCGACGATCGCCTCGATCTCGGCCACCTGTTCGGGGGTGAAGTCCTTGCGCCAGCCGCCCGCCTCGCCGCGCCGGGTCTTGTAGGAGGCGGGGTTGGAACGATCGGCGGCGCGCATCCGCCCACCCGAGAGCCAGAAGCGGTTCTGCGCCTCCATCGCCCGCATGTTCTCGAAGCTGCCGAAGCGGACCGCTTCGGCGATCTCCTCTGGCGTACCGGGGGTGCCCATGAAGGCGAGGATGCGGGCGAGCGTACCGGCCGTATCGGCCTTCAAGTCCTCGAAGCGGACGAGCAGGCAATCGGGCAGCCGCGGCAGGTCGCGTGCCCAGCCGTTCATCCAGTCGATCACCTTGGCGAGCCCGGCCTCGTGGCGGACGACGAAGTCGTAGAGATCGACCTCCTGCTCGGGATAGGCGTTGATCACCTTCTTGCGCGGCCGCATCCGGTATTTCCATTGGTGATATTGTGAGACCGCGACATCGGCCGGGTGGCGTACCAGAAGCACCACCTTCTTGTCCCGGTAGTCGATCTTGCTGTCGGCGTGGCCGGTGTAGTCCTTGAGGTAGTTGTCGTGGGTGAAGAAGATCTTCGGGATGCGGCGATCGCGCAGATGGAAATTGTCGAAGCCGATCAAGGCCCGCTCGGAGAAGCCGTGGCGGTAGCCGTAGAAGCGGGAGAGCATGACCCGCAGCCAAGTCCGCCCGCTCTTGCCGAAGGAGACGATCGTGACGTCCGCCTTCTGCAGCTTCTGCCACTGCTCGCGGCCACGCAGCCGACGCTCGATCCGCACCTTCTCCTCGACCGGCAGCCAGAAGAGGGGCGTGAGCACGGCGCTGCGGACGAGCTGCTTCCAGACCGCCGAGGCGGCCGGCTTGACGATCGCGAGGGGATGCAACGGACCGGGCTCCGCGCTGGTCTTCGAGGCGGCGGCTTGGTAGGCGTCGTGTCGGTGGAGGACAAGCCCCGCGCGGGCAGGCCGGGGACCGGGGGGAGGGGAACCGGGATGTCTCGTTCGTCGATCCGCCTCGCACCGATGGTCGCTGCACTTCTTTGCGGGTCCCTGCTCGCCGCGGCCCAGCCGGCGCCGGCCCAGGAGCGCAGCGGCGCGGATCGGATCTCCGATCGCGACCGCGAGCGCGCCCGTCTCGCCTGCCGCGAGGAGGCACGCCGGCAGGACTTCTCGATACGCGGCTCCTCGCCGGCGCGCGAGCTCGACGGCCGTCGGCTGCGGCTGCGGATGGACCTCGTGCGCGGGGATCGGCGCTGGATCGGCACCTGCACCTACGACACCCGCGCGCGGCGCGCCGAGCTCGAGGCGCAGCGAGTTCAAGGCGGCCGACCCGACCGGCCGGACCGCCCTGGCGGCTCGGTCTCGCGCGAGCAGGTGCGGGATGCCTGCATCCGCGAGGTCACGCGGGACGCCCGCACGCAGCTCGTGGCGGTCGGTCGGGTCGAGCGGCGCTCGGGCGGCGCCTCGGTCGTGCCGATGACGATCAACGTCGAGGGCAACGAGCGCCGGGTGCGTTGCTTCTACGACAACGCGACGGGTGCCGTGACGATCCGCTGAGCCCGGGCGAGGAGCGCCGATGAGCGAGACGAAGCGCGAGGAGCTGGATCCACGGGCGCGCGAGGCGGTCGAGGCCTGCATCCGTGCCGTCACCCAGAATGCTCGCACCCAGCTCGTGAGCGTGGGCCCCGTCGAGCACACGGCGCCCGATGTGACGCTCGTCCGGCTCCGCCTCCTCGTCGAGAGCGGGTATCCACGCCGCTGTCGCTGCTGGTACGACCACCGGATCAAGCTCGCCAACGTCGAGGGTTGAAGGGGGCACGCCTTTGGCGGGTGCCCTGCGGATCGGCACCTCGGGTTGGAGCTACCCGGCCTGGCGCGGCCGGTTCTACCCGAAGGGCCTCGCCGCCGGCCGCTGGCTCGAGCATTATGCGAGCCGGTTCGACGCGGTCGAGCTCAACGCCAGTTTCTATCGCCTGCCGAAGCGCGAGCTGGTGGCCCATTGGGCGGCCGTGACCCCGCCCGTCTTCCGCTTTGCGGTCAAGGCCTGGCGGGCGTTGACCCACCTCCATCGACTCGAGCCCCGGCCCGACCTTTTGGAGGCCTTCCTCGCCCGGATCGAACCCCTGGGAGAGAAGTGCGGCCCCGTTCTGTTCCAATGCCCGCCGCGCTTCCCGGCCGACCCCGCCCGCCTCGAAGCGTTCTTGGAGATCCTGCCCCGAGGCATCCGCCCGGCCTTCGAGTTCCGCGACCCCTCCTGGCACGGCGAGGAGATCGCGGCGATCCTCGATCGACGGCGCGCCGCCTTCGTCACCTTCGAGCTCGCCGGGCTGCGTTCGCCGCGGCGGGTGACCGGCGGGCTGCTCTATCTGCGTCTGCACGGCCACCGCTACCGCTACGCCGGCGCCTACGGTCCCGAGCTTTTGGCCGACTGGGCGGCGTGGATCGAAGCCGAGCGGGCGCGCGGCGCCGAGGCCTGGGTGTTCTTCGACAACACCGACCTCGAGGCGGCGGCGGTCGAGGACGCCCGCACGCTCCAGCGCCTCACCGGCGTGGTGCGCGCCTGACAGCGACATCGTGCCGCAGGGGACCGGAGGCTTACGGTTGCCCTCGGGTATGTGAGCCGATGGTGGCGCCCGCGGCGCAAGCTAGAATGCGACCGTTGCAGGGGAGGACACCCCATGACCTCGCGATCGACGTTCCGGGCCGGGGCCTTGGCTTGCGCGGGCCTGTTGCTCGCGACCGTGGTGATGCCGTCGGCCCTCGGCCAGACGCCGCCGGCTCCGGCCGCGACGACCGCCGCTGCCGCCGAGGCGACCGAAAAGATCGCCCTCGAAGCGGCCCAGCGGCTGGTCGCCCCGGTCGCCCTCTACCCCGACCCCATCCTCTCGGCCGTGCTCGAGGCCGCCACCACGCCCTTGGACGTGGTCGAGGCCGAACGCTTCCTCGCCAAGCGCGCCGCCGACCCGACGCTCGCTCCCGATCCCGACTGGAGCCCGGCGATCCTGGCCTTGTTGAACCATCCGGACCTGCTGCGCCGGATGAGCGAGGACCTCGATTGGACGCGCACGCTCGGCGCCGCGGTGGTCGTGGACCTGCCGGTCGTCCAGCGCGCCATCCAGGTGATCCGCAAGGGCGCGCTCGCCCTCGGCCTGCTGACCGACACCGAGTTCCAGCGGATCGTGCGGGAAGACGACCTCGTGGCGATCGAGCCGACCGATCCCGAGCTCGTGCGCCTCCCGGTCTACGACGCCGAGCAGCTCCTCGCGGCCCTCGCTCCACCTGCCGGTGCGAGCGGGGAGACGGCCGTCGTGGCGAGCGAGCCTGCCGCCCGGGCCGAGCCGGAGCCGCCTTTGCCGCGGCCCAAGCCCGAGCCGCCGCGCGCCGCGGTCGAGCCGCCGCCGGCCTACGCGCCGTCCTACACGCCACCCGCGGCCTACGAGCCCTACCCCGCCGCCCCGGCGCCCGCCGTGAGCTACGGCGCACCGGAGCGCGGCTTCTGGTCGGACGCCGCGATCTTCGCCGGTGGGGCGGCACTCGGCGGGGTCCTCGGCTATCTCCTGGCCGACCGGGACGACGACGAGAAGAAGGTCGTCAAGAAATACTACTATTTCGGCGATCGCCGGCCGCCCGGCTGGTGGCGCGGCCGGGTCGACTGGCGCGACGACGATTGGCGGCCCGGCGCGCGGATCATCCGCGCCGACAAGGTCGTCATCAAGGACAGCAACGTCGTGATCACCGGCAACGACGTGGTCGTCCGCCGGCTCGGCGAGCGGCGCGGCGAGCTCCTGCGCGTCGCCCGTTCGGGCGACCTGCCGCCCGAGCGCTGGCACGACTGGGAGCGGGCGAAGCGTCGAGAGCGGGAAGGTGGCGTCGTCCTGTTGCGCGAGGGGCGGCCCGAGCCGGTTCGCGAGCCGGCGCGGATCGCCGTGCTGCCCGAGCGCGAGCGCGCCGAACGACGGGCCGAAGAGCGCGGCGAGCGCGAGCGGCGGGGCGAGGGACGGCCGGCCATCGCCGTGTTGCCCGACCGACGCGGCGAGGGCGAGCCGGAGCGGGCGGCGCGGCGCGAGCAGCAGCGCACGGCCCGCCAGGCGGAGGAGGAGCGGCGCAAGCTCGAGCACCAGCGCCTCCTCGAGGCGAAGCGGACCGAGGAGGAAGCGCGGCGGCTCGAGCGCGAGCGGGCGCGCGAAGCGAAGGCTACGGCCGAGCGGCAGGCGCGCGAGGAGCGCCGCCGCCAGCAAGCCCTCGAGCTCGAGCGGCGGCGGGGCGAGGCCGAGGCGCGGGCGCAGGAGGAGCGGCGCCGGGCGAGCGAACAGCAGCGGCTCGAGCGGGCCCGCGCGGCCGAGCTCGCCCGCGCCCAGGAGATGCAGCGGTGGCAGGCCGAGGAGCAGGCCAAGCTCCTGCGCCGGCAACAGCGCGAAGCGCAGCAGCTCGAGCGACAGCAGCGGCGCGAACGCGACGGCGGGCAACGCGCCGAACGGCGCGGCGGCGGCGAGCGCCAGGAGGAAAAAAAGAAGAAGAAGCTCTGGCAGGAAGGCTGAGCCGGCCCTTCCGGCGCCCGCGCCGACCGCCCAGGATCGGGCCGTCCTCGACCCCGGAGACGGCCCTTGGTCCACGATCTGTCGATCCTGCTCGCCTGCCAGCTCGCGGGCGAGCTCCTGGTGTTCCTCGCGGGCCTGCCGATGCCCGGCCCGGTCCTGGGCTTGCTTCTGCTCTTCCTGCTCTGCCTCGCCCGCGGCCGCGTCCCGGCCGGCCTCGAGACCACCGCACCCGTGCTCCTCTCCCACCTCTCGCTGCTCTTCGTCCCGGCGGGGGTGGGGGTGATGCTCCATCTCGGCCGGATCGCCGAGGAATGGCCGGCGATCCTCGCCGCGCTTCTGCTTTCGACCTGGCTCACGATCGCCGTCGCAGGGCTGCTGTTCGCCCGCCTCGCCGCGGCGACCGGCCCGGCTCCCGGCAGTGGCGACGCGCCCCGCGCGGGCGACGCGGTGCCATGAGCCCCGAGCGGCTTTCGGCCTTCTGGGTCTATCTCCAGACCGGCCCCCTCCTCTGGCTCACCCTCACCCTCGCGGCCTACGCGCTCGCGCACGGCCTCGCCCGCCGGGCCCGCTTCCACCCGCTCGTCAACCCGGTGGCGATCGCCGTGGCGCTGCTCGTGGCCCTCTTGAGCCTGACCGGCACGCCCTACGCTCGCTATTTCGAGGGCGCCCAGTTCGTCCATTTCCTTCTGGGGCCGGCCACTGTGGCCCTCGCCGTGCCGCTCTGGCGGCACCGCGATTCGGTCCGGACGGCCTTGCTGCCGATGGCCGCGGCGCTCCTGGTCGGCGCCGCGACGGCCGTGGCGAGTGCCGTGGCGATCGCCTGGCTGCTCGGCGCGAGCCGGGCGACCATGGCCTCCTTGGCGCCGAAGTCGGTGACCACGCCGATCGCCATGGCGGTCGCCGAAGGTTTGGGCGGCCTGCCCTCGCTCACCGCCGTGCTCGTGATCGCGACCGGCATCCTGGGCGCCATGACCGCGGGGCCGCTCCTCGATCGGCTGGGCGTGCGCGAGCCGCGCGCCCGCGGCTTCGCGATCGGGCTCGCCTCCCACGGCATCGGCACCGCCCGCGCCTTCCAGGAGAGTCAGCTCGCCGGCACCTTCGCCGGGATCGCGATGGCCACCAACGGCGTGGTCACGGCACTCCTCGCCCCGCTCCTCTTCGCCGGCCTGCGGTGAACCGTCACGCCGCCCCCTCGTCCTCCGCGAAACGCCTTGCTCGCCCCCGCCCAGCCACGGTAGGTTGGAATTTTGCGCTGAAGATCGGGACGGGCGGGGGAACGGGGCGATGCGGGAAACGCTGGGAGACACACGACTCTTTCTGTTGAGCTGCGCGCTCGGAGGGCTCGTCGCGGCGGCTGCCGTGCCGGACGCGGCCCGGGCGCAGGGTGCCGCACCGGTACCCGCCGCGGCGCCGGCGCTCACCGGCGCCGTCGCCGCATCCGACGATCTCGAAGCGCTCGTCGCACCCGTGGCGCTCTACCCCGATCCGCTCCTCTCGGTGATCCTCCAGGCCTCGACGCTCCCGCTCCAGATCGTCCAGGCCGACCGCTACCTCGCCCGCCGCGCCAAGGATCCGTCCGCCGTCCGGCCCGCCGACTTCGATCCGAGCATCGTGGCGCTCATGAACTACCCCAAGCTCGTCGCCGCCATGAACGAGGCGATCGACTGGACCGAGGAGCTGGGCGAGGCCGTGCTCGCCCGCCTCGAGGACGTCCAGGTCGCGATCCAGGAGCTCCGCTGGGGTGCCTACAGCCGAGGGATCTTGCAGTCCGACGAAGCGATCCGGGTGACCGTCCAGGGCAACGTGATCGCCATCGATACGGCGGAGAACGACCGGATCCGCCTGCCGCAATACGATCCCGTGGCGCTCCTCGCGGCGCTCGAGCCGGTCGAGCCCGAACCCGGCGCGCCAGCGGCCCCGTCGGCGCCGGTGACCACCGCGCCGCCACCCACTACCCCGGCTCCGGCAGCGTCTACCGCGCCGCCGCCGGCATCCGCGGCGGAGGCGCCCGCCCCGGCCGCGCCCGCCACCCAGGCGGCCGCGCCGACCGGCGCGGTGCCGGTCGAGCCGGCCGCGGTGGCCCCCACCTATGCGCCGGCCCCGGCTTACTACGCGCCGGCGCCGGCTTACGCGCCAGCCCCGGTCGTCGCCTACAGCGAGCCGCAGAGCTCGTTCTGGTCGGGGACCGCGACCTTCCTGGGTGGAGCGGCGATCGGCGGCCTGCTCGGCTACGCCCTGGCCGACGACGACGACGATGACGACGACGGGGACGGCTGCGGCCGATATTGTTGGGACGACGACTGGGACGGTGACGGTAAGAACAACGCCTACAAGAACAACAAGATCAACATCGAGGACAACACGATCGTCGTCGCCGACAACGACGAGCTCAAGAAGAACCTGAACCAGCGGCGCGCCGCGGTCCAGCCCGCAGGCGTGGGTGGCGTCGGCCGTCCGGGCGGCGTCGCCGGCGTGGGCGGTGTCGGCGGGCGGCAGCAGATCGCGGCCCTCCCGGCCGCGGGCTCGCCGGCGCGTCGCGAGGTGGGGGCGCGGACCCAGGGGGCCCCGCGCGCCACCCGCGACGTCCAACTGCCGGCACCCGCCGGCCGACCGGCCGGAGCCGAGGCGGCGAGGCCCGGCGAGCGGGTGGGGAGCCCCCAGCATCGCCAACAGGCCCAGGGCACGAATCGCGGTCGGGTCCCGCCGACCTCGGCTGCCGGGCTCGGCGGCGCGAACGAAGGCAAGCGGGCCGCCGAGGCGCAGGCCCAGCGCGGCAGCCAGAGCCGCGCCAAGAGCGCAGCCGCGCCGGCGGCCCCGCGCGCCCAGGCGCAGCCGCAGGCTCAGCGCGCCCAGGCACCGCGTCGCGACACCGGCAGCGCGCTCGAAGCGCGTGGCAGCGAGAAGCGGGTCAAGCGGGAAGCCTCGCGCGGCGCGGCGAGCCGCAGCGGTGGCGGTGGCGGCGGGGCTCGCGGCGGTGGCCGTGGCGGGCGGGGTTGAGGCGGTGGCGAACGGTTCGAGGTCGAGGAGAGCGGCGATGATCGCAGCACGGTTCCTTCGCGGCGCGGCGCTGGCCGTGCTGCTGCTCGCAGCGGTACCGGCCGGGGCGGCGCAGCCGAGCTTTCCGACGCCCGAGGCGGCGGTCGAGGCGCTGCGCGGGGCCCTCGCGACCGGCAAGTTCGAGGCGCTCCTCGCCCTTTTGGGCCCCGAGTACGATGCCGAGCTCGTGGGTGGCGATCCGGCTCAGCGTCGGGTCGAGCTGCGCCGGCTCGCGGCCGCCGCCGAGCGTGGCCTGGCGCTCAGGCCCGCCGCCGACGGCGGCATGATCGTGCTCGTGGGCCCGCGCGCCTGGCCCTTCCCGGTGCCGCTCGTCGAGGAGGCGGGCGGCTGGCGGTTCGACACCGAGCGCGGGCTCGAGGAAATCGTCGACCGGCGGATCGGGCGCAACGAGCTCGCCGCGATGGCCAGCCTCTTCGCCTATTGGGACGCGCAGCGGACTTATGCGGCGTTCGATCGCGACGGCGACGAGGTGCTCGAATACGCCCAGCGGATCCGCAGCACACCCGGCAAAAAGGACGGGCTCTTCTGGGAGATCCAGCCGGGCGAGGAGCCGAGCCCCTTGGGTCCGTTCACCGCCGAGGCGGGTCCCGTCGCCGCCGAGCAGCGGGCCGGCGAACCGTTCTTCGGCTATCGGTTCAAGATCCTGACCCGCCAGGGTCCGCACGCCCCGGGCGGGGCCTACGACTACGTCATCAACGGCAACATGATCGCCGGCTACGCGATGATCGCCTGGCCGGCGCAGTACGGCAATTCCGGGATCATGACCTTCCAGATCAGCCACCAGGGGCGGATCTTCGAGAAAGACTTGGGCCCCGAGACCGAGCGGCTCGCCGCCGCGATCGAGGCCTACGACCCCGATCCGAGCTGGTCGCGCGTCGCCGAGTGAGCCGGGTGCGGCGGTGCCGAGCCGGCGCGCCCGGCTCCGCTCGGCCGCGTCACCCGCCGGAGCGTGAGGTTGATCCGTCCGCCGCCCGGCAGGAGGTCGGAGCTGCCCGGCAGGATCCGGTCGATGCCGTGGAACGCATGCCGGCTCTCGCCCGCGAGCAGGACCACGTCCCCGCTTTCGAGCCGGAACGTCGCCGTGGGCCCGCGGCGGGTGCGCCCGCCCACCCGGAAGATGGCCGTGTCGCCGAGCGAGACCGACAGCACCGGGACGTCACGCGCCTCTTCGTCTTCGTCGCGGTGAAGGCCCATCTTGGCCCCCGGCCGGTAGAAATTGACGAGGCAACATTCGGGCTCGGGCTCGCCCACGAGCTCCCGCCAAAGAACCCGCAGCCGCTCGGGGATCGGCGGCCAGGGCCGGCCCGTCAGGGGGTGCGTCGGCTGGTAACGGTAGCCCCTGACGTCGCTCACCCAGCCCAACGGCCCGAAATTCGCCATTCGCACCGAGAAGGGCCGCCCGCTCCGCGGCATGACGGGCTCGAACCAGCCCTCGGGCTCGACCCGGGCGAGGACCTCGGCCAGGAGTGCCGCCTGTGCGGTCCGGTCGAGCCGTCCGGGCAGATGCCGGAAGCCCGGCGGCGGGACCGCGCCTGCCTCTTTCGGCCCGGAGCCGCCCATGGACCTCGTGCTCGCCACCCTCGACCTCGCCGGGGTCTTCGTCTTCGCCGTCTCGGGGGCGTTGACCGCCTCGCGCAAGGAGCTCGACATCGTGGGCTTCGCCTTCGTCGCGACCGTGACCGGCCTCGGCGGCGGCACGTTGCGCGACCTCTTGCTCGACGTGGGGCCGGTCTTCTGGGTCCACAAGCCCCACTATCTCCTCGTAACGGGCTTGGCGGCCGTGCTCGTCTTCTTCACCGCGCATCGGGTCGAGGTCCGCTACCGGCTCCTGCTCTGGGCCGACGCCCTCGGGCTCGCGCTCTTCTGCGTCGTGGGTGCCCGGATCGCCCGCGACGCCGGAGCGCCCTTCCCGGTGGCCGTGCTCATGGGCATGACGAGCGCGGTCATGGGCGGCCTGTTGCGCGACATCATCTGCAACGAGCTGCCGCTCGTGCTGCGTCGCGAGCTCTACTGGACCCCGGCGCTCTTGGGGGCGGTCGTGGCGATCGGGCTCGACGGCCTCGGCCTGCCACCGGTCGCGGGCGGCATCGCTGGGTTCATGGCCGCCTTCGGCCTGCGCGCCGCGGCGCTGCGCTTCGACCTCGCGCTGCCCGCCTACAAGCCGCGCCCCGGTCGGCCCTGGGGTCGCGAGGTGCCGGCCTCGGCGCTCCGCCCGCCGCCCGAGCCCTGACCCGGCCGGCGGACCCCGCCGCCGCCCCGCGGGGCAGCGGATGCTCTCGGCCACCTCCGCCACGAGCCGATCGGCCGCCCTGGCCCCGGTCCGAAGGAGCGGCGCGAGCGCGGCGGTCGGGTCGCGCGGGGCAGCGGCCAGGACGATCGGAATGCGGCCGGGGCGAGGCAGGTCTCTTCCCGACCACGCCTGGGCCTGCCGTCTTCGCCCGTCGACCGTTCCTCGCCCCCCGCACGGTCGCAAGTCGGGATCGCGGCGGCACCTCCGGGAGGGCCGCGTTCCGACGCCTCGGTCGGGGTCTCCGTCGCGGGGCTTGCGCCGGCCGGCGCACCGGAGCCCTTCGCTCCCGGGACCGCTCGACCCCCGACCATCCCTCGCCCTCGTGTCGGCGACCGACGTCGGTCGATCCGGTCGGCGCCGGCTTCGGCCGAGCGGGCCGGCGGCCCGTCGGGCGCATGATCGGCACCGTGGGGGAGGACGGGGCGGGGCGCTGCGCAGGTCTCTACCCTGGCGCGAAACGGGTCGGGTGATGCACGCGAGTGACGATCTCGCGGCGAAAGCCGCCACGGCGTTCGGCGCGCTTGACGGGACGGTGACCGCTGCGGAACGTCGGGGTTCGTGGTTGGCGGGTGATGATGGGCGTCGGCGTCACCGTTCGGATCCGGGGGCGGGTCCAAGGCGTCGGGTTCCGCGCTTGGTTGGCGAGCGAGGCCCGGCGGCGCGGCATCGCGGGCTGGGTCCGCAACCGGCGCGACGGCTCGGTCGAGGCGCTGCTGGCCGGTCCCGAGCCGGAGGTGTGGGCGCTCGTCGAAGCCTGCCGAACCGGGCCACCCGCGGCGCGTGTCGAGGCGGTCGAGACCGCCCCCGCCGAGGGTCGGGGGTGGGAAGGCTTCGTGCAGCTGCCGACCTCGTGATTCGGCGGCGGGAGGACGGAGATGAACGGGGCGGCCGTTCGACGGCGGGGCGTTCTGGCCGGCTTGGCGTCGGCTGGG
>Ga0101944_10000409_pt1 | contig 128778 bp, 118 predicted proteins | sample DewCreD2012metaG_FD_75245 | JGI IMG/M metagenome (GOLD analysis project Ga0101944, IMG submission 75245) | Hot spring sediment bacterial and archeal communities from British Columbia, Canada, to study Microbial Dark Matter (Phase II) - Dewar... ...
GGTCATCGTCGAGAGCCTGGACACCAGCAAGAAGATTGTGGCGGCGATCCGCCTGCAATCCTATGCCAACAACACGCTGTACAGTTTCTCGGAGACGATGGGCATTCCGCTGGAGCAGATGACGAACGTGTTCTACTTCCCGACCTACAACAACACCTGGGCGCCGCTCAATTCCCAGTTGAGGTTTGGTGTGCCGTAAGGGAATCGGATATAAGCGTTTGCCTTATGCAGTGCATCGCACCATCTGCATAACATCAGTTAACTCACCTTACGCAGAACGTCCCGAAGGTTCTCGTAACTCAGGCTTGACTTTCACCCCAACCTTCGGGACGGTGCGTAACATCAGCGGTTAAATCAACAACGCCCCTATTTTCGGGGGCGTTGTTGATCGGTTAAATGCTCCGGCTGAATTTTATTCCCCCATCACCTGCACGATCAACTCCCTCCTGCGCGGTTTGTTGTCGAAATCCACATAAATGACCTGCTGCCACGTCCCCAGCGTCAATTGACCCTCCACGAAGGGAATGGTGAGCGACGGACCAAGCAGCGATGCGCGGATGTGGCTGTGTCCGTTGCCGTCGTGCCAGCGGGCATTATGCGCGTACTCGCGGTTTTGCGGAACAATCTCATCGAACAGCCTCCGCAGGTCGCTCAATGCGCCGCTTTCGTATTCGATGGTCGTCACCGCGCTGGTGGAGGACGGGCAGAACACCGTCACTATGCCAGCCTTCAATCCGCTGCGGGAAACGGCATCGGCAACCCGCGCGGTGATGTCGTGAATATCGGCGCCGCCGCGCGTTTGAATTTGGATGGTCATCGTCTTCACGCTCATCATGGCAACTCCTCGCCGCGGTGAATGACATCGCTGCCATACTTCTCCTGCAGGGCATCCACCGCCGCCTGCACCCTGCGTAATTTTTCATTGTCCTTTTCCCACAACCCCAATTGACGGACGGGCGGTCCCAGCCCGCTCACGCCCACGCCAATCAACCGCACCGGCTGATGAGGCTTGCGTACCTGCCGCATTAACCTCAGCGCAGTCGCCGCAATCTCGTCCTCCAAATCGGTGGGGCTGGGCAGGGTGGTCTGGCGCGTCAGCGTGGTGAAATCGGGCCAGCGGATTTTCAACTTGATCGTTCTGCCCGCCAGATGTTCCCGGCGCAACTGCCGCGCCACCTCTGCCGCCTGCCCGCGCAGGGTCTTTTCCAGTGTGCGCTCGTTGACCACATCCACCGCAAACGTCGTCTCCTGGCTGACCGACTTCGTCTCGCGTTCGGTCACGATGGGACGGTTGTCAATCCCCCGCGCATGACGCGACAAGTCGCGCCCATTCTCCCCAAACAAGCGCACCAGGTCGCCCTCCTGCCACTTGGCGAGGTCGCCAATGGTGTGAACGCCCAACTCGGACAGGCGCTGAGCCGTCTTCGGACCGACGCCCCACAACATCTCCACCGGCAGTGGAGCGAGGAACGCCGCTTCTTCTCCAGACGGGACAACGGTGACGGCATTGGGAGGCTCTGCCAACCCCTGTTCCTTAATCCGCTTCAAGGCGGCGGCTTTGCCCACTTCGGTGGCGATCTTCGCCACGAGTTTGTTCGAGGCAACCCCGATCGAGCAGGGCAAATGCAATTCGTCGCGGATGCGGGCTTGAAGTCCGCGGGCGAAGCGTTCGGGGTCTTCTCGAATGTTCGTAATGTCGAGGAAGGCTTCGTCTATCGAAATTTGTTCCACCAATCCGCTCTGGCTGTGCAGAATGTCCATCACCTTTTGCGAGACCTCGCTGTAGAGTCGGTGACGCCCCGGCACGATGATCAACCCCGGGCAGAGACGCAGCGCGCGGCTCATCGGCATGGCGCTCCGCACGCCCATCTTGCGCGCCGCATACGAGCAGGAGGCGACCACGCCGCGTTCGTTCGGCTTGCCGCCCACAGCAAATGGTTTGCCGCGCAGGGAGGGGTTTTGAGTCTCCTCCACGGCGCAGAAAAAGGCATCCAGGTCGAGGTGCAAAATCGTGCGCGGCATGGCTCCATTATATAATGCCCGTGTGGGCATAAGGCAAAAGAGTCATGATTACGACATTGAACAATCATTCGAGAGACGTTATACTCGATTAAAAGCGGAACTTTTGCCTTGTTTCGCACGTCTTTGTGCATTGGATGGAAAAGAGGAGAATGCAATGACTTCACGAACGAAAATCACCTCCGTCATGCTCTTGGTCGCGCTTGTGGTTTCTCTGCTCCCCGCGCTGACCCTGCCTTCGAACGCCTCGGCAGCCGCCTGCGACTGGGCGCAGTTCGTTACCGATGTGACCGTGCCTGACGGAACCAAATTCGAGCCCGGCGCCGCCTTCAAAAAGACCTGGCGCTTGAAGAACATCGGCACCTGCACATGGACCACCTCCTACTCGCTGGTGTTCGATTCCGGCTCTCAAATGGGCGCACCCGCCTCCGTCAAATTCCCGGCGGAGGTCAAACCCGGTCAGACCATTGACATCAGCGTGGACATGACCGCTCCCACCACTGCCGGGCGTTACATTGGCTACTGGAAGTTCAAGAACGCCTCCGGCGTCCTCTTCGGAATCGGCGCAGCCGCCAACAAAGCCTGGTGGGTCGAAATCAACGTGACCAGTTCCGCTCCCAGCGGCAGCGTCGTCTATGACTTCGCCGCCAGCGCCAAAGACGCCACCTGGTCGAGCGGCGCGGGAGGTCTCACCTTCCCCGGCACCGACGGCGACGCCAAAGGCTTTGCCCTCCTCAAAGACAAGGCAAAGTTCGAGAGCGGCGTGGAATTTTCCAAACCCAGCCTGCTCTTTGCCCCCCAAAACATCACCAACGGATTCATCCAGGCAGAATACCCCGCCTACAAAGTGGACCCCGGCGACTACTTCCAGACCACCGTCGGCTGTGAGTTCGGCGCATCAACTTGTTACGTCGCCTACCGCCTCGACTACAAAGTCGGCAACACCATCAAAACCTTCTGGACCTTCCGCGAGCGCTTCGAAGGGCTGACCTACAACGCCAACATCAGCCTCGCGCCGCTGGCTGGGCAGGAAGTCAAGTTCATCCTCTACATCTCCGCCTACGGCTCGCCCGCCGGCGACCGCGCCCTGTGGGGCAGCCCGGTCATCACCCGCAAGGGCATCGTCCCGCCGCCGCCCACCGTGACCGGCACCCCTCCCACCCCCACACCGAGCAAGACCCCCGCTCCAGTCACCCCCACCGTCCCGCCATCCTCCTGCGACAAAGTGCAGTTCGTCTCCGATGTCAACTTCCCCGACGGCACGGTCGTCCAGCCCGGCGCACAATTCACCAAGACCTGGCGCTTGAAGAACGTCGGCACCTGCGCGTGGACTACTTCCTACCAGCTCGTCTTCTTCAGCGGCGAACGGATGGGCGGCGCCTCCTCCTCCGCTTTCACCAAGAACGTCGCCGTTGGCGAGACTGTGGACATCTCCATCAACCTGACTGCCCCCTCCTCGCCCGGCACCTACCGCGGCTACTGGATGTTCAAGAACGCCTCCGGCGCCCTCTTCGGCATCGGCGCGCAAGCCAACAAACCTTGGTGGGTTGAAATCAAAGTGACCGGCGGACCGACCGTCACCCCCGCCCCTGCCACCGCCACACCCACCCAGGGCGGCGTGACCGTCACGCCTCCCGCCACCCCCACCCCGCAGGCTGGCACCGCCTATGACTTCGCCGCCAACGCCTGCGCCGCCTCCTGGTTCAGCGGCGCACAGACCGGCGCCCTGCCCTGCCCCGGCACCGACGGCGACGCCAAAGGCTTCGTCCTCAAAGTCACCAACCCCAAACTCGAAAACGGCACCACCGACCCGCGCCAGGGACTCATCACCTTCCCGCAAAACAAACAGGACGGCTACCTCCAGGGCATCTACCCTGCCTTCAAAGTCCAGAGCGGCGACCGCTTCCAGTCCACCATCAACTGCGCCTACGGAGCCACCAACTGCTACGTCGTCTTCCGCCTCGACTACCAGACCGGCTCCGACCCCATCAAGACCTTCTGGGGTCCCTTCCTCGAACGCTATGAAGGCGGCGTCTATAACGTGGACGTGGACCTCACCCCGCTGGCAGGCAAAGACGTTAAATTCATCCTCACCACCCTCGCCTACGGCTCACCCAGCGGTGACCGCGCCCTGTGGGTCGGACCGCGCATCTACCGCGCCTCGAGCGGCTCGTCCGCCCCAACCGTCACAGCCACACCCGCTTCTCCCACCGCCACCCAAAGTTCCGCCAGCGGCATGGAGCGTTACTTCAACAGCAAATACGGCTTCGAATTCCGCTATCCCTCCGGCGCACCCCTCTCCGACCAGTCCGATAACCACGTCCGCATTGCCCTGCCCATCGTCACCGCCGGCACCAACCTCTCCGAAAAATACCTCGACGTGACCGTCACCGAAGGACTCGCCGTTTGCCGCTCGCCCGACATCGGCGGCGAACCTTCCACCACCGAAACCGTCACCATCAACGGCGTTCAATTCTTCAAAGAGAGCGGAGCCGGCGCTGGCGCGGGCAACATCTACGAATTCGTCGCCTACTCCGCCGAATCCAACAACACCTGCGTAAGCCTCACCTTCATCCTGCACTCCACCAACCCCGGCAACTACCCCACCCCTCCGCCGGTCTTCGACAAGGCAGCCGAATCGGCGATCTTCGACCAGATCATTAATACCTTCGACTGGACCGGCTGACGCCCGCCTCCACCCCGACCGAAAGCCTGGTCCCCGCGACCAGGCTTTTCTCTCACTTTTAGCCCTCTCCCCTTGGGAGAGGGCAGGGGTGAGGGAGAAAACCTATGCCTCACGACCGCCCCACCCTTCTGCTCGCCGACGACGACCCCACCATCGCCGACAGCCTCGCGCCCTTCCTCGAGCGCGCCGGCTTCCACGTGCTGGTCGTCTCCGATGGCGCGAGCGCCCTCGACAAAGCCCAAAAGCACCACCCCGACCTCATCATCTTGGATGTCCTCATGCCCCGCATGGACGGGCGCGAAACCCTGCGCCGTCTGCGCAAAGCCGGGCTCTGGACGCCCACCATCCTCCTCACCCAGGTTGGCGAGGCGTCTGAACGGGCGCTTGCCCTCGAAGAAGGCGCAGACGACTACCTCAACAAACCCTTCGATCCCCACGAACTGCTGGCAAGAGTCCGTGCTGTGTTGCGGCGCGCCCGTCCCGGTGAGCGGTCACTCTCCACCGCCTGGCTTCTGACCGCCGAAAACCTCGTCCTTGACCGGCGCGCCCGCCGCGCCACACTCGACGGCAAACCGCTGGAACTCACCCCCAAAGCCCTGGCGGTTCTCGAACACCTGATGACCCATCCCGACGAAGCCGTCACCCGCGAGCGCCTGTTGGAGGTGGTGTGGGGCTGGGAATATCCCGCCGGCACCCGCACTGTGGACACGCGCATCGCAGAACTCCGCCGCACCCTGAACGACGACCCTCTCGAACCGCGCTTCATCGAAACCATCGCCGGCGAAGGCTATCGCTTCATCGCCCCCGTCCGCGGAGAAGGCTGACATGTACCGCCTCAAAGATTGGCGCTGGTGGGTCACCTGGCTGGGAATTCCGCTTGGAGTTGGTTTGCTCCTCGCCCTGCTTGCCCGCCTCTTCCTCCCGCCCGAATTTCCCTTCCTGCTCTCGGTGGAGTTGGGCTTTACGGGCATCGTCTTTGGCATGAGCGTCCGCAATGCGGGATTGGTCGCTTTTCTGCTCGGCTTTTTTGCCGCTCTGACCGTCATCGTCATCCGCGCCTGGGATCAACGCCACCTCGCCCAAAGCCGCACCCTCTACGCCGATTACCTTCAGGCAGAGAGGGACAACCGCCGCAACTTCATGCGCCGCCTCGACCATGAAATCAAGAATCCGCTCACCGGTCTGCGCGCCGCGCTGGTGAACCTCAAGGAAGGAAAAACCGAAGAGGAACGTCAGCAGGCGGTGGGGAACGCCAACCGCGCCGTGGAACGCCTCATCCGCCTTTTGACCGACTTGCGAAAATTATCCGAACTCGAAGAGCGCGTCATCGAGCGGTATCCGGTCAACGTCCCCGAACTGCTGGAAGACGTGGTCACCGCGGCGCACGTCAACCCTGCCTACGAAAAGCGCGAAATCAACCTGCTGATTCCCAAAGTCCCGTCGCCGTTTCCGCTCATCACCGGCGACCCCGACCTGCTGCTTCTGGCGGTGTACAACCTCGTCGAGAATGCGCTCAAGTTCACGTGCGCGGAAGATTCAATCGAGGTGCGCGCACTGGAGGACGGGCGGGCAATCGTCATCGAAGTGGCGGATACGGGACCGGGCATCCCGCCCGAAGACCTGCCCAAAATCTTCGAGGAGTTGTACCGCGGCTCGAATGCGCGCGGCACAGAGGGAAGCGGTCTGGGGCTGGCGCTGGTCAACCGCATTGCCGCTTTGCACGGGGGCGGCGTGGGCGTGCGTTCCAGCCAGACCGATCCGCGCGGCACGGTGTTTACACTGAGGCTGCCAAGACGATAGGGTTTTTGATGGTCGAGTAGGCGGCGAGTCTCGATATGCCCTTTTGGGGCTACTCGACCAACGCCACCGTACCGAGACCATGTTACAAAACTGTAACATCTCCGGGACAGGCTTGTAACAGGGGGAAAGTATGATTAAAACATGAAGCCATCGGAAAACTCCCTCATCTTTTCGGCGCAACGGGGCGATTTGGATGCTTTCAACGCACTTGTGCAAACTCATCAGGATATGCTGTATCGCATCGCCCTGCGCATCGTCCACGATGAAAGCCTGGCAGAGGATGCCGTGCAGGAGGCGCTCATCCACGCCTTTCGGCACATCCGTTCCTTCCGCGGCGGGAACTTCAAGAGTTGGCTGGCGCGGGTAACGGTCAACGCCAGTTACGACGAACTGCGGCGCGGCAAACGTCACCTGGGGCTGCCGCTGGAACAGTTCACGAACGAAGGCGAGGAGATCGAGTCCCCGGAATGGATGCGGGACCCAGTCTCAGGTCCAGAGGAAAGAGCCGAAATGTCCGAGTTACAGAGGGCGCTGCATCACTGCATCAAATCCCTGACGCCCGATTACCGCCTGATGGTCATCCTGGTGGATATGGAGGGAATGTCCTATGAGGAAGCCGCACAAGCGGCGCGGGTGCCGGTGGGAACGGTGAAGAGCCGACTGGCGCGGGCGCGGATGCAAATCCGCCAGGCACTGCGGTCATACCAGAGCCTGCTGCCTTCGTTCTATCAGCGCGAGTTGATGCCCGCCGTCTCGTGAGAACAAGGTATGCAAACGTAAAGGCGTCACGCGCGGGGCGTGACGCCTTTGATTTTTTTGGGAAGTCAGGAGCGCTGCTCCTGCAATCATGCCTCGTACTCAGCGGCTGCCTCTTCGACGGTGAGCATGGGTTCTTCGCTGGGTTTGCGGTCGAGCATTTGCATGGCAAGGGCGACGACCTTCGTGTAATACTTTGTCTCGCCCTTGTCTTCGTACTTGTCCGTCTTGAGCCTGCCTTCGATGTACACCAGGCTTCCCTTTTTGAGATACTCCTGGCAGATTTCACCGAGCCGCCCCCATGCTTCGATGTTCACCCATTCGGTGTATTCTTTTGTTTCGCCGCCGGTCTTCCAGCGCTGTGTGACGGCAAGGCTGAAGTGCGCCACTTTTTTGCCGGTGGGGGTGTATTTGCTCTCCGGATCTTTGCCCAGGTAGCCGATGAGCTGAACGCGGTTTAATGCTGGCATGTCTTCCTCGCTTTCTGGTTACAGGTTCTTTTAGACGCAGTGACAGGGGACGTGTTTTCGTTGATCTAAAAGCGCAATGGTGGAGCCCAGCCAAAAAGACCGGGCGGCGAACAGGTTATACTTCGGTTACGATTGAACGTCGGCAGGTTTTTCAGCCGCCGCTTCTTCCGCCTGAACTTTTTTGAGGGCAAGCATGCCGGTCTTCATTTCCACCACGGTGTAGCCGGCCGGCACGGCGTCGAGCGCGCCTTCCTTGACCTCGCGGGAGAAGAAGAACATCTTGCCTTTGGAGTGCAGGTAGTAGGTGGTGCCTTTGGAATTGGTATGTGCGTAAGCCATTTTTTCTCCTTGTGAATTGGTTTGGAAGTCAGTGTAGCACAGATTTTCTATATCTGTCAACGACTGGAGGATTGACTATGCGAAGAGTAGTTACTCTGGAGGAACTCCGCTCTGCCCGCCTCTCTCTCGACGGGACGGTCGGATTCGTCCCAACAATGGGTTATCTACACGAAGGACATCTCTCCCTCATCCGCCGTGCGAAGGAGGAGTGCGAGGCGGTCGTCGTCTCCATCTTCGTCAACCCCACCCAGTTTGGACCGAACGAGGACCTCGCCAAGTATCCGCGCGACCTCGAACGCGACCTGAGACTCATCGAGCCGCTCGGCGTGGATTTGGTGTGGACGCCCACAGCGGAGGTCATGTATCCGCCGGGGTACCAGACCTGGGTGGAGGTCGAAGCGGTGACGCGTCCACTGGAGGGTGCGATGCGGCCGGGTCACTTCCGCGGGGTGACGACGGTGGTCGCCAAGTTGTTCAACGCCGTTCAGCCGCACAAAGCATATTTCGGACAGAAAGATGCCCAGCAGGCGGCGGTCATCCGGCGGATGACGCTGGATTTGAACTTCCCCATCGAGATTGTGGTCTGTCCCACCGTGCGCGAGGCGGATGGGCTGGCGATGTCCAGCCGCAACGTGTACCTGAATCCCGAACAGCGCAAGGCGGCGACGGTGCTGTTCCGCTCGTTGAACGCGGCAAAAGCGTTGTATGAGGCGGGAGAAAGAAATGCGGAAACGTTGAGGGGAAAGATGAGAGAGGTGCTGGCGGCTGAGCCGCTGGCGGAGGTGCAATACGTCTCGTGCGCCGATTACGACACGCTGGAAGAACTGACCGAAATCCGAGGCAAAGCCCTGCTTTCGATGGCGGTTTTCATCGGCAAGACGCGGCTGATTGACAACGTGGTGCTGGGATAAAAACATCCCGAAGGTTTGCAAAAGACCTTCGGGATGCGGCTTGCAGGGACGGGTCTATCCAAGCGCTTTTTTGGCTTCGGCAATCACCTCGTCGTAATCGGGTTCCTGCCCAAGCGTCGGCAGGTAGTTGACGTAGGTCAGTTTGCCGTCGCGCCCCACGATGAAGACCGCGCGGCGCAGGTAGCGGCGTTCTTTGATGAGCAAGCCATACTTGATGCCAAATTCCGCCTCGACCACATCCGAGACAACTTTGACCTTGTCCACGCCGGCGGCGCCGCACCAGCGTTTCTGCGCCATGGGGAAATCACAACTGATGGTGTAGATGACGATGTCATCGCTGAGTTTGGCGGCTTCCTGGTTGAAGCGGCGGGTCTCGCGGTCACAGACATCGGTATCCAGCGAGGGAACGGCGGAAAGGATGATGACCTTGCCTTTGGATTCCTGAAGCGGATTGACCTTTCCCCAACCCGGCACGACCGAGGTAAATTCGGGAGCCGGGTCTCCGACCTTTACATCGTCGCCGATGATGGTGGCGAAGTTATCGCCCAATTTGAAAAAGTTGTTGCGTTCCGTTGGCATGTTCTTTCTCTCCTTTGAGTTGATGGCAGTATTTAACCACAAGAGGCTGAGATTCGGGGATGGATTATGTCGGGGGAGACGGCAATAAAAAACTTCCGAGGGGCTGCCTCGGAAGTTTTGCGTTATGCATACACCATTTGCTGTTCGGCAGGCTGTTTGCGGACGTGGCGTTTTTTCATCTTCGCGGCAAGCATCCTGGCTTGGCGATTCAGCCCGGCGCGGATGATGAGGTTCAGGAATTTGTGATGGTTATAGACGGGGTCGTTGAGCAGGGAGAAATCTGCCGAGCCCGGTTCGTGCGGCGCGTAGAAAATGCCGCAGTTGGGGTTGATTTCGAGCATGTAGATGGTGCCGTCGGCGCCCATGCGGTAATCACAGCGGGCATAGCCGTTGCCGTTCATGGCTTTGAACAGACGGGCGGTCTGCTCGCGCAAAACCTTTTCGATGCGGGGGTCATCCACCGGCGCAACCGACATTTTTTCGTATTCCACCCATTTCATATCGTAGTGCTTGAACGACTCCCCCTCCGGGAAGATGAATTCCACGGGCTTGAAGGTGATGGGGTTTTTCGGGTCGTCTGGATTCTCGGCGATGAGACAGGTGAACTCCCGCCCTTCGATGAACTCTTCGAGCAGGGCGCGTCCGAACTGCTCGATTTCCACTGCCGCCTGCTCTTTGAGCTGTTCGAGGTTCTCGCAGCGGGATTTGCGCGTAATGCCGACGCTGGCGTATCCGTGCGGCGGTTTGACGAGGACCGGGTAGCGCAACTTTTTCGCGGCGCGTTCCACGTCTTCGACGCGGTCCACCATCACCCAGGCGGGGGAAGGCACGCCCGCCTTTTTGGCATGGGCTTTCATTTCCTGGCGCGAGGGATCGAAGAATTTCGAATCGGCGCCGGTGAACGCCAAGCCCATTTTCTCCATGAGCTGCACCAGCCCGATGCCGGAGAGCGCATCATCGGGGGTACCATCGCAAAGATTGACAAACACGTCCACGCCTTCGTTGACGAGGTCGCGCAGCTGCTTTTCCACATTCAACGGCTGGACAAGATGATGCTTCCACTTGAAGCCGTTCATGTGCGGCGACGGATCATAGGGTTTGTCGTTTGGGTCCTCCGGAGAAGAGGAGAGTACACAAATATACATGTCGAGTCCTTTTCTTCATTCAATCAAGATAGTCTTTTATGAACTTGTTTTTGTATCTTGATTGTTTCATACAATCATCATGCAAAGTATCGTTTGATTTGATTCAATATATTTGTTGCATTGAATCATGCAATGATGATGTACAACCATTACAGATTGTATCTATTATTGAATTTATGTAAAGGTTTTTTGATGATGAAATAACTTTAAAATTTTTTTCGCGCAACATCTTTGATGAAGCATATGAGTCACAACGCTGCACATAAAGATTCTTTGTCAAACACAAACATGAAAACGGCTTTCTTGAAATTCTTCCCCAATGAAAGCGAACATTCAATTCAACGGAATATAAACGCAAAACGCTTTTACAAATCGAAGGAAGGCTATTCCACCCTCTTCGACATGCAAATATCCGGCTTGCCTCTGCCGTTCGCATCGGGGACGACGCCGGTGATGACAAAGCCCATCTTCTGATAGAACGTGTAAGGATGTCCCTTCAGATTGCGGATGTCGCGTATCTTTTCCCACGTGTTGTCATACAAGTCAACATTGGAAAGCGAAGTCATGCCGTCTTCGTCGTCGGTGCCGAGGGTGATGGTCAATCCGCCGCGCTGGCGGACCTGCGCCTCGAAATCCTCAATTAGCGCGCGCCCAATTCCCTGTCCCTGCATGGAGGGTTGTACCGCCAGCGGGTGCAACTCCCAGACTCTGCCATCATATTCGGGAATCCCACCGATGATGCCCAGCAGATTTCCGTCATCGTCCACCGCCACGCGGAGAATACGCTCAGGGACCAGCATTTCCCGAATTTCATCCAGCCCCTCTTCGAAGGTTTGCCATGCGCCAGCCCAATGCTCACGGAAGGCATCCACCAGCAGTTGGGCGGCTTGGCGAATCAAGTTTTCATCGGAGGGATGTAAGTCTTTGATGTCCATAAGTAATTGGTAATTGGTAATTGGTGATTGGTAATTGACGAGGCTTATTTCCAAAACTGCGGAAGATAGTCTCTGTATTCGGTCAGGTAATCATCGAGGATCTTCTTGGCAGTTTCAATATCGGTGATGACCGGGTCGAGCAGGAGGCATTGCAAGGCTTTTTCGCGCGAGCCTTCGACAACGGAATCCACGCAAAGTTGGGCGGTGGTAATCTCGCGCCGCAGAAGTTCAGCAATCGGCTCGGGCAGTGCGCCGACGTGAACTGGATGAATCCCCGCCCCATTCACCTGCACCGGCGTCTCGACCGTTGCGCCAAGCGGCAGGTTGGAAATTTGCCCTGCATTCGGCAGATTTGCGGCAAGGTGATAGTGATTTCCAGCGCCCGCCACATTCTCGATCATTTCCAACGCGCCCTCCGAATCGGTATCGAGCAGACCTTCGATGGTCGCCTCGCCGTTTGCCATTTCGTTCAAACGGAACAATTCAAATTCGCGCACCGCCGCCATCAAGTCCCAGTCATACAAGCGGATGTTGTACTTTTCCCAGGGCTTGGTTTGCGGGTCGCTCATCCAGGGCAGGTATTCGCACAGATGCGTATCGCCGGGGACGGGGAACAAACCGAAGGCGGAGAAAATATCCCTCGTGAGCGGTTCAAAGTTCGGGTCCAGTTCGAAGAAGCGTTTGCGAAAGAGCGGATAAAGGTCCTCGCCGCTGCGGCGGTCTGTGATGGAAAGAATCCAGGTAAAGTGATTCAATCCCGCTGCGCGAATATCCACCAGCGGCACAATCTGCTCGCGCACGCGATGCTGAAGCGGATGCTGATCCACCGCGGCGTGCATGCCGGTGAGTCCTTCCGGCACTTCGATGCCGAGGTCTTTCGCCAGTGCCACACCGACCATCACATAACCCGCGTAAATTTGATGACACAACCCCACGGCTTTGATTTTGCTGTGACGATTGACCGCGTCGCAAATGCGAATCATCGGGTTGGTGAAGTTGACGAACCACGCATCGGGGCAAGCCGCTTCCATATCGTGCGCAATCTGCAAAATGGGTCCGATGTTGCGCGCGGCATGGGCAAAGCCGCCGGGTCCGCCGTTTTCGGCATACGGCTGGCGCACGCCATATTGGAGCGGGATTTCGAAATCGCGCTTCCACAAATTTTCACGCGCACCGACCTCGATGGCATTGACAACGAATTGACTGCCCGGCAGCGCCTCGGCGTGATGCGTATGCGCCGTGACCACAAACCCCGCATCCCACTCGACATTGAGCCTGTTCGCCAGACGATGGACAATATCCAACGCCTCGGCATTTCGATCCACGAGCGCGAGGGTGGAGCCTTTGAGCCGCTTCGAGCGCATGATGGCGGAGAGGGTGTTCTCGCCGAACGATGCCGAGCCTGCGCCAATGACCGTGATTTTTGTGGGAAGAGTCATGAGAGTTGCTCCAATGTCAGCGTTTTTCACGTCAGTTCGGGTGTAAGGACTTTCTCACCGCAGAGACGCAGAGAACGCTGAGAAAAACCAAAATATTCTGCGCACTCAGCATCTCGGCGGTAAATTTTCGGACACGGATGTTTATCCCGAATTGAGGTTTCTTCAGTATCAGGTAAAAAAAGACGCGGAGATTATAGCCCATCCGCGTCTGCAATTACCAATTACCAATCGCTGATTACCGATCACTGATCACTAACTATTCCCCCTCCCCAAACGTCACATCCGCCGTCATGCCGGCAAGGGCGCCGGAGGGTTGTTCATCGAAGGCAAGCGTGACCTCGTACACCACGTCCCCGCCGAGCATGGACGCCAGCGGCGAAATGCTGATGACCGTGCCGCCGAATTCCTGATTGAGTGCATCAACAAGGATGACCGCCGGATCGCCCACTTTGACCTTCGTGACATCGCGCTCGCTCAGGTCGGTGGTCTTGACCTGCAACCGATCCACGTTGCTGAGGACGATCAACACTTTGCCCGGCGCGGCATACTCGCCGGCAATCACATTCACCTGCGCCACCGTGCCGTCAATGGGGGCGACGAGGCGGGTTTGGGCAAGGCGCGTCTGTGCGGCTTGCAGGTCGGCGCGTGCCTGCTGAAGTTGGGCAAGTTGCGCCCCGCTGGCTTCTGCTGGAACGGCTTCGCCCTTCAACTCGGCAAGATACCACTTCGCCTCCTGCAAAGCGGCGGAAGCGGCATTGAGGTCGGCTGTGATGCGGGCGACTTCGGTATCGGATGGTTTTTCGGTAAACCAGTTGAGGTTTGCCAGAGCGGTGTTGTATGCCTTTTGCGCGTTGTAGAGGTCGGTGGCGGCTTTCGCCCGCGCAGGGTCGGCGGAAGAAAGTCCGCGCGTGCGGTTGTATGCCTCCCGCGCAAAATCCAAAGCCTGCTGTGCCAAAGTGACCTGCGCTTCGAGATAGTCAAGGGTGACATTGTCGGCAAAACGGCGGTTGAGGCTGTCGGCTTTCTTCTTGGCTTCGTCGTAGGCTTCCTGGGCGTTTGCCACAGCCTGTTCCGCCGCAGCAACGGCGGCGGGCGAGGTCAGTTCACGCAGGACGCGCTGGGCACGTTCCACTTCCAGCCGGGCGAGGGTGTCGTCCAGTTCCACCAGGATGAATCCGGCTGTGACCCGGTCTCCCACTTTGGCATTGACCTTGAGCACAGTCCCGCCGGCGGCGAAAGCCAGATGCGCCTCCTGCGCTGGGACGAGGACCGCCGAAGCGATAATATTGCCTGCGCTGGAAACGGGACGAGGCGCGGGGGTGACATCGCCGCCTCCCAACACAAGGGTGGGAATGGGCGTCGGTGTCGCGGATGAACCGCAGGCGGAGAGGAGCAGAGCCAATGCAGTCAACAAAAGTAAATTGATCTTCTTCATTCTCACCTGCTTCAGGATTTTCCATTGCCCGGCGCGTCTTTGACAATCACGCCGTCCTGCAAGGTGACCACGCGGTTGGCGTATTTGATGACGCGCGGGTCGTGCGTGGCAAAGACGAAGGTGGTGCCGGTCTCGCGGTTGAGTTTCTTCATGATTTCCATGACCTGCTCGCCGTTCTCGGTGTCGAGGTTGGCGGTGGGTTCGTCGGCGAGGATCAGTTTGGGGTTGGTGGCAAGCGCACGGGCGACGGCGACGCGCTGCTGCTGTCCGCCGGAGAGTTGGTCGGGGCGGTTGTTCGCGCGATCCGCCATGCCAACCGCTTCGAGCAATTCCATCACACGCCTGCGCCGTTCCGCCGCGCTCTTGCCGTTGAGCAGGAGCGGCATTTCCACGTTCTCGTAGGCGGTGAGGGTGGGAATGAGCGCGAAGAATTGGAACACAAAGCCAATCGTGCCTTTGCGCAAATCGGCGCGCTGGTTGCGGTTGAGACCGGTGGTCTCTTTGCCGTTGATGACGACGCTGCCGCTGGTGGGCTGGTCGAGACAGCCGATGAGTTGCAGCAGGGTGGTCTTGCCCGAGCCGGAGGGACCGACGAGCGAGGTGAATTCGCCGCTTTCAATGGTCAGATTGATGCCGTTCAGGGCGCGGGTTTCCACCTGCCCGACTTTGTAAATGCGGGTGACATCGGTCAGTTTTGCGACTTCCATGTTGGTTCTCCTTTGTTCCCTCGCCCCCGTCCCCTCTCCCAAAATTGGGGGAGGGGACGGGGGGTGAGGGCATTATTGTGCGCTGTGCAACGCTTCGACCGGCTCCATGCGGGAAGCCATCCGCGCGGGGTAGAGCGAAGCGAGCAGGGTGATGACGAATGCCGTGATAATCAGATTGACGGCGGCGTCGAAGGTCAGGACGGTGTAGATGCGGTCTTCGAGGAGCATGTCGGCGCTCAAGCCGAGGTCGCCGAAGTAAATCCCGACTTTGCCAAAGTAGGCGGAGGCTGCCCAGCCAATCAGCGTGCCGGCGGTCACGCCGCCCGCAGCCAGCAGGAACGCTTCTGCCAGAAACAGCGTGATGATCTGGTGTCCCTTCATGCCGATGGCGGAGAGGATGCCAATCTCGCGCGTGCGCTCGAAGACCGACATGAGCAGGGTGTTGACGATGACCGTGACGGTCACGCCGAGGATGATGAGGTTGATGACGACCAGATAGGCGTCTGAAAAGTCGTTGACCAGCACGAGCAGTTGATTCAACTCGCGCCAGGTCTTGACCTGATAATTGGGACTGGAAATCGCGGCGGCTACCGCCTCCGCCTGCTCGCGGTCTTTGAGCAGAACGAAGATGATGCTGGCGCGGTCGCCTGCGCCGGAGAACGCCTGCGCCTTGGCGAGCGGCAGGAACACAATGCCTTTATCGTAGGCGGTGGTGCCGGTGGTGAAGATGCCGCGCACGGTGAACGGCTGTTGGTCCACGCTGCCGTCGGCGGTGTTGACCAGCAGTGTGAGCGTATCGCCCACACTCAACCTCAGACTTTGGGCAAGCGGATACCCGATGAGGATTCCCTCGCGGTCGTCGGCGGTGAGGAACTCGCCCGCCGTCAGCGTGCGGTACGGATCGTTCGCCGGGGAGGCGGGGTCAATGCCGATGATTTGGACGCCCACCGATTCATCGCGGACCGAGACGATGCCGCTGGCAAACAGGCGCGGCGTCGCCGTTTGGACGACATCCAGCGTCTGTATCTGCGCGGCGATTTGCATCGGGTTCTCGACCAGGTAATCCCATGCCACGCTGAGTTTGTCGGGGTCGTAGTCGGCGTCGCGCACCTGGAGGTGTCCGCTGTTGAGGCGCAGGGTGGATTCCATGGCGCTGCGCATCTCGCCCTGGAAGAAGGCGGCGATGAACATCAGCAGCGCCGTGCCGAGGGCGAGCGCCAGCCCCGAAAGGAAGGAGCGGCGGCGATGCCTGCCCAGGTTGCGGTATGCAAGTTTGAAGTAGTTGATCATGGTTGCTCTCTTCGCTGGCTCTTTCCTCTTTCATTTTTCTTTCTGCCAACGAAAGAAGAAAGAGGAAAGAAAAGGGTCACACATAATGCAGCGCCTCGGCAGGTTCGCGTTGGGAGGCTTGCATGGCGGGATACAACGCCGCCAGCGCGGAAATGACCGCCACCGTGACGGAGTGTTGAATCACCTTCAGCGGCGCAAGTTGAGGGTAGATTTTTCCGCTGATGAGGGCGGTGTATTCGGTCAGGTTGGCGAATTGACTGTAATCGAGACCGACCACGCTCAAGGTCCCGTTGAGAAGCGTGCCGAGGATGGCGCCGAAGAACGCGCCCAGCAAGCCAATCAAAATCCCTTCGAGCAGGAACAGGAAGGTAATCTGATACGGCTTCAATCCCAGCGCTCCGATGATGCCGATTTCGCGCGTGCGCTCGAAGACCGCCATCATCAACAGGTTGAGGATGCCAATGGCGGCGATGCCCAGCAGGAAGATGCCCAGCGCCTGCATCACGCCGGTTTTCATTTCCATGGTTTGCTTCAGGTCGGGGAAGGAGTTTTCCCACGTATCCACTTCGCAGCCGGGCACAGCGCGCTGAATGGCTTGCACCACCGGCGGCTCCTGCCCGATTTGTTTGAGGGAGACGACCACTTCGGTCACCTGCCCCTCCAGCCCGAAGAGGTCCTGCGCCTCTTGCAGCGAGAGGTAAATCATGGCTTTTTCCACCGACGGCACGCCGACATCGTAAATGCCGACGACGGTCATCGTGCGCTGACGCGTCTGCTCATGGGCGGCGTTGCCTACCATCGTGATGCGGTCGCCCACCTCCACGTTCATGGCGGCGGCAAGTCCCTGCCCGATGACGATGACATCGCCGTCGTCGGGGTTGAGGTAACGTCCCTTCGTGATGTTGGCGGCGACGGGCGTGATGCCGGCTTCCTTGTCGGTTTCGATGCCGATGACCGAGACGGCAAACGCGCCCTCGCGGTTGGTGACCAGCCCGCCGGTCACGATGCGCTTCGAGGCGGCGACCACCTCCGGGCGCGCCTCCGCCGCCTGCACGACCGCATCGGGGTCTGCCAGCGGGAGCAGGGGGTTGCGTCCGATCTTTTCGTTGTAGCCCACCGCATGAACTTGAATGTTGCCGCCCAGCAGTTGAATGGCGTTGCCATAGATGGCTTGCTCGAACCCGCCGATGAGTCCATCGTAGAACACGAGCATTGCCATCGTCACCCCCATGCCGGCGGCGATGAGAAAGGTGCGGCGGCGCTGTCTCCACACGTTACGCCATGCCAGGCGCAGATAGAGGATCATGAGGTTGTCCTTTCTTGAAAGGTCTTTGCGAAATCCGATTCGGTCTTGCGCAATCCGTATTCCATCACGTACAGCATCTTGTCAATCGTTTCCTGCGTCTTTGCGGAGCGCACCCATTTCATGATGTCCTTTTGCTTCATGCCTTCCTGCAAGATGTAATTGCTGATGGCGTTACTCCACGTCTCCATGATCATCACTGCCAGGTCCACATCCACGCTGGGGTCCACTTCGCCGTTTTGGATGGCTTGGCGGATCATCGTCCGCAGTCCCTGTGTGGTGCGCTCGCGGATGTTGGCAAAGTCCAGGTAATACATCCCCTCGTTCAGCATCACGCGGCTGACTGCCTGCACCAAGCGCGGATAGGCGGAGTTGAACTCCATGCCCGTCTTGATCATCCAGCGGAAATACTGGAAGGTATCCATGTTTCGGGCTGGCGGATGTTTGTCCTTGAAATATTCCATCTTCTCGCGCTCCAACACCGCCAGCAGATGCAGGAAAACGTCGTGTTTGTCTTCGAAGTATTGGTAGAAACTGCCTTTGGCGATTCCGCTGTTGGCGACAATGCGGTTGATGGAGGCTTTCTCCAAACCATACTCGGCGAATTCGTCAATCGCCGCGTTGATAATCTTTTCGCGTTTCTCTTCGGGGAGGTTGAAAAAGGTGGGCTTGGGCATACAATATGACCTACTGGTCACATGACCAGCAGGTCACATTATAGGCAGATTCGCCCGCGCGTCAATGGTGATGAATGTAACGAATTCCCAATCTCCATTTACCAATTACCGCCTTCACCACCAGCCCCGCCCGCCAAAACGCGACCGCCGCCATGCCGTGCGCCAGCACAGCGAAGAGAGGCGGCTTTTCGAAGGTGTAATATGTCCAACATTCGCGGGTCGTCCCCCATAACTCGAGAAAGTATCCCAGCCCCGCGCCGGCGAGGAAGGTGAGCAAGGCGTAACGGTGATCAGTCGGCGTGAGGATGAGGAGAATGCACAGGGCGAGGGAGAGAAGGGTATAGGGTTTGTCGAAGGTTGGGGAAACGAAGACCAGCATCAGGGTCAGGAAAGAGGCGAAGGTGAGCCAATACAGAAGGATGAAAGCAGAAGGATGAAGGATGAATGGGAGGCAATCCTTGAGGCGTTCAAGCATCCAATTCAATGCTCTTGTGATTCGGTCAATGGACAGACTCGCGATGGGCCAGGCGGGGATGATCCACAGCGGCGGGCGTTCGGCGGTGTAGTAATGCCAGAGGTTGGTCTGCGTGCCCCAACTTTCGATGGCAAGACCGCCGCACACGCCGACGAAGACGATGAGCCAGTCCGTTTTCAGGTCGGCGCGGGCGACGATGGTGAGGGACATAAAGCCGAAGATGCCGAAGAGCAGCCAGTCGAGGTAACGCCACCATGCGCCGCTCCAGTCCACATACGCAAGGACTTCCTCTGCCAGGGGCCACCAGATGTAAACGATGAGGAAGATGGTGAGGAGGAACCCGCCGAGAAGGATGGAGGAATCGCGCGTCCAGAAGCGCGGGCGGGCGTCGCTGGTCGAGTCCATGCGGCCGATTATATTAGACTTTATCCAAGGTACCTTATTGTTCCACGAAGTTCAGGAAGAAGCACGGTTTCTCTTTTAACGGGAAAGCCCAAAACCCTTAGCCACGGATTTCACGAATTCACACGGATTGTCTAAAAATTCGTGAACATCCGTGTAAATTCGTGGCATAAAATCTTACTCATGAGGCGTAATCCCGCCCGAAACGGGAGAGCCTTTTTTTATTTCGGATAGAGTCCATTGGATTGGAAACCACACCGGTGGGGCGGGCTTCGCTTACCTTGCAAACTTGTAAGGCGGTATAATGAGCGTTGCCTTACAAATCAGGCATCATTTCAAGAGGAAAGGAAAACATACATGAGTCTCTTCAGCAAAATTCTCGGAAAGTTAGGTCTCGGCAAAAAGGAGGAGACGCCCGTACAATCCGCATCGGCTGGCTTGAGCGCCAAGCCGTCTGTTGCGCCGGCTCCCGCCAAACCCGCCGCAGCTGCACCTGCCAAAACGGCTGCGCCCGCGCTGGCAGCAAAGCCCGCAACACCGCCTCCTGCCGCATCCCAGCCCAAACCGGTCATGGACGAGGAAATCAAGGAACGTGAAACCGCCGCCCGCAAGCCGGCTCCCATTTCGGAAGTGGACGTGGTCAAGAAACTGGAGGAAATGAGCAAGGGCAAGAACCTGAACTGGAAAACTTCCATCGCGGACCTGCTGACCCTGCTCGAATTGGACGCGAGCAAATCCGCCCGCATCGAACTTGCCAAGGAACTTGGCTGCCCGCCGGAATACATCGGCGGCGACTATTCCAAGATGAACACCTGGCTCCACAAAGAAGTGTTGCGCCAGATTGCGGCAAACGGCGGCAACATTCCCAGGGAATTGTTCGACTAGCCGAAAAAACATTCATCAGCAATGTGGAACTCATTCGAGTTCCACATTGTTCTTGAACCACCAATAGGTTACAAATGCCTTGCATTTTTATTAGGTATTTCATACAATCGCTTTTGTCGCAAGGAGAGGGAGAGACGGCGTCATTTGTCGAAAACTTCTGGCAGAGTTTTTGAGGAGGTGGACTCGCACAATTCAAAGCAGGGTGCTATGGAAAATCGGCTGCACACTTTCAAGGCTTTCATTTGAGGAGAACAAACATGACTAAACTGTTTTCGAAAATCTTTTCGCTGGCGCTGGTACTGGCACTGACATTGGGAGCGCTGCCAACCAATGCAAGACCGGTTCAAGCCTTATCCGCCGATGTCGTCATCAGTCAGGTGTATGGCGGCGGCGGTAATGCTGGAGCGGTTCTACGAAATGATTTCGTCGAATTGTTCAATCGTGGGACAACAACCGTATCCCTGAACGGATTATCCATCCAATATACGAGCGCAACAGGAACAGGTCTGTTCAGCCAGCAACCGGTGGTCTTGCTGTCTGGCTCACTTGCCCCCGGGCAATATTATCTTGTTCAACTCGCTTCGGGTGGAACAAACGGGGCTTTGCTTCCGACCCCCAACGCCACCGGCACCATCAACATGAGCGCAACCGGCGGCAAGGTTGCGTTGGTGAATTCGACGACTGGTCTCGCCTGCAATGGCAGTTCAACCCCCTGTACACCTGCCCAATTGGCGCTCATCAAGGATTTGGTAGGCTGGGATGGCGCAAACTTCTATGAAACCGCCCCCGCCCCTGCAACCACCAATTCCACTGCGGTCCTGCGTCTCGGCAACGGCTGCGCCGAAACCGACAGCAACGCCATGGATTTCGCCGCAGGCACCCCAACCCCCCGCAACACTTCCTCTCCGTTGAACCCGTGCGTCGTTGCAGATGACGCGCCCGAAGTCGCCGGCACCTATCCGGTCAACGGCGCCACAGACTTCCCCATCAATGCCAACCTCTCCGTGACATTCAGCGAACCCGTCAACGTGACCTCCTCCTGGTTCACGCTGGTTTGTTCGACAAGCGGCAACGTTGCGACAACCTTCAGCGGCGGACCCACCACTTTTACGCTCGACCCGAGCGTTCCGCTGGTCGGCGGCGAAACCTGCACATTGACCGTATTGGCAGATCAGGTCAGCGACCAGGACGCAAACGATCCGCCCGATAACATGGCGGTCAACTTCACGGTTGGTTTCTCACCCTTCGATATTTGCACAACCGCCTACACCCCCATCTATCAGATTCAGGGAAGCGGGCTCTCCGCCGCAATCACCGGCACCGTGACCACCAAAGGCGTCGTGGTGGGTGACTTCGAAGGGACTGCCGCCGCATCCGGTTTCTACCTCCAGGACCTCAACGGCGACGGCGACCCCGCCACATCCGACGGCATCTTCGTTTACACCGGCTCGTCCAACCTTGTGAGCGTCGGGCAGGTCGTCCGCGTGACCGGTTACGCCCGCGAACGCTTCAACCAGACCACACTCAACGGCTCGAACAGCAACACTGCCGCCGTGCCTGCCGCCAACATCGTCCAATGCGGCAGCGGATCGGTTGCACCGCTGGACGTGACCCTGCCTGTCACCAGCATTGACGATTTCGAACGTTATGAAGGCATGTTGGTGCGCTTCCCGCAGGACCTGGTCATCGCCGAATACTTCAACTATGACCGCTTCGGCGAAATCGTCCTTGCCTTGCCGCTCCCCGGCGAGACTCGCCCCTTCACAGGGACAGCCATTGAGGAGCCCGGCGCTGCGGCGCTTGCCCGCACCCTCGCCAACAGCCTGAGCCGCATCACCCTGGACGATGCACAGAGCGCGCAAAACCCGGCAACCCTTCGCCACCCGAACGGACTGCCGTTCTCGCTCAGCAACCGCTTCCGCGGCGGCGACATCGTCACCAACGCCACCGGCATCCTCGGCTACGACTTCAGCCTCTACCGCATCATTCCCACCGGACCTGCGGATTACACGGCTGTGAACCCGCGCCCGGCGGCGCCCGAACCGGTCGGCGGCACGCTGCGTATCGCGGCGATGAACACGCTCAACTACTTCCTCACCGCAGATTACCCCACCGGCAACCCGCTCGATAACAAATGCGGACCCCTCAACAACCTGGAATGCCGCGGCTGGGACAGCGACCAGCCCGACGAACTGACCCGCCAGCGTGCCAAACTGCTTGCCGCCCTCGCCGGGCTGGATGCCGACATCATCGGTCTGAACGAACTCGAAAACTCCACCGGCGTCGAACCGCTGGCAGACATTGTGGCTGGCTTGCCCGGTTACGCCTACATTGACACCGGCACCATCGGCACGGATGCGATTAAAGTGGGCATGATCTATCGCCCGGCGGTCGTCACCCCGGTTGGCGATTTCAAACTGCTGACCTCGGCTGTTGACCCGCGCTTCATAGATACCAAGAGCCGCCCCTCGCTGGCGCAAACCTTCGAAGTCAATGCCACCGGCGCACGCTTCACCGTGGTGGTCAACCATCTCAAATCCAAAGGCTCCGCCTGTGACGATGTGGGCGATCCCGATCTCGGCGATGGTCAGGGCAACTGCAATGGCACGCGTACACTCGCGGCACAGGCATTGGTGGACTGGCTTGCCACCGACCCAACCGGCAGCGGCGACCCCGACTTCATCATCATCGGCGACCTGAACTCCTACGCCATGGAAGACCCGATTGACGCGATCAAGGCTGGCTCGGATGACACCGTCGGAACAAGCGACGACTACACCAACCTGATCAGCCACTTCCAGGGCGCCTACGCCTACTCCTACACCTTCGACGGACAGGCTGGTTACCTCGACCATGCGCTGGCGAATACAAGCCTGTTCCCGCAAATCACCGGCGCGGCAGACTGGCACATCAACTCGGATGAGCCGGATGTGCTGGATTACGACACATCCTTCAAACCCGCCTCGCAGGATGCGCTCTATGAGCCGAATCCCTACCGTTCCTCCGACCACGATCCGGTGGTCATCGGGCTCGACCCCAACGCGCCGCCCACCGTGGACGCCGGCGGTCCCTACGCAGTGAACGAAGGCTATACGGTCACCCTCACCGCCAGCGGCTTCGACCCGAACGGCGACAGCCTTACCTACGCCTGGGACCTCGACAACAACGGCTCCTATGAAACCAGCGGACAAAGCGTGACCTTCGACGCCTCCCTGCTCGACGGACCCTCTGCCTACACCGTCAAAGTCAAAGCCACCGACCCGCTGGGGCTCTCCGCCGAAGCGGCAGCCACCGTGAACGTCTTCAACGTCTCGCCGATGGTCAACGCTTCCTTCGCCACCGCCAACGTCGCTTGCGGCGTGAACAATGCCGTGCTGGATATTTCCTTCACCGACCCCGGCGCTGCGGATACGCACAGCGCGGTCATCAACTGGGGCGACGGCAACACCCAAACCATCAACCCGGCGGTCAGCCCGTTCTCGCTCGCTCACACCTACGCCGCGGCAGGCATTTACACCGCCACCGTGACCGTGACCGATGACGACGGCGGCACCGGCTCGACGACGGCGACCGTCATGGTGAAATTCAACACCAGCGGCTTCCTCCAGCCCATCAACGCGAATGGGACGAGCGTCTTCAAATACAACAGCACCATCCCGGTCAAAATCAGTTTCACCGACTGCAACGGGTCTGTGCCAGGCAATCTCGCCCCCACCATCAAACTGACCATGCTTACCGGCGCAACGCCCGGGCTGGAAATCAACGAACCCATTTCCACCAGCGCGGCAGATACCACCGGCGTCATGCGCTTCAGCACCAATCAATACATCTACAACCTCGCCACAAAGCCCCTGCCCGACTCCTCCGCCACTTACCTCATCACAGTCACCATCCCGTATAACGGGCAGACCTTCACGGTGCAATTTGGCTTGAGACCATAATTATTGCGCCGCAAACGATAAAAAAGCCGGGTCCTTGCGGACCCGGCTTTTTTGTCCATCCAACGGCTTCAGCCTAGACTGCTCCTTTCATCATTTTAGGCGCAGACAAGACCTCCGCGCCATCCTCCACATACTCACACCACGCCTCATATTGGGGTAACCGTCCGCGAATCGCCTCGTGATAGACCTTTTGAATCTGCTGTGTAACGGGACCTGTTTTGCCCTCGCCGATGACGCGGAAGTCAATCTCGCGCAAGCCAATCACTTCGGCGGCTGTGCCGCACACGAAGACCTCGTCGGCGTTGTAGAGTTGGTCGCGCGAGACGGGCTGTTCGATAATGCGATACCCCAGGTCCTTGGCGATGGTATGCACCACGTGCCGCGTCACGCCTTCCAGCACAGGCTCCGCCGAAGGCGTGACAATCTTGCCGCGGCGGACGAGGAAGAGATTCTCGCCCGTGCATTCCGCCACGTAGCCCTGCGGGTCGAGCATGATGGCTTCCTCGAATCCCAGCCGCACCGATTCGGTCTTGGCGAGGAACGAGTTGGCGTAGTTGCCCGCCACCTTTGCCTTGGTCATCATTACGTTGGGATGATGCCGCGTGAACGAGGAGATGTTGGCGCGGATGCCTTTGGCGAGCGCCTCCTCGCCGAGGTAGTTACTCCATTCCCACACTGCAATCGCCAGCGAGGGTTTGCCGCCGTCCACATTCAGATTCCAGCCTCCCCCGTCCAGGTAAAGAAGCGGGCGGATGTAGCAGTCGGCAAAGCCGTTGGCTTTCACGGTCTGTTTGACCGCCTGCGCCACGTCCTCCGTCGTCCACGGCAGGTTGCGAAAGCCGAAGACGCGTGCCGAGTCGAGCAGGCGTTCGGCGTGATCGGTCAGGCGGAAGACGGCGGGACCTTTGTCGGTGCTGTAGGAACGGATGCCCTCGAACACCGCCGCGCCATAGTGCAGGGCGGGCGTGAGGATGTGAATGGTCGCCTTCTCGTAAGGGACGAGTTCGCCGTTCAGCCAGATGAATTTGGATTCCATGCCCATGAGATATTCTCCTTAAATTCGTGAAATGATTTCGTCCGTCATCCGACGGGTTGACAACGTTCCGCCGAGGTCCGCCGTGCGGCAGCCGGCGTTGAGGGCGGCATCCACGGCGTTTTCGATGGAGGACGCCTCGCGCTCGAGGTGAAAAGAATGACGCAGCATCAACGCCGCCGAAAGGATGGCGCCCAGCGGGTTGGCGATTCCCTGCCCGGCAATATCGGGCGCGGAGCCGTGAACCGGCTCATACAATCCCAATGCGGATTCCGACAAACTGGCGGAAGGCAGCATCCCCATCGAGCCTGCCAGCACTGAAGCCTCGTCCGTGAGGATATCGCCGAACATATTCTCGGTGACGACCACATCCAGGCGGGCGGGAGCAGTGATGAGGCGCATGGCGGCAGTATCCACCAGCGTATGCTCCAACTCCACTTCTGGATTTTCCCCGCCCACTTGCGCGGCAATCTGCCGCCACAGCCGCGACGATTCCAGCACATTGGCTTTATCCACCGAGGTGACCTTTTTCCTGCGTCCCTTCGCCAATGAGAAGGCGAGTTCGACCACGCGCCGGATTTCGTAATCGTAGTATTCCAGCGTGTCCACAGCGCGGACGCGTCCGTTCATCGTTTCGCGCGTCTTGGGCTGACCGAAGTACAACCCGCCCGTGAGTTCGCGCACGACCAAGATATCCACGCCCTGAAGTTGTTCGGGCTTGAGCGGGGACGAATCTGCCAGCGCGGGATATACCTTCACCGGGCGCAGATTGGCGAATACACCCAATCCCTTGCGCAGGGCAAGCAAGCCGCGCTCGGGTCGGTCTTTGGCGGCAGGGTCATCCCATTTTGGTCCGCCGACCGCTCCCAGCAGTACCGCGTCGGCAGACTGGCAATCGGCGAGGGTCTCGTCGGTGAGGGAGGAGCCATAGCGGTCAATCGAACATCCGCCCATCAGACGCTCGATGAAGTTGAAGCGGTGATTGTATTTGCCGGCAACCACATCCAGCACGCGCACGGCTTCCGCAATCACTTCGGGACCGATGCCGTCGCCGGGGAGGAGGGTGATGGTGAAGTTCATGGTTCTCCGTAGTCCAATTACCAATTACTATTTACTGGAGACCGAGGAGGATGGTAATTGGTAATTGGTGATTAGTGCGCCATCATCAATCCGTACTCCATCGCATCGGCGAGGGCGCGCCAACTGGCTTCGATGATGTTCGTCCCCGCGCCGACGGTGCTCCAGCGGGAGGCGGCGTTGCGCGTGTCAATCAGGACGCGCGTGGTGGCTTCGGTGCCGCGTTCGGAATCGAGGATGCGCACTTTGTAATCAGACAAGTGGAAATGGGCAATCTGCGGGTAGTAGGGAAGCAGCGCCTTGCGCAGAGCCAGGTCGAGGGCGTTGACGGGTCCGTTGCCCTCGGCGGCGGTGTGCAGCACTTCGCCCCGCACGCGGACTTTGACCATCGCCTCGGCGAACACGCCGCGTTTGTCGCGGTGCTCTACGTTGACGAAGAAATCAATCAACTCGAAGGGCGGCTGGTAGCCGTATTCCTGCCGCTTGAGCATGATGGCGACCGATGCCTCCGCCGCCTCGAACGAAAAGCCGCGCGCCTCCAATTCCTTGACCTCATGCAGGACCGGCACGACCTCCTCGCCCTCCACTTCGACGCCGTGTTCCTCGGCTTTGCTGAGCAGGTTGCCGCGCCCGGACAGATCCGAGACCACCACGCGCATTTTGTTGCCGACCAGCGCCGGGTCAATGTGCTGGTAGGAGGAGGCGCTGCGCCGCATGGCTGCCACGTGGACTCCGCCCTTGTGCGCAAAGGCAGATTTGCCGACGAAGGGCAAATGTTCGTTGGGGGTCACGTTGGCGACTTCGGAGACAAAATGCGAAAGGTCATACAGCCGGGCGAGACTGCCCTCCGGCAGGCACTTGTAGCCCATCTTGAGTTCGAGGTTGGCAATGACCGAAATCAGGTTGGCGTTGCCGCAGCGTTCGCCGACGCCGTTGATCGTTCCCTGCACCTGCGTTGCGCCTTCGCGGACGGCAATCAACGAATTGACCACGGCGCACTCGGCGTCATTGTGAGTGTGGATTCCGAACGGGACAGGCAGAGCCGGGCTTGGGTTGAGCCCCGTCGAAACCTCGCGAAGGATGCGTTCCACCTCCCAGGGCAGAGTCCCGCCGTTGGTGTCGCACAAGACGACCATCTCCGCTCCGCCGCGGATGGCAGCCTGGAGCGTCTCGATGGCGTAGGCAGGGTCGGCTTTGTAGCCGTCGAAGAAGTGCTCGGCGTCGTAGATGACGCGCCTGCCGTTGGCTTTGAGATAAGCAACGGATTGTTCGATGATGCGCAGATTATCTTCAAGCGTGGTAAGCAAAACTTCCTTGACGTGCAGAGTCCACGTCTTGCCGAAGAGGGTGCAAACGGGCGCGCCCGAGTCGAGCAGGGCTTGGATGTTGGCGTCGTCTTCGGGTCCGCCTTTGACGCGGCAGGTGGAGCCAAACGCCGCGATGAGGGCGTGCTTCCATTCGAGGTCACGGGCGCGCTCGAAGAATTCCGCGTCTTTGGGGTTGGAGCCGGGCCAGCCGCCCTCGATGAAGGCAACACCGATGTCATCGAGTTTTTTTGCGATGCGGATTTTGTCGTTTGCCGAAAGGTTGAAGCCTTCCGCCTGAGTTCCGTCGCGCAGGGTGGTGTCGTAGATTTGGATGAGGGACATAAGCGTTCCGTATTACGTCATTCGTAATTCGTAATTGGTAATTTGTTCTTCAAAGCCGAGGATGTAGCCAAGTTCGTCCACGCCGTTGAGCAGGCAGGTCTTGTTGAAGGAGTCAATCGGGAAGGTGAAAGAGCCGCCAGGGAAGGTCACGGTTTGGGAGGCAAGATCAACTGTCAGTTCGGCATGAGGCGCTTCTTCCGCCAGGTCGAAGAGCATCTTGTGAGTCGCTCCGTCCACGAGGATGGGAAGCAGTCCGTTTTTGAGGGCGTTGTTGCGGAAGATGTCGGCGAAGGAGGTGGAGATGACGGCGCGGAATCCATAGGCAGTGAGCGCCCAAGGCGCATGTTCACGGCTCGACCCGCACCCGAAGTTGTCGCCCGCCAATAGAATTTGCGCGCCGCGGAAGGCGGGCTGGTTGAGGGCGAAATCCGCTTTGGGAGAGCCGTCGTCGTTGTAACGCCAGTTGAAGAAGAGCGCATCGGCGAGACCGTTTTTATCGGTGACCTTGAGGAAGCGCGCAGGGATGATCTGGTCGGTGTCAATGTCGTTGACCGGAAGAGGCGCGACGCGGGAGGTGAGGGTGATGAAGTGGGGCATAAGAATTTGCGATTTTGGATTTGTTTATAGATGAGGCGTTATAGAAGCGTCCGCGGGTCTGTGATTTTCCCGTTGACAGCGGTCGCGGCGGCGGTGAGGGGGCTGGCGAGGAAGGTGCGCCCGCCTTTGCCCTGACGCCCCTCGAAGTTGCGGTTGCTGGTGGAGACGGCATATTGACCGGGCTGGAGTTGGTCGCCGTTCATGGCGATGCACATGCTGCAGCCCGCTTCGCGCCATTCCGCGCCCGCTTCCTTGAAGATGCGGTCGAGCCCCTCCTGTTCGGCTTGTCTCTTGACGTGCTGCGAGCCGGGGACGACCAGCAGGCGCGTGCCGTCTGCCACCTTGCGCCCTTTGAGGAGGGATGCGGCGAGGCGCAAATCGGAGATGCGCGAGTTGGTGCAAGAGCCGATGAAGACCACGTCCACTTTGTGACCGAGCAGGGATTGACCGGGCTGGAGTCCCATGTAGGTCATGGCTTTTTCAAAGGCGGATTTTTGCGCGGCGTCGCCGAACGATTCGACGGCGGGGATGCGGTCGGTGATTCTCATGCCCATGCCGGGGTTGGTGCCGTAGGTGATCATCGGTTCGAGCGACGAGGCGTCGAGCGTGACAGTGCGGTCGTAAACCGCGCCTTCGTCGGAAGGAAGCGTTTTCCATTTGGCGACGGCTTTGTCCCAGTCTGCGCCTTTGGGGGCGAATTCGCGCCCGTAGAGGTATTCAAAGGTGGTGTCGTCGGGGGCGATCATGCCCGCGCGTGCACCGCCTTCGATGGACATGTTGCAAATGGTCATGCGTTCTTCCATTGAAAGCCCGCGAATGGCTTCGCCCGTGTATTCGAAAACGTGTCCCGTCCCGCCGCCGACGCCGATTTTGGCAATCAGCGCGAGGATGATGTCTTTGGCGGTCACGCCAGGCTTGAGTTTGCCTTCCACGCGGACTTCGCAGGTTTTCGGCTTGCGCTGGAGGAGGCACTGGGTCGCCAGCACATGCTCGACCTCGGAGGTGCCGATGCCGAAAGCCAGCGCGCCGAACGCGCCGTGCGTGGCGGTGTGACTGTCACCGCAGACGATGGTCATGCCGGGCTGGGTGCGCCCCAATTCGGGACCGATGACGTGGACGATGCCGCGCTGCGGGCTGTCCATGCCGTAGAGGGGGATTCCGAATTCCGCCGCATTCATTTCCATTTGTTTGATTTGCGCGGCAGCCAGCGCATCTGCCATCGGAACATCGGGCGGGGTGGTTGGGATGGAATGGTCCAGCGTGGCGAGGGTCCTGTCGGGGCGGCGGACTTTCAACCCGCGCTGACGCAGACCCGTGAACGCCTGCGGCGAGGTCACCTCGTGGACGAGGTGCAGGTCAATGTAGAGGATGGCGGGAGAATCGGGCTGCTCCGCGACGACGTGGGAGTCCCAGATTTTATCGAAGAGAGTTTTGGGCATGGGATTGGTAAGTGGTAATTGGTGATTGGTAATTTGTTGAGGTCAGCAGGATTCTGCTTCGCTCAATAATTTTGTTTCAGAGGAAGAAGCCGCGGAGGGAGCGGCATAGAAAACGCTGACATCCCAGCCGGAGGGAACGGTCTGCGGTTCGGGGAACGGGTCGAAGCAATGCGATTGGACGGCGTCTAAATTTTCATTTTCTTCTTTCATCCTTCATCCTTCCTAATTCATTCCTTTCTTCATCCCAGCATCACGCCATAATCGTGCTGGCGCGCTTCGACGCCTTCGGTCCTGGCAATGATGAGTTTGTTGAGGGCGTTGAGGTAGGCTTTAGCGCTGGCGACGATGATGTCGGTATCCGCGCCGTGACCGCCGAAGACGCGCGGATGTTCGATTTCGCTTTGCGCGTCCATGGTGTGCAGTCCGTTTTCGCCCTGAATGCGCACCGTCACCTCGCCGAGCGCGTCTATGCCTTCGGTGATGGCATGGATGTTGAATTCCAGCAGGGTATTTGGCGTTTTGACGATATGGTCAATCGCCTTGTAGGTGGCGTCCACTGGACCGGTGCCGGTGGTGGCGTGAACGTGAATTTTGCCGTCAGGACCGCGCAAACGCACCGTGGCGGTAGGCATGCCCAGCGTGCCGCAAGCCACCTGCAAACCGTCGAGATGATACACGTCGCGCGGGCGGTAGAATTCGTCGGCGATGAGCGCTTCGAGGTCGGCGTTGGTGATGACCTTCTTGCGGTCCGCCAATTCCTTGAAGCGGGCAAACGCCAGGTCGAGTTCGGCTTCGTCGAGCGAGTATCCCATCTCCGCCAGACGGGTGCGAAGCGCATGTCGTCCCGAGTGTTTGCCGAGCACGAGTTTGGACTGACTCACGCCCACGTCTTCGGGGCGCATGATTTCGTAAGTGAGGTTGTGTTTGAGCATACCATCCTGATGGATGCCCGCCTCGTGCGCGAAGGCGTTCGCCCCGACAATGGCTTTGTTCGGCTGTACCGGGATACCCGTGTAATTGCTGACGAGTTTGCTGACGCGCGCAATCTGCTTTGTGTCAATCCCCGTTTCGAGACCGAAGACCGCGTGCCGCGTCTTGAGCGCCATCACCACTTCCTCGAGCGAGGTGTTGCCGGCGCGTTCGCCGATGCCGTTGACCGTCACCTCCGCCTGACGCGCCCCGGCGCGGATTCCCGCCAGCGTGTTGGCGGTGGCGAGACCCAGGTCGTCGTGGCAATGCACCGAGACAGTGATGCCCTCGTGCATGCCCGGCGTGTTTTTGATGATGCCGTCAATCAATTTGTAGAATTCATCGGGCGTGGTGTAGCCCACCGTATCGGGGATGTTGAGCGTGGTCGCACCTGCCTTGATGGCTTCGCCCAGCACGACGTACAAAAATTCGGGATCGGAACGCCCAGCGTCCTCCGGGCTGAACTCCACATCGGCGCAGAGCGAGCGTGCATAAGCCACCATCTCCGCCACGCGCTGGACGACCTCCTCGGGGTCCATCTTCAATTTGTGCTTCATGTGGATTGGCGAGGTGGCAAGGAAGGTGTGGATGCGCGGCTTCTGCGCTTCTTTGACCGCTTCCCACGCCTTGTCTATGTCGGACTTGTTCGCCCGCGCCAGCCCCGCGATGACGGGGACTCTCGCATCAGGCTGACCCTTCGACTCGCTCAGGGCGGCGCCTCGAGGCGGGTTGCCCACTTCGAGCGCAATTCTGCGGACGGCTTCCAGGTCGTCGGGTGAGGCGGCTGGGAATCCCGCCTCGATAATGTCCACCCCCATCCGCGCCAGCGCGCGCGCCACTTCCAATTTTTCAGCAGAGGTCATCGTCGCGCCGGGCGATTGTTCGCCGTCTCTCAGGGTTGTATCAAAGATTTTTATATAACTGGTCATCTTCGCTTCTCCAAACTCGTCACTGCTCACTGCTCACTGATCACTGCTCACTGATTACTGTATCTTCCAATTCTCCGGTCGCAGCGCCCGCACCGCCGCGCCGGCTTGCCACATTTCCGAATTGCGCATTTCCGCCAGTTCCTTTTCGAGTTGTTCGCGGTAATCGGGGCGGGAGTTGGCTTCCAGGGTAATGCGGGCTTCCGTGCCGTCGGCGACGCGCTCATAGAGTTCCTCGAAGACCGGCGCCACCGCGTCGCGGAAGCGGTTCTTCCAATCGAGCGCGCCGCGCTGGGCAGTGGTGGAACAGTTGGCATACATCCAGTCCATGCCGTTTTCGCCCACCAGGCGGATGAGCGACTGGGTGAGTTCCTCCACTGTCTCGTTGAACGCTTCGCTGGGGCTGTGACCATGCTTGCGGAGTTCGTTGTACTGCGCTTCCATCACGCCCGCCAGTGCGCCCATCAAGACGCCGCGCTCGCCGGTCAAATCGCTGAACACCTCGTTTTGGAAGGTGGTCGGGAAGAGATAGCCCGCGCCAATGGCAATGCCGAGCGCGACCGTCCGCTCCCATGCCCGCCCGGTGTAATCCTGGTGAACGGCGAAACTGGCATTGATGCCGCTTCCCGCCAGGAAGTTACGCCGCACGCTCGTGCCGGAACCTTTGGGCGCCACCAGCGCCACGTCCACGTTCGGCGGCGGGACGACGCCGGTATCCTCTTTGTACGTCACAGAAAAACCGTGCGAGAAGTAGAGCATATCGCCTTCGTTCAGGCATTCCACAATCCTGCTCCACTGACTGCGCTGACCGGCATCCGAAAGCAGATACTGGACAATCGTGCCGCGTTCGGCGGCTTCTTCGATGGAAAAGAGCGTCTCGCCCGGCACCCAGCCGTCTGCCAGCGCCTTCTCCCAATTCTTCGTGCCGGCGCGCTGACCGACGATGACGTTGATGCCGTTATCGCGCATGTTCATCGCCTGCGCCGGTCCCTGCACGCCGTACCCGATCACCGCCACGACCTCGTTCTTCAACACCTCACGCGCTCTTTCGAGCGAAAATTCCTCGCGCGTCACAACTTCCTCTTCCACGCCGCCAAAATTGATCTTTGCCATAATCAACTCTCCTTTTTGGGATGTGCGCACGCCCAGGTGTCAACCGTCAGACGCAAGAGAACGTCTCCTGCGCTTCCATCGTCTGAAATGTTTTAAGCGCGCGTTCGTTTATTCGCCGTTACCTTTCGCAAAGCAAGATTTCAATCTCCGTTCGCCAATCGCCAATTACCAATTACCAACCTCCTCACGGCAGCATTTCCGCCGCCTCATACATTTCCAGGCGGTTGGCGCTCATCGGAACACGGCGCACACCGTCATTGACGCCGCGCGTCATGGCAACCTGTCCCGTGCGCACCATCTCCACGATGCCGATGGGACGCAGCAACTCGATCATGCCTTCGATCTTGTCCTCGGTGCCGGTGATTTCCACGATGACCGAGTCCGCCGCCACGTCCACGATGCGGGCGCGGAAAATTTCAGCCAGGCTGTTGACCTCGGCGCGCCTTTCGGGCGACACCCTCACTTTGATCAGGGCAAGGTCGCGCGTCACGGCGGGCTGATGCGTCACGTCCTGCACGTCAATCACGTTGACCAGTTTGTACAGGTTGGCTTCGATCTTGTGCGCGTCCATCTCGCCGTTGGGGCAGTCCACCACGATGGTCATGCGCGAGACATCGGGTTTCTCGGTGCGCCCCACCGCCAGCGACTCGATGTTGAAATTACGGCGGCGAAACAGCGAAGCCACGCGGTTCAGCACGCCTGGTTTGTTTTCGACCAATGCAATGAAGGTGTGATTCATATTCATTCTCCGTTTCTGCAATTACCATTTACCAATCTCGATGGTTTCTCATGGGTAACTGGTAGGTGGTAACTGGTAACTGGTAATTGGTAATTACGCCCTCACCGGTCTTTGCAGCATCTGATCCAGCGCCGCCCCGGCGGGCACCATCGGATAGACGGCGTCTTCCTGCTCCACGAGAAACTCCAGCAGCGCCGGTCCTTCGGTGCGGCGCGCCCAGGCGATGGCGTCGTCCACTTCGGCGCGAGTCGTCACGCGTCGTCCGGGGATTCCATGCGCTTCGGCAATCTTGACGAAATCGGGAGTCTTCATGTGGACGCCCGAATAGCGCTTCTCAAAGAAGAACTCCTGCCACTGACGCACCATGCCGAGGAAGTGGTTGTTCATGATGGCGATTTTCAGATTCGCGCCTTCCTGCACAACGGTGGAAAGTTCCGCCTGTGTCATTTGAAAGCCGCCATCGCCCGCCACCACCCAAATCTCCTCGTCCTTGTGCGCGAACCATGCCCCCAGCGCGGCAGGCAGACCGTAGCCCATCGTCCCCGCCCCGCCCGAAGAAAGCCAGCGATGCGGTTTTTCGAGCGCGTAATATTGCGCCGTCCACATTTGATGTTGACCGACATCCGTCGCCACAATTGCGTTTCCGTCGGTGGCTTTCCAAATGTCCGTGATGAGATGCGCCACGTAGAGCTTGTCGTCGTGAGACCAGTTCATGATCGAGCGCGCGTCCGCTTCGGCTTTCCACGCTGCGATGGTCTTCAGCCATTCATCGTGATCGTATTCCCCCACCAGCGGGATCAGATCGTGCAATACGGTCTTCAAGTCGCCGATGAGCGGCACGTCCACCGCCACGTTCTTGTGGACTTCGGACGGGTCAATCTCGATGTGAATTTTCTTCGCCCGCGGCGCGTAGGCTTTGAGCGCGCCCGTTACGCGGTCGTCGAAGCGCATACCGAACGCCAGCAGCAGGTCCGCGTTTTGAATCGCCAGGTTGGTGTGAACCTCGCCGTGCATGCCCATCATCCCGAGGGAAAGCGGATGCGAAGCGGGGAACGCCCCCAGCCCCAACAGCGTACTGGCAACCGGCGTCTGCGTCTTGACCGCGAAGTGCATGAGCGCCTCCTCCGCGCCCGAAATCAACACGCCATGCCCGCACAGAATCACCGGACGCTGCGCGCGCTCGATTAATTGCGCGGCGCGCTCCAAAGCGTCGGACGGGGCGCGGGTGACCGGCTGATAGCCGGGCAGCCTGATGCTCTCCGGGTAAACGAACTCGGTCTGTTCCACCTGCGCGTTCTTGCAAATGTCAATCAGCACGGGACCCGGGCGTCCGCTGCGAGCAATGTAAAACGCTTCGCGCACCACCTCGGCAATTTCATCGGCGCGGGTCACCAGATAGTTGTGCTTGGTAATCGGCAGGGTGATGCCCGTCACGTCGGTTTCCTGGAACGCGTCTCCGCCGATCAAATGCGCCGCGACCTGACCCGTCACGAAGACCACCGGCACCGAATCCATCATCGCCGTGGCGATACCCGTCACGAGATTCGTCGCGCCCGGTCCCGAAGTCGCCAGCGCCATGCCCACCTTGCCCGAGGCGCGCGCGTATCCATCCGCCATGTGCGCCGCCCCTTGCTCGTGACGCACCAACACATGATGAATCGGATAGTTCAACATGGCATCGTAGATGGGCATGTTCGCGCCGCCGGGGTAGCCGAACACCACCTCCACCCCCTCCCGCACCACACACTCCCACAAAATTTCTGCGCCTGTTTTTTTCATTCTCTCTCCTTTTCTGAATTCACAATTCTGAATTATGAATTCAGAATTGCTCCCGTATCCGCACTGGTCACAAACTGCGAATAACGCCTGAGCCACTTACTCTGGACTTTGGGCTGGAAGGGAGGCAGCGCGGCTAACCGCCTTTGAATCTCCGCCTCGCTCAAGCGGACCTCGAGACGGCGCGCCGCCAAATCAATCTCGATCACATCCCCGGGCTGGAGCGCGGCAATCGGACCTCCCGCCGCCGCCTCCGGCGAGACGTGACCGATGCACGCCCCGCGCGTTCCGCCGCTGAAGCGTCCGTCGGTGATGAGCGCCACCTTGTCGCCCAGTCCCTGCCCCATGATGGCGGAAGTGGGCGAGAGCATCTCCTGCATTCCCGGTCCGCCTTTGGGACCCTCATAACGGATCACAACCACATCGCCCGGCTGGACTTCCTTTGCCAGGATTCCGGCGAGCGCCTGGTCCTGCGACTCGTAAATCCGCGCCGGTCCGCTGAACTTCATCATGGCTTCGCTCACCCCGCCGGTTTTGACCACCGCGCCGTGCGGAGCGAGATTGCCGAACAGAACCGCCAGCCCGCCGCGGCGGGAATGCGCGTTGTCGTATCTTCGGATGACCTCTTCGTCCTTGATGTCTGCGCCTTGAATGGATTCCCCCAGCGTCCTGCCGCTCACCGTCATGCGGTCGAAATGCAGCATGCCCGTCCCCCACTGGATTTCGTTCAATATCGCCGGGATGCCGCCCGCCCGATGGACATCCTCCATGTGCCATTTGCCCGAGGGCGAAACCTTGCACAGATGCGGCACCTTGTCGGCTACGGCGTTGATGCGCGTCAGCGGATAGTCCACCCCCGCTTCGTGCGCGAGCGCCAGCGTATGCAGCACGGTATTCGTCGAACCGCCCATCGCCATATCCAGCGCAAAGGCGTCGTCAATGGCGTCGGCGGTAACAATGTCGCGCGGCTTCAGGTCGAGTTCGATCAGGGTCATGATTTGCGCCGCGGCTCGACGCGCCAGCGCCTCGCGTTCGGCGGTCTTCGCCAGAGCGGTCCCGTTGAACGGCAGCGCCATGCCCAGCGCTTCCATCAGACAGTTCATCGAGTTGGCGGTGAACATCCCCGAACACGAACCGCAGGAGGGACAGGCAAATTTTTCGAGAACGGCAAGGCGCCGGTCGTCTATCTTCCCCGCCGAATACGCGCCAACCCCCTCGAACACAGAGATCAAGTCAATCGTTTCGCCTTCGGGCGTCAGCCCCGCTTTCATCGGTCCGCCGGAGATGAAAATGGTCGGGATGTTGACGCGCATTGCCGCCATCAACATGCCCGGCACGATCTTGTCGCAGTTGGGGATGCAGACCATCGCGTCGAAGCGGTGCGCCTCGATCATGGTCTCCACGCAGTCGGCGATCAATTCCCGCGAAGGGAGCGAGTATTTCATGCCGGCATGTCCCATCGCGATCCCGTCGTCCACGCCGATGGTATTGAACTCGAAAGGCACCCCGCCTGCGGCGCGTACCGCTTCCTTCACCAGTTTGCCGAACTCCTGCAAATGGACATGCCCCGGCACCACATCCACATACGAATTGACAATGGCAACGAACGGCTTCTCGAAATCGCTGTCTTGCAGTCCTGTGGCGCGCAATAACGCGCGGTGCGGCGCTTTGTCGTACCCTTTTTTTACGGTGTCGGATCGCATACGGCTCCTTTGGCAATTTCTCCCCTCTCTTTGGGAGAAGGGTGTGGGATAACAAAAAGCCGCTCCGATGTGGTCGGAGCGGCTCTATGTTTCCAGACTGGGTGTGCGAGTTTATCTCACTCTCACCGTTGCCGTCCCAACCACAAACAGGTCCTTAATAATAAGGACCGCAAGAAGGACGACGATAAGGGAGAGAGAGAAGACGGGATTCATTTTGCTGCTGAAATTTCGCTGGATTATAGGCAGAAGCGATAATTTGTCAAGGGATGAGTTTCATTGGGAGCGCCCAATGTCGTGGGTTTAGCCACAGAGAGCGCAGAGATTTTGAGATTTTTCTCAGAGATCTCTGTGAGCTCTGTGGCAGAAAAATCTTTAGCCCATTCTTTTAGACACTCTCCGCAGTGGAAGATGATAGAAGATGAGAGCGCCTTCGGTTAAAATACGCAGCGGAGATACCATGAGAAAAGTAGCCATTCTGGGAATCGGACAGACGAAAATTGACGAGCACTGGGAACTTTCCCTGCGCGAGATTGGGGGTAACGCGGCTTTTGCCGCCATGCAGGATGCCGGCATGGATAAGGTTGACGCGCTCTTTGTGGGCAACATGCTTTCGCCCATGATCAACGGGCAGAATCAACTAGGGACGTTTCTTTCGGATTGGATTGGGCTGTGGGGGCAGGAAGCGGTGAAGGTGGAAGCCGCCTGTGCTTCGGGGGCGGCGGCGTTTCGTTCCGCGCTGATGGCGGTTGCCTCCGGCGAGATCGAATCGGCGCTGGTGGTGGGCGTGGAGAAGATGACCGACAAACCCGGGCGTGAGGTCACCTCTGCCCTTGCCACCGCCGCCGATGCGGATTACGAAGTGGAGCAGGGTATCTCATTCGTTGGGTTGAATGCGCTCATCATGCGGCGTTACATGCACGAGTTCGGCTGGAAACATGCCGACTTTGCGCCGTTTTCCATCAACTCGCATGAGAACGCCATGCACAATCCCTTTGCCCGCCTGCATGAACGCATCACCGTGGAGAAGTTCGAGAAGTCGAGCATGGTGGCTACGCCGATCAATTTGCTGGACGCCTCGCCAATCGGCGATGGGGCGGCGGCGGCGGTCATTGTGCCGGCGGAGCGGGTGGCGTCGGTGAAGGGAAAGCCCAGGGTGGTGGTGGCAGGTTCGGCGTCCGCGACCGATACGATTGCCGTCCATTCGAGGAAAGACCCGTTGTTTCTCGCCGCCGCGTATGAGTCATCCAAGCGGGCGTATCAAATGGCGGGCGTCACAACGGATGACATTGACGTGTTCGAACTGCATGATGCGTTTTCCATCATGGCGGCGCTCTCGCTGGAAGCGTGCGGCTTTGCGGAGCGGGGGCAGGGTGTGCGGCTGGGCTTGGAGGGTGAGATCGGTCCAAAGGGACGCGTGCCCGTCTGTACACGAGGCGGCTTGAAGGCGCGGGGACACCCGGTGGGCGCAACGGGGATGTATCAGATTGTGGAGGTCGTCCAGCAGCTGCGTGGCGAATGCGGCGAAACCCAGGTGGACGGGGCGCAGATTGGCATGGCGCAGAACATCGGCGGCTCGGGCGCAACGATTGTTACTCACATTCTAAAAGCGGAGTAAAATATCTTTGCAAAGACGTTGCAACGGCGTTTTCGTTTTCGTCGAACCGTTGTGTCGCAGTGGGAAATCCCTTGTATTTGCCGTGTTTGCGGCAGTGAAAAGGAGTGTGTCTCATGGCTGACAAACGAAAAAAGGATCGGCGTGAGTTTACCTATTACATGCAGGTCAAAGACGAGGCGACCAAACAGATTATCGGTTATCTTTCCGACATCAGCACAGGCGGTTTCAAACTGGATTGCCCGAGGCAGATCCCGCCGGGACAGGATTTCCGTATGCAGATTGACCTGACGGCGGATGTGGCAGATAAAACGACGATGGTGTTCATTGCGCGCAGCAAGTGGTGCCGTCCCGATCACATTGACCCGACTTCTTTCAACGTGGGTTTCGAGATCATCAACATGGCGCCCAGCGACGTGATGATCTTTCAGCGCATTTTCGAGAAGTATGGCAGGGAACAAGCCTCCAGAAAAAACAGCAGCGATTACTTGTGGAAGTAACAATGGGAAAACATTTGACCTCTTGCATAATCAACCGACGTTAGAGAACGTCTCTTACGCAAAAGCAGGTTGGATGAGGCTATTGATGAACGGGCGGAACAACCGCCCGTTTTGTTTTGCCGTGTTGTTGTACAATTGGCGGGATGAAATACCGAACACTACGCTCCATTGTCCGTTTTGTGATGAAGTTGATTGCGCACATCGAGGTGCGCGGCTTGGAACACCTGCCTGAAGGGAATGCCATTATCGCGGCAAATCACCTGGGCAGGCTGGATACGGCGGTGCTGATGGCTGTCATTGACCGCGAAGACATCATCATGCCCATCGCCGAGAAGTATAAGAACCATCCGATCTTCGGCGCGCTCGGACGCGCCGCCAACGGCATCTGGCTCAACCGCTTCGAGGCGGATTACTCCGCCCTGCGCCAGATTTTGGAGAGGATGGAACAGGGTGGATTGCTCGTCATCGCGCCGGAAGGCACGAGGTCCAAGACCGAGGCGCTGCAGGAAGGGAAGATGGGGGTGGCGTTTCTGGCGTCGAAGAGCGGGTATCCGGTGATTCCGGTGGCGGTCACTGGGACGGAGGACCGGCTCGTCGTTCAGAACCTGAAGCGGCTGCGGCGTTTGCGAATCACCGCCACTGCCGGCGAGCCGTTCACCATCGAAATCCCCAAAGGCAGAGGGCGCGAGGAGGCGATGCGCAGGGCAACCGATGAAATCATGTGCCGCATCGGCGCAATGCTCCCGGAAAAATATCGCGGGGTGTACGCAGAGCATCCGCGCTTGAAGGAGCTGCTGAAGGCATGAAGTATTTTCTTCGCTGGTTGATTCGGGCTTTGTTCAATCTGATTGCTCGTGTGGAGGTGACGGGGTATGAGCATCTCCCCAAGGAGGGGAGTTTCGTCATTGCCACCAACCACCTCGGCATTGTGGATGCCCCCATGGCGTTCTATGCGCTCGACCGCTGGGATATGTTCGTGCTGGTGGCGGAAAAGTGGGAGAAGGTGGCGCTCTTCCGCTGGCTGAGCAAATACTTCAATCTGATTTTCATTGACCGTTACAATCCCGATGTCAAGACCCTGCGCAAGGTCATCAAGTTGATGGAGGAGGAGAACATCCTGGTCATTGCGCCGGAAGGGACGCGCAGCCGTACCGGGGCGCTGATCGAGGCAAAGCCGGGCGTCAGTTATCTGGCGGCAAAGTTGAACCGCCCGATTCTCCCCGTCGCTTTGACCGGAACTGAAGATAAAGCCCTGCTTGCCAATTTGAAACGCCTCAAACGGACCCGCATGACGGTCACTGCGGGACCCGCCTTTACCCTGCCTCCGCTCCCCAAAGAGAACCGTGACGAAGCCCTCAAACAATACACCGACGAAATCATGTGTCGCATCGCGGCACTGTTGCCGGAAAAGTATCGCGGTGTCTATGCGGAGCATCCGAGGCTGAGGGAGTTGCTCGAAAAAAAAGAAAGGACACAATATGTCGAAAAAAAATTCTCCCACACTTGAAGAGTGGAAAAGGTTGTACGATCTGATGGCGCAGGTCAAGGAACTTGCGCCATGGGAATGGATGCAGGAAGATGACATCTTTGGCGTCCAAATGCCCGAGACGGGCGAACAGGGTTTCGTCAGCGTGATGGGGATGCTGGGTGAGCATTTTGCTATTGCCGTTTATCAGGGCGCAAAGGGATTGGGCGGGTTCTGGAACATCCAGTCGCTGGGCTATGCCGCTCCGCCGGAACTCGTTCTGCAGATCCCGCAAGTGCAGGCATCGTTCGAAGACCGCGAGATGGTTGAGAAGGCAGACCGCGAGGTGATGAAACAACTGGGACTCAAGTTCCGCGGCGCGAATGCTTGGCCCCTCTTCCGCAGTTACCGCCCCGGGTATTTTCCCTGGTATATCGAAAAGGATGAAGCTGACATGCTGATCTGTGCGCTGGAGCAGCTGCTGGATGTGGCGCCGCGCTTCAAGGAAAACCCCGATATGCTCACACCGACCGATGTCGAGTATGAGTACCTCGTGCGCGTGAAGAAAAACGACCTTTGGGAAGACAGCATCCAGCGCATCACCTTCCACCGGGAGGTGACGCTCGATCTCATGATGAACGAAGAAGCGCTCGAATATCTTCGTAAAATGATGCCGGGAAAGTTGACGTTGGAAATTGACATGCACATGATGATGGAGCCAGTCCAGGAAAAAGCCAATGAAAGACCGTATTTCCCCTTCATGCTGATGCTGGTAGATCATGACAGCGGCATGATCCTGGGCTTTGAGATGTTGACTCCCCTTCCATCCATGGAAGCCATGTGGTCGGAGGTTCCCGCCGTCGTCGTGGAGAAACTGGCGGAGGGTTTCCCGCCCAAGGAGGTTCTGGTGAAAGATGAGATGCTCTACCTGCTCCTTCAACCGGTGGCGGAGGAAGCAGGATTCCGATTGAAAAAAGAATCCCGCCTGAGGATGATCGAGCACGCCCAGCAGGAACTTTCGGGTTTCATGGGAGGAAGACGCATTTGAGATCTTAACTCACCTTACGCAGTTCCTTCGTAGCGCGACATTTATGTCGCCTGAAAACGCGAGATGAATCTCGCGCTACCGCGTAACATCAAATCTTAACTCACCTTACGCGAAACGTCCCGAAGGTTCTTGCAAATTGCGCCTGTTTTCCAGCCAAACCTTCGGGACGGTGCGTAACATCAAATCTTAAATCACCTCTCCCTCTCCTCTCTTCAAAAACCGTCCCATCCCCTGTTTGCCTTTCCATTCGCTTCCATCCACAATCAACTGCCCGCGCAGGAAGACCTTTTCGGGGTAACCGGTCAATTCCCAGTCTTCGTACAGGTTATAGTCTGTGCGCTGGTGCGACATTGCCACGCCATACTTCACCTTCTTTTCGGGGTCCCAAATCACAATATCGGCATCCGAGCCTTCGAGCAAGGCGCCCTTGCGCGGATACAGACCGAAAATCTTCGCGGGGTTCGTGCTCATGTATGCCACAAACTGATTCGCCGTGATTTTCCCTGTGCGCACGCCGGTCGTCCACAGCACGGGCATACGGTCCTGAATACCCGGCAGACCGTTGGGGATTTTGGTGAAGTCGTCCCTGCCCAACTCTTTGCCGGGGATGGCGACCTCGCGTCCTTCATAGACGATGGGCTTGGTCCCGTCAAAAAAGAACGGGCAATGATCCGTGCCGATGGTCTGCAAAATCCCCTGCGAAAGCCCTTCCCACAACCGCGCATTATCCTCCTTCGTGCGCATCGGCGGAGAGCAAATCCATTTTGCGCCGTCGGGTCTACGCAAATCATCAACCGTGAAGAACAGATATTGCGGACACGTCTCTCCCATCACTTTGACGCCGCGTTCGCGCGCGTACTTGAGCATGTCCACTTCGCCGGCGGTGTTCATGTGGACAATGTACACCGCCGCATCCGCCGCGGACGCCATGCCTGCCAGCCGCAAAAGAGATTCCACCGCCCCCCAGGCGGGACGAGTCAATGCGTGCCATTCGGGCGTGGTGTGACCGGCGGCTAATGCCTGCTCCGTCAGCGTTTCGATGACATCGCCGTTTTCGCAATGTGCCATGACCAACATGCCGTTGTCGCGGGCGATTTGCAGGGCGCGGAAGATGCTGCCATCGTCCAGGCGGAGGCGTCCGTTGTAGGCGGTGAAGACTTTGAGCGTGGTAATCCCCATTTCGCGCAGGGACGGAATCTCCTTGGCAATCACCGCGTTGAACTTCGTCAGGTTCATGTGGAAGGAATAGTCAATCGCGGCTTTTTCCGCCATCTTCATCCAGATGTCCACCGAATATTGAAAGCCCTTCTCTTCCAAAACGACGAAGTCCATAACGGTCGTCGTTCCGCCGAACGCCGCGGCTTTGTGACCGGTGTAATGGTCGTCGGAGGAAACGGTGCCGAACATCGGCAAATCGAGGTGCACATGCGGGTCCACACCGCCGGGCAGGATGAGTTTGCCGGTTGCGTCAATGACCTCGGCGTTGGGGTATTGGAGGTCTGCGCCGATTTTGGCAATGGTCTCGCCTTCGATGAGGAGGTCTGCCTGAAAGGTTTCAGAGGCGGTGAGGAGGGTGCCGTGTTTGAGGATGGTTGCCATAAAATGCTCCAGATGTTGCAAAAGAGCCAAAGGATCAAAGGTTTTATTTGCGGTCAAGAGATTCGAGCAGACGGTGAAGCAGAAAGCCAGTTTCCGCCCGCAGGGTCTCTGCCTGTTCGTATTGAGACGGTGTAATGTAATTCAGGTCCTGTGCAAGGATCAGGTAATATTCCGCTTCTGCCAATGAGCCTTGTGCGATATCAAGATAACGCTTGAATTGTCCCTTTCCACCTGCCGCGTAACCCTCCGCCACGTTCGCAGAGACAGAAACTACCGCCCGCCTTAATTGACTTGTCAATCCAAACATTTCATGCTTAGGAAATTTTTCGGTGAGTTTATAAACTTGCAAAACCAACTGGTGCGCCCTTTGCCACACAATCAACTTACGGAAACCTTTTCCACTTCTATCAGTCTTCTCGATCATGTGTTCCTCCTGTTCTTTGGGGTGTAAAACCTTTGGCTCTTCTGAGCTTATGGTTCATCTGAGTCATATGGCTCCTGCACCTCTTTGATTCCCAACAGCGCCATCAGCACCTCGGGCGGGATGTCCGCTTCGGGGAGGTCGGTTTTGTAGAGCTGGCTGTTTTCCGCCCGTTCGCGCAGGGAGCGCCAGAGGAGGTGACGTTCATCGCCGCCCACCACGAGGTCGTTCAGGGATTGGGCTTTGAGCAGGTATTCGCCTGTGGTGTAGAGGAAGGTCAGCCGCTTCCATCTTTCGGATTTGATGGGCTCTTTCAACTTCTCCAGCGTGCCGATTTGGATTTTGTAATATTCTTCCTTTGCGCGCGGATGATCTGCCTCATCTTTGAGCAGTTCGGCGCGCGTGGTCAGTTCGTGTCCGCGCACGGGGGCGATGTATTCGATCTGCCCGCCGTGCCCGCCAAAGGACGAGGGCTGGTAGAAAGCCAGGTAGTCCACGGCGACAACTTTCGGGGCGGTGCGAAGCGGGATGCGGTACCAGCCGAGGAGCCGCGCGATTTCTAAATCCCGAGGAGAGGGGAGGAGGCAGACGAGGATGAGGGAGGAGGGGGAGAGGGGCATGGGAGGGGAGGAAAGAGGGAAAGAGGAAAGAAAAAAGAAGGAAGAAGAAAGTGGGAGGTGGAAAGTAGAAAGTGGGAAGTGGAGGTTGGAAAGTAAAAAGTGGAAAGTGGAGGGTGGAAAGTGGAGGGTGAAAAGTGGAAAGTGGAAAGCCGCAATTGGATTTTACCCGCTGCTTTCCACTTTCCGTAAAGTTAAGGGTTATTTTTCGGGAACGGGTTCAAAGGGACTGATGCGGTGTATCTTCGCAATCAGTTTCTCCCGCTCGGGCTTTGTTGCCGCCGCAAGTCTCTTTTTCAGTTTTTCGATTTTTTCGCGGCGGTGCCGCCTGCGCAGGAGTTCGTGTCTGCGTCGAACGCGATAACCCATACGGCACCTCCTACATGAATGTCGAAGGAAATTTTAAAAATCGCGGCAGCGGGTTGTCAAGGGAGTTAAATCAGCCCAACTTCCTTATTGAACTCGATGATCAGTTCGTCAATTTCATCCGCCTGCTTTTGCACGTCGGTCCAGTAATTGGGCTCGTACCACTGCTGTTGAATCTCTTCGTAGGTTTTGCCCTGCTGTTCGACCCAGGTGTAGTATTTCAGGTTGTGGACGCGGCGGCGGTCGGTGTAGCGCAGTTCGAGCAGGTTGTCCGTTGACTGCCCGTGCAGGTAGCGGGCGAAGTCGGCGGCGGCATCGCGCTCGGTGTATTCGCCGTATTCCTCCCTCATTTCGTGCAGGCGCGAGCGATACAGGTCCATCGAGTCGGTCAGCACGGTGAGCAGGATGTCGTTCTCGCCCATCTCGTAGTATTTGGCGGCTTTGATGGCGGACAGGACGTTCGAGATGCCGGAGAAACCCAGCAGGTCGAGTTGATTGACCACTGCTTCGGGGACGCCCTTCTCGACAAGGTAGGCGCGCCCGCTCTCTTCGTTGAACAGGCGGGCAAGGTTGACCACGGCATTATCGTCAATGGCGACGACGACATCGGTGTTTTTGACGTTGTGTATCCAGGGCACGTGCTTGTCGCCGATGCCTTCGATGCGGTGGGCGCCAAATCCGTTTTCGAGCAGGGTTGGGCATTGCAGCGCCTCGCTGGCGATAATCTTGCTGTCGGGGAACAACTGCTTCATGTAGTCGCCGCTGGCAATCGTCCCCGCCGAGCCGGTGGCAGACGCCATGCCGCGATAGCGGTCATGCGGACCCATCGCCTGCTTCAACACTTCCTCCATCGCGTGCCCCGTTACCTCGTAGTGCCAAAGGTAGTTGCCAAATTCTTCGAACTGATTGAAGATCATCAAATCCTGCCCCGATTTGCGGAGTTCCCAGCATTTATCGAAGATTTCTTTGACGTTCGATTCGGAGCCGGGGGTTTTGATGACCTCTCCCGCGACGCTGGCAAGCCAGTCGAAACGTTCTTTGGACATGCCCTCGGGAAGGATGGCGATGGAGTCGCATGCCAGGAGAGCGGAGTCGTATGCGCCGCCGCGGCAGTAGTTCCCTGTGGAGGGCCAGACCGCTTTTTGCGTGGTCGGGTCGAACTGACCTGTGACCAGCCGCGGCACGAGACAACTGAACGCCGCCCCAACCTTGTGCGCGCCGGTCGGAAACCATTTGCCGACCAACACGATAATGCGCGCGGGAACACCCGTCAGCGTGGAGGGAAGTTCGAGATAGTTGACTCCGCCGAACGTTCCGCCGGAAGCGGTGGGCTGGTTGTGCCAGGTGATGCGGAAGAGGTTGCGGGGGTGAAGGTCCCAGAGTCCGATGCTCTTCAATTCCTCCTTGATTTTGGCGGGAATTTTCGAGGGGTCTTTCATCTGGGCGTAGGTGGGGATGATGATGTTGCGTTCGCGGGCGCGTTGAATGGCTCGCGCGCGCCGGTCAGGATGCACGGTCAGGTCAATGGTGGTCATGGTTCCTCCTGAAATTTGTCTAACAAGTGCATTATACTCTTGCGGGAAACGGCGACATTCACTTTATTGGCAGAATATTGTCATGAGAGGAGAGCGAATATGAAATCCACAAAAGCGGGCGCGGTTTCGGGGTGTGTGGTCTGGTTTATTGTGTTTGGGCTTTTGGGTACTTGCCTGGTTCCGGCAGGAATGATGATTGGGGGCTTCACATGGATGACGGATTTTGCTTTGCAAACGCTGGAACCGCTGATTTGCCCGGAGGGAACGACCGCCAAATTCCGCACCTATGCAACGACCTCAACCGACAACCAGCCCAGCACAGCCTATGTGATGCAGTGCGTGGACGAAAGCGGAAATGTAGTCAAGGAAGACCCGCTTGCCTTTGCGTTCATTTGGGTTGGAATCTTTGCTGGGGTGGGGTTGCTTGTGTCTGCCGTGCTGGCGTTTGCGCTGGCTGCGCCGGCAGGTGTGTTGGTTTCAAGAATTGCGGGTCGAAGGCAAAGTGGCATGATGGCGGAAAACATCGAACCAAGATGAGGTTGAATCAAACAATAGTTGATGTTTTTTGTCATGACAAGTTTGTGACAGGTGTTGCAAGATTGTAAGTTTTCTTTAATGCAACGCCCCCCGGTTTGTTGTATGATGATGACAACAGAAAGGAGGTACCCATAGAGACTCCACCGGAAATCTTCATTCACGGCAGGACCGGGAAGCCTTGACCTGGTCAAAAGCAGGAGTACGGCTTTAGCACCAGACGTTCTCCAAACGAAAAGAAGGCTCGCAATTCCCCCGCTCCTTGCCGCCAGCCTAATAGTACGTTTCATTCGACGGATGGGCATTCCTGTAAGAGGTTTCCCATCCGTCTTTTTTATTGTATTGTGCGAAGCGCCCGGCGCATGCGGTCAAGTCCCTGCTGGAGGATTTTGCGGGAGGTCCCAAAATTGATCCGTACATGACCTTTCCCCTCAGCGCCGAATATCTTCCCATCGCTGAGGGCAACCCTGGCTTCTTTTAGGAAGAAATCGTAAGGCGAATCCTCGATGGGCGTTTGCGTGAAATCCAGCCAGCCGAGATAGGTCGCGTCAGGGATGGTCGTCCTGACCTGAGGCATGTATCTGGTGACGTACTCAACCAGAAAATCGCGGTTCGAGGTCAGGTGGGAGCGTAATTCCGCCAGCCAGTCGTCACATTGACCTGAGAATGCAATCCGCGCGGCATGTAGTCCCAAACTGCTGACGTGCAGGCGCAGGTGTTCCACCTCGCGGTTGTACCGTTCCCGCAGTTCCTGGTTTGGAATGATTGCAAAGCCGCAAAACAACCCCGGCACATTGAATGTTTTGGACGGGGAAACCAGGGTGATGGTGTGATTGGCGATTTCTGACGATAACTTCGCCATGGGGATGAACTTGCTGTCGCCCAGCAGCAGTTCAGAGTGAATCTCATCGGAAACGATGAGGACATCGTTCTCGATGCAGATTTCCGCCATTCGCCGCAGGTCTTTACGCGAGAAGATGATGCCCAGCGGGTTGTGCGGATTGCACAGCAGGAACATGCCTGCCTTCTTTGCCTGCTTCTCGAAGATGTCCCAATCAATCTCGTAAGTGAGGATGTTTCCATTCACGCGCTTCACGAGAGGGGCATTCAGTTGCGGAATCCCCACGTTGTTCTTGAGCTCATGAAACTCGTTGTAAACAGGCGTTTGGACAAGGACGCCTCTCTTGGCAGTGCAAAAGGCGCGCGCCGCCACACTGAACCCGCTGACGATGCCTGTGACCGCAGTCACCGCCTCCGGCTCGACCTTCCAACGGTACAACCGCTCCATTCGTTTGGCGACCGTTTCCTTCAAAGCGTTCGAGGGCAGTTCATAGCCGAGTACGCCCTGAGCAACGACTTTACGCAGTCCGTCCAGAATGGGTTTCGGCGCGGGGAAATCCATATCTGCCACCCACATGGGAAGCACATCTGGGGGATACCACGTCCATTTGTTGAGAACATTCGGGTCGCGGCGGTTGGGGGTGCGGGCGAAATTGTATTTCATGGGATGTCCTTGTTGCGGGCGTAGGATTAATCTTGCGCGACTTTGTATGCCACCATCATCCCGTCCCGCATGGGGACGAGGGAAACGATCCAATCGGGGTCCGTCGTAATGTCACGCGTGAAGCGGCGGATGGCTGCGGTGGATTTTTCACGGTCGCGCGGGTCGAGGATTTGCCCGTGCCAGAGCATGTTGTCCACGATGAGCAAGCCGCCTGGACGCAGTTTCTCTTTGATGACGGGGAGCGAATCGGGATACGTCTCCTTGTCAATGTCGTTGAAGATGAGGTCGAACTTGCCGGCGGTGTTGCGGAGGGTTTCCACCGCCTCGGCGGTGTGATATTCGACGAGACCGTCGAAGCCCAGTTTGGAGAGATGCGCGCGCGCCATCCCCGAAAGTTTCGCGTCCCAAACGGTGTGATGTACCACTCCGCCGCCATTCTCGCGCACGGCTTTTGCAAACCAGGCGGTTGAGTAGCCGTAGCCTGAGCCGAGCTCAAACACCGACCTTGCCCCATTCATGCGCGCCAGTTGATAACAGTAATACCCGCAGGCGGGACCGATGATGGGGAAGCCATGTTCTTCGGCATACGCTTCCATTTTTTGCAGTTCGGGTTCGCGCGGCGGGACGAGAGAGGCGAGGTAGTCCTGCGTTTTGTCGTAATCAATGCCTGGCATGTCATTCTCCTTTTTCTTCCGATAAGATTTTCAGCGCAACGGGTAAGACCTTTTCCGCCCACAGCAAATACATTTTACCCGAGGGATGCAAGCCATCTTCCGCAATGAGCGACGAATCGTTGATTGCACTTCGTGAGATGGATGTAATGTCAATGTAGTGCGCCCCCGCTTTTTCGGTCTCGTCGCGGTTGACCGCATTGAAGGCGTCTATTTCTGCGGCGATTTGTTCACGGTTGCGCCCCGCGGCAAACGGCGTGACGCCCCAATCGGGGATGGACAACACCATCACGCGCTTCGGGTCACCGCCTGCATATTCAATTGCCTTGCCGAGCATGAAGCGGAAGTCTTCGCGGTAGCCTGCGACAGGGTAGCCGCGATATTGGTCGTTGACGCCGATGAGGAGCGAAACCAAGTCGTAGGGCGGGGCGATTTTGCTTGCTTGAATCCCCTGCCAGAGTTCGTCCACCGTCCAGCCGGTGCGGGCAATGAAGGTGACTTCCACCCCCCTCCTGTTCCCCCCAAGATGGGGGGAGAGCAGATTCGTAAGTTGATTGGACCAGCGGTCTTGTTCGGCGACGCTTTCGCCGATGGTGTAAGAGTCGCCCAGGGCGAGGTAACGGATGGGGGGCATGTACGCAGGCTCCAGCGTAGGGGGAGAGGCGGGTATCCTCTGAGGGATGGATGTGGCGGCAGTGCAGGCGGTCAGCAGGAGAAATAGGGTGAGGCGAAACGTTGGCACAATCCATTTTGCCCGAAGATGGATTGCGCGGCAAGAGGGGAAGCAAAAAGCCATCTCCAGCCTCCCTGCCGTCACATTGCGACTGGCTCGGCAGCAGGAAGTCTGTAACCGAATGCGGAATTTTCCCTCTTGTATGTACCTGAAAGCCGGGTTTTACGTTTTTGAAATGTGATTATTCTGCTGTCCGGTGGTGATTCGACCCCCAGGGTGGTATGATTCGCTCAACAAGTCCGGACTTCTAAAGTTCGCTGATGGAGAAAGCCGCTTGGAATTCAACGAGAAGTTTTGCCCCGTTTGCAAGAATAAGAACGACCGCAATGCAGTGGTCTGTATTCATTGCGGCGCGTCGTTCGACCGCTATCCGCCGGAGACGGGGGTGACCACCAAGAATGCAGACATCCCCGATTTGATTGCAGGGGAAATCTTGAATGCGCCCATCGAAAAGGAATTGATACCGGAAGATGGCATCGCCATTTATGTGGCTGGTTCCGCCAAGCCGGTCTATCTGCGTTTCGATACGGAATTGATTTTTGGACGCAAGACGGATGAACCGTCAGACGTGCCGATTCTCGACCTGACGGAGTTGGGCGGGTATCAAATGGGATTGTCGAGGCGGCATGCCATGATCCGCCGCACGGATGAAGGGTACGAACTCATTGATTTGTTCAGCACGAACGGTTCCTGGCTGAACGATGAGCGGATGGTCCCCAACAAGCCCTATCGCTTGTCGAGCGGCGCACAGCTGCGTTTTGGGCGGATGCGTCTGCTGGTACTATATAACCCCCGTAAAAAGAAGAATCCAGAGTAACTTTATCGGTTATCATTAGGCGTATGAACGCTTCCGGCGATTCTCTGAGCGAAAAACTCCGCGCTGCGGCTGAGTTCCTGCGGGCTGGTCAGAAGAAGGAGGCGCGCCGCTTGCTGCGGGAAGCGCTCGAGATGGACCGCAACAACTTGGCGACCTGGGAACTGCTCTGGCGCGCCGTGTACAACGTGCGCGAGGAAATGCACTGCCTGAAGCGCATTTTGGCAATTGACCCCAATCATCTTGCCGCCAAACGCCGCTTGGAGGCGCTTCGCTCCGCTGGCAGACCTTCGGCGCGTTCCTCACGCAGAAAGCAGCGGGAGGCGGCTGTTTTATTGTTATTGTTCGGTTCTTTGGTTTCCATTCTGTGCCTGGGAATTGGCGGGATTGCCCTGTGGCGCAGCGGTTACATCCCCTTCGGCTTTGCAAATCTTACGGCAACCGCCCTTGCAGAAAACAGCGCCAGTTGCCAGGTGTTGATTGATCGTGCAATTCAAGCCTCCGACAGTTATTGTGATGAGACCGGCGCAAACCGCGTTTGCTATGGCAATACGATGATCAAAGCAGAACTGGCGCAAACCGCATCACAACAATTTGCCGAACGCGGCGACATCATCCCCGTGCGCGATTTGAGCCGCATGACCGCCTCGCCCCTCAACCTGTCCACTCAGGAGTGGGGGATTGCCGTCTTCAAACTGATTGCCAACCTGCCCCGCTCTCTGCCCGGCGAGACCGTGACGATGGTGGTCTTTGGCAACGCCACTTTGGATAATCAAAGCAAAAACAGCGACAGCCTGGAGTCGTTCTATTTCTCCAGCGAACTGGGACAGATGGTTTGCGAAAAAGTCCCCTTCGATGGTTTGTTGATCAATTCGCCGGATGGCAGCGGCATCCGCCTCACCGTCAACGGTTCGGAATTGACCCTGATGGGCACTGCCAGCGTCAAGGCAATCAAAAATGGCGATATGGAAGTGACCGTGTACAAAGGCTCCGCCCGCATCGTTTCCAACGGCGAGGAGCAGTACGTTGGGGCGGGGCAGAAATCCCGCGTCAAATTGGGAGGCGAGGGCGGCGTTCAATCCATCAGCCCGCCTTCTGAGCCGGAGCCGCTCAGTCAGGAAGAACTGAACATGGCTTGCACCATGACCGGGCAGTTTTGTTCGCCGGCTGAAATCACGCCCGTTTCCGAGGAGCAGGCGCGCAGCCAAATCGAAAGCCAAATCACGCCCACCCCCACATTGACCCTCACCCCCACCCGCACGTTGACCCCCTCGCCCACCATCTTCCCGACGAACACGCTCCTTGTGCTGCCCGTTACCTCGCCCACGCGGCGCGTCACCCTCACGCCCACCCGCACCCCCACGCGGACGCCCGGTCCCAGCCGCACGCCCACGCGGACGCCCACCATCACCCCCACGCCGACCATCACCCGCACGCCAACCATCACAGCGACCTTCACCCGCACCAACACCCCCACGCCAACGCGCACGCCGACCGCCACCAATACTTTGACTCCCACTGCGACCGCCACTGTCACACAGACCTTCACGCCCACGAATACTTTCACCCCCACGAATACTTTCACGCCCACTAACACCCCAATCCCGACCAACACCCCCTCGGGTCCCACTGAGCCTCAATGTGTCAACGTGACGCTCAGCCCGCTCACCTCGAGCGGCACTGACCTCATCATGGACATCACCAACAGCAATGACGGGACGATTACCATCAACCGCGTGTTTGCCTATTGGGTCAAGCCGGTTCAATCACAAAAACTTGACCAAATTCTGTTGGATGGCAACGTACTATGGAACACATCCGATCCTGATTCGCCCAGCGACATCACTGCAGGCGACTTTATTTCTGGTGCTGACCGTACCATTGCAAGCACCCAAACGCGCCAACTCATCCTTCGCTTTCAAAACGCTCTGGAAGCCACTGGCTACGATGTGCATATCGTTTTCGACATTGGCTGTCAGGTATCTGGGTCGAAATAATCTCTCCAAATTGTTTCCGTCCACATGACAACCCCCGCCCGTCTGCCGCTGAATACCCTTGTGTCAGGCTCTGCTTTCCGTCAGTACACGCTGCTCGAACAGATTGGCGCTGGCGGGCAGGGTGTGGTTTGGTCTGCGTTGGACCCGCTCGAAAAACGCATCTACGCCATCAAGTTCAACGAAATTCTGGAGACCGACGAGGCGCTAGTGGATGACGAGCGCACCGCCCATCAGCAGGAAAAACTCATCCATTTGAAACACCCTCACATCCTGCCGCTGCGTGAATTTGGCGTGGAAGGCGGCAAACGCTTTGCCGTCAGTCCATACATTGTCGGGGGGACTCTGACTCAGAAAATCAGAACCAGCCCCCCGTCGGCGGAAGAAGCGATCCGTTATGGGATGGAAATCGCCTCCGCGTTGGATTTCCTCCACTCCAAGGGAGTCATCCATCGCGATCTCAAGTCATCGAATATTTTGCTGAACCTGAGCGGCTGCGCCTACCTCTCCGACTTCGGACTGGCGCGCGTCGTCTCGACCTCCACCCTGGCTTTCCACACCGGGCATGGCACCCCGCCCTATGCCCCTCCCGAACAAAATCGCCTGAAGGAAATCACCCCCAAATCCGACATCTTCAGTTTCGGCATTCTGCTTTTTGAATTGTTCACCGGGCAGCTGCCCTGGAACGGACGCAAACAACTGGGCATGGAGCAGCTCCACTCCGACGCCGAACTGCCCGACCCGCGCGAAGTGAACGCTTTACTGCCGCCCCGCCTGGCAGATGTGTTACGGCGCGTCACCGCCGCCGACCCCGACCTGCGTCCGCGTTCGGCAGGCGAAGTGATGCGGGTAATCTGTCACCTCTTTGGCGTCCCTTACCAGCCGCTCGATGAAAGCGCTCACGATGAAGCGGCGGCGCATCAAAAGGATGTGGAACAACTGCTCTGGCAGGGGCTGGCGCAATGGAAATCCTCCGAAGGCATGTACAACCTGGGGCTTACCCGCTTTGCTGTGGTGGACCTGGAGCGCAGTCAGATTGATACGCGCGTCTTTGGCAGTTTTCTGCTCTCTCAGGCGCTGACCTACGGTTATCAGGACGATTACTGGTGGGCGGCAGTCAGCGACCCGCGCGAACGGCTGGATGTTGTCTCCCTGCTCCTCCAACGCGATAGCGACGTCATCACCTCGCGCATCCTTGACCACCTCACGGCAGACATGGAGATCCGCGCCTTTTCCCGCGGCTTGCCCGAGAGCGTGGTCATGGCGCTCTTCGACATCGGAACCCGCACCGGCGACAATGACCTGCGCCGCCGCATCCTGCAAAGCATCCGTGCGCTTGTCCCTCCTTCACACACCTGGGGCGGGAAAAAACTGCCGTTGAACATTCCCCAGATTCAACAACTCGGTGACCTGGCGCTCGAAGACTCGGCAAGCGGTGACGCCGCCGCCGAACTCATCGGTCACCTGCATGCCGCGCCGGCGGTGCAGGTCATCACCAATCATCACGACGACAGCCGCAGCGTGGATGCCCTGCTCCTCATCCAGCAAACAGCGGGGAGCCTGCCTTCCTTTGTGAAGGGCGGTATTCGCCTGCGCCTTTCTCTCGAATGGGTCTTCCAGCGGCTCATCCAAAAACCTGTCAGCCTGGTGGGCGCTTACTTCATGGCGTTTCTTGGTTCATCCCTGGGCATTGCCGTTCAGGTCTATCTCACCATCAACCTCACCGGGCTGTTCGACAGCGCCCGCATTGCCATCTCCCTGGAGCGCGGGCTGATCACCGGCTTCGTTTTTGGCTTGGGCATCTTCCTCACGCGCGTGGCGGTGGAACGCTTTCACGCTTCCCGCCTGCTCCCGCGCCTCCTGCTTGGCGCACTCGCCGGCGCCCTGCTCATGAACCTTGCCCTGCTCGTCTTTCACATCCTTTTTGTGCGGACGCCGCCGCAGGGATTTCTCATTACCGCGAGCAGTCTCCTCATCGCCCTGGCGTTTGCCGCCGGCGGATTAACCCGTTCCTACCTTTTCCGTCTCTTCCTGACCAGCCTCACGATCTGGGGGACCATCCTCGCCACCTGGCTTCTTCACACCCGCTACGCCCTCTCCCCCGAACAACTGACCCCGCTCTTCCGCTACGACTACGCCTGGTCGCTGACGCAAGTCGCACTGACAGCGCTTGGCGTCTCCCTGCCCATCGGCATCCTGGGGAATGTGGTGAATCTCACCCTCCAAAAACAGGAAGAGTAACCGCGCCCGCAAGGACATCGTCCCGCAGATTTATCAAACCTTCGGGACGATTCTTCACGCGAACGCCTCCGCCAGCCCTTCGGTGAAACTCAGGGCAAGCAAACTCTGAAACAACTCATCCGTGTCTCGACAAGGTTTCGATGCCCTGCGGGGCACAGGCAGGCTCAATCCACCGCCGCGTCCGCAAAGGCTTCAAATACTATACGCTTCCATCCCCGCTTTCATCGCGCCTGTGACTGTGCCGTCTACATACTCTTCGCCAGGAAAGAACCATTCTTCGGGGTCATATTTCCCGCTTGAATATTTGTAAATGGCAAAATCCCAATTATCCATTTTGCCATTCCATGTGAGGCGACAAATGGGTAAAGGCTCATACCGATCTGTACGATCCAGATATAGAAATTTGCCTTTGAAACGGGCTGAATACCCGCGCTTTACCTTCTTGGGGAAAAAGACACTCAAGAGCGACGTGGATTCTTTCAGGTTTACGCGATTGAACTCATCAATCAGTTTTCGTACTTCATCTTGAATTTCTGTTGGAATGGTTTGTTTTTTCGGCATGTTATTCTCCAAAAGATTGCGCCAGCCCTTCGGCGAAACTCAGGGCAAGCAGACTCTGAAACAACCCCTCCGCCTGACGCTCCGCCTCGGCTTGACGGGCGCGCAGACCCTCCACCCGCGCCGCAACCCGCGCAAATTCTTCTTGCAGGGGGAGAGGGGGGAGGGGGATTTTCAATTCGCCAAGTTTTGTTGAGTTAACGCCTGGCTGAGTTGAGCCAGTGGCGCTTTCAGAAATTTGTTTCCAGTATTGAGCAGTTTGGAAATAGCCAAATAGAAAAACAGGATTAAGTTCTTTGGCAGGACGCACTCGAATCAGGTATGAAGCAAATACAGAATTTTCAGGACATTCCTGAATCAGAAAACTTTTTCCAGTTGTTGCGCCAGTGCGAGCAAAAACAATATCGCCTTTACTCAACAAAGAAGCATTGCGTTCTTTTTCTGAAATCTCACAATAAGGAACATCATCCCAATTCACTTTTCCTTCTTGAATATCCGTAATTCTCAAAAATTTTGGACCAACTGGCTTTAATACAGCAGAAGCGGTTACTCCATAATCAATTTTGTCAGTTAAGTTTTCAAGCAGATCTACTTTCCACTTTCCGAAACCATCCCCAAACATCTCCAAAAACACGGACTGGAGCAGGGAGTCGGTGAGTTGGCGGGCGGCGCGGCGCAGTCCACGCAGGCGGTCGGCGCGCGCCAGCAGGGAGGCGATTCGCTTTTGCTCCTCCAGCGGGGGGAGGGGGATGCGAAAATTTTCAAATGTTTCTTTGTTTACTTCTGCAAAAGTTGCCCCTCTTCCCAGTGCTTCCAATTGTGGAGTGAAATATTTCAACGCGAAGAAACCGTAAACTGCATCGAGTCTTTCGTTTGGGACAATGCTTTTAAAGCCCTGGTTTGTGCAAAGCGGAAAAGAAGTTACAGCACAATGTCCAATTGGCGCACGAGTACTATATACAATGCTCCCAGCAGGAATCATCTTTGTTGAGCAACTTTTGTATCCTGCTTCTGTTATTTTCCGCAAGTTTCCAGTGAAATAAATTCCTTCGTGGTTCGTTAAGTCGGCAGGCGTAATCCAAGGGATATTACCGTCCCAATAATCTTTATTGGTGGTATCAGGCGTAGAGCCTGTAACTATCTCTCCTAAATCGCCAAGTGGCACAAGTTCGTAACTCATTTCAACAAAGCCTTGAGTTCTTCAATTTCGCTTGCCATCACCTGCTCCAGCCTCGCCAACCGTTCCAGCGTCACAGCCCAAAACCGTCCCGAAGGTTTCGGGGAATCGTCAAAGTTCTGCAAGTCAACCCTTCGGGACGTTCGATTCATCCTTTGTTATTGTTATAATCATACTGTCAGCCCTCCGCGCTGACAAGGAGAGCGTTATGTTAGGACAAGTGACCATTCAAACGTCCGACCTCGAACAATTCAAGTCCGTGCTGCAAACCGCGCTGGAACGCGAGGCAAAATTACTGGAATATTCCATCCAGCGCACCCGCGAAGCGCTCGCTCCCTTTGAACAACGCTACAACATGACCACCGACGAGTTCGAGCGCAAGTTCAAAGCCCGCGAAATCGAAGAAACGCTGGACTTTCTGGATTGGTGGATGGAAGTGGAAGCGCTGCGCCATCTCGAAGCCAGACGTAATCTCATCAAGGACGCCCGCGTTGAGTAGTCCGTTTGCCGATTATCTCGCATCGGCTGACAAAATCCTGCGCGGCTCGCCGTTTGTCAACGATTTTCAGACTCAGCATGAAGACCGCGGCGAAGTCTGGTTCTTGCGCGTCAACGTGTATTTCATTGACAATTCACTCCTGCATTTCAGGGAACTCTTTGTCGGGCAGGAAAATCCCTACAAGAAGACCTACGCCTATCACTACCAGCGCGCGGATGGAAGCATCGTCTTCCGCTACGACAACTCACCGCATTTTCCGCATCTATCCACCGCGCCGCATCACAAACACGTGGGGGAGACCGAAGTCCTTGCGGCGGACGCGCCCGATTTGCAGTCCATTTTGAGGGAAATTGAAGCGCTTATCGGCGGTTAATCTCCAATCACCAATTACCTTTTACCAATCGCCATTCACCAACTTCCCAAGTTCTTTTATTTCTTCCAACATCACCTGCTCCAGCCGCGCCAACCGTTCCAGCGTCACAGCCCAAAACCGTCCCGAAGGTTTCGGGGAATCGTCAAAGTTCTGCAAGTTCAACCTTCGGGACGTTTCGCTATTCACCATTCACCAACTTCCCAAGTTCCCGAATTTCCTCCAACATCACCTGCTCCAGCCTCGCCAACCGTTCCAGCGTCACAGCCCAAAACCGTCCCGAAGGTTTCGGGGAGTCGTCAAAGTTCTGCAAGTTCAACCTTCGGGACGTTTCGCTATTTACCATTCACCAGCTTCCCAAGTTCTTTTATTTCCTCCAACATCACCTGCTCCAGCCTCGCCAACCGTTCCAGCGTCACAGCCCAACACCGTCCCGAAGGTTTCGGGGAATCGGCAAAGTTCTGCAAGTTCAACCTTCGGGACGCTTCGCTATTCACCATTCACCAACTTCCCAAGTTCCCGAATTTCCTCCAACATCACCTGCTCCAGCCTCGCCAACCGTTCCAGCGTCACGGCGGGCTTTTCGTGATACTCGGCGTCGGCGTCCACCTGGCGGTAGCGGCTGGCAGAAAGGTCGTACTTGTTGGCTTTCACCTGCTCCTTCGTCACCCAAAACTGGCGCGTCAGGCGGTCGAGTTCGGATTGCAGGGGGGCGATTTGCAATTGAAGCGCGGCTAACCGTCCCGAAGGTTCTGAACCTTCGGGACGCTGTGCTAGCGCCGCCTCGAACTGCAAGCGGTTGATTTCCGCCTGCAACGCCAGCCGCTCCGCCTTCAACGGCTGCAACTGCGCGCGCAACTCGGCGATTCGCCGCGCCCGCCGTTCCTGAAAATCCTTATCGAAGCGGTTCTTCCAACATTCAATCACATCGGGGATGTCGTTCTCCTCCACCTTCACGCGCTTATCATCCAGCGAAAAGCCGTCGTGCGCCATGTCGTAGAACCAGATGTTCTCCGTCCGCCCACCGCGGGTGAAGAACAGAACCGCCGTGCTGACTCCCGCGTAGGGCTTGAACACGCCCGAAGGCATCGAGACCACGCCGTCGAGACGGTTCTCCTCGATCATCTTCTTGCGAATCTCCACGTGGGCGCGGCTGGAGCCGAACAAGACGCCGTCTGGCACAATCACCGCCGCCCGTCCGCCCATATCCAGCGCGCGCAAAATCAAGTGCAAAAAGAGCAGTTCGCTCTTGGTCGTGTCCGACGGCAGGGTGGGGTGAATCGTCCCCTTGTCCACCGCGCCCTTGAACGGCGGGTTCATCAAAATCACGTCGTACTCGCGCTCGTCGTCGAAGGCTTTCGAGAGCGTATCCATGTAAAAGAACTGCGGCGATTCGATTCCGTGCAGCATCAGGTTCATCGAGCCGATGCGCAGGATGGTCATGCCCGAATCGTTGTCGAAGCCGCGCAGGTACTTGGGCGACTTCATGAAGGCGCGCTCTTCGGGCGTGAGCAGGTCGCCGATGAGATGGTGCGCCTGCCCCTCTTCGTCATACTCCAAAATCCCCGCCGAGGTGCGCTTCTCCAAAATGTACTGGTGCGCGTTGACGAGGAATCCCGCCGTCCCGCCCGCCAAATCGCCGATGCGCTCGCGCGGCTTGGGGTCAATCATCTCCACCATCATGCGGATGATGTGGCGCGGCGTGCGGAACTGTCCGTTGCGCCCCGCGATGCTCAAATGACTGAGCAGGTACTCGTACAGGTCGCCCTGCACATCCTGATTCTGCTCCGAGATTTTCATCTCATCAATCAGGTTGACCGCCTCCACGAGCAGGCTGGGCTTGTTGATTTTGCACTCCGCCCCGCGCATGTACTCGGCAAACGACGAGTCTCCGTCCGCGAGAGTGGACAACTTGGGGAAGATGACCTTCTTGAGATGATTGAGCATCTCCTCGGCGGGGAACTTCGTCCAATAGCCCCAGCGCATCTCTTTCGGGACCTTGGGCTGGTACGCGGTCCCCTTGCGTTTTGCCTGCCGTTCGGCGGCATTCTCGCCGTCATCCAGGCGTTTGAGGAAGAGCAGATACGAAAACTGCTCAATGGCATCGAGCGGGTTGGCAAGTCCGCCCGTCCAGAATTTATCCCAGAGGGAGTCGACTTGGGAACGGAGTTTGGGGTCGGTGAGCATGAGGAGTTATCCCGTAGTTTGATGTATTGCGTATATCATTGTACATGGGTATTCATAAAATCTGGTACTTTGAATTTAATCGTGGGTTGGGCTGAAAGAATTGTTAGGCTTTTTGAGCCACGTGTAATAGCCACATAAAAATTCTCGGCATTTTGCATTTGGTCTGCATTTAGAACTATTGCATGATCAAACTCAAGTCCTTTGATAAGCAAAGTTCTTGAAATGATCCGTTTTTCTAACTTTCTCCCATTCAGGCGCGTTTTATTGCGCGCCGCATAGGACGCTTCTTTAAAAGTCGAAAATCTTCTTGTGGAAAATTCTCGTGCGGCTCTATCCATTTCAACGAAAAGCTCTCTTCGGTAGACTGGAAGAGTTCTCACTACTGATGCAAGCACATCTTGGATAAATTGGGGAAGGCAAATCTCATTGAATGAATGTATTTCATCTACTCTAGAAATGATCTTTTGTAATCCATCTACCCCCTCTACAACTCCCTCCTGAATAAATTCTCTCAACGCCCACTTGAAATGATTGATATTTTGGTTCAACAACGCCATATCGAAGTGATGCGCTGTTTTCATCAAATCGTAACAATCCATCTCCTCAATGCATTGGTATATTCCTTGAGTACGTCTGCCTGTCAGACGATCAAGGTGTTCTCTTTTTCCATTGCCAATGTCAACGGGCTGACCTGCATGAATCCCTGCTATATGTCCATCAGCATTATGATTAAGTAGCACTTGAATTTCTTGCTGGTCAGACCAAGGAAACCACTGTATTTGCGAGTACTCAGATAGATTAATTTCTTCACCATCAATAAGGCTGTCTCGAATTTTCTTCAATTGATCACCAAGTTCGCTATTATTCCCTTCTTTTGTCCAGCGATAAGGCTCAACAAGCGGTGGCAATTGCCTGAAAAATGTCTTTACTTCAGTTTGCCAGTTGACTTTGCGATCATTGCTAAAGTTAAAAATTCCCTGTAGAGGATCGCCTAAAACACGAACGGGTAAGAAGACGCATAATTTTTTAATTACCTGATCTTGTAAAAAAGTACAATCCTGGTATTCATCTATAAAAATGCCTGCATAACTATTTTGAAGAACGCTTTTGATAAATGGACGCTCAAACAATCCTAATACAGCAGGGTAGATTTTTCCCCACTCATCGCGCGTTGGATTTGGATTAGTGAAACCTGACATAGAAGGGTAAGCCAACGCATATCGGAGTAACCAACTAGCAATGGTTGCCACGCGATACTGCGACTCAGGAACATTGTGTTTTCGAAATCGAGAACGTAAAGCAGCTACCCCTGCATGGGTGTGGGTTAATACCAATTGTTTTCCGCTTGCATGTTTTACTGCCTGTGCGATGGCTTCAGTCTTCCCGCAACCAGCAGCAGCTTCAACAAATACAGGTTCTTTTGATATAGACAGTTGTTCAACAATTTCATCAAATTCTGTCATAGCAGCGCGCTTCCAATTCTCTTATGGTTTTCTTCGTGGAAATGTCGTTCATCGTATCTAGATAGCGGGAGAGAAATTCGCCAAGTTTTTCGCCTTTATCTCGTCGCTTAAACCACCTTTTTTCCTTTGCAGTTTTTCCAAGCAGCTTCCTAAATTCTACACTGTTGGACTCGTCTAAATCAGAAATGAAATCAAAAAGATTATCGCGGGAAAATAACCCGTTTGCATATTCACATAGTTGATCTTGAACGGACATGCGGACGCGCTCTTCCGAGATATTTTCGTCGTTTTTTTGTTTGAGTTCAATGGCTAAATTTATCAGTTCTGGTAAAGCATCTATCGGCAAATCTAAACAAAGTCGTTGCTCAATAGCAAGACCTTCTCCTGTGGTGTGATCCTTCTCCCACAAAACCACTGCAATGCCCTGTTTCTGCATTTCTTCGGGTGAAACTTTAAGATCATTGACTTTATCCGAATCACCAAAGAATACAACTTCGTAGCCTAAAGACAGTAAATCTACCGCCATTTGCGGGGAACTATCGCCCTCCCCAAGAACAGGTGTAACTCCAGTTTCCGCCAATGACTGATATTTCATATTCCTGCCTCTTCTGCGTGGCTGCCAGTAATTTTGTTCGATGCCTATCAAGAAACCTTCTTCTGTTTTCCCTTCACATACAACTATTTTTCTCGCCAGAAAACACTCCGACGCTTTGCGCACGACAGATTGCAATTTATTATCAATATGATGAATGATGATTTTGCCGTTCTCGTTACGGACAACAAAAAGTTCATCAGCAAAACATTCCTCAATTGCTACAGACGAATGAGTTGTAAAAATAACTTGATGTTTCTGTTTTTCTTGGGGGCGGAGTTGGCGAATTAAGTGCCGCAAGCGGTAAGGTTCAAGACTGTTTTCAATCTCGTCTATCAGAATAATCGCCCCTTCTTTTACTGACGCTTTATGCGCAGCCATAGCCATCAATCGCCGAGTTCCTGCACCGCGAATCGTTAGCGGTAAGTTGCCATCAAACAACGCAATGGCACCCTGTCGCAGGCTTACGCGATTAGGATCAATTCCTGCTTTTAAATCCTCCCCGCTGTCTATGCCTAATAACTGGCAATTTGTCTTGAAGGCTTCAATGGCTTGATCCAAATCGTTCAAATTAGGGTTTTGCAAAGCAAGCAAAATTTGTCGTTCTAAATCTGCCAATAATTTGGGAACTTGGTTGGTTTGATTGGTCAATTCACTAGTAAGACGACTAATTGCCGAATTTCGCCCCCAAGTTAAATCAGAATCAATGTAATCACCAATGTGCGCAACCCCTAACAGTTTTCGATCTTGTGAATTGATTTTCCTTGGTTCGTTTTGGTAATTTAATGATTTTGGCGAAATTACTTCCCACACAGGCTCAAAATCATCCTTGATTGTCAAGGCTATCATTATTGCAGGTTGATTATCGTCTTCTTGATTTTCGGATACTGTGCCATTATGAGGGCTGTAAAAAAAACCTAAAAGCAAACCAAATTTATCTTCATCCAAGAATTTTTCGGGTAAATCTGTAACAATAGCGGAAATTTCAATCGGTGAGTCGGTTTTTCTTTGATAGAAATCCGATTCGCTTATTGCAAGATTCCAAGCAGGTGTAAACAAGTATTCAAGAGCAAGCAGTATCGTACTCTTTGTAGAATCTCCAGGTCCCATTAGACAAATCATATTTCCTTTGATATTCCAATCTAGCTCTCGAATACCTCGGAAGTTTCGGATTTTCAGGTTTACCAATTTCATGTTAATTCACCCTCATCTCAACAGCAAATTCGGTACGACGCTTCTGTAAGAACACGCTTTGCACCGCGCTCAGGAAGCGAATCTGGTCGGCGTTACTTCTTCTCAACGTACTTTACGCCCTCTATCTCCTTGAAGTGTTCATCCTGTGTCCATAGGGTCGCATTGTGGGCGCGGGCGGTGGCAAGGATGATGCTGTCTGCCATGGCGAGTTTCAGTTCGCGGGAAATCTGCGCCGCTTCGATGGCAATGTTGCGATCCAGCGTCGCTTCGCGCCCGTGCGACATGAGTCCCACCGAGAGCAGGGCGGAATCTTCGTCGCGTTCTGCCAGCAGGCGCTTAAAGACTTCGTAAATGCAAATCGTCGGAACAATCAACTTGTCCACGTCACGGATGGGCGGGGCGAAAAAATCCGCATTTCCACCCTCGGTGAAATACTCGATCCAGCCTGACGAGTCGACAAGGTTCATCAGCGCTCCTCGTCAACTTCTTCGCGGATGTTATCCGTATTCATGCCCTTGAAAATTCCCCGCGCCTCTTTGATGGATGGGACTATGACAAGCCGAAGGGAGTTTTTGTAGGGAATGAATAGCACCTTTTGCCCAGGCTTTAGATTGAATTGCTCGCGCACTTCGCGCGGAATCATAATTTGGTATTTGCTGGAAATGGTCGTCAACGCTTCCATTTTTACAACTCCTCTATCGAACAGTAATTGTAAAATAATTATACCGTATCATATCGTCCCGAAGGATTCAAGCCTTCGGGACGATTCGCTCACACCGCCATCTTGTTTACAAACTTCACCACCTCTTCCACTTCCTCTTCCGTAAACCACCTGTCCACCGCGTCCGCGCCGAAACGATCCAGCGGCGGCTCGTACAGGTCGGCGGGTTCGAGATGGCGCTTTTGCAGGAAAACGCTCTGCACGGCGCGCAGGAAGCGAATCTGATCGGCGTTGTAGCGATGGTCGGCGATGTAACGCTCGAATTGGCGCGTCACCAGTTCGCGGTAATCGGGCAGCGAGTCCAGTTCCAACACCTGCCGCACCAGCGCCAGGAAGTTATCGGTCGTGTGGGCAAAGACCTTCTTCAGCATGTCGGGGGTCAGTTCCAGTTCGCTTTGCGCCAGTTCGCGGGTGAGAGTCCGCTCCAGGTCGAGCAGCAGGGCGTCGTCGGGAATCTCGCCGCGCCGAATCGCCTGCATGGCGGGGTGATTCTCCACCAGTTGCAGGATGCGCTTCTCCACCTTCTCGCGGTACTCGCTGACATACATCTGCTCGCCGCTCTTGGTCAGCAGGACGTAGCCGCGCAGGGCAATTTCATCGCGCAGGAAGTTGAGTTCGAGAATGCCCGAATCCTTCTGGCGCTTCTTCATCATCTCCGCCAGTTCGCGGCGCAGGTCGTCCAGTTCGGCAAAGGAGGCGGACCGGAGATACGGAACGGTGCAGGCGCGCTTAAGGGCAAGTTGCTTTTGGGTGAGCAGATTTTCGGGCAGGCTGGCGACATCTTCGGCGATGGAGAGACACAGGTCGTCGGTTTTCTGCCCTTTGCGCTGGAGCAGTTTCAGGCGTTCCAGTTTGGCGGCGAAGGTCTCGGCGGGGACGTCCACATCGGCGGCGTAACGCAAATGCGGGGCGACGCGCAGGCGCAGTTTCTCCAGGCTGGAGGGCAGCAGGTAATTCCAAAAGCCGTCTTCCCACACGTCTTCGATGTCAGGCAGGGCGTGACGCACCAACAGCGATTCGCGCGGGATGCGTCCAATCATCGCCCGCAGGTCGGCAATCAGCGCCTGGGCTTCGGGGCTGCGCTGGTCGTTCAGGTAGGTTTCGAGCAGGTTGAGGCGGGTATGAAAGAGACGCACGAGAACGGGCATGCTCGTGTCGGCGGTCTCTTTGGCAGCGCGGTCGAAGTTGTTCTCCCAAAAATCGAGAATCAGAAATTCCTTTTTCCCGCCTTCGGGCAGCCAATCCAAAAACTTGCAAGCCGCCTGCGAGCGCGTGCCGCGTCCAATCATCTGCTGTAACTTGATGGGCGACTGCACGGGCTTCATGAAGACGAGATTCATCACTTCGGGAATGTCCACGCCCGTATCGAGCATATCCACCGAGATGGCGATGCGCGGCAGGCTGTTCTTCTTGAACGTCTCGACGGGGATGTCGCGGTAGTTGGCTTCGCTGACGATGACCGCCGCCATGCCTGGGTATTGCGGGTACAGGTCGTAAAAGGCGTCCTTCAATCGAAGCGCGTGCTTCTTGGTCATGGCAAAGACGATGGTCTTGCAGGGCATACCCGACGGGTCGCTGTGGCAAACTTGCATCACTTCCTGCCACTGCTGACGTAGCGTATCACGCACGGTCACTTTCTCTTCCAATTCCGTGCCTTCAAAGTTGATGGAATCGGGGTCGTAACCATTCTGGATGAGCAGGTTGCGGTCTTCTTCGGAGAGACCATCCCATTTGATTCCCTGCACTTGAAAGCGGGTGCGCGCCGCCCGCAGGCTGAAATCTACCAGGTAGCCATCCTTCACCGCCTGTTCGTAGGTGTAGAGATAGGTCGGCTTATCGTCGTAGCAGTGGAAGGCTTCAAAGGTGTCGCGGTCAATCGAATTGGCGGGTGTGGCGGTCAGCCCAATCATGCGCCCGTCGAAGTAGCGCATCACTTCGCTCCAGCGATTGAAGATGGAGCGATGGACTTCATCGAAGATAATCAGGTCGAAGAAGGCGGGGGAGAATTGCTCAAAGATGTTGCTCAGCGTTTGCAACGTGACGGCGTACAGCCTCTGCGTGAACTGCGTATCCCAACTGTGCAGGCGGGCGCAGGGTTCTTGCGGCAGGAATTTCTGGAATCCGTCCGCGAGCGCCTGACGCACCAACTCATCGCGGTCTGCCACGAACAGCACGCGCCGCGCCTGATTGGCGCGCAGGAACAGGTCAATCAGCGCCATCGTCGTGCGGGTTTTGCCCGTCCCCGTTGCCATGACGATAAGGGCGCGGCGTTTGCCGCCAGAACGTCCCGAAGGTTCAAGCGTCCCGAAGGCTTCTTCAAAGCGGCTTGACCCATCCAAACCAGCCTTCGGGACGTTGTTTACTTCGAATGCTTCGCACACCCGCCGAATCGCTTCGTGCTGATAGGAGCGGTCCACAATGTCGGGGTTGATGTCCACCGAGCCGAGCGGCTGGGCATTCTGCCGCAAGTAGAGCAGGTTTTCCAAATCTTCGCGGGTGAAGAAGCCCGCCACTTCACGGCGCGGAGCATAGCCCACATCCACAAAGTGGATCTCGCGCCCGTTGGCGAGAAACCCAAACGGACGGAAAGACTGATGTTTTTCGATTTCTTTGACGTAATGGATCAGTTGCGCTTCGGCGAGTTTGACGTCCACCGCTGTCTTTTTGGCTTCCACCACCGCCAGAATCTCCCCGTTTTCGCGGTACAGGCAGTAGTCGCTCACCCCGTTCCAGGGTTCTTTGTCGTAGCCATCTACAGGCACTTCGATTTTGACCTTGCTATGGTCGCGCAGAAACCAGCCGGCGCGTTCCAGCTGCGGGTCAATCAGTTGCTTGCGGGTTTGCTCTTCGGAGAGGCGGCGGGACATGTGCTATAAATATTGGAGTATATTTTACTCCCCTCCCGCCTGCTGAAATGTTCGTAATTCGAACAGGCTCCTCAGGCTGGTCTATAAGCCGCATTCTGTCCATGGCGCCGCAGCGCCACTGGGCGATCATCTCTCTGGGCGGCGCGTCGCCGCGCCGCTCGATGCGACCTACCCGGGACTGACCCTCCCATCGCATGGGAAGGTACTTATGAAGGCGAGCAGCCTCCCGCCATCAACCGATGGCTTCGTCCCTGCTTGGTCTTGCTCCCGACGGGGGTTACCTGGCCATCCGTATTACTACGGATGCCGGTGGTCTTTTACACCACCTTTTCACCCTCACCGCCTCCCACCCCTACTCCCTCTCCCAAAGGGAAAGGGGCTTGGGGCGAGGGGCGGCAGTCTGTTTCTGTGGCCCTCATCCGGCAGGTTAGCTCCTCGCGGAGGGTTCCCCGCCCCGGGTGCTGCCCGACGTCGTGCTCTATGGAGTGCGGACTTTCCTCGATCCCGTCAACGCAGGACCGCGACCGCCCGACCAGCCTGAGGCATTCTCATCATACACGCTTGAAAGTTACAAGTCAACCGCCAGCGTGCAGACAAAACATTTTGGGAAGACGTTAGAGAACGTCCCCTGCGCCACAGCGTAAGAGACGCTCCCTCAAGCGCCGGATGACCGACACTCTTGAAAAGGGACAAACATTGGAAAATCCCCTAAAAGACATTAGAATAAGCACACAGCATCTCACACGTCATGGAGTCAACTTGAGCAACTGGCAAGGCAAAATCGTCATCGGTCTCACCGGCAACATCGCCACCGGCAAAAGCGTCGTGCGGCGCATGCTCGAACACCTCGGCGCCTACACCATTGACGCCGACGCCCTCGCCCACCGCGTCATCGCCAAAGGCGCGCCCGGCTACCAGCCCGTGCTGGACAAATTCGGCAAATGGCTGCTCGACCCCGACGGGCAAATCAACCGCGCCCGCCTCGGACGCCTCGTCTTTTCAGACAGCCAGGCGCTTGCCGAACTCGAAGACATCATTCACCCCTTCGTCGCCCAGGCAATTGACCTGCTCGTCCGCCGCGCCCCCCAAAACGTCATCGTCATCGAAGCCATCAAACTGCTCGAAACCGACCTCCGCAACAAGTGTGACAGCATCTGGGTCACCGAAGCAGACCAAAAGGTCCAGATCGAACGCCTCGTTCAAAAACGCGGCATGAGCATGGAAGACGCCCTCCAGCGCATCCACGCCCAACCCCCGCAAAAAGAAAAGATCAACGCCGCCACCGTCGTCCTCAAAAACAACGGCTCCATCGAAGACTTGTGGAAGCAGGTGGACGCGGCATGGAAACGCATCCTCCCCGCCCCGCAAGCGGAACCGGCCGCCCGAACCCTCACCCCGCCCGAAGCGGGTCCCGAAGCGTTCTCCCTCCAGCGCGGCAGACCGCGCGACGCGCAAAAAATCGCCGACCTCATCACCCGTCTGAGTCGCGGCAAACGTTCCCTGACCCGCGAAGAAGTGATGAACGACTTCGGCGACAAAGCCTTCCTGCTCCTTAGCATGGGCGGTGAACTCGTGGGCGTGGCAGGCTGGCAGGTGGAAAACCTCGTCGCCCGCACCACCGACCTCTACCTCGATCCCAAAGTTCCCGCCGCCCGCGCCCTGCCGCTCCTGTTGAGCGAAATCGAACGCGCCTCCGGCGAACTGCAATGCGAAGCGTCGCTTGTCTTCCCGCCCATTGAACTGGTCGGCTTCGACGCCGTCTGGAAACAGACCGGCTACGAACGCCGCACCCCCGAAACCCTCGGCGTGCAGGCATGGACCGATGCCGCCCTCGAATCCATGCCCAAAGGTTCCGCCATGTTCTTCAAACAACTCCGTGCAGACCGCGTTCTTCGCCCCATCTAATCCCGTAAAGTGCGAGCCGGCGCCGCTTGCACTGCACAAAAAACGCAGACTACACAGAATTTTCGCAACCCACCGACAATACCGCAAACCCTCAGACTGGTTTATCATAGGGCGGAAAGCGCAAGCAGGTCGAACCATTCCGGCTGGCGAATGCAGATGCGTTTATAGAAAGCCTCTGCACACACTCGAATGACCACCTTCCTCGATAACCTCCTCTACATCTTTCAAAGACTCAACTGGTTGAGCGTTCTCGACATCCTGCTCGTCACGCTCATCTTTTTTGCCGTGCTCTACTCGTTCCGAGACACACAGGCGATGGTGTTACTGCGCGGTGTCATCTTCCTGGTTGTCACCCTGGTCCTCTTCACCACCCTGGTCGAACTGCCTGCATTCTCCTGGCTGGTACAAAACGCCCTGCCTGCCCTGCTGGTGGCAATTCCTGTCGTCTTTGCCCCCGAAATCCGCCGCGCCCTCGAACGGCTGGGACGTGCCGGCATTTTTACCCTCGCCGCCACTACTGCCCGTCCCGCCGATGCGGATACCGCCAAAGTCCTCCGCGCCATTGTGGAAGCCGCCACCCGCCTCTCTGCCCGGCAGCACGGCGCACTCATCGTCATCCAGCGGCAGGACAGCCTTGAGCAATACATCGAAACCGGTGTCCAAATGCGCGCCCACGTAACCCCCGAACTGCTCCTGCAAATCTTCTACCCCGATACCCCACTGCACGATGGCGCTGTCATCATCGCCGATGGACGCATCGTCGCCGCGGCATGCGTCATGCCGCTCTCTGCCAGCGGCGTGCTCAACCGTTCGCCCGAACGCCAGATGGGGTTGAGGCACCGAGCCGCCCTCGGTGTGTCGGAGGTGAGTGACGCGGTATCCATTGTCGTGTCGGAACAGAGCGGGTCCATTTCCATTTCCCACGCCGGGCGCATGATCCGCCGCATAGACCCCGAACGACTGGAAAAAATCCTCGCTGCGTTCTTTCGCCCGGAGATCACCACCCCTCAGCAGGTCTGGGTGAAGCGTTTCTTCCCTCACCGCCCCGCCAGGAAGGACGAATAAGATGCGCACATTCGCCGCCAACTTTCGCACCTTTCTGCTTGCGCTCGTACTGGGCATTGCCGTTTGGGTATCCGCCGTTACCTCGGCAGACCCGGATGAAATCCGCCTCTACCCCAGCCCCGTGCCGCTGGAAATCGTCGGCAAAGCGCCCACGCTGATCATCACCTCCGACGTTCCCAATACGGTCGAGGTCACTCTGCGCGCGCCCCGCTCCGTATGGGAACAACTCAACGCCACCGAACGCTCCGTGCAGGCAACACTGGACCTTTCGGGGCTCGACGCCGGCGAACATGAAGTCGCGGTTCAGATTCGTGTTCTGGCGCGCCCCTACCAAATCGTTCTTGTCTCGCCGGTAACGGTCACCGTCAAACTCGAACCGGTCGCCACCCGCACCCTGACCATTGAAAAACTGGTCAGCGGCATTCCCGCTCTCGGTTATCAGCCAGGCGAGGCGGTTCTTTCTCCAGAAACCGTGCTCATTTCCGGTCCGGAGTCGCTGGTCAATCAGGCTGTCCACGCGCGCGTTGTCATCAATCTGGCAAACGCACGCGAAAATTTGGAGCAGGCGCTTCCCATTCAGATTTTGGATGAAAACAACACCGTCCTGCAAGGGCTTACGCTCACGCCGGAGACCGTTCAGGTGAGTGTGCCGGTCAGCCAGCAGGGCGGCTTCCGCGATGTAGCGGTCAAAGTGATAGTGACCGGGCAAATCGCCCCCGGCTACCGGCTCGAGAACATCTCGGTCTTCCCGCCGGTGGTCACGGTCTTCGCATCCGATCCCGATCTGGTTGCCAGCCTGCCCGGCGTGGTGGAGACACAGCCGCTCGACCTGCAAGGCGCAGACGAAGACATCACCACCCGCCTGGCGCTCAACCTGCCTGAAAACGTCACCCTGGTCGGCGCACAGACCGTGCAGGTGACGGTGGGCATCTCGCCCATTCAAACCAGCCTGACCCTTCTCAATCAGGAGGTGCATGTCATCGGGCTGAGCGAAGGCATCACGGCGCGCATCCTGCCGCAGACGGTGGATGTCATCATTTCCGGTCCCCTGCCCACGCTGGATTCGCTCACGCCGCAGGATATCATTGTGACAGTGGACGTGAGCGGGCTGGGACCCGGCACGCATCAACTTACCCCGCTGGTGGATATTCTGCTCGAAAATGTGGAGGTCGAATCCATTTTGCCCGGGACGATAGAAGTGGTATTATCCTTGCCCGGCACACCGACCGTCACACCGTCGCCATCGCCGTAAGAACCCTCACCCCCTGACATCTCCCAACACGGAGAGAGAAAAGAAGATATGAGCAAACCAATCGTCGCCATCGTTGGCAGACCCAACGTCGGAAAAAGTACATTATTCAACCGTCTCGTCGGCGAACGTCTCGCCATTGTGGACGATACGCCCGGCACCACGCGCGACCGTCTCTTCGGCGAAGCCGAATGGAACGGACGCGCCTTTCACGTGGTGGACACCGGCGGCATTGACCCCACGCACGGCGGCAGGACGCCGCTCTCGGTCGGCTCGGCGGATTTCATCGAGGAGATCAAGGCACAGGCGCAGGCGGCAATTCAAGAGGCAGATGCCATCCTCTTCGTCGTGGATGGCGAAGCGGGGGTGACCGCGCCCGATCTCGAAGTGGCAGACATCCTCCGCCGCTCCCAGAAAAAACTGGCAGATGGTTCGCTTCATCCCCCCATCCTGGTGGCGGTAAACAAATGCGAATCGAAGGAACGGCGCGACAATGCGGCTCAATTCTATGAACTGGGGCTGGGCGAACCTCTCCCCATCTCTGCCGTGCATGGGACAGGCACCGGCGACTTGCTCGATGTGTTGGTCGCCGCCTTCCCTGCGGAAGCAGCGGAGGAGGAAGACGAGAGCGTCAAAATTGCCATTGTCGGCAAGCCGAATGCGGGTAAGTCGAGCCTGTTGAACAAACTAGTTGGCGAGGAGCGCGCCATTGTCAGCCCCATCCCCGGCACCACGCGCGACGCCATAGATACGAAAATCGAATTCAACGGCTTGCCCATCACGCTGATTGACACGGCGGGCATCCGCAAGCGCGGAAAAATTGAACCGGGCGTGGAGCAGTTCAGTGTGCTGCGTTCGTTCAAGGCAATCGAACGGGCAGACGTTGCCCTGCTGGTGATTGACGCAACGACCGGCATCACCGCACAGGACGCGCACATCGCAGGTTTCATCCTCGAGCAGTGGAAATCGTGCGTGGTCATCGTCAACAAGTGGGATGCCATCCCGAAGGATTCGTTCACGATGGAGGAATACACGCGCAAGATCCGCGCCGATTTGAACTTCATGGACTATGTGCCGCTGTTGTTCATCTCCGCCAAGACCGGTCAACGTGTGGATCAGGTTTTGCCGATGGCGCTGCGCGTCCAGGAGGAACGGCTGGCGCGCCTGACGACCTCCAAAATCAACGAGGTCATCCACAAGGCGCAGGATGCGCACCCGCACCCGGCTCATGCTGGCCGGCAGTTGAAGATGTATTACGGCACACAAGTCCGCTCTGACCCGCCGACGTTCCTGATTTATGTCAACGACCCGACGTTGATGCACTTTTCGTACTTGCGTTATCTGGAAAATCAAATCCGCGCCGAGTATGGATTTTTGGGGACGCCGATACGGATTGTGATCAAGGGAAGAAGAGAATAGTGAGCAGTAAGCAGCAAGCAGTAATCAGTGATCAGTGAACAGTAAGCAGTGATCAGACGCCAATGTTCAAAGCAATACCATGAAACCTCTTCTAACAGAACTACTCATCGGCATATTCTTCCTCACCGCCTGCGGAGGGACGCCGCTTCAGACTCAAACCGCGCCTGCCTCTGTTTCAAATAACTTAACCTCCACCCCATCCCCCACCCCCACGCGGACACTCATCCCCTCCGCCACACCGACCGCCTCCGTCACCCCTTTACCCACCATCCCCACCTTCACGCCAACCTTCGATGTTTCGACCGTTGTCACGGTCACGCCCGCCCCAAAGGCGGAGTGTCCGAAGCAAAACCCATCTCTCAAGCTATCTTTCAGTTTCAATGATCCAAATATCAAGCCTGAAGAAAAGATTTTGGAATTCTTAAACAATGGGGGCTCTACAAAGACTATCTTGGGTGCCTTGCCCTCATTTTATTACCCACATGATGTGAGGCTCGAAGACATAACAGGTGACGGAATTCCTGAATTAATGTACGTTCATAGTAGCGGCTTTCGTAAATTTTATATTTTCACGTGCTCTGGCGGAAAATATACACTTTTTACGGGCAATGCGGAAAGCATATTTATCGAATTCTACGGTGTGTTCGACATGAATTCGAATGGACTACCAGAATTGATAGTCATTACACGTAGTTGCACCGGGGGAGGCTGTTACCGTTATTACATTCTGGAATGGAATGGAGAAACTTATACTGATCTTATTTCAGAGTCAGACATGTGGGTTGAGGGAGTAATCAGCGAAAAAGTTGCCGACACCAACAATGATGGCACTCTTGAATTAGTAATACGAAACGTACCACCGACTTGGTCTGTACCTTGGCGTGTTCAAGTAAAAACACTTTCTTGGAACGGGAAGTTTTTCTCAACACAATCGGAAGAATTTGATCAACCTATTTATCGGTTCCAAGCCGTCCAAGATGGTGACTTAGAAACTTTGCTCGGAAAATACAATACTGCCTTGAATTTTTATAGGCAGGTGATTTTTCAGGAAGATCTTGAGTGGTGGTCTGTAGAACGCAAGAAATATGAACAAGCTGTTCTAGATTCTTCGTGGTATGGCACTCCTACCCCTTCTGTAGATTTATCTGAAGACCCCACCGAATACCCCCGTCTCGCCGCGTATGCCTACTATCGCATCATGCTCATCCACCTCGTGCAGGGTCAAGAGGCAGAAGCAAGCACAACCTACAACACCTTGCAACAGAAATTCGGCAATGACCCATACGCCCGTCCCTACGCCGAAATGGCGACCGCGTTCTGGGAGGCGTATCACTCCACGCAGAGAATGTACGATGGCTGCGCGGCGGCGATCCAATATGCGGTGGAACACCCTGAGATTCTCACTCCGCTGGGGAGTAATTATCACGGGTCGCAAGCCAGGATATACAAGCCGGAGGATGTCTGTCCCTTCAGGTAAAATACTCGCTATGTCATGCTGAGGCGTTTGCTGCCGAAGCATCTCCACGCCAGCATAAGAGACCCTTCGCTGCGCTCAGGACTACGGCTCAGGGTGATGGATTGAAAATGAGATCCTGAAATGACAAAACAAGTTTACGACTACATCATCATCGGCTCCGGCTTTGGGGGCTCCGTCTCTGCCATGCGGCTGACTGAAAAGGGCTATTCTGTCCTCGTCCTCGAAAAGGGCAAGCGCTATGAGGACAAGGATTTCGCCAAGTCCAACTGGCAGTTTTGGAAATATCTCTGGATGCCCGCCCTGCGGGCGCATGGCATTCTGCAAATCAGCCTGCTCAAGGGCGTGATGGTGTTGCACGGGGCGGGCGTGGGCGGCGGCAGTTTGGGCTACGCCAACGTGCTGGAAGTCCCCGCGGAGGAAACCTTTGCCACCCCCGCTTGGAATCATCCGCTGAAGTGGGGGGAAGTTCTGCGTCCGCATTACGAGACTGCCAAACGGATGCTGGGCGCAGCGCGCAACCCCAAACTCTGGCGGGCGGATGAAATCCTGCGGCAGATGGCGGAAGAACGCGGCATGGGGCACACCTTCCGCGCTACGGATGTCGGCGTATTCTTCGGGGAGGCTGGAGCAACCGTCCCCGACCCTTACTTTGGCGGCGAGGGTCCCGCGCGCGCCGGCTGCCGTCACTGCGGCGGGTGCATGGTGGGATGCCGCTACAACGCCAAGAACACCCTCCCCAAAAACTACCTGTACTTTGCAGAGAAGAACGGCGCAAAGGTAATCGCAGAAGCGGAAGTGACCGACGTTCGACCTTTGACTTTTGACAATTCAGAGTCGAAAGTCAAAAGTCAAAGGTCGGATGATGCCCGCTACGCCGTCATCTACCGCACCTCCACCCGCCTGTTCAAGAAGACTCACACGGTTCATGCCCGCAACGTCATCTTCTCCGCCGGCGTGATGGGAACGATGAAACTCCTGCTCACCCTGCGCGATGTGAAGAAGTCCCTGCCCAAACTTTCGGGGAGACTCGGCACAATGGTCAGGACCAATTCCGAGGGTCTGTTGGGAAGCGTGGCGCGGAAGTCCGATGTCAACTACTCGGAGGGCGTCGCCATTTCCTCCATCTACAATCACGACGAGCAGACGCGCATCGAACCGGTCCGCTATCCCGATGGTTCATCGCTCATGCGTTTCCTTGCCGCGCCGCTCATCGCCAGAGACGTGAGCGTGCCGGTGCGCATCCTGCGCTTTGCCGGGTGGGCGCTCACGCATCCGTTGGATTTTGCGAAGGCGCTCCTCCTGCCCGGCTGGGCGCACAATGTGACCATCCTGCTCGTCATGCAGCACGCCGACAACCGCATGCGATTGCGCGTCGGGCGCAGTGTTTTCACGCTCTTCCGCAGGGGCATGGTGGCGGAGGAGGAACCCGGTTATACCATCAACGCCCAGGTGGAAGGCTCGCACGAAATCACGCGCGAATTTGCCCGCCGCACGAACGGCATCCCGCTCGGTTCGGTGGGTGAAAACCTGCTGGGCATGCCGACCACTGCTCACATCCTCGGCGGCGCACCGATGGGAAGAAACGCCGATGAAGGCGTGGTGGACGAAAACTTTCAGATCCACAATTACCCCGGCTTGTATATCATTGATGGCTCGATCATGCCTGCCAACCCCGGCGTCAACCCGTCGCTGACCATCACCGCCCTGGCGGAATATGCGATGAGCAAGATAGAAAGCAGTAAGTAGTAAGTGGAAAGTAGAGGCACAATGCCCAATAACAATCAAGTAGTTGGAAATGTCGGACTTTATTATGTATGCTACAAACTTTCTCGCTTGGGCTGGAATGTTTTGCCAACTGCCAGAAACGCAAAAGGTGTTGATATTGTTGCATACAATCAAGAAGCGACAAAGACAATAACAATTCAAGTGAAGGCGCTTTCCGGTAAAAGCCCGGTCCCGCTTGGGAACAAACTCGACCATCTGATTGCTGATTTTGTAATCATCTGTCGAAATGCAGTCACCGATCAACCTGAATGTTTTGTTTTATTGCCAACTGAAGTTAAGGAACTGGCGCACCGTGGGGAGAAAGACGGTAAAGTAAGTTATTGGCTTCAACCACGAGAGTATGAGCAAATCCGATTTCTGGAAAAATGGGAAAGGATAGGAACAGGGAATTGATCCTGCCGTGAACTGCATCCGCTCTTTCGTCTTTCCTCTTTCCTGCTTTCCTCTTTCCTGCTTTCCACTTTCCACTTTCCACCTTCACCCAACATAAAACCAATGACATCCTTCGACACATCCCTCTCCTTCGCCCGCCGCCTCGACTCCCTCGACCCTCTCGCCTCCTTCCGCGACCAGTTCATCATCACCGACCCGGACCTCATCTACCTCGACGGCAACTCGCTGGGGCGCATGCCCAAAGCCGCCGCCGAACGCGCCAAACAAGTGATAGATGAATGGGGACATGACCTCATCCGCGGTTGGAACAAAGGCTGGTGGAAAGCCCCTCAGCGAGTTGGCGACAAGATCGGGAAACTCATCGGCGCCGCGCCGGGACAAGTCGTCGTCACCGACACTGTTTCGATCAACCTCTTCAAACTCACCGCCGCCGCCCTCGCACTCCAACCGCACCGCAAACGCATCATCACCGACACCCTCAACTTTCCCTCCGATCTTTATATCTTGCAAGGGATTAAGAATTTGCTGTCAACTGGTGGTCTCGATACGACGGCGGAAGAACACCGCCGTCTACTCGACCATCAGATCATTCGCATCGGCGCGGCAGACGACGACATCACCCCCGACCTCGCCGCCCTCGAAGCCGCCATCACTGAAGACACCGCCCTCGTGACGCTCTCGCACGTCACCTTCAAAAGCGGCTACCTCTACGACATGCGCCGCATCACCGACCTCGCCCACGCCAAAGGTGCGCTCGTGCTTTGGGATTTGAGTCATTCCGTCGGTTCAGTCCCCATCGAACTCGATCAATGCAGCGCCGACCTTGCCGTCGGCTGTACCTACAAATACCTCAACGGCGGACCCGGCGCTCCCGCCTTCCTCTACGTCAACAAAAAAATCCAAGACAAACTGACCTCGCCCATCTGGGGCTGGTGGGGGCAAAAGAATCCCTTCGACTTTGACCTCGACTACGTCCCCGCCCCCGGCGTGGAGCGTTTCCTCGCCGGCACACAACCGATAATTTCATTGCTCACGATGGAAGCCGCCCTCGAACCGACTCTCCAAGCCGGCATGGACGCCATCCGCGCCAAATCCGTTTCGATGACCGACTACGCTTCCTTCTTAACCGATACCTGGCTCGCCCCCTTCGGCTTTTTCCTCGGCTCCCCGCGGGATTCTGCCAACCGCGGCTCGCACATCTCCATTCGCCACCCCGAAGGCTACCGCATCGCCCGCGCCCTCATCGAAGAGATGAACGTCATCCCCGACTTCCGAGCCCCCGACAATCTCCGCCTCGGCTTTGCGCCGCTCTACACCTCCTTCGCAGAAATCTGGGAAGGCTTCCACCGCCTCAAACGTGTAATGGAAGAGAAACGATACGACAAGTATCCTCAGCAGAAATTAACGGTAACATAGGGCAAATCCGCTCCACTGAAAAGCATCCGTATTTGCAGATTGCATAGCAGACGTTCTCTAACGTCAGGGCGGATACGACAGGCACCATGTCACCGTCAAACGCCTCTCCCCGCATTGTTCGTCATCCCTTTGCCCACCTCATGGCAGATGCCCGCCTGGATTTCTACACGGAAAACGGAAACGAAATCCGCATGGAAGTGCAAGGGCTGGAAATTCTCGAAGCCGACGTCTTCCAGCGGGATGGCGTTATCCTCGAGCGAGGCAGGGGCAGATACATCCCGCTGAAACTGACCTTTACCGGCGTCCATCACCTCCAGCGCCCCGATTTCTTTACTGCCCTCGACCAATACCCCCCTACCGATTTCGCCCGCACCGTTGGAACCATGCATGCATGGATCATGCCAGGCATGGATGATATTTTTCATCTCTTCGGCATGCGCAACCGCCCCGACGCCAACATGACCTTCTTTGCCGGCGGCGTGGCGCATGAACAGGGAGAGGCAGGCGAACCCTTCCCCTTCGAAAGAGACTGGTCGCCCTCCCCGCCCATGCCCGGCGGCGAAGTTCCCCAGCCCTACGAACTCCACGACCGTTTCGGCGGCGATCCGGTTGCCATCCGGCTGAACGGTCAAATCGTCACGGACAAACTCTTCGTCGGCGGAATCGAAAACCAGCCGGAGACCCGTCCCGAAATTGACGCCGTCCTCAACCTCGGCGAAAGACCCAGCGCCTGGGTCAAAGGCGGAAAATTCCACCCCAACGATCGCACGGTCGAAAAAGGCGAGGGGGCAAAGGGAATGTCAGCGGAGGAGATTCGGGCTGAAGCGGAATGGGTGATCGAGAGATTGCGGCGGAACGAAAGCGTCCTCATCCATTGCGTGGCAGGGATGAACCGCTCCACCACCGTCTGCTGCGCCGTCTTGATGCAACTGGAAGGGCTGACCGCCGAACAGGCGCTCGAACGGGTCTATGAACATCACCCCTGGGCAAAGCCCGATGCCCATCACTGGCTCATGCTCAAATGGCTGGAAAAGAACCGATAACCCCCAGCCCAAACACCTCTTTCATCTTTCCACTTTCCACTTTCCACTTTCTACTTTCTACTTTCTACTTCCCACTCCTCAAGACAGCCCCCGATGTTGAAAGGAATGGAACAACGCAGAAAATGCAGTGTTATCGAACAAGAATCGGTTGTATACTGGTTCAAACCACTCGAAAAGGAGAATGCACAGAATGGACACCCTTCCTCCCCCCTCTTCACCTGTCATCGAGCCGGTGGAGACCGAATCGAATCTGCTCTTGGGCTTGATCGGCGGCGGCGTTGCCATGCTGATCAGCGCCATCGTATGGGGTGCAATCACCTACTTCACCGAATACCAGATCGGCTGGGTGGCAATCGGCGTCGGTTTTTTGGTTGGCATTGCCGTTCGATTCTTTGGAAAAGGCAGGTCTGCCGTCTTTGGCATTGCCAGCGCAGTGCTTGCCCTGCTGGGATGTGTGCTGGGAAACCTGATGTTCTATTCGGGGGTCATTGCCCGTGAAGAAGGAATCTCTTTTATGCGGGTATTCTTCTTCTTTCTCACCACCCCAGCCGCCCTCATCGAAGTGTTCACGCTCGCCTTCGACTTCATGGATTTGCTGTTCTATGGGCTGGCGGCATGGGTAGGATACAGCGCCGCCATGGACACGCGCGGACGAAAAGCCTGAAACAAACCAGCAGAATCTTTGCTCCACGAAGTTCACGAAGAAACACGAATTCTTTTTCGTGCAAATTCGTGCGCTTCGTGGATCATTGGACTTTATCGGTAATTGGAAAAAACGTCCCGAAGGTTGCTGTCAGACGTTCAAATTGCTCAAACCAAACCTTCGGGACGGTGAATAAGGTTAAAAGTCTATTTTTTTTATTTCGGACAGAGTCTATTATTTGCGGTTGAAGCCGATGCGTTGAAAGAGCGTAATCCCCGCCGCCGCAGAGACATTCAACGACTCGACCCTCGGGTTGATTGGAATCCGCGCCCGCATTGCCGCCGCCGCTTCGATTTCGGGCGAACAGCCCTCCTTCTCGCTGCCAAAAACGATGAGCAAACGCTGTGGGATGGAAGCAATCTCCTCCACACTCATATCTGCATCCATGTCGGTGACAAGCAGCGTCTCGTGGTTGGTTTGGCAATAGGCGAGGAACTCCGCCGTCGAAGCGGTCATCACGGGCAGAGAGAACAGGTAGCCGCGGCTGGCGCGGATGAGACGGCGGTCGTACACGTCGAGCGGGTCCATGTTGAGCAGAATCATCCCGCCCAAATCCAGCGCCAGCGAGGTGCGGATGATGTTCCCGATGTTGCCCGAAATGCTCACATCCTCCAAAACGACGACATCCTTTTTGATGGATTTCAGCATTTCCAGGTCCTTTGCCGGCGGCGTTTCGGCAATCGCAAAGATGCGCGAGAGTTTGTCGTTCTCGAAGATTTTCTTGGTCGTCCGTTTCGCCACCTCGTGGATGGTCGCGCCGGGGGTCAGTTTGCTCCGCAGCTCGTCGGAAATCACCTCGTCCCCGGCGTAATAGACCGACTCGATTTCCACGCCCGCTTCCAGCGCCTCAAGGATATTCTCTTCGTCGTCAATCAAAATGCGGTTCAGTTCGCGCCGCCCGTCGCGGTGCAGCAACTGACGGATGGGTCCCGCCAGTGGATGATTGAGCGAGTCAATCAAAAAAGGGTTGTACGGTTCATTGGTCATGGTTGGATATTATGCCGGTCTGGAAAGGGTGTCAAGCAGGCGCGGCAGGGTAAAATTCGGTGATGAACATTCTCTTTGCCGATGACCATATCCTCGTCCTCGATAAACCCGCCGGGCTTCCCGTTCTGCCCGACGGCTGGGAAAAGGACGCGCCCTACCTCGTCAAACTGCTCGAAGATCAATTCGGAAAGGTCTTCATCGTCCACCGCCTCGACAAGATCACCAGCGGTGTGATGGTCTTTGCCCGCACTGCCGAAGCCCACCGCGCCCTCAGCCTGCAATTCGAAAACCGCGAAGCGGAAAAAATCTATCACGCCATCGTAGAGGGGAATCCCAACTGGAACGAAAAAATTGCCCGCTTCCCCCTGCGCATCAACGTGGGACACAAACACCGCACCGTGGTGGACCCCAAAGGCGGAAAACCGTCCGAGACGAGATTCGGCGTATTGAAACGGTATCAGGCTGGGGCGTGGGTCGAAGCGCAGCCGATGACGGGGAGAACGCATCAGATACGAGTCCATGCCTATGCGTTGGGGCATCCGCTCGTGGGAGACATCCTGTATGGCGCTTCCCCCACTGACCTGATTTCCCGCCCTGCTCTGCACGCCCGCCTCCTCACCTTCACTCATCCCGCCACGGGCGAACGCCTGACCTTTCGGGCAGAACCGCCTGAAGATTTTGTCAGCGCATTGGAACGTTTGAGCGTTTGAAACGCCCCGGCTTGTATGGTATCCTTCGCCCGATGATCCCCAACCTGCCCAACCTGCAAATCCTTCCCATCGAGTCGCTGCTCCTGCACGAAGACCACGACATGCAGCGTACCATGCCGCTGGTGGAAAAATTGCGCGCCCAGGGCATTCTGCGCAACCCGCCCATCGTCATGCCGCTGAACGACGGCACGAATCGCTACATGGTGCTGGATGGCGCCAACCGCGTGACCTCTTTGCGCGCCATGGAATTCCCGCACATCGTGGCGCAGGTCGTTGCCACCGATGACCCGCATGTCAACCTGCAAACCTGGAACCATATCGTTTGGGGAATGCCACCCAAAGCCCTGACCGCCGCCCTCCGCAAAATCAAAGGCATCGAACTCGTCAAAGTGGACACGCGTAAATCGTTGGACGCGCCGAAGTACATGCCCATCCAAATCCGTCTCGCCAACGATGCCTTCTTCCTCGTCAAGGAAGCCCCCAGCGACCTGGCAGCGCACATCCAGACCATGCACAACGTGGTCAACTGTTACAAGACCCGCGCCTCGCTCGACCGCACCAGCCAGACCCTCATCGAAACCTTCAAACACATCTACCCCGACCTGACCGCCCTCGTCATCTTTCCCCACTTCAAAATCAAGACCGTCCTCAAACTGGCAAGCCAAAACATCATGCTGCCCACCGGCATCACGCGCTTCACCGTCTCGCCGCGCGCCCTGCACCTCAACTACCCTCTGCACGAACTCTCCAGCGGCAAGTCCACCGAATACAAGCAGGAATACCTCAATCACTGGATCGAAGAACGCGTCAAAAAGAAAGGCGTCCGCCTCTACTCCGAAGCAACCTTCCTGTTCGATGAGTGAGACGATACACGATTTGCGATTTGTGATTTGTGATTTACAAGTTACTATCCGACTACCTGACTATGTGACTATCAAACTATGTGACTATCAGACTATCTGACGAAAGACTCCCCATGACCCTCGAATTCTTTTTCCCCGAAGACCACCTCAACAACCGCGCCGCACCCGAAGAGACGCACATCACCTCCCTCACCGCCGCACCCTACCCCGACGGACGCCGCGTGCGCGTCAACATCGAAATGACTCCCTTCCAGATTCGCCCGCACCTCGAAATCATCCTGCGGGATGGAGGCGGCGAAGAAGTCGCCACCGCCAGTTTTGTCGAACCGATGAACTGGAAGATCGAATTCACCATGCACATCCGCGGCGAACTGCTCAACCCCTACGCCCTCGAAGCCCGTCTCTTCTACCCCGACGGACCCTCCGCCGAGCCGCAAACCTTCGCTTTCGACGTCACCCCGCCTCCTCCCGCACCCGAGGCTGACTCCGCCTGATTGACCTTTTCCATGCCCCGATCTTTCCTGCGCAATACGCTTGCCGTCCTTTTCGCGGCTGTCATCCTGCTCTCTGCCTGCGCCCAGCCGGCGCTCCCCACCCCCCTCGCAGAGACGGACACTCCACAACCGACTGCCTCACAGACCGCCAGCCCCGCCGTCACCGATAACGCAGGAAACAGCACAGCCATCCTCTCCATCGAAGAGGACGGTTACGCCCACCTCTTTGCCTACGATCCCGCCGGCGGCGCACTCACCCGCCTCACCAACGGCGACTGGGACGACATCACCCCCGCCCTCAGCCCCGAGGGAACGCGCCTCGCCTTCGCCTCCAACCGCCTCGGTCACTGGGACCTCTTCCTGCTCGACCTCGCAAGCGGCGGACTGACCCAACTTACCAACACTCCAGAATACGACGCCGCCCCCTCCTGGTCGCCCGACGGCTCCTTCCTCGCCTACGAAACCTACCGCGACGACAACCTCGAAATCGTCATCGGTCCCGCCGCCGACCCGGCGAATGGTGCCATCCGCCTCACCACATCACCCGCCGCCGACCACTCCCCCGCCTGGGCGCCCGGCGGACGCCAGATTGCCTTCATCTCTAACGGCGAAGTCATCCTCGCCGACCTCGACCGCCCCGGCGATGACCGCTTCCAAAACCTGAGCAACACCCCGCTTGCTTCTGAATCGCACCCCGTCTGGTCACCGGATGGGACGCGCCTGGCGTGGGCGGCGCAATCCCAAAACATCGGCAGGAGCGGCATCTACCTGTGGGAGGCAGGGCGTCAACTCCCCGCCCGCTGGATCGGCGACGGCAGCCTGCCCGCCTGGAACGCAGCCGGCGACCGCCTCCTCACCCTCGTCCCCGCTCCCAATTCCAACTTCATCATCACCTACACCCTCGACGGCGGCATCCTCCAGCCGCTTACGCCCTTCCCCTATCAAGTCAACAGCCTGATTTGGCTGAGCGCTCCCCTGCCCAGCCCTCTGCCGGAAACATTCGCCCAAGCCGCCCGCTTCACTCCCGCGCCGCTTTGGGCGGCATTCGGAAACCCGCTGGGAGAAGGCGCGGCAGGACGCTGGTCGCTGGTGGAACTCCCCGATGTGCAGGCGCCCTACCCGCAACTGCACGACCTGGCAGACGAAGCCTTCAGCGCCCTGCGCCAGCGCCTCCAATGGGAAGCCGGCTGGGACGCCCTCGCCAGCCTCGAAAACGCCTTCGTTCCGCTCACATCGAACCTCGACCCCGGCTTCAACGAAGACTGGCTCTACACCGGGCGCGCCTTCGCCATCAACTCTCTGATGACCAACGCCGGCTGGATGGTTGCCGTGCGCGAAGATTTCGGCGCGCAAACCTACTGGCGGCTCTACATCCGCGCACAGGCGCAGGACGGCACCCTCGGCATCCCCCTCCATGACCCGCCGTGGGACCTGCGCGCCCGCTACAACCTCGACCCGCAAGCCTACGAACAGGGCGGCGCCTACACCGAAGTCCCGCCCGGCTATTGGGTGGACGTGACCTCCCTCGCCGCGCAATACGGCTGGGAACGAGTCCCCGCCCTGCCCAACTGGCGCACCTACTATCGCGGCGCGCGCTTCACCGAGTTCGTCCTGACCGGCGGTCTGGACTGGCACTCCGCCATGCTCCAACTCTACCCGCCCGAAGTGCTGGTCACGCCCACACGCCTCCTGCCGCCCACCCTCACCCCCACGCGCACGCCCACCAACACCCCCACACCGACCAACACGCGCACGCCGCGTCCTCCCACCCCCACACGGACTCCCACGCCCACGCGCACGCCATCGCCCACACCGCCTCCCACCTCCACGCCTGTGACGGTTGTGCCATGAAGCCGTTTGGTTTGCCTTTTGCTCTGAGCGTACTCGGCGGTCGCTGCCGCCGCTTTTGCGTTTTCCTAATCATCCTCCTCGCCGCCTGCACGCCCCTCACCACCAACGCGCGCGGAGCGGATCCAACGTCAACGGCGGTGATGGCTGGAGAAACAGCCACCCAGCCTGCGGCGGGGTTCGAACCGTCGCCGCATCCGAGCCTTGAACCGTTTCGTTTTGTCCTCCCCACGCCCGGCGCGGAACCGGTCTCAGGCTGGCGTCCGCCTCTGTATCCCGTGCCGTGGGCGGTTTCGGCATACGACCACTTTTACTTCGTCCGCCCCATCGCCGCCGACAACGTCAACTGGCCCCTGGCGGAATATCGTTACGGCGGCGTGTTCTTTGCGCCGAACGTCGTCCACACCGGCGTGGATATTGACGCGGCGGAGGGAACGCCGATTCTGGCGGCGGGACCCGGCACGGTGGTCTCGGCGGGCTGGGGATTGTTCTCGGGCGCGGCAGATGACACCAACGACCCGTATGGCAAGGCGGTGGTCATCAAACATGATTTCGGCTACAAAGGGCAGGAACTTTACACGGTCTATGCCCACATGAGCGAGATTACCACCCTCGTCGGTCAGCATGTGGAGACGGGCGATGTCATTGGGCTGGTTGGCTCGACCGGCGCAACTACCGGTCCGCATCTGCATTTTGAAGTGCGGATGGGCAACAACTCGTTCTACTTAACTTACAACCCCGAATTGTGGACCTCGCCGCCGCAGGGTTGGGGTGTGCTCGTCGGGCGCGTCAGCGGGGAGAAGGGCAACCTGCTGTACTACTATCCGCTCGAAGTGCGTCCGGAGCCGTCGGGCGTCCCGCTGCGGCGGGCGCTGACCTACGCCCAAGGCGCGGTCAACTCCGACCCATATTATCAGGAGAACCTCGTCCTGAGCGACCTGCCGGCGGGCATTTACAAAGTCACCATCAACTACAAGGAAAAGAACATCCAAACCTGGGTGGAAATTTTCCCGGGGCAGGTGACATACTTCACCTTTACCGACAAGGATGGCTTTCAGGTTGCGCCTCCGCCCGAACCCAAACTGGACTTTCTGCCCATCACGCCGACGCCAACGCCCACCCTCACACCGCGTCCCTGATACCTTGACGCACCGAACATTTGTGCTATACTGCTCGGCAGCACCTTCATTTGGCTTATACACGGTATTTGGAGAAACCCCATGCCCCCTCGAAAATCAAAAGCAGCCGCCGCGGCAGAAGAACAAACCCTCACCAGCGATAACAGCGCCAAACGCGCCGTACTCGAAAAAGCCGTGGGCGACATCCTCAAACGCTACGGCGACGGTTCCATCGTGCGCCTGGGCGAAGCGCAGCACATGCAGACGGAAACCTTCCCCACCGGCTCGCTCTCGCTCGACATTGCCCTCGGCGTGGGCGGCGTGCCGCGCGGGCGCATCACCGAAATCTACGGTCCCGAATCCTCGGGCAAGACCACCATCTGTCAGCACATCATCGCCGAAGCGCAAAAGATGGGCGGAGTCGCCGCCTTCATAGATATGGAACACGCCCTCGACCCGGTCTATGCCGCGCGCTGCGGCGTGGACATTGACAACCTGCTCGTCTCCCAACCCGACACCGGCGAACAGGCGCTCGAAATCACCGAAACCCTTGTCCGCTCCGGCGGCATTGACGTCATCGTCATTGACTCGGTTGCCGCGCTCGTCCCGCGCTCCGAAATCGAAGGCGACATGGGCGACGCCACCATGGGCGTGCAGGCAAGGCTCATGTCGCAGGCGCTGCGCAAACTCTCCGGCGCTATCAACCAGACCAAGACCGCCGTCATCTTCACCAACCAGTTGCGCCAAAAGATCGGCGTCATGTTCGGCAACCCCGAAACCACCACCGGCGGGCAGGCGCTCAAATTCTACGCCTCCGTCCGCCTCGACGTGCGCCGCATCCAGGCAATCAAAATGGGCGAGGAAGTCATCGGCAACCGCACCCGCGTCAAAGTCGTCAAAAACAAGGTCGCGCCGCCGTTCCGCACCGCCGAGTTCGACATCATGTTCAATGAAGGCATCTCCAAAGCGGGCGATGTCCTCGACTTGGCGACCAAGTTCGAGGTCATTCAGAAGCGTGGCGCCTTCTTCTCCTACGGCGACATCCGCATCGGGCAGGGACGCGAAAACGCCAAAGACTACCTGCGCGCCAATCCCGACCTGATGGCGGAAATCGAAGCCATCATCCGCCAGAAAGCCATGAGCGGCGAAATCGCTCTCCCGCTCGACATCGGCGGAGGCGACGACTCAGGCTCTGACGAAGCGTAAACCCACATTCGAACCACAAGACACGGAAACACGGAGTTTTCATGACCTCTGCGTTTCCGTGTCTTTCTTATTCCCCCTGGGAACGTGGTTTAATCAGGACATGACTTTCCGCCTCATTCTCCGCCGCAGCCTGCTCTGCCTCATCGGCAGCCTCTTCGCCTCAGCCTGTTCTCCCCTCGCCACCCCCGCGCCTTTTGTTCCGCCGACCAACCCGCCTCCGCTCATCCAGCCGACCCTCCTCATTCACCCCACGCCCACCGCGCCGGCGCAGATTCAAGTCATTCCTTTGCCCACCATCGTCCCCACCGTTGACCAATCGAACTGCGAAAACAACCTGACCTTCGTCGAAGACCTGACCATCCCCGACAACTCCTTCGTCCCCTTCGGTGCGGCGCTCGACAAACAATGGCTGGTCACCAACAGCGGCACCTGTCACTGGACGGCAGACTACCGTCTGCGGCGCGTGGGCGGAGCCGCACTCGGCGCTCCCGATGAAATTGCCCTCTACCCTGCCAAAGCAGGCACGCAGGCGACCATTCAAATTCTCTTCACAGCGCCGTTCGAGGAGGGAATTTTCGAATCCGCCTGGCAGGCATTCGACCCAAACGGTCAACCCTTCGGAGACTCGATTTACATCAGGATTCTGGTTTCTCCTTAAGGCACCGTATCCTCTTTATCTGTGTTCATCTGTGGTTCAAGAATTTTAGAGAAAGGAACGTCCCATGCCTGCCAAAACCGACTTCGCTTCTGTCTTCCAGGAACTCAAGAAGATTCTCCAGCCTTTTGCCCCCAAACTGACCGTTAAAACCGACAGCGCCGATGTGTACTACCTCGATGGTCCCTACAGCCCGAAATGGAAGAAGGAACTTTACTTTGGCTCGGTGCATATCCAAAAGAACTACGTCTCCTTCTACTTCATGCCCGTCTACATGTACCCCGACCTGTTGAACGGTATCAGCCCTGAACTCAAAAAACACATGCAAGGAAAATCCTGCTTCAATTTCAAGCAGGTCGAGCCTGCGCTCTTCAAGGAACTCAAAGCCCTGGTCAGGAAAGGCTACGACCGTTTCAAGAAGGACGCATACGCAGAATAATCTTCCAAGTTTTGGGGAGGCGCAAGTATAATCGCCGCATGCGACAGGGAACCTTCGAAAAAGAAATCTTCATCCGTTCCGATGCGGGGACTGTCATCCGCACCATTGCCGACTACAGCCAACATCACAAAATTCATCCGCTCATCGTCAAGGTGGAGCGCGCGGCAGATGCGCCGCCCGGCGTGCGCCGCTATTTCATCACCGACCGTCTGCAATGGGGACCTTTTCGATTCAAAATCAAATACCGCGCCGACATCATCGCCGTCACCGAAGATACCGTCCACACCGAGGCATATCAATCGCCCGCCACCTACGTCACCAACGTCACGAAAGTCACACCTAAAGACGACGGCGTCCTCCTGCACGAAACCATCACCATCAAAGCGCCCGACCTGCTCTTCAGTTATGCCTTTCAGCAGGCAAACGCCGCCCACGAAGAAATGCTCAAACGCATCAAACAGTTTATCGAGAATAACACCGTGATAGAATAGCCGAAGAAGAAGCCCTTCAACGGGCTTCTTCCATGTAAATCCGTAGTAACGACTTAAGTCGTTACTACCCAAGGAAACCGCTTCATGCACTACAACTTCCGCCTGTTCTGGCGCACCTTCTACCGCTCCTTCTTCGCATCGAAAAACACCCCCGCCCGCCTCACCCGCAAACGACTGATTTTCCTGCTCCTCTTTTATCTGGTCTGGATTCCCGGCTCGCTCCTCCATTGGTTTTGTTTCTGGCTCGACGACCTCCTCTTCCCCGCCTATAAAGACCAGCCCATCGAAAAACCGCTCTTCATCCTCGGCAACCTGCGAAGCGGCTCCACCTTCCTGCACCGCCTGCTCTCACGCGACTCAGGTACCTTCACCAGCCTGACCACTTGGGACATCTACCTCACTCCCTCCGTCACGCAAAAGAAAATCACGCAGTTCGTCTCGCGGCTCGACAACAAATACCTTGGCGGCTTCCTGCACCGCGTCCTCTATGCCTTCGACCGCGCCACGCTCGGCAAAATCAAAATCCATCCCATTTCCTTCTTCCAGCCCGAAGAGGATGAGAACATCCACCTGCACATCTGGGACGGCTACTTCGTCACCTTCCTCTTCCCCTTCATGGACGAGTTCCCCAACTACCAGCACTTCGACGAAGCGCTCGCGCCCGAACACAAACGCCGCATCATGACCTTCTACAAATCCATGCTCCAGCGGCACTTGTACGCAACAGGCGGAAAGAAATACTTCGTGGCAAAGAACCCCGCCTTCAGCCCCAAAATCGAAACGCTGGTCGAATTCTTCCCCGACGCGCGCATCATCTACCTCGCCCGCAACCCGCTCGACATGCTCCCCTCCACCATCTCATGGATCAACTACGCCCGCCGTCAATTCACCGACCCAAAGGAGACATGGCTGTACATTGACGAAATCGTGGACCTGACCCAGCACTGGTACCGCTACCCTCTCCGCTACCTCGACACGCATCCCTCTCCCCGCCACCTGATCCTGAACTACGACGACCTGATCCAACGCCCGGAGGCGGTCATCCGCAAATTCTACGAACAATTCGGCTACCCCGACAAACCCGGCCTCGAACTGCTCGTGGACGAAGCCGTCAAGGAGACCCTCACCTTCCGCAGCGACCATTCCTACTCCTACGAAGAAATGGGCTTCACGCGGGAACAAATCGTCGAGTTATACGCCGACATCTTCGAACGCTTCGGCTTCGACAAACGCGAACACGAAGCGGCACAGGTCAAAGCCGCCCGAATCCCAGCAGCGGATTAAACAAAATCGCCCGAAGCAATCGGGCGATTTTCATTTACTCACTCACCTTACGCGGTGGCGCGAGATTCATCTCGCGTTTTCAGGCGACATGAACCCCCTTGCGGGGACAATGTGTCGCGCTACGAGAAAACTGCGTAACATCAGTTACTCACTCACCTTACGCGGAGGCGCGAAATTTATCTCGCGTTTTCCGCCTCGGGTTCTTCAACCACCCGCTCTTGCCCGGAGATGTGATATTCATCCTCCCAGGTTTCGGCAAACGCCAGCGGAATTGCCTTATAGCGCACCATCAACAGGATTGCACCGGCAACCGCCATCACCGCCGCGGCAATCATCGAATACGTAATCGGAGTATCTCCGATTTTCGGCTGGTCAGGTCGGAAGAATTCGATCCATGTGCGCCCAATGCCTGCCAGCATCATCCAGCCGGCAAAAATTGCCCCAGGCTTGATTTCGTCTTTGTAACGGTTCCAAAGCCACAGCAAAACGCCAGCGGCGGCAAAGTTCCAAAGCAGTTCGTAGGCAAAGGTCGGGTGGAAGCGGGTGGATTCGGGCAGGGCGGCAAACTGCGGGAGACGGTGGAAGCGGTCAATGGGAATCCCCCACGGCAGCGTCGTCGGCGGACCGTACAACTCCTGATTGATGAAGTTGGCGATGCGCCCGATTCCCTGTCCCACCAGCAGGGCGGGTCCTGCCGCGTCGAGGAACAGCCAGGGGTCCAGATTGCGGCTGCGCAGGAAAAGCAAGAGGGACACAGCGCCGAGCAGGATGGCGCCATAGATGTGAAGTCCGCCTTCCCAAATCTTGTAAATCTGTGACGGGTCGTCAATGTACATGCGGCTCCCGCCCAGGGTGGCGTTTGCCACGTACCACAACCGCGCGCCAATGATGCCCACCGGCAGGACGCCGAGGGGCAGCCCCAAGCGGAAACTTCCAACGGGGGTTTTGATGGTCGGTCCAAAGGACACCCACCAGACCAGCGCGTCCCAAATGGTGTCTGGGTTTTCGCCGTAACGTTTGAGTGTGCGTTCCACCATCAGCGAACCAATAATGACGCCGGTCATGACAATCACACCATACCAGCGCAGAGAGAAATTGCCAATCGTAAAGATTACAGGGTCTATCAATGCACACCTCACGAGGGGATTTTGAAGGATTATAACATCTGCCCTGCGGCAGCAAAGCGGGGAATGGCGACAAAGATAGGCTAAACCCTTCTTTGCCACAGGGACCCCAGTGGTCTCCGAAAACTCAAATCCTCTGTGCGCTCTGCGGCTAAACCGCAATGTTAGCCATTCCCTCAAAGTTGACAAAAAGCAGCAAGTTTTTCATATTACATCCGTAACTGTGCTTTTGTGACAAAATACACATTTGTCTTTAAGCCTAAATACTTACAATAAAAGTTAACGTTTACTTATGATGTAATAGTTTTAATAGGGTACCTTCAGATGCTCAAAATCAACCGCCAGACCGATTATGCCGTTCGTGTGGTGCTTGCCCTTGCCCAACGCGGCGAAGGGACGCGGCTCTCCACGGCTGAAATTCAACGGGAAATGTTGATTCCTAAAGCGTTCATGCCCCGCATCGTGGCACAACTCGCACGCAAAGGATTACTCGCTACCTTTCCGGGACGCGACGGCGGATTGTCGCTGCCCCGCCCCGCTTCGCAGATCACACTGCGGGATGTGGTGGAGGCGTTCGAGGGACCCATCCTGCTTTCGGAATGTCTGCAAGTCAAAGGCGAAGACGACTGCCCGTTTGTGTCGCACTGCCCCGTTCGGTCAAAGTGGGGACGCGTGCAGGCGGCGATGCTGCGGGAGATGGCGTCCATTTCGTTTGAAGATCTGGCGAAAGAGGCGTTGAGCGTGCCGCTGGTCGTGTCGAGTTTGGCGTAGTTGGAAGTAAACGCTCCGAGGGCTGTTATCGGAGCGTCGTATAAAATATTCATTCAAGGAGACCCTATGGATCCAATCACCCTTTCACGATGGCAGTTTGCCCTCACCACCATCTACCATTGGCTGTTCGTTCCATTGACCTTGGGGATGGGCTGGTTTGTGGCATTCATGCAAACCCGCTATTATCAAACCCGCGACGAAACCTGGCGGAAGATGGCGAAGTTCTGGGGCAAGTTGTTCCTCATCAATTTCGCCATTGGTGTCGTAACGGGCATCGTTCAGGAATTCCAGTTTGGCATGAACTGGAGTGAATATAGCCGCTATGTAGGTGACATCTTTGGCGCGCCGCTCGCGATTGAAGCCCTGTTGGCGTTTTTCATGGAAAGCACCTTTCTGGGCGTGTGGATTTTCGGGGAAGGACGCGTCCCTGAAAAGGTTCACTTGGCTTCGATCTGGCTTGTTGCCATTGGTTCGAACCTTTCTGCGCTCTGGATTTTGCTCGCCAACGGCTGGATGCAGCACCCGGTCGGTTACGTCATCAACGAAGCCAACGGACGCGCCGAACTGGTGGATTTCTTTGCGCTTGTCACCAATCCCAAGGGGTGGATCTTCTTCTGGCACACCATTTCCGACGGTCTTGCAACAGCCGCGTTCATGATCCTGGCGGTCAGCGCCTGGCATCTTGTCCGCAAACAGAACGTGGATTTCTTCAAGCGTTCATTTCACATGGGTGCGCTGGTCGGTTTGATCGCCAGCGTATTGGTCTTCCTGGGCGGGCATACCATGGGGCAGTATATGTACGAAACCCAGCCCATGAAGTTTGCCGCGATTGAGGCTCACTGGGAAACTTCTGCGCCTGCTGATTTCTCCATCATCACCATTGGTGACTTGAGCGGCAAGCGCGAAGTCTGGTCATTCCGTACCAGCCAGATCGGCATTCCCGGTGTGCTTAGTTTCCTTGCCTGCAACAATTTCTCTTGCGAAGTTAAGGGTGTTGACGAACTGCAAGCCGAAGCCGTTGCTCAATACGGGCCGGGGGATTACGTTCCGCTGATGGTGGTCACATACTGGACATTCCGCATCATGATGACCTTCGGGTTTATCATGATGGGCGCCGCCGCCTGGTTCCTCTGGAACACCCGCAGGAAGGATTACGAAAACGCCAAATGGATGAAACTTGTTCCCTTCGGCGCGCTTTTCCTGCCGTATCTCGCCAACGCCAGCGGCTGGATCCTCACCGAAATGGGACGCCAACCCTGGATCGTCTATGGCTTACTCAAGGTGGAAGACGCCGTTTCCCCGAATCTCACGGTCCTCGACCTGTGGATTTCGCTCATCGGCTATACCGTAGTGTACGGCGCGCTGGCGGTGGTCATGGTCAAGCTCATGGTCAAATATGCCAAGGCTGGACCTGACGCCGCCATGCACGAATCGGTTGACGTTGCCCCCGCCCTCGTCGGCGCGGATGACTAACGGAGGCTCATCATGTCTTACGAAATGCTTCAAACGATTTGGTTTATCCTGATTGCCATCCTGTGGATTGGCTTCTACTTCCTGGAAGGCTTCGACTTCGGCGTGGGCATGCTCCTGCCCTTCCTTGGCAAAAAGGATGAAGAACGCCGCGCCATCATCAACACCATCGGCTCGGTCTGGGATGGGAACGAAGTCTGGCTGCTCACTGCCGGCGGCGCGACCTTTGCCGCTTTCCCACACTGGTACGCTACCATGTTCAGCGGCTTTTATCTCGCGCTGTTCCTCCTGCTGGTTGGTTTGATCATCCGCGGTGTTTCGTTCGAATACCGCTCGAAGAACCCCGACCCCAAATATCGAAACCGTTTCGATTGGATGATTGCCATCGGCTCGTTCCTGCCGGCTTTGCTGCTCGGCACGGCGTTCGCCAACCTCGCACGCGGTGTTCCCATCAATGAGAACATGATGTACACCGGCAACCTGTTCACCCTGCTCAATCCCTATGGCTTGCTCGGCGGATTGACCACGGTTGCCATCTTCCTGCTCCACGGCGCGAACTTCCTCAGCTTGAAACTGGAAGGCGAACTGCGCGAACGCGTCAACGGCTTCGCCAAGAAACTGTGGATTGTGGCAACGATCCTGTATGTAATCCTGGGTATCTTCACCTACACTGCCGGTTTCTGGGCGCGCGGCATCGTCAACCCTGGGATTGTTCCCATTACCGCTATCGTCGTTCTTCTGGTGGCGGGCTACTTCATCAACAACAAAATGGAAGGCTGGGCATTCATCATGGTGGCGCTCAACATCGTGCTGACGCAAGTCACCTTCTTCACCATGACCTTCCCCAACGTGATGATCTCCAGCACCAACCCCGCCTACAGCCTCACCATCTATAATGCATCCTCCTCGCAATACACGCTGACGGTCATGTCCATCGTCGCCCTGATCTTCGTTCCCATCGTGCTCGCCTACCAGGGCTGGACCTACTACATGTTCCGCAAACGCATCAGCACCGAAAAGAAGACGCTCGTCTACTAACCCATCGCTGATACGTTGAAGGTTGGAAGGTTGAAGGGTATACTCCCTTCGACCTTCCAATTTTTTCGCTCGCCAACTTTCAACCTTCGACTATCTGACTATCCTACTATCCGACCATTTGACTCCTCCATGCACCGCCGACTCATCTCCCTCACCCGCGACGCCCGCCTTCCCCTCCTCCTCACGGTTCTTTCTGGACTTTTGGCTGGTCTGCTGACCATTGCTCAAGCCTACCTCGTCAGCAGTACCGTCAATGGAGTCTTCCTGGAGGGACAAACCCTCGCGCAAGTCACACACTGGCTCCGCCTCATTCTGCTCATTCTTGTGGGACGCGCCTTCCTCATCTGGGTCAACGAAGTCAGCGCCAACATTGTCGCGGTGAAAATCAAAACCGACCTGCGCGCGCGTCTCTTCGACCATATCCTCAAACTCGGTCCCGCCTACACACGCGGAGGACGCACCGGCGAACTGACCACCGCCGCCGTCGAAGGCATCGAAGCGCTGGACGCTTATTACAGCCAGTACCTGCCCCAACTCATCATTACCGCGCTTGTTCCCATCAGCATCCTGCTCTTCGTCTTCCCGATGGATCTGCTTTCGGGCTTTATCCTGCTCGTCACCGCGCCGTTGATTCCCTTCTTCATGATCATGATCGGCAAAGGTGCGGAAGTTGTCACCAAACGCCAATACGAGACGCTTTCCCGCCTCTCCGCCCACTTCCTCGACAGCCTGCAGGGACTGACCACGCTCAAACTCTTCGGGCGTTCCAAATCCCACGCCAAAAACATCGCCAAAGTCAGCGAACAATACCGCGACACCACTCTCGGCGTCCTGCGGATTACCTTCCTCTCCGCCCTCGCGCTCGAACTGCTGGCGACCGTCAGCACCGCCATCATCGCCGTCGAGATTGGCTTCCGCCTGCTCTACAAAGTGATGGAATTTCGCGAAGCCTTCTTCCTGCTCATCCTCGCCCCCGAATTCTACATGCCCCTGCGCGCCCTCGGAGCCAGATTCCACGCCGGCATGTCTGGCACTACCGCCGCGAAGCGGATTTTCGAGATTTTGGATACGCCAGTGAGCAGTGAGCAGCCTGCCCTGAGCGGAGCCGAAGGGTCGTCAGGGATCAGTGATCAGCCTCCAATTACCAATTACCAATTACGCCTTACCAAAGTCTCCTTCACCTACCCCGGCGAATCCACCCCCGCCCTCGAAAACATCAACCTTGAAATCAAAGCCGGTCAACACATCGCCCTCGTCGGCAAAACGGGAGCGGGCAAATCCACGCTGGTCAATTTGCTGTTGGGATTCATCCAGCCATCATCGGGGGAGATACGTACACAAGTAGACACGTACACAAGTACACAATTACCAATTATCAATTACCAATTACCAGCCTCCATCGCCTGGGTTCCCCAAAAACCGTACCTCTTCCACGATACCATCGCCGCCAACATCCGCCTTGGCAAACCCGACGCCGCGCTCGAAGAAGTCATCGAAGCCGCCAAAGCCGCCCACCTGCACGACTTCATCGAAACCCTCCCCGACAAATACGAGACCGTCATCGGCGAAGGCGGAGCGCGCCTCAGCGGCGGACAGGCACAGCGCCTTGCCCTCGCCCGCGCCTTCCTCAAAGACTCCCCCATCCTCATCCTCGACGAACCCACCTCCAGCCTCGACCCCGAAACCGAATCCCTGCTCGAAGACTCCACCCGCCGCCTCATGCAGGGCAAAACCGTGATAACAATCGCGCATCGTCTCAACACCATCTTCCAGGCAGATCACATCGTCGTCCTCGAAGGCGGTCGCATCGTTGAACAAGGCACGCACAGCGAACTCATCCAACAAAACGGCATATATGCGAGCATGGTAAAGACGTATGAGGCGCAGGTGGAGCCTACACAGGTAAACACGTATGCAAGTACACAGGTAAACACGTACACAGGTACACAATTACCAATTACCAATTACCAATTGCCAACCGCCAATCACCAATCGCAAATCGCAAATCGCAAATCCCCCATCCTCCTCCGCTTATTGCAATTCCTCAACGGTTCGTGGAACTGGGTTGCCCTTTCCGTTCTCCTCAGCGCCCTTACCATCGGCTCCAGCGTCGCCCTCATCGGCACCTCGGCATGGATGATCTCCACCGCCGCCATCGCCACCTCCGTTGCGGACCTCGGCGTGTCCGTCGTCGCCACGCGCCTCTTCGGCATCAGCCGCGCCGTCTTCCGCTACCTCGAACGTCTCGTCTCGCACAACGTCACCTTCCGCCTGCTTGCCCGTCTGCGCGTCTGGTTCTACGAACGCCTCGAACCCCTCGCCCCCGCCCGCCTGATGGACTACAAAAGCGGCGACCTGCTCGCCCGCGTCATCGGCGATGTAGAGACTCTGGAAAACTTCTACGTCCGCGTCGTTTCGCCCTCCTTAACTGCCGTCCTCGTGGGACTCTTCACTGCCCTGTTCTTCGCTTCTTTCTACCCGACACTTGCCTTTGTCTTAATTGGCTTTTTCCTCACTTTGGGCCTGATCCTGCCCATCCTTGCCCAACTCCTCAGCCGCAAGCCCGGCACCCGCCTCATCACCCAGCGCGCCGACCTCCACGCCCAACTCGTGGACGGCATCCAGGGTCTCGCCGATTTACTCGCCTTCGGGCGCGCCGCAGACCGCGCCGCCCGCCTTGCCGCCGCCAGCCAAGCCTACGGCGACTCGCAAAAACACATGGCGCGCATCAACGGAATCCACTCGGCGCTCATGACCCTCCTCACCAACCTTGGGTTGTGGACGATGCTCGTGCTGGTCATCCCACAGGTCACGGCAGGGAACATCAAAGGCGTGATGCTCGGCACATTCGCCCTGATGACCTTCGCCTCGTTCGAAGCGGTCAACCCCCTGCCCCTCGCCGCACAGATGTGGAACGCCTCCCGCGAAGCGGCGAAGAGATTATTCGACGTGGTGGATGTCAAACCAGTAATCAGTGATCAAGTAATCAGTAAACAGTTATCAGTTACCAATTACCAATTACAGATCTCCAATCTCACTTTTACTTATCCAAACACAACCACCCCCGCCCTCGACGGTGCGACCTTTGACCTTCGACCTTCGACCTCAATCGCCATCGTCGGTCCGAGCGGCGCGGGGAAAAGCACCATCGCCAATCTGCTGTTCCGCTTCTGGGAGTACGAGTCGGGAGAGATCCGCTTGGGCGGAGAGTCGCTCAAAGCGCTGAATCAGGATGAGGTCCGAAAAAGCTTCGCCCTCGTCTCGCAGAACAGTTATTTCTTCAACGCATCCATCCGCGAGAATTTGCGGCTGGCGCGTCCTAAAGTCACACAGGAGGAGATGGAAGCGGCGGCGCGCGCGGCGCACATCCACGACTTCATCGTCAGCCTGCCCAAAGGTTATGACACCATCATCGGCGAGCAGGGACTGCGCCTTTCGGGCGGCGAACGTCAACGGCTGGCGATTGCGCGGGCGTTGCTGAAGGACGCGCCCATTCTGATTCTGGACGAACCCACCGCCAACCTCGACCCGCTCACCGAAAAGGCAGTGCTGGAAACGCTGTTCGAAATCATGCGCCGCAAGACATCCCTGCTCATTACACACCGCCTGATCGGGCTGGAAAACGTGGATGAAATCCTCGTGCTGGATCATGGGCGCATCGTCGAGCGCGGCACGCACGAGGAATTGCTTGCAAGGGGCGGCTTGTACCGCCGCCTATGGGATTTGCAGAACCGCATGTTGTATGATATACAGGCTTAACCCATGCGTTCCTTCGAACTGACCGTTTTCATTGCCTGCCCTAAAGAGACCGTGTACGACCATCTCTCCCAGCCGCTCAACATGATTGGGCTTCAACCGCTGCTCACGGAAATAGACGTGTTGAAAGAGAAGCGGGATGCGGACGGTATCGTGTTGAGACCGTTCTACACGGTGGAGACCTTCCGCCTGCTGGGGCTTCCCGTGTATCGCAACCGCATTTACTCGGTGATTCACCTGACGAAACCAAAGGACGAATTGAAGTTCCATGTCTACAGCAAGCCGCGCATCGAGATCGTCTTTACCTATCGTTTCGAGCAATTCAACGACGGCAGGACGCAAATCACCCAAACGGTGGAATTTGTGAAGTTGAACAAACTGCTGGAAAAGTTTGTGGTGGATCAGGCAAGGCAGGCGCAGCGCGCCCTCCTGTCAAATTTGAAAATTCGGCTGGAAAAAGATTGAGCCGTTTTCTTGCCCGGCATCGTCGAAAGTGCTATAATACGGACACTTCCCCCGTTGATTGATCATTTTCGAATTGCGCAATCCGTTCAAGGCGATTTACCCCGCACGGGCGGCGCGTGAAACAAACTTGATAGAATACCCAATCCCTCATCACCAATAAAGACCAAGGGCGTCCCCAACCTGTCTACAGGTATTGGGGCGGTTAATCCTGTCATCCATCATCCCATTCAAAGAGAAATAACATGAAAATACTAGAACTGGAAAACGAACCCCTTACCAAACTGCGCAGTATGGCAAAGGCGCTCAACATCCCCAATGCCAACCGCCTCAAGAAAGAAACCCTCGCCATGGCAATCCGCGAGGCGGAAGCGCAGAGGGAAGGCATCGAACTGCGCGGCGGCATTCTCGAGATTATGAGCGAGGGCATCGGCTTCCTGCGGGCAACCAACTACCGCATCAGCGACCAGGATGTGTATGTCTCGCAGGCGCAGTTGCGAAGGCACGACCTCAGGGCAGGCGATCTCGTCATTGGGCAGGTACGCCCACCCCGCGAAAGCGAACGGCATTATGGATTATTGAAAGTAGAATCGATCAATGGGCTGGACCCCGAAGAAGCATCCCGCAGACCTGTATTCGAAAACCTCACCCCGATCTTTCCCGATAAACGCTTCGACCTCGAAACCGACCACGACACCCTCGCCCCGCGCCTGATCAACCTCATCGCTCCCATCGGGCGCGGTCAACGCGGATTGATTGTCTCACCTCCCAAAGCGGGAAAAACCACCATCCTCAAGCAGATTGCCAACTCCATTTCAACCAAATATCCCGATGTGCATCTTATCGTAGCCCTCATCGGCGAACGCCCCGAAGAAGTGACCGACATGGACCGCTCGGTGGACGCCGAAGTGGTCGCTTCCACGTTCGATGAGCCGGTCACTTCACACGTCCGCACGGCGGAACTCGCCTTAGAGCGCGCTAAGAGACTGGTGGAGATCGGACGCCACGTGGTAATCTTGATGGACTCGATCACCCGTCTGGCGCGCGCGTATAACCTGGTTGTCAACCCATCCGGGCGCACGCTCTCCGGCGGTATGGATCCCTCGGCACTTTACCCGCCCAAACGTTTCTTTGGCGCGGCGCGCAACATCGAAGAAGGCGGCTCACTCACCATCATCGCCACCTGTCTCGTGGACACAGGCTCCCGCCTGGACGACGTGGTGTACGAAGAATTCAAAGGCACCGGCAACATGGAACTGCACCTCTCGCGCCGCCTGCAGGAACGCCGCATCTTCCCGGCAGTGGACATCGAACGCTCCTCCACCCGCCGCGAAGACCTGCTCCTGGGACCCGACCTGCTCCAGCGCGTTTGGCTGATGCGCCGCATGTACATCCAAATGATTTCGCCCCCGCCGCAGGGCGCAGGCATGGACCCGGCGGTCGCCACCGAGGCAATCATCACCCGCCTCAGCCGCGCCCGCAACAATCAGGAATTCCTCGAAAATCTTGGCAGAGACGACTAACACTCGTCGCCGGCATCAAAGTTTGAATGACAAAACTCGGTTTATTCTTCAAAAATAACGTTTTCAACATCCTCAGTTGGCTGGTGACCCTTGCCCTCGTGGCAGGGATTCTCTTTGGCGCGTTGGCATGGAAGAAGTCCACCAATGTGGTGCAGGCTTCCGCGCCCGTGCCCACTGCGGCTCCAGACGAGAATCCGCCCAAGGTGGCAATGCCAGCCTTGGGCGGTCCTGAAGCGTTTACATCCATCTCCAGAGACATCCAACTCAAGACCAACACCCCCGCCGATAAGCCGCGTTACAAGCCGGTCGAATATCGCGTGGTGCGCGGCGACTCGATTTTTGCCATTGCCGAAAAATTCAAAGTGAAGCCCGAAACCGTCCTGTGGGCGAACTATGACGTGTTGCAGGATGATCCCCACAGTTTGAAACCCGGGCAGGTCTTGCGTATCCCTCCCACTGACGGCATCTTCTACCAGTGGAAGGAAACCGACACGCTCGAATCGGTGGCAAACGAATTCAAGGCGAACGTCGAAGACATCCTCAACTTCCCCGGCAACGACATTGACCTGACCGACCCCAAGATCGCCTCCGGCACATGGGTGATGATCCCCGGCGGCGAACGCGAATTCGTTCAATGGCTGGTGCCTACGATTGCGAAGGGAGCCTCTGGTACTTCTTCGACCAGTCAGAGCGCGTGTCCCAACGGCGCAGTGGGCAGCGGAGCGTTCGTCTGGCCCGCCGATAATCACTTCCTCTCCGGCAACGATTACTGGTCCGGTCACTTGGGCATTGACATTGCCGCCGGCGAAGGCGCTCCGGTCTATGCGGCGGACAGCGGCGTGGTTACCATGGCGGCGGGCGGCTGGAACTACGGCTACGGCAACGTGATTCAAATAGACCACGGCAACGGCTACTCCACCGTCTATGCCCACTTGAGCGTCATTGGCGTAGGCGTGTGTCAGAGTGTGTATGCGGGGCAGTGGATCGGCTCGGCAGGCAACACCGGCAACTCGCAGGGAGCGCATCTGCACTTCGAGGTGCGGCAGGGCGGCGGCTTTATCAATCCGTGGTTTGTACTGCCATAATTGGACGTGCGGCGATGAATCAACAGGAACTCGAATCGGCGCTTGCCAACCTCAACCTGGGCGCAATCCGCTATTTCGATTCCATCGGCTCCACCAACGATGAAGCGCTGACTTGGGCGAAGCAGGGCGCCAAAGACCTCTCGCTGGTCGTTGCAGAGGAACAAACCCTGGGACGCGGCAGACTGGACCGCCGCTGGTTCACCCCGCCGCGGACGGCGCTGGCGTTCAGCCTGATCCTGCGTCCCACTTTTGCCGAAAAACCGCTTCTTCCCCGAACCGTGGGACTCGCGGCGCTCGCCCTTTCGGACGTTTTGCAAACGCTCGGGCTGGATCCGCAAATCAAGTGGCCCAATGATATTCTCTTGAACGGACGCAAAGTGGCAGGCATCCTAATTGAAGCCGCCTGGCTGGAAGACGAAGTGCAAAGCATCGTTATTGGCGTGGGAGTCAATGTAGCAAAAGGCGCGGTCCCCGCCACCGACATTTTGAACTTCCCCGCCACCAGCCTGGAACACGTGCTTGGCTACCTCCCCGACCGCAATGTCCTCCTGCACGCCATTCTTGCCAACATTATTGCCCTGCGCCCGCACATGGGCACGGATTCGTTCCTCTCGGCATGGGAGAAGAAACTGGCTTACTATGGCAGGCAGGTGCGGGTGGAGTTGGGAGGCGAAAAATCCGTCGCCGGCAAAGTGATTGGGCTGGAGTCGGATGGCAGTTTGAAAATCCGCGATGACAATGGCAAAATCATTCCAGTACGTTTCGGGGATGTGCGCCTGCGGCTGTTCGCATGATATACTCTGCGCCGAGGTAAACCATGTTCGATAACCTGCGCGACCTTGCCGACGATGCTTTTTACGAGGAAGACCAAAAACAGGATACGCTCTTCGAAGAGGCTGGGAAAACAGAGACGCCTCTCGCCAAACCTGCGTCGAAAAAGCGGCGGCAGGGCAAGTTTCTCGGCATGACGGCGCCTCAGCGCTTTGTCCTTTCCGTCATGCTGATGTTCACCGTCCTTCTGCTCGGCATGTTAGCCATGTTTGTCTTTGGCAAAATGTCCATTGCGTTCTAAGGAGTCGTTCGAAATAGATTTTACGTGTAGGGAATGTTTTCTAAGAAAGTGCCTGAAAAGAGATTTCCATTGCTCCGAAAATGCGTATGATGCGCTCTCTTGCGCATCCAGCGGCGTTACACCTGCCTTGGCGGTGCCAAGGGAGACCGTCGCTTACGCAAGATATCAGTTTTTAGACACTCTCTAACTTTCCCTAGCGTAAGAGAACGCCGAGTCCGTGCAAGAATTTCTAACGAATTACAATCGAATACATAGCAATGCTGTGTAAGAAACGTTCTCCATCATTTCACATTCAATTACATCTTTTTTATTTGTACGGCTCCAGCCAATATTCCTTGCCGTCGCCTTCAGCGGTCCAGCCGGAGCTGCTAGGTATGGTGGAATTCTCGACTTTCCAGAAGACCAGTCCATCCGCGCAGACGGGACCTTCGAGAATTTTGACGACCGTGCCTGGAGAAAGTTGTCCAATAACTTCGGCAGTTTTGCTTGGTTCAGAACGGAGCCGATTCGAGTCGCCGGGAGAGACGATGGCATAACCGCCAATCTGCAGACGACTCCAGCCGCTGGAACAATCGGGGATATTTGTATTCTTTACTGGCAGAGACCACCTGACTGCCCGGACCTGGCGTGTGTCTAAAACCCCAATAGCAGCCGTTTCAAACAACGCAACATTACCTGTTACCAAATCTGCAACCTTTAGAACATGATTGCAGCGCGATTCACAGATAAACTCAGCAAAGACCAGATGGCGACTGTCAGGCATCCAAGCCGCATCGGACAGGGGATCAATACTCTCGATCCATTGCACTGTTCCCTTTCCATTGGAAAGGATGATATATATATCCTTCTCTGTGACAACTGCCAGGTATCTGCCATCTGGTGACCAACTCAGCCCCCGACTCCAGCCTCCATGAAACTCTTGGATTTTGCGGATCTGCCTGTCTGCCACTGTAATGATGTTTGCAGTAACAACGAGTTTTCCATCTACAAAAGCCTCGGTGAGGTATGCAATTTCGGTTCCATCTGGAGACCAAGCGGGGAATTTATTGTTATATTTGTTTTGTACGAGGATGGATGAGGATAACCCATCAATCCTGCTCACTACAATATCAAAATCCCGCCATTGAACATTGATGTTGTGTCTGCCCTCAAGATCGGACATGTAAGCCACCCACTCACCATCGGGGGATAGCGCTGGTGATTCGATGATATCACCCTTGGTCTTTGGTTCAAGCCGGCCGGTGCCATCGGTATTGAGTATCGCTATGCGGCGGTAGTCGTAGACATAGGCGATCCTCTTTCCGTTGAATGACAAAGATAAATAAGGATCATCGTATGACTGCGCCAATTGCACCAGGTTCGTTCCATCTCCATTCACCGCGTAATAGATATAACCATTTTCAGCATCAACAGTGAAGACGATAATTAAGTTATTAGACAATGAAGTCGATTTTTTGGTGGGTAAAGCCTGAGCAGGCGTAACTGGCAACGATTCGGATATTAATGTCGATCTGACAGCGGGTGCATGAGTCGGCGTGGATGGAATGGGTGTTGCTGTGCGCGTGGATATTGCCGTCGGTACAGATGTTTGTGTAAGAGACGACACATCCACTGAAGCGGCAGAGCCACAGGCAGAGGTAGTCATGACAAACAGCAAATTCAGACCGATTAATCGGAAAAATACTGTTTTCATCGCGACCTCTATTGCTCGTACGGCTCCAGCCAATATTCCCTGCCATCGCCCTCGGCAGTCCAACCGGAGCCGCCGGGGATGGTGGAGTTCTCCACCCGCCAGAAGACCAACCCGTCCGCGCAGATGGGACCTTCCACCACGAGTGAAGCCGTTCCCGGATAAAGCTGCCCGATGACATCTGCCGACCTGCTTGGTGTGGAACGGACGCGGTTCGGGTCGCCCGGCGCAACCTGCGCCCAGACGCCTGGCAACAGTTGGGTATATTTCCCAGCGCAGGTGGTTCCTGGGATGGTCAGGTCGGGGATGCGGATCCAGGTAAGGGTAGAAAGGACGCGTTTCAACAAATCCATTTTTTCGGGATAGATTTCGAGCGGCTGTTCCTTTGCCGGTCCGCTGATGAAGGTGATTCGAAAGCCGTTGTCGAGATTGAACATGTAGAATTCGCTGTCTAGTTCCCCGGTGCTTTCCAGATAGAGTTTTTTGCCGGAAATTTGAAGTTCCCTGCCGTTTACGAGAAAAGACTGGGAGGCATCTTCAAAGCCATACTGTTCCCCAATCCCCATGCCAGGACAGGGGGAGACAAAACGCCCAATCGATTCACTGGGCGGTGCGATGGTGACCGTGCCCACATCTGATTCGACCCACACACAAAGTTGGTCCGGCAATATTTTCTCGAGATATGTAAAATACTCATCAAAGGTAAACCCCGGCGGGATGGTTTCATCCGTATAGAAGGAAATCCACCCCTCGGCGTGGACTTTCATTGAAGGCGGATAGCTGATTTGATAGCCGAGATAATCGTTGACATAGGTGTTCCAGCCCGGCAGAGGGGTTGGCGTGGATAACAGCAGTTGGAACGAAGTCTGTGTGGGAATCAAAATGGGTTTAGCTGTAGCGGTCGCTGCCTTTGTTGGGGGAATTTTCATTACCGCTGCCATGACGGCTGTTGGACTGACCGAGGTTTGGACGGGAGGAACAGTCGTTGGGGTCTCCGTTGCAGGGCTGGTTCCGCACGCGGCGATCAATAATGTAATCGTAACAACGATGAAACAGACAATTTTCTTCATGAATGCACTCTTCCCTTCCCAAAATCATTATTGCCGGGAATAAGTTCGGCTTCAAGTGTCGTTTGTCACCGGCAGATTTCTCGGTATGATTAACAACGAACCCCGGCGCAAATTTGTGCCGGGGTTCGCGTTTCAGGCGGCTGCACTTATCTTGACAACGGGCGTGCGCTCAACAGCCGGTACACCATCTGCCCCACCTCCACCGTAGAGACGATGATGACGATGGTCAGCACCAGCATGGGGATGACGTTCCCCAGCGTGGTGAACAACTGCGCCGAGCCTTCCAGCGGCGTGCCAGCCAGTTGTTCCGCCTTCAGAGCAACCAGTTCGGGACCTCTCAACATGACCACCGCCAAGGCAATCCCCGCCACTTCAAGGAGGATGTTGACAATCCGCAGTCCCGTGTTCCACATGCCCTGCCGAAGCAGGTATACGCTGAAGCCGATTTGCAAAAGGATGAGGATGTTGATCCACGGCAGGTAACTGAAGAACGCTTCGGAGAGGATGGGTGAGATGAACACCCAGCGGTTATTATCGAAGAAACCGATGCCGATGATATTGGGGTACACATTGAAGACAATCAGGAACAGCGTCAGGAAGAAGATGCCCGCAACCTGTTCGCCGAAACTGACGCGGTCGGGGTCAGGTTCCTTCGCCAGGTCAGCGGGATTCCATTCCGCCGCTTCCTTCTCGAGTTCCTTCGCCGGCAGCACCCGCTCCAGAATGGCGAACACCAGCACAATGTTGCCCAGGGCGGCAATCAGCCCGCTGAACAAATCCAGCGCCGAGCGTCCAAGCGTGTTGAGAAGTTCAGGTCCCGTCAGGCTGGAGCGCGAGAGGCTGAACGCCAGCCCCGCCAGGGCAAGGGCGAAGAGAACAGCCATGACGATTTTGAGGACCAGTTCAAAGGTCGGGTAGAGACGCGGACCGATGAGATAACGCGGACCGATATAGGATTCGGCGACTTTGCGCGGCTCACCGTATTCCTTCAACAGGGCGATGACCGCCGCCTCATCCTTAAGGGACGCCTGCCCCCGCTCTTCGAGCATATCCTCCAGCGTCGAGCGGATTTCCTTTTCGATATCCGCACGCTGACTGCGCGGCAAATGTTTGCCGACTTCGGTAACATATTTATCAATGAGGTTCATTTCGATACTCCTTGGCGTTAGAGAACGTCCACTACGCCAACATCTTGCTCATGGTCTCCGCCATGGCAGACCATTCCTTTTTCAATTTTGCCAGCACCGCCTTGCCCTGCGGGCTGATGACGTAATACCGGCGCGGACGGGCTTCGTCCACAATGCGCCAGTCGGACTGTAACAGTCCCTGCGACTCGAGCCGGCGAAGCAGCGGATAGAGCGTGCTTTGGTCAATCTCCATGCCCTGCTCGGAAAGCGCCTTGAGCAGGGAGTAGCCGTACTGCTCCTCGCTCAACTGACTCAGCACCGCCAGAGATAGAACGCCGCGCCGCAGTTCCAACAACATGTTTTGCAGGATTTCATCGTTTTCCATAGGTCACCTTACGGCTCATATAATACTATATATCATACAGTATGTCAAGAGCAAAAGTATAGGGTGACAAAACGTCCCGAAGGTTCTCTTCGGGACGTTACCACGCGGTTGCGGAAACTTTCACGCTTATTCAGCGTTCTCTTACGCCGACGGTCACGTTAGAGAACGTGACCCATGCAACATCTGTTATTTTTTCATCCGCTCGCGTGCTTTTTCCAGCCTGCGCAAAAACCGATAGACAGGCGGTCCGAGCAGCAAGACGATGAGCAGGAAAATCAACGCCCCCTCCCGCCAGCCGATTGCCAGCACAGGCTGACAGGCAAGCGTGCCCAAGGTCAATGTGGAAGCCCCCGTCCAAAGTTTCCTTTTCATCGGATTACTTCAACATCGGCATCTTGATGCCGTGACGTTTCGCCGCTTCGATGGCGATTTCGTAGCCCGCGTCGGCGTGTCGGACGACGCCCATGCCGGGGTCGGTGGTCAGGACCCGTTCCAGCCGCCGAGCCGCTTCGGGCGTCCCGTCTGCCACGATGACCTGTCCCGCGTGCTGCGAGTATCCCATCCCCACGCCGCCGCCGTGATGGAACGACACCCACGTCGCGCCGCCCACGGCGTTGATGAGCGCGTTGAGGATTGCCCAGTCGGAGATGGCGTCCGAACCGTCTTTCATCGCTTCGGTCTCACGGTTGGGCGAAGCGACCGAGCCCGAATCCAGATGGTCGCGCCCGATCACGATCGGCGCTTTGACCTTGCCACTGGCAACCAGTTCGTTGAATTTCAATCCCGCTTTCATGCGTTCGCCATATCCCAGCCAGCAGATGCGGGCGGGCAAACCCTGGAACGGGACTTTCTCGCGCGCCATCGTCAGCCAGCGGCGGAGATGTTCGTCCTCGGGGAACAATTCCATGATTGCCTGGTCGGTGGTGTAAATATCCTCCTTGTCGCCCGAAAGCGCCACCCAGCGGAAGGGTCCCTTGCCCTCGCAAAACAGCGGGCGGATGTAGGCAGGCACGAAACCGGGGAACTCGAAGGCATCGGTTACGCCGTTGTTGTATGCCTGCTGGCGGATGTTGTTGCCGTAATCGAACACTTCTGCCCCGGCGCGCTGGAACTTCAACATGGCGCGCACGTGTTGAGCCATCGAGTCCATTGCCATCTTCTTGTACTTTTCAGGGTCGGTCTTCCGCAACTCGTTCGCGGCGGTGACCGAGAGCCCGGACGGCACATACATCAACGCCTCATGCGCGGACGTTTGGTCGGTCACCACATCGGGGACGACGCCGCGCTCCGCCAGTTCGTGATACACGTCCGCCGCGTTGCCGATGAGCCCGATGGACTTGGGAACCTGTTTATCCTTGAATTCCTCGACCAGCGTCATCGCCTCTTCGAGGTTATCCACCACCATGTCCACGTAGCCGATGGCGCGGCGGCGTTCGGCGCGTTCGGGGTCCACTTCCACGATGAGACCAACGCCCTCGTTCATGGTGATTGCCAGCGGCTGCGCGCCGCCCATCCCGCCGAGCCCGGCGGTGAGGACGAACTTTCCCTTGAGCGAGCCCCAGCCTTTGAGTTTGGCAAGCGCTCCGAAGGTTTCGTAGGTGCCTTGCAAAATGCCCTGCGTGCCGATGTAAATCCACGAGCCGGCGGTCATCTGCCCGTACATGATGAGTCCCTTTTTGGCGAGTTCGTCGAAGTGTTCCCACGTTGCCCAGTGCGGAACGAGGTTCGAGTTGGCAATCAGCACGCGGGGCGCGTCTCTGTGCGTTTTGAAGATAACCACCGGTTTGCCCGATTGCACGAGCAGGGTTTCGTCCTCATCCAGGTTCTTGAGCGATTCGAGAATCGCGTCGAACGATTCCCAATCGCGGGCGGCTTTGCCCCTCCCGCCATAGACGACGAGTTCCTCGGGCTTTTCCGCCACTTCCGGGTCGAGGTTGTTCTGGATCATGCGGTAGGCGGCTTCGCTGAGCCAGTTCTTGCAGGTGAGTGTGGTGCCCCTCGGGGCGCGGACAGTTCTAGGTCCAGACATGATGCGTCTCCTTAAGAATTATGGGATGTTGGCAAATAGATCGAATATCGCTTTTGCAAGATTCAAGTTGATCAGAAATAGAACCAAAAGAATAATAATTCCGACAAAAAGATTTGCAAAAAACAGCTTAAAAAGAAAACCTACCAAACTCCAAAATGGCATATGAAAATCAAGAATTTCAGTCTTTTGTTTGCCCCTACTTTCCAGTTTTTCAACTCGTCGATAAATTGAAATCAACATCCTTAATTGTGCTTTGAGTAAGCCTGTCGGGCTTTCCAAGTCAAGGTCTTCCGTCTTTTCAAGTTTTTTTGCCTCTGCCTGCTCTTTGTCAAAACGTCGTATTTCTTCTTCATAATCTGCGACAGATTGAGGGATTACTCCTAAAGCCGTTCCGCAGTTGCCGCAATATTTGTCATTAGCGCTGTTTTCATGGTTGCAGTTCTGGCATTTCATGATGTACATCCTTTCACTTCTAATCAAAAAATCCCTCCCGACTATTATACGACGAGAGGGATGATCTGATTTTAGATTGCGCTATGGTTCGAGTAGTTGCACCGAATCCCCAATTTGCTTGAGGGTGGGCATAAGTTCAGCCGCAAATTGCTGATGAGTCGCCAGTTGAATCATGATTAGCTTGTCTTTCGTCTGGAACAACAGCGTGGCGGAGCGCACACGGACTTTGGTCCCCACCGCAGTGGGGGATGTTTGCTCGATTTCAAATTGCGTGGTTTCCACCCCATGCGGGTTTTCTGCCGCAGGTTCAAATTTCGATATAATTTTTACTCCATCTTGTCTCATTGACTCTTCCAATGAGCCGCTGACAAAGTCCAGAGGCATGGATGCCATAATCCGCTCATTGAAAGCAATCACGGTGATGTTTGTTGCAAAACCGTTCGCCGCATATTTCTTGTCCTTGTGGACGGCAATCAAACGGACTATATCCGGGTCCAGTTGGCTGAAGGCGTTGGCAATGTCTTTGATATCCGGATTCTCTTTGGAGAGTTCCTGAAGGAGACCGGCGATGTCTTCAGTGGTGATGGGGATTGCCACCCACGAATTGGGAATGACCATTTGGAATTTGTTGTCATAGTCAATGAACAGGGTCGAGCCGTCTGCCTGCTTTTCGGTGCGGACGCCTGTGGGCAGAGGCGTGGGGGTAGGTGTACGCGTTGGGGTGGACGTGGGAGTGGGGCTTGGCGTGAAGGTGGGCGTGGGGGTGAAGGTGGCGGTTGGAGTGGGCGTTGCGGTGGCAAATATGCTTCCCAGGTCAAACGCCCCACAGGACATGGCTGTCAAAGCCAGGATGCCAAGGAACGATACCAGCCGGAAGGGACGATATGTTTTCATCGCAACCTCTTTTTTTTTTTTCATTGTAACGCAAATTCGGGTTAGTGAATCGGGACACAGGAAAATGCTTATTCATGCTGACAAAAAGAGGCTCTCCCGTTTCTGGCGGGATTACGCCTCAAGAGTAAGATTTTATGCCACGAATTTACACGGATTTTCACGAATTTTTAGACAATCCGTGTGAATTCGTGAAATCCGTGGCTAAGGGTTTTGGGCTTTCCCGTTAAAAACAGTAGAGCCTAAAAAGAAAAACCTGTATTTCCTACGGGTTTTGCGGTCGTTGTCAAAATAATTCCTATTTCAAGTTGACTTCATTTGACCTCTTGCATAAGTTTAACGACGCCAGAGAGCGTCTTCTACGCGGGAGCGTATTGTGCGCTCTCTGGCGCACTTTTGCAGGAGGTCTATTAAAAAAATATTCCTCCCACGCCCCCACGTGGGAGGAGGTAAAAACAATCGCTATGACGATTTAGCAACCAGATCGGCAAAGTTGGTGCCTTTGAGACGGCGCACGAGTTCCTCCTGTGCATCGCACCACACTGGCTTGATTGGGCAGTCCTTGTCGAACATACAGACGCCGCTGTCTCCCACACATTCGTTCAACTGGATGGGACCGTCAATCGCCTCCACCACTTCCAGCAGGGTAATGTCTTTGGGGTCGCGGGCGAGCGTCACGCCGCCGCGTGCGCCGCGCGAGGTGTGGAGCAGCCCCGCAATCGAAAGCTGCGAAATGATCTTTGCCAAAAACGAGGGAGGAATGTGCTGTTCTTTGGCAATTGCGCTCGTGGCAGAGCGCTCTGTTCCTCCCGCCCTTGCCAAATGTAACACCGCCCGCACTGCATAATCCGCCTGACGTGTGATTTGCATGGTTGCCTTCCTTCCATTTCGTGCTAAAAAATAGATAATCCCTGTCTCTTAACACGATTTTATGGATTGCACAGAGGGGATACAAGTGATAGAGGTCACAGACGAATTATGACCTTTTACTCCAAATTAAAATAACATGAAAACAGCTGGTATGCAATGCGCGGTCCCGCGCGGAGACTTCGCCGATTGCATCGCAACATGATGCAAAATGGCGAAACGAAAAGAGCGGGGCTCCCCGCTCCCGGTTAGTCGGTGATGCTGAGACTGCCAGCCGCCATCTTGATGATGATGGTCAGCGTGGGACCATCGCCCTTTTGGGTGTAAACACTCCCGTTTTGCGACCAGTTGGAACTGAGATTGACGCTTGCCAGCGCGCTGTCCACCGTCACTTTGGCGTTTACGCCCTTGGGGATGATCAACTGCATGTTGCCGGCGCCTGTCGAAATGTCCACCGCGCCGTCACGTTTCAGCGTGCCGCTGAAGTCCAGTGTATAGTCGCCGGCGCCGCCGGAAAAAATCAGCGTGGAAAAGTTCGCGTTGGCGAGTCCGCTCAAGGTCACGTTCGAAGCGCCCGTCTCATAGCGCAGGACCGACATCTCGCTGAGATTCGGCTCGGAGAACGAGAGTTCCACCTGCGCCGCGCCGTCCTTGACCGTGAGACTGGTGAGCGCCAAACCGCCCAGTTCGAACCTGCCGCTGTATGCGCCGGCGTTGATGGTCAGGTCGAGCGGCGTCTTACCCAGTTTCAAATCCCATTGATTTTTGATATCGTTGAAATTGACGATGTTCTTCAGGCTGCCCTGTTTGATCTCGACGCTCCCCTCGCTTTGGATGATTTGCGGCTTGAGGGCGGGGACGTTATAGACCGCCGTGCCTTCCACCAGACCTTCTGCACCGGGCGAGAGGTTCAGCGACCCAGCGCCGAACGAAAGGGTCAAGCGCGTCTCCTCGGACCCTGAACCTGTCACCGCAATGGATTCTTTTACCTCCGCCCCGGGCGTGACGCTTTCGGGCAGGTTCACATCGAAACCGCACGCCAGGCTCGCCAGAGCAAGCACAAGTATTGCTGAAATAACTTTCATATTCATGACACATCTCCTTCTGCGTCTAACTACGGGCAGGGAAGGGAATGGTTGCAACAAAGCAGGTCGAAAACAAAAACCCTCTCCCGCAAGGAAGAGGGCAGGGCAAGGGCATTACGCCACTTTTCTTCCCTTCGGCAATTCGGGCAGTTTGAGCGCCGCGTTCAGCGCCTCGTGCACCGACCTCACTTCGACAATTTCGATTCCTTTTGGATACCCTTCGCCTTTCCGCAACGCCTTTGGGACGATGGCGGACTTGAAACCCAGTTTGGAGGCTTCCTTCAAACGCGCCTGCATCTGACCGGGCATGCGCAGCTCGCCTGCCAGACCGATTTCGCCGATGAGCACCGCATCGGCTTTGACCGGCACGTCCTTCCAAGAGGAGGCGATGGCGGCGGCAATGGCGAGGTCGGCGGCGGGTTCGTCAATCTGCAAGCCGCCCACCACGTTGACGAAGATGTCCTGCTCGCCAAGTTTGAATCCGGCGCGGCGCGTCAGCACGGCAGCAATGAGCAGCAGGCGGTTGAAGTCCACGCCGTTGGCGGTGCGGCGGGCATTACCGAACTGGGTGGGCGAGGTCAGCCCCTGAATTTCGACGAGGATGGGGCGCGTGCCTTCCATCGTCACAGCGATGGACGAACCGGCTGCGTTGACCATCCGCTCCGCCAGAAACGCCTCGGAGGGATTCGCCACCTCCACCAGCCCGCTCTCGTGCATCTCAAAGACGCCCACTTCGGAGGTCGCGCCAAAGCGGTTCTTGACCGAGCGCAGCAGGCGATACGCCTGGAAGCGGTCGCCTTCGAGGTAGAGGACGGTATCCACGATGTGTTCCAGCACGCGCGGACCGGCGATGGCGCCCTCCTTGGTCACATGCCCGATGACGAAAACCGAAATGCCGCTGGTCTTCGCCAGTTCGCGCAGTTGCGAGGAACATTCGCGCACCTGACTGACCGAGCCAGCCGAGGAATCCAGGTCGGAGAGATAGACGGTCTGAATCGAGTCAACGATCAGCAGTTCGGGTTTGACTTCGTTGATGTGGTTGAGGATGACTTCGAGATTCGTTTCGGTGACGAGCAGGAGGTTTTTGGGCAGGTCGCGTTTGCCGCTCAGGCGCAGCGCCCGCATCTTGATTTGACGCTCCGACTCCTCCCCCGAAACATACAAGACGCGCTTCTGATGCGCCATCTCCATCGCCATTTGCAGCATCAGCGTGGACTTGCCGATGCCCGGGTCGCCGCCCACCAGCACGATGGAGCCTGGCACAATTCCGCCGCCCAGCACCCGCGCGAACTCGCCGATGGGCAGGTGGATGCGGTCTTCGACGTCAGCGGAGACATCGCCGATGGGGCGGGGAGCAGACCTCCCCGTCAGCCCGCGAACCGCCTTTGCCTTCTGCGACGATTCATCGTGGACGACTTCCTCCACCATGCTGTCGAACGATCCGCATTGGGGGCATTTTCCCATGTAAGAGGCGGCAACCCGCCCGCATTGTTGACAGACGTAACGTGTTTGAGTTTTGGGCATGTCAATTTATCCCTCTCCCAACGAGAGGAAATCGTCAGGCAGTTTATTTGATAATTCCCCTGTCGTCCAAAAACTCAACAGGCTCTTTATCCTTGCCGTGTTCCCACATGAGAGAGTAAAACCAGATACCGCTTTCACCGATCCAAAAATCGGCAGGAGTGAAGGTCATGTTCGAGTCAACCGGCTTCTTGTCGCTTTCGGGTGTGTACTCTGCCTGCCAGCCGAAAATCTCCCCCCGCCAATGTTTGCCCAGTTTGTGAAGATGTTCTGCAAAGGCTTTGACTTCTTTCAAATCAGGGACCGCCAGCGGAAGAATAGGTTCGTAGCCTGCATGGGCGGGTATCTTTGCTTTAACCGTTAACATACTTTCCTTTCTCCTCATTCCAAGCGTTCAAGAGAAACTCAAGATTATCTTCAATAATTCGTTCGATGTCGCGCAGGTCGCTTTTTCGAAATTTGCCTTCACGCGCTACTCTCACAGGGTCGAGCCAGAATTTGGCTTCGTTCCCCTCTTTGGTGACATGAACATGAGGCGGTTCATTCGCCACATCTGCCTGGTAAAAGAAAAACTTGTAGCCAGCCACGCGAAGGACAACAGGCATAAAGGCTCCACGAACGATAACAGATAAAAGTATTATAGCACCTTCATTCACCCCATCGCCGCATAGACCTGATTCAACAACTCCAAAAACTCCCCCGCGGGGCGCTCCTTCAAAATCTCCTTGCGCGCGTCGCGGTCGAGCGTGCGCAGCAGGAGATATTGCACGGCATACTTGCGAAACAACCGCTGACCGTCCTCCTCGCCGTAGAACTGCACACTCTTCTGCAAATGCTCGCGGACGGTTTCCCGCACCATCTGCGGCGGGACCTGTTCGCGGTCCAGCCCGGCGAAAATCCACGGGTTGGCAATGGCGCCGCGCCCGATCATCACCGCGTCGCAATTGGTATGCCGCTTCATGCGCTGAATGTCGGCGACGGTTCTCACATCACCCGACCCGATGACCGGTATCTTCACCAGCGACTTGACCTCGGCAATCGCGTCCCAATCCGCGTTCCCGCTGTAACGCTGTTCCTTCGTCCGCCCGTGGAGGGCAATCAGCGAGCCGCCCTCCTCCTCCACGATGCGGGCAATCAACTTATAGTTCTTGTTCCGCTCCCAGCCCAGGCGCATCTTCCCCGTCACCGGCACGCGCAGCGCACGTGTCAGTTTGCGGAACGTCCGCGCCACCTTGACCGGCGTCAGCATCATGCCCACGCCCGCGCCGCGGTCTGCGATGGTCTTGGCAGGACAGCCCATGTTGATGTCAATGATGTCGGGGTTCAACGCCTGCACCTTGAGCGCGGCTTTCAAAATCAGGTCGGGATCGTCGCCGTAAATCTGAAACACAATGGGACGTTCTCCCTCCTCGAAATGCAACCGTTTGGCAGGTTCTTTCGAGCGGCTCAAAATCTTCTCCACCTTCACGAACTCGGTATAACTCATGGCAGAGCCAAGCCGCCGGCACAGCGAGCGGAAGGGCCAGTCGGAATAGCCGTCCATCGGCGCGAGAATCGTATCGCCGTACACCGGCACGTTGCGCACGTAAAAGGTGGGGGAGGTTTTATCGTCCATAAAACGGACAAAGTATAACAAAGTTTCTGTGATACCATTTTGCACATGGACATTTCGCAAATCACCGAGCATCTGTTCATCGGCAGACAGCCTTCCCCATCAGACTACGACCGCCTGCGCGAACTTGGGATTCGCCTCATCATCAACATGCGCTTCTCACGCGGACCTCAGCCTGATCCTCACCCCCAGCCCATCGCCACCCTCTGGCTCCCCTCCATAGACAGCCCGCTCTTCCCCATCTCCATCCGCAAACTGATGCGCGGAACGCAAGCCGCGCTCGAAACCATCCGGGCAGGCGGCAAAGTCCTCGCCCACTGCGCCTACGGACGGCACCGCGGCGCGGCGATGGGCGCCTGCATCCTCATCGCCCAGGGATACAGTCCGCGCGAGGCGCTGGAACTCATCGTCCAGCGCCGCCCCGCCGCCGATCCCTATGCCTTCTACATCCTCCCGCGCATCCTCAAATTCGCCAACGCGTGGACTTCGTAAAGCAAGTCTTTGACTTGCTTTTATCAACACGTATGAACCGCTCGATTTTCATAGCCTTATTGGTTTGTCTGCTTCTTGCCTCCTGCGCCGGGGAATCCGTCCCCACGCCGACCATCTCCCCGCTTCCAGCCACCCCCGCCGCGGAAATTGTCATCCGCCCCGCATCCACGCCGCGCCTGCCCGCCGCCCCCTCGCCTCTACCAGCCAGCGCCCAGCCCATCGTCACATCCGCCCCACCGCCCCCCACCCTCGACCCGGACAACTGGAAGAACTGGTCCGTCATCCCATCCTCGATTGACCCCAGCCTGAGACGCATCTACGAGCTCGGTCTCTCGCTCGGCAACGACCCGCACGCCTTCTCCATCTTCGGCGATTGCCAAACCCGCCCCGGTGAATTCCTCGGCGTCTTCGAAACCGACCCCGCCTCTCTGCAAGACCTCTCCCCCGAACTCCGCGAGACTGTCGTCTACTTCAGCGGTTCCCTCAACCGCGAATCGCCCACCGCACAAGACGGCACCACCCCCGGCGCCCTGCTGTGGACGCAATGGCATCGCGGCGAATACGGCTGTACCTTTGCAGAGACGCCCGTCCAATGCGAACTGCGCCTGCACCGCCCGTCATTCGTCATCATCCAGGTAGGCACGCACTTCGAATCACGCAATACGGAGTATCTGCGGAAAATTATCAATCAACTGCTCGATGCCGGCGTCATCCCCATCCTCGCCACCAAAGCCGACAACCGCGAAAAGGACGAACGCATCAACCGCGACATGGCTCTGCTTGCCGCCGAATACGACCTGCCGCTCTGGAACTTTTGGGCGGCGGTCTCCCACCTCCCCAATCGCGGACTCTACACCCGCCCCGACCGCCCCCTGCAAGGCGACATCTACCTCACCGACGAAGCCGCCCGCATCCACCGCCTGACCGCCCTCGAAGCCCTCAACGCCGTCTGGCGCGCTGTCACTGATAACTGATCACCGATCACTGATAACTGATCACTGATCACTGATCACTGATTACTGATTACTACACACTACCCACCACCCTACCCCTTCAACGGCGGCGCATCCTTATCATATACAAACACCTGAACATCCATTCCCTCGTTGTTGAGCAAATCAATCGCGGGCTGAAAGGTTGCATCCTTGATGCTCTGAATATCTCCCGCCGGCGCATACACGCTCAACCGCGCCTCCTCGTCCGACATCTTCACGGCTTTGATCTCCGCGCTCCCACACACGGCTTTGATCTTTGCAGTCATTTGCTGAATGGCGTCATCAAGTGTCATAACAACCTCTCTTCAACTCCTCTACTTTCCACTTTCCACTTTCCACTTTCCACTTTCCACTTTCCACTCTCTCCCATCTTGCAGGCAACATACTTCATCGAGCCTCTCCCTTCCCGCAGTGGAGAAACTACCTCGCCAATTTTGCCACCGTCACGCCCGCGCCGCCTTCGCTATCCTTTGGCTCCTCGAACGAGACCACATACGGACTTTCCTTCAGTGCATTGCGCACTGCCTCGCGCATCTTGCCGGTCCCCTTCCCATGCACAATCCGCACGAACAACAGCCCCGCCGCATAGGCTTTCTCCAGATACCGCTCCAACTCCTCCAACCCTTCATCCACCAGTTTGCCGCGCAAATTCAATTCCAACCCCGGCGACTTCGTCGTGTCAAAGGTCGCAGGTCGAACGTCAACCGACTTTTGACTTTCGACTTTCGACTCGCCGGACTTCCTCGCCAAATCACTCAGCCTCGCCCGCACGCGCAGACTCCCAATCTGGACTTCCGCATCGGACTCACCCAAGGCTGTCACCACACCTTCGGCATTTAGCGTGCCGACAACGACCCGCTCCCCCAACTTCAACGCCTGCCCACTGCTTACTGATGACTGATTACTTTTCCTTACAATCGGCGCTTCGACCTTCTCTTCAATCGCTGTCGCCTTCTCCTCGATTGCCCTCAACGCCTCCAGCGGCTGCCGTGCCTTCTTCAATTGCGACTTCAGCGATTCGATGTTCTTCTTCAGGATGGCAACTTCCAATTCGCCCTCGGCGCGCGCCTTTGCCAGCACTTCGCGGCGCTCGTCTTCGATTTTCTCCAGCCGCTTTTGCAATTCAGCGGTCTGCGCTTCGAGACGGGCGCGGGCTTTTTCCAGTTTCTCGCGTTCGCGCGAGGTGCGGTTGCGTTCCTTGCGGATGTCGTCGAGCAGTTTGTCGGCGCGCAAATCGTCGGGGTGGATCTCTGCCTTTGCCGAATCAATGATCGGCTGAGGCAGACCGAGGCGCTGGGCGATGAGCAGGGCGTTCGAGCGGCCGGGCAGTCCGATTTCGAGGTGATAGGTCGGGCGCAGAGTCTTGATGTCGAATTCCAAAGAAGCGTTGACCACGCCCTCGGTCGAATGCGCGAACGTCTTGAGTTCAGGATAGTGCGTGGCGATGAGTGTGGTGCATCCCACCTCGAGCAGATGCTGGAGGATGGCGCGCGCCAGCGCCGCTCCCTCCTGCGGATCGGTGCCGGCGCCCAGTTCGTCGAGGATGACGAGGGAGCGTTCGTCAATCTGTTTGAGGATGCGGATGATGTTGGTGATGTGACCGCTGAACGTGCTGAGCGACTGCTCGATGGATTGTTCGTCGCCGATGTCGGCAAAGACGTTGTGGAAGAACGGCAATTCCGAACCGCTCTGCGCCGGGATATGCAGTCCGCTTTGTGCCATGAGCGCCAGCAGCCCGACCGTTTTCAGCGAGACGGTCTTGCCGCCCGTGTTCGGACCCGTAATGACAATGGCGCGCGTGCCGGGTTTCGGGTCAACGTCAATGGGGACGACGGTTTTCGGATCGAGAAGGGGATGGCGAGCCTGAATCAATCGGATTTGCGATTTGCGATTGACGATTGACGATTGGTCACTGCTCACTGACAACTGATCACTGCTTACTGATAACTGATCACTGCTCACTGATAACTGATCACTGCTTACTGATAACTGATCACTGCTCTCTTCCTTTTTCCTCTTTCCACTCTCCACCCTCTTTCCTCTTTCCTCTTTCATTGAGTGCAGAATCGGTTCGCTGGCTCGCAGTTCCTCCGCATACTTCGCCTTCGCAAAAATCAGGTCGAGCATGGCAAGGTTTTCGACGCCGTATTTGAACTCGACAGCATGTTCGCCGATTTGCATGGAAAGTTCGTGCAGGATGCGGCGTTCTTCCTCGCGCGCCTTCAGTTCGAGTTCGCGCAGTTCGTTGTTGAGCTCCACCACCGGCAGGGGTTCCACGAACAGCGTCGCGCCGCTGGAAGATTGGTCGTGGATGACCGCCTTGATTTGACCTTTGAACTCCGCCCGCAGGGGAATGACGTAACGCCCGTCGCGCTGGGTGATGATGGGCTCCTGGAGTTTGTTAGCCGCTTCGGTAAGATAACGCTGTAAACGCGACATCAGCCGGTCATGCGCGACTTTGATTTCGCGCCTCAGCGTGGCAAGTTTCGGAGAGGCGGAATCGAGCACCTCGCCGCGGTCGGAGAGGACGCGCGTGATGGCATCCACGATGCCGTGCGTTTCGGGAAGCCCCGCCGCGATTTGCGCCAGACGCGGGTATTCGTCCGCTTTGCGCTCGAAGGTTTTCTTCAACTCGCGGCAGGAAATGAGCGTGGACTTGATATCCAGCAGTTGCTGCGGGTCGAGCGTGCCGCCGCGCGCCGCCAAATCCACCGCCGGGCGGATGTCGTGCGCGCCGCCGATGCCCACATCCTGCACGGAAAGCAGACGCCGCGCTTCGGTTGTTTCGGCGAGGCGGGCAAGGGCGAGGTCATAGGAATCGGTCGGCTCGAGGGCGAGCGCCAGCTCCATCGAAGCGGAAAAATCGCAGAATGACTTCAGCCGCTCGCGGATTTTCGGGTATTCCAGAACTTGCAGGCTTTTTGCGTCCATTGCAGGGAATTATAACCACGGATGAAGAGGATGGGCTTTCCCGTTTCTGGCAGGATTAAGCCTCGTGAGAAAGATTCTATGCCACGAATTACACGGATTTTCACGAATTTTTTAGACAATCCGTGTGAATTCGTGCAATCCGTGGCTAGTGGACGCTGCAATCTCCGTGGTGATGAATGGTTATCTTTTTAACCGCCCCCCAATGAAATTGCCTCCGCTTTTTTCTGAAATCTATGATACACTCCGTTCGCTCTCGTTGAAGAGCACAAATCTCTGGGAATTGTTTTGATCGCTTCGAACGAACGCCCGATGAACGTAAACTCGGGCTTTTTTGTTGGGCGGATGCGTCTGCAAAGACAAATCTGATTGGCAGGAAGGAAGTGAAACGGAGTCATCGAAACAGCCCGCAACATAAGGAAAACGATGACAACCGAATTTACCTCCCTCCGCCTGCGTGACGAACTCATGCAGGCAATCACCGAACTCGGCTATTCCACGCCGACGCCCATCCAAGCCGCGCTGATTCCCATCATGCTCACCGGCGCAGACGTGATCGGTCAGGCGCAGACCGGCACCGGCAAGACCGCCGCCTTTGCCCTCCCCATTCTCCACAACTTTCAACCGCAAAAGCATGTGCAATGCCTCGTCCTCGCACCCACGCGCGAACTTGCCCTGCAGGTCGCCGATTCAATGACCGAGTACGGCAAACATCTCAACGTGCGCGTGCTGGCGGTCTATGGCGGTCAGCCCTACGGACCGCAAATCAGCCGCCTCAACCGCGGCGTGGACGTGGTGGTCGGCACGCCAGGTCGCCTGCTCGACCTGATCGAACGCAACGCCCTCAACATCAAGCACATCCGCACGCTCGTGCTGGACGAAGCCGATGAAATGCTCAACATGGGCTTCATCGAAGACATCGAAAAGATTCTCGCGGAGACTCCCGCCGAACGGCAGACCGCGCTCTTCAGCGCCACCCTGCCTCCGCGCATCCGCTCCCTCGCCAGCCGCTTCATGCGGGACCCTCAATCGGTCACCATCAAACGGGACTCTGCCAACGCCTTAGCCATCGAACAACGCTACTACCTCGTCCACGAAACGGACAAGACCAATGCGCTGATGCGTCTCTTCGAAATCGAACCCATCAAGAGCGCGCTGATCTTCGCCCGCACCCGCGCCGAGACCGCATCGCTTGCCAACGAACTGGTCACGCGCGGCATCCCTGCCGAAGCCATTCACGGCGACCTCGACCAGAACGCCCGCGAACGCGTGCTGGGACGTTTCCGCGCCAACCAGTTGAAAGTGCTGGTCGCCACCGATGTCGCCGCCCGCGGCTTGGACATTGACGACATCTCGCACGTCTTCAACTATCACCTGCCCGACGACGCCGAAGTGTACGTCCACCGCATCGGTCGGACGGGGCGCGCCGGGAAGACCGGCGTTGCCATCACATTGCTTTCACCCAAAGAAAAACGCCGCCTGCGCGAAGTGGAAGCACTCACCAAACAAACCGTGACAAAAATGGAACTGCCCACCGTCGCCGAGATTCACCGTCACCGCGAGGGCAAGGTGGTGGAGAACCTGAAAATCTGGCTTGGACGCGGGCGCTACAAACGCGAACTCGAAATGGTGCAGGAACTCATCGAGGCTGGCTATGACCCGCTCGACATCGCTGCCGCCGCCATCAAGATTGCCCGCGTCGATGAAAAACAGCGTCCCATTGCGGAGATTGGAGAAGTGAAAGACGAAAAGAAGTGGAAAGTAGAAAGTGGCAGGAGGGAAAGGTTCGGGCGGCGCGAAGAGTCTGGGCGCGGGAGCAGGCAGAGGCTTAAGGGCGAAGCGTCTCATGAAGAGGGCATGGTCCGTTTGAAGTTGAACAAGGGCAGGTCGAGCGGCATCCGCCCGAATGACATCGTCGGCACAATCGCCTTCCATGCGAACATCCCCGGCTACACCATCGGCAAAATCCGCATCGAGGACACGTTCACGTTTGTGGATGTTCCCGAAAACCTTCTCGAGCAGGTGTTGAAACAGAACGGCAATTACCGCATTGGAAAAGAAAAAGTCAGCCTGGCAATGGCAAAGTAAAATGACAGTCCCCGCTTTTGGGGACTGTTTTCATTTGACAACCCTTTTCTTATCCTCTACACTATTCCCATGAACAGGAACAACGCTCGCACAGTTTGGTCATCGGATCAGGGCGATTTGCGCAAGAAGGACCTCACCCCCGCCCCATCTCCTGGTAGGAGAGGGGCGTCTCTGCCGCCTCAGCAACAGATCGTTTACCTGCACCGCGACAAAAGCGGACGCGGCGGCAAGGTGGTGACGCTGGTGAAAAATTTGATTCTCACCGAAGATGACTTGAAGTCCCTTGCCAAAACGCTCAAACAGGAATGCGGCTCCGGCGGGACGGTCAAGGACGGCGTGATCGAAATCCAGGGCGAACACCGCGAGAGGATTGCGGCGGTACTGGGGCGGCTGGGGTATCGGGTGAAGATTGCCGGAGGGTGAGTAACTCACCTTACGCGGTGGCGCGAGATTCATCTCGCGTTTTCAGGCGACATGAACCCCCATTCGAGGACAATGTGTCGCGCTACGAGAAAACTGCGTGCCATCCGTAAGTAAGCAAAACGGCGGTTCTTCCACCGCCGACTTGTTTATGCTCTTACAGATTGACCTCTTGCGCATCTCGTCCCACGTTTTGTCGTCGAGTAACCCGCACGCCGACCACCCACCTGCGCTCCAGCGGACGCTTTTCACCGTTGTTTCAGTATCGGCTCGATGTCATTCCACAATTCGGGCATTTCCAGCGCCTCTCCAAACTCCTTTACCCACTTTTCGATGTGTTTGACATCCAAATTCGGGTATTTGTCCGCAATCGTGCGAATGTCCTCCAAATCCTTGGGGCGGTGGGCGACTGCTTTCATGATAATCAGGTCTTCGGGGGTGGGGAGACGAATGGTAAGATTGGCAACCGATTTTGCGCTTCCCCTTTCGACCATCTCTTCCTCAAAAGGCAGGACGCCAAGAGAAATATCAATCTCTATTCCCGATGGAACGTGCTTTAAAAGCAGGACGCGGCTTTTGCGCGCGAACTCTTCCGCGTCGCTGTGGCGTGGAACGATGTCTTCGCGGCGGGCAAGGTCGAGGAATTTTGGAATATCCCGCGTGGACAGCAAGAACATCGCGTCCACATCAGCGGTGAAACGCGGTTTTCCCAAAAAGCCAACTGCGATTCCCCCAATGACCACGCCTCGGTCATCGAACTGATGGAGCAAGCGGTGAAGCGCCTCCAGCGCGGCGCGGAACGGTTCGAGATTTTTATCGAGTTTCATACCGTTCCTTCAGTCTAGCCCACCTTTGGAATACTTCCATCTCGCCGTTGTCATCATCTTGTTTCATCCCCATTTCCAGCGCAAAGCGGACGATGGCATTTAGTTTGCGCCAGTGTTCCTCCAGCGTCATGGCGCGCAGTTCCTGCCGTTCGATTTCCTCGACGGCTTTCCAGCGTTCCTTGAACCGGCGGACGTCAGCGGCTTTCATGTTTTTAATTATACCGCTCCCACCCTATGCCGCCCGCGAATGATTTACGCCCTCGCCAAATTGACCTCTCGCGGCATCTCGTCCCACGTCCTGCCGTCGAGCAGCCTGCCCGCTTTTTTCTTCCGCACCCCGCCCCACTGCTTGAAGAAGAACGGCACCTTCGCCCGCAGACATTGATCCCGCACGCTGACCACCCATTCGCGCTCCAGCGGACGCGCGCCTGGACCCGACTCGCCGCCGACGATAACCCAGTTGATTCCCTTCAGGTTCAACTTCGGCAGCGGACCCAGCAGCGGCTCGACCGATAAAAACTTGATCTTCGCCCCCGTCTTCCGCAGGTCGTCAATTCGATAGACGTAATCCTTGTTCTCCACGCTGACGCCCATCCAAATATTGTCTGTCCATTCCAAATACGGGCTGAGTTCCGCCAGCCGCTCGGAGCGTTTCGTCAAAACCTGAAACTGATGCCAGTGAGCACGTTTCATCACATCGAAGACGCGCTGAATGAACTCCAAAGGCACGTTCTTGTGGAATAAATCGCTCATTGAATTGACAAAGATAACTTGTGGGGTTTTCCACTCCAATGGCTTTTCAAGGACATGCTCGTGCATGGTCAACTTGAAGCCGTTGACGTAGTTCGGCTGTCCCATTGCTTGCAGACGCTTCGTCATCCGCTCGGCGTAGCAATGCTTACAGCCAGGGCTGACTTTGGTGCAGCCTGTGAGCGGATTCCAGGTGGATTCGGTCCACTCGATGCGAGAGGAAAGCATTTTTGGTCTCAAGGGTCTTGCAGATGCTGAAATATCTGCCTTCTTTACCCTTGCAATTTCAATTCTTGAATTATATAATCTATCTAAAATCGCCAATTTGGAGACTTGTATGCCAACTTCTAAGACGATTGCCTCAACTGAAGTTCAAAACAACTTTGGCTTGATTCTAACCGACGTAGTTCAAAACAACACGCGTTACATTGTCAAGCGCCATAATTTGCCGCAAGCCATTATTCTAAGCCTAGCGGACTTCGAACAACTTTTGACGAATCAAAAAGAACAAGGCGAAATGGCTCAAATGGTAAGAGAGTTGGCTCCTGTTTACAAAATTGGCGAAGCGATTGAAGGCAAGTAACGATGAAAAAAGATTTTTCGGTTGGCTTTGAATCGTTCACATTAGAGAACGCGCTGATCATCCACGCGGACTGTTTCGATTGGATGAAACGGATTCCAGAGTCGTCTATTCATGCGATTGTGACCGATCCGCCATATGGTGTAAAAGAATACGAACCTGAGCAGTTGGAGAAGCGCACAAACGGAAATGGGGGGGTTTGGCGCATCCCTCCGTCATTTGATGGACATGTCCGCTCGCCTTTGCCGCGCTTTACGGCGTTGAATAATGGCGAACGAAAACAAATGAAAGATTATTTTTCCGAATGGGCAAAACTGGTTTTGCGAATCCTTCGCCCAGGCGGGCACATGTTTGTCGCCTCGAACGCTTTCCTGTCTCAAATTGTTTTTTCTTCCATTGCGGAGCAGGGATTTGAGTTTCGCGGCGAAGTCATCCGCCTGGTTCGAACCATGCGCGGCGGCGACAGACCCAAAAACGCCGAGGAGGAGTTCCCCGATGTTTGCTCCATGCCAAGAAGCCGTTACGAGCCCTGGGGCATCTTCCGCAAACCGATGTTGAACGGCATGAAAGTCAGCGATTGTTTGCGGGAATTTCAAACGGGCGGGCTGCGCCGTAAGCCTGACGGGAATCCTTTTGAAGACGTCATTGAAAGCGAACGAACGCCGCAAAAGGAAAGAGAAATTGCCGACCACCCAAGTCTTAAACCGCAATCCTTTTTAAGAAAGATTGTTTATAGTTCGTTGCCGCTAGGCGAAGGAATTGTCCTGGATCCGTTCATGGGCTCAGGCTCAACCATCGCCGCTGCTAATGCTATTGGATATTCGTCCATTGGCGTGGAGCGCATGGATGAGTATTACCAAATGAGTAAACAGGCAATCAAGAGACTTGCAGCGATTGTCGTCAAAGACGCGCAATTGGAACTATCGTTTGCCTAAATCTTCGTAAACCCAATTGGCTTTCATCTTTTGGACGCCGCTCTGGGTCACGCTGGCGGTTATCGTTCGGCGGCTCGTTGCAGAGCGACCTGAGAACGCCCAATCCCTCTTCGTCAATTTCGCCGCATAGACGGCTTGAAACGAGAAGGGCTTGGGCGCTATCTTCTTTGCGGCATCGCTGGAGGTGTTGCTGTCGAACACGAAGACCATCAGCCAGATGGATTCGGGGTTATGTCCCTGCCAGCCCGATAGATGCCGCGAGCCTTTGATTTCTATCCCTTCTGTCGAGTGTTGAACCGCGTTGTTTGCAAAGACGCCAACGGGAATCAAATCAGGATGTCCGTTGTGATATTGATTCTTGACCAAAGTAGGGCAATACTTTGGAATGGTGACATTCATGTACTCGCCCACCATGCTGCTGAAATTTGCAGGCATGAGAAATGATTCCAAGCGCGGCATTTCTTTGGTATTGAGCTGCTGGTTGATAAAGCCCAGGAAATCCAAAAAGTCCTGCATGGCATTTTGAACATGTTCCAGTTTCAAGCCATAAGGCAATGTGCATTCCGGATTGAATCCATTTTGATTTAACGGGCGTGGAGTGCAGGCAAGTTTTTCGGCTGTGGTCATTGTATTCTCCTCGTATTCGATTTTAATCGAGATTATCCTCCGCCCCCCTCACCTCCCCCCACGCGGACGGGTCCTCCGCAGGCAAAAACCTGGGACCCTCCCCGCCCTCGCGCAGCAAATCGCGCGTCCGACAATTCAACACCGCCTTCGCCGCGTCGATTCCCGAAGCCGTGACCCCCGCCACGCCATGACTCATCGTACTCGCCCCGCACAGGAATAGACCCTCGAACTCCGTCCGCGCCGTGAAGCCGAGCGGCCCCACCTGACTCGGCGACTTCTCGATGCCGTAGAGATTGCCGCGCGTCGCGTTGAGATAATGCTCGTTGGTCAGCGGCGTGCCGAGGCTCCAAAAGACGATGTGTTTGCTCAACCCAGGGATGCGCTTCTCCAGTCCGCGCACCATCCGCCACGCCAGGTCTTCCTTCATCGCCTCGTAATCCGCAGGGCGCGCGCCATAGCGCGTGTGCGCCCACTTCGCAAAGGCATCATACCCCACGAACGCGAACGACTCGCAAGTGTGATGTCCCGCCGTCGCGCCATGCGTGTGCATCTTCGAGGGGTCTTTCAACGTCGTCACCGTCAGGAACATGCCGGGCGGCGTCTCACCTGCACCCACCGCAGGTGTGGTGTCGCGCAGCAGCGCGTCTGTCAGCCCGTCGGCGTAAATCTTGTCCACGTCCGCATGATCGTAGTACCAAAAATTCCCCGAGTCGAGACCGCCATCGCGCCGAAGGTCCATATCCGTCGCAAAGAACAGGCTCAGGCACGAGGTCGAGTACGTCAGCCCGTCCAGTTTGCGGCGCAACTTCGCCGAGAGATTCTCGCGTCCGATCAACTTGCCGAACGTCACTTCGGGGTCGGCGTTGGAGATGACGACTCCCGCGCGGATTTCCTCGCCCGATTCCAATTCGACTCCCAAAACTTTCTTCCCCTCGAGCAAAATCCGCTTCACGCGTGACTTGAGCCTGATTTCCCCGCCCGAGCGTTTCAACGCCCGAACGAACGCGCGCGGAATGGTGAACGCGCCGCCCTGCGGATAGTATCCGCCCTCGAGGTAGTGATGGGTGATGCCCGCGTGCATGAACGCGCTGACCTTCGACGGCGGCAAGCCGTGGTCGCCCGATTGCCCCGCCAGTACGCCGCGCAGGACGGGGTCAGTGACGTGCGCGTTGATGAGGTCCGCGCCGGTGGCGCGCATCCACTTGAGGACGTTCCCCGCGCCTTTCGCCGCCGCCAGCGGATTGTTCATCCTGCCGATGTTGCGAAGTCCCTCCATCATGGCGGTCAGGTCGCGGAAGTAGCCGTCAATTCCCGCTGCCTCGTGTGGGAAGTGACTCTTCAACCGCTCGATGAGATTCTCTTTGCCTTTGGGGAAATCCACGCGCTTCTCGCCGACGACGATGTGGTCGTAGCCATTGGGGTTGAGTTCGCAGAAGACCAAATCCCCCGAAACGCCCAGCCCGTCGTAAATGCGCCGCAGACCGCCGCCCTCCTGCAAATCGCCGATGTAATGCACGCCGGGGCTGAAGCGGTAGCCTTGCAGCGTGAACGAGTGCGTCCACCCGCCGGGGCGGTCGTGCTGTTCGAGAACCAGCACGCGCTTGCCAGCCTGCGCCAGCGCGACGGCGGCGGTCAACCCGCCCGCGCCCGAACCGATGACAACCACATCGTAGTCTGTCATGGGAAACTCCTATTGTGGAAAGATATCAACAATCTTGTATTCCGATGATATTCCCCTCTGAAAAATTTTGCCTTCTATCCCTGCAACTGCATCAACAGTTGACGGTATTGGGCGGCGTTGGGCGGGTTCATCAGCAGGATTTGATTGATGATAACAATCGCCTCCTCTTTCTTGCCCGTATCCAGCAGGGACTCGGCGAGTGAGTCGAGTTCCCGCACAGCGTCTTCCATGCGCCCTGCCTGATGATATGCCTGCGCCAGCCCGCGCCGCAGGGTGGCGTCGCCGGGACGTTCTTCAAGCAGTCCCTCGATGAAGGGGATGGCGCGGTCGCTGCTGCCGTGAGTCTGCAGGTACGCCAGGTAACTCTCCAGTTCGGCGGCGGCTTGCGACGATTGCCCCAGCCGCAGACAAAGGTCAATCAGGTTTTTGCGCGCCGTCTCGTCGTCGGGGCGAAGCGTGCGGATCTGCTCATAAACGCGGACGGCTTGTTTCCAATCCAGCCGCTGCATGTCAATATCTGCCATGCGCTGCAGAATGTGGACGTTCCATTGACGGTCTGCGTTGGCTTGCTGGACGACGCGCAGTGCGGTGGTGTAGGTCTTGCGGGCGTTGTCGAGGTCTGCCAGGCGGTAGTAGATGTCTGCCAGTTCTAGGTACTCGCGAACGGCATCGTCCACCTGACCGCGCGCTACCAGTTGGTCAATCAGCCGTGTGCGCGCCTTCATATCCATGGGCGAGAGTTGAATGACGCGCTTCAAAATGCGGGTCGCCTGCGCCGCCTCGCCGCGCACGCTGTATGCCTGCGCCACCGCCGAGAATTTGGCAATGGCTTCGGGGATGTGATTTTCGCGCACCAGCAGGTCGCCCATCAGGGAGTGGAGAGGCAGGTAGGTGGGGGCGTGGGTCAGCGCGTGGAACGCCTCTTCCATGGCGGTGCGCAATTGTCCTGCGCGCGCCAGCTGGTGAATATGATTGATGGTTTCGAGCACCTGGCTGGACTGCGCCTGCAGGAGGACATCCGCCAACGGCATGAGCATTTCGCTCTTGGGCATTTGTTCGCGGGATTGATGCAGGTGGTCGCGCCAGTTTTTGCGCATCAGCAAAGCGTGAATGTTTTCGCACAGACGTTTGAGCGCTTCTTCCTCCGCCTGGGCTGCCTGCGCCTCAATCAGCGGTTCGTACATCTGACGGATTTCATCCGCATGTTCCGGCGGGACGACCGCCGCATCGGCGATTTTCAACGCTTCGAGGTACTCGACGGCGGCTTGCTGCCAGCGCCCAAGTTTGCGGTGGATTTGTCCCATGAGCAGACGGGCGCCCAGGTTGAAGTCATTGTGTTTGACAGCATGCGCCAGATGCCGCAGGGCGGATTCGTAGCGCTCCTCGTTGGCGCGCAGGAAGCCCAGGTTGAAGTAGAGCGCCGGGTGGGTGAAGCCGGCTTCGAGGGCGCCTTCGAGCTCCTCGGCGGCTTGTGCATCCCTGCCTTTGCTTTGCAGGTCAATTGCCTGACCGAGGTGCAGGACGACCTTTGCCTGTTCGTTTTGCTGAATATTCAGCGGTCCGGTGCCGCGCATGAGCGCCTGCATGCCGCGGCGCGTTTGCGGTGCGGATGCACCCTCATCGCTGGAGTAGTCGAAGAGAATCTCTGCCAGACGGGTAAGGGCTTTTTGGCGGGCTTCCGCTACCGGGTCCAGCCCGGAATCGGTCTCTTTGGGTTTGTCCAGTTGTTTGACCTGCGCCATGGCGATGGGACCCGTCCCGCCTTTGGGGCGCAGAGGTTTGGGAAGAAGCTGCCCGGCGCGCAGGAGGGTCTGCGCTTGTTTGGCTTCGGCGCTTTCAGGCATGAGTTGAAGCGCTTTGTTGACGAGTTCAGAAGTTTTTTCGAGGTTGCCCGTGCGCTGGACGAGACTTGCCAACGCGAGGTATTCAGCGACTGCCTGTACTTTGTGACCGAGCCGTTCGTGAGCGAGCGCCAGGCGGGAGTGGGCGAGCATGTGTTCGGGGTTGAGCGAGGTGACGCGCACCCAGTTCTCGATGGCTTTGTCCACGTCGCGCTGATTGAGGAAGAGGTCGGCGGCTTTGAGGGCGGCTTCGATGGCTTCTTTGAGTTGCCCGGTGCGTTCGAGCAATTGCGCCAGTTTTTCCATGGCGACGGGGTCCTGCGGTGAGACTTGCGCGACGCGTTTGTAGATTTCCAGCGCCTCATCGAATTCGCCCTGCTGATACAACGCCAGTCCCAGGCTGGTGAGCGCTTTGGGGTGGTCGGGGAATTCCTGCAGGGCGTTGCGGTACGCGGCGGCTGCTTTGCTCCACTCCTGGTCCCAGGCGTAGGAGTGACCCTCATTCATGGCTTTTTGGAAGATGTCTTCTCGTCCGG